>Ga0247727_10000079_pt1 | contig 207429 bp, 198 predicted proteins | sample WisWelCaveWW1625_FD_202498 | JGI IMG/M metagenome (GOLD analysis project Ga0247727, IMG submission 202498) | Biofilm microbial communities from Wishing Well Cave, Virginia, United States - WW16-25 | ecosystem: Environmental > Aquatic > Deep subsurface > Groundwater > Cave microbial mat... | reverse complement strand
CCATAGATTTTTTGTAGAAGGTCTAACTGTCCAACAGAGGCCAAGTTAATTATCGGCGAGGTGTTACTCACGACAATCATAACTGGCCCATTTCGTGTAACGTCTTTATATCGGCTTCAAGATCTTCCACATCATAATGGATTGGTATTTGCCGGCTGGCCAGTATGTGCTGGAATTGTAATTGGGTCATTCCAGCCAACCCGCTTGCCTGCCCAAGCGTTAGCTTGTCCTTTTGGAAAAGCAAAACGGCAATTTCCTGCATCAGCTCGGTTTTCGACATGCGCGTGGTGTGCAGGATGTCGTCGGAAATGACTAGGCTCATTTTAGTTTCTCCTTAATCAGTGCGCGCACTTTCAACTTTCTTTACGCTTTCTTGTCATCAGATAAAGTTTGCCGACAAGCACAAGGATACTGAAAAGGGCAATTAAAAGCGCAATCTCATAATGCGTAAATGAACTCATCTTATTTTTCTCCTTTTAAGTCACTTCAATTTACAATCCGCCTTCTTCAAAAGCAAGCAAAAATTTCAATACCAAAGCGGCATATCATGCAGAGCTACAAATTCGAGAGATATTTATCCGGAGAAAAATAAATATCGAGAAAAGTCGACACAAAAATGTTTTCGATATTTTCATTCAGCAGAACGACGATCCCCAGCTTGTGCTCCGGCAGAAAAGCGATTTGAGACACATAGCCGCGCACGCCGCCGCTGTGAAAAACCAGTTTGGTTCCGGCGTAATCGAAGAGGCACCAGCAGCCGAGGCTGTCTTGATGGCCTTTAACGTTTGCGGAAATAGAGGAGGATTATAATGATGAGGATGACGACCCACCAGAGCTGAGGCAAATACCCTAATACATCTTTTAAGAAGTCCGGACCCTGCCCACGTCCCATGTGAAATAGGCCGAAAATAATTGCCGCAAGGACGATGGCGAGGGAGAAATCTTGCATTGATTTTCGAATATCTGCTACATACTTGTCCAACTGGGGCATGGAAATTTGGGTTTCAATGGACAATTTTCCGTCTTTGATTTTTTTCATAATTTCCAGAAAATCTTCGGGAAAATTTGCCATCAGCCGGTCATAATCTTTCAGCACTTTCCAATATTTTTTTAAAATTGCCATGGGGTAGTATCGCGCCCGCATAATCTTTTCAACCTTCGGCCCCCACGCTTCGCGCCAATCGTACTCCGGATCAAGCCGGCGCGCGAGGCCTTCGAGCGTGCTGATCGCCTTGAAGAAAAACAGAAAGTTGGAAGGCAGCGATATTTTGTTGCGATAAACGATGTAATTGATCTTTTCAAGCACTTTGGCGAAAGAGATGCGTTGGGCCGGCTGGAAGTGGAATTCATCCAGGAAATCAAGGCAATCATTGCGAAACTGTATTTTGTTAATCGTAGTGAGAGGTTTTCCAATCTCTAAAAACGCCCTTTCAAATAGATCAACATCCCGGTAAATCATGGCATTGATCCAATCAATGAAATTAGCCAACAAAGCTTCGTCCAGTTTGGCAATAATTCCGAAATCGACGAAACCGACTTGATTGTTTTTCATAAAGAGAATATTCCCGGGATGAGGATCCGCATGAAAAAAACCGAGCTCAAAAATTTGGTAAAACATACAATCGCTGAGACGTTCGACCAATAGTTTGCGATCTAGGCTCCACTCCGAGTTTTTGAATTTTTCCAGTTGATTTATTTTGAGTCCATGGAGGTACTCCATGACGAGGAGGCGCTCCGTTGTATATTCCCAATGGACCTTGGGAATGCGAATCCAGGACGTACCTTTAAACAGCTCGGCCATGCGTTCCTGATTTTTTGCTTCCACAACAAAATTAATCTCATTCATTAAAACGGCTTTAAAATGAGACAGGGCCTCATCTGGGCGATGGAGAGCGAGATGGGGCCAATTTCGGACGGCCCAATCTGCCATGGAGCGCAGGATACTTAAATCAACATTGATTAACCTTTTAAGGTTAGGAAGTTGCACCTTGACCGCAACTTCTTCGCCGGTTTTGAGTACCCCGGTGTGCACCTGGGCGATGGAGGCCGTTGAGATCGGATGCGGGTCGAACTTGGAAAAGATTTCGTCAATTGACTTTCCGGTTTCCTGCTTAATGGTGCGTTTGATGATTTTTAAAGGGACCGGGGGGAGTCGGTCCTGGAGGTGCTCCAACTCCTGGATGATCTCTGGGGGAACAAAATCTGGCCGTACACTCATCCATTGGCCGAATTTGATATAGGTGGTTCCCAGTTCCTCCAGAATTTTGCGAATCAAGCGCGCACGGGATTTCTTCTCCGGCAGTTCTTCAATTTTTTTAAATAACTTGGCGATTAACGCAATGGGCGTAATGACAAATAATTTCTTGACAGCAGAGATAACCTGATATTTCACGAGAATCATGGTTATTTCTCTTAGCCGATTGATTCTCTTGATTTCGCTGGGGACATTATAGATCTTCATCTGATCCTCATCGGGTTGCGTCACCCAGGTGAGCAAAGTTTGATTTCATTGGGGTCATTGATTTCAACGACGTGCAACCAAGCTTCGTTATGGGGTTAGTCGTTATCCTGGAAGGGATTTTTAGGGCATGCGTTCAAGAGTTATAGGATTTGACTATTGTTAACCGAACCTTAATCGTTAAATCCACAAATGCAAGTCTCTGAACTACGGAATGTAGTTAATAAATTCCCTTTTTTGCCATCTTTTGGTAATACCGTCTCCCGTATGCACCTAATACGGTCCACAGAAGTTTAGGAAACCATGTTGCTTTGGGAATCCAAAACTTATTGTCCTCTATAGCTATTGATCGATGGTATTGGCCAGGCTCAATCTCTGCGGTAATGATTCCTTCTCCGTCATCGTGTGTCATCCGTGCTAAAATTCTACCCTCAGCATCTACAATCTGGGTTTCACCCATAAAATAGGATTCATAGGTAAAAAAAGGCATCATAGGAGTCCTACATTTAAGGGGCCCTGCACCGCAAGCGATGACTACCGGCACACCAAGGATTCGAGCAAACTCTGCTATGCACTCTTTCGCAGCGTTTAATCCAGCTTCACGCTGTTTAGCCAAGAAATTTTTGAATATAGGTACATTTGTTGGAAAATTCCACCAGCCTGACCCTCCAACGACAAAATCCACTCTCCCCATAAGCCGTTTTGCTGTTCGCCAGCGCCATAATTCCGCACATAATGCCACGCCAACGTTGTATTCCTCGGTTGCGATTACTCCATCATCCGAACCGCCAAGATAATAGCAATTCTCCCAAAAGGTTGGAATGTCCTTATTGTGGATGCCGTACGTTCCATCAGGCCGGGCAAGAACGAATGTATTGTGGCGTTGTTTACGAGCTTCCCCTTTGAAAGCAATAAAGGAGCCTCCGACGTATCCGTTATGCCGGTGTGCGGCATCAACTAACAATTTTGTCGCTGGCCCATCCAAAGGTAACGCCGCGTTAAGCATGCAAGGGTCAAAGCTCATGCCCGAAGTAAAGAACTCCGGCAAGATTACCCATTGGGTTCCTTTACTAAAAGCTTCTTCGATCATGCGTTCGGCACGGGCTAAATTTGCAGCGATATTACCTAATTCTGCTTGCATTTGACAGGCGGCGACTTTAATCTTTTTCATGGTTTTCCTCCTAGATTTTTATATTTTGCACGTCGTATTTCCGGGCAAAATTATCTAAGCAAAGTTTTTGGAGAAAATCAATTGCTTTCAGTTTGCAACGTCGGCCCAGTCTTTTCCAACATGGTTTCAAGAGCGGTTGTCATTTGTTCGTTGATGATCCCGGACTTCTGAAACAACACAATGCCCTGTTGATTCAAGATAACGGTTGTTGGAACTGCAATAAGCCCATATCGCTTCGCAATATCCCCCTCCGGATCTAGCAGTATGGTGTATTGAACCTGATTTCTTCGACAAAAAGAAGCAACCACGTCTTTCGGCTCTTCCACAGAGATACCAACAACGCTTAGCCCGTTGCTCCAGTATTTTTGACAAATTTGATTCAAAATGGGCACTTCTGCTTTGCAGGGGGCGCACCACGTTGCCCAGAAATTCACCAAAACAAGTCCCTTTCTGGTCAAATCTTTAAGGCTTACTCGTTCTCCTGTAAGGCTCTTGAGAGAGAAATCTGGTGCTCGCTCCCCAGCCCTTGGGATCTCGGGGATATCTCGTGAGCACTGGCTTACAAGCCCACTCGTGAACATCACTCCGATGAGCCACAAGGCGATTGTAAGCTTAGGGATCTGATTTTTTGCAAAAAAACTTGATTTCTGCCTCATGCGTTTTGCTTTGTTAATTGATGTGGTTATCGTTCTTTGCGCTCATCGAAGAACAGCTCATTTTTTTTAAACGTTAAGCAAGAAAGTATTTTGCATTTTTTGCGGTTTGCTTCAAGTAGGTAGCTTTGAATAAATACCACAACGTAAACATTTCTACCGTCATGAGAACCGGCATTCCGAAAATCGGGTTCATCACCAGTGGAAATACCGTTACCATATCGACATTCGGCTGATTCACAGTTCTTGAAATAGAAACTACATCGCAAAGAGGGCCAAGATTTTTGCATGCATCGAGACCCTGTATAGCGGCATTGAACGACACTTGCTGGATTGGGCTACTCTGATTAAAGACTGCTATCGTACCGGAAACAAGAATGTCAAGCACGCTGAGGAGACTCCAAATAATTGCGAGAGGGTAGTACCCTGTTTTCTGCTTGGCATACCAATAGGCAACGACCGGAGCTGTGACGCCAAAGACAACGTCACCATAGCCTAAAGGAATCGCAAAAATTCCAGGCAGCTTTCCTTGATGATACCCTACCACAAAACTGATGCCGATGAGCCTAATGCTTACCCAGGCAAGCAGCCAGGTTATTGGCATATTATTAAGAATCTTATGGAAGGTTGGCGTGCGGAATACCATGATACCAATGATAATAGCGACCGTCGCTCCGAGAGGTATCCTGGGGAATCTATTCGGTTCAGCAGCAAAGAAATTAAACACACCCGCCACCAAGAGGGCGACAAAGAAATATCCAAAAAGCAATACTGCCGATACGATAGTTGCCGTCATTTTCTCTCGTGGCGTAAAACTCTGAACTCTTTGGATGGCGAGAAATACCATACTCCAAAGAACTAAGCCACCTATAGAAAGCGTTACGAGAGTGTAGTATTCAGAGAATGACATATGGGTATCCTCATGAGCAAGAAAAGTATCTGTCGTTTGACAAAGAGTGGTTTGACAACAGCTCTATATCCGATGCTATGACGGGATGATCATCTGATTTACCGGTCGCCCTTTCAATAAAAAAGAGGCGTGAGATGACATGCTTCATTTCCGCCAATAATGAGAGCTTCTGTCGCGCTTCGCATTCTTCTAAAACGAAGTCGTCAAATCAGCTCGCAGGCGATTCTGCCAATTTTTACCGCTTGGGCTATCTTGCTTGGAAATCAGCCCCCAGAGATTGAGGTCCGTTTTCTCAAGCAGACGCCAAGTCAATCCGAACAGATGCCCTTTAAAATTGGTCTGGGCTAAAAAATCATCCTGCACGAAGGGGCTGAAGACGGCATCCTGCTCGATCAGTTGGTACTGGTAATAGAGCTTGATATCGCCTGGACTTTTGGTTTCGCCGAGTGCAGCACCAACAGCGATCCCCGCGTCTTCCGCAATTTTCGCCTCTGTGTTTTTAATGAACTGCGCGTTGAAAGCAACGGGCCAACGTCCCCGCTTATAGGTGACATTCAAAAAAACATCGATGATCGCGAAATCTGATTGGAACTGGGTGGCTCCGGCATTACCCGCATTGTCACGAAAAACGGTTTGATCCGTGTCGATGTTGTAATAGCGATACCCCCCAATAGCGCCCAAGAGTGAAAAAGGCTGGCGAGGAACCTCAAAATAAATTTGGGCGGCAGCAGCAAATGTATCCTTGTCTCTGTTCCGCTCCACCAGAGCATAGTCCGCCGCAATCAGGCCGGCTTTGGCGCCTGTCCAATTGAAGCCATATCCTGCCGCCACACCTTCCGGATGAACGTCCGCATCCCAGACGAGCTCTTTGTAGATGGCCGGCGTTTGAAAAGGGTGGGCGAACTTTCCGCCAGTGATCCAAAAGGGCGATGTTTTCAGACGAAAAGTTACATACGCCTGGTCAAGCGCAAAAGAAGTCTTCTTGAACACCGTGCCAAGCGTCTGGTACGGGGAATTGGGATCCTCCGGATCGCCCGTGGTCAGACGCCCGCCAACCGTGAAATAATCATTGATCCGATAATTGCCGCCAAACCGCAGCCGAACCCGATCCCGGAACCGATTGGGAAGCGCGTTGTCACGGTTCGTGTCGAATTCACTGCGGAAGCGAAAATCCCCCAAAAATTTGTAAGGCTTTTTCTCTTCTTGCGCGCGACACATAGTTTCAATGAGAAGTGCGACTAATAAAAAAGATCCGAGACTTTTCCATTTTCGGAAGATCATATCGATTGTCCAACTCGTTAACGAGGCGACGATCATTTGTTGGTTAACAAAGAGAATTGCCCATCCTTCGATTCAACGACTTGGATCGTATGATTCACAGGCACGTCCTTCAAGGTTTGCATCATCCCACTCGGCCAGCGAATAATCAACTCATCAACCTTGGTGGCCTTTTCAAGCCCAAACGCGGTGGGCACACTGTTCGATTGCAGAAAGCCGCCGCCGGCGCGAACCTCGCGAATTTGCGTTTCGGAACCCGTACGCAATGTCAACCGCGCGCCGACACCTTGCCGATTGCTCTTGGTTCCAACGAGACTGACTTGCAGCCAATTGTTGTTCTGGCCATAATCGTTGCGCAGAAAAATCGCCGGTTGGCGATGACCGACGACAATGACATCGAGATCGCCGTCGAGGTCATAGTCGAGGTAGGTCATGCCGCGGCCATCGGTATCAAGATCGATGCCGCTCATGTGGCCAATATCCGTGAATCTCTTGCCATTGTCGTCATTTCGACAGAGGATGTCATGTTCGTAGCCGTTCCAGGAATTGTCGCCGATAAACTCGGGTGTAAAAAAATCGCCGTTTTCCCAGGATTGCATGGACGCAACTGCGCCCCGGAAGACCGGCGCTCAGAGATCGGTGCCGGGAGTCTGGCTGATCCAACCGTTGACGCAGTGGATATCGAGATCGCCATCGTTGTCGAAATCAAAGAAATTCGAGGCCCAAGCCCAGCCGCCCATATTCACCCTTTTCTCAACACCAACCGATTTAAAGGTGCCATCGCCTTGGTTTTCCAAGAGTGAGTTGCCTTCTCCAAACTTTTTGCCAATTCCCAAGATGCCCTTGAAGCCATCGAGATTGCCATAGGTTTGCCAGCCGGTCTCCATGGTTTTCCAGGTTCTGGAAGGGTCAATCAAACGAACCCAGTAGAACTGCATGACGGTATGTTGGATGTACCAGGTGGTGCCGGAGTAAAGATTGCTGACGTACATATCCAGGTCGCCGTCGTTGTCATAATCACCGGGCGAGGCGCTCATGCCAAAGCCATAATCCAGCGCCCCGGCTTCTTTGGCAACGTTTTTAAAATGTCCGGTCCCGTCGTTCCGGAACAAGCTGTTGCAGCCAAAGTCGTTGGCCACGTAAATGTCCTGGTCGCCATCGTTGTCGTAATCCCAAAACGTCATGCCCAATGCCCAGCCCGGATCACCGACATCCGCTTCTTTGGTAATATCCGTGAAGGTGCCATCACCGTTGTTGCGATATAATCGATCCGGCACGCCGTGCCGGTCATGGAATGGCGGATCCGGGGAGTGCTCCAAAGCTGAACCATAAATGCCGACATAGAGGTCCAAATCACCGTCGTTATCGATATCCGCAAATCCGGCGGTGGTGCAATAGCTGCTCAATTCCAGGCCGGCTGGTTGGGTGACATCGGTGAAGGTTCCATTCCCATTGTTTTTGAACAGCCGATTGGTCACATTGGGTGTCTTGGTAATGTAAATATCGAGATACCCATCGTTATTGTAATCGGCGAAGACGCAACCCTGCGCATGCTTTGTCGCTTCGCCATCCAAGCCGGCTTGCGTGGTGACGTCTTCAAAGGCGCCGTGGCCGGTATTGCGATACAATTTACTCCCTTCCGAGCCGGCGAAGAACAAATCCGGATAGCCATCCAGATCATAGTCTCCGGAGGTGACACCGCCGGCGGCCCGGTCCACAATGGCAAAATTGTAGCGCTGCTGTTTAAAGATGTCATTGACGCCGGTGTTGAAGTCGATGCCAGCCTCGTGGGTCACCTCGACAAAATACTTGGAATCGACGCCGATGGCTCGTCTGCCATTGACGAGCTCTTGCTTGATGATTTTCCATTCACCATCTTGGCGCACGAGGTCCACATTAAAGTGGCCGCGGTCTTCAGTCGGGTGGCCCTGTTCATCATGCGCATAGACCTGCAAACGCATCAAGATATTCGCGGTGGTTTCACTGTATGTGTTTAAATGCACCATTTTGAATTTTGTCTTTTCCGCCTCGTGCAGTTGCGCGCGGTAAGCCATGAGCTGGTCGAGCATCTGCTGGCGATTGAGCGCGGTGCCATCGACACCATCAGAAGCTTGGCCATCATGAGCTTGCCACTCTTCGAGCACGATGCCGCCTTCCTCGGAGATTTTCTGGCGTTTGTCAAAGCCGAGCTCCGAGCCGGTGAACCCATCGGCATAATAAGAGGCAATGACTTGCGGGTCCCCCTTTTTGTAGTCCGCGGTGAAGTCGTCCAAACGCCCGCGAATGCTTTGGCCAATCTCGAACACGAAAGCTTCAGCCTTCATGAGCCAGTAGTTGATTGCCCAAATGCTTCCGGCAAAGATGAGCAGCAGGCTCAGGGGAATCCATACGCGCTTTCGTCGCAACAGCTTGAAAAATTTTTCCATCAGAATATTCTCCGGTTACATGTAAAGACCTCCGTCCACCGTGAGGATTTGCCCGGTGATGTAGGATGCCGCGTCCGTAAGCAGAAATTTCACCACCTTGGCAACCTCTTGAGGCTGTCCAAAACGTCCAATTGGAATCATGGCAAGCACTTGATCGCGGAGCTTTACCGGCATCGTTTCCAGCATATCGGTGGCGATGAATCCGGGGGCGACGGCATTCACGGTGACACCGGTTTTTGCCACTTCCTTCGCCAGGGCTTTGGTAAAACCGATGATACCCGCCTTGGAGGCGGAATAGTTCGTCTGACCAGGAAGCCCGGTTTGGCCGCTCACTGAAGTCATATTGACAATGCGCCCGCTTTTCTGTTTCATCAATGAATAAATAACTGCTCGTGAGAAATTGATGGTGCCATACAAATTGGTCTCGATCACGGCCCGCCAATCTTCTTCCTGCATCATGACCAAAGGCTTGTCGCGCGTGATGCCGGCGTTATTCACCAACATGTCAATCGCCCCAAAACGCTCTTTGACGGCGTCGCAAACAGTCTTCGCGCCGTCGAAGTTGGTCACGTCATGTTGAAAACCAATAATCTCACCGCCGCGCTCTTTTACCTCTTGGCAAAGAATGTCAGCGGCTTCTTGATTCCTTTGATAAGTGAACGCGACTTTGGCGGCGTTAGAAACCAGCTCTAGAACGATGGCCCGGCCAATGCCGCGGGTTCCGCCGGTCACAATGGCAACCTTGCCTGCCAACGACACTTTAAAACTCCTTTCACTCCTGCTTGGCTGAGATGAATTCTGTACGTCAATTTTATTCTATTCGGCCCAAGACCAAACTGACGACGCTCCCATAGCGGTCGATGGAGTTGACAAGCGCATAACGAACCTCTCGTCGACGCCCCATTTCCGTAAGGCAATTTATGCAAGAACACTCCGGATCTAGCGTCTCAATGTTGATGGTGGGAGGCAGAATGCCGCGCTGCAGAGCAAGAATGGCAGCGGCAACTTGCAACGCCCCGGAGGCGCCGAAGGCTTCTCCAAGCATGGACTTGATGGCGCTAATCGGGATAGAAGAGGCCTTTTCACCGAAGACCTGCGCCACCGCCTTCGCTTCGATCAGATCGGTTTGCGGTCCGGAATTGGCCGAGGCGGCAATATAGTCGATTTGGTGAGGCTGTATGGCGGCATTTTGAATGGCGGTTTGCATGGCTGTTGCAACCGCATTTATTTTTACTGCCAGATTCCCTTGTCGAGGAGCAAAGGCGCTTCCATAACCTCGAATTTCTGCCAGTCCCTTTCCTCTTCTTTGCTCCAAACCTTGTAGAGTTTCCAACACCATCAGCGCGCCTCCCTCTCCGAGAATGTAGCCGTTGCGACGTTGATCAAAAGGGCAACTGATTTCGTCACCAGAGATGCCCGCAAGCTCATTCATAAAATAAGTGCCATAGTAGGCAAGAAAGCTTAACTCCTCGACGCCGCCACACAGCAGGAGGGCATCTGGCCTGCGCCGCAGCATGAGCCCAGCATAACGCATCGCCTCCAGGCTGGAAGTCATTCCCGAAGAGATAGTCACGTTCACTAATTTCATCTGAAAGCGAATGGGGATTTGGTAGCTCAGGGCATTGATCGGGGTGTTGGGAAACTTCATGGGGCTTACCCATTGGGGGCCTTCCAGCACGCGCTCCCGGTTAAAATCTTGTTGACTCGTGAGTCCGCCAAAAGCAGTTCCCAACACGATGCCGCGTCTGTTGGCCTCAATTTCTTCTAAAGATACCCCTGCATCCTCCAGCGCCAATCTTGCTGCGGCAATGGCAAATTGTGAAAGCCGATCAATATACCTTAAGCCTTTGGCGCCAATCAACGCCGCCGCGTCAAAATCCAGCACTTGGGCACCGAGGCGACACCGCAAGGGAGAACGGTCAAAGCGGTTCACTTGAGAGACCCCGTCCCGTCCCGCGGCGAGGGAAGCCCAGTAGCTCTCGCACCCAATTCCGAGGGGCGAGATCACGCCGATTCCGGAAATGCAGATTCGCGGATTCAAGCTGTCAGCTCCTGCCCAAAATTAAAGAAGCGTTGTTGCCGCCAAAAGCAAAGGAATTGTTCATGATGACATCAACCCGTTGAAAACGCGCCCGGTTTGGAACATAGTCGAGGTCGCATTGCGGATCCGGTTCCTGATAATTGATGGTGGGTGGAAGAAATTCATGCTGCAAGGCCAGACAACAAGCAATTGTCTCAATCGCGCTGGCAGCACCCATCGTGTGTCCTATCATCGATTTGATGGAGCTTACCGGGATGCGGTAGGCGTGATCAGCAAAAACCCTCTTAATGGCATCCGTCTCAGAGGCATCATTGATGGTCGTACCGGTCCCATGGGCGTTGATATAGCCAACCTCCGATGATGCAAGCCCGGCATCTTTGAGGGCGAGCCGCATGACGTTGGCCATGCCCTCCGGATCAGGCGCCGTCAGGTGGAACGCATCACACCCCAGCCCGCTGCCCAAAATAGTCGCATAGATTTCGGCGCCTCGACGTTCTGCTTGGTGTCGCTCTTCAAGAATCACCACGCCAGCGCCCTCACTGACCATCATCCCTCTGCGGTTTCGATCAAAAGGCTGGCAGATTTCCGGAGCGATGGCATGAACGCTGCCGAAACCCGCAAAGGCAACTTTCGAGAAGGCATCACAACCACCGGCGATGATGATATCAGCTTCCCCTTGCCGGATCATCTCGCCTCCAAAACTGATGGCGAAGTTTCCTGACGAGCAGGCGTTGGCCAGCATCATGGTCGGACCAGCGAAGCCAAAGATGGAAGAAATGCTGGAGGCCACAATATTGCTCGAAAAATCCGCATAAATATCCGGCAGAAGTTGTTCTTGCTTGCCCAAAGCCCACGCCTCATCAACCGTCTCAATAGCCTGCGCTTCACCGGAGGTGGTGCCAAGAATCACGCCGATGCGCTTGGGATCAAGGCTTCCTGCCAGCAATTTCGCCTCGGCGATCGCCTCGTGAGCAGCAACGAGAGCGAGACGAGCCGTTCTCCCGAGGTAAGCGGACAGCTCAAAGCCGAAATCGATAGTCTCCAATCCTTTCACCTCGCCGCCGCGATGAACCGGATAATCTTTCGTATCAAAGGCTTTAATCTCATCGATCCCGGAGACGCCTTCTTGCAGCGCCCTCAAGAAATGATCACGCCCAATCGCATTGGGAGCAACAACGCCAATTCCCGTAATGACAATTTCTTTTTTCATCTTGCCCTTTGAAGGATTTTTATGCGGCCGCTGACATGATCTGTGAACTTTGTTGCTGGAGTAATTCCAGCGCTTTGCGGGCAACAAGAAAGCCGCAGGCAATAACGGAGATAACTCCCGGGCCGGTAGAAGCCCAATGCCCGCACAGAAATAAGTTCTCAAATGGTGTCCGGATCGGCAGGCGATTCAGCCCAAATTGATCAGGGCTCGATTCCCAGCCATACATGGAACCATGCGCGTTGAGGGTATAACGATAGATTGTCGGTCGCGCGGCGCTTTCCTTTATAACCACTTTTTTTAAAATTTCAGGCACAATGCGATCAAGATGCAAAAGGGTGTCTTGTTCGCAACGTTGCTTGTATTCAATCCACCGGTTATCAGCGAGCCATTGGCCATCCGTGCCAAGCATAGGATCATTGTAGATCGTTGTCGCGGTTAAAATATGGTGTCCTTCCGGGCAGAGGGAGCGGTCTTCGAGCGTTGGGATCGCAATATAGAGAGGAATATTGCTCGGATCATTCATTCGATAGGAATCCCAGTACCAGCCTCGTTTCCCGCGCAGTATTTCATCGCCCGAGGCAATGCCGAGGTAAAGAATAAAGCAGGAGTTGCTCTCACGATAATTTTTAAGGGATTGGAGATACTTCATATCCACCTGCTTTTCGCCGATGAGCCGGAAAAAAGTTTGTTGCGCATCGGCATTCGAGATGAAAACTCGGGCGCGAATCTCATCTCCGGAGGCTAAAACGATGCTGGTGGCTTGATTATTCTTATTGACAACAATTTGTTTCACGGCCGTGTTAAGCAGCAATTCTCCGCCTTCCGCCACGAACCGGCGCATGAGGCTGTCCGGCAAGGCTTGCGAGCCGCCACGGGCAAGGTAGCCGCCGTCGTAAAAATAGCTCATCATCATGGCCGCCATGGCAATAACTGACACTTGATTAGGAAAGACTCCGATATAGCCAACAGTTGCAGAGAGGACCGCCTTAAGCCTGGCATCATGAAAATAATGATCCAAAACTTCCTGATAAGAGCGCCATTGGTAGCGAGCCAGCACCTCGCTATTCTGTTTTCCTCGATAGAAGTGCCGATAGATGCGTAGCATTTCTTGAAAGAAGGCACGAATGTTTTCACGCTCTTGGGGGAAGAGTTCTTGAAGCAGCTCGATATGCGATTCAATATTCCTGGGGAGCTCGAGCGTTGTGTCTGGGAAATGCAGAATGTCGACGGGGTCCATCGGAATGAATTCCACATCCAGCGCCAGCGATCGCAACAGCAGTCCGCCAAAGCTTTTTGAATCCCCGACACTGCCAAAATAGTGGGCGCCGGCGTCGAAGTAGAATCCTTTTCTTTTAAAAAACGTGCACAACCCTCCTGGAATGGAATGGCGCTCAACGATGAGAACCTTTGCGCCAAACTTTGCCAGATAAGCACCACAGACCAGTCCGCCAACTCCCGCGCCAATCACAACGGCGTCATACTCCTTCGCCAGTTGCGCGGGTCGAATGGCAAGCTGCCGATAATTGGCGCGCGCCCTTTGCCGAGGTTTTAGATTGTTTTCTTCCATTCCAATGTCTGCTTGGCGGGATTGATGGCATTAAGCCGCCGCTCGTTTTTCGAGATATTCTCGCGCCAGCGCAATGGTGTCGTTCAGCGTTTTCACGCGCTGCAAATTCTCTTCGGGAATTTGAATGCGATATTTTTTCTCAACCGCGGCGACAATCTCGAGGCCCATGAGCGAATCGACGCCGAGGTCTTCGAAAAAAGAAGCATTGCCATCAATTTGCTCCGCTGGAATCTCAAGAATCTCTGCGACCAAGCTTCTGATATCCGCACTGATTTGCTCAAGCGTGAGGCTTTCAAGATTTGCCATAATCGCTCCTTTCAGTAGTCACGAAACCGTTCATTTCCATTTGTCGGCGGACTTGAGCAGCATGGCGAAAGCGCTTTTCACTAACCGCTTGTCCAAAAAACTGCAAGGGGGCGGGTGAAATGCCAAGCTCGCGCGCCTTGACCAGAATATCTTGCGCCAGTAGCGGATTCGAGGGACCTAAACCATAGTTTCCGCGATGACCACAAGCAGCCAGCGTAATGGTTTCAACAAAGCAGCCATACACCTCCTGACAGCTTATCATCCGCGTGAGAGGGACATCCATGACATTGGGGACGTTGCGGGCGCGATCGATTTCCATCGTGGAAGGAAGCCGCGCCATTCCTCCTTCCACGGCAATGATATCATCCCTGGCTTTGGTAATGGTTTCAGGAACGTTTTTAGGAAAGGAGTCGTCAATGACAATGGCTCCCGGTTTCAGAAAATCGGGATCGATGATCGTCCGCGGCGAGTTCGTTGCCACCACGCTGAGGTCGGCAGCGCGCATCGCCTGAAGACGCGGCGAGGCGGTAACTTGAATTTGCTGATTTATCGCACGAACGGCAGCAACAACCGTCTCAAGCTGCTCTTGCCACAGAATATCAATCAGGATCAGCCGTGGGACGCCAAGCTGAGCAAACAATTTCGCGCATCCCGAGCCAATGGAACCCGCCGCTCCGACAATAGCAACGGTCGCCTCCGTTAAAGACAGCCCTGCTCGCTTCGTACTCGCTTTGGCAATTTCAAGAATATTGGCAATCGTATAGGCATGCCCGGTCGTGAAACCCACGTGAGGGAATTGCTCGCTCAGAAAATAGCCGCCTTTGCCAAAGAAAGCAATGAGCCCGGCCATGCCGACGATTTGCGCGCCAAGCTTTTCTGCCAGGCGCGCACACTGGAGAATTTTCGCCTTCCGCAGCTTATGGTTGTTAAGGAGCTGCTCCGTTGAATTGTTAATAACTACAATCCACCCTCGGACCGCGCCAGCGTCGCCATTGAAGCCGCGAAAATTGAGCTCAAAGACGGTCGGAAAAGAGCGACTACACCATGCCTCAACAAGCTCATCAGGAAGTTGCTTGAGAAAGCCATGCTCACGTTTCAAATCTGAGTAGTAGCCATAGTGGGCAATTTGAGCAAAGTTGCGCGGGTCGACGACTTTCAGCCGGTGAACCAGGGGGGAGATGACATCAAATTTCTCGCGTTGAACGGCGCGAAATTCGCTGGCGCAAGTTTGATTCCCCCGGAATTCATTGACATAGACCGTATCAATCAAGAGATCGATGTATGCTTCCTGCTCGCCAAGCAAGATGGGAGCGATCATGTCGTAGATTTCGTCGAGCAAAACCCGCCGCTCGGCGAGGGATAGATCCAACTGCCATTGAAAAACGTTCGGATCTTTGATCCGCGGCAGAAGCGAAATCGCCGAAAATGGTGATTTCCCACTCCCGAACAGAGGGTTCTCCAACCCCAGCAACTGCGTTAACAGAGGCACAACCGTGTACAAACTGTGGAACTGAACGCCATCCAGGTGCTCAATAAACCTCTCGGTGGTTGCAACCAATTGCCGAAATACCGAGAGATTCGAGCCGGGGATCGGCTCAGCAAACTGTTGAGGCATGAACACCCTCCACTTTTTCTGCAAAGCCGATATCTGCCGGTGTCAGCTCCAGTTTGTCCAGGACATCTTTGATCACGGTGGCGCTTGCGAGTGTCTTTTCCCGAGCGATGGCGTCTTCATAGCTCATTTTGCCTTCACGCACCAGGCAGCTCATTTCGGCGATATAAGGATGATAACCGCGCTTGTTGACGTGTGAGACGATGGCAACGCTATTTAAGCGACAATTGGTGGAGCAGGCATCGGTATCCTTGGGAGCAACCCATCCATATTGCGCGATGGTTTCATAGATCTGCTCCTCGTCATATTCTACCATGGCGTGAAACGGGTAAAGCACGCGGGGATATTTTTCCCCTTCCTCCAAGTACTGGCTTTTGATCAAATATTGATCAACTTCTTCGCCCACCACCTCGTAAAGCGGATCTCGAATGACCTTGGGAAAATCGACCGGATCATCGCGATTGACCTCGCCGGCGAAAAACATGGTGGAGCCGGTTTTCATAAAGCTTTCGATGCCGACATCCGCCGCCTGGCCGGGAGTGAACCCAATCACCACCAATGGAATATCCTTCTCCCGCCCCATTTTCAACGCGATGCTCAATACCATGGCAATGCAACTGAGACAGCACTGATTGGCGTATGGCAGGAGCGATTTGGAAAACAGATTTTCGTTGGTCAGGGCTTCGCGGAACATCACCTTGACCATATCGGAACGGGGACGGAAAAAAATATGGTCGACTCCCAGACGATCAACGACCTTGGCGATGTTTCGAAACGCTTGGGGCGAGATAAAGCCGTTGTCCAGCGTATAAGCCAGGACATTCAAATTATACTGAGTCTTTAACAGATGGAGCAGGAATGTGCTATCCTTGCCCCCGCTATAGCAGAGAATGCAGTGATAGCCATTCTGCTTCCGTTTGGCCTCGGCGACAACCTTTTCAAACTCTTCGCGCAGCCGCTCTTTGAACACCCGCAGCCGTTCAGCGAAAAGGCCGTAATAGATGCAATAATTGCAAACGCCACCGCTTTCCTGAAACTCGATGCCTGGAAAGGTTTCAGGAAGGGCGCAGCGTGGACATCTTTTCATTGCGACCACCCTTTCTTCCTATTTCTCGCTATACTTCTCGTTAAACTTGTCGACAACCTTTTTCACGCTGCGGGTAGACTCGTCCAAAGCTTCGACGAAGCCTTCGGCCATATCAACGGGGAGATACATAAGCCTTTCGTTGCCCACCTTCCGCTTGGCGTTTTCATCGGAAGTTTTGTTGACGAAGGTGCGGGTCACATCGGCCACTTGGGCAAGCGATTCCGCTCCGGCGTAGAAAAATCCCAGGGTAAGCTTGCTAATCTCATCTGTCACAGAAGTCAACGAATCGGTCAGGCGATCCGCCTTTCTTTCCTTCTTCTCTTTTTTGAGCTCTGCTTCCAACGATTTGACTCGCTCACGGAGCTCAGCCAATTCGTCTAGTTCGGTTTTTTTCATCTCAGCCATGGCTTTTTCTCCAAATTTTGTCAGTGAATGAATTTGGTGATGATTTTAATCTGCCAGAAATCCTGAAACCTGAGGACGATCCGAGCTTTCCTAGCGCGTGGACCGAATGGCAATGTATGGAAACGGACAAAATAGCCCAAAAAATCCTATGCCCCAATCCACCTCCCACTCTTTTTTCTTTTTCTCCTTTTTGTTCTCCTCTTTCTCCTCCTTTTTCAGCTCCTCTTCTAAGGACTTGATTTTCTCTCGGAGCTCCGCCATTTCCTCATGTGCTGATTTTTGTGCTTCGGCCATTGTTTTTACTCCTTAAGTTTCTGAAACTCATCCAAGCGCTTGGCGCCAAAGCTCAGTTCGGCTTTGGCCACCACTTGCCCTTCGACCGTAGCAATTGCCTCGACAATGCTTGCCGTCGAAATGGCCTTGACGATGGCCACCTCGACCTGAAGCTGATCGCCGGGGAATACCGGTTTTAGAAACCTCACCTTGGCGCTGCCAAAGAAGAAAATGGTATTTTCATTTTTCACAACGGTCGCATCGTTCTCAGCGCTTTTCCGAAAAAGTATAATGGCTATTTGCGCCATGCACTCGATAATTAAAGCGCCGGGCATGACGGCCAGATTGGGAAAATGTCCCAGAAAAAAAATCTCATTCCCCGTGACGTTTTTGATGCCCACCGCTTTTTTTCCCTTCTCGAGCGAGAGAATCCTGTCAACCATCAAGAAGGGAAACTTCTGTGGCAAGAGCGCCTTGATCTCCTCGAATGCAATCTCCACACGCGCCTCCTCATTTCAAGCTGAATCACGCCGGCGCAACAACAGCGCCGCATTATTGCCATCACAGCCGAAGGAATTGATCATCGCTACTGTCATCTCTCTCCGCGCCGTTTGATTGCGCAATCCGTCCAATTCCCAGCTTGGATCACATTCCTTGAAATTGATAGTCGGCGGGATTACACCTTCTATCAAGCTTAAGATACTAGCCGCAGCCTGAAAAGCTCCGGAGGCGCCAAGGCTTTCTCCGACCATTGATTTAATCGAGCTAATGGCGACTTGAGAGGCATATTCCCCAAAAACTTTTTTGATCGATTGCGCTTCCATTTTGTCCCCGGTTTGGCTGCCGTTGGCATTGGCGCAGATATAATCGACCTCGCGAGGCTCCAACTCCGCATCTTGAAGGGCCAAAAGCATCGCTTGCGTTGCACCGGCACCTTCGGGATTATATCTGTAAGCATGATAAGCATCATGAGCATTGCCAAAACCGATGATCTCACCATACACTTTTGCATTTCTAGCCTGCGCATGCTCCAGTTCCTCGAGAGCCAGAAGCGCCGCGCCTTCGCCGAGAATCAGTCCATCGCGATAAGTATCAAAGGGGGCAACCTTTTCCTCCTGTCCATGCCTCGTCCCGGATAAAAGCCTCATTTTATAAAAACCAACATAGGATGCCAGACAAAGCTCTTCAACCCCTCCGGCGAGGAGAATATCGGCTTGTTCCGACTGAATGCAATCAACGGCATAGTTAATCGCCTGAAGACTCGAGACGCAGCCTGCAGAGATCGTTGCATTCAAACCGGTCAAGCCGAACTTGATCGCCGTATGCCCGGCCGGCGAGTTAATCACTGTTTTAGGAAATGCCATCGGATTGACATATCGCGGCCCCTCTTTTAAGGCCTCTTGATCGAACCCACTAATGCTCTCCAGGCTGCCGAAGGCGGTGCCAACGGCCAACCCGATTTCCAATTCATGGGTGGATTGAACGGGAAGCTGCGCATCTGCCAGAGCCAGCGCTGTTGCCGAAGCGAGCAATTGCGTGCTTCGATCCAAATATTTCAGGCCTTTCTGCCCCAAGAAACGCGCCGCATCGAAGCGAACGACCTCTCCTCCTTTGTGGCACATCAAAGGCGAGGTGTCGAAAAGGGAAATCGCCGAGATGCCATCCATCCCACATTTCAACCCATGCCAAAAGGCTTCCCTCCCAATACCGATGGGTGAAATGATGCCCAACCCGGTGATCACAACCTTTCTCGAGCTCATCCTTGATTTCTTCCTAATAATTTTTATGAAGCGACTTTGCCCAAGACCAGCGCCGCGTTGTTTCCGCCAAAAGCGGAGGAATTATTGAGCGCGATATCCACCCGGTGCGCTCTGGCTTCGTTAGGAACATAATCCAAATCGCATTCAGGGTCTTTTTCTTTGTAATTGATGGTGGGCGGGATGAGGCCATGATGAATGCTCAACGCGCATACCGCCGCTTCGATGGCGCTGGCGGCGCCCATGGTGTGTCCGATCATTGATTTGATCGAGCTGACAGGCACTTGATAGGCGTGCTTGTCCAAGGCCTTTTTGATGGCGATCGTTTCAATTCGATCGTTGGTAAGTGTCCCGGTTCCATGCGCGCTAATATAACTAACTGCCTCGGGAGCGATACCACTGTGGCGAAAAGCTTTATTCATAGCACCGATTATCCCCAGTCCATCTGGATGAGAGCCGGTCATGTGATAGGCATCACAGGCCAGTCCGTAGCCCAACACCTCTGCGTAAATGGGGGCGCCTCTTCGCATGGCGCGTTGCAGAGATTCCAACACCAAGATGCCGGCCCCTTCTCCAACCATAATGCCTTTCCGGTTTTTATCGAAAGGTTGACACCTCTCAGGCGCAATGGCACCCAGCCTCGCAAATCCGGTGAAGGCAATTCTCGAAAAGCAATCGGCCCCACCTGCAATCATCATGTCGGCGCGTTTTCGCTTTAGAAGATCAGCAGCATAGCCGATGGCATAATTGCCGGCGGAGCATGCCGTTGGAATCATGATATTAGGTCCTCGAAAAGCAAATTCGATGGCGAGGTTGGAAGCAATAACGTTGCAAGGATAGCGCGGAATAAGCTCTGATTGAATTTGGTCGAGGCCTCCTTCAAGCCACTGCTCATCCATTTTTTCCAGTTCTTGCGGTTCTCCCATCGTTGTGCCTAAGGCAATTCCCACCCTCGCGTTGCCCAATTCGTTCGGATTTAAATCCGCGTCTTCAAGAGCCAATCTCGTCGCAGCGATTGCCAGTTGTGAGCACCTGCCAAGTTGTTCTGCTTTTAAGGTTCGGACATAAGGCGTGGAATCAAAGCCTTTGACTTCCGCGCCCAAATGAACATCGTACGCCGAGGTATCAAAAGATTGAATTGGCGCAATGCCGGATTTGCCGGCAATCACATTTTGCCAAAACCCGGTTTTGCCAATCCCAATCGGGGTGACGACACCAATCCCCGTGACGACGATTCTCTCTGCCATTTTAAAAATATACCCTTCAGACTTCGTCTGGAGTTTATCGAAGAAAACGAAATTTAGTCCGAACTTTTAGGATGATTTGCAAAACTGCTGATCGTTGATGATGAGTAAGGCAAGATGCAAAGCGTCGCCAACGCTTATCCAATTGATCACCAATGAGGAAAGGTCCCGATGCTCAAAAATCACAAGGTGATCACGCTGCCGGAATCTGATGTCGTAACCTACAAGCCCTTGCTCCTTGATCTTGTGCCAGAGCCAAACTCCCTGTTCCCGAAAGTCATCGCAACCATCGGGACTCAGCGACCTAGCCGCGTCAAAGCCTTCAACAAAAACTTCCACCCAAATTATTATAGAGGAGAGTTTTTCACACTGTTGTAATTTGTTAAAAATTTTTCCTGTACTAAAATTGCAAGGAAAGCAACCAAAACGGTCTTATCGAAGGCCATCTAAATAACAAAAAAAAAACAGTCAATGTCAAGGAAAATTTTTACAATTTTTCAAGATTCTGAAAACTCCCCGGCATGTCAAAACGCTTTTTGTAGCAACCCACTCATCGCTGAGCGGAACGATGAAATGTGTTGAGATCGGAAGAAAAATACATGTCGAGAAATGTCGACAAAAAAATATTTTCAATATTAGCGTTCAGCAGAACCGCGATGCCGAGATTCTGCTCCGGCAAAAAGGCAATTTGCGCCGCGTAGCCGCGCAGGCCGCCGCTGTGAAATACCAGCTTGGTTCCGGCATAATCGAACACCCGCCACCCCAAGGCATAATAAGCCCGGCGCGCGTTGCCGTTCCAATGATACCGCCTCAGCTCGCGCCGCGTTTTGATCACCGGGCTGCTCACTTCTTCAATAACCGCCGGCGGCAGAATATTCGGCTTCCAGCCCAACAAGGCGCGCAACCATTGCGCCATATCGGCAATGCTCGCGTTAATGCCGGCGGCCGGCGCGGCGGAATAGTATGTGGCTTTGACTGCGGTTGGCAGCCATTCGTTGCGGCGCCTGAGGTGCGGCGAAGCGTGATTCGAGTTGGCAACCAAAGTCGTGTAGTCCAGCGAGGCATCCTTCATCCCCAACGGCGAGAACAGACGCAGTTTCATGAGTTGCGCGTAATCACGGCCGGTGGCCGATTGAATAATTTTGCCGATCAGACTGTAAACCACGTTTTGATAATTGTAACATTCTCCGACTCGGCAGCTCGTATCGACCTCCCGAAGCTGGCTGATGATGGCGTCATACGGCACGTCGTCATCCAAAAGATTGTCGTAGGTATGCGAAGGCAAGCCGGTGGTGTGGCTCAAAACATGGCGGATCGTCAGATTTTTGGCATTGATCGCATCTTTCAAGGAAAAATCCGGCAGATACTTGACGACCTTATCATTCCAGTGCAGCAAGCTGTCTTGCACCAAAAGCCCGGTGAGCACGGCGGCAAAGCCTTTAGAGAGTGAGGCAATGCGAAAAACTGTGTGAGGATTGATCGTTTCAGCGCGTCCTCTTTCTCTAACGCCGAAGCCTTTCATATAAACAATCGAATCACCGCTGACGATGGCGATGGCCGCGCCCGGCGCGCCCAACTCAACAAGTTTTGCCTCGACAAACCGGTCGTACTGTAGAATAACGCTATGTAGATGATAAAAATATGGGTTGAAATTTTTCGTGTTAAGCGTGGTTACGCTGCAAAACAAAAAAATGCACACTCCCAATATTGTTTTTTTAAACATGGCAAAAACTTCCGTAATGTTCAATCACCCCGATTATGCATTACAAGGCGAAAACGCCACCGTATTGATTTCAACAACTAAAGGAAAATCGGGGTTTAACTTTTATATGTGCAAAATTAAGGAATCAAAACTCCAGCAACATCGTGTCGCGAAAAACGCCCTGCGCGCCAAAGCTTTCTTTGAAGCGGCCCAATCCCCAATTGGGCTGCATGTTGACGGTGAAAATGCCGAAATCGAGAAAGCGCAAGCCCTGCGCGATGCACCAGCGGAACACTTCGTAAAAGAGCAAATTGACGCCGCGATAGCGCTGGAACGCCTCACGATGGCTGATATAAAATGCCAGCGCGACGCGCGGGTTGCAAACGAAAATGACGATGCCCGCGATCATCTCGTTTTCCGCGCGCGCGGCGAAGAACCGAATGCGCTCCGGAAACATTTGCCGCAGCTTGAGCAGCTCGTCGAGAGAATGCGCCGGCTGCACGTTGTGGCGCAATTTCAAATTCTTTTTCAGGATTTCGTAAAAGGCTGGGAAATCCTCGCTCTCCCCGATCTGCACGCCGAGCTTTTGCGCTCGCCGCACGGCGCGGCGCGATTCCGGTGAAAACAGCTTCAGCACGTCCTCCGCCGGCACATCAAGCGGAACCACGCTGGAAACTTCGCGCTTGCGATAACGAAAACCGTGCTGGTAGAAAATGAAATCGATATAATTGCTCGGGCGAGCGAGATAAATTTGCGGCGGCAAAGTCACCTCGGCGCCGGCATAGCCGCGCTCGTGGCAATACGCGAGAAAATGCGTCACGAGCCGCTCGGCGTCGCGCAGCGCGAGATTCGATTCCGTCACCAAGCCGCCGAACGAAGCGCCGGGATGCGAGCGCAAAATTCGCGAACCATCGTCGGCGCGGATTGCAGCCGGCAAGACTGCCAGCAACTTGCCTTCTTTGAAAAAGAGCAGCGAGTCGTCGTGAAAGCGTTCGCGAGGGTGATAAGCTAAAAAGGCACGCGTATGAAACAGCGTGCCATTGTTCGATTGCCAAACAAAATCATCCCACTGTTGGGCATGCTCCGGCGCAAAAGGAACGGCCCGCAAAGCTGAAATTTCATTCGCCGCCATCAACGCTTGCCCATCAGCTTGACCATGATCGCCTTCTGAATGTGCAGGCGATTTTCGGCCTGGTCGAATATGATTGACTGCGGACTTTCCATCACTTCTTCGGTAACTTCTTCGCCGCGATGCGCCGGCAGGCAGTGCATGAATTTCGCATCGGGCGCGGCTTTTTGCATCAGCGCGCCGTCGATGACGTAGCCTTTGAAAATTTTGCGGCGCATCTCGGCCTCCGCTTCCTGGCCCATGCTCGCCCACACGTCGGTGTAGAGAACGTGCGCGCCCTTTGCCGCCTGTGCAGTATCACGCAGAATTTCGACGCGACCGACATTCGATTTGTTGGCCTGCTCGACGATTTTTTTATCCGGCTCGTAGCCTTCCGGACAAGCGATGCGGAAAGTGAAAGGGATCTTCATCGTCATCGTGATCCACGAGTTGGCCACGTTGTTGCCATCGCCGATGAAGGTGACAATCAGATTATCAAAATTTTTTCGATGCTCAAGAATCGTCAGCATATCACCCAAAATCTGGCACGGGTGCAAAAGATCGGTGAGGCCGTTGATCACCGGCGCGCTGGCGTGCTCGGCCAACGCCACAATATCCTCATGGCCGAACAGGCGCGCCATGAGGCCATCAACGTAACGAGACAAAACCCGCGCGACATCGGGAATCGATTCGCGTTTGCCGAGGCCGATTTCTTGCGGCGAGAAATACAGCGCATGGCCGCCAAGCTGAAACATGCCCACCTCGAACGAAACGCGCGTTCGGGTCGAGGGCTTTGTAAAAACCATGCCGAGCGTTTTGCCCTTCAAATACTCGTGCGGCTCGCCGTGTTTCTGCCGGGCTTTTAAATCTTTAGCTGATTCAAAAAGCGACCAGACTTCGTCGGTAGTGAGATCGGCTATATCGAGAAAATCTTTTTGCATAAAGATTCCTTGCTTTGATGCAGTTCGCGATATAGACCGGCCGTATTTTCCACATTTGCGGCCGGTGCTTCGCTGCGATGCAGCTTCATTCCCCTCTCTATCGTGAACCGCCCACTTTTTGCTTACGCTACGGCAAACTCGGTGTGTTTTCTCACCTCGGCCGAACGGAATCCCAAAACGATATGATCTTTCGGTACGCCAGCTTCGACAAGTTCGTTGGCAATCCCGCGTTCTGTGCCATCGCGCTGAATCCAAATTTTGCCGTTGATGATTTCGATATGGACCAAACATCCGTGAACTCGGCGGCCATTTTCTCGCCCAAGAATCATCAATAAATAGCGGTCGGCCTCGCGGTCAAAAACCGGTTCGATTTTAATGTCGCCGTAGGCATACGGAATTTTAGCATATTCGGAAAGGACTTTCCGAATCAGTTGGCGGTAATTGTTTAAGATATCCATTTGAGAATCACCTCCTCTTGTAAATCAAACACGAGAAGTGGCACGTGATAGTCTTCCAGCAAAAGGCGGCCAATCGGTTCATCAAAAACGTCGATAAAAATTTCCTTTGCAAACGCAGCGGATCGTGAGTGATCGTCCATCCGTCTTTGATGAGTGCGTTCTTAACGATGTTGTGATACAGGTCTCGTGCTGGCATGTTGGATACTTTGTATTCAAACTCTATTTGCCCAGCATGCTTTCAAACACACTGGCAGTCTGTGCTACATCACAAAATATACCGGCTCAAATCCACGTCTTTGACAATGTCTCCCAGGCGCTTCTGCACGAACTCAGCGGTGATTTCGATTTTCTTGATTTTCTCGTCGGGCACGTCAAAAAGAAAGTCTTCGAGCAGCGCCGTCATTACCGTGTGCAAGCGGCGGGCGCCGATGTTCTCGGTGCGCTCATTGACCTCGAAAGCGATTTTGGCAATTTCTTTAATCGCCCCGGGCGTGAAACTGATTTCAACCTCCTCGGTTGCCAACATTGCCGTATATTGCTTGATGAGCGCATTTTGCGGCTCGGTGAGAATGCGCACGAAATCCTCAGCCGTAAGGCTGGTCAATTCGACGCGGATCGGAAAGCGGCCCTGCAATTCCGGAATCAGATCCGACGGCTTCGAGACGTGAAACGCGCCGCTGGCGATGAAGAGCACGTGATCGGTTTTCACCATGCCGTATTTGGTGAAGACGTTCGTGCCTTCCACCACCGGCAGCAAGTCGCGCTGCACGCCCTCGCGCGAGACATCCGGCCCAACCTGGCTCTTCTCGCCGGCGATCTTGTCGATCTCGTCGAGAAAAACGATGCCGGAATTTTCCACGCGCAAGATCGCTTCCTTGATCGCTTGATCCATGTCGACGAGCTTCTGCGCCTCTTCCTGCGTGAGGTATTTGCGCGCTTCCGCCACCGTCATCTTGCGCTTTTTGACTTTCTTGGGAAAAATGTTCCCCATGAGATCCTGCAGGTTGACGCCCAGTTCTTCGACGCCGATGGGGGAGATCACCTGCATCATCGGAAAACCTTCCACCGGCACATCCAACTCGACGTAACGATCTTCGAGCTTGCCGTCCACGAGTTGCTGGCGCATTTTCTCGCGTGTGCGCCGATGCCGCTCTTCCAACTCGAACATATCGGCGGGACTGACGGCGGACGGCGCCGCCGGCCTGTCCTCGTCTTCGCCTTCCGTATTCGCGGCTGCGCTCCGGCGCGATTTCGGCGGCGGAAACAAAATATCCAACAACCGCTCGTTCGCCAATTGCTCGGCCTGCTCCTGCACCGACGCGGTTTTTTCCGAGCGAACCATCGACACCGAGAGATCGGTCAGATCGCGAATGATCGACTCCACATCGCGGCCGACATAACCGACTTCGGTGAATTTTGAGGCTTCGACCTTGATGAACGGCGCATTGGCGAGACGCGACAACCGGCGCGCGATTTCAGTTTTGCCCACGCCCGTCGGCCCAATGAGAATGATGTTATTGGGCATGATCTCCTCGCGCAGCTCTGCCGCCACGAGCTGCCGGCGCCAGCGATTGCGCAAGGCGATGGACACCGAGCGTTTGGCTTTGTTCTGGCCAATGATGTATTTGTCCAATTCCACCACGATCTGGCGCGGCGTCAACTTTTGCATTTCATCCATTATTATTCAACTCTTCAATGACGAGATTTTTGTTGGTATAAATGCAGATGTCGGCGGTGAGGTTCATCGCCTCTTCGACGATCTGCCGGGCCGCCAAGCTGGAATAGCGCACCAGCGCGCGCGCCGCCGCCATCGCAAAGCCGCCGCCGGAGCCGATGGCGATGATGCCGTCGTCCGGCTCGATCACATCGCCGGTGCCGGAGATGACGAAAGCTTTTTCCTTGTCCATCACCACGAGCTGGGCCTCGAGGCGGCGCAGAAAACGGTCGGTGCGCCACTCCTTCGCCAGTTCTACCGAGGCGCGGCTGAGATTGCCGTGATATTGCTCGAGACGCTGCTCGAATTTTTCAAACAACGCGAACGCATCCGCCGCCGCGCCGGCAAAGCCGACAATGACGGTGTCCTTGTAAAGCTTGCGAACCTTGCGCGCGTTCATTTTGAGCACGGTCTCGCCGTAAGTCACCTGGCCGTCGCCGGCCATCGCGCAAGCGCCGTTGTGGCGGATGCCGAGAATCGTCGTGGCGTAAATAACTGGAAACATGCTGTGAGGTTGTCTTGGCATCAATGCTTTCTCAATTTATGAATAGGGTGAAATCAAATTTTCCGCCGCAAGCGCGACACCGGAATCATCATTTGCTCGCGATATTTGGCCACGGTGCGCCGCGCCACATTCGAGCCTTCGGCCTTGAGCATGGCCGCAATGGTTTGATCGTTGAGCGGGTGGTGCGGATCTTCGCCGTCGATGATTTCTTTGATGCGTTGTTTGATGCGGCGATTCGACACGTCTTCGCCGTCGTCGCGCCTGATCGCTTCGCTGAAGAAATATTTCAGCTCGAAAACGCCGTGCTCGGTCTGCACGTATTTGCCGTTGGTCACGCGCGATACGGTGGAAATATCCATACCGATCTCGTCGGCAATGTTCTTCAGAATCATCGGCTTGATGAACGCCTTGCCCTTTTCAAAAAATTCGCGCTGCTTCTGAATAATGGTTTCCATCACGCGCAAAATGGTCAGGCGGCGCTGATGAATCGAATTGATCAGCCAGCGCGCCGACTCCAGACGCTTTTTGACAAATTCCTTCGCTTCCCTGGTTTGCTGCTGCGAGCTGGTTTTTTGCAGCAAAATATTCTTGTAACGGTTGTTGATCCGCAAATGCGGCACGTTGGAATCGTTCAAGATCACGGTAAAATCATCGCCGTCGCGCTCGACCGTGATATCCGGAATGATCACGTTCTCGTGATAGGAAAAATATCCCTCGCCGGGCTTGGGATTGAGGTGCATGATCTCGTCATTCGCCGCTTTGATCTGCTCCAGCGTGATATTCAATTTTTTGGTAATCTTCTCGTAGCGCTTATTTATAAAATCATCAAAGTCGTCTCGAATGATCTGCACGGCCAGCTCGTTGCGCGGCTCCCGTTCCTCGAGCTGAATGAGCAGGCACTCCTGCAAAGTGCGCGCGGCGATCCCCACCGGCTCGAAATGCTGAATGATTTTTAAAACTTTTTCAATCTCATCGAGGGTAACGCCGAGATTTTGCGCGATCACTTCAATGGAGCACGACAAGTAACCATCTTCGTTGATGTTCCAAATGATGTATTCGCCGATCATCACCTGCTGCTCGTCCAGCTTCTGCATGTGCAGTTGATTGAGCAGGTTTTCCTGCAGCGTGACCCGCGACACTTCCGGACGCTCGAAGCGCTCTTCGCTGTCGTCGCGCGGCGCCCGATACTCGTAGTTTTCTTCGTCGCCGACGATGGCCTCCCAATCGATCTCGTCCTTCTCGACCTGTTCGGCTTCTTCCTCTTCCTTCTCCTTGAGCTCGCCGTTTTTGTCTTCTTCTTTCAGCTCGAGCTCCATTTCCTGTTCTTCTTCATCGAGCTGCTCCTGCTCCATATCCATCTCGTCAACCTGCTCGAGCAACGGATTGATCTCCATCTCCATCCTGATTTTTTGCTCCAGCATGAGAACCGGCAATTGGAGCAACGAAGAGAGCAACACCTGCTGCGGTGATTGCTTGAGCGTTTGGCTGAGCCGTTGGCTGATATTCACCATGGTACAATATCCTCTTGTTCAGCGATCCAGACGAAATTTATCTCCTAAATACAGCTTGCGCGCCTCCGGGTCGTTGGCGAGAAATTCGGCGGTGCCGGACTTCAACACCGTGCCGTCATAGAGCAAATACGCTCGTTCCGTAATCGAGAGCGTCTCGTGGACGTTGTGGTCGGTGATCAAAACGCCGATGCCTTTTTCTTTCAAACCCTTGACGATCTCTTGAATGTCTTCCACCGCAATCGGATCGACGCCGGCAAACGGCTCGTCGAGCAAAATGAATTTCGGCTTGGTCACCAGCGCGCGGGTGATCTCGACGCGGCGGCGCTCGCCGCCGGAGAGCGTGTAGGCATTGTTTTTTGCCAGATGCGAAATATTCAACTCTTCCAAAAGCGCCGCCAAACGCCGCCGCCGTTCCGCCGACGAAATCGGCAACGTTTCCAGAATCGCCAGAATATTTTGCTCGACCGTGAGCCGGCGAAAGATGCTCGGCTCTTGCGAAAGATAGCCGACGCCGAGCCGCGCGCGGCGATACATCGGCAAATTCGTGATGTCAACTTCGCCCAAAAAAATGCGGCCGTCCGTCGGACGAATCATGCCGGTGATCATGTAGAACGTCGTGGTCTTGCCCGCGCCATTCGGCCCGAGCAGCCCGACGATCTCCCCTTGCCGCACTTCGATGGAAACGCGGTTGACGACGGTGCGCTTGCTGTAAGTTTTTATCAACCCATCGGAACGCAATGCACCGTTGGCCGATGCCGAAATATTTCCCTCGCGCGGCAACTTCGCCTCAACTTCTGCGGGGGGCGTCTCTCTGCTTTGCAACTGCATTTATAAATATCAGCGATTCTTTCCAAAAATGCAAGCCTTAAAATTCAGCGAGCGAAAATACTTTGCTTTTTCAACTCTTTTTCTTCGCTTGCACTTCTTTTGCGTGAGCAAGTTCAAATTCGTATCTGTGCCGGTTTGCTTCCTCAATAGTCCGAAACTTGAAAATCCCTTGCGGATAAGTGATGGGACTCAGTTTATTGGCAAAACGCCAAAGCTCCGCGACTTGCTTGAAATACGCCTCGTCCGGATTAAAATTCCACAAGGCTTTATCAGCTTCTTCAAAAGTTTTATACTTGTAAATCGGCATAACATTTCCTCCGTCATTTTCACCCAGGTGGGTTTGATTTCTTCGCCTCGATAAGCTCTTGCAAAAATAGTGCATCAATTTTGTCTTTATCACGAAGTGTGTTCCTCTTGAGCTTATACAAAGTTTCGGGTGTTGCAACCTTGATCTTTATGCCGTGATAATCGATGATCTCATATTCCAAATTATCATACGTTGCCACTTCACCTAACTGCGCCATGATGTCAATATAAAAACCGCTGGGAGTTCCATAGCGAATGACCGAATATTCATTTAACTCGCTCGGCGTAATTTCTTCGATGGCAATATCATCAAACAGCGCATATAGCGCCTTCCTCAATTTGTCAATATTCTCAGGGACGATCTTTACAAAAATGTCTACATCACGGGTCAACCTTTGCATGCCATAAAGTATAACCGCAACCCCACCGATAAGAATATAATCTACTTCGTGCTCTTCGACCGCTGCGAGAACCTTTATGAACTCATCAAATTGATTTTGCATAAAAATTGCTTTCAGATTATTGCCTGTCGGGCCTTTTCCATTTTTTCCAGCACATTTAACAACTTGCGAATATGGACAATTTTTATCCGTGAATATTCCTTCGGTGGAAAATGTTTGACATTTTTCGTAACAAGATAATCCGCCTTGCCTGCAACCGCACATTCTAAAAAACAGTTATCGGACGGATCGGAGCAGACATGCAATTGGATAGTTGGCTCAATCCACTCTCCTCGGAAACTTATGACATTCAGGATGCGTTCCTTTTCGCGTTGTTTTGGTTCCGGGATCAGCCAATCAGCAATTGTACGGTATTCATTCCAAATAGGCCGGGAGATCAACAACTGAAAATAATCTTCCCGTATCACCCATCCAGCCAATTTTGCCGACGCGCCCCTATTGCTCAGGATCGCGGACATAATGTGGTTCGTATCAATCACAACACGTAGGATTTTATCCACGCGCTGCCTTTAAACTCTTGCGATACTTTTTTATCGCCGCATCAATGGTTTTGGCTTTAATGCCGCCTCGCCGGTTCACTTCCTCGCGAATCGCTTCGACATCTTTAAGAAATTGTTCTTTCCAACCATATTTTTCATGCAATTTGAGAAACGCCACAATTGCGATTTGTATATCTCCCTGATAACTCTTTTGCACGACATCCCGCAATTGTTTTTCAACCGTCTTTGGCAATTCTACCGAAAGCATAGTTGACCTCAGCAATCATAAATGAAGTGAGTAAATGAAAACTATAGTTGCCTCAATTTTGAATATATATTCGTTAAGGGTTATTTTGTAACTGTCATTGCGAGCGTTTCTCAGCGAAGCAATCTTTTGAAAATCATGAGATTGCTTCGGCAAAAAGCGCCTCGCAATGACTCACATTCCAACTCGAAATTAGTATAGCATAAAATACGAATATTTACAATCACTCAACTCACTTGCTCGGATTTCCCTCCGCGACCCCCACCGGCATAAACCGCCCCGTCGAGCTGCCTGGATCGCTCTCTATGATCACTCGTTTCAAATTTTGGTTCTCAACGAAGAGTGTGATCTTATCGCCCTGCACGCGCACCTTGCCTTTTTCCTCGCCTTCTTCGATGACGTGATACTCGCTCGTCGCCATGCCTTCGACGATGACTTTTTCGACTTTTTCATCCTTCAATAGCATCGTGATCTCACGGCCGGAAAGCGTGTTGATGCGCTTACCGATTTTGAGCGTGTCAATTTCCGAAGTCACTTCGGCCTTGTTGATGACGTGCGCACGTTTCAGTTTTTGATCATCGAGAAAAAGGTCGATGCGCTCGCCGGTGAGCTTGTCGCCCTCCTGCCAAGTCACCGGGTCGATGCGCAGCTCCAATCGCTCGTCGTCGCGAAAATACTCGGCTTCGCCGCATTCGGCGCGCGTGTTGCTTCGCGTCATTTTCACTTGCTTGGAGACTTTCGCGCGTTTGCCGCCTGCAAACAACTCGATCCGCTCGCCGGTGATCCGCAAGGTTTCGACGTTCAACGAGTCGTGCTCGACGAGCACCGGGTTAAGCGTGGCATCGGCATACTCGGTATCGCGGAGATATTTGAGATAGCCGCAGGTGAGCCGCAAGCGCCGCTCACGGTTCGTCAGCACCACGTCGCCGTCGGCAATCGCCATTCGGTCGTTTTGAAAATAGGTGGCGCGTTTGGCCCGCAACTCATTCGGCCCTTCGCCGAGCATTACATTGCCCACGGCCTGCTGCTCGCGGCGATTTTCAAAAAAGAAAATCTGATTGGCGCGCAGCCACCTGCGGCCCTCACGCATTTGCACGTTGCCGGAGAAGATGGTCAGGTTTTCCGCCGGAATCTGGCGCACTCGATCGCACAACATTTGCGCGCTATCCTGTGCGAACTCGACGTGGCCGAGAAATTCACGAACGACCTGTCCGTTCACTTCAAAGCTCACCAACGAATCGGCATCAATCAATCGCAGTTTTCCTGCCGTGTTGCCCTGGGCGAGCAATGAAGTGGCGGCAAAAAGCAACGGCAAGCTTATGCGCAGCGTTTTCATGTCTCATCACCTTGAAAACAAATGATTCGTAGTATCGCCTTTGGGCGGTGTCGCAGCAGAACATCCGACGCCGACGCCTGAACGCGCAACTACGAACGCGTAACTACGAACGTTTACTCTTGCTTTTCATCCTTCTTTCGCGGCCTTGCCGAAGAATCAGGCGCCGGGTATGGCGCGGCGGCGCGGCGGTTCTCGCGTTCGCCAGCGAGATCGATCTTCTTTGGCGTCACGCCCGAGGGCTTGCGAATCGACCAGTTTCTCAAATTCTGATCTGACTCAAAGCCATGGCCATACAGCGTATCGTTGCCTGCCGTGGTAATCGTGACAAAATCATTGGAGACAATTTTTTGCCGGGCATTGTCCCACCGCAGCCGTTCTGTGAGCAAAGTAACGCCGCTATCCGAGACTGCTACCACGTTGCCCAATGCTTCCACGTCATTGGTTTCCTCATGCAGCAGGCCACGCTTCGCCACTAAATTCGAGGTGTGCTGGCCTTCGGTGTTGTAAAAATCCACCACGATGCCGCCGTCGAATTTCACCTCGCGGCGCTTCGAATATTTCTCCATGTGCGAATATTGCAAAACCGCGGCAACCCGGCCGTTGCTGGTCACGGTAATGCGGCTGTTCCAACCCTCCTGATCGGGGCCATCATAATTCGGCGGCGCGACGGATTCTTGCTGCTGCGAACGGCATCCAATCAGCAAAACAGCCAATCCGAAATATAAGATTTTTTTGAATACGTGCATCATTTGTGAATAGAATTTAACGAGTTCTTTCGTTGCAGTCTACGACCGTAGGTTCTCTTTTCGTCGCAAGTTAGTGTCACTTTAATTTACTTCTGAAGCGAAGCCGAGGTTTCGTTGGACGCTTGCGTTTTCCAGCGTTCGTGCATCCACACCCATTGCGCCGGATGCTCGCGAATGAAAGCCTCGATGGCTTTTGAGCACTGGGCGACATTGGCCAGACGATCGGCGCGCGCGTCGCCGGTATTTTGCAATTCGATCTCCGGCCGAACTTCAACGGTGTGCGTGCCGTCGTTGTTCATATAAATCGCCATCGGCACCAGTGGGGCGCCGGTTCGTTCCGCGATCACCACCGGCCCCGCCGGCGTATATGCTGGCCGGCCAAAGAAGTCGACAAACTCGCCGTCCACGCGCGTATCTTGGTCGATCAGAATCCCGAGCAAGCCGCCTTGTTTCAACCAGCGCAGAATCCGTCGCGTGCCGCTGGCGTCGCGAGGCAAACTCTGATAGCCGGCCCTCTCGCGCTCCGTCAAAAGTATCGCATCCAGACGCGGGTCATACAACGCGGCGCCGACAACTTTGAGCGGATAGTGTGAGGCGATAAAAGCGCCGAACAATTCCCAACAACCGATATGGCCGGTGAGGCAAACGACACCTTTGCCCCGCTGATAGGCTCGATCCAGATGCTCTTTTCCGATAAAACGAATGTGCTTGTGCAAACCGGCTTTGAGCAAATTGGGCATGCGCATCGCCTCGACGGCGTTCAATCCGAGCTGGCGAAAAACTTGTTTGGCAAGTTGATAGATTTCTTCTTCACGCCGTTGGTCGCCAAAAGCCATGCGCAGATGGCGGAGCGTCTTCTCGCGCGCCTCGCGGATGAGCCGGAAGGCTAAAAGTCCAAGATTGCGAAAGAGCCATAAAGCGACCGGGCGCGGCAGGCGACGCACCGTCCAAATCAAACCGCGAATGAATTGATAAATGAGCCAATTCTTGAGACGCTTGCGCAGCGGCTTATTTGACATGCAAAATCCACTGGTAAAAAGGCTCACGAAAATTGAACTCTCACGGAATTGAAATGCAATTCTGTGTGGGTTCTTTTCTGTGTCCTAAATTTTTTTCTACGCGGTTTCACCCGATTATCTTATACCCGCTTTCAACAAATCATGCAAATGTACCATGCCTTGGGGCCGATGCTCCGCATCGACGACGACCATCTGCATGATGTCGTGTTCTTCCATGATTTCGAGCACCTGCGCGGCGAGCGTGCCGAGGTGAACGGTTTTCGGCGCGCGTGTCATGATGTCGCGGGCAACGAGGTCATCGCGAAAGCGGCGGTCTTTAAGCAAGCGCCGCAAGTCGCCATCGGTGATAATGCCAGCCAGCTTGCCATCGGCAGAAAGAACGCAGGTGCCGCCAAAACGCTTGCGGGTGATTTCAAGGATGGCTTCATCAATGGTTGCGTTTTCGCCGACGGTTGCGATTTTATCGCCGGCATACATCACGTCATCAATCCGCAAGAACAGCTTTTTGCCGAGAGCGCCGGAGGGATGACGCAGCGCAAAATCTTCGCGGCTGAAATGGCGCTTTTCCACTAACGCAACAGCCAACGCATCGCCCATCACCAGCGCGGCTGTCGTGCTCGCCGTCGGTGCCAAATCGTGCGGGCATGCTTCTTTTTCCACGCTGATATCAAGCACCACCTCCGCCCGCTCGGCCAACGGCGAATGCCGATTGCCGGTCAGCGCGATGATCGGCGTTTCCAATCTTTTTAAAATGGGAACGAGCGTGTAAAACTCTTCCGTGCTGCCGCTTTTAGAGATGCAAACGACCACGTCGCCGGGCATGACCATGCCGAGATCACCGTGCGCCGCCTCGGCTGCATGCAGAAAAATCGCTGCCGTGCCCGTGCTCGAAAGCGTTGCCGCAATCTTCTGCGCAATGATCCCGCTCTTGCCGATGCCGCAAACGATGACGCGGCCTTTGCAGTTGAAGAGCAAATCCACCGCGCGCTCGAAGCTGGCGTCGAGGCGATTTTCGAGCGCCGCCACCGCCTCGGCTTCGATGCGGATGACTTCACGGGCTTTGTTGAGGATTGCGGACATGACAGTAAAATTTATGATCCGGTTTTTTGCACGTAATCTTTGATACCCTTTTTCAAGGTCGAGCGCAACGGTTCCGCCGAGCAGCTTTCACAAAAAGCAATTACGGTGGCTATCCTCAAAAGATCTTTTTGGCAATCGAGAAAAGAGTGCAAATCATTTCTTTTGAAATCGTAATCAGCCAGCGTCCTGCGTTGTCGCAAACGCCGCAGCCAATCGGCCGCTTCTTCAGCGGATTTAATTCCCGAATTGTTGAGCAAGTGATAAAGCTTGTCATGAGCCGCAGCGTCTTTGGGCAAATTGAAACCAAGCGCTTCCACCAAATTCTTTCCAAAGTGAAAAGCTGCATAATACCCACGACTAATTGCCGAACGGATTGCCGCCTCTGTGCGCATTTGCGCGAGTTTCTGCGCGAGGTCAAAGTAATCTCTGGCGTTCATTAAGCTATACTCACAAGCAAACTAATCTGATGGCGTTTTTCAGGCGGTATCGCATCGACGAATGCGCTTGTATAATTTTGCTCTTGCTCGAATACTTGTTCAACTGTCCCCCTTGCCTTGACATTAATTGCCACACTATTAAAAAAAGGCAGTTCGGGATCCGGCTCATATGATAGTCTCATTCCCCGCGCCTCAAAAAATGTTTCCCATGCCAATCGAATCGCCGTTTCCAAATGCGAACGCAAATCATTTGCTTTCACAAAGGCCCAAACTTCGTCATCTGCCGCAAGGCCTGCGATAGTTCGCGCCGCTGCTCTTGGCTTTGGCGTCGTACTTACCGCGTATGTCGCCACGCCTTCGGCCACTTTTCCCGCCGGCTTATGCGCCGCTTCGGGATATGACTTGACGGCTGATTTTGATCTGGATGATTTTTTTTCGGCCATAATTTTTGTTTTATGAATGCAGTCCGACTTTACGATGATATTCTAAAATGCCGTTTTTCAATTGCGCGCGAAGCGGTTCATGCGAAAATCGCTCAATCTCGTTTATAATAATTTTCGCATTGGCCAAATCAAACTCACACGCTAAATTGAACGGCGCAGTTAAATGCGGCATAATAACCTCGCCCAACTGCCGTGCGCAAAGCCGCTGCGTCGTGCGCAGAATCAATTTCGGCATTGTTCAGCAGTTCGTAGAGCTTGTCGTGAGCGGCAGCGTCCTTGGGCAAAGAAAACCCAAATCCTTCAATCAATTTCTTGCCGAAATGAAAGGCTGCATAGTATCCGCGGCTAACTGCAGAACGGTTTGCTGCTTCAGTACGCATTTGTGCCAACTTGCGTGCAAGCTCGAAGTAATCTCTTGCATTCATGCAATCACACTCAAAAACAAAGTTATTTGGTGACGGCATTCGGGTGGAACCGCTTGAACAAAGGCACGGATATACTTTTTGTCTTGTTCAAACAATTCATCAACTGTGCCCCTTGCCTTTATATTTATCGCTATACAGTTGAACTTGGGAATTTCAGGGTCCGGCTCGTACGATAACTTAATTTCTCGCACATCAACAAATTTATCTCGCACCAGCCGAATCGCCATTTCGAGATGAGGCCAAAGATTGTTGGCTTTTACAAAAGCCCAAACTTCGTCATCTGCAGCAAGACCGGCAATGGTTCGCACCAGCGTTTTCGGCATTGGCGTTGAGCGTACAGCGTATGTCGCCACGACTTCCGCAACTTTGCTAATTTGCTGAGACGACGCTTCCGTTTCGGAATACGGCTTAGGAGTTGAATCCGGCTTTAAAATTTCTTGGCTCATAAAATACCCCGTGTTCTGAGATGAAATTTACAGCTCAACATATTTTCGCACCACGCGATCCACCTCCAGCGCCTGCGTCAACAACTCTTCAAGCCGCGACAAGGGCCACTGGCTCGCCGCGTCGCATAACGCTTTCGAGGGATCAGGATGCGATTCGATGAAGAGCATATCAACACCAGTCGCAACACCAGCGCGGGTCAAAGCCGGAACAAATTGTGGCGTGCCGCCGCGCGGGTCGGATGAAGGCAAGCCGTAAACACGAATCGAGTGCGTGGGATCGAACATCACCGGATAACCCAGCTCGCGCATGGTGACCAATGAGCGCATATCGACAACCAAATTATGATAGCCAAAACACGCGCCGCGTTCGGTGAGAATGATTTTGTTATTGCCGGTATTCTCGATTTTTTTGATGACGTTTTTCATATCTTCCGGGTCGAGAAATTGACCTTTCTTGACATTGACGACGCGACCGGTTTTGGCCACCGCGAGTGTGAGCGTGGTTTGCATGCACAAATAAGCCGGAATCTGAATCACGTCAAGCACCTCGGCGCAGGCTTCGGCATCGTGCATATCGTGAATATCCGAAAGCACCGGAATGCCGAATTTTTCTTTGATTCGTCGCAGCATCTCCAATCCCGCTTTCACGCCGGGGCCTTGATAACTTTTTTCAGAAGAACGATTGTCTTTTAAATAAGACGATTTGAAGATCAAGGGGATTCGAAGTTTTTCGGTTATCTTCAAAATGCCTTCGGCAGCGGCCAGCATGGTTTTTTCGTCTTCAATCACGCAGGGGCCGCAAACGAGAACGAGCGGATTGCCGCCGCCGATTTTGAGGGAGCCGACTTCTACGATACGAGTCATAATAATTTTGCGATTTAGTTAATCTCTAAAAGCTTTTGTCACCAACGGATGAAGGCGGCCAACGGATAGTAAAAACTAAATCCGTTGGCCGCTTTTATCCGTTGGAAATTCTTTTAGAACTTCTAAAACTATTTCATTTTCTCTTCAGCAAATCTTAACGCGGCGCGCACGAACTCCCGAAACAGCGGATGCGCCCGCAGCGCGCGCGATTTCAATTCCGGATGAAACTGCACGCCGACGAACCAAGGATGATCTTGCAGTTCCATGATTTCGACGAGGCCGGTCTCGGGATTGTGGCCGCTGACGATCAAGCCGTTTCGTTCCAATGGCGCGACGTAGCGATTGTTCACTTCCCAACGGTGGCGATGGCGCTCGATGATCGTTTCATTGCCATAAGCTTTGTGCGTGTGCGTTCCGGCTTTGAGCTGGCATTTATAACCGCCGAGGCGCATCGTGCCGCCCATTTGCTGAATACTCACCTGCGTCTCCATCTTATCGATAACCGGCTCGGGCGTTTGCTCGTCAAATTCGGTGCTGTTGGCTTTAGGCAAATGGCAAACGTGGCGCGCGAACTCGATCACGGCGCATTGCAGGCCCAAGCAAATGCCAAGGAACGGCAAACGATGCATGCGCGCGTATTGAATCGCGCTGATCTTGCCTTCTATGCCTCGACTTCCGAAACCAGGACAAACCAACAGGCCGTGTGCTTGCTTCAAGGAGTTGGGAATGCCGTTCTTTTCAATATCTTCCGAGTCCACCCAATGCAAACGAACCTTCGCATCATTGGCAACGCCGGCGTGAATAAAGGCTTCGACAATGCTTTTGTAGGAATCTTTCAAACCGACATATTTGCCGCAGATGGCGATGTCAACCGTGTGGCGTGGGTTCTTGATGTGGGCCACCAAATTGCGCCAGTCGTCGAGCTGCGCCGGCTTGGAGGCTACCGCCGACAAATGGTGCGACGAGTTCCGCAAACCGAGCCGTTCCACCAGCAAATTGCTGAGTCCACCTTCTTCAAAAATCAGCGGGATTTCATAAATGGTTTCGACATCCGGCGCTTCGATCACGGAGGCGGGCGGAACATTACAAAACAGCCCGATCTTTTCACGCAGCTCTTGTCCGAGCAGTTGCTCGGCGCGGCATAACAAAATATCCGCCTGGATGCCGATCTCACGCAGCTTCATCACGGAGTGCTGCGTCGGTTTGGTTTTCAGCTCGCCGGAAGCGCGAATATATGGAACGAGCGTGAGATGAATGTTGACGTAATTTTGCCATCCCGCCTCGAGACAAAATTGGCGAATGGCTTCGAGAAAAGGCAGGCTCTCGATGTCGCCGACGGTGCCGCCGACTTCGGTGATCACGACGTCGTAAGCATCGCCATTCTTATGGGCGGCGTCGAGGATGCGGCTTTTGATCTCGTCGGTGATGTGCGGAATGACCTGCACGGTTTTGCCAAGATAATCGCCGCGGCGCTCTTTGGTGATGACGGTGTAATAAATCTGGCCGGTGGTGGCGTTGTTCCGCTTCGACATGTTAACGTCGATGAAGCGCTCGTAGTGGCCGAGATCGAGATCGGTTTCGGCGCCGTCTTCAGTGACGAAGACTTCACCATGCTGATAGGGGCTCAACGTGCCGGGATCGACGTTGATGTAGGGGTCGAATTTGAGCATGGTGACTTTGAGGCCGCGGGCTTTGAGCAAAACGCCGATCGAGGCCGAGGCGATGCCTTTGCCCAGCGACGACACCACGCCGCCGGTGACGAAGATATATTTGGTTTTAGCGTTGGAGGACAAGTTGGGTTCCTTCTCAAATTACAATAACCAAAAGCATTGAAAATTTTATCCCGCAAAGGCGGGACTCAATTTGCAATTTTCATAGACAAAATAATTTATCGACAAAATGATTCATGAGCATTGTCCCCCAAAGCACTTGATTGATGCTGATAAAATCATGCGGGTTGAACTTTGGCAAACCGCAGCATTCTTGCCTGTACGGATTCAAGAATCGCATCGCGGATAAAAGTGCTTGCATTCAAGATCTCAATGCCGATTAATTCACCCTCGTCATTCAGCTCAGCCGTGATATTGGGACTGAGCTCGATGCTTCCACTTTCCGGCTCATCAGAAATCGCCAGATGCAGAACATCTTCTTGCTCAAAACATGCCAGTTTGGTTTTATTCATAGTCTAACGCTAAACTGCCATCATTTCAGACTCTTGATGATTGGAAATTGGTTGATAATGCAACACCATGATTTGATCCGGACGCAAGCCCAACGATTCGTAAGTGCGTCCATCACGGTCGCAGAATTCGACTTCAAACGCAGTGCCGCCCGCAAGAATTTCAACCACAGTGCCAACTTGGCCGCGCCATAAGTTGTATTCCGGCAAATCATTCGTGAGCGCCACCACGTCAAGTCGTTTGATTGTATTCGTCATTTTTTTCTCGCACTTTTATAACAGTTTGCCAAGCCAAAGTCCCTTCTTCTTGCAATCGCTCGGATTCTTCGGCTTCTCCGTATGGCAGTTGAAAATGGCCAGCGACGACGCCGGGAACTGTAATGTCTTCATCTAAATTCTCCCACCGCAAAGCATAACCATCCAAACGCAGCGTTACTTCTTTTAGTTGTTCATCGGTCGCGTTTTTCAGAAGGCGAAAACGATTTGCCGGAAAACCAATTATGCGCCCATCCGTCAGCTCGATGAAAATGGTTCTGCCCTCTGCCCAGGCGCGAATTGCCGTCGGTTCAACGCTAATTTCTTTCTCCACGACGATGGTGCTCATGGTATTTTTCCTAAACCCGTTAGGGTTGAAATGTTTATAGAATGGAATCCCCTCATTTTGCTTAAACTCCGAGGAGTGAAATGTAATGCCAAATCATCCGAATAACAAAAAACATATCACTCCTCGTAGTTTCTATCGTTTTATTGATCTTTATTCTATAAACATCGCACTCCTAACGGAGTTATGCAGCCGATTTGACAAGCGAATAAGGCTGAATGAGAATATCCGCCGAAATGCCAAGTCCGCTATGTAAACGACGTATCATGTCGATTGACAAGGGACGTATTCGGCTTAAGATTTCAGTAACGAGTGCAGAATTCCCGATGAACGGTTCCAAATCACGATCAGACAAACCACGACTTTCAAGGTGATAGTTGATGGCTTCAATCGGATCGGGAAAAGGAATAGGATGATGCTGTTCTTCGTAGGCTTCAACCAGTGTTGTTAGCACTTCCAAACGATCGCCATCCGGTGTACCGGGAATGGCATCAAACAGGCGCTCGATTTCTTCGAGTGCCAATTGATAGTCGACTTCGGTTTTAATGGGTCGGATGTTCATTTGCTATTTTTATTCCAAGCGCTTCAGCACAGACCTGAAGAGTCCTTATTAGTTGATTATAACCTCTTGCTTCAAAAAAGTCAACCCATTGCCAACGACGCAGCCGTTCAGGGATGTCGCACTCTTCAAGTTTAAGGGGAATTATAAAAATCTTACCTTCCGGTTGCTCATCAGCTCTGTCAAGAGCATAGTTTATCTCTTTTTGGACAAAGCCTATCTTTCGAACGGAATCCTTTGAGAGGCAGACTATCACAATATCAGTGTTACGTATCGCTTTTGTAATTTCTTGACCCCAATCTTGTCCTGGCAGTAATTTTTCTTCATCCAGCCAAGGATCAATCCCTTCTACACTTAACAATTGGTAAAGTTTCCGTACAGCAGATTTGTCATTAGATGAATGACAAAGAAAAACTCGAAGTACACGAGGAGATGTAGAAATAGACGTCGAAGTCGATTCCCGTTTAATTGGAGTTTGGCCGATAAATGTAGCATAGGTCGGTTCACCGTGTGTCGTCCACTTTATCCAGTAGCTTCGATATACTCCATCATGCTTACGCATCTTTGGAGTATGTGCAACTAGCCAATCTCCGCCTTCGAGAAAACCATCTTCTCGTTCAAGAGTCATCAATAAGGGGAATAAATCTTCATGTCCTTCGATATTTGGAACATATCCGTCGGGCTGTTGGATTGCTATTGTTGCTTTAAGAGTATCAGGGGCTACAGCAAGTAACCACCGTCCTTCTGGCGGTGGCTGATACAATTTGTTTATGACTTCAACTCGACTTAACTCTATTGAGGTAAAATCTTCAAAGAACTCGGCATAAACTGATGGTTCATTCTTGCGAATCCAGTTCTGAATGCTTGGTATGTCTGCTAAAACCTGCAAATTCGCAGGATCAGCATCAAGTATACGTTCTAAAGCATCGAGAACATATCCACCGTAATCTTGATCACCCCATTTGAGACTTCGCAAAAGACGTGGATGGTTTGATATCCATTCATGAGTATCAGTCTTATAACCCAATTCCTTCCAATCTGATTCGCTGAAAGAGTTCTCAATCGCACACTTCAATACAAGGATTAGTGCGTTGCGGCGCCTTCTGTCTGATGGTTGACGAATTACCATAACAAATCCTTTTTTTCAATGTCCTTTTTCTCGTGACACCAACTCCTTATTCAACTCTTCCAAATCCTCCACCGTATCCACACTCCGCGCCTCATACTCCGTCACGGCGACATGAATTTTCACACCATGTTCGAGCAGCCGCAATTGCTCCAAGCTTTCGACGCGCTCCAAAACCCCCAGCGGCCATTTGACGAATTGCAAGAGCATGTCGCGGCGGAAAATGTAGAGGCCGATATGTTTGAAATATGTGTGCTGCTGCAGCCACTCGGCATCGGTTTGCACGCCGCGGCAGAAGGGAATCGCCGAGCGCGAGAAGTAGAGCGCGGTGTGGTCTTGCGCCAGCGCGACTTTGACGATGTTGGAATTGCGCAAATCCGCGGCGTCGCGAATCGGGCGAACGAGCGTCCCAACTTGCGCCGCCGGATTATCGAGCAGAATTTTGACGCCGAGATCGATGGCGGCCGGCTCGATCAGCGGCTCGTCGCCTTGGATGTTGACGATGATTTCAGCGTCGCTCTTGGCGGCCACTTCGGCGATGCGGTCGCTGCCGCTGGGATGATCGGGGCGCGTCATGACGACATGGCCGCCGAATTTTTTAACGGCATCGAAGATGCGCTCGTCATCGGTGGCGACGATGACTTCGCTCAGCAATTCAGCTTGCGCGGCGCGCTCGTAAACCCATTGCACCATCGGTTTTCCCGCCAGCGGCGCCAGCGGCTTGCCGGGAAATCGCGTGGAGCCGTAGCGCGCGGGGATGATGCCCAGTGCTTTCATTATTATTCAAATTTGTGAAGTTCGACTTGGGCAGCAGGATTTTGCTAAATTTGAAAAGCCGCCATGCCCAAGTCGAACTTCGCTTAACGCTTAATTCACCCGATGACTTTCGGGACGCTGAAATAGCCCATTTTTTGCGCCGGCGCGTTCTGCAAAGCTTCTTCCGGTGTGAGCCACGGCCCGGTTTTATCTTCGCGAAAGACGTTGTGGAGATCGAGCACGTGCGAGGTCGGCGGCACCTCATCAACATTCAGCTCTTTCAGTTGCTCGACGTAGCCGACGATGGCATCCAGCTCTTTCGCGATCTTCGCCAGTTCTTCGTCGTTGAATGAAAGTTTCGCCAACACCGCGACGTATTTGACTTCTTCGATGGTAATGGGCATAATTCTGATTCTCGTGATGGTTGATTTCAATAAACACTACCTAATATAAGCAGATGTTGCTGTCTTTGTCAAGATTTAATCTGAGACGAGTGGCATAAAATTTGTACATTATCATAAATTTTAACAAAAACAGGTGCCTGGAGCTTGTAACAACGATGCAAAAAACAAAAGGCCATCTTCACACAACAAGACGGCCTTTGAATGATCCTTGTGTAATGCCACAAAAGTTGGAGGCACAAACTGCCGGGAGCGCATCTGGCGAGGATGCTTCTGCATTACACGTACTTTCCAATGGGCCTGCCCGCGCAATGATGGCACGATCATAGGCCGCAAAAGCAACGGTATCCGTGAGCATGGTTTTGTTGCTGATCGTGCGAAAAGCCGAGCCGCCGACGCCAAATGGGGAGGCCATAGCTGAAGCAATAACTTTCGCCCAAAAAGTTTCGCCCACCGTCACGATGGGGGCCTCCAACAGCGCCAACGTCTTTCTTCTTTAAATATTCGACCTAAATCCGTGACACTTGCAAGAAAACGTGCCGTGTTGTTGCGCGATTTGAAGCCAACTTTCCAGCGTCTCGTGACGTAAGTTGCGCTTGATGATATAATCGACGCTGGGGTTGTTGTGACAGACTTTGATATTCTCCAGACTGTCATTGCCAGCATCCAAACGGACTAACAACCGTTCGGCAGTGAGTTGGCGCGCCGAAGTGATCGCGCGTTGGAGTATGGGCGCAGTGCCATTTTGCGAGTGCGTGCTACCCGTGCGCAGTTCCAAGTCCAGGAGATAGCCCTCTTGGCCGAGATAGAAAAACATCGGGGCGTAGCCCAGAACTTTATGGTTTCCCAATCCTGATGGGGTGCGGCGTCGCAACGTTGGCGCAGCGTTGGAGCCGAAGGGACATGTTGGCAGTGCAGCGCCAGCGCAAAAAAATCATCCCGGCGAAAGGGTTCAATTTGTTCAAAATCACTTTTGCCTTTTTTTCACGGATTTAGCTCATCAATAGCAGCTCACGCAAACGCTTGTGAATTGCCATTTTCAGCTTACTCTCGGCCGGATTTTTCATGATCGCATCTTTGAAGCATGTTTAAACATTTTACTTGCCCGTCTCTCCCACCAATCCCAAACACTCCTCGCACCGCAGCGGCCGGCAGTAAAGCTTCTGCAAATGAATCAATCCCTGCTGCGTCAACGCCGAGGTGGCGACGGTGCGGCTGACGGGATGCTGCTGCGCGAGTTGCTGCCGCATGGCGCGGGTAATTAGGTTTTCTTGCAAGCGGGGAAAGCTGCCGTACACTTCCTGAACCAAATTTTGCAGATGCGCGTCCCCGGCTTGCCGGCCGTAATGCCAAAGCGCCGGCAGCACGATATTGACGAGAATATCCAACGCGCGATCACGCCCGATGAGGTCGCCGTAATTGGTTTGCATGGTCGTGACATTTTCATCTTTAGCACGAGCACGCCTTCCGCCCTTTTCCGCAGCGGTGGAGAGAAAATCATAATGCGTCCGCCAAAAATCATCCGCCGGGCAGATGAAATAATTCAGCAGCTCGGCCACGATGGCTTTGGTGCGCTGCTTGAGAGAAACTTTCGCGGAAGACAAAAATAGCCCGGCCAAATGCTCCAACAAACCGTCGCGATAAAACTTCAGCAGCAGCGCCGAGAATCCCGCCAATCGCCGCGCCGGAAAATTCGGCGGCCGCAAGCGGAAGAATTGCCACGCCTCGCGGCGCAGCGGGCGAATTTGCAGCGCGTGCTGCAACGGCTCCCACTGTTTCAGCCGCGGGGCGAGCAACGCCGCGATTTCCGCGTCGGGAATATTTTCCGGCGACGGCCACGACGACAAAAAACCGGCCGCGCCGAAGAGCATGGCATCCAACACCAGCGCCGGTTGGACCTCCCGGCTGGCGCGCAATTCGCCGAACACGAGATCGACCGGCAATAAATCCGCGAGCCGGCGAAACGGCTCCTGATTTTTGTCATAGCCCATCGCCTCCGCCAAGCCGCGATACACCGCTTGATCCCACGAGGTGTTGGCGACTTGCTCGGCAAAAGCTTCGGCTTTGGCAATCAAACGCAACAGGCCGACGTGTCGCACCGTCGCGTGAATTTTCTCGGCAGAGGTGCGGCTGAGAGGGCATTCGAGCAAGCTTGGTGAGGGCGATGCCGCCGCGGGCTGAGGACTCGCCGCCGTCGCGTCAATATACAGATAGCTTTCGTCGAGGGGAAGTAGGATCTGAGGAACCGGCAAGCCATTTTCTTTAACGATCTTCGCCGGTGGATTGGGCCCGGTGAGAGCGACGTGAAGAATCACGTCGTTGTATTTGGGATCGCGATGGTGGTTGTGGCCAAACCAGTCGTTGGCATCGAGGTGCAGTTCCACATCACCTTGATGAATTTTGCCGGCGAGGCGCAGTGTTGCCCGGCGAAAATCCGGGCCGCCGTCGCGATTGTAGTCGCCGGGATTGATGACTTCAACGCTTTGCGCCTCGGTGGTTCGCAACAACGCGGCGGGAAGACGGCTTTGCAGCCAAAGTTGGTGCAATGCCTGTTCGGAAAAATCAGCTTGAGTGAACATCACACCCTCCCAAACAAATTTGCCGGTCTAATCCATTTTAAAAACGATTTATTTGTCTCTGCCTCTGGCGCGCCAATCCAGGCTTTTGAGCAACAAATCCCAATCCAGCGTATCTCCAGCTTCAAGCTGTCCACCCAGTTCGGCGACGATGGACTGATCTCCACCAGTGGCAGGTATGGGCCTCGCCACCAGCCTGGCGCGTTCGCCGGGGAACGGCGGTTTGATCTGCAAAGTTTTGGTTTCACCGAAAGAAACGCGCCCCAAATAAACTTCGCCGCCAAACTCCGGCTTCAAGTAAATGTGCATGCTCGCCCCCGTTCTGTTCACGATCATAAGGCTCGCCGGCAGCTCGGAAAGGCGTTGCCCCTCCATTTGCGGCTGCTTTTTTCCAGCGCAGCTTGCCAGCAGAACGAAAAAAACGGCGGGAAAAACAATAACCCCGCGGCTATGTTTTAGAGTGATCATGCTTGTCTCCTTTTTTGAGGGGGTGTGGACTTCCCAGTCCACACGGCGCATCGCGGACAAGAAAGTCCGCGCTCCCTCCTTTCCATGAAACTTTTGACACTAAATCGTTTTGCCTTTGGTCGATTGGTTGCGGCCATTGCCGCGCTACGGTTTTGAAAAAAGATTTGGCGCCAACGAATCGCCCGCCGTCGGTACAAGTAGCACGGCATCTTCAACCGGAACAATGAAGCCTTCAGCGGAAACAAGATTCTTGCCATTATTCAAATGCCGGGAAATCGCATTTAACGAATCGATCACCGCAGTAGCCGCTTCGTCTTGTAAAAGCCGCGGTTGACCATTCACCTCGTCATTAAAAACATTAATCGGAAGGCAAAGCGCATACAACACGCCCTCGTTGTCCAGCACGCATTTCAAAATGATGCTGGTGCTCGAGCTGCGGCTATAGCTCCCAAAAGCGAAATTTCCCAACGAGTAGGCAATCAAACCCGGCCGGGCGTTGGGGTGCGGGCGATACAGCTCCACGCCTTGCAAAACGTGCGGATGATGGCCGAGCACGATATCCGCGCCGCGGTCGATGGCCAGATGCGCCATTTCGATCTGATAGGCTTTGGGTTTCACCATCTTTTCAGCGCCCCAATGAAAAGACACAACCATAATATCGACCTTCGGCGCGAGCGAATCCAGCGCTGCGATGTAACGCGCGTAAAACGGGAACGCGGTGCCGGGCTTGGTTTTGCCGGCATAAAATTCTTCCGGATGCGTCATCGAAAAGCCCAGAAAGCCGAGGCGCTGCTTTTTGCCATCAAGCCCATCACGTTCGAGAATCGCCGGCGCGAATGCCGCTGCGATATTTTCGCCGGCGCCGATGTGCGTCAGCGCCAGACTATCGAGTGTCGCGATCGTGTCAAAGAGGCCTTCCGGGCCGTAATCGAGAATATGATTATTGGCCAGGTGCAAAATATCGAAGCCGCTTTCTTTCAAACCGGCGGCGTGTTTGGGCGGTACGCGAAAAGTGAAGGTTTTGTCTTTGACCGGCTCGCCGCGATCGGTGAACGGCGCTTCGAGATTGGCAATCGCAAAATCAGCCGCTTCCAAAATATGCCTGGTCGGCTCGAATGGATAAGTCGCGCCGGAGCTGTCCAAATAACTTGTAACCCATGTGCCCAACATCACATCGCCGACGGCAGCGAGAGAGACGCCGAGACTTTTTCCAAGCCTGGTTGAAGAGGTGACTAAGCGTGGACGAGCAAAATCGGAGTTGGCTGCTTCCAGCGTTCGCAGAGGTTCCACCTGCGGAGGCGGCATAACCAGCGGCGCGTGATTGGCGCAGCCCAAGATAAAAACAGCAACAGGCAAAAAGAAAAAAGAAAATGAAATCGCGGCCATTTTCACGGAAGGAAATAACGCATTGAAAAGCCGCACGTGATTTTTTTCAAGCACTCGGTTCACCATTTTCATGACTCGTTTCCGGCAATATTTCAGGAATTTAATGATAATTGGCAGGAAAAGCAAGCGCAGAGTTTGAAGCAGGCAAGATTGTGGGCAGGTCACTCACGCGCGCCGTGTACGTTTGACCTGAGTTTTTGCGTAAGCATTAAAATGCAAACAGGCCACCTGCAGCAAAAATAACCTACAGATGGCCTGTACATTTTGGCGGGCAAAGACAAGTTGCTAAACTGCTTCGTTGGCCCTTCAACTTGCAACGTGCTATTTGACCAGCACCGTGGTCTCCTTCTCAGAGGACGATTGTGAAATCGTCATGCTCATTTGGCCGGTTAAAGCAACCGTCATTTCCAAATCCCCTTCGGAAATCTTGGCAACCAACAGCCCTTCTTGAATCGCAAAATAAGCCGTGCCTTTTGCCGGCCCCTCGCCTTCGATGAAAAAATTCATGCCCATATTGGTGCCCTCGCCTTTAATTTTGTTGGTGCCGTTGTAAGTTAGCCGCAAGCACTTGTATCCTAATGTATCGACCTCTCCGGCGACGGTATAAGTGAGATTGGGAGTGATCACAATTTTATTGCCCATCTGCTTGATGGTATCCGGTGTGGTGTCAGTCCACGAGTCGCCAAGCTTCACCTCTTTTTCCGGAAGCTCGAGCAAACTGAAAGCAGATAGCAAGCCGCCGCCAATTTGCGCCAGCATGCCGGTTAACTTGGCCGTATCGACGACAGCCGATTTGAGCTTTTTGCCATTTGCGCTAATCACCTGCCGATTGCGTTTGCCAATCAGCTCCGCCGGATTTTTGAAGGTCGTATCTCCCATTTGAGGAACGTTAGCCCGCAAAAGCAATGAATCCAGCGCATAGACAAACGTAATATTGCCATCTTTGTTCACCTCTTCGGCATCTATATGAATAAAAATCGTGCCGCTCGTGGTGGAATTCATTTCTCGCCCTTGCATTTCCATGGAGCTTGCAGTATTTCGTTCCATCGTATACTTGAGGCGTTGCCCTTTTTTCATGCGATAAGCCAATTTATATGGGCCGCCGGCCGCCGCAACCGCGAGGCTCACCAACATGCTGATAGCAACGACAGTCATGATTATTTTCGACAACTTTTGCAAACGCATACTTCCTCCATAAAGGTTAGTGGAAAACTTTGAATTGCGAATTTTTTGATTTCGGATTTGGGCTTTCAGAGTGCTGAATGATAAAACCAAGTTGATTCTGTCCCTGCGAAGCAGATTCTGCAATCCGAAAGCCTCAATCCTACGGACGTAGTCCGCAATCAGTCACTACGGCTCGACAAAACGGAACCGCTGGTCCGTGTTCGCCGCGCGCCAAGCTACGCGAAACGCCAGCGTCGCAATCTTGGCGATTTTGTGCTCATTGATCTTGTCGGGATTGTCGCCGACGCGATGATAATCCGGATGCTCGCCGGTATAATAAAACAGAAACGGAATCTTCTTGCGCGCAAAATTGTATTGATCGCTGCGATTGTGATAGCTCTCGATTGAATAATCGAGCACCATCCCGACTTCGCGATTCTCCTCTTCATTAATCTTAATCAAATCCGGACTGCGGGTGACGCCGCCAACCGAGACCGAGTCCGGCGCATTGCGGCCGACCATGTCGAGATTCAGCATCGCCACGGTATTTTCGAGCGGCAACAAAGGCTGCTCCACGTAAGCGCGGGAGCCGAACAGCCCCTTCTCTTCACCGGCAAACGTCATCAGCAAAACGCTGCGTTTCGGCTTCTTCTTGGCGGCGCCAAACGCTTTCGCAATCGCCAACACCGCGCTGGTGCCGGAAGCATTGTCATCGGCGCCGTTGTAAATATAATCCTCGCCTTCTTTGTGCTGTTTGATATAGCCGACGTGATCATAATGCGCGCCGATCACGACAAGCTCTTTCTTGAGTTTCGCCTCCGAGCCTTCGATCAAGCCGACCACGTTGCGTGTCGGCTGCAAGGCCGCTTCCGTCGTTGTCTGCAAGCGCACTTGCACCTGTGAAAGCGGCACCGACTTGGGCTGACGGGTGCGGTCGATCTGTCGTTGCCAAGCACGCAAGGTGTCGACGCTCCCAAGAATTTGCTGGATAACGGACTCACCCACTTGCACAACAGGAATCTTTTCTTTCTCCGTCAGCGCCAGCGTGAGTGGCAAAGCCTCATCCGGAATGCCCTCATAAAGCGGTGATCTTTACCCACATCTAGCCCACTGGACACAGCGATGAAATGAGTCTATGGCGCGCGGGCCGCTGTGGTGATGATCTTCCACATCGCCGTGAGGTCGTCGAGACGCTGTAGGCCTAACCACAAGGTTTGGGTTCCCGGCTCGCCATCGCTTTTACGCCCCAGAAAACCACCAAGGCTGGCAACCATCCGTGTCGCCACGCGCAAGGTCGGCGGCATCGCGGGCGGCACAGGGTTGCCGGTCTTATAAGCCACCAAAGCTTTCCATTCCGCTTCCTCAAAAAACACCGTGCAGGGCACCTCCGGCACTTCGCGTCCCAGCTTCGTCAAATGAAAAATTCGCCACGCCACCACCAAGTCTATCGCCAGACACGCTTCGATGCGATCCGCATTACCCAGTTGACGTTCTTCGATCTGGCAACCGCTTTTTAAGGTGCGATGATAAACTTCAATACCCCACCGCGCAACATACCAGTCCAACTTTTCGACGGCTTGTTCAAACGTCTCGACAGCAAGTGTGGTCAACAACAGCCATTGCAAGGGTTCTTCAACCTCGGGCGCCGCATTCACTTCTTCCGCCAGAACCGCCCACACCATCAACTCCCCTAACGCTTTCTTGTTTTTTGGAGGCTTGAGCTGCACCTGGGCAAAACGAATTTCCAGTTGGGCCACGCGCGCTGGCCGTTTCCCGCGGCGCGGCACCTGCACTTCTTGAAAGCCGGCCAAGGGCTGCGCTTTGACATGATCCCACAAATGTCCCTGCCCATCGGCAAGTACACGATCATGTTCGGCGCGAACCAGAAGTTTCGGTTCGGCGGAATCGCTTAACGCCTCATGGAATAATTCATAAATATCCGCTTCGCGATCGCCCACGCTGACGAACATCGTCGCGGGGCACTGCTTTTGCGCCACCGCGACCGCGCGATAGCTCACCAGCCATTTATGACTTTCTTTTTCTTCGATCGGCAACTCGTTGCGGCGATGTTTTTTACCAAAGTCTTTTGGATCGCGAGCCCAACATTGAATATCCAAAAGACCCAGCGGCGTCCGTTCGAGATTGAAGGCCATGGTGTCATGAAGCACGAGCCCGAGGGCACCATCTTTGGTGCTTGCAATCGATCCAAGATTTTCCGTGGCCGGATGCGCGTTGTAATTCAAAAACGTCGTATCCTGAACCGCCAATACCACTTTCTCTTGAGCCGCTCGATGCCGCGTCGACTCATAGTGCGGAGCCATGAGCTTTTCCATCGTGTGCTTTTCATCGTCAAAAAAACGATACGCCGCTTTGGTCTTGGCGCGCGTTTGACAAGCTTGCGGAATATTCGCCTGCGGGCGCGCATAAAAATCGCGCGCGATCATCATCAACCGCTGCATGCGCCGCTGATCACCTAGTTCCGCCGCACCAAATTCTTCTTCGGCCCAATCCCTCGGCTGGGGGCGCGCCACCGCGACGGGCGTGGCGGTCACTTCTGTGTAAACCATCTGCTTTTGACGCAGGATGGTTGCCGCATCTTCCCGCAAGGGATACACATAAATATCTTTAACCGCCACCGCATATTCATTGGCCGAATCTTGCCGGCCCCGGCCTTTGGTTTGCCCCACCTCAATCCAGTTGGCGGCGCGGTAGCTCGTGCCGTGGAAGCGTTCGCGCTCCACAAAGGTTTCCACCAGCACCGGCGCAATGCCGTATCGCTCGAACCAATCGTCGACCAGCCGCTTCATTACTAGCGACAGCGCACGCGAAGCTAAATTCTTGACCTGCACGTGCGGCACAATGAGAAAGCGGCTATTATTGATCACCCGATTTAAATTCTGCCGTCGCGCCTCCTCGTCCCAGCCGATCCAACGCTCGCGCGCCTCCAAGCGCCACGCCGCAGCACTGAAGGCGAAGCCGCCCACATCACCCTCGCGTTCGCTCCGAAGCAAATAGCGCAACTGCGCCCCACATAAAGGCCCGGAACCCAGATAATGATAACGATCCATCAACTCATTCCACTGCCGCGAAGCTTTGCTATTCGAGTTCGTGATGACAACGATCTCCAGCTCGCCCAGTTGCGATAACGGACATTGAACGGGCGTTTCGGCGCGTCGGGGTTTGGCCTTCTTTCGCGTCGGCGTTCGTTTCGGCGGCGCGGGGCCGGCGGCGGGCAAGTTCAGCAAGCCCTCACGATGCAATTTCAACAGCGCGAGGCGACAACTCATTTCCTTCAACTTGCCATTCGGGCTGCGCCAATCCAACACTTCGCACACCTGCTGCGACAGCTTGCGGCGCGAGCGCGTTGGGTTGGCATCGCTCAGGCCCTGAATCTGCGCGACGACTTTCGGCGCGAAATTTTGACCAGCGATCTTCACCCCGGTAATATACGAAATTTTTCCGTCTGTGTCCAGTGAAATATTTATGGGACATGCTCACCATAAAGCGAGGGCCACGGAAAACCCCGCGGCACGAGGCTGCGATGATTGGCCGGATCGGTTATCACCAACAGACCCGCAACGCCGTGGTCGATGGCATTCTGCACTTTTGAGGAGACTTGCGAGTATTCCGTATCTTTTTCGCCATTAAAAGGGCTGGCCGGATCCTTTTCACTCGGCTCGTGTCGCATGACGAGAACGATCTTGCCTTTCACGTCGAGGCCGGCATAATCATCGTAACTATATTCCGGCGCGGTGATGCCGTAACCCGCGAACACCAGTGACGCAGTCACAGCCTTGCTCGCCGTCATATCGAACGGCATAAAATCTTTTTTAATCTCATAAATCTTCTCGCCGGCAGCGGTGGTGATGGCCAAATTATTCTCTTTTCCCAGCCGCACGGTGCTGACGTTGAAATCGTTGAAATAACTCCCATTCACCGGCTTCAGGCCGTAACGCTTGAACTCGCCGGCAATGTATTCAGCGGCGCGATCAAGCTCCGGACTCGGTGTGTTGCGGCCCATGAGCGAATCCGAAGCGAGAAAATCAATGTGGCGGCGAATATCGGTGGCAGTGATGGCGTTCAGCGCTTCGCGCGGCGGGGGCGTGTTGTTGCTCGGCGTGATGAAAAGCAAGGCCACCCCACAAAACAAGGCAGAAATTTTGGGCATCAAAAACAACCTCATCGTTGGTTTGAATTGCGTGACCATATAATGTTGATCATACGGAGGCCGCAGAGTTTGGTTGCAGCAGGCAAGTTTTACGAGTGATGACAAAATTGGCTACTTTTTGTCATTTTTGTCTTTGTCACTAAAATAATCCTCAATCCGCGCCAGCATCTTTTTTGCCGTCTCCTGCTCATATTTGTTTTCCGGCGCCACATCCGGCAAGGCGTTGGGATTGCCGTTGATTACCTGTTCCAACAATTTTTTGAACAATTCACGATCTTTTTTCTTCACCGCATAGGTTTCGGCGTAGGTGCGTTGATTGCCAAAAAAATTGGGTGCCAATTCCAAAGCCCGATCAAACTCGCGCTTGGCGTTGTCGATATCGACGAACGGCGCGCGGCCCTGCGTCGGCAAAACGCCGAAATAACGCGGCACCGCGCCGTAGAAAAAATTGGGCTCGAGCTCTTTCACGCGCGTCATATAAGCTTCCACGCGCTGCTTGTTGCGGTAGCGCACCAACCGGCTTCGGCCGCTCACCCAACGATCGTAATTCAAGCCCGTCCAATAAATCGGATTGATCCAGCTTATGTCGAGCGCCGCAAGCGCGCGTGCCTCGTCCGTGGTCTTGCGATAGCTTGCCTGAAAGCTCGGGTTCACGGCGAGCACGCGCTCGCCGGTTTCCACGCCCTGCAAGAAGAGCGAATCTTGTTTGGCCGGATCGGTTTCCACGTAATAGCCGGCAAAATGAAACGCGCGCGCCAGACGGGTACCCAGCTCGACATTAGTTGGATCTGCAGCAAAAGCGCGCCGGTAAAGCGCCAGCGCTTGTCGCGCCTTTTGCGGATCGTCGCGTTGCTTCCACAGTTTGTCGGCGTCATTGCGGAGAGTTGCGGCATCAGTCGCAGAAACCACCGTTTGGGGTCGTTCGAGGATGACGGAACGGCGGCCGGCGCAACCGGCGAACAAAAATACGGTGAGCAAAAAAAATGAACGAAAATGGCGAACGCGCAACATGCTTCCTTCCCTGGCTAAAAAATTCGGGCGGCATTCGCGGGGAAAACGACCCCCGAATGCCGCCCGAATTGAATTCAACTTTACGACGTCGCTTATGCGACTTCTTCTTTCAAATGGTTCTCAAGTTTGGCGACGCGCCCATTACTTGTCGCAGATTTTTTATCCACGCCGGCTTTGTCATTCGGCTCCACGAGATAGTGAAATTTGCGCCGAAACTCGTCGAGTGAAATGCCGGCAGTCGCCGCATACTTCGCCAGCTCGTGCGGGTCGTCGAAATCGTCGGCGGAGAGACGAATCATATAGCGCCGCGCGATGTCATAATATTCGGAAGTGACGTCCACCATGCGCACGCGCGTCTTGCCGGTCTTGGGGTCGATAATATCTTTGAAATACATCGGCACGAAGCGGCCGTTCTGAATCGAGACCATCGCGGCGTTGCCGCCGTCGATGATGAAACGCGCCGCGCAGAAGCCGAGATCGCGCGTGTATTCCATATCGAAAGGAATCGGATCGGCGCAGCGCAGTTCGTAGCCAATGTTCTTGGCGACAACCGTCGCTTTGAGATTGAACTCCTTCAGCCGCTTCTGAACTTCGTATTTGAGAATCTCACCGAAGTTAACTTCCGCGAGCCGGATGTTGTCGTGAGCATCGCGCTCGATTTCCATCAACGTTTTTAAATCCTGCGGATCGAGAATTTCGACCAGCCCCTCCGCCAAAACTGCAACGCCGTCGGGACGGCCATAGCTCAAACGTTTGATAATGGCGCCGGCGAGAATATCGACCAGACTTGCTAGCCGCAACTTTCCTTCTGAAAATTCTTCCGGAATTAGCGTCAAAGTGGCGCCGGCGGCTTTGCCGATGCCCATCGCCAGATGGCCGGCCTTGCGTCCCATCGCCACGATGAAATACCAGCGCGAGGTGGTTTGCGCATCGACCATCAAGTTCTTGACGATATCCACTCCGATGTGCCGCGCCGTTTGAAAACCGAAGGTGTGCATGCCATACGGCAAATCCAAATCGTTGTCGATCGTCTTGGGCACGTGGACGACGTGAATCCGCCCGCCGGCCATCTGCTCCAGCTTCAACGCGGAAAAAGCGGTGTCGTCCCCGCCAATCGTAATCAACTTGTCCACGTTCAAACGCAGTAGCGAAGTGACCGTGGTCTCCAGAAGTTTCGGATCTTTGGTGGGGTTGGCGCGGGAGATGCCGATATACGAGCCGCCGCGAAAATGAATCCGGCTCACCTTTTCGATGGTAAGCTCCTTCACTTTGTCGATTTCCCCTTGCATAATCCATTTAAAGCCGTCGCGAACGCCGATGACTTCCGTACCGCTGAGAATACTGCGAATCGTCGCGGTGCCGATGACGCTGTTGATCCCTGGCGCCGGTCCGCCGCTGACGAGAATGGCCAGTTTTTTATGTTGCATGCTCATGTTTCACCGTCCCTAATGAAATTTGACTTCAAAAAAATAAATTGCTTTTACAAAGCTCGACTTGCCAAACAATAAAAATAAAGCAAAAAAGCATGAGAAACAAGGGTAAATTTTCTGCTTGAAAAGAATAGGAAGGATGGCTATATTGCAACAATAGCAGATAGTCAAAGCGATGCTTCCAAACAAGAGGTGATAAAATGCACAAACGGATTTCACTTGAGTCTAAATTCGGACAAGCTCAAATCAAGGAAACGCGGATTCCCGTCCATCAAATTGTGCGCGCGTTGGCCAAGGGCGATACCTTCGACGATCTTCTCAAAATTTACCCATCGCTCAAAAAAAAGGACATTCTTGCTTGTCTGGCCTATGCCGCCGATTTAACCGAGGGACGAGGCAAATCCCCGGAGAAGTTGCCAAGCAGCGTCACGGTTCAACCTAGCAACGGGCGTCGAGAAATCGGCCACTACCTCGTCATCGATCCCAATATCTGTCACGGCAAGATGACTTTCAAAGGCACGCGCATTTTCGTTGAAGACGTTCTTGATATGGTTTCCAAATGGATGGATTGGGATGACATCATTAGGGAGTATGGCGGCAGCATTACCAAAGAAGCAATTATGGAAGCCGTGAGCCTTTTGGGCAAATCCTTTGGCGAAAGCAAAAAAAGAAAAAAAACGACCCGGTCAAATGCTTCTACTCGACGAACACGTGCTCGACAATCAGTTAGATAAGCTGATACTCGGACATCTTCCTGTAAAGAAAATTGGCCGAGGTGTAGGCCGCAAGGGCATGGATGACTATAATCAAATCATCCCAATGCTTCATCTGCTCGCGAAGACAACATTTTTTACACACGACCTTGGCTTTTATAAAAGGAAGTTCTGTCACTCGTGTTACTGCATGGTTATTTTGCGAGTGGGCAGGTACGAAGCCGCAAAATACATTCGCCGCTTTTTGAAGCATGCGGATTTTAATACCCACAACAAACGCATGGGTTGGGTCATCGAAGTCCATAAGGCCGTTATCAAAGGCATTCGTGTTGGCCGAACAGACGAGTTTAAATTTGCCTGGTGAAAATTAATCACGGATGCAATGATTTCTTTCTCTCTCGAAAAGCTTCACGCCCGCTTCGCGGCCATGCAAGACAAGCGCATCGCCGTGCTCGGCGATTTCATGCTCGACCGCTATCTTTGGGGCAGCGTTACCCGCATCTCGCCGGAAGCGCCGGTGCCGGTGGTCGAGATCGACACCGAAACCGAGCAACTCGGCGGCGCCGCGAATGTGGCGAACAATATCGCGGCACTCGGCGCGCTCCCGCATCCCATCGGCGTCATCGGAAAAGACGGCTCCGGCGAACGGCTTTTGGAGCTTGTCGAAAATTCCGGCTTCCCGAACGACGGGCTGCTCGTGGATGACACGCGCCCCACGACGATCAAAACGCGCGTGATTGCCCACAACCAGCACGTGGTGCGCACCGACCGCGAGTCCCGCCAAGATTTGACGCCTGCCATGCAGGAAAGAATACTGCGCCATCTCGAAAAAATTTTGCCAAAGTTGGACGCCATTCTCATCGAGGATTACAACAAAGGCGTTATCGCACAGCCTTTGCTCTCGCGCGTGATCGAGCTGGCGCGCACGCACGATCGCATCATCACTGTCGATCCGAAATTCAATCATTTTTTCGATTATCAACAGGTGACGGTTTTCAAGCCGAATCGCAAGGAAACCGAAGAGGTGTTGGGCGTGAAACTGTCAAAAGATGGCGACGTCGACCGCGCCGGCGAAACGCTTCTGAAACGCTTGCAATGCGACAACGTGCTCATCACCCTCGGCGAGCGCGGCATGGCGCTCTTTCGCAAAGACGGCGGCAGCCACATCATTCCGACGCAGGCGCAGCGTGTCCACGATGTTTCCGGCGCCGGCGACACCGTCATCGCAACGCTCACAGCCGCACTCGCTTCCGGCGCGGATATTCTCGAAGCGGCAACCTTAGCCAACTACGCCGCCGGTGTTGTCGTCGGCGAAGTCGGCGCCGTGCCGATTGATAAGCAGAAACTCATCGAAGCGATTGCACATCACCAGAATTGGAGTGATGGATAAATGGATTGGATCGGTGGATTGATGGATTGTTGGATGAATGTAATCCAACAATCCAACAATCCAGTAATCCAACAATCCAATAATCCAATAATCCGGATGGAGCTTTATGGGACGCATTGTCGAATTAGACGAACTTCTCGCCATGCGCCGCGAGTGGCGGCATTACGGCACCAAAGTGGCATATACCAACGGCTGTTTTGATCTCCTTCATCGCGGCCACGTGGAGTATTTGCAAAAAGTGCGCGAGTTGGCAGATGTGCTCGTCGTCGGCCTCAATACCGATGCTTCCGTGCAGCGGCTTAAAGGCCCGCACCGTCCGATTACACCGCAGGAAGATCGCGCCGTGGTAATGGCCGCGCTCGAATGCGTCGATTACGTTGTCTTCTTCGACGAAGACACGCCGCTCAATTTGATTCGCGCCTTGCAGCCGGATGTGCTCGCGAAAGGTGAAGATTATCAAATCCACGAAATCGTCGGACACGACATCGTGCAAGCCGCCGGCGGCCGCGTCGAGCGCATTCCGCTGACGTCGGGCCGCAGCACGAGCGAGATCATTGCAAGAATTTTGGCGAGTCAAAAATCATAACAAAAGCGCACGCAAAGACGCAGAGCCGCAAAGGCAACGCAAAGGGAAATAAAGCTTTTCTTTGCGAATCTCTGCGTCTTCGCGTCTTTGCGTGAATGCTTTTTGCTTTTTCACTTTTAAGGACACAAACCATGCCCGTGGTTTACGAAATTCACATCGATCCTGCCGACGCGCCACACGCGTATTGCCTGCGTTGGCGCAACCTTGCGGCGCAAACCGAGAATTCTTTTACCCAAGCCAACCACGCCCTCACCCGCGATGAAGTCGAGCGCTTGTGGCTGAAGCCGGAATATCATCACGCCCTCGGCCAAAAACTTTTCCGCTTTCTCGACGGCGACGGCCGGCATTTGCAGCGCAGCCTCGATGAAGCCGCGAAGCTCAGTGAACCGCTCACGCTGCACTTGCGCGTCGCGAAAGAAATTGCAGATTGGCCGTTCGAATTACTCGCGCAGGACGGCGCGTTTCTTTTGCCCAGCCGCTTGCACCTGCTGCGGCAAGTTTCCAATTGGGGCGTGCAGAAAATCACCGCCCCAGCCAACTGCCCGCTGCGACTGCTTTTCATGGCCTGCTCCGCGCTCGGTGTCGAGCCGGAGTTGGATTTTGAACGCGAGGAAGAAACCATCTTCCGCGTCACCGAAAAGCTGGCGATTGATATGGAAGTGGAAGACTCCGGCAGCTTGGCGGGCCTGCGTGAACAGCTCGTGAGCGATACTTACGACGTCGTGCATCTCTCCGGCCATGCGGATATTGACAAAAACGGCCAGCCATTTTTTATCATGGAAACGGAAACCGGCCGGCCGCAAATCGTCACGCCGGCGCAATTGTGGCGCGAAGCGCTCATCGAGAATCCGCCGGCGCTGCTGTTTCTCTCCGGCTGCCGCACCGGCGAAACGTCCGCAGAACAAGCCGCCACCTCGTTTGCGCAGCATCTCGTCGAGCAGTTTCATGTGCCCGCAGTGCTGAGTTGGGGCCGTTCTGTTTCGGATCAGCAAGCCACCATCGCCGAGCAAATGATCTATCGCGAATTGAGCCGTGGCCGCGACCTGTTGGCGGCGGTGCAACGCGCGCGGCAGGAATTGCTCGAACATTTTCGCGATGCGGCGCACCAAGCTTGGCCGCTGTTGCGCCTCTATTCCGATGGCCGCATGCACGGGCCGTTGGTGCAACCCAACCAAAAAGTGCGGCCCAAACCGCGCCGGATGGTGCATACGATGTTGCAAAACAGCCAAGTCAGAATTTTGGAAACCGGCTTTGTGGGCCGCCGGCGGCAAATGCAGCAAAGTGTGCGCGCGTTGAAAGACAGCCGCGACAAAGTCGGCGCGCTGTTGCACGGCGCCGGCGGCTTGGGCAAAAGCTGCTTGGCCGGCAAGCTCTGCGAGCGCTTCAGCGGCCACACGCTGATCATCGTGCATGGCAGGTTGAATGCGATAACTTTGCAAGCCGGCCTCAAAGACGCTTTCATCGCGGCCAACGACGCGGCAGGTCTGGAAATTTTGGCGGCGCCCAAAGAAATGCCGGAGAAGCTGGCGCAACTCTGCGCCACTTGTTTCAAGGAGAAAAACTATCTTTTGGTGCTGGACGATTTTGAGCAAAACCTCGAAGGCGCGGCAACCGGCGCGCCCAGCGCTCTGCTCGCGGAAACCGTGCCGCTTTTGCAAACTCTGTTGCATTACCTGCCGCTCACCGGCAAGATGACGCAACTGCTCATCACCAGCCGGTATGAATTTGCCTTGACCGAAAATGCGCGCGACTTGGTTGCCGACCGCTTGGAAAAGATTTCGCTGCATAGTTTTCGATTGGCCGAGCAACAAAAAAAGGCGCGCGAGCTTTCTCACATTGCCGAATTTCTCGATTCTCCGTTTGCGGAAATGGCCGAGTTCTGTGACCAACTGCTATCCGCCGGTTACGGCAATCCGCGACTGATGGAATGGCTGATTGCGCAAAACACCGAGCTGGGCCCGCAATTGCTGGCCGCGCAATTGCGCGCCGCCGGCCACGGCAACCCGCGCTTGATGGAATGGCTGAACGAGCTCGTGGGCAAAATGCCGCAGGCGGAAGTGGCGGATTTGCTGGCCGCGGTGCGTGACAAGCAGGAAGAATTCATTCGCTTGCATGTCATCCGCGAGCTGTTGCAGCGTTCCGGCGCGTCGGTGGAAAATTTTCTGCGGCGCTTCAGTGTGTATCGTTTGCCGGTGGAAGCGCATGGGGCGGAGTGCGTAGCGCAGAGCGTTTCGGACGCCAATCTGAACTGGCAAACTCTGCTCAATGAAGGTGTGCGTTTGAGTTTGGTGGAACACGACCACGCCCGCCAAACTTATTGGCTCACCCCTCTTCTTCGCGAAGAACTCTGGAATCAACTGCAAGTTACCACCAGCGACCAGCAACAAGCTACCGGCAACCAGACCGCGTGTCACCAAGCAGCTTGCGCATATTATGAAAAAGTATGCGGCGAGCGCGAGCGAATTGATCCGATCTTGACGGGAGAATGGATTTACCACGCCCTCGGCTGTGGCCGCGAAGATGTGGCCGCGCGCGAAGGAGTCAGATTGCTACATTTACTCAACGAGAAATTAGATGATTTAAAGCAACTATTACAAACGATCGCTGGCGATTGATCGCGCCGTGTTTGGCGTCAATCATCAAAGGGTCGCGATTCGGCTTAATAATCTGGGGTCGGCATTAGATGCTTTGGGTGAGCACCCAAAAGCCATCGGCTGTTTCGAGCTAGCGTTGGCGATTGATCGCGCCGTGTCTGGCGACAATCATCCGAACGTGGCTGTTGACCTGAGTAATTTGGGGTCGGCGTGGGATGCTTTGGGCGAACACCAAAAGGCCATCGATTATTTCGAGCAGGCGCTGGCGATTGACCGCGCCGTGTCTGGCAACAATCATCCATGGATCGCGATTCGGTTGAATAATCTGGGATCGGCGTGGGATGATTTGGGCGAGTACCAAAAGGCTATCGGCTATTACGAGCAGGCGCTGGCGATTGATCGCGCTGTGTATGGTGACAATCATCCGAGTGTGGCAAGAGACCTGAACAATCTGGGGTCGGCGTGGGATCATTTGGGCGAGCACCAAAAGGCCATCGGCTATTACGAGCAGGCGCTGGCAATTGATCGCGCCGTGTATGGCGACAATCATCCGAGTGTCGGTATATGTCTTGGTAATTTGGGTCAAATATGGAACGTGCTCGGTGAACCTCAAAAAGCGATAGCGTACCATGAACAGGCAATTACGATTCATCGCATCGTTTATGGCGACAACCATCCGTACGTAGCCACTGGATTGCATAATCTGGGGTTGGCGTGGATGGATTTGGGCGAGCACCAAAAAGCCATCGGCTATTACGAGCAGGCGCTGGCGATTGATCGCGTCGTGTATGGTGACAATCATCCGAGTGTGGCAAGAGACCTGAACAATCTGGGGTCGGCGTGGGATCATTTGGGCGAACACCAAAAAGCCATCGGCTATTATGAGCAGGCACTGGCGATTGATCGCGCAGTGTATGGCGACGATCATCCCGACGTGGCTATTGACTTGAATAATCTGGGGTCGGCGTGGGATGCTTTGAGCGAGCACCAAAAAGCCATTGGCTATTACGAGCACGCGCTGGCGATTTTGAAAGTGGTTTATGGCGAACAACATCCAAATGTCGCAAGTACTCTGAATAATCTGGGGTCGGCGTGGAATGCTTTGGGCGAGCACCAAAAGGCCATCGGCTATTACGAGCAGGCGCTGGCCATCAGGAAAGTGGTTTATGGCGAACAACATCCAAATGTCGCAAGTGCTCTGAATAATCTGGGGTCGGCGTGGAATGCTTTGGGCGAGCACCAAAAGGCCATCGGCTATTACGAGCAGGCGCTGGCGATTGATCGCTCCGCGTATGGCGACAATCATCCGAGTGTGGCAAGAGAACTGAATAATCTGGGATCGGCGTGGGATGATTGGGGCGAGCACCAAAAAGCCATCGGCTATTACGAGCAGGCGCTGGCGATTGATCGCGCCGTGTATGGCGACAATCATCCGAACGTCGCGATTCTACTGAATAATCTGGGGTCGGCGTATTTTACGTTGGGAGAAAAGCAGAAGGCGAAAAAGTATTTTCAGCCGGCGCACGCCATCTTCAAACAATTTTTGGGGCCGGAGCATCCCAATACGAAAACCGTGGCCAAGTGGTTGGCCTTGTGCGAGGAGTGAAGTCCAACTCCCACAAATGAAGTCCAACTTGGGCAGCAAGATTTGGCTAAATTCGAAGAGCCGTTGTGCCCAAGTTGGACTTCGCCCCGCGCATGATAAGTGAAGTTCGACTTGCGCATAACGAGCTTTTTAATTTAGCAAAATTCCGTTGCGCAAGTCGAACTTCGCCGCATTCGAAAGGAGAAAGCGATGAATCGACGCATGAAATTTCTCAACGGCCACATCTATCACATTTACAATCGCGGCCATCGCAAGGCAACGGTGTTTCATGATCGGCAGGATTATTTGCACTTCCTCCGCCAGCTTCGCGAGTATGTCAAAAAGTATCCGGTCACGCTCATCGCTTATTGTTTGATGCCAAACCATTATCATCTCTTGCTTCGTCAAAACGGCGATCACGGCATTTCTGATTTAATGCAAGCTTTTGGCACGAGTCTGAGCAAAACCTATAACAAAAAATATGGCACTGTGGGCGCGCTCTTTCAAGGCAAATTCCGCGACGAGCACGTCGGCGACACCGGCTATTTGCGGTATCTGGCGCGTTATCTCCACCGCAATCCGGTGAAAGCGCTGCTCTGCCAGCAGCCCGAAGCGTGGGAATATTCGAACTATCCGGACGTCATCGGCCAGCGTCATGGCACCCTGTGCGACTTTTCGCCCGTGTTGGCTGGTTTTGCCAATGATCCAAAAATCTATCGTGAGTTTGTTTTAGACCCATTGGCTGATGAATGGGAACCGAGATTAATGAGGAAGATTCATGCGGCGAAGAATAAGCGAAGTCCAACTTGGGCAAGACGATGCTCCAAAATTTGCAAAATCGTGCTGCCCAAGTTGGACTTCGCCCCACTCTGTTATTAGTGTACGACCTTGCCCTTTGGGAAATCAATCATGAATGGTCCCTTGCCTTGCACATTGACGCCGGTGAAACGGATCATGGAGACTTCATGGCTTTGCGCCGAGCCGAGTATGGAGAGCATGCCCACTTTGACATCTTTGAAAAACAGCACACTTGCCAGCCGGCCCTGGACGAAGCATGCACCATGAACAAAATTATGCTGTGAAATTTCGGTGAGCATCATGTCGGTAACCTTGACCTTTTGCCGGAACAGCCTCTCGCCCACTTCTTCGAGAATCGACTGCAACAAAGGGCTCTGCGTTTTTTCGCCCATGTTCATGAACGCGGGATTTTCCGAAAAATGATCGAAGAAATATTCCCACGGCTCATTAAAATTCTCGGCCCCCAAAATTTTTTCTTTCAGGGCTAAAAAATGTTCTACTTTCATTATGCCTGCTCCTTATTGCATGGCGCTTTCCAGATAACAACGGATGGCGTCTTCCGCCATGACTTTGGCTTCCGCGAGCGTCTCGCCAAAAGTGCAGATTTCAGGAATGGCCGGCACAACGACATTGTAGCCCCCTTCCGCCAGCGGTTCAAAAAAGACGGTGTAGTTATGCAATTTCATGGCGTCTCCGTGAGAGTAGACTATTTCAAAACCTTACTTGATCAGTCCCCGCCCCTTGTGGACGGCTTTATAAAAAAACTTTACGCATGCTTCAAAGCTTTTGCTGAACGGGCGGGGCTGACTTTCGACAGGGGCTTTTTGGCAAGCCATTCTTTCAACAACAGATTGACCAACTCATCAACGGATTTGTTTTCACGGCGCGAGACGGCGGAGAGTTTGCGAGCGACGGGGTATTCCAACGCGATGGCTTTGGGCATTTTGTCAAACGCCATTTCAAAATGCGCCTCCTGCATCTCATCCCAATAATCGGCCACGCTGTGGTTATCCCAAAATTCCGCCGCTTCCTTCTCATCTTTGAAATGTTCGGGAATCGGGTCGATTTTGCGTTTATCCCTTGGCATATAAAAGCTTCTGGCGAATATCCGGCTTGATTTCGATATCAATTATTTTCACAAAGAAGCTCCAATTCGACTCAAGCAGAATATAGCATTCTTTTTGTTTTTGAACAAGAGATTTTTATCAACTTTTCAAAAACGGCTTGTTTTGTTTTCAGGTTTTATGTACTTTAGGTTTGACAAAAGTTGATGGACCAATCTTACAGCGCAAGCCCGGCCTGGCCCGCTGCAAGGTCGGACTTCGCCCCAAACGTGTGCTCAAAGCTTTTATCAACATGTCCGTAGTCACGCGTTATTTCAATCCCGAGCAAATTCCCTTCGATTTCCAGCGCGCTTACAGTTTTCTCAAAATTCGCCGGAACTCGGATAAGTTCGCGGTGATGCACGCGATGGTGGCGCGCATGTATGAGCAATACAAAACTTGCTTCGCGCCGCGCTATCGTTACGCAATCTATCAAGTCGCCGGCGGGCAATCCGGCTCATTCAGCGTTCTGCTCGACAGCGGCGCAAGTTTCACCGGCCAGGGCATTCATCGGCTGCTCACGCAATCTCGTCATGCGGCGGTTTTCGTGTTAACTGTCGGTGACAAAATCGACGCGGCGATGGCGACACTCTCCCAGCAAGATTTCACCGAAGCGTATTTTCTCGATGGCGTGGCTTCGGCGATGACGGATGGCTTGCTGCAATTGCTCAAACGCGAGTTGCACGACGAAGCGGCCAAGCTCGGCTGTGAGCTTTCCCGCCGTTTTTCTCCCGGCTACGCGCGTTGGGACTTACAAGAGCAGGAAAAAATTTTTAAATTGCTCAAAGGCGGAGAAATCGGCATGGCGCTTTCCGAGACGTATTTCATGCTGCCGCAAAAATCGCTGTCCGGTGTTTTTGGTTTCAAGCCCATTGCAAGCCACAATCTCCAAATTGCCCAATGACCAATTATTGAACTTTGCACACCAATGGAAAAGAAAAGCCGCCACAAGTCCATGTCATTCCGCAGGAATCTTTTTCGAAGCCACGACAATCGCAAGGATCAAAAAAGATGCTTACAGCATGACATTTTCATTATTTTACTTTTTATAATCGTATCGAGCATTTCCGCGTGTTATCATCATACCGACAAAAGCTCATCCCGAATCAATGACCTGAAACCCACCGTCATCTTGATCTCAATCGACGGCTTTCGCTGGGATTATTTGGAAAAGGCAGAGTTGCCTAATTTTCAGCGTCTTATCAAAACCGGCGTGCGCGCCAAAGCTTTAATTCCGGCTTTTCCCACCAAAACCTTTCCCAATCATTATACGATTGTGACCGGACTTTATCCGGAACATCACGGCATTGTTGCCAACACCATGTACGATCCGGAATTTGACGCGAAGTTCAGCATGAGCAATCGGGACGCGGTGAAAGACGGGCGTTGGTGGGGCGGCGAGCCGGTGTGGGTCACGGCGGAAAAGCAGGGACAAATCAGCGCGACGCTTTTCTGGCCAGGCTCGGAAGCGGATATTTTGGGCGTTCGCCCGGCTTACTGGAAAGTCTATGATGGCGACTTTCCCAATGCCGCCCGCGTCGATACGGTGCTCGCCTGGTTGGATTTGCCAATGAAACGCCGGCCCACTTTTTTGACGCTCTATTTTAGCGACGTCGATCACGCCGGCCATGACAACGATCCGGATTCGCCGGAAGTGAAAACCGCGATGCAAGATATCGACACGCTGCTCGGCAGATTGCTCGCCGGTTTGGAGAACCGGAAAATTTTTGATCGCGTCAACATCATCATCGTTTCCGATCACGGCATGACGGCCGTCACTTCCGAGCGCGTGATTTATCTCGACGATTATCTCGATTTGGATAAAGTCAATATCGTTGATTGGAATCCGGTCGTAGCGGTGAGGCCACGGGAAATGAGCGAGGACGAGATTTACCAAAAACTCGCGAGAGCACATCCGCATTTGCAGGTCTATCGAAAAAACGAGATTCCGGCGCGATTGCATTATCAAAATCATCGTCGCATCGCGCCCATCATCGGCATCGCCGACGACGGATGGAAGATATCCAGTCATAGCAGGCGCAATACCCGCGAAGGGTTTTATACCACCGGCGAGCACGGTTATGACAACCAACTCATCGCGATGCGCGCCATCTTCATCGCGCACGGCCCGGCGTTCAAATCCGATCTCGTGGTCGAGCCGTTTCAGAATATCCATATCTACAATCTTATTTGCCGCATTCTGGGATTGCGACCGGCTCCGAATGATGGCAGCATTGATTCGGTGCGGGTCATGCTCAAATGAATCTTCGCATGAAGCTATTCAGCGTTCTCCCCCAATTAGGTGTTCCTTTGTCAAGCAACTCCACACTCTCATCCTGGAAGGATCTTTTTAATATCAAGCACAGTGCTTGTGTTGGAAAAGATGCTTTCAGCATGACACGTTACTTGGAGGCATTTTCATCTTGCGTCTCTCCAACAAATTTCTTATTATGCCACAGTTGAATCTCAAAATCTAATGGTCATGAAATTAGACGACGTCATCAAACATTGCCGAGCGCTCGAACACATCACCGAAGATATCAAATGGAGCTCGGTTTTGGCTTTTTCAATTGGCAAGAAAATGTATTGCTGTATTTCGTTGGATGAAAGCTTCGGTGTTTCTTTTAAATGCGCGCCAGGCGATTTTCTGGCTTTGACTGACGGGCGAGCCGGCATCATTCCGGCGCCGTATTTAGCCAAACATCAGTGGGTCAAGATAACGAGCGCCAAAGCCTTGCCGAAAAAAGAATTGTTGCGGCTGATAACCGAATCACAGCGGATCGTTTATAACGGCTTGCCAAAGAAAATACGGCAAACCATACCATTTTAAAAAACCACATGCGCCTCGAATTGCACTACGGCAGAGGCTTGTTGCCTCTGGAAATTCCCGAAGAAAATATTCTCGCATTTCGTCAGTCAAAGTCGGAGCCGGCAACCTTCAATGCTGGCAATCAAAAAATTTTGCTCGACGCGATCAACGAATTTGGCATTTTGCGCCTTTCGCCGATTTTCGCGGGCCGGCAGGTTGGCGTGATTATCGAAGACGCCACGCGCGCCATGCCGCACACCGAGTTGTTGGCAGTGATGCTGCCGTTTCTGCGCGGCGCGCGCTTCGTGCAATTTCTGATTGCCAATGACAGCAACGATCCGAATACTGACAGTAATCAACGCCTCGCCAACGCCATCCATGCGATGATTGAGGATTTCGATTTCCCCGAGTACGACATCCACGCCAACGACTGCGAACGGGACGAGTTTATCGACGTTGGCGTGACCACACGCGGCACGCCGGTGCGCGTCAATGAGCGCTCCACCCGATCCGATGTTTTTTGGGTGATCTCGAACATGTCGTCTCACGACGCTGCCGGTTACTGCAACCCGCTGCAAAATTTTCTCCCCGGCATCTGCAGCTTGGAGACGATGACGCGCCATCACGCGCTAGCGTTAAATGAACGCTCGACTTTCGGCTTGCATCCCTGGCATCCCGATCCGCAGCGTCGCAACAACCCTTTGGGGGAAGATATATGGGAAGGCGTGCAGATGCTTTTACGCCGCCGGCCGGTTTTGGCATTTGCCGTCGTTTCATATCAAGATCAATTGCAATGGGCGAAAATTGGCGCATTGATTGAGACGACAACTGCCGGCATCAAAAAAGTCGATGAGCTGCTCGGCTTCACCTTGCCAAAAGCAGATTTCATGATCGTCTCGCCCGGCGGCTATCCCGAGGATGAGAATTTATACGTCGCTCAACGTGCGTTGGAATTGACGAAGAACGCCATCAACGCCGGCGGCGAGGTGCTCTTTCTCGCGCATTGCGAAAACGGCATCGGCCCTCAGAAAACGACGGCGCATTTTTATGATTTGCTGACGCAGCCGATTCCCGAAGTTTTGAAGCGTATCGAAAATGCCTACAAGCTTTATTCGCACAAAGCCTATAAATTCGCGCAAATGATTCAGCAGTTGCGGGCCATTCACGTGCATTCGAGTTTGCCTGATGAAGTCATCGCACGTATTCATCTGACGCCGTGCGCCGATCCGCAAGCGCTGGTGAATCGCTGGCTCTCACAAAATCCGCAGGCCAAAATTAATATTATTGATGAGGCGAATAAGCTGGCGATTCATGCTGAGTAGTTTTTTATGCCAACGCCGCTTCATATCACCTCAGTTACAGGTGGAAGAACACCGTCCGGACGCTTTGTCATACGCAATTCTGGTGAGTTCTTGAAGTTCAGCGTCCGGACGGCCAACCTGTAACTGAAGTATTACCCACTTTACACCATCCCCTTGACTTTTCTCCAAAACTTGTGTAGCTTGTGACCCAGCAAAATAAGCCAGTGTTTAACCGGCTAACTGGCCAACCGGCAAACCGAACTTCTTCAAAAAGGCTATCGTCAACATGGCAAAACACAAAGGCGCACTCAGTTGGGCGATGTACGATTGGGCCAATTCCGCTTTTTCGACCACGGTGCAGGCGGGATTCTTTCCGATTTTTTTTAAAGATTTTTGGAGCAAGGGCGCCGAGGTGACGGAGAGCACGTTACGGCTCGGCATCGCGGTTTCTACCGGCAGCTTGATCGTGGCGATGATCGCGCCGATGATTGGTGCATTCGCCGATCGCAGCGCGGCAAAAAAACGCTCACTGTTTACGTTTGCCATGTTGGGCATTCTGGCGACCGGCGGCTTGTATTTTGTTCCCGAAGGCAACTGGCAGCTCGCGGTTTTTTTTTACGTCATCGGTACCGTTGGCTTCTTAGGCTCGTTCGTTTTTTATGACTCGCTCATTGTCAGCATCAGCGACGAGAGCACCGTTGACATCGTTTCCGGCCGCGGTTACGCGCTTGGATATCTCGGCGGCGGCTTGCTGTTTTTGTTCTGTGTCATCATGGTGCAAAAGCCGGCGCTCTTCGGCTTATCGGGAGCAGCACAGGCCGTTCAGCTTTCTTTTCTCTGCACCGCCGTGTGGTGGGGCATTTTTTCGATTCCGTTGCTGTTGAATGTGGCGGAGCCGGCCGGCGGCAAAAAAATATCGTTTCGACAGGCCGCGCGAGAAGGCTTTGCGCAATTGGCTAAAACCTTCCACGAAATTCGCCGGCTCAAAGTCGTCTTCATGTTCCTCGCTGCTTATTGGCTGTATATCGACGGCGTCGATACCATCATCACGATGGCGGTGGATTTTGGTAAGTCGATCGGGGTCGCCACCGACGATTTGATTGTGGCGCTGCTCTTGGTGCAGTTCGTCGGCTTTCCGTTCGCCTATTTGCTCGGCCATCTCGGACAAAAGCTGGGCGCCAAGAAAATTATTCTCTTCGGCATTGCCGTTTATATTGTGGTGACGGTGTTGGGCGCGCGAATGGATTTGGAGCCTTACAACATCTTCGGATTTAAAATCAGCAAGTTTTATGCGCTCGCCTTTTTGATCGCGATGGTGCAAGGCTGCATTCAAGCGCTCAGCCGCTCGTTTTACTCGCGCCTGATTCCGAAAGATAAAGCCGCAGAATTTTATGGATTTTATAACATGCTCGGCAAATTCGCCGCCATCATCGGACCGGTGCTGATGGGCACGATTGGCCGGCTAACCGGCAGTCCGCGCGCGGGCATTCAGTCGATTGCCGTGCTCTTCATCGCCGGCGGTTTGTTGTTGTGGCGGGTTAATGAAAAGGAAGGACGGCGGATGGCGGAGGAGATGAGCAAGGAGTGACTTTGAATTTAATTCGTTCGTAGTAACGCCTTCAGGCGTTGGGCTGTTAAATTTAGCCAATGTTTCAATTAATAACAACACTTTTGTGGTAACTCAAAAATTTTTACTCCTGAAGGCGTCACTACGAACATGCTCAATTCGTTCCAGTCACTTCTCCCGGCATCCCTTTGAGATGTTTGTCGAGAAAATCCAAAATGGCTTTGTAGCCTGCGATCTCGTTTTCTTTCTTCACAAAGCCATGTCCCTCGTCGTCGAAGACAACGTACTCGACCGGCACGCCATTCTTCTTGACAGCTTCGACGATTTCGTCGGATTCCACTTTCAACACGCGCGGGTCGTTGGCGCCTTGCAGCACGATCAACGGCTTGGTGATTTTGTCGGGGTGGAAAAGCGGCGAGATGCGGCGCAGATATTCTTCGTCCGTCGCCGGATTGCCCATCTCTTTGTAAAGCGCCTCACGGAAAGATTCCCACCATGGCGGAATGCTCTTTAACGTCCGCACCCAGTTGGCCACGCCGAAAATATCCACGCCCACGGCAAATTCTTCCGGACGAAAGGCCAGGGCGGCCAACACCATGTAGCCGCCGTAGCTGCCGCCGATGATGCCGATTTTTTTCTCATCCACGTAGCCGGTGGCCGCGAGAAATCTTTTGGCCTCGACGCAATCGGACAAATCTTCCTCCCCGTGCTTGAGATCATCCATTTTGAAAAAGGTTTTGCCATATCCCGAGCTGCCGCGATTGTTGACCGCAATCACGGCGTAACCATGATTGACGAGATATTGAATGAGCGGCGAATAGCCGACGCGCGACTGCCCGCCCGGGCCGCCATGCACCCAAACTAGGGCCGGCGCTTTTTCACCCGGCTTGAGGTGAAGCGGTTTATAATAAACCGCCGGAATCTCCACACCGTCGAATGATTTATAGCGCACCACTTGCGCCTCAACCAGATCGTTTTGGTCAATCTCCGGATTCATCGTGTTGGTGAGCTGCGTGTATTTTTTTGTGGCGAAATCGTAGACGTACAAATTATTCGGCGAACGCGAACCGTTGAGATAGAAGGTCATCAGATTCTCAGTGCGGGAAATATTCACCGCGGTGATTTCCGCATTGGGCAGTTTGGGCAGCTCGACAGGCTGGTTCGTCGCCGTATCGTAAATCTTGATCTCAGTCTTGGCGTCATTGTTGATGCCCACGACGCGATATTTGCCGTTGCGTGAGAAATAGGCATACCAGATATCCCAATTGGCCGCCTCGACTTTTTCGGACTGGCCGGAAGCGATGTCATAGCGTTTCAGATATTGAAACTCGCCGCCCTCGTCCGTTAGAAAATAGAGGCTCTTTGAATCGACGCTGAATGTTGCAGGCGAGTATTGCACGTCGCCTTCATGTGGCGTGAGGTGCTTCAACTCCTGCGTTTCGCGATCGTACAAATACATGTCGGAATTGTTGGTGGTCATGCTTTTGGAAAAGGCGAGGTAGCGCTCGTCGTCGGAAATATCGCCGAGATTCAGTCCCTTGTCGTTTTGATAAATCATCGCCGGTGTGTATGTCGCGACGTCCATCTCGTAAACATCAAAGAAACGCTTGTCCCTTTGATTGAATCCGTAAAAAAAGCTCTTGTCGTCGTAGCTCCAACCGTAGAATTGCGCTTTCGCGGTATCGGCCGGCGTGAGGTCGTGCACGGCGCCATCTTCGTGGCGCACGTAAATGTGATTGATCTCGTTGCCGCCTTTGTCACTGGAATATAAAATGCGGTTGTCATTCGGGAAAAACGAAATGGCGAAGACGGAATTGTCCTTGGAATCGGTGAGCGGCGCCGGTTCCCCGCCCGCAACCGGAACGGTATAAGCATTGAAGATGCCGGTTTTGTTGCTGGAGAACAAAAGGGTTTTCTCGTCCGGCGAGAAAGAGCTGCCAAAAATCCGCGTGGTATTCATGAACTGCTCGATGGTGTACTGCTTGACCGGCCGGTAATCGCTTTTCTGGCAGCTCCAAAAAGCAAGGATGATTAACAGCACGGTGAATGTGGCTGAAAATTTTTTCATACTGCCTCCTCGGGGGTTGATTTTTGGTAGAACCTTGATCGAAGTGCAATGGTGCAGGCGCTGTGAACTAAAAATAATGTATAAAAATCAGGGCGATATGCAAGATCAAAAATTTCAAAATTGCCATCATTTTTATTGCATTCGTCAAAGGAAAATGTTATATTGGCGAGTTGTGTTTTAGCCTTGAGTAATCATTAAACCAAAAGGGAACATCTCAACCGGCGGAGGGTGAAGATGAGTGAAAACAATGCCGTGACCAAAGAAGAGCTGAAGGAAATCCTGGCGGAAATGGCTAAAGAGCTACGCGCTGAGACTGCGGCCAGTTTGATGCAGCAGACAAGAAGACCGCGACGCGATTTGAGGACATGGAGAAAAAGACGGACAAGAGGCATACAGAGCTTCTTGGGATGATGCGAGCGCAGAGCGACATGATTTGGGCACAGAACAAAAAAAATAGACGACCAATACCGATATTTTCAGGGATCCCACTCGAAACTTCTTACCGGTATGGACGCGATGATGAAGGAACAAGAGATCATCCGTCACGAACAGATCAGTCTTGGCGTGATTCAGGATCGCCACACCAAGGAGATCGAAGATATAAAACAGCACCTTGGTGCTGAAGACAAAAATGGCAAACGCCAGACAAACTTCAAAAAGGACAAAACACTCAAGCTAAAAAGCAAAAAGTCGAAATAAAAGCATGACAATTTTGAGGCAAATTGTTTGAAAATCGGAGAAGAATATGCCCGAGAATCAAAACACCCCATCCCAACCTCCATCCGGCTCCAACATTTCCACAAAGTCGGAAGCCTTATTCAATGGTTTGGAGATCAAGCCGGCTGAGAACCAAACTCTTGCCCAGATTTCAACTCCCGACACAACAGATCCAGATCAGCTTCTGGCAGATTTCAAAGAAGTGTTGGCAAAACAGGCGGAAGAATATCATAGATCGTGGCAAGCGCTAAACGAACGGCTCGATCAAATGTTGGCGAAACTGGCCGAGATGAAACGAGAAAGGGAGGAGTGGGAAGCAAAAAGAGAAGCACGCAGAAAAGAAGAAGCGACACTTGTTGCCAAGTCTCGCTCCAAAGCTCGTCGCCGCGCTTCCGCTCAACACATGTGATGAGTATGCTAGGCGGCTGATTGTCTTCACGTGAATACAAAACCCCAATCCACCATCTGGTGAATTGGGGTTTTGCTTTTTCAATCAAGTTTTTTACTTGTCGACGGCTTCTTGCAATTTCTCCAATGCATTCTGCGCGGCGTTTTGCTCGGCGCGCTTTTTGGAATTGCCGACGCCGACGCCGACGGTGCGATTCTGAATTCTCACTTCGACCGTGAAAATCTTGTCGTGGTCCGGGCCTTCTTCGGAGCGGATGGCGTAAAACGGCACGCCGAGGTTGCGGCTCTGCGAATATTCCAGCAAAAGGCTTTTGAAATTCTTGTGCTGCTCTTCGTTGAGAATGGGATCTATTTCCTTCAATACGACCGCATCGACAAAAGCCCGCGCCGCCGCGATGCCGCCGTCCAGATAAATGGCGCCGATCACCGCTTCAAACGTGTCGCTGATGATCGAAGGCCGGGTGCGGCCGCCGGAGCGTTCTTCGGCCTCGCTCATCGACACGTAGCGGCCGAGATCCAACTGCCGGGCAAAGCGCGCCAAAATTTTCCGGCTCACCAGCAACGATTTCATCGCGGTGATGTCGCCTTCTTCTTTCGCAGGATAGCGGAGATAAAGCGCCTCGGTTACCAGCAAGCCGAGCACCGAATCGCCGAGCAGCTCGAGCCGCTCGTTGGAACTCACCCGGCGCTCGTTGACTTGCGGCAGAAAAGAGCGATGTTTCAAGGCTTGCAGGAGCAAGTCAATATTGCGAAAGCGATACCCGATGAGCTTCGCAAACTCTTTGGCTTTTGCTACACTCCCTTCCGTTCCTGCTGTTTTCTTCTTTCCAAAAAAATCTCTGAGCCAGTTCAGCATAAAATAGAGACCAAGACAACACCCGAGGAAAATAAAAAAGAGAAAAAGATAAAAATGAAAATATGCCAATCGCTGTGCTTCGGCGCTCGGTTGCCGCCCCGGCTGGCTTGACGATGTCAGAAGAGATTAAAGAGGTCTTTTGAGCGAAGGGAGCAATCTGTTTAAGAACACATTTCTCGCTGCGTTCGAAATGACCGGCTTACAATTTGACACGATCAAGCTGATGGCACAAATTTTTTGACCACGAGGCAGACGTTATGGCCGCCGAAGCCAAAAGAATTGGAAATGGCAATTTGCACTTCGCGGCGCACGGTTTCATTGGGCGTATAGTTCAAGAAGCAGTCCGGATCGGCCGTGATTTGGTTGATGGTGGGATGAATGACGCCATCCCGGCAAGTCAACGCCGTGGCAATCAACTCCATCGCGCCGCTGGCGCCGAGCAAATGGCCGATCATCGACTTGGTGGAGCTGATGTTGAGCTTGGCCGCATGCTCGCCAAAAACCGCAGCAATCGCCTGCGTTTCGTTCTTGTCATTCGCTTCCGTCGAAGTGCCATGCGCATTGATATATTGCACTTTTTCCGGAGTAATGCCGGCGCTTTTGAGCGCCAAGCGCATGGCTCGCACCGCGCCTTCGCCGCCGGGCGCCGGCTGCGTGATGTGATAAGCATCGGCGCTGTATCCGGCGCCGATGATCTCCGCGTAAATCGTGGCATGGCGTTGCATGGCGCTCTCCAAAGACTCCAGCACCAAAATGCCGGCGCCCTCGCCCATGACGAAGCCGTCGCGCTCCAGATCGAAGGGCCGGCTGGCGCGTGGCGGATCGTCGTTGCGCGTGGACAGCGCTTTCATGGCATTGAAGCCGCCGACGCCCATCGGCGTGACCGCGGCCTCGGCGCCGCCGCAAATCATCACCTCAGCCTCGCCGCGCTGAATGTAGCGAAAGCTTTCACCGATGGCGTGTGAACTCGAGGCACAAGCCGAGGTGATCGAGTAATTGGGGCCTTTGAGGCCATACTTCATCGAAATATAGCCCGGCGCAATGTCGGAGATCATCATCGGAATAAAAAAAGGGCTGATGCGGCCGGGGCCCTTCTCGAACAGCTTGCGATTTTCGCGCTCGAAAGTCTCCATGCCGCCGATGCCGGAGCTGACGATGACGCCGATCGCATCTTTGTCGATGGAGGCCTCGAGCAAGCGCGAATCAGCCATGGCATGATGAGCCGCGGCCAGCGCATAGTGCGTAAACGTGTCCATGCGCCGGACTTCTTTTTTCTCGATATAATCTTCGGCATCGAAGTTTTTAACTTCGGCGGCAATTTGGGTGTCGAATTTCGACGCATCAAAACGCGCAATGCGCTCGACACCGGATTTGCCGGCGAGCAGATTTCGCCAAAACTCGTCCACCGTATGGCCGAGCGGCGAAATCACGCCCATGCCGGTGATGACAACCCGTCGCTCTTGCATGGCAACGCCTGAGAAATGGTGCGAGGTTTCTTTCACAAAACGGTTTGCTAAATTGGCCACGCGCCGATTTTACGACTCGGCTTTTTTCTTCTTGAGATATTCAATGGCCTGGCCGACCGTCATCATTTTCTCGGCGTCTTCGTCAGGAATTTCGATGTCAAATTCCTCCTCGAAAGCCATGACCAGTTCGACGGTATCGAGAGAATCGGCGCCAAGATCTTCAATGAAATTGGCCTCCGGCGTGACTTCATTGGCATCAACACCGAGTTGATCGACAATGATCTGTTTGACTTTTTCTTCAAGAGCTGCCATGTCGTTTTCACTCCTCCGTTTGGGTGAGTAAGTTAAAGTTGTTTTCATGTTCAAACTGGTTAAACCGTTACGCTTGATTTCGACTGAACTGCTTCGTATTGTGAGCGTTCGATGATGCCCAAACCAATATAAAATCCATCATTCTCTAAAACCTTATCCCGAAGTTGTGACAAGGCTTCTGAGACCTCTTCTTCATTCTCATCCGGTATGACGATGTCGATCCACGCATCCAATTCCTCGTAACCGGGGATCATAACATTGACAATTTCGGCATCTGGGGCTGTATTCTTTGCGAGTGAGGTAAACTCACCAGTTAATCTTTTTCGACGGCGTTGAACGAGCCAACTATAGCCGTTATAAAGCCCCTTCTCCAAAGCTAACTCAGATGCTTGCAAAAACTCCTTCGCCCGTTCCAACATACTCCCTTGCTTCCATTTATTAACCAGCAGATGAGCCGTCTGCGTTACGCCATCACCATCCCGCCATCGACATTCAAAACCTGTCCGGTAATATAATCCGCATCCGATGAAGCAAGAAAAGCCACCACGCCAGCCACATCTTCCGGCGTGCCTATACGTTCAAGCGGAATAGATTGAAGCATTGCAGCTTTGGCAGCTTCCGGCAAACCGGAAGTCATGTCTGTGATAACAAAACCGGGCGCAACGGCATTGATTTGCACATTGCGGCTGGCCAATTCGCGCGCGACAGATTTGGTCAAGCCAATGATGCCGGCTTTGGCGGCGCTATAATTTGCCTGACCTTTGTTGCCCATCAGCGCCACCACCGAAGTGATATTGATCATCTTGCCGCTGCGCTGCTTCATCATAACCTTACTGGCGGCGCGGATGCAGTTGAACGTGCCGGTGAGATTCGTCGTGATGACGTCATTCCAATCTTCGTCGCTCATGCGCATGACAAGATTGTCACGCGTGATGCCAGCGTTGTTCACAAGAATGTGGAGCGCGCCGAAATGATCGACGGTTCCTTTGATCAACGCTTCAACTTGCTTGACGTCAGTAACGTTAGTTGCAAACCCGATGGCCTGTCCACCGTTTTGGCGAATCTCTTCAACGGTTTTATCCGTACCGGCTTGTGTGGTCGCAGTCACCGCAACTTTGGCTCCTTCCGCTGCCAAACGCAGCGCAATGGCTTTACCGATGCCACGCGAGCCGCCGGTGACGATTGCGATTTTGTCTTGTAATTTGCCCATCTTACTCTATTAAGATTTAAATAGTTTATTAATAAATCACTTTCCGGGAAAGTCCATTTTTATTTATTGGTTTTTGGGGCACTTTTGTAGAGGACCTTTTCGCTTTCTGCTTGGCTCATGTTCTGAATATCATCTTCTCTCAAAGCAGAACTGGGATCACTTTTGAGCTCATCTAAAATACTATCTAAGGTTTCATCGACTTTGTAATGTTTGCGCTGAATTGTATCATATAATCGCGATACTAAATCAAAGTCACCCTTTTCTTTCAAAGGAGACACGGTTAATGAAAATACTCTGTCACCAGTATCATTAAGGATCGAAAGAATAAATACTGTAGCGTTTTCAGCCTTATCAAATGCTGGCTCAATTAGTATTGTGCCTGATTCGAGTTTTGTCGAAAACTGCTGTTTTGCTGAAGTTTCTCGCCATATTGCACGACCATTTTCTGTTTTTCGGATGAGGAGTGCAATAATCTGTTTATATTTCGTGTCCATGTGGAATTAGCTCACAGCTTAAATGTGAAATTTCACCGCGTTTTCAAACTGACTCAAAACTGTAACTAATTGCTCCAGATGATTATTGACTTGGGAAAAGTCAACATCTTTTGGCACTCCCCTAAGTAGATCCGATAAGTTCACAATATCGATTTGTATTTGTTCGACAAGCTTGTTATATTTCTTAGGTTGCAAGTAGTCTTTGATGCTCACGCTTGCTTGAAATTGCAGCAAAGATGATTTAAGGTCAGTAAGTCGCAGATATGCGGATTCGTATTTCTCGTCTCGAAGAAACATTTGTATTTCTCGAGCCAATTTTTCTGCCTTTGAAATATCCGCAATTGATAATTTATCCACCAATTTTGCCTTGGTTTCCTGAACTGCCTGACTTGTGATCTCAGAAATCTTTTTGATCGAAGCAATCTGAATAATCGCCACGATCAGTCCAAAAACTGACGCAACCGATCCAATAATAGATACGATATTGATAAAGCTTTGTTCATAAGTATCAAGATTAACGATTAATATCGCCGTAATCAATATGCCTATCAAGATAATGATAATGCTTACTTTGTTGGCATTATTCATCGAGAAATTCTCTAACGTATTTAAGCAAGTTTCGGCGCTGTAATATGACTTACTTATTTAGTTCTAATATGATTAGCCGTCTATGCAATGTCAAATCGATTCCAACTCCGCAACTTTACCAACCGTTTTCGCCGCAAAATTTTTATTGATGCGTTTCAACAACCCCGCCAACACATTGCCGGGGCCGACTTCATAAAATTGCGTGGCGCTGTCGGCAATCATATTCTCAACGATCTCGATCCAGCGCACCGGGCTGGTGAGCTGCTCATCCAAACGTTGGCGCAGCTCATTTGCCTCCGTCGTTGGTTTCGCCGTCACGTTCAAATAAATGGGGCATGCGGCTTCGCGAAAATGCGCTTTTTGCAAGCCATCGCGTAAACCCTCACGAGCACCCGCCATCAGCGGCGAGTGGAATGCCCCGCCGACCGCGAGTTGTTTCGCCAGTTTGGCGCCTTTGGCTTTGGCGAGTGTCATCGCCTGCTGCACACCGGCAACCGACCCGGAAATCGCAATTTGCCCCGGCGAGTTGAAATTGGCCGGCACGACGACGCCCATGCTCGAGGCTTCCTGGCAAACTGCTTCCACTTCAGCGGGATCAAGCCCGACAATCGCCGCCATCGTTCCCGGATTTTCCACGCCGGCGCGTTGCATCAGCTCGCCGCGGCGTTTGACGAGCAACAGCGCTTCATCAAAATCTAACACGCCCGCGGCAAACAAGGCCGAATATTCACCCAAACTGTGGCCGGCCACCATGTCCGGCAGCATTCCTTTTTCAACGAGCAGGCGGGTGACGATGGCGCTGTGAATAAAAATGGCAGGCTGGGTGACGTCGGTTTGGGTGAGCTTCTCTTCCGGGCCGGCAAAACAAATTTGCTGAATATCGAAACCGAGAACCTGATTGGCGCGAGAAAACAGCTCGCGCGCCAACGAAAACTTCTCGCATAGATCCTGGGCCATGCCGACGTATTGCGAGGCCTGGCCCGGAAATAGAAAGGCGCGACGTTCACTCATACGCTGAAATAAATTTTAAATTGAAAATTTGCAATTTAAAATTTTAAATTCGTTCAATTCATTTTCAACCGGCCTCCGACCATCCTCAGTTCTTTTCAATTTAAGGAGAGTCGGGGCGCTGCGTTAAAACTGGACAAGAGCCGAGCCCCAGGTAAATCCACCGCCGAACGCCACCAACATACAGCGGTCGCCGGGCTTCAATCGGCCATTTTCGAGCGCTTCGTCCATGGCCAGCGGAATCGAGGCCGAGGAAGTGTTGCCATAGTTTTGCACATTGATGTAAACCTTTTCCAACGGCAGGCCGACACGTTTCGCCGTAGCATTGATGATGCGCATGTTGGCTTGATGCGGAATCAACAAATCAACGTCATCGCCAGTGAGATTGTTCTTCGCCAAAATGTGCTCGGCGGCATCACCCATGGCCGTGACGGCGTATTTAAAAACCTCGCGGCCCTCCATGCGCAAAAACATCATTTTCTCGGCCAAAGCGACGTCAGGTGGAACTTTAGTGCCGCCACCCGGCATGCACAGCAAGTGGGTGAGACGGCCATCGCTTTTTATGAATGTATCGATGACACCGCGCTTGCCATCACTGGGTCCGAGCACCGCCGCGCCGGCGGCGTCGCCAAACAGCACGCATGTTGCGCGATCCGTCCAATCGGTGATGCGAGTGAGGAGCTCACCGCCGATAACGAGCACGTGCTCCGCCTTGCCGGAAGCGATCAGGCTGTCAGCCAAAGACAAGCCGTAAATAAAACCGGTGCAAGCCGCGGCAACATCAAACGCCGCCGCATTGGTGGCGCCCAACATTTCTTGAACGTAGCACGCGGTGGCGGGAAAAGTGACGTCGCCAGTGACGGTTCCAACAATGATCGCATCGAGTTTTTCCGCGGGCAGTTGCGCCGCTTGCAAGGCGGCACGCCCGGCGGCAGTGCAAAGCGCCGAAGTGGTATCTTTCTCGTCGGCAATGTAACGCCGCTCGATGCCGGTGCGCTCTTTAATCCACTCGTCGGTAGTATCGACCATTTTCTCCAAATCGAAATTGGTCAGCACCCGCTTGGGAACGGCACGACCGGTGCCGAGGATCATTGCATTAGGCTTCTTGCTCAATGGCTTTCACTCCATTGTGGGTTTGCAACTCATGGCCGATTATTTGCGTAACTCCTTCCGACACCATCTTCGTCGCTTCGCGGATGGCATTCCTGATCGCTTTCGGGGTGGAGCCGCCGTGGCAAATAATGCAAACACCGTCGATGCCCAACAAGGGGGCGCCACCGTATTCTTCGTAATCAAAAATTTTGCGCAACCCGGTAAACGTCGGTTGCAGCAAAAAGGCGCCGATCTGGCGAAAGATTTGTTTTCCAATCTGGCGCTTGATGTGATGGCGAAACACGCCGCCAAGGCTCTCGGCAAATTTGAGAATGACGTTGCCGACGAAACCGTCACACACCACCACGTCGGCGCTGCCCTTCAAGATGTCGCGGCCCTCGACGTTGCCGATGAAATTGACGCGGGCCGTCTCCAGCAGGCGGTACGCCTCGCGCGTCACTTCCGTGCCTTTCGAGCGCTCTTCGCCGTTGCTCAACAACGCCACTTTCGGCGCCTCGATGTCGAGAACGCGGCTCATGAAAATGCTGCCCATCATGCCGAATTGCATCAATTGAATCGGCTTGCAATCCACATTGGCGCCGACATCGATCAGCATCGTCACGCCATAACCATTCGGGATAAGCGAGCCGATGCCCGGCCGATTTACCCCTCGAATGCGCCCAAGCTGCATCAAGCTGGCCGCCATTGCAGCCCCGGTGTGTCCGGCGCTGACAATCGCATCAACTTTCCCTTCTTTGTGCAGCCGCGCTGCCACCAAGACGGAAGCGTCTTTCTTTTTTTTCAAAGCGACCGTCGGCACGTCACACATTTCGATTTTTTCAGAAGCATGATGAATGGAGAACCGCACATTCTCCCCTCGTGTCAAAAGCGGGTGCCGGTTGATTTCCAGTTCGATCTGCGCCTGGTCGCCGACAAAAACGACCTCGTAGGCGCCGTAGGCCGCTTTGGCTGCTTCCAGGCCGCCTTGCACGATCGAAGCCGGCGCATAATCCCCGCCCATGGCGTCCACTGCGATACGCATACCTATTCTCGGCATTCAAAATTATTGCTCACGCGGCAGAAATACGGAACGCTCGCCGTAATAACCACAGTTCGGACAAGCGTGATGCGGCAATTTCGGCTGGCGACAATTGGAGCACGCCACCACATTCGGCGCAGAAAGTTTCCAATGCGTCCGCCGCTTGTCACGACGAGTGCGAGAGTGTCTTCGTTTCGGATTTGGCACTGCTTTTCCTCTTTTTTGCTGTTGATGAATACGAAGCCGGAAATCTTTTTAGGCCAAAAAACCCGGCGTCACTATTTTAAAGAATGCAAAATAAAACGCGCGCTATAGCAGCTTGTGCAGCGCTTCCCAGCGCGGGTCGGCGTCAGGCGCCGCACATCTACAAGGTTCCTCGCTCAAATTGGCGCCGCATCCAGCGCACAATCCACGGCAGTCTTCCAAGCAGAGCAACTTCATGGGAAGCGAGAGCACAAGCGTATCGTGAATATCGTCGGTGATATCGAGCTCTTTCGCGTCGGCAGCGATGAGGTGAACCTCTTCATCGCGCGCCGCCATGTCTTCATCGCGCGAAAAAACGCTGCGCGATTCGCCGAGCAATGAGGTTTCAATTTCCTTCGCACAGCGATCGCACAAAAAGCGGCCGGCGACGCGAACGTGATTTTTCAAAAAATAATGCGGCGACCGCTTTTCAAGCTCCACCGTGATCTGCACGTCATCGCGCAGATTAGGGTGATCGTCCAGATCGAACTCCGCCAGCTTCGCCACGAAGTTCAGCGTGTGCAGCCCTTCCGCAAGGCGTATGAGCGATATCTTCATGTCAAAGCTGCCAATAAAGATCAGTCAAGAATTTATAAAAGAAAGCGTTCTAAGTCAAGATAAAAAATCACCTGGTGTGAAGTCGGACTTGTGCCCAAGGATTATTCCAATTTGCCAGCTCCTGCCGCACAAGTCCGACTTCGCTTTATTTTCTTGCCTTCGCTCTGCACAAGCCCGACTTCACTGATTTTCTTGACGATACCGATCCACCCAAAAACCGGCTTCCAAGAGTCCGGCCAATTGCGAGGCCAGTTGTTCAGCATCCTGTTGGGTGGCGTAACGACCGACGCGGACGCGATACCACGTCCCGCCTTTGCTGGGGATATTGGCTTCCTGGACGTAGGCGTTAAATCCTTTCGCCAAATATCGCTCGGCATCTTCTTGCGCGCGCCGCCGCGTTTGCCACGACGAGACCTGGACGGTGTATTTGCCATCTTCAACGACGATCTGAGGTTTGGGCGACTCTTGCAGCGGCAGATCGGCTGGTTGCTCGGTTATCGGAGTATTAAACGTGGTATCAGGTGGCGGCACCGATACCGCGATCGGTTCGTCTGCCTGTTTTCTGTTCAACAGAATCCAACCCAACAAACCTGCGAGCAATACGACCAACAACCCGCCGATCCATGCGATGCGCCGATTTTCAGGTTCCATGATAGTCCTCCTTCCAATATGACGACAAAACTATTGCGCTTCGATCAGCTCGTGGCGCGAAAAATAAAACGCGACCTCGATACGGCCATTTTCCGGCGAGTCCGAGCCATGCACAATGTTATTTTGCTTGCTGGTGGCAAAATCCCGCCGGATCGTTCCCGTCGCAGCTTCGGCCGGGTCGGTGGCCCCGATCAACTTGCGAAAATCCGCTACCGCATTTTCTTTTTCCAGCGCGAGTACGACGACCGGACCGCTCGACATGAAGCTCACCAAATCTTTATAAAAACCACGCGCTTTGTGGACTTCATAAAATTTCCCGGCAACTTCGGGGCTCAATTTTAGCAGTTTCATGCCGATAATACGAAATCCTGCGGCGTCGATACGGTCGAGCACTTTGCCCATTTTCTTCGCCGCAACACAATCGGGTTTGAGAATTGCGAGGGTGCGTTCCAAAGTTGTTTCTCCTTATCGTAATAGTTTAAGAGGGCGAAAATAATTTTATACCAACTAATTCAAAACGTGCAATAAATTATTTTGACGACTTGGCTTTCTTTCTCGAAACCTTTGTCTTGCCGGCAACGGCTTTCTTTGTTTTGCCCAGCGCTTTTTGCATCATCGCGCCGATCTCCGCCGGACTTTCGCAAACGTACGCACCGGCTTTGCGCAGAGCTTCCATTTTTTCTGCCGCCGTGCCTTTGCCGCCCGCGATAATCGCGCCGGCATGTCCCATTCGCCTTCCCGGCGGCGCCGTGCGCCCGGCAATGAACGCGACAACCGGTTTGTCAAAATATTTTTTGATATAAGCCGCAGCCTCGTCTTCAGCGGTGCCGCCGATTTCGCCGATGAGCACCACGGCATCGGTGCCATCGTCTTCGGCAAAAAGTTTCAAAGCATCCGTGTGTGTCGTGCCGATGAGCGGATCGCCGCCAATGCCGATACAGGTCGACTGGCCGATGCCGAGATCGGAAAGCTGTTTCACCGCTTCATACGTCAACGTGCCGCTGCGGGAAATGACGCCGACTCTCCCCGGCATGTGAATGAAGCCCGGCATGATGCCGATCTTGCACTTGCCCGGCGAGATGATGCCCGGGCAATTCGGCCCGATCATGTGCGCGCCGCTTTTGTTCAAAAATGCCTTCACTGAGAGCATATCGGTTGTCGGAATGCCTTCGGTAATCGTGACGATCACCGAAACGCCTTCAGCGGCGGATTCCAAAATTGCGTCGGCCGCAAACGCCGGCGGGACGAAAATCGCTGCCGCATTAGCGCCGGTTTCCCGCACAGCATCTGCCACCGTATTAAAAATCGGCACGGTGTCGTTAAATTTTTGCCCGCCCTTTCCCGGCACCACCCCGGCGACGACATTGGTGCCATATTCGATCATTTGGGTCGTGTGAAACGATCCTTCGCCGCCGGTGATTCCCTGCACCAGCACGCGCGTTTTTTTGTCAACCAGAATACTCAAACTCTCCTCCTTGGGTTATATTTTATTTTGACTCTTTCTTTCGTGCATTCGTTCGATGGCCATACGCGGCGCGCGGCTCGGCGACTTTCAACATGCGTTCGTTAACTTCAGAAACAAGTGGGTACGAGGCGTTTCGCTTCGCGCGCCGCTTGGCCATCAACTCTTCTTGGAGAAGGTCATCTAAATACCACCACCAATGGGAGTGATCGTATCTTCCCTGTCGGTAACGCTGCAACGTCCCTTTTTCCGAAGCATACAATAGAAGCGCTGATGCTCTGATTTTCTTGTCCAAATCAGCAAGCTTGCCAAGCTGCAGTGCATTGAGCGCAGCCGGCTCTTTTGCCAAAATATGTTGCAGCTCACTGCGATGCCAGAAAAGCGCATGCACCTCGCCGCTTTCGTCAAGAACAGCTTTTTCGAGAGTAGGAAGAATTGCCGTTGGCAAAAAACCAACAAGCCAATCCAGCAATTCTGTTGCCTTTTCTTGAGCAGCCGATCGCGGCTTCCCATTTGTTTTTGAAAAGTTTTTTTTCATGTTTCACTTCGGAGACCAGATAAGTTCAAAATCATCTTTTCGTCTAAAATAAGCTAAACCATCACGAACAATAAAGCAAGTTTTGACGCGCGTCTGATATTCGGATTTCCACGCCACAAAGACATGGCGTCGCTGATCCCAAAATCCGATTGTCGGGCTATCGCTGTAATAGCGACCAATAAAGCTATGCTTGCCCATCGCCGCTTCAGCTTGTTTCAGGGTTACGCCGTGCCCCAGCAATTTCGCATCAAAATTGTCGGTAACAATGTAGAGAGCAAAATCTCTCCGCACCTGTTCGATCAACCCATCAATCTCTGTTTCCGTCCACGCCATTGTCTTCCCCTTCGCATCAGTCTATTTTCTTGCGTTTCGGAATTTTCTTATGTATTCTGCTCTCGGTTCCGCCACCTTCAGCAAAACGCCGGTTTCTGCAGAGACGGGGTATTTGACGTTCGCTTTTGGTTGATTGCAGACGAGATTCTCTTCCATCAAAATATCGTCCAAATACCACCACCAGTGCGAACGATCATACTGGCCTTCGCGAAAGCGCCGCAGTTCTCCTTTTTCCGCCCCGACTATCAACAATGCAGCTTGGCGCATTTGTTTGTCAAGAGCTGTCAAACGTTGCTTTTGCGCCATCGTCAAAACCGATGGCTTTTTTTGCAAGATGTTCTCTAATTCGCTGCGATGCCATAACAAAGCGTTGACATCGCCGCTATCATCAAGAATTGCCTGTTCGGAGGAAGGCGGGATCGCAGTTGGCAAAAACTGCGTCAGCCAATCAAGCAAACGCGTGGCTTGCTGCTTTGCCGTCATCAAATTTTGTGTCGTCAATCCTGCCATTTTACTTTGGGATCCAAATAAATTGAAAGTCATATTGACGTTTCAAATAATTCAAGCCACCGTCAGCAATAAAACAGGTTTTCACACCGGTAGGATAATCCGGCTTCCATGCGACAAAAACATAATCTATTGTATCAAGAAAAACAATTGTCAGGCCATGATGGTCATACTCAACAATGCAACTCTTTTTGCTAATAACCTTTTCGGCACGACGAAGCGAAATACCGCGATTTTGTAACTTTAACCAGAATTCGGGTTTCATTCTTTCCAGCGCAAAATCGCGCCGGACATTGTTGAGCAGCTCATCAACCCGCGCTTCTGTCCATAGCATTGGCTTCCCCTTCTTTTCGGCCTATTTTTTCCCCGCCTCGGGATTTTCTTTTGTATTCCGCTCTCGCTTCAGCCACTTTCAACAAGACTCCGGTTTCCTCTGGAACAGCGTATTTGACTCTCGCTTGCGGTTGGTTACAAACAAGATTCTCTTCCATTAAAATATCGTCCAAGTACCACCACCAGTGCGAGCGGTCATAACGGCCATTTCGATAACGATGAAGCATCCCTTTCCCGGCGCCGACTAAAAGCAGCGCTGCCGCCTTAATATCGCGGTCAAGCTTGGCCAACTTTTCTCTTTGAATTGGGTTCAGCGCTTCCGGTGTTGTCTCTAAAATCGTTTGCAACTCGCTGCGATGCCAAAATAGTGCATGCACATCATCAGGAACGTCGAGGATAGCATCCTCGGCAGATGGTGGAATTGCGCCCGGCAAAAAACCAATCAGCCAATCCAATAATCTTGTCGCCCGCTTTGGGGCCGATTGTTTTGAATTCTTTTTTGAAATTACTGTTTTCATTCTTACTTTGGTGACCAAATAAGATCGATTTCATCTTGTCTCAACAAATAATCAAGACCGCCGTCGGCGATAAAGCAAGTTTTTACGTAGGAATGTAAAGTGTTTGGATTCCAAGCCACAAAAACATTATTACGTGGATTTAAGAAACCGATTGTCAATCCAGTGTTCTCATACCGTCCTATGTAACTTTGCTTACTGATCGCTCTTTCCGCATCGCGAAGATTGACACCATGCTCGCGCAATTTTAGTTCCCAAATACGATTTACTCTGCCCAGCGCAAAATCACGCCGGACATTTTCAATAAGCTCATCAACTTGCGCTTCCGTCCACGACATTGGCTTTTCCTCCTCAACAGTCGGGCCGACTGTGCTACGAGCTACGCCCGAATCGCCGCCACCACTTTCTCCGCCGCGTCTTTCAAATTGCCGGCGACGATCAGCGGCAGGCCGGAGTCTTTGAGCAATTGCGCCGCCTCTGCGGCATTAGTGCCTTCGAGGCGAACGACGAGCGGCACGCTGATGTGGACGTTCTTCGCCGCTTGAATCACGCCGGTGGCAATGCGGTCGCAGCGCACGATGCCGCCGAAAACGTTGATGAGCACGGCTTTGACGTTTTTATCCGAGAGCAAAATACGGAAGCCATTCTCAACCGTCTCCGGACTCGCGCCGCCGCCGACGTCGAGAAAATTAGCGGGCGAACTGCCGGCAAGCTTGATGATGTCCATCGTCGCCATCGCCAAGCCGGCGCCGTTGACCATGCAGCCGACTTCGCCATCGAGCTTGATGTAGTTGAGCCGGTATTTTGAAGCTTCAACTTCGAGCGGCTCTTCTTCGGAGAGATCACGCAGCTCGGCATATTCGGGATGACGGTACAAAGCGTTGTCGTCAAAATTGATTTTAGCATCGAGCGCCAACACCTGCCCTTCGTTCGTCACCACCAGCGGGTTGATTTCGGCGAGCGAGCAATCCGATTCCACATAAGCCTTGTAAAGCGCGTGGAAAAATTTCACCGCGTTTTTGAACGCTTCGCCCTGCAGGCCGAGTCCGAATGCGAGCTGGCGCGCCTGCGCCGGACGCAGGCCGGTGAGCGGATCGATGTATTCTTTCAAAATTTTCTCCGGCGTTTCCGCCGCGACTTTCTCGATTTCAACTCCGCCTTCGGTGCTCGCCATCATCACGAGTTGCGAGACGGCGCGGTCGAGCACGATGCCGACGTACAGCTCACGTGCGATGTTCAAACCCTGCTCCACCAGCACTTTGTTGACGCGCTTGCCCTCGGGCCCGGTCTGATGAGTGACGAGCTGCATGCCGATCATGGTTTTGGCAATCTCGTAAGCTTCGTGCGGATTTTTCGCAATTTTTACGCCGCCACCTTTGCCACGACCGCCGGCATGAATTTGCGCCTTAACGACAACCATTCCGCTGCCCAATTGGTCGGCAATGACACCCACCTCTTCAGCAATGCTGGCAACTTTACCTTGTGGCACGGCCACGCCAAATTTTCGCAAAATTTCTTTGCCTTGATATTCGTGAATCTTCAAAGGGCCTTCTCCTTGAGAAATAGTTCATGCACTTTTATAAAATTTCCATCATCGGCATTTCTGGCGACAAGGGATTCGGAATAAGTTTTCTGCTTTTGGAATCTATTAATAGATCAAGAAGCTCGAGCACGACTTGTCCGACGAGCGGGGTAGCGCCGGTCGGCTCAGCAAGAACATCGAAGTTGCCTCGACGACCAGCTAATTCCAGCCTGACGAAGCCGTAAATAGATTTGCCCTCACTATGATTATTGGCATACCGCACCCTGACGTCGCGATCCTTTTGCAAAGCGAGTTGCTCAACGACATCCTGCGGCAGCGCCAACATGGTGGCGCCGGAATCAATGACCGCATCAATTTCAACGGATTTCGAGGGGTCAAAGATATTTGTGAGTTTAATCTTTTCGATGACTTTGCCCATTTTTCAATCTCCTTTCCTCAACAAAAACTAAGTAGTAAAACGGCATCATTCCACTTCCAACACCAACAGATTCAGCGGTACAAAACGCAAGCCATTGGTAACTTCAAACTCGGCGTAGTCCGAGCCGACATCGACGAGCTTAGCCGTACCGAAATCCGGGGATGATTTTTTGATGACGAAAATCCAACGCGGATATTCGGAGGTTAACAACTCGCCTTTTTTGCCGAGGTAGTTGCCTCGCAGAATTTCAGCGTAACTTTTCATGTTAAATGTCCAACCGGTACGCGCTCTTCAGCATCAGCAGTGGCTTGCCCAGTGGCAATCGCCTCGACCTGCCGTAGAATATCGGCGTTATAGTAGCGATTGCCGCATTTGTCACAAACACCGATGATAATGTTTTTCATGATAACGAAGCCATCTCGATGCTTGAAAGCTTCCTGTTCAATCTGCTTGGGACGGACTAAGCCATCGCAATACTCACAAGGATAATTATACATGATCTTCTCAACTTTAGTTGATAGCATAAACGGTGATAATCAAATAGCTGCCATCCGGCAAAAAGCGGCCAACACTTGCTACTTGTATAAAGGGAGAATTGCCAGTTCCATGCACTACATATTTTGTGCCTCGTGGATCATCAGCTTCTGTTTTGACAATTTCCCCTGTCAAGATTGACTGTTCAATATCCAACAACAAGAGACCATCTTCAGCCATCTCGTCAAAGGCATGGCTCGTCAGATCGTATCTTCCGGTGCGAATACAGTTACGAATACGTTCCACAATTTGATCGGCCATAAACTATCCCACAAGTCATTCAATCACCGTCCCGGTCTTACCCGCCATCGCTTCCGCCAGCACTTCTATCGAAGTAATCACCACGCGCTTGCCGCCGCTCTCAAGAAAATTGATGGCGCCGCGAATCTTCGGGCCCATGCTGCCGGCTGGAAATTGGTCTTCGGCGAGATATTGCTTCGCCTCGGCAATCGTCATGCGATCCAGCCAGCGCTGCGTTGGCTTGGCAAAATCGATGGCCACTTTTTCGACGCCGGTCAGAATCACCAGTTCGTCGGCGCCGATGTCGCGCGCTAAAATCGCCGTCGAAAGGTCTTTGTCGATCACCGCATTGATGCCTTCGAACCGCTGTTCGCGGTCGAGATAAACGGGAATGCCGCCGCCCCCGGCCGCGATGACGATGCGATCGTTCGCCACCAATTCTTTGATGACATTTTTTTCGACAATTGCGAGCGGCTCCGGCGAAGGCACGACGCGACGCCAGCCGCGCCCCCGGTCCTCTTTCAAAATCCAGCCGTGCTGGTGCTGCAGCTCTTCGACTTTTTCCGGCGGATAAAACGGTCCGACAAACTTCGCCGGATTTTTGATCGACGGGTCATCCGGATGCACCACCACTTGCGTGATCAGCGTGACGACTTCTTTTTGAATGCCGTGCTGGTGCAGCATGTTCAACAAAGATTGCTGAATCATGTAACCCATGCCGCCTTGCAAATCGGCGACGATCACGCCCAACGGCAGCGGCGGCGCCAGGTGGCGTGTGGCTTCGACGCGAATCAACGCATTGCCCACCTGCGGACCGTTGCCATGCGAAAGCACCACCCGATGTCCCTGCTCCACCAGCGCGACGACCCCAACCAAACTCCGCCGCGTATTGACGAATTGCTGGTAAATATTGCCTTCTTCAAATTCGCGGGTGATGGCGTTGCCGCCGAAAGCAATGACAACGGTTTTGCGGTTCATGAGACCTGCGTGTAACGTGAAACGTGAAACGCTCTTTAAAGCGGGCTTTCGTCAAATTCGCCAATCAGTCAATTCATAGATCGTTACACGTTACACGTTGAACGAAATTTTATGCAAAGCGTTTTAAAAAGTCCGCCAACGTCGGTTGCCCGATTTCCTGCAGCTCGTAAGTGACGCGCGTGGCCGGCTTGTTGAGCTTCACGAGGCGGCGCAAATCAATCGGCGTCGCAATGACCACCGCGTCGCAGTCCGTCGCGTTGATGGTCGCTTCCAAATCACGCGTTTGTTTTTCACCATAACCCATGGCCGGTAGCAACGTGCCGATGCCGGGGTACATTTTGAAGGTGTCAACCAAACTTCCCTTCAAGAACGGGCGCGGATCGACGATGGCTTGCGCACCGAATCTTTGTGCCGCCACGACGCCGGCGCCAATCGTCATCTCACCGTGGGTGAGCGTCGGGCCGTCTTCGATGCACAAGACGCGCTTGCCGCGAATGACGCCGGGATCTTCGACGAAAATCGGCGAGGCCGCATCGACAATATCCGCACGCGGGTTGTTGGCGCGAATCGCTTCACGCACGCTCTCGATGTCTTCCGGCCGCGCATTCGCTTCCTTGTTGATCACCACCACGTCCGCCATGCGCAAATTCGTCTCGCCGGGGTGATAATGGGTTTCGTGGCCGGGCCGCAGGGGATCGGCCACGACGATGTGCAAGTCCGGCTTAAAAAACGGCGTATCGTTATTGCCGCCGTCCCAAACAACGATATCAGCTTCGGCTTGGGCGCGTTCAAGAATCTCGGCGTAATCGACTCCGGCATAAACCACCGTGCCCATGCGCAAATGCGGCTCATACTCCTCGCGCTCTTCGATAGTGCAATGCTGCTCGTCCAAATCATCGAAGCTGCCAAAACGCTGCACGGCTTGCGCGGCCAGGTCGCCGTAGGGCATGGGATGGCGAACCACCACCAATTTCTTGCCGAGGCTTTTCAGAATCTGCGACACGCGGCGGGTGGTTTGGCTCTTGCCGCTGCCGGTTCGCACGGCGCAAATCGCCACCACCGGTTTGTTGCTCTTGAGCATGGTCTCGGCGGTGCCGATGAACTTGAAAGAAGCGCCCGCGGCCAATACGGCGCTCGCTTTGTGCATCACGTATTCGTGCGAAACATCGCTGTAGGCAAAAACGACTTCGTCTATTTTTTCGTTATGAATCAGTTGAAGCAATTCCCGCTCGTGGTGAATCGGAATGCCGTTCGGATACAGCGCGCCGGCAAGCGGCGCCGGATAGCGCCGGCCCGCGATGTCGGGAATTTGCGTCGCCGTGAAACAGGCGACCTCGTATTTTTCATTATGGCGATAAACCGTATTGAAATTATGAAAATCGCGCCCGGCGGCGCCCATAATGAGAACGCGGGTTCGACTCATGATCATTCTCGCCAATGATGAACGTGCAAAGCTCGTAGGGGATTGATATTGTTATTATTTGCAAACACACCGACTAGAAGAATATAACAGAAATTCGCTTCAGTTGCAAGTCTTCTTTGGTTTTAATGCTTGCATTTAACGCAGAATTTTCGTATAATTAAATTCACTTTCTATCAACTTGTCATGCGTCTTAAAAGTCAAACGCCATATTTTGTGGAATAACGTTTGCGCTAAAAAAGAAAAAAACTTTTAGTACGGAGCAAAAAATGGCCAAAGTATGTGATATTTGCGGCAAACATGCCAGTGTGGGCAACGCGATCAGCCACGCGCACAACACGACTCTACGCCGGTGGCTGCCCAATCTCCGCCACGTGCGCGCGCTGGTCGACGGGCAGGTGAAGCGCATTAAAGTCTGCACCAAATGCCTGAAAGCCGGCAAAGTGATGAAGGCGCCGCACAAAGCGCGGGTTAGACCGCCGGTCGAGACGGCAATTATTTCTGGCCCGGCTATCGAAATGCCTGCTATGCCCACAACATCCGCAGCGGCTTTCGAGCCGGCTGCCGAAATGACTTCAGCCGTTTGAGAACATCAGCGTCATTAAAAACAAAAAGCACCCGCTTCCGGGTGCTTTTTTGTTTTGTGATCTTCACAGCGAATAAAACCTCAGAACGTCATCGAAAAGCTCAAGCGATTCAGACTTCCCACTTCGCCAAATGAAGAGAGGCTGTAATCCAACATATAGTCGTGAATCGAAAAGCCCAGCCCGAAAGAAATGCCGGCAAAGCGGTCGCGATCCGTGCCCACCTTTTGATCGCTGCCCACCGTGTCGTAACCCAGGCGCAGGCACAAGCTCTTGGAAAGCGTGAACTCACCGCCGGCGCGAAATCTCAGGTCTTCGTCTTGATATTTGAGCAACGTCAGGCTGTACATCAACGGCAGGTGGGCCAGTTGCTTCGACACGCCGAGCTGAAAATTCAACGGCAGAGCTTCCTTGGTGCGAATAAAGGGCGCGCGTTCTTTGCCGAGATTGAACACGCCGGCCGCGAACGTCAGATTGTCCATGATGGTGGATTGATAAATCACGCCCAAGTCCACCGCGACGCCGTCAGCGCTGTATTGCGCCAGTTCCATGCGGAGCAGCTTGAGGTTGACACCGAACAACCAGCGCTCGGCGTGCAATCGGGAATAAGTCAAATAAGCGGCAACGGTATTGGCGCCGAATGTTTTGCCGGTCTCGGCGCCGGTCCCGTCGGTTTCAGTGAAATTGCCGTAGTCGGTAAAATTGACCGCGACGCCGTAACTGCCGTGCGTGTGCGGATGCACGTACGCGCCGAAAAAGCTTTGGATGTCGAGAATGTGGTTGAGATAGCCGAACGCGCCCGAACGCATCGGCAAATTAGCAATGCCGGCAGGATTATAGTAGATCGCGTGAACATCTTTTGAAACCGCCAGAAAGCTCGCACCCATCGCGGCTTGGCGGGCGCCCACCGGAACGCGCAAGAAAGCAAACCCAATCGGATCGGCAGCAAAAACGGACGGCGCGAATAGAAGCAAGAAAAGGGAGGTTTTCTTCATGAAGGACCAGATCAAAATGGGAGTGTTGGAGTTCTGGATTGATGGAACTTCTACAATCCACTGCTCCAGTAATCCAATAATCCATCGCTCCAATAACTCAATTTATCAATTCAGTTCAGGCATCAGCTCCATCCTCCCTCCATTCGAGCCACCTGCCGGAATCGAACCGGCGACCTGCTCATTACGAGTGAGCCGCTCTACCAACTGAGCCAAGGTGGCGGTGCAAAAAAGAAAAAACAATCGTCCACTTTCTATTTGCTGTTTTCTTTTTGCTTTTTAATTCTCGTGGCCAAGCGCGGAATCGAACCGCGGACACACGGATTTTCAGTCCGTTGCTCTACCGACTGAGCTACCTGGCCAGGCTTCGTTGACAAGAACAAATTTTAAAATAAGATACTTCTGCTAAAAAGTCAAGGGCAATTTTGACAAATTTTTGAGACAAATTTGCCGGACCTCATAAAGGTGGGTGCCAGACATCTTGTCTGCAGTCAGAATGATTGCGCTATGTTTTCCACCCGTAAGCGAGGCTTTACTTTTGAGCGTGCTTTCCGCCAATCAGGGGGTTCGTTCGGCCACTACGAATCCATCGCAAAAACTTTCCCGTCCGGTGCGCGCATGAACAAGACCGGCGTGGCCCAGCCCTGGCGGTCGGCGCGGGCGCCGGTTAGAATAGCGAGGCGGGACTCGGCAATGGCGGCATCGAGCGAGTAGTTGGTGATGACGGCCGAATAAAATACTTTGGAAAATAATTGCGCGGTCGGATCGAGAATTTTGTATTGCATGGCGACGACCGCGGGCACGCCAACGTCTACCAATTTTTGCGCGACACCGGTGAAAGCATCGTTGGCCGCGGCCGCGGCGCTTTCGCAGCTATTCAGCACCACGAGCCGGACCGGCGAGTCGTGCAGCAGATTGCCGAATTGCTCGGCAGCGACCGAGTCGAGGTCTTGCGTTTCCGTTTCGAGCTCGAGAAAAGCGGTTTCCTGTTTTTCGTCAAACTTGCTGTGCCCGATGTAGTGCAAGACGTCCGGACCGCGCTTCAGCTCGGCGCGCAGCGCATCGAGCGTGGCGTGCTCGCAAAAACGCAGGTGCACGTCGCCGCTCCAAATCAGCGGGCGCAGCGCTTTCTCGATGGCTTTTTTCTCGCCTTCGACATCCAATGGCATCAGCCCGGCCGGATTCGAGATCACCACCAAAATCTGCAAAGGCGCGCGGTATGGCGGCCGTTTGACCGTTTGGGCGCGAGGAAGATAGCGCACCACGGACACACGTTTGTTGAGCGCAAGATGACCCGGCGGCAGCTTGGCGCTGTGCAGCAATTCCCACGGCAGACAAACCAGTTCCGGGGCGTCGAGGTGCAGAACGACGCGCAAATTTTTGCCTTCGCGTCCGATTTGCTCCAAGCTGCTTTTGAGAATATAAAAGGCTTCTTTGGGAAAAAGCGCCTCGAACAGTTGGCCGCCCACCACTTTTATATCCTCGTCACGGGCCTGCAAATCTTTAAGCCGGGCGAGCGCGGCGAGAAAGTGTTTTTCCTGCAAGAAAGACGGATTCAAAATCAAATCTCCCTCTTCGACGCCGCCGGGCGCCTCGAAAATTTTTATCGGATAGCCGTCTTTGCGGCGCTCCAAAACCGCCACGCCGAAATTCACGTACCGCGGCGGCCGGATCAACCGGTAATAACGATGCCGCACCACCAGCATGCTGGCGTTGTACACGAGCAACGGCACGAAAACGCCCAGCCATAATTGCTCGTAGCGCAACAGCGCCACGATCAGCAGCAGAAAAACCGCCGTGCCGAGCACGAAAATGACGCGGGTCTTGCGCCACTTTTTGTCCAGCCGCGGCGCCACGAACAAAAACAGCAATAAGCCCCCGCAACAGATCACCGTGCTAAAAAAAATCGGATAAAACAGCACGGAAGTTTCAATGTGAGAATTGAGCAAGAGCTGGCTGCTGATGGAAGCCAGCAAAGCCCAACGGAGATAAGGCCCCAACGGAGAGTTGATCGGAGATTCCACCGCGGCATTGACTATGAGCACGACGGCGTCGCGAAACTCGCCGTAGTTTTCCTGCAAAAGCCGCCTCGCCTCGTCCCAGGAATAGAAATACTTTTGCGGTGTAAACTCGTTCAACGGGATGAAATTCACCAAAAGCTGACCATCAATATCCAAAGGAACCGCGCTCAAGTCAAATTGGTTTGCGGTTGAATTTGAAGATTCTCCGTTGCCGATGGTGGAGGCATGGCCATGGCTGCACACGCCGAAATAATGCCGGGCGATCTCGAGCGGCAGTGCGGCATAGCATTTTTCAACAAAAGGCATTACCGGCGGGAAATGATAATACTGGCCGCTCGCCGAGTTGATATGGCCGAGGTGCGGCGTGACCGCGAGCAATTTGCCAAACGGCAGATCGAGGCCACGTTCCGCCACGAGCTTGGGGATCAGGATTTCACATAACGAGTCTGGCAACGCGAGTCTCTCCGCCATGGTCCTGAGATCTGCCGGGGGGTGCTGCTCGCTGGCAAAATCCATTGCCAGGATGACTTGCGGCGCCGCGGCAACACTATCAACCAACGCCTGGTCGCCTTGTGGATCCTCCGGGCGTTCTGCGATAAAGCGAATATCCAAGGCAATGCACTTGGCGCCGGCCTGCCGAAGCGTGCTCACCATCTGCGCATAATCCGAACGCGGGCGCCTCTCGGTGGGATCGTTGCTGTCGATGACCATCAAACGCGGGTGCGGCTCAAGACTCGGTTTGAAGCAGAGGTTGTAAAAGTATAAATCGAAACCGCCGGTCACATCCCATTTTTTCGGCAGCTTTGCGAGAAGCGTGTTGACCCCAATCGCCATCGCGATGCTGCACACCATCCCGAGCAGAACGAGCTGCAATTTTTTGCCAATTGGCAACATGCTGACTCCAATTTTATATATTGAAAGGCAAAACTATTCAGGGCAAAACTATTGCTCTCAAAGCGCAGAGTGTAAGAGATGCCGATTAAGCCTGGTATTCAGGAAGCTTTTTTAATAGTTTTGCCCCCAATCGTTTTGCCTTATTATTAATAACTCCATGCCAGCAGAGCGCCGCGGTCGGCATCAATTTCGCCGCGGCCTTTGGCGCCGTGGCGATCCAGGGCGACGCCGCGGATTTCCTTTTTTTGGACGTGCTGCCGGAAAGCCCGGTCGACCCAGTTCTTCACTTTGCGCATGCGCTCTTTGAGCGTTTTGCCCACGCCGCTGGCTTTACCGTCCGTGCTTTCTCCGGCCAAGCCGAGTATGCCATAAGCCGAGTTGCTATCGCTCTCCAAAAGCTGTGCTGCCTGCAACAGCGCCTCGTCGGTTTTCTTTTGATACAAAGCCGCCTGCTGCGGTTCCGTATCGATCATCATTTGATAGAGCATGGCCAGATTCAGATAAGTGCCCCGGCTGTGGCGATTGAGGAGCAGCGCTTTGTTGTAAGCCCTCTCCGCCTCAGCAAAGCGCCCGGTAACAAATTCAACATTGCCAAAATTGTTCCAAGCCAGGGCATTGGTGGAATCCAGCAAAAAGATTTTTTGAATTTGCGCTTTGGCGCGCGCATATTCATCGTTTTGCCCGAGCAAAGCCGTGCAAATATTCCGGGCTTTGACGGCCTCGAAAACGGGCAGATTGGGTGCGTTCAGCTCGAGAATATCCTCGACCTTTTGCAGCCATTTGTCTTTTGCCGTTTCCACAGCCGCGAGATCGTTTTGCAAAGCCGGAGTAAAATCAGGGAGCGGGAGGGGATTGCACGGAACGCGCAAAATATCCGTCGGGATTGACGGATATTTCGTTTGGCTTGCCGCCACTTCGTATATTTGCCAAGTGGTGTCGTATCGCGCGGCCGCGGCGGCCCACGCTTCCGAGAAACCGGCGCTGGGAATCATCGTGGTCTCAACCGGTATCCACAACGTGCCGCGATGCTCGACAAATTGGCCCGGCGCGATCGGCAAGCTGCGGCGCTGCGAGGTGTCGATTTGCGTGTCAAACATCATGAAAAGATGGCCGGGAATGCTGACCAACGCCGTCGGCAGGCCGGCACTTTGGAGCAAGCTGGCATATAGCACCGAAAGATCGTCGCAATCGCCGGCGCTTTTGCACAACAGCTCGGCGGGATATTGGATCGTGTCCAGGCGATAATGCGAGCCATTGGAAGTATCTGCCAGCGAAGGGAACGGCGTCACCGCGTCGAGATGATACGTGAGGCCATACGCTTTCAGCGCATTAAAAATAGCGAGCGCCTCGGCCATGTTATATCGAAAGAACCAGGGCGCTTTGCTGGTGTCGAGCTTGACGCGGCGAACCTGGGCGAGAAACGCTTCGACGCGGGGATCGTCAAACGTGACGAAGGCCGCGGCTTTGCCGGGATCGTCCCACGTCAAATAATTTTTGCCGCTGAGCGCAAAATCCACCGTTGCGGAAGTTGTGTGCTGATTGCGCCTATACTCGTAGGTCACTTTCACTTCTCCGGTCAGCCGGCTTTCGGTAGCCTGGAGTATGGCGGAATCGAAGGCGGCGCGCAAGGGAAAATCAACCGGCTGGCCGGGCGGGATCACGATGGTGTTCGCGGACTGCGGCCGCATGTAGCGGTTGGTGCGAAAAGTGACGGCGGCAACCAGTGTGTCGTCGGAAACATTCTCGAGCTTGACCGAGCCGAAATCGGCGCCGGCGTGCGCGTAGTTGCGATAGAGCGAAGCAAACACGTTGTTGATCTGCGCGCGGACGATTCTGATCTTGCGCGGATTGGCTTTGAGAATCAGCGAGCCGCCGAATTGCGCGTTGGTGTTCGGCAGCATCGGCGAATCGGTGAGCGCATAATCGACGTTCACCGCCGGCAGTTCCTTGAGCGCTTTTTTGAAGCCGAGGCCGAACGAGAACGTGGGATTTTCGCCGGTGTGAAAATCTTTTTGCACGCCGGCGCGAATGGCCAACGTGCGCGCCAGCCAAACTTCCCAGCCGAAGTGAAGGCGGTCGTCAAAATCCAGCGCCAGCACCGGATCGGAAATCGGGACTTTGCCGCCGGGCCAATCGGCAAAAGGCCGGTAGCTGAAGCCCCAACGAATATTCTGGGATTGCACCGGTTCTTTCTCGCCGCGCGCGTGCTTCACTTCGGTATCGCCGCCATCTTGCACCACCAGACCGAACTGAAGCCCGTTCAGCTTGCCGGACAGCGCGCCGATATGATAAAGGAAACCAAAATCCCAGCCCCAGCCTTTCGCATCGATCTCGGCGCGATCATCCCAGCGGCCGTCGAGCTGCAGATATTTGAGATTGGCGCCGATGCTGAGATGCCGCAGATACGGCACGGTTCGCGGCGGCCGAAAGGCGAGCGAGAAATTGAATTGGTCGCGCAGGAATTGGAGCTCGTCGACGGGATCATCATCGAGAAGGTGTACGCCGAACCAATCCACGCCAAAGGAAAGATAATCGGTCAGCGCCGGGATAAAATAAATTCGCGACAGAAAACTGGCGTAGTAGCTGTTGAGGCCGAGGCCGAACAGATCGGCATACGCAAAGCTCGCCTGAATGTGCTCCATGCCGGCCAGGCCGGCCGGATTCCAGGCGATGGCGTTGCCGTCGTCCGCAATCGCCACAAAGGCGTCACCCATGCTGCGCGGTCGCGCGCCAACCGGAATTTGACTGCGAACGTCGGAAATCTGCGTGAAAGCGGCGTCGGAGAAGAAGAGCGGAGCGGCAAGCGCGAAGAGATGAAAAAAGATTTTATTCCACAACGGTTTCATTTAAAGCATTCCCTTGCTTGTTGAACGAAACTCATTCATTGGTAACCATAACCTTCACCGGTTGAGGTGGTGATTTAAAGCCATTGCTGTTGATAACGATGAGATAAAGCCCGCTCGGGCAAATACGTTTTTGCCGGTCGCGGCCGTCCCAGGCGACGGCGTTGATGCCCGCGCTCATTGGCGCGTCCCATATGGTGTCGACCAATCTGCCGGCGAGATTAAAAACGCTGATGCGAACGTTCGCCTCTTTATCCAATTTGAATGACAGCGTGGTTTGCGCACCGTGCCCGCCGCCGGCCGGTGAAAAGGCGCGCGGCTGGGCATTGACTTTGACGGAATCCTTGAGCGCGGCAAACGATCCAAAAGCTTCCTCGATTCGCACGGAATAGCGGCTCAATTCTTGAATGGCCGTCGAGAGGCTGTCGCGGCCGCCGCCGGTTTGGAACGTGCCGCCCAGTTTTAATAATCGGGGCTGCTCCTGATAAATGCTCAACGTCTTTCCTTGTGTCGCTTGATTGGATATAAAGGAGAACGTCAGTATGGCCGGCTTGCTCAGTTTGATCTGCGGGGGATTGAGATCGAAAGCAAACAAGGCTGATGGCGCGAGTGAGTCGGGATGAACCGGCGCGATGCTGATGTCGGCGTCGCGCACGGGTTTGTATGGCGGCCAATAAATTCTAAGCGTCACCGCGCCGATTTTCGGAAAGCTGGCTATACGCTCGAATCTTGCATACCCGCCACTATCAGGGTTGATTTTGTAAAAAAAATCCGTAGCCGGCATGGGGTCGGTGTTGCCGTCGCGGTCGATGGCCTGGACGTAAAACGTGTGCGGGCCGGTTTTGAGCACCGGCACGATGGCAACGCGGTCGGGCCGCGGTTGACTCCATTTCGTCGTGTCATCCAGCGCATAGCGATAGCGAAACTCGTTTGGCGCTGTGTTCAAATCCGCCGCCGCAAAGAAATACGTCACCTCGGCTTTGTCGGTTACATCCAACCGCGTTTCGAGAAAAGTCTGCGGCCGGCTTTGCGGCGGGCGATAGCGGGTGAGGCCGGCGCCGTAAGTGCCGAACCAGCGCAGCGAATCAGCTTGCAGCGCGATCGCGGCGACATTGTCGCTTGCCAGGCCGGATTGAAAATCGAACGTCGACCAGATCCCCACTTTGTCGCGCCGATTAACGCCTCGCGGGGTGGCGACAAAGACCTCGCCGGAGCTTGAGAACGCAACTTCGTTGATCAAGTTGTCGGCAAGCCCGGCGCGGCTATCCACATGTTTCCAGGTCGCGCCGTTATAAATCGAAATGCCCCCGCTGGCGGTGCCGATCCAAACTTCTCCGTTCCGGGGATCTACGGCGAGCGCCGTAACATTATTGTCGCCGAACAAACCGTTGGCCGTCGTGTATGCCGCAACCCACCGCTCTGAATTTGAATCGAGAACTTTGACGCCGAGCGGCGTGCCGCACCAGAGCAAACCCTTGGCGTCGAACGCGATGGCGTTGAATTTGTCGGCGGCAGCAAAACAGGAACTCGCATCACTTTCATAATGTTTTAATGCGCCATCACGCAAACGCCGGCTCAAGCGCCCATCCGTCGCCATCCAGGTCTCGCCATTTCTTGGTATGATCTGATTCACCTGGTTATTGCACGGCAGCGGGCCGAGATTCAGCGCCTCTTGCGGATTGCCATCGCGATCGAATAAATAAACACCGCCGCCATAGGTGCCTACCCAAACCTGCGAATTTTCGGCGAGGGCGAGCGCATTGATGGCGCGGTTGCCCGGCAAAACATCCGCGCCCAAACGCCTTTCCCCTTTGAAGCGCCTGACGCCGTTCGCCGTGCCCACCCACAGCGTGTCTTTTATGGCGAGCAAAGAGAGCACGAAAGAATTGGGCAAGCTGTCAAGATCGAATGTGAACCAGTTGTTGTTCAACCGCACGGCGCCGAGATTCTCCAGCAAGCCAAACCACAAATTATTGTCCGGATCCGTGAATACTTTTTTGACGGTGCGCAGGCCGGGAAAATCATTTTCATTCAGGCAGCGCAGAGAGTTCGCCGGCGGGTTGTAGCGGCAAATACCGTCGTTGGTGCCGAACCAAAGATTGCCCTCCTGATCAACTTCGATGTGGTGGATGATTTTGTTGCGCAAAGGGTTTTGCACGATGGGAAGCGTGTCGGGCGTCGTGCATCTCGGGGCAAGCCCGCTTGTACAACCGGGATTGACCAGAAATACGCCGTGGCCTTCGGTGCCCGCCCAGATTTTTCCAGTGCGATCATTGGCGAATGAGAGCACGTTTTCGTTATCCAGGCAATTACACCAATTGGCTCGCCGCGCCATGCCGGCACGATTCAAGCCGCCGCTGAATCGCCTTGCCCCCAATTTGCTGCCGATCCAAATGCCTTTGGCCGTATCTTCGTGAACGGCATAAATCTGATTGTCGCGCGGCCCTCGACTCGTCGCAAACGTGGTGTCGACGACGAATTGGCCGTCTTTGAAAACGTCATATTCGCCGACTTTAATACGATGCCAGCGTTGGCCGTCAAAAATCCCCACGCCTTGATCCGCGGTGCCGATCCAAATTTTCCCGAAAGAATCAACGAACAAATCCGTTATATTATTCGAGGGCGCGCCGGAATCACTCGTCAGGTGCTGCCAAATCGAGCCGTTTTGGATGAACAAGCCCTGCGTTTGCGAGCCAAGCCAAATCCGCTTGTCATGATCGAGCAAGACGTCCACCAGCTCGCCGGGATCTACAGGGACGGTCCCGGAATTGTTCGGGCTTGCGATCCGGATGCTGATTCGGCTGAAATCTTTGCCGTCGAATCTCCACAGCCCGGTGCTCGTGGCAAACAAAAGATGACCCGACGAGTCTTCGTAAGCAAATCCGGTCACGGAATTGCCTTGCAGATGTGTCGTTAAAAGTTGCCCCCGGCTTGCCGGAACGGTCGCCAGCAAAAAGGCAATGAGTAGAATGCGGATCGATCTCTTTAAAGAGAAACCTTTGTCGCAGACAACGCGCCACGCGGTGCAGAAAAAGAAAAAGCTTTCATCCCGCCACGGCGGGACCAAGACGCCAAGACACCGCAAAGAAAAACCCTGCGGGGGTAATCTTTGCGTAATCTTTGCGTCTCTGCGCCTTTGCGAGCGCTTTTGTGTTGGGCCATTCAATAGCCCGGCAAGACTCATCCAAGTTGAGTGCATGGTTTTGCGATTTGAGTTATTGCCTGAATTTAGTCAAGTGAATTCGGAGTGCCCCGCTCTCAGCGGGGCAATGCTAAAGCATTGCACTCCGGTTCATACCGCTAAACTCGTGCGAGTTATTTGAGAAGAACGAGGCGCCGGACTTTGGCCGTGCTGCCGGCTTGCAATCTGACAAAATAAATTCCCGATACCGCGCGTTCGCTGCCGTCGCTGTCGCCGTGCCACACAATGCTGTGCAATCCGGCCGGATATTTTTGCTCGACGAGAGTTTTGACCAATTTGCCCAGAATGTTATAAACTTTTACCGACACCAATTCCGGCGCGGGCAGCGCGAAGCGAATGGTCGTCCCCGCGTGGGATTGTTCGGTTGGCCACAAGGGGTTCGGATAGTTTGGATAAAGCTCGATGGTTGCGGGCAAGTTGGACGCCGGCTTGCCATCATCTTCAACAGCCGTTAGCTCTCGCGACGAAGAAGATGGTGAACCAATGCCACACGAGGCGGGCGGCACGGCATCAATAACGGTATAAACCGGCGGCGTGCGGGGACGCCAGCTCGCATTCAAATCGCCCAAGAGCACGGCATGGAAGCTGAAAAAGCGCCGGCTTGCCGGATTCAGCAAATTTCCCGGCCCCAAATTCACTTCCAAAAAATTAGCGACAGTCGTCGTATTGGCAATTCGCCACTGGCCCGTAAATCCGGCGCCCGGTGGAATGGGCAAGCCATCGTTTCTGGCTACGATAAATTCCACGAGCGCCTCGCAATCCGCTGCCGTAAAGCCGTTGATTTGATCGACGTTGCCGAGCAAAATGTCATTCGCGGAAGGCCGCGCGACCCGGTCCTCGCAGGCCTTTACGCCGTCGTCAAAATCTTCTTCATCAACTTCGAGCAAATCGGTTGAAATCCCAACCGGCGCGAAAATCTGCAGGCGATAGCTTTTGTTGGCCGCGGAAAAATCGAAGAGGCTTGGAGCAAATTCCACCCGGCCATGCACATCCGTGGTTTTGGAGGTGACGACTTGAGTGAAAGGTATGGTGGTCATTTGTTCGATCAAGTCTACTCTGGCACCGGGAACGAGCACCGTCGATTTGGGGTACTTTACCGTCACCGCAACGAAAGGCACCGGCAAGCTAATAGTAATTGTCTGAGAATTGAATAGGCCGCTTTGTATAACCAAGTTTCCGGATAGCGTTGATGACGTATTTAAAAGTGTATTGCCCATGGGAATCGTGATGGCCAATTTTTCTTCCTCCAGCGGTACACACGGCGTGCCGGGGACACAAGCAACTCCGGTTGCACATGGCCGCGTTGCCGTGCAATGCTCCCAATCGACGTTGCCGATAAATCTTGATGAGGCGCTAATGCCCGGAATATTGACTTGGGCGCACATACTGACGGCGTCGGTAGTGCCAGTGTTATCTAACGTGGCAAACACCAGCAAGTTCGATCCGTCGACCGTGAAAGAGCTTGAAATAATGTTTAAATTCGGCAGAGGCGATGCCGAGGCCAGAAAAAAGTTCAGATGCGTGGTGTCGGCGCTGCCGGCTTCCTTGTCGATGACCAACAGAACAAATTCGATGCTGTCCGGCAGCAGCGTTTGGGCCACGGAAAATTCGTAGAAGTCGCTGGACAAAACCGACGCGCCTGAATCGATGTTGGTGAAAGCCGAGGTGGAATCCGGCCCGATCGTAATCAAGGGGCTGGGAGAACGCAAGATCGAAAACAACGTGCCGGTCGAGTCGGGAGAATTATTTCGCAACCTAAGGCGCAACCGCACGTCTTCGTCGGGATTGAGGATGCCGTTGCCGTTGGCACTGATGAGCGTGTCAAGAACCACCTTTTGAACGATTTCAAGATCGAGTCCTTTGGCGCGACGATTGGGAGTTGGTTTTGCCTGTCTAAACGCTCTCGCCAAATTCTCGCTCGTCTCGTCGTGCCCCGAGATGCCGTTGCCGCCGGCGCGCAATTCGCCAAATTCGCGCGGCACCGGCCGGCGCTGCCAGGATTTCAGCAAAGCGTGGCTTCGCTGGCCGGTCGGCAGTTTGGTCGACAAGTCTACCCGTTTCTGCAACAATTCTGAGGTCTCGTTGTCGTAATAAGATTGCACCGAGTTGCCATCCACACCGTCGAGACTGAGAGCGGTCTTGTTCACGACGGGAGCACCCCAAACGACATAATCCACATCTTCGACGAGATCGCTTGAACCATCCCATCTCAGCAATATAATCAATTCTTCGGCGTCGTCGAAACCAGTGGTGCCGGAACCGAGCATGAGCGGGGTCATATCCGGCACGGCTGGATCGGAAGCCATAATCTCGTAAGTCGGATTAACGCTGCGGCCATAACGCTTTCTAAAATCAGTTGCTCGAAAGGCAACCGTTTGATATTCGCCCGGGCCAATTTCCGCGCCGGCGGGAAATTTGACCAAGAAATCGCCGGCCCTTACATCCAGAAAACCGGCGCCCTGCACTAAAAGGATGTAGCTGATGTCCCTCAACGGGGTGTTCCCGATATTGACGTTGTCGGTTAAATAGTAATCGTTAAGCTCGACGATCGAACTCGTGGGGTTGTGTATTTCCACGAACTCGCCGAAGGTCGGACGCACGCAGACTTCCGAGATGAGCAGATGTTGGCCCGGCGGCGGCGCCAGCTTGTTTTTGAAACCGATGGAAGGGCTGGATTGATCCGTAAATTCTCCGGGAGATGTCCGGGTCGGCGCATCATCATCTTCGTCGTCAAATTCGTAGGAGTGTCCTGGCGGCAGAAAAGCCAAAAATGTTCCCGTGCTCCACAGTCCGGCTTGATCGGCAAGCGTGTCAATTGCCGGAATGCTGCCGCCAATTTGCACGAAGTCGACCATGCGGCAGGCTTCACGAAACTCCGCAATGACTTCGAGCCTGATTTGCTGCACGAGCGCGAGGGCAAACGGAATGTCATTGGCGTTGCCGAAGCCACCCAACGCCATATCGTCGGAATCCGTGCTGTTATTTCCCCAAAAATTATCCGGATCAGGATTCGCATTCTCCTCGGAACCGCCATCAGCCGGCAGGCCGGTGAAAGCGTTTCCTTCATCATCGCTTCCATTCTTCAACCAATGAACCGTGAGCGAGCCGCCGGGCGCGATGTTGACGCCGTCCGGAAAGAGCCAATGCGTGTCCAGGTCTCCACGCCGAATCCACAGCGCGAAACCATCAAGCTTGGTGGTATCATCGCCCATGTTTTTTAGCTCGATGCGCTCGGTGCCGAGATCATTGTAATTGGGATCATACAGAATTTCGTTGATCACGATGTTGTGAATTTCGTCGAACCGGATGATCGTCGTGATGACCGTGCAAACCGTTTGCGCGTCGACGGAATCGGTAATCGTGCAATTAACGATAATGGTGTTGGCGCCGAGCGCGAGCGGTATGCTGGCAAAAAGCGTATCGCCGGCAAAATTTGCCGTAGTGCCGTTCACATTGCCGATCCGGGTGAATGGCCGGACGCCGCCGGTTATTTCGATCAGCGCTTTAACTTGAATGCTGTCCTCGCAAGTCTGGCTGCCGCCCAGCGGAGAGAGGAAAATGAGTTGGCATGCCACGGCCGGGCCAAATGCGTAGACCACGCCGGCGCCGTTCGAAGCCCCTGGCGCGCTAATGAGTGTATCGTTTCCGGCAATGGCAACGGTGAGCCCGAAGAAGTCATTAGCCGATAGACTTTGAGGCAAAAAAGTCCGAAGCCCCTGGCCATTAGAGCTGTTGAAAAGATAGGCAGCGCCAGCACGAAATGCTCTGGTGGGGTCAAAAGACGCGCCGACGAGAACGTTGCTGCCAGCGGCTGAAACCGAGAAGCCGAACCGATTGTCGGGAGTAGGCGGCGGATTTGCAAAGGTTCGAATTAATTGTCCGGTAGTGGCATCGATGAGATAGACGGCGGCGGAACTCGGATTAAAAGGCGCTCCGACGAGCAAGTCGTTGCCGAAAGCGGCGATGGACTGGCCGAAGCCGTTATCGCTTGCTGGCGTTGGATTTGGGCTAGCTCGAAGTGGATTCGGTATATTGCGGATGAGTTGGAAGTTAGCGCCATTGAATAACGAGACGGAGCCGAAACTGGATATGGTCGCATCACCATCAGAAGGCGTACCAACGGCAAAGTTGTTGCCAATCGCAGCGACAGACGTGCCGAAGCGGGAAAAGGCATCGGCACTATCCGGGTTCACAATTCTTGTCAACCGCTGGCCGGTGTTGAGATCAAAAAGATCGACGGCGCCGACGTCGGGTGCCTGTGCGTTAGCAAAAGGAGCGCCAACAATGACCAGATTGCCGGCGACCGCGACCGAGGCGCCGAGGGCGTCATTGGCGACAGCATTGGGATTGGACAAGCTCGCGAGCCGCGAGCCGGTGTTGCCGTCAAAGATATAAGCCGCTCCGGCACTAAGCGCACCTGCATCATCACCGGGCGCGCCAATGATGACGAAATTTCCGGCGACTGCTATCGCGGCGCCGAAACTGTCGCCGGCCGCCGGGGTTGGATTGAGAAAGGCGCGCAATAGTTTTCCGGTGCCGCCTTCAAAAAGATAAACCGCGCCGGCATCGGTGGCCAGCGAATCATCGCCGGGCGCGCCTACGAGAATATCGTTGCCAAAAGCCGCGACCGCGGCGCCAAATCCATCGCCAGCGGCCGGGGTCGGCGGCCGGAGGGTGATCGAAGTTTGCGCCATCGCCTGCACGGCGAGCGCGGCCCAAGCTGCGAGTGCAAAGGAAAAAAGTTTTTTCATAGCATTACCAACGCGGACGAGCCGCAAATAAAAAGAATTAATCGTTCACGGAATTGGAACGGCTCACGGAAATGAATTATAAAAATCAAGGCAAAACGATTTGGGGCAAAACTATTAAAAGCTTCATTTGAGATAATAGTTTTGCCCGCAATGATCTTGTCTTTCCGTGAGATGTTCCATTTCCGTGAGCTAAAAATTTCAGTTGAGCCGGCGGAGTTACCGTATCAAAGCCATTTTCTTGTTCATGCGTGTGCCGTTCGCCGTCAAGCTATAAACATATAGGCCGGCTGCCATGGCGCGCCCGGCTTGGTCTCTGCCATCCCATGCGACGCGATGCGATCCGGCTGGAAGTTGAGCCTCCACCAGCGTGCGCACCAACTGGCCGAGCATGTTGTAGACTTTCAGCTCGACGCGCGGCGCGTTGGCGGCAAATGACGGCACCTCGAATTGAATCGTGGTGCCGCGGCGAAACGGATTGGGCAGATTGGGCCCGAGCGCAAATTGCTGCGGCACCGGCGCGAGCTCTAAAACCAAATCGACGCGGGCCTTGATGGCCATATCGGAAATGATTAAATCCGCGCGGCTGCCCTCCGGCCCGGCAAAGGCAATCGTCATCTTGTTGGCCTCTGGTTTGAGATAACGAGATATATCGATCGTCATCTCGCCGCGCGCCGGCATGGCGAACGTGTTGAGTCCCGGCGGCGCTCCCTTCGTTGCGGCAATCAAAGTAAATTCGTGGCCGTTCAAATTGACTTGAATGCGCTCGATCCCGGCGTTTTTGAGATAAAAGTAGCGGTCGGCAAAAATCGGCTTGAGGTCATATTCCGTGACCTGCAACCCCGGCTGCAGCGTGAGAAAAATGGGATCGCAGATCACCGTGTTGCCGCACAAATCCGTCACCTCGACATCGAAGCCGGTGGGATCGTTCTCGTTAAACACGGTGGCCGCCAACGTCACCTTTTCGGTCGTGCCCACGACAAACTGCGGCTGCTCGAAGACGAGATTGTAGGCCGCCACCACGCGCATTGAGCGCAAGCCGCTGCCGGCATCTTGCGCCTCAAAAATAATTTTCTTCGGCGGCCCCGGCACAACCCCTGCCAGCCGGCACAACGGCGGCTCCTGATCCAACAACGATCGCGGCATTTGATTGGGCGGCGTCGCAAACAACACTTCTGTGACTTGCACCGAGTCGCGCGGCGGAATATTGAGCGCCGTCTCGGCGTTGTCACCCCAGAAATATTGCACGGCATTATCGCCCCCCACGAGGCCGGAATTGGGATCGGCTGCGGTGGTCACGTCCAAATTAGAGGTGGTGTCATAATCAAAAGTTTTGAAAAATGCCAGCGGCCACGCAACTTGTTGCAGGCGTGCCGGCGATGAGGGCGCGTGCAGCAGGTTGAGCAGAGTGGTTGGCGCCAGCGCGGAACCCCAAACATTGTACTCCGGCGCTGAAGGATCGATAATATTATTGGCCGCCGCCGTGTAAAAGGCGAAATCAACCGGAGCGAAGGCGGATTCGTACCGGCCGAAATTGGCATTAAACGCTTTTATCGCCAGCACCGGCCCGTCGTCCCCGGCAACGATCATGTCCCATAAATAGCGAATTCCAATCGCAGCGTTCTGCGCGCCAATATTGGCGACGATGGTGGTGATCTCCACCCACGAATTATCGAAGTCGGTGCCGCGGACGAGAATCTTTTGGGTGATCCGCAAATTGTCCGGCGCCGGCATCAAATTGGGGAGCAAATAACGAATCGCCACACCGGTGGTGTCATCGCCGCTTTTGATCACCGCCACATAATTCGTGTCAATATCCGCATCGCTGATAAAAAGGCTGTCGAGCCAAATGGTGTTAAACGGCGGTTCGCTCGCGGCAAACTCGGTTTGCACGTAATCGGTTTTAGTGTTGTAAGAGCGAATCGTGTTGTAACTGGTTCCCGTCAAACCTTTGCTGCCGCCTCCCAACAACTCGCGGTTGGGGCCGAGGGGATGGCGCGAGCCGGTTCTGACCGTGTATAAGCCGACGCCCTCGCCGATCGTGCTCTCGACGAGGACTTCGTACATCGCATGGCGCGCGCGGATCACCTCGCCGGCAGTAGCCCGTTTTGCCGCGAGCAACTTGCGATGGGCGAGCGCTTTTTTGTTGCGGCTGAAATAATCAGCTTTATTGAGCCTTTGCGCCGGCGCCGGAGAACCAAGCGACGCCATCACCATGCAGGCCAACAGCAAAAGCCAATAAAGCCGGCAACGCCCCAAGGCCGAGCGAAATGAAGTTTTTTCCAAAGATGATGCGGCCATGACCGATCTCCTAAAAAGCGAAATGTATTTCCTGAATTTTGCGAACTCGCGGTGATTCGCTACTTATTTTCAATCAGGCTACGCCCGCAGGGTCAACTGAGCTGATCGCGTTCCTGCTCCTACTCTTTCTCATACTCCTACTTGCGCGCTGTTGAAATTTCTAAAAGTGCGCAAGAGCAGGAGCATGAGAAAGAGCATCCAGGATCAAGCCTCCACCCTTGTTTATAGACACATGAAAACGGCAAGTTTCACACACAAATTAGAAAAAAAGTTTCTCCTCTGCCCGAGTATGGCAGCAAAAAAGTTCGCTAAATTTAGGGGGGAGCTGCCTCGCGCCGTGTAGCTTTGAACAATGGATTTAAGCCAATCTCAGAATTTATTCAGAGGAGAATGTAACAGAATTTAAACAACTCGAGCCGAAAAGTCAAGCGCCAAATTTAACCAAGCAACTAATCTTATCGCCAGCCGTGGCAAGAACGGTGGTCTGTTACTTTAGAAAGCATAAATTGAATGAGGTGATGGCAATGGGGCGGGGATCGCAATAACAGCCGGAAACATCATCTCTCAGGTTATTGGGATAAATGTGGCGCAGTCGTTTCGACCTCTCTGCGCCAGTACCGCTAATCTGAGGCTATCCGCAAATAGTTCCATCCCCTTGCAGCAGTACACCAGCCAAGAAATGAGAAAACAATACTTCCTTGCCTTCTCGTCCATAAACTACGCCTCATTGCTGATAGTGCGGAAAAAATTTTAACTCAGCAGTCGCCAACCTGAAGGCAAGGGCTAAAATCGAATCCGCCATTTTGCCGTCACGGGGCATGATAAGCTGGGGCGGCCTCTGCCGGCTCGTTCTTAAACAATACCGGAATAGCCCAATCGATTTTATCGACGCCGGCATGCGCCATAATGGCGCGTCTCGCCTCGGCCACGGCTTCATCAACGGATTTGTGGCGAATGAAAGTCGAATAGAATTTTTCAGAAAAAAGAATCGCGGTGTCGTCGGCAATCGGCAATTGCATGGCGATCACTTCGGGAATGCCGGCGTTGATGAGTTTTTGCGCTACGCCGGTAAAAGCATCGACGGAGGAGGTCTCGGCGGTTTCACAGGAATTGAGAACAACGAGGCGCACTCGCGATTTCCGCAGCAGAAAAGCCAGCCGGTCCGCCTCGATCCAGTTAAGCTCGTCGTTGTCCGTTTCAAACGCCAACATGCCTTCGCGCGTCTGGCTGTTGAAAGCGCCGTGGCCGATAAAATGGAAGACCTGGATGCCGCGATCCAAATATTTTTCGAGCTCTTCCGGCGTCGCCTTATCCGTGAACGTGATCTTGATATCCTGCAACCGGATCAGCCAGCTCAGAACGCGCAGCCGAATCAGCCAGTTCAGAACGCGCAACCAAATCGGCCAGCTCAGAGCTCGCAGCCAAATCGGCAAGCTCAGGGCTCGCAAGATCTCGGTTTTTTCTTTTTCCACTTGCAAAGGCGGTTGACCGTGGGGGCTGGAGATCATCACCAAAATTCGCAGCGGCAGGCGAAACGCCGTCTCATTGATTTCGCCCGACACCGGATAGCGCCGCGTCAAAGAAATTTGCCTGGAAAGGGCCAGAAAGTCTCTTCGCAACAGCGCGTCGTAAAGCAGCTCCCAGGGCAAATTCGCCAATTCATCCGCATCGATACGCAGTTGGAGGCGCAAAGGCATTTTCGTTTTTTCGGCTTCGCCCATGCACCGGTCGTAGAGGCGTTGCACCTGCCCTGAAAAGAGTGCTTGAAAAAGCTTGTTGCCCACTTCGGTCAGATCACGCTTGGTGGCGTGGCGATCTTGTTCTTGTGCGACGGCAGCGGCAGAGCCCGGATTAGAGAGATGCCGCGCTCTCGGCTTGCCCTCTCTGATTTTGTTTAGCGCCTCGCGGAAAGTCTCGTCGTGCAAAAACGCTTTAAAAGAGCCATTGCCCACCCCTACCGGCGAATGCGTCACCGTCACAGGATAGACGCCGTCCTGCGGCTTGCCGACGAGCAGCTCGATGTCCAAATAGGGCAACGACTGGGTGCGGTTGTAAAAGCGCGCGCGCATCAGCGTGTAGCTGGCGCTGAACACGAGTGTGGGAATCACCACCAACAAATGGATCCCCCCACAAAACATGAAATAGGCAAAAACGAAAAAGGGAAAATTAATCGCCGGCAAAATCAGCCAGGGTTTGCTCCTTATCGACTGCCAGCGATACTCCAGCGCTACCAACCCAAGCATCCCGAGAAAGATGAAAACCATGTTCCACAGCATGGCATCTCCGACATGATCGCGGATATAGCTGCTTTGCAGAAGTTGGCTGATCAGTGAGGCATGAATCGCCCACTCTGGATAGCCCTCACCCATCGGCGTTGAGCTGGTCCATTCATCTTCTTCAGACTTTGAGTTGACAATCAAAACGATGGCGTCGCGAAAATCATCGCCAAAACGCTCTCCCAGGTTGGCGCTGGCGTATTGTCTGAAGTCCCGATAAGGAAGAAAATCGATCAATATTTCTCCTTCGTCGTCCAAAGGAACTTCCAGCAATTCGGCATCGTTTTTCAAAAAAAAATGGCCGTCCTCCTCGTTAATAGCATACGCGGCGTTTTTATAGAGCCTGACCATCGCGAACGCCAAGGACGCATAAAAGCCATTCTGATACTTGACAATCATGGGGAAACGCCGCACCACGCGATCATACCCATCCAGCTTATAGGTCACGTGCCCCAAGCCAAAACGGGAAGTATCGGTCAGCAACGGGCGGAACGGCAGCTCGACCCGCGTTCCAATATCGCTGGAATTCAACAGCACTTGCGGGAGGGATGGCAAGGCGGTTTTGAGGTCGTGCGGCGCCAAAGCGGTTTTGTTGCGTTCATCGGCCGCATCGGCAAAACGATAAGCCAAAACCAGCTTCTCCGCATGTTTTCGCGCGGTTCGAGCCAAACTATCATCGGCGACGGCGTCACGAGGATCGACAAAACGCAAGTCAATGCCGATCGTCTTGACGCCGGCGCTGTCCAGCTTCGCTATGAGCCAGGCATAATAATCGCGCGGTTTTTCCTGCCTTGCATCTTCAACGTCGATGACGATCAGCTTCTCGGAAGGTTCGAGAGCGAGTTGGAGCTTGGCGCGAAACATCAGATCGTAAATCGCGCCTTCGATCCGCTGGTTGAACTCCTTGACGGGCTTGAAAAGCGCAAAGAGCAACCCCAGCCCGAGCCAACCGGCAAGTCCGAGCAACAACCCCTGCAATATAACGAGCAATTTGAAACGAGGGGAAATCATCGTGACGTTCCTTTAGCTGCTCCACCACAAGACTATGTCCCAGTCCGCATTTTTTTCGCCGGCCTTTGGTCCGGCTTGTTGTTTGGTGCGCTCGCGATCCGGGCCTTTGAGTTCGAAGACACCATAAAACTTCTTCCTCAAAATTTTCCAAAGTTTTTTCGGCTGCATGCCGGCTTTGGTTGGCAATTCGTCCTCGTCGGGTTCGACCGGCACGCCCAACAGCTCGAAAGCCCGGCCGGCATCTTTTTTCAAGCGCCGGCCGGCTTCCGCCCAAGCCGAGTTTTCGAGCTGCTCCAACCGGATCGAATCCGCGGCGGCGAAATTTTTATAAAAATGATAGAGCATGGCCAGGTTTAAGTAAATTCCGGCAGCGGCGGTGTCAACGGCGGTTGCCTGCCGGTAATAATTTTCGGCCATTTTAAAATTATCCTCTATGAAATAGAGATTGGCCAGGTTGTTCAATGCCGGCGCATATTGGGGATCGAGTTGCAGTGCCTTTGCCAGGCACGCTTGCGCTGCCGCCGGCTCCCGGCGTTGTGCATAAACGATGCCCAGCTTGTTGAGCGCGCTCAAATCGTCCGAGTTTTTTTGCAAAGCTGTCACGAAGACGTCATTCCAGGCTTTCACCGTGGCCGCATTTTTTTCGATCGCGGCAAGAGGCGGCGCTTTGAAGGCATACATGGAATCGGCTGCCGGATCCGGCGGGGTTGGCTCGTATTTCAACTGTGCCTCATTGACGGAAAAAATCCCTAAGAGAGAATTTCTTTCTGCTTGGCGGTAGCGTTCAATCCCTTCCTGCCAGGCTTTGGCAAATGAGGAGTCGATCCAGGTGGTTTCAACGGGCAGCCAAATGGTGCCATTACGGAGGACGAGCATACGGTCATCGACGCGAAAACGATAACGTTGATTCACGGGCAAGCCCGTGTCAAACATCATGAAGAGGTGCTGCGGAACGCTGATGATGGCCGTTTGAATGCCGGCGTTTTCCAACAACGAGGCGTACAGCACCGCCAGATCGTCGCAGTCGCCTTGCAGATTGTCCCGGCGCAAGATCTCGCTCGGATATTGCACGCGGTCGAAATAGGTGGTGGTCTTCAAAATTTTGGTAAATGGCAAAACCGGGTCCAAGCGGTATTGCAAGCCGGAAGCAGCCATGCCTTCAAAGAGCGCCATAGCATGGGAAACATTGCTGCTGATTAGCGCCGCGGCTGCGGGCAACTGATATAAAACTTTACTGCTGAACTTCATCGCGGCCGGATCCACGGGCGTGACAAAAGCTGCGGCTCTCGCCGGATCATCCCAAGTGAGATAGTTTTTTTCGCGGAGCGCGAAGTGCAGCGGCGCCGCCAATCCGTATCGGCTGTTTTTATATTCGTACGTGACTTTTATTTCCCCGCTGAGTGATTTTTCATCGCTCAATAATATCGCACGCGTGAACCGGGCTCTGATCTCCTGGCCAACCGTGCTGTCCGGCTTGATCACGATAACGGTATCACTCGACACTTGCTTCGACGTATATTCGCCGACGAGAAATGAAATGGAAACTTTCAGGGACTCATCGTACACATTCTTGAGCTTGATCACGCCCAAATTCGATCCGCGTTTTTTATAAAAAGGATAAAGCGAGGCAAACACCTCGTTGCCATTCGCGCCTTCCAGCCGGATCAACCGCGGATCTTCTTTGGTGATCAGTGAGAAGCCGAATTGTTTGCTATTGGTCATTTCGCGGGAATCCGTCAGTGGCACATCGATGAGCAATCGTGCCCACGCCTCGTTCTGGTTGGCGTCAGCCCAATCCTTGGGGTCAAGTTGCAACCCCAAGCCAAAAGACAGAATGGCTTTTTCATCGGTGTGGCGATCTTTTTGCCATCCGGCGCGCAAAGCCAGAACCCGCGCCAGCCAAAACTCCAAGCCCAAGTGGACGCGGTCGTCAAAGTCGAGCGCCAGCACCGGATTGGAGAGCGGCACCTTGCTCTGCCAAGGCCAGTCTTCAAACGGCCGGTAACTCAAGCCCCAGCGGATATTCTCAAATTGAACCGTTTCTATTACACCGGTGTGGTGCTTAACGCGCGTTCCATTGCCATCGTGTACCATGAGGCCAAAATCAAAACCTTCCGGCACATGCGGCAAAGCGCTCAGGTTATAGAGCAGGCCTAAATCCCACCCCCAGCCACTCGCCCTGGCTTCAGGCCTTCCGTCCAGTTTGCCCTCGATCTTTAAATATTTGGCATTGGCGCCCAAGCTGAGATGGCGCAAGAAAGTCCATCGCTTCGGCGGTTGCACCGCGAGTGAAAAATTAAGCTGGTCTCGTTTGAAATCCAGTTCTTCATCACCCGTGGTAATTTCAGACCAATCCGCGCCAACTGTTAGATAGTCGGTCAAAAACGGCACGGGATATAGCCGTGACAGAAAACTGCCATAGTAGCTTTTGATGCCGGCGCCGAGGAGATTGGCATAGGAGAAGCTCATTTGCACGCGTTCCAGCCGCGCCAAACCGGCCGGATTCCAGTAAATGGCGTTGCCGTCGTCGGCCACGGCGACGAACGCCTCGCCCATGCTCAAAGGCCGAGCGCCGACGGGAACTTGATTGGGGATCTGCGCCGGAGAGAGCCGCGCGAAAACAAGGTAAGTAGCGAGCATGAAGCGGATTGAGGTGATTCGAGGTCGTCGGTTTATCATACTGGTTCTTGGTTAGTGGTTGCTCGTCGCTGGTTGCTGTTGCCGCACCGCACTCTTAGCAACAAGCAACGGCAGCCGGGCACGTCATTCATTCAACACCATGACTTTGGCTTGTGAATTGAGCACATTGCTCTCAATGCTCATGATATAAAGCCCGGTTGGGCAAATCCGGTGGTTGTAATCGCGGCCGTCCCAAGCCACCGCATTGACGCCGGCCTGCATGGGTTCATCCCATACCGTATCCACCAATCGGCCGCCGAGGTTGTAAATTTTGACGCGAACATGCGCGTCTTTCGGCAATTGAAAGAACAGCGTGGTGGATGAGCCATGTCCACCGCCGCGAGGCGAGAAGATGCGCGGTTGAGCATTGACTTTAGCCACAGCGAGCGCGCCGGAAGGATCAGCAGCCGAATCTTTTACGCGAACGGCGTAGCGGCCGAATTGATCGATCCTGGTGGTGATTCTAACGCGCCCGCGATCGCTGGCTGGCGTGCCGTTAAGAGCGGCGAAGTTGGCCTGGCCGTTCCCATCCAGGTCGCGTTGGATGGAATAGGTTTGATTCGGTGTGGCAAGAGCTGCGGGAAACTCAAAGGTGAGAATGACGCCTTTTTTCCGAATATCGGTTTGGTAGGGCGTGAAATCGTAGGCCAAGATCGCCGAATCGTTATTCAAAAAATCAGGATGAACCGGCACGATCGTCACCTTCATCGTATCGGCCAATTGATATGGCGGCCAATAAAGCGTGATCTGCACCGAGTCTAGTTTGTTATTATTGATGCGGATGGTGTCCGTGCGGCTTGTATAACTGCCGATTTCAGGCGCGATCTTATAAAAGAAATCCGTGGCCGGGCGGGATTCATGCTTGTCCTTGTCAATGGCTTTGACATAGAAAGCGTGCAGACCATTTTGGGTCGCTTTAACGCGGGCAAAATTATCGAACGTATAAGGCGACCAAGCGGTATCTTCCGGCGCGAGCTTGTAGGAATAGCGCAACAAACCTTTGGAGGTGTTCAAATCATTGCCGAGAAAACGGTAAATCAATTCGGATTGCGTGACGACGTCGAACTCGGTTAAGATTTGTGTGTTAGGAGCCTTTATTGGCCGCCGGTATCTGGTTACTCCATTTCTTTGCGTTCCCAACCAAATGTCGTTGGTTTTTGACCCGGGTTGGATCGTCGTCACAAAATTGTCGGCGAGGCCATCGCGTTTCGTATAAGCTACCCACTCCCCCGCGGCGTTGCGACAGCTTACACCATTGACGGTGGCAAACCAAATTTCGCCACGCTCGGCGAAGATTTCGATATCATTGACATTGTTGTCAATCAGGCCATCGTCGACGGTGAGGCGGCGCCATTGGTCGTTCTCATTAATATTGGCGGCGCCGCCTTGCGTTGCAAACCAGACGAGGCGTTTCTCACGATCGATGGTGATGGAGTTGACAAGGGTATCAACAAGCCCATCCGCCGTCGTAAAGCTTCGCCACGCCTTGCCATCATAACAACTCACGCCATGCTGGGTGCCACACCAGAGCCGGCCCCGCCAATCCAGCGCGAGGTCGTCGATTTGATCGCTGATCGGACCGCCTGCCGGGTCATCTTTTCTGAAAGTTTTCAATAATTCTTTCGTCATGCTATTATAAAGTAGAAGCCCTCCTCCGTTTGTGCCCACCCATAAGGAGTCTCCGGCAAGCGCAATGGAAAAAACAATTGCTGTTTGCACCTTGATCGTTTTTTTGATCGAGCCATCGGGCCGGATTTGGATCACCTGCCCACCCGCAACGCCGAGCCACAGCGTCGTGTCTTTCGCTACGGCAATTGCATACACTCCAAGATAAGTTGGTATTTTCCAGTCCTTGCCATCGTACCGCGCGAGGCCACGCTGCGTGCCGATCCATATTTGTCCAAGTTGATCGAGCGCCATGGCGTTGATCGTAGGACCACCACCCATTTTCTTCAGGCTGTCGTCATTGGCAGCGGAAAAAGAAACCCAATTCGCAGCATATTTGAGGAGACCCAGGTTTGTGCCAAACCATAGATTGCCATCGTCATCAGCAGTGATGCAATTGATCCGTTTTTCGTCGATTTCGACATAACCGGTGAAACGTCGTCCAACCATGCTGAGAGTATCCAGGCTTGCCACACCCGGACTCATGCCGAACCATAAGTTGCCATCATAATCCGGGGCAATGGCCAGAATACGGCGGTTCCGCAGGTAAGATGGGTAAGGTGGGGAGGGCAAAAGTTGAGGCTCGGCGTTGGCGTCATCGGCGGCGAGTCGATAAACCCCATCCGTAGCGCCAAACCATTTGCGGTTTTGGGGATCGACCCAAACTGACAGCACCGGCTTTATCCCAATCGATTTGTTGTCCCACTCGCACTTGTCTATGAGCACGGAGATGCCGGTTTCCGTTCCGCACCAAATTTTTTTGGCGTGATCCACGGCGATAGCGAGTACGCTCTTGTCCGACAAACGCTTGGCGGTGCGGTAACAGGTCTTTAACGTGTCCCAGCCCATTTTCGCAGGGTTCCACTGCAAGGGAACCGTCGTGGTGTAGCCGAACCAGTTTTTGTTTTTGTTATCGAATAGCCCGACGCCGTCAGCCGTTCCGAACCAGACATTCTCATTGTCAATGGCGAGGCTCAACACTTCGTTGTTGAGCAGTCCATTGCGCGTGTCATAAGTTTCCCAGACATTGTCTTTGAACCGTAAACGGCTGGCGCCGTTTGCGCTGGTTCCAATCCACAAATTGCCGTCGCCATCCAGCGCCAGCGCCTTAATCGCCGCGCAGCTTGGCCCTTGGCCGAATGCAGGACACGGCGTGAACGTGGCGCCGTCGAATTTGATCAAGCCCTTGTCCGCGGTGGCAATCCAAATTACGCCGCGTTTGTCATCATAAAGAATGGCATTGATCACACGGCCGGTGAGATGCTCGGTCAGTTGGTCGCCGCGCCCCGGCCGGGGTGCGATGACGAGGGCAAAAGCAACGAGACAAATTAGGCGGCTTATCGAAATTTTTCGCACTGAACTCCCTTTCAGTCGTGTAATTACCAAAATAACGGCCCGCTCAATCCGCTTGATCTCTTTGGTTTGATCTGAAATTGGCGCTATCGCATCACGGTCAATTTGCGCACTTGCGAAAATTGGCCGGCTTTGAGGCGAATAAAATAGACTCCCGATGGCACATATTGCCCATTCTGATCGATGCCGGCCCAGCCGATTTGATAGTAACCGGCCTCCTGCCTTTGGTCAATGAGAGTGGATACTAATTGCCCCATCATGTTAAAAATCTGCAGCCGGACATACTCGTGCTTCGCCAGCCCATAATCGATCGTCGTCGTCGGATTGAAAGGATTGGGATAATTTTGCGCGAGGAAAAACTGCTCCGGCGCTTTTTTGACGATATGGAGGCGCGCCGACGCCTGCATGCCGGGCGCGTCGTTGACAACAAAGTTTTGCAGAACCATCAAGCTGCTATCGCCCGGCTGGCCAATAGCCCGAAAGGTGACGAACAAAACTTCGCTTACCCGCACCGCGGAATCAGCGCCGGAGAGCGTGGCGCGCAAGCTTCCCGCCTCGAGCTTGTAGTCAAGATGGTAGCCTTGCAGCGCCTGGTTCTTTTCAATCTCCACCATGGCCAATTGCGCGGGGTCGAATTTCAAATCCAACCCGACGGAAGCAATCCCCTGTTCGGATGCAACCTGCAACGGCAGTTTAAAGACCTCACCGGGGGCTAAATTGAGGTCTCGCATGAAGGGGTAATGATCCACTTTGAGTTCGGCTTGGCTAAGCGCATCGGATGGCGGCGCCCAATTTCCATTAATATCGCCTAACAAAATGGCACTCAAGTCCTGCGTAATGGCCAAATTATTTGCGGACGCGGTTATAGATTTTTTGATAAAGTGCCAATGCCCAAGCCGATCAAAAGGTCCCGGCTGATTTAATACATACTGGCTAATTAGTGCAAAGTCGGGGGAATTGACGGCATTATCGCAAGAAACATTGGCGGCTATTAACTGCTCAGGATTAAGCATAACGGTTGGCGGTTGGCTTAAGTATCCAGACAACAAGCCTCTGTCACCACCATTGATCGCCGCGTGCAGTTCTGTTGAGGCCAGATCACTCGTTTTGGCCGCCGTTAAAGTATAGAACAAGCCGCCGTGCATGGACGCAGCCGGAACAGAATTAAAGTTATAAGCTCCACTGGCATCGGTCGTGGCCGTCATTGTGGTGCCGTCAGTTAGTGTTAGGGTCAGTATCACATTGGGAACTCCCCGGTTCGGGTCAGAATAATAAGTAACCCGGCCCGATAATGATTTGCTGCAGTTTGTCTCTCGCGGAATAGGAGCGGCGGCGCTGCCGTTCACTTCGCCGTAAGCGATGCCGGCAAAATTCACGTTAAAATTATAAAACCCTAAATTCACCGTGACGCTTTCCGGCGCTGTAAATGACATTGCCCTTATCACAGCCCTGGCGGGGTCGAAAAACCTCCAGTCTTTGCTCACGGCGAATTTAGGGTCAAGAGGAAAAAGTGTACACAAGTTGCCAGCTTTGGAGTTTATCATGTTCCGGTCAGTTATATCAATGTTGCCATCGCGATTCATATCCGCAGCGATTTTTTGAAAAACGACATTATAATTCACTTGAGGTGGAGGCGTGGGGGCGCCGCCACCCGGGGGAGCTGGCACAATTATATTGGGCATGCTTGACAACCCCGTGGTTGCCATAGCGTCGGCGGCATCGATCGCTCCCATCGCCGGCGCGCCGAAATGCGTGACGGTAAGCATGTATTTGCCGGCGTCGGTTTGGGTGAAGGCAGGAAATACATAATTGCCATCCATATTAGAAGAGGCTGTGGCTCTAAGCGTGCTGTTTCCACATTCACCGACTTTGAAAAGTTTTACCGTTGCCCCTTGAATGGATCGCATCGGGTCATTAAAATATCGGAGCTGGCCTTGCAGCCTAAACGACGGCAACGGCTGTGATAAGTCGAGTGTATCAATATTGAAGAGCACGGTAGTGACATTATTGATCTCTTCCTCCCAGAGCAATTTGATCAAAACCAAGGGCCTTTGTTGGCCGTCAAACGCTTGCCTGGTAAAAGTGGTGAATGGTAGAGCAGGGTCGCGCATAGCCCCGCGGCACATGGGAAGACCAAATTGTATAGGATTGGGTTCGAACCTTTTAAAAAAGGCGCTGAAGTTGGCGTCGTTATTGACTACCACTCTGACATTATCGGCTCTAAAAAGACAGGCATTTGCCTGCAAGTCATTTTTGACCCGAAAATTGATCACCAACGTGCTATCCTTTACCACGGCCGTGGGGGAAATCATCCGAATATAATTATTGCTGGCAACCAATGTAAACTCGATTTCCTCTCCTTCGGCAGGCGCGGATACGCTCGCCCCCTTCGCTAAGATTGGTTTTTCGGTGATAAAAAGGCGAAAACGCAGCTCATTGGGCAGAATTAACGAGCTATCGCTCGCAACGTCAAACTCATAAAAGTCGGAGGTATTGATGGAAACCGCCGTATCGCCGGGCGCTATGCCGGGAAAGATCGCCACGCTATCCGCGCCAATCTTGATGAAAGGCTCGGCGGTTCGAAGAATCGTATATAACAAGCCGGTGCGCTCGCTGCCGAGATTTTTAAGGTGCAGTTCCAACCTGATTTTTTCGTCGATGTTCACAAATTTATTCGGCCGGCCGCGCGGGTTGGCTTGCACCTCGAAGATGAAAATGGCTTGCAGATCCAACGCGCCGGATTTGCCGGCAGGCGAAGGCGTGGCTTCGCTGAAAGCGAGTTTCAGGTCCTCGCTTGTTTCATCATGGCCGGAAATCCCGTTGCCGCTTGCCAGGGCCTCATTAAATTCGCGCGGGGTTTGCGGACGCTGCCAGGATTTCAAAATACCATGGGGTGGGTTCATAATCGGCTGTTGAAGGGAAGCGGGAGTATCCGCTTTGTAGCATGTTGAGTCCGGACCACGATCGATACCTTCAATACATGTGCCGGTTTTTTCGACGGCATCGCCAGCACCATGAGGGCCCCAAAAAACATAATCCACATCCTTGATGAGGTCGCTCGAGTCCGGCTCAACCGGCTGGAGGGTATCCCGTTTAACCGTTCCCAACTCAATCCACTTCAACAGCATGACCCGATCATCTGTCTCCCGCAAAAAACTAATGGGAACGCCGCCGGGCCTGCTCACAATGAAGTTGTTTTTGACTTCGATCATATTGTTTTGGGGGTTGCCATCCGAATCGAGAATTTCATACGTTGGCTTCGCGTTGCTATACCGCTGGGAAAATTTGTCGCCACGCAAGGCAATGGTCTGGTAATTGCCCGGGGCGATCTTCGCTCCTTTGGGAAAACGGACAAAAAATTCACCCGGTTTTATTTCCAAAGCCTGCCGCCCTTTCACCAGACGGGTATAGCCGTTTCCACCATCGTTCGTCAAAAAGTAATCCTCAAGCGCGATGGTGGTCGTATCGAAAGGATTGAAGATTTCAACGAACTGGGCGAATAGGGGCCGCACGCTGATTTCCGAGATCAGCAAATGGTTGGGCGGAGTCGTTTCAAAAAAGTTGTCACGGCCGATGGAAGGCAGCGCTTGCCTGAAAAAGTCTTTAGACTCCGTAAGGAGCGGATTGGCGTTGCGGGGGTCATATTCGTAGGAGAATCCTTCCTGGCGCCTGCGATCGCCTTGCACCAAAGGGAAGGAAATAAAATTGTCGACGCGCCACAAACCCGCCAGCACTGCGAAACTTTCAACGCCTTGAATCTGGCCGCCAAATTGGACGAAGTCAACCATCCGGCAGGCATCGTTGACATCGGCAATCGGACCGACCTCATTCACATCACCTTTCACGAGCGCGATGGCAAAGGGTTCAAAGTTATTGGCGCCTCCCAACAGCAGGTCGGCAGGCGGCGCGAGTACGGAAAATCCTCGTAAAGTATCAGCCGCTGGCACGCCGGTATAGAAATTCCGCTCGTCGGCGGGGCCGTTCGCCAACCAGTGAACGACCAGCAGGCTCTTCGTCGCCATCTTGACGCTTGAGGGAAATTTCCAAAAGATCTGCCGATTGGCGTGCGTGATCCACAACCCCCAACCTTCGAGCAAGAGTGTGTCAGCCCCGTTGAAAACGTTTTTCAGCTCGATTTTCTCGAGACCGAGGTCAATTCCCTTGGGATCGTAAAGAATTTCGTTGATGACGATCCGTACTGCGTTCGAAGCCAGCTTGTTGACGGTGATCGTTGTTGAGCGCGTGGTCCGGCACCCACTGGCATCGTTCTCAGCAACACAAACGGCAGTTATCTGATTCGAAGTTGCATTTAACTTGACAATCGCATCAAATAAATTTCCATTCGCGTTCATTGCAAATGTTTCACCGCCAATCTCGATTTTACTGCCTTCTTTTATTAATTTGAATCCGGGGCTAATCACTCCTCGCAATTCGATTTCATCGGCGCAAGTGGCTGAGCCATTCGACGGCGAGGTAATGGTCACCGTGTATCCCGGCTCGCCCACGCGAGCCGGCCTGGCCAAATTCAACGTTGTGGTTGAAAATGGCAGATCATCGGAAAGCGACAACTTGCTGGAGATCGTCAGATTCCCTGTGATCATCTCCGGCGAATCTGATTGGAATTTAATCAATAGCGTCAGAGGGTTTGCCGAATCGACCTGCCTGTTCTCCACCGGTCCACCCACCAGCGTGAACGCGGGAGAGTCAGGGTCGGATACGGTCACGAACAACGGGCACGCGCTGCTATTCTGTAGTATCACCTCTTTGGTCTGAGGCAAACTGCATTTGACTTTATTGTCAAAGGTCAGCTTGTTATCCGGCAACGGCGCCCCGTTCGCTGATAGGGTCAATTGCGTAGCCGTCGTGATGGTAATAGGCTCGTAACTCCCATTAACTTTTTGAAATTCAACATAGCTGGAGGCTTGATCATTTTGCAGGAAGAGCAACTTCCATCCGTCAGGCAAACTTTGCGGTGTAATCTTAACGTTAAGATTGGCTGGCAACGCGCCTTGACTGAGCCGCAATACGATGCCGTCGGTTTCAGTTTCACCCCACGTCCATTTTACTTGCAGCGTATCCTGACCATGAGCCGTATAACTATCAGGGGTATAATTTTTATTTGGGTCTGGCTCACGGGAATCATCCATAATGGCAATGGCATCATTGCTGTTGTCCGGAAGACCAGAGAGAGTGAATTCAGCACTTCCACCCTGGCATGGAGTGCCGTTTGTTTCATTGATATTATGAAGAATCATCAGGTAGAGCCCTGGATCAACTTCTGTGGTAGAATGATAAAGAAACAAAACTGTGGCGTTGCATTGACTATAAGGTTCCCGAAGATGAGAGCTATTTTGACTTTCCCGCATATAGCCATAGAAATCTTTTGGTGTATTTTCACCTTGCACCAAACCGACTGCTTTGCACTCACCGCCCTTTTTCACAACAAAATTTTGAGCACTAACGACTGTAGTGGCCGCGAAAAGAGCGCACCATATTCCCAAGAATTGCAGGCGCAACCCACTAAAAATCGAATGCAAGTTAATCATAACAATACCCTCCAGCGTCATCGCTGTTTTATGGTCATGCTGACCGGCCACTCGGAGCGGCTGGTCAACATTTCACTGTTGTCGTAGTTCTTTTGATTTACAAATTGCTCTTATCGAAGCAAAGCCATCTTCTTGGTGATGCGAGTCTGGTCAGCCGTCAGGTTGTACAAATACACGCCAGCGGCCACGAGACGTCCGTTTTCATCACGACCATCCCAGTTGATGTTATAGGAGCCGGCGGGCACATTGCCATCCACCAAAGTGCGCACGACTTGGCCGAGCAGGTTGTAAATTTTCAGCTCGACTTTTCCCGCGCTGCCGGGATTGGTTGCAGCCGCCGGCGCCTCGAAATGAATCGTGGTGACGCCTTGAAACGGATTGGGCAGATTCTGGCTCAAAGCAAATTGCACGGGCACCGAGGCAAGATTCAAAACCAAATCGATGCCGCTCTTCATCGGCACATTCGAAAACGCGAGATCGGTGCGGCTGCCCTGCGGTCCTTCATAGGCAATCGTCATGGTGTTGGCCTTTTCTTTCAAGTAACCGGCCACGTCGATCGTCATTTCGCCATTCACCGGCATCGAAAATATGTTGCCGGTTTTGGAGGTGCCCTCGGGTTCGGCGCTCAAGATGAATTCATTGCCATTTAAATTGGCCGCGATCCGGCGCACGCCTTGGTTCTTAATGTAGAAATAGCGGTCGCTAAAAAGCGGGTTGAGGCGATATTCGTGGACGTCAAGCCCCGGCTTCAACGTTTGAAAAGTGGGGCTGCACTCCATTAGATTGCCGGACAGATCGACGGCCCGCACGATAAACCCCACCGGCGCCGCTTCATCAATCGCGGTAACCACGATCGGTATCGGCTCGGTAGCGCCGGTCTTGAAATCGGGCACCTCGATTTTGGCATTAAAAAGATTCTCGACTTGCACCCGGCGCAGCCCGCTGATCTCGTCTTGGATTAAGAGCTCGAAACGCTTCGCCGGCTCGAATTGCCTTTTCGTGACCTCGCAAGTCGGCAGCGCCAAATCATAAAGGGTCGGCTTGCCATCGGAGGGGCTGGCAAAAAGCCCTTGAGTGACTTGCACGGAATCGCCGGTTTTTATCGTGATGGCATTGTCAAGCGTTTCGCCCCAGAAAAACTGCACCGCGCTGTCGCCGCCGGGCTGATCGGTCTTGGGATCACCCTGGACAGTGATATTCAAGCTTGGGTCGATTGAGTAATCGAAGGCGTTGAAAAAAGCGCGCAACCACGAGGCTTGCTGAAGGCGCGTCGGCTGCAAAGGCACGCGCAGCAAATTGGTGGGCGTGAGCGCCGTGCCATAAACGTTAAAATCAACCGGCTTGCCGTTGCTCGTGTTCATGCCCTCGGCCTTAAAATGCGCGAAGTTGATCCAGCCGATGCCGGCTTCCCTTTTGCCCAAGCTGGTGTTAAAGGTTTGCTCAAACAACTCGGGGCCATCGTCGCCGCCAACATTCAAGTCCCAAAAATAACGGATGCCGATCTCGATCGCTTCCGGCCCTATGTTTTTGACAATCGTGGTGATCTCCACCCACGAATCGCCGAAATCGGTGCCGTGCACCTCGATCTTTTCGGTGATCACCATTTGATCCCGCACGTGAAGAGGGTTGGCCAAGCTTGGCAATTTGTAGGTGACGGTATAACCGGTGGTGAGGGTGTCTCTCCCCCCATTTTCGGAGAAAAAGATTTTCTTGATCGGAGTCAGATAGTTATTTTCTGCGACAATGCTGTCATCGTTTATAAAGGTTCCATCCAGCCAAAATGGCTCGAAGATGCCGTAAGGCGTGGTATCAGGTCGGGCAGCAAATTCAGATTGGACATAATCGGTTGTCGAAGTATAGGAACGGATGGTCGTATAACTGGTGCCTGGGCGGCCGTGCTCACCACTTGAGCCGCCAACCAAAAGATCTTGCAGCTTGTTATTATTGGCCCGTGTAATCGGATGTCGCGGGCCGGTGCTTATTGCATATAGTCCAACCCCCTCTCCCAGAATATTTTCAAGGGAAACCCTATAGATCCCATTCCCGGCCGTGACCGTGCCCTTGCTGAAGTAATCTTCCTTTTTTAATTTTTGAACTTGCGCCACTAACGGCAGCGTAAACGTCAAAGAAACAAGCAGGAACGCCGCCAATTGGCGGTGCCTAAAGGACGGCGAGAAGCCTATTTTTTGTAACAAGGGTGTTGACATGGCCCAATCTCCCATGGTTTTGGCTAATTTTAAATCTTGAACAACCTGTCTTTGGGAAAATAGTCACGCCTTGTGACTATCTATTTAAATAGACACAAAAAAACAGCGATTTCCCTCACTCAATGTCAAAAAATTTTGCCGCTGTCCTTAACGACAGAAGCAGCGTTTGAATAATTCGGCTGAGGTGGGAAAAACTAATCTGCTTTCCGATTAGCGTCCTCCTAACGGAAACTATTTTATGTTTGAATATTTTACAGGGGAAAAGTGCAATAAAATATATGCAACTAAAACTAAAAAGTCAAGCGCCAAATCTTGAAGCCAGTAATGCCTCACTCACGAGGGGAAACGTAGCGCCGGCGTCCCGCCTGCAGCAGACAAGATGTCTGCGCTACCCCCCGTCACTGAGGGAGTACTGAAGCCAATTTTTGGGGGCGCCGAATCTTGTTCAACAAAGCAACAAATTTCACCGTCATTCGCAGTAGAATGGTTTTTCGCTGTTGTAGCAAGCTTGAGTAAAAAATTGAGGTGATGGCTATTATTTAGGGAAGGGATTTTGATAAAACTTGCAATCAGTGACACAGCCGGAATCGTAACCATCCCCTTCACATGCACGAGCCAAAGAGTGAGAAGGCAATTATTCCTGCCCTTTCTCGCTATTAAACTACGCTCCACCGCGGACAATGCGGAAAAGATTTTAAACAATCATTATTTTCTATAAGGGAAATCGACATTCCTTACCAAAAATTCGTCCTGCCCAACGGGCTGACGCTCATCGTGCATGAAGACCACAAAACGCCGATCGTGGCAGTGAACGTGTGGTATCACGTCGGCTCTAAAAACGCGAAGCCCGGCAAGAGCGGCTGCGCGATGTCATTGGCAGCCGGCCGATTACCAACGACGAGTTCGTCAAAGTCCAAACCAACCAAACCCTGCAGCTCCCCGGCTCGTGGGAGACCATGGCCTCGGTGGGCGGCTCGATCAGCCAGATCGTGCAATTCGGTGAGATTCGCTTGATTGATGCGGATGGCAATCCGGTTCAGTAGCAGGGGCAGCGGCAGAAACAGCGGCAGTTGCAGCAGCCCGTTTCGGCTACACCGAAGCGGGCTTTTTTTGTTTTAAAATCTCACTTGCTTCTGAGATTTAACATGATTAAATTTAAATACAAATCTTGGTTTATTTTGATCCTGCAAGTTTACACGTCGTTTTAAACCATGGCCACTTCAAGCGCAACCGCAGTCTATCCGCTGGAGTTTTACCCGAGCGAAAACCTTTTAGAGGAAGACTACCTTCCAGAATCGGACGGAAAACCCATGGCCGAGACCGATCTCCATCGCCTGCTGATGATCTACTTGCTCATCGCTTTGGAAGAATATTTCCGTAAGGATCCGCAAGTTTACGTGAGCGGTAACATTTTCGTTTACTATCGCGACGAGTCCAAGCTGCGAAAATCCATCTGTCCCGACATCTTCGTGGTGCGAGGTGTCAAGAAAAAAGACCGCCGCGTTTATAATCTCGATGTCGAACGCAAGGCGCCGGAAGTGGTCATCGAATTGACCTCTTCGGAAACCAAAACCGAGGATTTCGGCAACAAGCGTTTTATCTACGCCAGTCTTGGCGTAAAAGAATACTTTTTGTATGATCCCTACAACGAAACCATAAAACCGGCGCTGCGCGGCTTCCGCCTCAAAAACGGTGATTATATGCCGATGGTTGGAACCCGGCTGCGCAGCGAGGTGTTGGGGCTTGAATTGAGACTGGAAGAAGGCCGGTTGCGCTTGTACGATCCCAAGACGGGTGAATACCTGCGAACCCACGAAGAATCCGAGGCCGAGCGTCGGCGCTTGGGAAAGCGAGTCGCGCAAGAATTGCGAGCCAAGCAGAAAGTCCAAGCCAAGCTCGCCGCTGCAGAAGCCAAAGCCGCTACTCTCGAAGCCGAGAATGCGCGTTTGCTCGCCGAGTTGGCGAAGCTGCGGAGAAATGGAAATTCGAGAAAGAATGGCAAGAATTGACGTGCTCATCAAATAAAGTTGCGCATCATTAATATGGGAATGCAAGCCCGTTTCGGCCATGCCGAAGCGGGCTTTTTCTTTTGCGCCAGCGGAAAACCTTCTTGACTTTCTAATTCGCGCGGTGTATCTTTTGTCGCAGTGAGTGATTTTGAAAATCGACGCCAGGTGCGAGAACTGAGGAGATCGCAGCATAATGCAGCCGCCTAAAACCCCAACGGCAACAAGTGCCGTTCACGATTACAAAATCGGCCAGGTCATCTTCGCTTCTTCGGCCGGCACGATGATCGAATGGTACGATTTTTATCTTTACGGTACGCTCGCCGTTTTCTTTTCAACTTTGTTCTATCCGTCCGGCAACCCGACCGTCGCGTTTCTCGCCAGCCTCGCCACCTTCGGCGCCGGTTTCGCGGTGCGGCCGTTCGGCGCGATTGTCTTTGGCCGCGTCGGTGATCTCGTCGGCCGGAAGTATGCGTTTTTGGTGACGCTGACCATCATGGGCGGCGCCACCACTGCTATTGGGTTGCTGCCGACTTATGAGCAAATCGGCATGGCGGCGCCGATTATTTTGGTGCTCTTGCGCTTGTTGCAAGGCCTGGCGTTGGGCGGAGAATACGGCGGCGCCGCAACTTATGTCGCCGAGCACGCGCCTGACGACAAACGCGGCTACTACACGAGCTACATTCAAACGACCGCGACGCTCGGTTTCTTTCTCGCGCTCGCCGTCGTTCTGACGACGCGACTTTCGGTTGGCGACGTCGCTTTTAAATCGTGGGGATGGCGAATTCCGTTTCTCGCCTCGGCGCTTTTGCTGGCCGTATCGCTTTACATCCGGTTGAAGCTGAAAGAGTCGCCGCTTTTCAGCAAACTGAAAGACGCCGGCAAAACCTCGAAAGCGCCGATCAAAGACAGCCTCGGCAATAAACGCAATTGGAAGCTCATTTTGCTCGCCCTCTTCGGCGCGACCGCGGGCCAGGCCGTCGTTTGGTACACCGGCCAATTCTATGCGCTCTTCTTTTTGCAAACTGCGCTCAAAGTGGATTATGTTACATCATACATTATCATCGCGGTTGCGCTCGCGCTCGGCACGCCGTTTTTCATCGTCTTCGGCAAGCTCTCGGACAAAATCGGCCGCAAGAAAATCATGATGGCCGGATGCCTGATCGCGGCGATCACGTACGTTCCAATTTATATGGGCATGAGCAAATTCGCCAATCCGTTGAATCCGGTTGCTCTCACCGCGCTGGTGTTTATTCAAGTGATTTACGTGACCATGGTCTACGGCCCGATTGCCGCGTTTCTGGTGGAATTGTTTCCGGCCAAAATCAGATACACCTCGATGTCGCTGCCGTATCATTTGGGCAACGGCGAGTTCGGCGGCTTCACGCCGCTGATCGCTTTGGCCATCGTCGCGGCGACGGGCAACATCTACGCCGGTCTCGCCTATCCGATCGCCATCGCGCTCATGACTTTCGTGATCGGCACGCGCTTTTTGCCGGAGACCAATCACGTTCGAATTTGGGATGAGGTTGAATAAAAAAGGAGAATATGCTGTTTCGCAAGGTTGGCATTTTATATTTGCTCATCACATTTGCTTTCACCGCAACTCTCTTTGGACAAAGCTGGGAAACTCTGAACAGCGTCCCGATCATCACGCGCTACAATGATGTTTTTTTGGTGACCTCGGCGCGCGGCTGGATTGCCAACGGTTCCGGGCAAATTTATCGTACAATTGACGGTGGCGTTTCTTGGCAAAAGCAATTTGAGCAAAGCACCGCGCATTTTCGCTCGATTGGTTTTGTCGACTCGTTGACTGGCTGGGCCGGCAATGTCGGGCCGGGTGAATTTGGCGCGACGGATACGTCAACGATTTATCAAACGATTGACGGCGGCAAAACGTGGACGCCGGTGCCAAGTTTTATCGGACCAAAGCCGCGCGGCCTCTGCGGCATGCATGTCGTCAATGACTCGGTGATTTGCGCCGTCGGGCGCGTGCGCGGGCCGGCTTTTTTTGCACGCACCGCCGATCGCGGCAAGACCTGGCTCTCGAAAGATATGAGTCAATATGCCGCCGGACTGATCGATACCTATTTTTTTCATCCTGATACCGGCATTGCGGTCGGGTTGACGAACGTCGATCACAACAGCTCCAGCGGCGTCGTGCTTTTCACCTCTGATGGCGGCCAAACGTGGGAGCAGCGTTTCACGACGACTCGCATCGGAGAATGGTGCTGGAAGATTTCTTTTCCGACGACAAAAGTCGGCTATGCCTCAATTCAGCGCAACAGTCAAACTTCGAACCATTTTTTAAAAACTGCGGACGGCGGCAAAACCTGGCAGGAGAAATCTTTTCCGATTACCCCATATTTTATTCAAGGAATTGGTTTTATTAGCGAAAAACTTGGCTGGATCGGAGGCAGAAGTGCAGCGTCATCGGGTTATCAAACGGCCGACGGCGGAGAAACCTGGCAACCGGCAGGATTTGGCTCACAATTGAATCGTTTCCGTTTTTTGAATGACACGCTCGGTTATGCCGTTGGGCAGCGCGCTTATAAATACACCGCAAATACTACCCGCGTTGCCAGCCGCAAGCAAGCGACGCGCGATTTCGGTTTGGCGCAAAATTATCCCAATCCGTTCAACCCGAGTACGACGATCCGATTTACGCTCGCGAAACCATCCAACGTCAGGATTACGGTGTATGATTTGAGCGGGCGAAAGATCAATGAAATTTTGCAGCAAACGCTCGCGACCGGCGAGCATGCCATTGCCTGGGATGCCATAGATCAGGAAGGCAATGCGGTTAGCGCCGGCGTTTATTTTTACAAACTTGCTGCCGGCGATTTTGCCGCCACGCGCAAGATGATCTTGTTGCGATAAACCCACTGCAACGAATAGGCAAATTTTGGCGTCTAAATAGTATTGTATTGAGATATTTTAAAACGTATAATCAAGGGAGTGAAAATGCGACGCAATATATTAGCTCAAACCATTTTGTTGTCCGTCTTTTTTTTCGTGGGCATTCACGACGTTCCAGCCTCGGACTGGCCGAACTGGCGCGGCCCCAATCAAAACGGCGCTTCATCTGAAACCGGACTCGTTTCGACTTGGTCGCTCGAAGGCGAAAATTTAATTTGGCAAGCCGATTTTATCGGCCGCTCGACGCCGGTTATCATGAACGGCCGTGTGTATGTCATCGGCCGAGCCGGCGAGGGCTTGACGCGGCAGGAGCAAGTCGCCTGTTTCGATGCGCAAACCGGCAAGATGGTTTGGGAGCATCGCTTCAATGTTTTTCAAACCACCGTGCCGTTCAATCGCGTCGGCTGGGCGAATCTTGCCGGCGATCCCGAAACTGGGAATGTTTATGCGCATGGCGTCGGCGGCATGTTCATCTGCTATAATCGCGACGGCAAAATTCTCTGGCAGCGCTCGTTGACTGAAGAGTTCGGCCGGTTCTCCGGATATGGCGGGCGCACGCACACTCCTGTCGTCGATGAGAATCTCGTCATCATCAGCTTTCTCAACACCGGTTGGGGCGAACATGCAGCGATGCGCCATCGCTTCGTCGCGTTCGACAAGCGCACCGGCGAGATCGTTTGGGTCGTGACGCTGCCCAACAATCCGTATGACACCAACTATTCCACACCGGCGGTGGCAACGATCAACGGCATGCGTTTGCTCATCGTCGGCGGCGGCGATGGCACGGTTCACGCGTTGAAAGTTCGCACCGGCGAGCACGTCTGGCAATTCAAGCTGTCGAAAACCGCAATCAATCCTTCCATTGTTGTTGATGGCACGCACGTTTTTGCCTGCCACAGTGAAGAGAATCTCGACAACAGCAACATGGGGCGAGTGGCTTGCATCGACGGCACCGGCACGGGCGATGTCACGAAGACGCACGAAGTTTGGCGCGCTGATAATCTCGAAGTCGGTTACCCCTCGCCGGCGCTGCACGACGGCATGTTGTATCTCGTCGATAATTCTGCGAACTTGGTTTGTCTTGATGCAAAAACCGGCAATCGCCATTGGCAATACAATCTCGGCACCGTCGGCAAAGGCTCGCCGGTTGTAGCCGATGGCAAAATTTATGTCACCGAAGAGAACGGTTTGTTTCACATCCTGCAGCCGAGCGCGACGGCGTGCAAATCTCTCGACACTGAAAAACTCACCATGAAAGATGGCCGCTATGCCGAGCTTTACGGCTCGCCCGCCGTCGCGTACGGCCGCATTTATTTCACCGCCGAATCCGGCCTCTATTGCCTCGGCGACAAAAACGCCAATTTTGCCGTCACTGCTACTGCCGCTGCCACTGCAACTCCCGCCTCCCCAACAGGCGCACCCGCTTACCTCCAACTTGTCCCCGCCGAAATTTTGGCGAAGCCAGGCGAGAAAATAAAATTCCGCGCGCGCGCGTTCGATGGCAAAGGCAATTTTGTGCGCGCAGTGAAAGCGGCATGGTCGCTGGCAAATTTGTCGGCCCAGTTCAGTGCGGCGGGAGAATTTGCCGCCGGCAAAAATAATCGCGCCGAAGCCGGCATCGTCACCGCCAAATTTGAAAATTTGGAAGGCAAAGCCAGAGTGCGCGTTATTCCCGAAGCTCCGTTGAGCGAAGATTTTGAATCATCCGAGATCGGCAAATATCCGGCTTACTTTCTCGGCGCCAGCAATAAATTTTCGGTGCAAATTATAGACAGCAACAAAGTGCTCGTCAAACCGCCGGCGGCGGCAGGATTGAATCGCTCCGATATTTTTCTCGGCCCGCCGACGATGAAGAATTACACGATTCAAGCCGAGGTGCTGGGCAAAAAGAACCGGCGTCAAATGCCGGACATCGGATTGATCGCCAGCCGCTACACGCTGGATTTGCAGGGCGCGCTGCAACGCTTGCAACTTCGCGTCTGGGCCGCCGAGCTGCTCAATTCCAAAACCATCGATTTTAAATTCGACCCCGACGTCTGGTACACGATGAAGATGCGCGTGGATCAAGCCGGCGGCAAGTCGATCGTCAAAGGCAAAGTCTGGCCGCGCGCCGAAAAAGAGCCGGAAGCGTGGACGATCACGATGGAAGACGCGCTGCCGAATTTGGAAGGAAGCCCAGGTTTGTATGGTTATTCGCCGGTGGAGATTTATTATGACAACGTCAAGATCACGAAGAACAATTGAAATGATGAAAAAAAACTCGCCATCGAAACGAGCCGCGCCTCGACCCTATCCAACCGCCGAGGACAAAGACGAGGCCTTGTCACAGGTTGCCGAGTCGGCGGCCGCTTATTCGGTTGCCACGCCAACTTCAACTTCCTTTCGAAAACCACAGCGAGTTGAAGAGAAGCGGATCGCCGGTTACGCCGTCTCGGATGAAGTTTGGCAGTTTGCCGTAGCCAATGATTTGAGGCCGCATTTGGAAACGGCAATACGATTGGTACACGAGTGTTTTCCGACCGCGAGCGACATTCAGCTTTTGTACGAAATCGATTGGGAGATTGAAAACAGAAGCTATATTGTTATTGAAATAAAAATTACCGGATCAATTCCATCGCTACTCGAGCAGTATGATCGTTTTACAACGCAAATGGTCAAGCAGGTTCCTCCGGAAAAAGGGGAAAAGATTATATTGAGCTTTTGAGGATAGATACAATGGAGCCAAGCTTGTTTTTGGACGTTGCCAAGAAATTCTTAAACATACCATCTGAAGCAGCGTATAGATCGGCGGTCAGTCGCGCCTATTATGCCGTGTTTCACGAGGCCTCAAGTTTTCTTGGCAAACTCGGATTTAAAATCGCTAAAGGTCCACAAGCGCACGGAGAGATACCAGCTCGTTTCAGCAATTGCGGCGTCGCGGATGGAATTCGAATCGCGCGTTTTCTAAACGAACTCCATCACCAACGCATCCTGGCTGATTATGATTTGAAATCCGATAATTTTGGAGCGCAATTCAAATCAGCGATTTGGATTGCGAAAGCCGAGCAAGCAATACTCACTTTGAACACGCTTTCAGCATCGCAAAATATCTGTATTCAGATTCGCAACGGCATACGCGCCTACGAAGAAAGGCTTAAAGCCTAAATCCGTTGGCTTATGATTTATGAATGTTATCATGGAGCTTTGAAATGAACTTTAAAAACCTCTTGCCGAAAAATAAATTCACTCGTCTACATCTTTTTATTGGCGCGATCACGGCTTCCACCATCACCTACTATTCAGTGGAACAGGCAATGTGGGGCGGCACGCTGGGGCGCAACATGGTTTCCAGCGAAACCAATTTGCCGACGAAGTTTGATCCGAACTCGGGATTGAACGTCAAATGGAGCGCCGCACTTGGATCGCAAACTTATGGCAACCCCGTCATCAGCGGCAGCAAAGTTTTTGTCGGCACCAACAATCAGGGCTTGCGCAATCCCAAGCACGGCGGCGATCGCGGCGTGTTGATGGCTTTCCGCGAATCCGACGGCCAATTTCTCTGGCAGCACGCCAACCCCAAACTGGCTTCAGGCCGCGTTAACGATTGGCCGCAGCAAGGCGTTTGCTCGAGTCCTTTCGTCGAGGGCGACCGGCTTTATTACGTCTCGAATCGCTGCGAAGTCGTTTGCCTCGACACCGAAGGTTTTCTGGATGGCGAAAATGACGGCGCATTCAAAACTGAAGCCGATACGAGCAAGATCGACGCCGACATCATTTGGAAGCTCGATATGATGGGCGAGCTGGATGTGTTTCCCCACAATCTCGCGGTGTGTTCGCCGATTGCGGTCGGCGATCTGCTCTTCGTCGTCACGGCGAATGGCGTGGATGAGGGCCATATTCATATTCCTTCGCCGCTAGCGCCGAGCTTCATTGCCGTCAACAAAAATACCGGCAAGCTGGTTTGGGAAGATGCCTCACCCGGCACGAAAATCATGCACGGCCAGTGGTCGAATCCGGCTTACAGCGTGATCAACGGCGTGCCGCAAGTCATTTTCCCCGGCGGCGACGGCGTTATTTATTCTTTCGAGCCGGAGACGGGCAAGTTGATTTGGAAATTTGATTGTAATCCACCGGAAGCAGTTTACGAGCTGGGCGGCTCCGGCACCAAAAATGATTTCATCGGAACGCCGGTGATTTACGATAACAAAGTTTTTATCGGCCTCGGCCAGGATCCGGAGCACGGCGAGGGCATCAGCCATCTTTGGGTGATCGACGCGACGAAGCGAGGTGACATTCCGCAATCAGAAGCCGTGTGGCATCGCGGCTACAAAGATTTCAATCGCTCGATGTCAACGGTGGCGATTCACGACGGCTTGCTGTACACGGCTGATCTCAGCGGCTTTGTTTATTGCATGAATGCGCTGACCGGCGAGCTTAACTGGACGTACGACACCTACGCGGCGATTTGGGGCTCGCCTTATGTGGCCGACGGCAAAGTTTATATCGGCGACGAGGACGGCGATATTGCCGTGCTAAAAACCGGCAAGCAACAAGAGCTGCTCTACGAAGTCAACATGGGCAGCGCGGTTTATACCACGCCAGTGGCGAAGAGCGGCGTGCTGTACGTGACCAATCGGGCGACATTGTTTGCGCTTGCCATGAAACAATAATAGTTTAGAGCAAATTAACCCAAAGGAGCCGCCCCGTGGAAAAATCCATTTCGATTTTTTTTCTGTTGCTCCTCGTCTCGACCATCAGCTTTGGCCAAGCGGAGCAACCGTTGTTGTTGCAGAAACCAACGTTGAGTCGTGATGACGTCGTATTCGTTTATGCCGGTGATCTGTGGATCGCCGGACGCGAAGGCGGCGAGGCCAAGCGCTTGACCACCGGCATCGGCATCGAAACCCATCCGTATTTCTCACCCGATGGCTCGCTCATCGCGTTCACCGGCGAATATGACGGCAATGTGGATGTTTACGTGGTTCCGGCAACCGGAGGGGTGCCGCGGCGTTTGACTTATCATCCCGATCCCGACGAAGTAATCGGGTGGACGCCGGATGGCAACCAGATTCTTTTCCGTTCGCCGCGCCACAGCTACTCTTTTTTCTACCAGCTTTTCATCGTCCCAATTGCAGGCGGATTCCCAACCGAGATGCCGTTGCCGATGGCGGTGGAAGCATACTACTCGCCGGATGGCTCGCGCCTGGCTTACGTGCCGACAGTGCAATGGCAAGCCGCTTGGAAGCGATATCGCGGCGGACAGACGAAACCGATTTGGATTGTGAATCTCTTCGACTCCAGCGTTATCGAAAAAATTCCGCGCGACAATTCCAACGACTTCAATCCGATGTGGGTGGGGCAAACGATCTATTTTCTCTCGGATCGCAATGGGCCGGTGACGCTTTTCGCTTATGACACCAACACGAAAAAAGTCACGCCGGTTGTGCAGAACGATGGCCTCGATCTCAAATCAGCTTGTGCCGGCCCTGGTGCCATTGTGTATGAGCAATTTGGCTCCTTGCATTTGTATGATCTTGCCTCGAACCAATCGAAACGCCTCGAGGTGCGCGTGACGGGCGATTTTTCCGAGGTGCGGCCACATTTCCAGAAAGTGAAAGCCAGCGGTCTCAGCGCCGCCGGACTTTCTCCAACCGGTGCGCGCGCCGTATTTCAAGCGCGCGGTGAAATTGTGACTGTTCCTGCGGCAAAAGGCGACATCCGCAATCTCACACGAACGACCGGCGTGGCCGAGCGCGATCCGGCGTGGTCGCCCGATGGCAAGTGGATCGCATACTTTTCCGACGAAGCCGGCGAATATGCGCTTCACCTTCGCGAGCAAAGCGGCCTCGGGGATGCGCGCAAAATCAGTCTCGATGATCCGCCTTCGTTTTTCTATTCACCGCGCTGGTCGCCGGATAGCAAGAAGATCGCCTTCACAGACAAGCGGCTGAATCTCTGGTATCTTGAAATTGACAAGCCGAAGCCCATTCGCATCGACACCGATTTGTACGAAAGCCCGTTTCGCAACTTGGAGCCGGTGTGGTCGCCGGATAGTCGCTGGATCGCCTACCCCAAATATCTCACCAATCATTTGCACGCGATTTTTGTTTATTCGCTCGAAAGTCAAAAGAACCAACAGATCACCGATGGCATGAGCGACGCGCTTCATCCGGTATTCGACAAAAGCGGCAAGTATCTCTATTTCACGGCGAGCACCGACCTCGGTCTCTCCGCCGGATGGCTCGACATGTCGAGCCTCAACCGGCCAGTGACGAGAAGCGTTTACGTCGTCGTGCTCAAGAAAGATTTGCCTTCACCGCTCGCGCCGGAGAGCGACGAGGAAAAAGAAGCGAAAAAAGAAAAAGAGGAAAGCGTTGTAAGCGCGTCAAAAGAGAAGTCGGCCAAGAAGAGCGATAAAGAGAAAGAGGCGAAGCCAGACACTACGGTCACGGTTCAGATCGACTTTGACAATATCAGCCAGCGCATTCTCGCACTGCCGATCCCGGCGCGAGATTATCTCGGCGTTGCAGCGGGCAAGGAAGGAATTTTGTTTCTGCTGGAAGGCCCGCCGGTGTTATACAGCCCGTCATTCGGGCCGACGATGATGACATTGCACAAATTCGATCTCAGCAAGCGCAAGACGGACAAAACGCTCGAAGGGATCAACGCGTTCACGCTTGCGGCTAATGGCGAGAAGATGCTTTATCTGCAAGGTGAAAAGTGGCACATTGCTTCTGCCACGGAACCCAAGCCAGGCGAAGGCGGCCTCAATCTTGACGGTCTGGAAATCTACGTTGATCCGCGCGTTGAGTGGAATCAGATGTATCGCGAAGTGTGGCGCATTCAGCGCGATTTTCTCTATGACCCAGGATTTCACGGACTCGATTTGAAAGCCGCGGAGAAAAAGTATGCGCCGTATTTGGCAAACCTCGTCAGCCGCGTGGATTTGAATTATCTTTTTGAAGAAATGCTCGGCGAACTGTCGCTCGGTCACGTGTTCATTTGGGGCGGCGAAATGCCGGAAGTCAAAAAAGTCAAAGTGGGCTTGCTCGGCGCGGATTACAAAATCGAGAATGGGCGTTATCGCTTTGCGCGAGTGTACAATGGCGAGAACTGGAATCCGCAACTGCGCGCGCCGCTCACGCAGCCAGGCGTCAACGTGGTAGCGGGTGAGTATCTTCTCGCTGTGAATGGTCGCGACGTCAGTGGCGCGAATGAGGTCTATAGTTACTTTGAAGGCACAGCCGGCAAGTCAGTCGTGCTCAAAGTCGGTCCCAACCCCAATGTCACTGGCGCGCGTGAAGTCACGGTGGCGCCTGTTGAAAGTGAGACGAGCCTGCGCAACCTCGCCTGGATCGAGGGCAATCGTCGCAAAGTGGATGAATTGAGTGGCGGTCGAATTGCTTATGTCTACTTGCCGAATACGGCCGGTGAAGGTTACACCAACTTCAACCGCTACTATTTTGCGCAAATCGGAAAACAAGGTGCGGTGCTCGATGAGCGCTTCAATGGCGGCGGGTTTATTGCGGATTATATCATTGATTATCTTCGCCGGCCCATCATGAGTCTGATGACAACGCGTGAAGGCCAGGACATGGCGAGTCCGCTGGGATCGATTTATGGCCCGAAGGCGATGATCATCAACGAAATGGCGGGCTCAGGCGGTGATGCGATGCCGTGGTACTTCCGCAAAGCCGGCATCGGCCCGCTCATCGGCAAGAAAACCTGGGGCGGCCTCGTCGGTATCTACGACTATCCGCCGTTGATGGATGGTGGAGGCGTCACCGCTCCTCGCATTGCTATTTACGGCATCAACGGTGAGTGGGAAGTCGAGAATGTCGGCATTGCGCCGGACATTGAAGTCGAGCTTGATCCGAAGCTGGTTCGCGAGGGGCACGATCCGCAGCTCGAGAAAGCCGTAGAGGTGGTTCTCGAGCAACTCAAAAAAAATCCGCTGCCGCAGCACAAAAAGCCGGCGTATCCGAATTATCACTTGCGGAAGTAAATTGCGGGTCTAGTTTTATTCCTGGATGACAAACTCGTTGTGACGGCAGACGACGTGCTGCGCGCCGCGCAAAAATATTTGCAGCCCGACAAGCTGGTCATTCTCGGCGTCGGCAACACCAAAGATATTTTAGCCGGCTACGACAAAGTGCCGGTGAAATTCACCGACTTCGGATTGGGCGAACCGAAACCAATCCCGCTGCGCGATCCGCTGACGTTGGCGCCGATGGCGGAGGGCGGGAAGTAATTGAGTGTGTAGCGAATTTTAAGAAGTGCGTATGTTCGGAGTGCAATCGCGTTGATTCAACATTGCACTCCGAATTATCGCCGCGAAGATATTTCTATTTACGCCGGATGAATCTACAATAAGCTTTGCGAGCGCTTTGAAGAGAACCAAAATTTTTATAACGTCATCTATCATGGACAAAACAACGTCTCAGATTCAAAGCTTCGAAAAAGATCTAGATGTTGCTTTGGAATCTTTAAAATCTTTAGAATATGATGGAGAAAAATGTATTCTTAAAGCTGCGCAGGTCATGGAGGTTTGCTATGCAGAACAGAATTATTCGGCTGCTGAACATTTAAGCAGAGGTTTGAACATTCTTGCGCCTTTTTTCATCAAATCCGACAAACATAACAAAATTGCCCACGACATTCTACTTGAGGACCTAATCAAAGATTTAAATTTTGCAGGTCATTACTACCTGATCCGTGAGTATCTTTATTATACTTATAACTCAAAGGGTTCGATTTTATGGAATTTTAAGGATGATGGTATTGATATTAGATTCGGCGATGCGACAATGCCGAGACAATTCTTTATAGCTGCGAACAACTACTACGTAGACTCAATGGACACCTTTTCTAATTTTAATCTAAACGATGAAATAATTAATCTTGTCCGCGGCGAAGACGAATTTACTGTATCACCTCAAAATATAAACGCTATGGAATTAATAGAGAAGGAGGTTGAATTAAAGCTAACTGGTTATTACAATTTCCTCAAACCAGATGACGAAATCGATCTGGGTGGCTATAATTATTACCAATTCTATAAAGTCTATCAGCTATTGCTGGTAAAAGCGATTTATCATCGCTACCATTCTCGAGCCAACAACTCAATTGGTCCTCTTGCCATTCCTTTTGATGGATTCATTGCTGACCTAGTTTCTGATACGGGATTTACCAAAGAGTTATGTTTGACAATAATTGATGAAATTTCTTATAGTCTATATAAAGAAAAGGAAAAGATACAGACATTGTACTTTTCGCTTTATCATCTAAGGCTATCTAACGTACTGATTATGATACCACATCATTTTGCCCTGTGGGAAGGCTTTGTCAATTTGCTACGTATCGTAGCAGTCAGAAGACCTCGTTTATTTTTGGAAAAGGTTAGTGGGATTTTAAGCAAACGCTTCGTTGACTACATTGCTGATATGTTTTCAAAACAAGGTTTTTCATGTTTAAAAGATATAAAGCTTAGCCGGTTTGACAAGCGCCTTCCAGACATAGATCTTCTCATTATCTCAGAGGAGCCGGCTTTGGGATATGTTATGTTCTTCTGTGAGATCAAGAATCCAGTGCCACCCAGATGGTCTAAGGATCAGCTTAGAGTATTGGGGAAAGACAGTCTCTCAAAGGCTTTCGACCAGATATCTCTTATACAAAAATTCCTGAATAGTGCAACAGGGTTGCACTACTTGAAAGAGGAATTAATACCAAAAGATAAACCAATTTATTTTCAAGATGGTTTCTCTGTACTGGCAAACTTTCTTATCATTACTTCTCACAATGCTGGAATGTTTTTTGGAGACAAGAAATGCGCTATCATTGATTACAGAACCTTGCGTAGAATTCTCAAAAGATGTGATGGTGATATGGAATTCGTTTTGGAAACGTTATCAAACCTCAAAAATTGGACGAATGAGTGCCTTAAGATAATTGAGATTCAATGTAATGTAGGGTCGAAATGCGTTACTTATGAGGCTATCGCAATTGGACAGCTACTCGATTTTCAACCAACGGTATACAAGAGTGAAGGTATTGATAAGAAATTACTTCAGGAATATCTCGAAGGCATCAGAGGTTCGTTTTAAGATAGCGGAAATCTAAAAAATAAATAGAGTACTAGAAAAACTGCATCATGCCGCAAATTAGCATTAGCTTGCCCTCTCATTTAACGACGCAGCACCGGCGTATCGTGCTTAAATATTTTGAGAAAACCCAGCGTTTGAGTCCGCAGGAATGGAAAGCGGCGTTGCAAGCTTTCGATATGTTGAAAAAGGGAACTATTGAAATTGGGCGACGGCGGATGAGCTTTCAGCAATTCTACGACCGCTATGTGGATTATCAGTATGCAGACGGTTTCATCGCTCAACTCATAGACTTGGAAGATTTCGAGAGAGGTGCGGAAACGCTTCAGCAGAAAACTGCCTTTGACATGCTGGCCATGTTGGAACGGGAAGGATTTTATAACGAGAATTTGACGAGTTGCGAATATTTAGCGGCGTATTGTTTGTATTGGTGGACATCATTCGCCAAAGGCTATCGGTTTGAAATATCAATATTCCGCGACCTAAAAGCGTCTGATATAAAGTTCGTCGCCCACGATTTGCGCAAACGAGCGGAACGGCGCTCTCCTTATGATTTGGTGGTATTGCGACAAGTGGGCGATATCAAAAACACGACATATTTTCTTCACAGCGCACATGCCTTGCCTCTGAATCGTGATTTCTATATTACACGACTTTACCATTCACAGCGACGACGATATCTCACCGTCGTTTTTATGACTAAAGCTGCTTGGCAGAAACTGAATGGTGAAGTCGAGTCGGCGTCACTGGAAACTGCGGCAAGCTTCTTTCCCCAGCCCGTGCAAATAGTGTTTGAAGGCCAAGACTTTGTGATCGTGCCCTTTGATTTGTGGAAAGAAAATATTAAGCAACGACAACAATGAGGAGAAACAAGTTATGAACAAATCCCGTTTCGATAAAGCGTTTGCTTCATTCATTCGGCGGGGTGAAGAAAAAATTACGCCCAAAACTTTTTTTCAAGTTATGGCCGAAATTGAACAGGAACGCGTACAAAAAACGATTGAGCTGCAAGCAAAAATTATCGAAGGCAAACTGCGCTTCGAAACCTCGCCTGAAATTTACGTTTACGACAATACGATTGTTTTAGGCAACCAGCGGATCGTGGTCAGGATGTCATGAAATTGAAATTATTGGCTTGCCAACCAGAAATTGCCTTATATTGAAGGAGAAGTTATATGGAAGCAAAACTAAGTTTCAACTATGATCGCGAAGCCGATATTTTGTACATTGACAAATGCCCGCCTTACGCCGAACAGGAATCTGAAGAATTAGGCGATGATATCGTTGCGCGGCTCAATTCGGTCACGAAAGAAATCGAAAATTTCGAAGTCTTGTTTTTTTCCACGAGGCTGTTGCGGCAAAGCTTGTTTGAGTTGCCAGTAAATGCGAATTTGCAGATGGCAATGGCGGCATCGTAATGCTTGGTGGGCAAAAAAAACACAACCGGTGAAATTTTTAGAGGTGGAGAATGTCAATAGAAAAAATCGCCGTTTTGCTTTTGGCGCTATTCCCGCTCGCCATTTCTGCCCAAGATTTAAATGAAGAGCTCTGGGCTGCTGCGCGGAAAGGCGATGCGCCAGCCGTAAAAGCTTTGCTCGCCAAAGGCGCGGACGTGAATGCCAAGTTTCGCTATAACGCGACGGCGCTTTCGTATGCCGCCGATCGCGGCCATCTTGAAGTTGTCAAAATCTTGGTGGAACACGGCGCCGAGCTGAACGTCAAAGACACGTTTTATAATTCGCCGCCGTTGATGTGGGCGGCATACAACGGCCACACCGAGATCGTGAAGTTCCTGCTCGAGAAAGGCTCGGAAGGCAAAGAGACGGCGCTGATGGTCGGTATGGAGAACGACAATCTCGAAATGGTCAAAGCGGCTCTCGCAGTTGGCGGAATAAAGGAAGAAACGTTGACTTCGGCTTTAGCGCGCGCGACGCAAAGCAACAAAACTGAAATTGTCGAGGCGCTGAAAAAGGCCGGCGCCGCTCCCGCGAAAGTGCCAGATTTCAAAATCGATCCGGCGTTGTTGCAACACTATGTGGGGCGTTATAAAAACGATGAGATCGGGATGGAAATGACATTCACCGTCCAAAACGACAAGCTCATCGGCAGCGTTTCTGGCCAGCCGTCGCTGACTTATGCGCCGGTTGACAACAGCAATTTCAAAGCGGTGGAATTTAGCGGCATTGACATCACGTTCAATTCAACCGGCAATCAAGTTGCCGATTTTACGCTTAAACAGGGCGGGCGCAGTTTCGTTTTCAAAAAAGTCAAAGCCGAAGAAAAAATAGCCGGGCCGAAATCTGCCGAAGTCGAGAAGAAAGAGACGAAGACTGAAACTGCAATAGCCACGACTGCCAACAAAACGAAGAAAAACGGCGTGGCCGCCGCGAAAAATTGGCCGTCGTTTCGCGGCCTGTTCGCCACCGGCGTTGCGGATGGGCAAAACCCGCCGGCGAATTGGAACGCCGAGAAATCGCTCAACATCAAATGGAAAACGCCGATTCCCGGCATGGCGCATTCGAGTCCGGTGGTTTGGGGAAATCGCGTTTTCATTACCACGGCCGTCAGCAGCGACACCAGCTCCAAATTGCGCGTCGGACTTTACGGCGATGTCGCGCCGGACAAAGATATCTCTAAACATAGTTGGAAAGTTTTTGGTCTTGATAAAAAGAGCGGCAAGGTTATTTGGGAGCGCACCGCTCACGAAGGCGTTCCGAAAATCAAACGCCACACCAAAGCGACGCAAGCCAATTCGACGCCGGCAACGGATGGCAAGCATCTCGTCGTGTTGTTTGGCGCGGAAGGGCTTTATTGCTACGATGTCGACGGCAAGCTGCTTTGGAAAAAAGATATCGGCATGCTCGACGGCGGCTGGTTTTATGATCCCGACTATCAATGGGGTCACGGCAGCTCGCCGATTATTTACAAAAATCTTGTGATCGTGCAATGCGATATTCAAAAGAGCTCGTTTATTGCCGCTTACAATATCAAAGACGGCAAACAAGTTTGGCTCACCTCGCGCGACGAAATTCCCTCGTGGGGCACGCCGACGATTCACGAGGGGGAAAGCGCGCGCAGAGTTGATTGCCAACGGCACCAAGCACGTTCGCGGTTATGATCCGCTGACCGGCAAAGAGTTGTGGAAGCTCGCCGGCAATTCCGAAATCACCACGCCGACGCCGTTTGTGGCGCACGATCTGATTTTTGTCACCAGCGGCTATCGCCCGATTCAACCGATTTACGCGATTCGCACCGGTGCAACCGGCGATATTTCGCTGCAAGACAAAGCCGAATCGAACGCGCACATCGCGTGGAGCAAGCAACGCGGCGGGCCGTACATGCCGACGCCGATTGTTTACGGCGATTATCTTTACGTCTGCGCCAACAACGGCGCGATTACTTGTTACAACGCCAAAACCGGCGAGCAAATTTATCGCGAGCGCCTTGGCGGCAAAGGCAGCGGCTATGCGTTTACCGCCTCGCCGATTGCGGCGGATGACAAGCTTTATTTCACCAGTGAGGATGGCGAAATTTTTGTGGTGAAAGCTGGGCCACAGTATGAGCTACTCGCGACCAATTCGATGAGCGAGGTTTGTATGGCGACGCCGGCGATTTCGGAGGGGATGATTTTTATACGGACGCAGGGGCATGTTTATGGGATTGGTGAATAACGTAGCCCAGTCGACCCGACTGGCGACCGAGAATGCCAAAATGATGCCGCCGGCTCTTGCGTTTGTGGAAGTAAAGCGATAAATTTAAAATGTGTAAATCAAGGCGGGAGAGCACGAACGATGAGCGATGTTCTGGTAAAAATCAAACGTCTGGTGTTGAGAGGGCATTACAAATTCAGCGAAAAAGCCAGCCTGGAAATGGAAGTTGACGGTATTACAGAATTTGACGTTGTCGAGTCCATTCTCAATGCTGTAACGATATACAAAACGCTCCGTTCGAAGAGCCCGTTGCGCGAACAGGCCAAAGAATATCTTTATGTCATTCAAGGCACAAACTTAGACGGTCTGTTTATTTACACTAAAGGAAAATTCTTGCAGAAGGCCGGTGAGGAAACTTACTACTTTCTCATTTCTTCTAAACGATCAGTTTCTGAGTAGGAAAATTTTATGAGCAAATTAACCTTTTGCCCGACGTGCGGCAGCAAAAAAATCAAACAGGTTCGGCGGAACTTGGTGCGAAATTTTCGAGGTCAAACTTACGTTGTGCCGGATTTGGAATATCACGAATGCCCCGATTGCGGCGAGAGAGTTTACGACCCGCAGGCCATGCGCAAAATCGAAGCGTATTCTCCGGCGTATGCCAAAATGCAAAAGAGAAGAAAAGCTGCGTAACTCTCGACTGAAAAATTATTATCCAAAATAATCAATATGCCTGCGAAAGACATTTATCATGAGATCGTCAAAAATGCCCTGATCAAAGACGGCTGGACGATCACACATGACCCTTTGAAACTAAAATGGGGCGTCAAAGACATGTACGTTGACTTGGGTGCCGAGCGTCTGGTTGCGGCTGAAAAAGGCGGACAACAGATCGCCGTGGAAATCAAGAGTTTCGTCGGCTTGTCCGAAGTCAATGACCTTGAAAACGCCATGGGCAAATACGTGGTTTATCATTCTGTAATGACCAGAACCGAGCCGAATCGAGTATTATATCTTGCCGTTCATCAAGAAGCTTTTTCCGACGTCTTTGAAGACCCCTTGGGTAAATTATTGTTGGAAGATTATGGGGTGAGGCTCATAGTTTTTGATTCACAAAAAGAGGAGATACTCAAATGGATGCCTTAGAAAACTATCGCCAGCTTATTCGCAAAATACTCGCCGAGCACGCGCAGATTCCGTATGCGCACGGCGACATCCGGAGTGAAACGGTTTTTGACCGAGAATCCGACCGTTATTTGTTGGTCATTAGCGGGCGAGAAAACGGCAGACGCGTGCATGGTTGTTTGGTTCATGTTGAAATTATCAACGGCAAAATCTGGATTCAACGTGACGGTACCGAATACGGAATTGCCGGCAAACTCCTCGAAGCTGGAGTTCCGAAAGACCATATTGTTTTGGGTTTTCGTTCGCCGGAAATCCGCCGGCATACGGAGTTCGCGGTCGCATAATACACGAGATCAATACTCCCTAAACGGAATTTCCACCGAAATGGAACTACTCAACAAATCATTATCACAAAAAATAACCGAAGCGCGGCAACGTCTCGACGCGCACGTCCGCGAAATGGTGCAATGGCACTTCAGCCCCGAAACCGGTTCGCCGTTTTGGCTGGAGTTTGCGCGCAAGCTCGACTTCGATCCGTGCAAAGAAATCAGCGGCTACGCGGATTTGAAAATTTTAGGGCACTTCGAAGACTCTTGGCTGCGCGGCGGACCGGTGCGGCGCTGGCTGCCGAAAGGTTTTGCCAACGAGCCGCTTTATGTCTTCGAAACCGGCGGTTCGACCGGCGTGCCGAAAACGCGCGTGAACATCAAAGATTTTCAAACCGATTACGAATTGTTCAGCGCCACGCTTGCGCCGGAAAGTTTCCCGCCCGGCAGTGATTGGCTGATGCTGGGGCCATCGGGGCCGCGCCGGTTGCGTTTGGCCATCGAGCATCTCGCGCAATTTCGCGGCGGCATTTGTTTCATGGTCGATCTCGATCCGCGCTGGGTCAACAAGCTCATCAAGCGCGGCGCCTTTCAAGAATTGGAAGCTTACAAGAGCCACGTCATCGATCAAGGGCTGACGATTCTGCGGGCGCATGAAAACATTCATTGTATTTTTACGACGCCGAAATTGCTCGAAGCGCTGTGCGAGAAAATCAATCTGAAAAAGCACGGCATCAAAGGCATCTTTTGCGGCGGCACGGAAATGACGGCGCAGTTTCACCGCTTCGCGCGCGAGGAACTGGTACCTGGGATCGATTTCGTGCCGACGTATGGTAACACGCTCATGGGCCTCGCTTGCCACAAGCCATTCGATCCGGCGGACAATTATGCGATTACATATTACCCGCCTTTACCGCGCGCGGTGATTGAGATGGTGAATCCGGATAATCCCGAAGAAACGGTGGAATACGGCAAAACCGGCCGCGTGATGCTCACGACGCTGACGAAGGACTTTTTCATGCCGCGCTTTCTCGAACGCGACGAAGGCGAGCGCGCCGAGCCGATTGAGAAATATCCATGGGACGGCGTGAGCAATGTACGGGTTTTTTCGCAATTGCAAGAATCAGTAGTAGTTGGCGTTTATTAAATTAAAGCATTAAAATTTATCTCGGAGGAAGTAACCATGTTAAAATCTGTTTTACATTTTGTGCGTCTGCCGCTCTTGCTGGTGACAATCTGGACGACGGTTCGCTTCATACTTGGCGTGGCAGGTGTTCCCTACGTTCCGCGCGGCAACGCCATGTTTTCGGTTTACAGCGTCATGATGATCAGTTGTCTTTATTCGGGCGCGCTTTCCAACAAGGTCGGCGGATTCAAGTGGAGCGGCACGATATTGACCGGCGTGACTATCGGCGTGTATGCGCAAATTCTCATCTTGCTGGCAACTTTGATCAGCTTTGCCGCCAATCTCAACACGTACTTCGTTCATTGGGATGCTTTAAATATCAATTTGACCAAGCTCTCGCCGCCGGTGTTGATGGCCGATGCGCTCATGCATCCTGAACAAGTGACCATGCCAATGTCGAAAGCGATGATGTCAAGATTAACGGGCATCCTTTTTAATGGGATTTCCGCCGGCATCTTTGCCGCGATCGGGCGCGCGCTCAGCGGGCTGGCGCCAAAACCGGCAACGCAGGCATGATGAAGGGTATCGACGATGGCGGAAATTTGTCGATAATTTTGTACGTACTTTGAAAAAACTCATCGTGTCGCCATGTTGCACGTCAAAAGTTCATCTTGGTTTTTCCTGTTAGTGCTTTTTCTTACGTTTGCCGCCCATAGCCAAACCGATACCGGTGCGTGGCGCGTTTTGCCAAATTCACCGCTTGCTCCCAGCAATCACGGCGACCGCCACGACGACGTATTTTTCGTCAATCCGTTAACGGGGTGGGTGGTAAATTTGGACGGCAAAATTTACAAAACCACGGACGGCGGCGAAAGCTGGGTGCAGCAACTGGACGCGCGCACCGCATTGGGTTATGACGTCTTGTTCAGGAGCGTCGGTTTTGCCAATGAGCAGATCGGCTGGGCCGGCAATATCAATTTCACGAATCGGCCCGATCCGACGCGAGTGCTTTTTGAGACGAGAAACGGCGGCCTGACCTGGACGGATATTTCGCACCGCATTTCCGGATCGCCGCCCGGCGGTCTCTGCGGCATCTGGGTCGTGAATGAAAAATTCATTTACGCTGTCGGGCGTTACGCGTTAGGCTCATCGCATTTCATCAAAAGCGCCGACGGCGGGCTCACGTGGACGGCCAAAGACATGCGCGCTTTTGCGAGCCCGCTTATCGATGTCTATTTTTTCGATGAGAACACCGGCCTCGCCATCGGCGGAACGAAGCTCGAAATGTGGGAAGATTTGAATACGATTCGCGGCGTCGTTTTAATGACGACGGATGGCGGCGAAACCTGGCAGGCGCGCCATACCACCAATAACATCAAAGAGTATGGCTGGAAGATTTCCTTTCCCACTCGGAACACCGGATACGTGTCCATGGAAAGCGGTGAAAGGGCAATAGTGTTGAAGACCACTGATGGCGGCCTGACGTGGCAGGAAATTCAAATTGAAAACCACAGTGGAATATCAGGAATAGGTTTTGTGACCGAACAAATCGGATGGACTGGCGGTCACGGCGCCATCTCCTTCATGACCGCGGATGGCGGCGTGACCTGGCGCGCGGCAGGTTTTGGTGAAAACATTAATCGATTCCGCCTGTTGGGCGACACGCTGGGTTATGCGGTCGGCAAGCGAGTTTATAAATACACCAGAAGCAAGCCCACCGGCGTCAATGCTTCCGTCAAATTCCCTTTGTCGTTTAAGCTCCTGCAAAATCATCCGAACCCCCTGCCGGCGCATTCTTTCACGAGTATTGTTTTTGAAATCGCCGAAAACGCTCAGGTTGATCTTGCCATATTCGATCTCATGGGACGCCGGATCAAAACATTGGCGCACGGCTTCACCACCGCGGGAACGCACAAGATTTTGTGGGAGGGCGCGAATGATTTGGGCAAAATGACAAGCCCCGGGGTTTATATCTATCGTCTCCGAACCGGCAAATTTATTCAAAGCCGTAAATTGGTGCTGCTGCCATGATCCACATTCCACTCCTCCGCGCCGGCCGGCCCTATACAAGCCTGGACGTCGTCGCGCTGCCGCATTTCCGAACCGGCGAGCCGGTTGCCAAAGTCAGCCAAGCCAATCGCGGCTTAATCGCCAAAGATTTCGGCGCGGCAGAAAAAAATCAGCGCGCTCTGCAAGCGCTTTCGGTTGCGCCGCTTTTGGCAATTTGCAAAAAGGCCGCACAGCTTTTCACGGAAGCCGAATTGCCCTTGGGCGACGACCTGCAATCTCCCGAGGATTATGTTCATCAATTGTCCGCGACCACCGGCATGCCCGAAGCGCTTTGCCGCCGCAATATGAGCAAGATTAATTTAGTGCTCACCGAGATGGAGGCGGTGTTGGGCGGCTTGACGCGCGGGATTGATCTTTCCATTCTCGACACCGGCTGGATAAAACAAAATAATCGGCCGTTAAGCTATTTTTGCCAAACACAAAATCTCGGTGCGATTTTGCCGAGTAACTCGCCAGGCGTGCATTCGCTGTGGCTCCCTGCCATTCCACTGAAGGTTCCGCTCGTGCTCAAGCCTGGCCGCGAAGAGCCGTGGACGCCGTTTCGCATCGCGCAAGCTTTCATCGCCGCCGGCTGCCCGGCGGAGGCTTTCAGCTATTATCCCTCCGACCATTCCGGCGCCACGGAAATTTTGCTGCGCTGTGGGCGCTCGATGTTTTTCGGCGACCAATCTTCGGTGCAAGCGTGGGCCAAAGATGGCCGCGTGCAAATTCACGGCCCAGGCTGGAGCAAGATTATCATCGCCGCCGACAAAATTGCCGAGTGGGAAAAATATACCGACGTCATCGTCACGGCAGTTGTAGAAAATGGCGGCCGTTCCTGCCTCAATGCCTCCGGCGTTTGGGTTCCCGACCATGGCCGCGAGATCGCCGAAGCGCTTGCTAAACGCATGGCGCAGATCGAGGCGAAACCGATGGACGATCCGGCGGCGCAGATTGCCGCTTTTACCAACAAGAAATTTGCCAAACGCATCAATGAAATGCTCGACAGCCAGCTTGGAATTTCCGGCGCGGAAGATTTGACCGCCAAATATCGCGACGGCAAACGGCTGGTGGAAAAAGACGGCTGCACGTTTCTGTTGCCGACCGTCGTTTGGTGTGATGATCCCGAGCATCCGTTGGCTAATGTTGAATTCTTGTTTCCATTTGTCAGCGTCGTTGAGGTGCCGCAGCACGAGCTGTTGACTCGAATGGGTTCAACTTTGGTTGGCACTGTAATCACCGAAGATGAAAAATTTATTAAAGGCGTTTTCGATTCTCCCAATATCGACCGTTTGAACCTCGGCCCGATTCCGACCAGCCGAATTTCGTGGGATCAACCGCACGAGGGGAATTTGTTCGAGCATCTTTATCGGCAGCGCGCGTTTCAAAAGCAAGAAGTTTTGAAGTGATGGATTATTGGATCGAAAGTGAACGCTCATGACGGCACGCGAGATTATTCAAAAAAAGCGGGATGGCAAAACTCTGACTGAGAGCGAGATCAACTTTTTTATTCATACTTATCTGAAGGGCGAAATTGCCGATTACCAGATGTCGGCGCTGCTCATGGCGATTTATTTTCAAGGCATGAGCTTTGACGAAACCGTCGCGCTCACACGCATCATGCGAGATTCCGGCGAGGTTGTCGGCTGGTCGCATCTTCCCGGCGCCAAAGTTGACAAGCACAGCACCGGCGGCGTCGGCGATAAAATTTCGTTGATTCTTGCGCCGTTGGTGGCGGCTGCCGGCGTCTATGTTCCCATGATCTCCGGCCGCAGCCTCGGCCACACCGGCGGAACGCTCGACAAGCTCGAATCCATTCCCGGTTTCAACACGAGGCTTTCCATCCCGCGTTTCAAAAAACTGGTTGAAGAAATTGGCACGTGTTTGATTGGCCAAACTGAAGCCATTTGCCCGGCGGATCGCCGGATTTACGCGCTGCGCGATGCGACCGCCACGGTGCAGTCGATTCCGCTGATTTGTGGCAGCATTCTCAGTAAAAAACTGGCGGAGGGGGTCGACGCGCTCGTGCTCAACGTCAAAGTGGGCAATGGCGCCATCTTTGAGGATGCCGGCGCTGCGGAAGAATTGGCCACGCATTTGGTTCGCACCGCCGCCGCTTTCAATTTGCGCACCGTCGCTTTGCTCACGGACATGTCGCAACCGCTCGGCGTTGCGGTTGGCAATTGGGTTGAAGTTTGTGAAGCGATCGACGTGCTCAAGGGCGGCGGCCCGCAGGATGTCCGCAAAGTCACGCTCGCGCTCGGCGCGCTGATGTTGCAGATTGCCGGCAAAACTAAAGATTTGCAAAGCGGAGTGGCGCGACTTCGCCCGTTGCTCGATAATGGCGCCGCCTGGCAAAAATTTTTGGAGATCGTCAAAGCCCAAGAAGGCGATACGAGTTTTGTCGAGCGCCCGGAGAAATACCCGCCGCCAAAACATCGCCGTGAAGTGAGAGCCGAAGCGGAGGGCTACGTGGCGGCCATCAATGCGCGAGAAATCGGCCGGCTTTGCACGTTGCTCGGCGCCGGCCGCGAAACGGTTGAAGACAAAGTCGATTATACCGCCGGCATGTTCGTTCGCAAAAAGATCGGGGATCGAGTTCGTCGCGGCGAGACGCTTGTTGCGCTCCAAAATTCGGGGCAGCCGCCGGATGAAGAGTTCGAACGCGCGGTGCGAACCTGCTTTACGATTGGCCCTCATCCAGCAACAGCGCCCAAGCTTATTCAGAAACTCTTGGATGTTAATGGCATTCGCTCAGTTGCAGAGATTGAATGAGACCGCTTGACTTTGTCCCCCTTTTGCGAAATGCCGCGGTTACTTTTTTTATGAGTCAATGCGCGATGCAGTCGAAGTCATTCTTCACTTGACATTGCAGATCGTTTTGTTTATATTTTTCCGGGTTGTGGCGTGGGATTGAATTAATTCCATTTGCAAACAAAGTGCTTAATCGCTTTTCCCGCCTTTTAAGACCTCGTCCGTGTACGGCTAAATTGAGAGCGGTAAAAAAATTTATAAATAGAGTGTGTGAAAAAAATTTGTTTTTTGTGTCTATATAAGTAGGCAGCGTTTAAAATTTGGCCTGCTCAAAAAACACCTGTCACTGTCCGGGTAACCGTCCGGACGGTGAATAGTTACAAACATCTTTTAATTAAATGGAGGACAATATGCAAAACGAAAATGCAAACGGCAAAAACTTCGTCCTGGAGCTTCTTAAAGCTTACCGATGGATCATCCTTGGCGTGCTCCTGTTGGGCGTTCTCAGTTACCTCGGTTTTTTTATACCTACGGATGACGAGGATTACAGAGGACGTCTCAGTTATGCTTTCTACGAGCGTTTATCGCCTGACTCAAGCTCGTTCGATCCGGGAAAAGAGCCTGACAAAATCCGGCCGGGCGAAAGGGTTCAGGCTCGGTTGTACATAAAAAATAATGGCAACGGCCAGGTGCCTCCCTTCGACCTGGAACTGGAAGAATTAACCACGCGAGTCGACTTGCAGCAGAATAAGTGTTTCTTCGAAGCAATTGCTCCCCGCGAGACCGGCAAAGCCAATGTTCCGATTGAATTCCAGGTGGACTCGACCTATAATTACCCGTATGTTGTGTTTCGCGGCAAAGTGGTGAACGTCGTCAAAGCCGGCTACGTGGATGAATTTTTAACGCGCACGCCGAAAGATGCAGTTACGATCGTCATGCCGGTTCTCATCGCTACGAACTTGAGCTCCAATTATTGGATCGGTTTGAGCGCTTGCAATCTCAATTTAAGCAAGACGCCCGCTAATCCCCAAATCCCTGACACCTTGACCATTGCCCTGAACGTCTTCAACGGGACCAGGCAACGACGCGATAGCGTTCAAGTAAAAATCAGGTCGGTTCTGGTCAGAAAATATGGCGGCCCCTTGGTTAGAGACTCGACCACAGTTCGCAAACTGAGCCCGCTTGACCGGGACAGCATATGGGTCGGAATGATGGATCCGAACGGGTTTGCGAAACCTCGAAGTGCCAGCGAAAAATTCAAGTTCCACGTCAAGATGTCGCCTATCCAGGACGACGAAACAATTTGCACGTATTTTGAAGTGGAACTAAAGGAGAAGCAAGAAGTGAGAAAGCGCATCTCCTTTGGGACCGAAGCGATCGTACGCTGCCCATAGTTTGTGTCACCATTTCAACGCGTCACGGTTAATGTTATGAATGCGGGCAAACAAAAACTTTTTGCTCTCTGGCTCATCGCAAGTCTGGCGCAAACCGCAATTGCCGGGCGATGGACGCAACTGTTGCCTTTTGAAAATGTGGTCAAGGTGCGATACAATCACGCCACGCAAATCTATTGGTTCGGCACAAGTGACAATGGACTATGGCGGTTTGACGGCCGCGCATTCAAGCGTATACTGCCGGAGACGAAAAACTGCGGCACCGAGACAATCATCACGGCGCTGGAGATCGACGAAACCAGCGATACGCTATGGGTGGGTACGCCCTCGGGCTTGTTTGGCTATCATGACTTGTCCCAAACTTGGGTCTGCTACGGAGGACGGCATATCACGGCATTGTTGGTGGATGCCTCCGGCGTACTGTGGTATGGCACCAATGAGGGTGAGGTCGGAAAACGAAACAATAGCAGGTTGGACAGCCTTGGCAATGCCGGCAAGAGCAGGATACGTTGCCTGGCCCAACAAGGGGCAGATCAAATTTATATCGGCACAAACGATAAGGGACTCTATTTCTATGAATGTCGAAACGTGAAATCCTGCAGCCTTTCTGCTTTGACATATTCGAACCTTGACCCGGTAATCCAAGCGATTGCCATCGATCGTCATAGCAACAAATGGCTGGGAACTCGCAAGGGGGTCTATCGGCTGGATAGCCAGGATAGTTTGAGGCATTTCACAACAGAGGATGGCTTGGCCAATAATTCGGTCAACGCCATTTGGATCGAGGCTTATCAGAACGACGACGAAAAATGGTTCGGCACGAACAACGGCGTCAGCGTGCTGGATAGCGCCAACGCACTTTGGCGAACTTATAAAGTGCAGAACAGCGGTCTGGCGAATAACGAAGTCATCGACATGATCGGCGACGGTGACGGCAATTTGCTGTTTGCGTTTCAGGACTTTCGTGGCGTCAGCAAGCTCGATAACAATTGGTCCGAGCTGACCATGGCAGATTGTTTCAAAACAAATTGTCTGCGCAGCGATTTTGTTCGGGCGATTGAACACGATCGGTCCGGCCGGCTGTGGACCGGAACCGATGCCGGCGAGGCCGAGATTTTAGTCCATGGCAAATGGAAGCGAGTACAATTGGACGACGATAGCTGCTTGGAACCGCCGGCAACCGTGAGTGATTTCTTGCCGGATCGCGACGGCATGTGGATCGCAACCGCCGGCTGTGGCATTTTTAAAGTTGTGGAAGCGGATATCTTAGATAGCTTTATGGTCAACGATAAGATCCGGTCCGAAGACATGCCGCTATTTCCCAGCAATCGCGTGTATGCGCTGGCAAGGAGCGAAAATAACGACACGTTGTGGGCGGGAACATACGCCGGCCTCGCTCGCATTGTCATTCGCCCAACTATCGAAGTCGACAAAGTTTTTTTGGAGAGCAGCAACGTCACCTCGCTGGCTTATGATCGGCAAGATCGCCTTTGGATAGGCACCAATCAAGGCGTGCTGATTTATGACCGGGGCCGATTGCGATCGCAACCGATCGCACAGTTAGGCCCGGATGCGGTTGCGATCAATACGATAGCACGGGACTCTTCCGGGGCGATGTGGATCGGCACCAATGCCGGTGTGGCGCGTTTCGATCAATCCGGCCAATTAACGACTTTCACGAGCCGCGAGGGTTTGCCCGATAATAGAATCTTCAACCTGGGTGTCGCTCCCAACGATACGGTTTGGTGTGGAACCGTCAATGGCGCCGCGGCCTTTGACGGCGAGAAATGGACCGCTTATACCATTGAAGATGGCCTCAGCGACAATTTCATTCGCCAGATTGCTTTTGGCCCAGGCAAGGTGGTTTGGTTTGCCACTTATGGCGGCGGCATCTCACGCTATCGGCGCACGCCTATCGGCCCGAATACCTATATCGAGAACGTTTTCAGCATCGTCACGGAAAGCAATGCCACGTTTCGTTATTCCGGCTCAGATTTCAACACGCCGCTGCTCAATCTAAGATATCAGTATGCTCTCGACGACTTCCGGAATTGGTCGCCGATCACGCCGGCGCCGTTTGTGACGCTGCCGATCGAGAAAGACGGGTCGCATATTTTTTACGTACGCGCGGTCGACAAAGACGGCAACGTGGATCTCTTGCCGGCGATGCTGCGTTTTTCCAAAGTGCGGCCGGAGCAGGGCGGCGCCTTCGTCGATTCCACCGACGTGCAAAAATTCGGATCGCTGTGGCTCTACGTGCCGCCGAATGTGCTCAAGCCCGGCGTGACGATTGTTGCGACGCCCATCGATACGACTGCAAACGTGGAAAATTTGCGTTTCACGGGTATTGCCTATCGTTTGTCTCCCGTCGAGGCTTTTCGCACGGACAAAAAACCGCTGACGATGACGATTTTCTATAAGGACGTGTTGAAGGCTAAAACTTTCGCGGCGCGCCGGCTCGCCATTTTTCGGGCGGACAATTCGGGAGAATGGCGCTTGATCGGAGGTTCCATCGATTCTGTGCGCGGCACGATCACGACGACGATCACGCAGCTTGGCCTGTTTGGGTTGTTTGAAAATCGCGAAGATCGTGAGGAAATTTCGAGCGCCGAGGCGCTTGCCAATCTCGCGGCCCAGCCAAGAATTCTTTCGCCCCAAGGCGGCGGTTACGCGCCGAATGTTACGATATCTTTCGATCTCGGCCAGTCGACCGATGTGACCGCTAAAGTCTACAACCTGGCCGGCCGTTTGGTCTCGGTGTTATGCGAGAACCGGCTCATGCCCACCGGCCGCAACGCCATTGATTGGGATGGCCGGGATTATTACCGCACGATTTGTCCGAGCGGCCTTTACCTTGTCACCATCGAAGCTGCCGGACGGTTGGCGAAAAAAACGGTAATGGTGTTGAATGAATGAGTGTTGGCGTGTGGCTCGTCATTAGTCTCTAACAAGTAAAATGTGTGCAAAAAAAGCCAAGATTTTTAACACGGAGAAAACAGAGATTGAAAAGCTAAAGAGAATTTTCCAATCATTGCCCTCTCTGTTTGCTCTGTTTTCTCTTGTTAAGCTTTTTTGGTTGCGGCCCTGGCCTGCTTAGAGCATTGGCAGGGCAGGCTCGTCCGCGTTAAGATTTGAGAGTCAAAAATCTTTACAAAAGAAGACGGCAACGGACAGTGTTCTCGTGCAAGTCGCCAACCGATACGCGGATCAACTCGTTTTTGCCTTCCGTATGGCGAAAACCGGCTTGAACCGGCAAGATTGGGCAACGCCGTTTTTGTTTACGCGCGCGTGAACTGTATTCTCTTTAATGGAGGCTTGCTTTTTCTCCGTGATTTGGCTATCTTGTGACATGTGGATTAATGAAAGAACGCATGCGAGCCAAATCATTGCGGAGTTTGTAGAGACGTTACGATGCAGCCATTCGATTTCCAACCCACCACGCGGGTGATTTTTGACGAAAATGCCGTTGACCAATTGGGGGCGCTCACGAGAGAGCTGGGTGGCCGCCGCATTTTATTGGTCACCGATCCAGGCATTCTGCGCGCCGGCCATGTTGAACGCGCGCTGCACGCACTGCAAAAAGAACCTCTCGAAGTTTTCATTTTCTCCGAGGTCGAAGAGAATCCCACGACGCGGCACGTCGAGAACGGCGTTCAATTTGCCAAAGCGAATGCATCGATTGATTTGATCATCGGCCTCGGCGGCGGCAGCGCAATGGATTGCGCCAAGGGCATCAACTTTCTGCTCACCAACGGCGGCAAGATGGAGGATTATTGGGGTGTGGACAAGGCGGCCAAGCCGATGCTGCCTTCGATAGGAATTCCAACCACTGCCGGCACCGGCAGCGAAGCGCAGTCGTTTGCGCTCATCTCGCAAGAGAAAACGCATATCAAAATGGCCTGCGGCGACAAGAAGGCCAGATTTCGCGCCGTCATTCTCGACCCCAATCTCGTCAAAACTGCGCCGCCAAAAGTCGCGGCCCTCGCCGGCATCGACGCGATTTCCCACGCCGTTGAGAGTTATGTCTGCACGCGGCGCAATCCGATCTCGCAGATGTTTGCTCGCGAAGCTTGGCGATTGCTCGAACAAAGCTTTGAGGTCATATTAAAAAAGCCGGAGAATATTGCGGCGCAGAGCAACATGCTTTTGGGCGCTCATCTTGCCGGCGCTGCCATTGAAAATTCCATGCTCGGCGCGGCGCACGCGAGCGCGAATCCATTGACGGCGGCTTACGGCGTTCCGCACGGCATCGCCATCGGGTCGATGCTGCCGCACGTCATTCGATTCAATAGCGCCATCGTGAATGACGATTATGCCGGTTTGCTCGAGGCGGCAGGAATTTCCTCAGCTCCACAAACCGGCGGGGAACGATTGATCGAAAGAATTGTTGAATTAAAAAACGCGGCGAATTTACCGCAACGATTGCGCGAGTGCAACGTAGAAAAACAGGCGTTGCCGGATTTGGCCAAAGCCGCGGCGAGCCAATGGACGGGAAAATTCAATCCGCGGCCGGTTGCCGAAAAAGAACTGCTTGAACTTTATGCAGCGGCGTTTTAAATTAAACAACGGAAGCAGCGGGCTGTGTCAATGAAATGAATTGATGAAATAATAAAAATTCGTGAAATCAGTTGTATTTTGAGGAGAGTTGACTATGTCTGAACTCATTACAGAAATGGTTGGAGGAGAGCTTTATGAATATTATCCACTCGGCAAGCATGTCGTGCGTGCCATTGGCGTCTGTGGAGGGCGTCCAACTTTCAAATATACGCGCATCGAAATAACTGGAACACTCGAACGCCTCGCAGCAGGCGAAAGCCTCGATGAAGTTGTCAAAGGCTACCGTGGCCGCGTCTCTCGTGAAGCGATCATCGAAGCGGTCAACTTGGTTAATGACCAATTTATCAAAACCCTACCAGAATTAGAACCGGCTTTATGATCGTTTTAGACGAACAGTTGTTAGGACGCAATCTCGAACGAGAAATTGCAAAGTGGTATCGAGGAAAAGTAGTGTTCATCACTGATTTGCGTCCCAATAGCATCATCAAAGATGAAGCCCTCTCTGAACTGCTGCGCCGGCAGATTCAGCCGACTTTCGTGACTATTAATGAGAAAGACTTTTGGCACAAGGTAGTCGTGGACAAACGACATTGTGTCATCTGTTTTGCGTGGCCAGATTCACGCGTTCGCAAAATTCCGCCATCTTTGCGATCATTGTTTAATCGTTCAGAGTTCAAGACAAAAGCCAAACGCATGGGCAATGTTATTCGCGTAGCAGACGAGAAAATAATCTACTACACGTTCTATGACAGACAATTTAAGGCGTTGACGTGAACTTTCTTTTAACAAGGGAATTTCGATGCTCATAAAATCCTACAAACTCCTCGGCGGCAAGCATCCCGAAACTGCCACGAGCAAAAATGCTCTCGCCGCTCTCGGCGTCAAAGCGCCGCACACCGGCAAGCCCTTCACCGAGGCGATGCTGCTCGGTATCGCCGGCGGCCTCGGCATCGGCTACATTCTCTGGGAGTTTAAAAAACACGCCTCCGCGATTTTGGTGATGGCGTTTCAGAACAAATGGAATTACCCCGTCCAGTTTACCGGCAATCTCTGTAAACGTCTCGGCATTAAACCCGTCTTTAAGGAAACGAGCGGCACTGCAGCAGCCGAAAAGCATCTCAAAGAGGCGCTCGAAAACGGCATACCAGCCATTGCCTGGGTCGATCAGTTTCATCTACCCTACATGCATTTGCCCGAAACTTACAACGGTTGCATGGGATGGATCGTGACGGTTTATGGCCTCGACGAAACCGAGAATAAAGTACTCATCGACGATCTCGGCAAAAAACCGCTGACGCTTTCACCGGATGAGTTTGCGAAAGCGCGGGCGCGAATTCCATCCTACAAAAACCGCTTGCTCTTGCTCGAAGCGCCCCAAGCCATCGACCTTGAGAATGCGATCATCGAAGGCCTCCGTGATTGCGTCAATTATCTCGGCGCGAAATCCGACACCTTTGCGCTGCCGGCGATTGCGAAATGGGCCAGGCTCATGACCGATACGAAAAACCCCAAAGGTTGGCCTGTCGTCTTCAAGAAAAGAAACGGCCTTTACTGCACGCTCACCTCGATCTACGAAGGGATTGTGCACAAAGATGGCGACGGCGATGGTCTGCGCGCGATGTATGCCGAATTTCTCACGGAAGCCAGCACGGTCGTCAATAAGCCGCGACTGAAAGCAATCGCCGCGCAATACAAAAAGATCGCCAAAATGTGGGCAACTCTCGCTGACTCTTCCCTGCCCGACGCCGTGCAGCCATTCAAAGAAACGAAGACGCTGATCGCAAAGAAATATGAACTACTGCGAACGCAAGGCGATACCGGCTTGAAAGACGTTGCCGCCGTGAGCAAAAAGCTCAACGCTTTGGATAGGACGCTCAGCGCGCAATTTCCGTTGAGCGATCATCAACTCAACGAACTCTTTACCGATCTGCAGGCCCAGCTTTGCGGCATTCACGCCGCCGAAGAAAAAGCGCTGGCGGAATTGAATGATACCGTCAATTAACGGCAGCGTGAAAATTCCAACTTGCGGCTCACCACCTCAATCTTGCAACAAATCTGCAGTAATTTCCGTCTTTTCTTTTGAGGTTTGCGATTGCCCTATCCTAACTTCGACGATTCACGGCCAAACAAAGTCTTACAACATGTGGCTTTCTGTAATGATTCAATTGCATAGAATAATTTTAGTTCTGAGTATTTTCACAACGTGCCTGCACGCTCAAAACACCACGGACATCAAACAAAACGACGAATGGCCATTGTGGCGCGGCAATCCGCAATTGACCGGCGTGAGCAGCGCGAGTTTGCCGCAAAATCTCGACCCGCTATGGACTTTTCAAACCGGCGAGGGTTTTGAATCTTCGGCGGCTATCGTTGGCGGCATTGTTTATGCGACCTCGTTGGACAGTAATCTTTATGCCCTCGATCTCAGCTCCGGAAAGTTAAAATGGAAATACCGCGCAACGGAAACGAAATCGTCGCCATCGGTATCTAAAGGAGTAGTGTATTTCGGCGATGCCGAGGGCGCGTTTCACGCCGTCGATGCCAACACCGGCAAACGCCAATGGATTTTCCAAGCCGACGGCGAGATTAACTCCTCCGCTAATTTTGCGGATGAGCGCGTGCTCTTTGGCTCTTACGATCATCATCTGTATTGCCTCTCGGTTCGCGACGGTTCTTTAATCTGGAAAGTCGAGACCGACGGCTACGTGCATGCGACGCCAACGGTGATTGGCGAGAACGTTGTTGTCGCGGGTTGCGATGGTTATTTTAGAATCATTCGTCTGCGCGACGGCGTCGAAATCAAAAAACTTGAAGCCGGCGCTTACGTGGCCGCCAGCGCCGCTGTTATTGGAAGTCGCACGTATGTCGGCACTTTTGGCAACAAGGTTTTGTGTCTCGATTTGCTCGGCGGCAAGCTGGTGTGGCAATACGATCCGCCGCAACGAGATTTTCCTTTTTATTCTTCAGCCGCGGTGAACGACAAAATCGTCGTCATCGGTGGCCGTGACAAAATCGTACACGGCCTCGATCCACAAACCGGCAAAGCGCTGTGGACGTTCGCCACGAAAGCGAAGATCGACTCGTCTCCCGTCATTGCCGGCGAGCGCGCTTTCTTCGGCGCCACCAGCGGCGAGATTTATGCGCTGGATTTAAATTCCGGCAAAGTCGTTTGGCAATTCGAAACCGGCTCGTCCATCGTCGCCTCGCCGGCAATTGCGCATGGGAAGCTGGTTATCGGTACGCTTGATGGGATGTTGTATTGTTTTGGGGAAAAGTAAGTAAAAGCTTCTTCAAGTTGATGCCCAACGGATGAAAAAGCGGCCAACGGATAAAAATGAGCAGACTTCTGATTCACGAAAGTTAGAAAAAATTCTGACTTTTTTGACTGGATAAACAGGATTGACAAGATTAAATTTCAATCCAGTTGATCCTGTTATCCTGTCAAACAAAGGCTGGCGCGAAGCGGCCCTAGTTTTCAGCTTATCTGAAAGCCTGGTGTAGTCTGTTACCCATAGGTTTTCATCCGTTGGTCGTTTTAAAATCCGTTGGAGAATTTCAAAAAAACATTTTCATATAGATCCTGAATTTCTTCACAACAGCAATGAACCTCATGACTGACAATCTTAAAATAATTCACGCCGAGCCCGCCACCGCCGCCAAGCACGATTGGAAGGAAACCGAGGTCGGGAGCGTTTTTGTTTCCAATTATCCGCCGTATTCGTTTTGGAAACCCGACTATTTGCCGAAAGCGTTTGAAGCGCTCAACGCGAAAGCGCGGCCGGACGCGACGCTCGGGCTTTATCTGCACATTCCGTTTTGCCGCAAACGCTGCAAGTTTTGCTACTTCCGCGTGTACACCGACAAGAACAGCAGCGAGATTCAAGCTTATCTCGACGCGCTCGCCAAAGAAGTTCAGCTTTACAGCGAAATGCCGGCGATCAAAGGCAGGCGGTTGAAGTTCGTCTATTTCGGCGGCGGCACGCCTTCCTATATCAGCGCGAAACATTTGCAGCACTTCGCCAAAACGCTGAAAGCGACGATCCCTTGGGAGGGCGCCGAAGAAATCACATTTGAATGCGAGCCAGGCACGCTCTCGGAACCCAAACTGGAAGTGATCCGCGAAATCGGCGTGACGCGCTTGAGTTTGGGCATTGAGAATTTCAACGACGCGATTTTGGAGGAGAATGGCCGCGCCCATCTTTCCGAGGGAATTTATCGCACGCTGCCATGGATCAAGGCGCTGCAATTCGACCAGCTCAACATCGACTTGATCGCGGGCATGGTCGGCGAGACCTGGGAAACCTGGCGTGAAACGGTGCAGAAGACTATCGACATCGATCCGGACAGCGTGACGATTTATCAAATGGAATTGCCCTACAATACGGTTTATTCAAAGTCTCTTCTCGACGGCGATAACCAGGTGCCGGTGGCGAATTGGGATACCAAACGTGACTGGCATGCGTATGCGTTCGAGCAGTTCGCGGCAGCGGGATATGAAATCTCCAGCACCTACACGATGGTGAAGAAAAATAAAAACTGCAAGTTCGTTTATCGCGACGCCGTCTGGCACGGCATCGATATGATGGGCACCGGCGTGGCGTCATTCGGCCACATTAGCGGCACGCACATCCAAAACGTCGCCGGCTGGAATGAATATTTCGACGCGCTCGACGCCGGCAAGCTGCCGCTCAGCCGCGCCTTTCCGACGACGACGAAAGAGCGGCTGACGCGCGAGATGATTTTGCAATTGAAAATGGGCAAAATCAAACCCGCCTATTTTGCGCGCAAATACGACGCCGATATTTTGAAGGTATTCGGCCCGCAATACGAGATGCTCCGCCATGAAGGCATGCTCGATTTCACCCGCGACGAAGTGGCGCTAACTCCGCAAGGCTTCCTGCGCGTCGACCAGTTGCTGCCGACGTTTTACGATCAAAAATACCGCAACGGGCGCTACACGTAACACCGGCTGCCAGTCGGTTTAGTCGCAATAGTTTAAGAAATTTTTAACGGCGAGCCGAAAAAACGGCCTGAATGAGAACGTTGATCATGATCACCCCACACGCCCGCACATTATTCTTTTTGCCGTTGCTTTTGCTGGCGGCATCGCAATCAGCGTGTCATGAGGAAAAGCCCGGAGCCGAGGCGAACCGCGCCGAGAGCCAACGACGCGAATCGGCTTTGCCTCTTCTCGATTCATCACGTTACGCCAATCTTGGCGAGAACGAGCTCGTATACGCGCTGGCGCCGGTTTGGCAAGGGGACACGCTGCAGTTCGCGGTGGAAATGATGTTTGCAGGCGATTCGAGCGGCAGCACGACGCTGGTTCTGCCGAATCGATACGGCGGCCAGTGGCATCTTGATGGCATACAAAATCTTCAAACCCTTTCGCCGGCGACGGCATGGCGCGACACCGATCAATCGCATCGCAAACAGCTCGTTCATCCGCCGCGTCAAACCGTTCACGTCAAATATCGCGTGGCGCAAACACGCCACGGCAAAATCCGTTTGGGCAATCATTACCAAACCGTTCTGCGCGAAAAGCATTTTCATTTTTTGGGTGAAACATTCTTTGCGCTGCCGGATTGGGATTACTACAAATCGGTGCGTGTCAAACTGCATTGGCACGATCTTCCCGCCGATTGGACATTGGCCAACAGCTTTGGCATCGGCCAAACTTCGCAAGAGATCGAGCTGACTTTGTGGAAATTTTGGCATTCCATTTTTGCCGGCGGGGATTTCCGAATTTACGAGCGGCAGATCGAGGAGCAGCCGATTTACGTCGCCATACGCGGGGAGTATGATTTCACGGATGATGAATTCAACGAAATGGTTTTGAAGATCATCAAGGCGGAGCGCGATTTTTGGAGCGACTACGTTTTTCCTTACTATTTGGTCACGGCGACTCCGATCTCCGGCAACGGCGATCAAGCCGGAACCGGACGCACCAATGCCTTCGCCATGTTTCTCTCCGGCGATCGCGAGCTGGATTATCGCCTCAAACGCCTGCTCGCCCACGAAGCTTTTCACACGTGGAACGGCGGGAAGATCGGGAGAAAAGAGCCGGAGGTTTTGGTCTACTGGTTTTCCGAAGGCTTCTCAGATTATTACGGCAGGCTTTTGCTGTTGCGGGCCGGCTTGCTCACGCCGGAAGATTATGTGCGGGAATACAACAAGGTGTTGAAAAGATATTACTCCTCGCCCGCGCGCCATGCCAGGAACGAGCGCTTGCTCGACGAATTTTGGGGCAATGACATCAACCAATTGCCCTACTGGCGAGGCGACATTGTCGCGCACAATTTGAGTGCAGCAATTCGCGCCGCCACCGTGGATTCGGCTTCTCTCGATGACGCCATGAAAAAGGTTTTAGCGGCAGCCGTCGAACGCGGCGTCGTGATTTCGGACAGCAGTTTGCGCGCCGTGTTCCGGTCGTATCTCGACGACGATCGTGTGGCGAAAATCATGAAGGCGATTGATGGTGATGAGTTTTTGCAGGCCGATCCGCTGGCGTTAAGCCCGTGCGCCACGCTGAAACTTTCCAAACGGCGCAAATATTTTTTGTTCGGCGAGCAGCTCGAGATTCCGCAATACCAGCTCATTTCAGAAACAAATGCGAACTGCTTCGATAATTCACGGTAGCTGTTATCAATAAAGCATATCGGCGGAGGAAAAGCGGTTTATGTGGAAACCCGACAGGCTTCTCAAAACCATTCTCGTCATGACGATGCTGACGATGATCATTATTTGGCTGCCGTTCGTACGCGGCCTGATGGATGGCGAGACGTATGAATGGGGCGCGTCATTTTGGGGATTGCAGTTTGGCGGCCGCGGCATCTCCGGCGATTACTGGTTGCTGGTTGTGCAAGCGATCATCGGCATTAGTCTGCTCTATTTCGGATGGCGCGGCGCGCGACAGCCGTTTCATTGGCTTTTGTTGATTTGGACGATTCCTTCTTTTATCGACGCCGCTTACAATGCCCTGCGCTTTCCGGAGAATTATCGCTTTCGCGGCGACACGCTGGGCGTGGATGTCTCGCTGGCTTGGGTCGGCCCATTGTTCTTCGGCGGCTTGGCCGCGCTGTCCGTCATCTGGGTGATTCGCGATTTGCGGCAACGGCAAACGCGCGAAGCGCCGGCGTGGAATCGCGCCAATAGCATCTTGTTGACCGTCGCCATCGGCTTGCTGCCGGTACAATTTGCCTTGCTGCGATTCGGCGAGCCGCACGGGACAACCGACCAAATCGGCGTGCTGTTGACGATAGCCCAATAGGTGATCTTGAATATGGCTTTCGCCCCGCGCGAGCGCAAAGCCGCCGCGAGTGTTCGCACGGCATGATGGCGGATTTTGTTTTGAATTTTTTCGTATTGCTAAAATAAGACTTGCTGATTTCTGTAAAATTAGTTAATTTTTACCCAGTATAGAACTTTTTAGCAAGTAAAATTGTGATTACTTGCCATTTGGTGCACTAGTAGGTTCAAAGAAACGAATTTAGCAGTTTTTGCAAATAACCCATGTCTGAAAAAATAGAAGAATTCTTGGAACAGACTTCTGTCTTCACCTTGAACGAACTCGTTACTGCACTCGGGAATGGAGCCGTCATAAATTCAAAATCGGTCTTCTATAACCTTATAAAGAACCGGCGTCGCTCAGGGCGATTGGGAGTGGTAAAGGAAGGCGTGTACTTTGTTGTTCGTCCTGGTCAAACCACAAGCACTGCCCCCGTTGACAGCTTTCTCCTTGCCTCCAGACTTGCTCCTGATGCGGTTCTGGCATTTCACACCGCGTTGGACATTCTTGGCTTTGGGCATAGTTTATTTTATGTGCACTATTATTTTTCAAAAAACTATCGCCGGCCAGTTCGCTTTCGCAGTGAGCAGTTTCGCTCCGTCAAAATACCGCAGCAACTTCTTCGCGCCGGCAAGGAGATATTTGGAACTGAGAAAGTAGAGCGGCTTGGGGTGAAAATTTTGACGACGGGGAAAGAACGAACGCTGGTAGAGGCATTGGAGCATCCGGAATATTGCGGCGGTTTCAAAGAAATGTATCGCTGTCTTGAGAAGATGCCGTACCTCCAACATGAGATCGTTCTTCAATATCTCGACATTCGCGAGCAAAAGAATCTCTTTGCAATGGCCGGCTTTTTTCTCGAGCAGCATCGGGAAGATTTCCACGTTGAAGAATCTTTGCTGCAATTACTTGAGCGCAATAAACCAGCTCAGCCTCTGTATTGGGATCGATCAAGGAAGAGTGGAATACTGATAAAGCGATGGAATTTAATCGTTCCCAACGCGGTCGTCGAACGAAGCTGGGAGGAATTTTGATGTAAAGTCAAGGAATTGCTCGCTCAAATTCTGAAATACGAAGACACCGAAAAGCAGTTTTTGGATCGTTTCCTCGATCAAGGCGAATACAAGCCTGAATTGCTTTTCGACGATGCCGAACGAGCGCAAAGGTTGAAGCATCATCCGGCCGTGCTCTGGAAACTGCAAAATCATCGAAAATACCTGGGGCTTGAGAATTAAACATGAAGAGAGCAAGGATGCAGCGTAGCCTGTCTGCAGCGCGCGTAGGAATGCAAACTTTGTTTTTTATGCCTCAATTTAAAAATTTTTGTTTAACCATTTTGCCGCTGTTTTGCAGTTTCCATTTTGCCTTTAACGCGCAAACAAAAACAAATCATGTCCAACACGATTGGCCGCAATGGCGCGGGCCGAATCGTGACGGCATTTCGCGCGAGGCCGGCATTTTGAAAACCTGGCCGAAAGATGGCCCGAAAGTGTTGTGGCGCGTGCCGCTCGGCGAAGGCTATTCGAGCATCTCGATTGCGAACGGCCTCGCATACACGATGTACGACGATGGCAACGACGAATTTCTCGCTTGTTTCGATGCCCTCACCGGCAAACGACGATGGCGCGTGCGCACCGACAACAAGTATCGCAACAGTTGGGGCAATGGCCCGCGCGTGACGCCGCTCGTTGAGGGAAATTTGGTTTACACCGTCAGCGCGCACGCCAGACTGTATGCGTGCGATGCCAAAACCGGCGCGGTGAAGTGGCAGCACGATTTGGCCAAAGAATTGAATGATGCGATCCCCGATCTCGGCTATTCAAATTCGCCTATCATTGACGGCGAGCTGTTGTTAGTTACCGGACTCGGCGGCACGAATCGCTCGCTCATCGCCTTCGAAAAAAATACGGGGCGGCGCGTCTGGTCATCGCACCAAGATCATCCTGGCTATTCGTCGCCGATCATCATCTCGGCGCACGGCGTTCGCCAGGCCGTATTTTTCACCGGAACCAAAATCGTGGCGGTTTCACCCGCCGATGGAAAAGTGATGTGGACTTATCCCTGGCGCACGGATAGCTTTGAGAACGTCGCGACGCCGGTTTTCTTTTCGAACGACAAATTGTTTTTCTCCTCGGCGCATCCGAAAGAGGCCGGCTCCGCCGTGTTGCAGATCAAAGCCACAAACGGCAAGGTGAATGCAGAAACGGTTTGGAAGAATAACATCATGCAACATCATTTCGCTTCTTCCGTCTTTTACGATGGTTTTCTTTACGGCACCGACCGCGCGATTCTAAAATGCGTCGAAGCGGGCACTGGCAGGGAGATGTGGAAGCAGCGCGGCTTCGGCGAAGGCTCACTCATTTTCGCAGATGGCCACTTGATCGTTCTCGGCACTGGCGGCAATCTCACGCTGGTCGAAGCGACGCCGGCAGCATATAAAGAAAAAGCTGGCGCGCAAGTGCTAAGCGGCAAATGTTTCACCGCGCCGTCACTTGCCAATGGCAAGCTTTATTTGCGCAATGAATCGGAAATGATTTGCTTGGATTTAGTGGAAGCAAATTTTCGTCAACGTCAATTAACTCACTAACAGGAGCTTGTTGAAATGAAGGGACAAAATTGTACCACTCTTGAAAAACCATCACGGCAGCGAAGATTTTCAGTCATCATGACTCGTACGTTTCGCTTACAGACTGGCAGTCTGTGTTACGGTTTTGCTCTCGTCATCGCAGCTTTATTGATGATAGGCTGGAATTTCAATTCGAGCAATCTGCCGGCGGCGAGCGCGCCGGATGATTGGCCGCAATGGCGCGGGCCGAATCGCGATGGCATCTCCAAAGAAACCGGATTGCTGAAAAGCTGGCCGGAGGGTGGCCCGAAAGTTTTGTGGCGCGTGCCGTCCGGCGAGGGTTATGCCGGCATCGTCATCGCCAAAGGGCGCGGCTACACGATGTACGGACAAAGCGGCAGCGAGTTCGTCATTTGCTTCGATCCGGCCAACGGCAAAGAGTTGTGGCGCTTCAAATCCGACGCGATGTTTGGAAACGATCAAGGCAATGGGCCGCGCTCGACGCCTACGGTTGACGGCGATTTGGTGTTCACGTTGAGCGGCAATGGCAAGCTGCACGCGTTGAGCACGGCAGATGGCAAAACCGTGTGGAGCCACGATCTGCGCGCGGAGTACGGCGGCAAAATTCCAACGTGGGGCATCTCGACCACACCGCTCGTCGAAGGCAATCTGCTCATCGTCGATGTCGGCGGCAAGTCCGGCCATTCGGTGATGGCGTTTGACAAATCCAGCGGCAGCGTCGTGTGGAAATCCGAAAGCGACACCCCTGGTTATTCCGCGCCGATTGCGATCACGACCAACGGCTTGCGGCAGGTGCTCGTTTTCACCGGCTCGGGCTTGGTCTCGGTTGCGCCGAACGATGGCAAACTCTTTTGGCGCTATGATTGGGAGACGCGCTACGATGTCAATGCCGCCACACCGGTTTTCATTGCGCCGGACAAAATTTTTATTTCGTCGGGATACGGCAAAGGCGGCGCGCTGCTGCAAACGCAAGCCAGTAATGGCAAGGCCACGATACGGGAAATGTGGCGCACCCGAGATATGGCAAATCACTTCTCATCTTCCGTTTTGCTCAACAATCATTTGTATGGCTTCGACGAAGCTTTCTTGACGTGTTTGGATGTCACCACCGGCCAAACCAAATGGCAGCAGCGCGGCTTCCAAAAAGGCTCGCTGCTTTATGCCGACGGCCATTTGATCGTGCTCGGCGAATATGGCAACCTCGCGTTGGTGGAAGTGACGCCGGCCAGTTACAAGGAAAAAGCCAGCGTGCAGATTTTGAAGGGACGATGCTGGACGATGCCGACACTCGCCGGCGGCAAGCTCTATCTGCGCAATCAGAGTGAGATGCTTTGTTTGGAGGTGGTGGGGAAATAACACCCGCCCGACGATAAATCATCGGGCTAAGAAATGTAAGACTGCTAAAGCAGTCTAAAATTTTAGTCCCCTTCAGGGGACTTTCAACTTTTAGCTGTGGAATTTATTCCACAGCGACACGGAGGAATAACACATCACATGAAATCGACAAATTACACGCGCTTGGTCACGCTGGTTATTTGTTTGCTCGTTCTATCATCAACTGCGGCGTTTGCTCAAACCGACACCAGAAAAAGTTACGTTTCAACGGACACCATCGTCGTCGTTGGCGCGAGAGAGACTAAAATCCCCACTGTCAACACCATCGCGACGAAACTGCCGCTCTCGCTGCGGCAGACGCCCGCCAGCGTCGGCGTCGTCACGAGCGCGCTGATTGAAAATCAGGGCGCTATCGTAGTCGGCGACGCGCTCCGCAACGTCAGCGGCGTCAATGCGCAAACCGGTTTCGGCGTGTTTGATTATTTCATGATTCGCGGCTTTGAGTCGGTCACCAGCGGTCTCGTGCTCACCGACGGTGCAGCAGAGCCGGAAATCACGTTTTACAATTTGTACAACGTCGAGCGCGTCGAAGTGCTCAAAGGCCCAGGCGCGTTTTTGTACGGCGGCAATCCGCTCTCCGGCACCGTCAACCTCGTGCGCAAGCAGCCGATCTTCAGAAATTTTTTGCACCTCGGCAGCTCGTATGGCCGCTTCGATTCCTACCGCAGCACCGCTGATTTCGGACTCGCGGATGCGGGTGGGCGCGTCGCACTCAGGCTGAACGCGCTGTGGCAGGATTCAAAAAGTTTTCGCGACGACAAAGACAATGAGAACATCAGTGTCAATCCGGCCTTGACCTGGCGATTGAACGAGAAGACCTCGCTAACCGCCAATTTCGAGCATGTGAAGAGCAAATACAAACCTGACACCGGCTTGCCGCTATTCAACAATCAAGTTCCGGACGTCCCGCGCACGCAATCGTATCAACTGCCTTCGGATATTTCCGACCAAAAAATCACGCGGGCGCGGCTTGATTTTGAGGCGCGCTTCAGCGAACGCTTCACGCTGCGCAACAAATTTTATTATACCGATTTGGATTGGCAATCCACCGGCACGCTGCTGCTAGGCGCTTTTCCGACGCCGTTCGGCACCGTCGTTGGCCGCGCGCTGAATGCTCTGGATGATCGCCAAAAGCTGGCCGGCAATCAGTTGGAGGCGATTCTGCGTTTCAACACCGGCGGCGTGCGGCATCAGATTTTGGCCGGCTTTGAAGTGAGCCGCCTCGGTGATGAATTTACGCTGGACGTGGTGCAGCAGTTGTCGCCGATTACCTTGGTCAATCCGGTTGAAACGACAACTGCCGTCACGCCTTCCCCATTTATGGAAACGGACGCGCGCAGCATCACTTATGCGCCTTATGCGCTCAGCCAAATTGCGTTTTCAGAAAAATTGCAAGCGACGCTCGGCGGCAGGTTCGATGCGATCGACTACGAAGACACCCGCACGCTGTTCCTGCAAGGCTTCCCGGTTCCTGCCTCGGCGAATCGCAGCTACGAAAAATTCAGCCCGATGCTCGGACTGGTTTATTCCCCGACAGCGAATCTTTCATTTTATGCCAATACGGGCAAAGCTTTTGGACCGCCGTCCACGCTGGTCGTCGGCAATGTTGAAGCCGAAGAAAGCACCCAATATGAAGTCGGCGTGAAAACGCAGTTTTATAATGGCAAGCTGCACGCGACGGTGGCGGCCTATCATCTCAAAAAGAACAATCTGACCATATCGAGCTCGAGCAGCCTCGCTTTTCTAGCGGGCAAGCAAAAGTCTCGCGGCCTGGAGCTCGAGCTGATGGCCGAGCCGGTGCGCCAATGGCAGACGTTCGTCGCGTATGCTTTCACCGAACCCGAACTGACGGAGTTCATCGATCAAATCGATGGCGTGCAAACGGTGAGGATCGATCGTTCCGGCAACGTTCCCGCGTTCGCCCCCAAACATATTTTGAATGTTTGGACGAACAAAACCTTCGACAATCGGCTCGGCCTCGGCCTCGGCGGACGCTATTTGAGCGAGCAGTTTATCGACGAGGACAACGCGTACAAGATCGACGATATTTTCACGTTGGATGCAATGCTGTATTATCAAATCGGCAACTGGCGCTGGAGCCTCAACGTCAAGAATTTGACCGACACGGAATATGAAACGCGCGGCTTCAGCTTGTTCTACTCCGCCTCGGTTTTGCCCGGCAGCCCGCGCGCGATTTACGGGCAAATGGAATTCAGGTTGTGATGGGGTGTTTTAAATTCCACCGCCCCAGCCTAAAGGCATGGGGCTAAAATGTGGAATGCCGCTGAAGCGGCATGTACCGGCTTGAGAATCAGGTAATGCACCTGCGGTGATGGCAACAAAATTTGTTGACTTGCGGCATTTTCATATTTATTATATCAATGGATTAAAAACCACACGGATACACTCCAACAAAAGATTTTCCGTGTGGTTTTTTAATCCGCGTGGAATTTGTTTAAAGATTTTTATAATTTATTTCCGTGCGCTATTCCCTACGGGCGCAGCCAATTCCGTGAGCGAGTATTTTGTTAAACACAGACGAAATGGAGCGAGCTTGAATTTAGCCGATGATGCAAAGCGACAGTTACTGCGCCACACCGTGGCGACATTAGCCTATCGCGGCGGCAAAGCCGTGCGCAATGCGCCCGAAGGATTCGCGACGTTCCGCATTGGCGAAAGCACGCGAACTCCGGAAAAAATCCTGGCGCACATTGGCGATCTGCTGGATTGGGCATTTTCGTTGGCGCAAGGAAAGCATGTTTGGCACGACTCCACGCCGCTGCAGTGGGATAAGGACGTGGAGCGCTTTTTCTTTGCCCTCAAAAAATTTGACGATTATTTGGCTTCGGACGCGCCGCTCGAATTTTCTGCCGAGAAATTATTTCAAGGGCCCATCGCTGACGCACTCACGCATGTCGGGCAAATCGCCATGCTGCGGCGTCTGGCAGGCGCGCCTGTTCGTGGTGAGAACTACTTCAAGGCGGAGATCGCCGTCGGTCGGGTCGGATCCGAGCAATCGGCGACGCGAGTCGAGTTTGATTGATTTCCAAAGCTTGAATAAAAGATGACGTTTGCATTATTCAGATTTTATGCTATATTCAAGATAGGATTTTAATTTTACACCATAAATGGGAATTTAAGCTTTAAACTCAGAGGAAATCATGATCGCAATTCGGCAAATTCAGGAAGTAAAATCCGGCGCCGTTACGGTTGCCCTGCCCGTTGATTTTCACGCCAAAAAGGTCGAAATCATCATTTTGCCAATCGAAGAATCCAACAATGGAGCGCAAAATTTGCAAGATTTGCTCCTTGCTGCTCCTACGCTAACCGATGATGAATTGCAAGACTACGAGAAAGTCAGGGAGTGGATGAGCCAATGGAACGTGAACGGCTTCTGATTGATACGTCAATTTTGATCGATCATCTTCGCAAAACGCCAAAGAATAAAACCGTCTTTTACCTGCTCGCCTCCCAATACGATTGAACTTACTTGCCCCGATATCCGTCTTAAATAAAATCGCCTACTTCCAAAATCGACGCAATGAAGTGAGAACTACTTCAAGGTCGAGATCGTCGTTGGTCGGGTTGGATCGGAGCTGTCGGCGACGCGAGTTGAGTTTGATTGATTTCCAAAGCCGTCTGCGCGTTTGAGATTGTCGTCAACATCTAAAGAAAACAGTTGCAAGGTTTATAACTATTGTTAAATTGGCATAATAAAAATGGTATTCCAATAATCCAATAACAAGAAGACAACGCAGCGCGCAAAAATCATTAATCACATGACGGAACGTAAGCAACCGCTTGCCGAAGTATTTGGACATTTGATTACAGATCAAACACCGATGGCTAATCGTTATCGGAAAAACCGTCTTTGTCCCTTTAACAATAAAGTCCCAAATTGTACAAAGGACAAAGCCAAAGACCCTCTTGGCGTTTGCAGCATATACCACAACGACGATGTCGTCATCACTTGTCCAATAAGGTTTCGACAAGACTGGATAATTACGGATCATGCTGCGGAATTCTTTTTTCAGTCGGGGGTAAAGTGGAGTTCCCTTACCGAGGTTAGATTGAATGATAACTTTGGGAAAACCGCAGGTAATATAGACATTGTTCTCGTTGCTTACGATGCAAACGGAAAAATTTGCGATTTTGGTGCGCTGGAAATTCAAGCTGTATATATTTCCGGAAATGTTCGTGCCCCATTTGAACGCTACATGACCAATCCCAAAGCCAATCAGAATATGGATTGGTCTGCAGAACCCAATTACCCCCGACCTGATTATCTCTCTTCGTCAAGGAAGCGACTCGCTCCCCAACTCATTTTTAAAGGCGGAATCCTGAATAGTTGGAAAAAGAAAATAGCCGTTGCTTTGAACAAAAGCTTTTTTGAAACACTCCCTGCTCTTAAAAGAGTGGAAAAGGAAAAAGCAGACATAGCATGGCTTGTGTATGATTTAAAGCTTGAGTCGGGCAAGCTTCAAATGGAAAAAATTGACACGGTCTACACAGAATTTCAGGCTTCACTCATAACAATCACACAACCCGTACCTGGAAAACTTGAAGATTTCATCAAGGTGCTTCAAGAAAAACTCGATGAGCAACTCGAAACTCCGCCTAAAAATGAAACAATAGAAAAACCATTTTGAGAATGGTGTTGAATATGAAACAGGAATTACTATTTCCAGACTTGAAAACTCAGCACCGGCCCTACCCCAAAGCCGTTAATGTAGCCTCTGTTCCACAGCGTAGTCCATTTCGATATCCTGGAGGGAAAACATGGTTTGTGCCGACCTTTCGAAAATGGATTGCGAGCATATCGCCTCGTCCTCGATTGCTTGTCGAGCCATTTGCCGGCGGCGGTATCATTAGCCTTACAGCACTGTTTGAAAATCTTGTGCAAAAGGCCATTATGGTCGAGCGAGACGAGGAGATCGCGGCTGTATGGCAGTCTGTTATAAATGGCGATGCTGGGTGGCTTGCTGACAGGATTCTTGAGTTCAGATTGACAAAAGAAAATGTTCTAAATGAGATCAATAAGCGCTGCGACGACATAAAATTTAACGCATTCCAAACGATTCTAAAAAATAGAACTCTCCATGGAGGAATATTAGCTGAGGGTTCCAGCTTTATAAAATATGGTGAAAATGGAAAAGGCATTCAGTCGCGTTGGTATCCCAAAACACTGGCGACTCGTTTTCGCAATCTTGATTTTGTTGCATCGCGTATTGGCTTTATTTGCGGAGATGGTTTGCAAGTGCTTCGTGACTATGCTGCCAATGATGATGCTGTATTTTTTATTGATCCGCCTTATACAGCAGGAGGGAAGAGAGCAGGAAGCCGATTATACAAATATTATGAAATAGATCATGAATACCTTTTCAAATTATGTGAGTCATTACAAGGCGATTTTATCATGACGTATGATATGGCCGATGAAGTCAAAAATTTAGCCAGAAAACACGGTTTCGAAATGAAGCCGATTGCTATGAAAAACACGCATCATGCCGAGATGACAGAACTTGTTATAGGGCGTGATCTTTCTTGGATGTCGGATACACCGATGATAAGAGAAAAGAGAGCTGTTTATAAAACAAAAAAACATTCACAAGTGTGAAGTGACAATATAGGAAAAGGAGGCAACCCATGCCAAAAGCTCACAAAAATTGCCAAAGCTGCGGCATGCCGCTGAAACGAGACGAAAAAGGCGGCGGCACGAATGCCGACGGCACGAAGAGCACGATGTATTGCAGCCATTGCTACGAAGGCGGGAAATTCACCTGGCCGAATGTCACCGTCGGTGAAATGCAAGCATTCGTAAAAAACAAATTGAAAGAAATGGGCTTTCCCGGTTTCTTGACTGGCTTCTTCACCAAAGGCATCCCTAAATTGGAACGCTGGAAAACCGCGTAAGCGCTTGGTTTAGCCGTTGAAAATTATTTGGAGCACGATGATGAAAAAAACTTTTCCGCGATGGACGCTCTATACCGCACTCTTCATTTTATACCTGCTTCACAACGATCTCTGGTTTTGGAACGACGCGACCTTGGTGCTGGGCCTGCCGGTGGGCTTGTTCTACCATTTTGGCTTCAGCATCGTGACGGCGTTCGTCATGTACTTGTTGGTCACTTACGCTTGGCCCGAACATCTTGAAGTCGAAGACGAAGGAGGGCACCAATCATGACGATGACGGTCATTTTTATTTATCTCGCTTTGGTGCTCGCCGTCGGCACGTTGAGCCACAAGCTTTTTCGCGGCACCGGTGAAGATTATTTCGTCGCCAGCCGCAGCTTCGGCTCGTTCCTGTTGCTGATGTCGCTCTTCGGCGCGAACATGACGGCGTTCGCCATTCTCGGCGCCTCCGGCGAGGCGTATCACGAAGGCATTGGCGTCTTCGCGCTGATGGCGTCGTCCTCAGGGCTGATCATCCCGACGGTTTTCTATTTTGTCGGCACGCGCATCTGGTCGTTGGGAAAACGGCACGGCTACCTTTCACAGATTCAATATTTCCGCCAGCGCTGGAATTCGGACGGCGTCGGTTTGCTACTCTTCTTCGTTGTCACCGCGCTGATGATTCCGTACATTTTAGTCGGCCTCATGGGCAGCGGCATCACGCTGAATCAAATCACCAACGGCGAGCTGCCGGTGTGGCTGGGCGGCCTCGTCGTTGCCGGCGTCACGTTGGGTTATGTCACTTATGGCGGCATGCGCAGCACCGTGTGGGTCAACACGTTTCAAGTTCTCATCTTCATGACGTTCGGCCTGGCGGCGTTCATCGTCATCTTCCGCGAATTGGGCGGCGTCGAAAACGGCATGATGATGGTCGCGGCAAAACATCCGGAGTTGTTGATTCGCGGCGATAAAATCACGCCGTTGCAGCTTCTCAGCTACACGTGCATTCCGCTCTCCGTCGGCATGTTTCCGCACATGTTTTTGCACTGGCTCACCGCGAAGCGCGCCAACACCTTTCGCTACACGCTGGTGTTTTATCCGCTGTGTATCGCCATTGTGTGGATTCCCAGCGTGTTGCTCGGCGTGTTGGGTGCGGTCGATTTTCCCGATCTCAAAGGGCCGGCGGCCAATTCGATTCTGGTGAATATGATCACGCTGTATGCGCCTGGCGTGTTGGCGGGGTTTCTCGCTGCCGGTGTGCTCTCGGCGATCATGAATTCGGTGGATTCGCAAGTGTTGGCGATCAGCACCATGTTCACGCAGGACATCGTTCGTCATTATGGCTTTCATGAGAAAATCAGCGAAAAGCAGCAGATTTGGTCTGGCCGTATTTTCGTCATCGCCATCATCGTTGCCACGTATTTGCTTTCGCTCGTCGTCAACCGCAGCATTTTCAAAATCAGCGTCTGGACATTCACCGGCTTCGCGGCGATGTTTCCGGTAGTGGCAGCGGCGGTGTTTTGGAAGCGCAGCACGAAATACGGCGCGTACGCTTCCATTCTCAGCGTCGTGGTGTTGTGGCTTTACTTTTTTCTCAAAGGCTCGGAAACCATCGGCGACGCTGGACTCATGCCGGTAGCGGTTATTCTCGCAGTGTCTGCGGGGGCGATGGTTATTGGCTCGTTGCTGACGAAACCGCCGGATGAGGCAACACTGCAGAAATTTTTCGCGACGGATAGGTATGTGAAGTCCGGAAGTGAACTGCTCGAAAGCGAGAAAGTTCGCCAGAGAAGCGTTCAGCATTAAACGAAATATCTTGATTTAGTTATAAAATTTCATCATATTGTTCCAGATTAATGGAACAATACTCATGAAAAATATAACTCCGAATCGATCACTTAGCGGCACGGACGCACAGTTGCTCACGAGGTTGAGCGAGAAGGGATCTGATATCTTTACAACGCAAATGGCGGCGAAGGCTCTTGGCCGGTCTTCTTTTGACATTCGCAAGCGTTTGCATTATCTCGTGCAGCGCCGGTGGCTGCAGCGTCTCGAAAAGGGCAAATATTTAATCGTTCCGCTTTCGGCTGGTATGGAAGGGCGCCATACCGAAAACGAGCTGATTATTGCCTCTCACTTGGTTTCACCGTATTACATCTCGTACTGGACGGCTCTGAGCTACTACGGTTACACCGAGCAACCTTCGCGCACCGTCTATGTCGCCACGACGAAACAAAAGCGGCCGGTGGCCATTCACGGCTTGACGTATCGTTTTGTGCAATTGCAGCCCCACAAATTTTTTGGACAGGCTCCGGTTTGGATTGGCGACAAACGAGTGAACCTCGCCAAAAAAGAAAAGGCCATCGTTGATGCGCTGGATCATCCGGAGCTGGCCGGAGGCATCATTCAAGTGGTGAAAGCTCTGTGGCGTGGGCGCGAAGAACTGAATCTCAATCAGCTCATCGACGCGGCGCTGCGGATGGGCAATCGCGCGATTACGAAGCGGCTGGGTTATCTCTTGCAACAAATCGGAATCGGAACGGAGCAGCACTTTGCCAAAATAGCAAAAAATTTGAGCGCGGGATATGCGGTGCTCGATCCGCTTTCGCCCAAGCAAGGCCGGCACGATACGCAGTGGCGGGTCGTGGTCAATATTCCCGAAGATGAATTGCTCGTCTGGAGAGAAACATGATCAGCCTGCGAGAAGTTCAAAAACTTGCTTACGAGCAACAGGTGTCGGAGCAATCTATCGAGCGTGACTACGTTCTGACGTGGATACTGGCGGAATTATCTCGTCATCCATCGTTAGGAAAAGCGGCTTTGCTCAAAGGAGGTACTGCCCTCAAAAAGCTCTATTATCCGGAATGGCGTTATTCCGAGGATTTGGATTTTACGCTATCAACATCTTGGGCCTTGGAGGCCATCACCACTGCAATTGGCGAAGTTTGTGTGGCTTGCCTGCCATCAGCAGGGCTTGAAGTCAACATTGCGACAGAAGAACCACGTTATGATGGCAATCAGTTGCGCAGTATGACGATCTATATTGCCTACATTGGCCCCTTGCGGCGAACGCGCCGGCCACGCGAACTCAAGATGGATTTTACTGCTGACGAAGTGATCGTTGCCAAACCGGTTAAACGCTCATTGCAGCGAATGTATTCGGATGAAGCCAAGCCACCGCGCAAGGTTTTGTGCTATACGCTCGAGGAAATCTTCGCAGAGAAAATGCGAACCATCCTGCAACGCACGGAGCCACGCGATCTTTATGACGTTTGGAGACTGCTGCAGGGGCATGCTCAGGAAATGAATTTGCCGTTGACAAAAAACATCTTCGAGGCCAAATGTCGCTTCAAAGGTATAGCGATCAAAAGCTGGAACGATTTTCTTAACGAGCAGAAAATTGAAAAATATCACGCCGCTTGGGAACGACGATTGGCTGATCAAGTAAAAGGACTATCACCGTTAAAGACCGTCGTTAGGGAAATGAAACAACTTTTAAGAACTCACTTTGGGTAAATTTGAGAATGTTATCTTGCTAGTCAGATTCATCATTTAAAGCCTACGATGCCAAAGTTATTCACAAAAACCTTTCATGTCCGTTGGGGCGATATGGACTTCAACGCGCACATGAAGAATACCGCTTATCTCGATCTGGCAGCCGACGTGCGCATGATGTATTTTCGAGCGCATGGCTTTACGATGCGCGAGTTTGAGCAACTTCGCCTCGGGCCGGTCATCATGCGCGATGAGCTGGAGTACTTTCGCGAGCTTCGGCTTCTTGAGCCGGTCAGGGTCACGCTCGCGCTCGCCGGCCTGAGCCATGATGCTTCAAAATTCCGTCTCATTAATGAATTTTTCAGAGAAGATGAGAAGCTGGCGGCAAGAGTAGCGAGCACCGGAGGCTGGCTTGATTTATCAGCGCGCAAATTGACCGCGCCGCCGGAAAAATTGGCTGTTGCGTTGAGAAACCTGACAATGACCCAGGATTTTGTAGAGCTTCCTTAAAAAGTCAGTCTCAGATATTGATGGATAACTACTCTGTCATGCTGGAAGCATCTTGTTAAGATCAAGCACGGTGCTAGTTTGAAAAAAGATTCTTCCAGAATGACATTTTTCTCTACTCGTAATCTGAGGCAGCACGAAGAAAGCGCCATTCATGAATCCAGAGAAAGAACTCATAAAACTGGACGACGTTCTCGCCGCGCGCGAGATCATTGCCGGCCGCGTGCATCGCACGCCGGTGACGCGCTCTTCTTATTTGGGCGAGCGAGCCGGTGTTCGGCTATATTTCAAGCTCGAGCTTTTTCAAAAGACCGGCTCCTTCAAGCCGCGCGGTGTTTTGAATAAGCTGCACTACCTCAGTCCGGCAGACAAGCAAAAGGGCGTGATTACGCTTTCCGCCGGCAATCACGCGCAAGCGCTGGCGTGGGCGGCGCGGCAAGAGAACATTCGCGCCACGGTCGTGATGCCGGCCACCAGTTTGCGCAGCAAGATCGAAGCAGCCCGCGGCTATGGCAGCGAAGTCGTGTTGGCCGAAGGTGATTTGCTGGCGACTTGCCTCCAGATTCAGAAGGAGCGCGACTTGACTCTCGTGCATCCGTTTGACGATCTCCATATCATTGCCGGACAAGGCACGGTTGGGTTGGAGATTCTCGAAGATGTGCCGGATGTCGATGCGGTGATCGTCGGCGTCGGTGGAGGTGGTTTGATCTCCGGCATTGCAACCGTCATCAAAACGAAGAAGCCGGCAGTTACAGTCATCGGCGTCGAACCGGAAGGCGCTTCGGCGATGACGCAGAGCATCCAACGCGGCGAGCCTGTACGTCTGGATCGCACCAACACCATTGCCGACGGCTTGGCCGCACCGTTTGCAGGGAAGCACGCGCTGGCTCATGTTCAAGCGTATGTCGATGAGATGGTGCTCGTCTCCGACCAAGAAATTGTTGAGGCGATGGGATTAATTCTCGAGCGCTGCAAAGTTGTCGCCGAGCCGGCGGCAGCCTCGACTTTGGCCGCCTTGCTCTCCGGCAAAATAAACCTGCCGCGAGAAGCGACGGTGGTTTGCGTGCTGAGCGGCGGTAATATTGACCGAGAGCGGTTGAAAGTTTTGTTGTAACTTTGTAATGAATACAAATCGACGAGCCACACCCAAAAAAACGCACGCAAAGACGCAGAGACGCAAAATTAACGCAAAGCTTTTTGTGCTTTTCTTTGCGCAACCTTAGCGGCTTTGCGTCTTTGCGTGAAAGCTTTTGCTTTTTCTGCACCGCGTGGCGTGGCGCCTGCGGCGCCATCTGCGACAAAGATTTCACTCTTTAGAAACTAAAGACCGAAAGTCCAAAATGTTCGATCACCCGAAACTCTTCTGCCCCGATTGTGGCGAAGCCGTCGAAGCCACGAATCAAAGCCGCCATCCTTTTCATGAAATGCCCCGCCGCGAGTTTTTGCAAAAGGCGGGAAAAGCCGCTGTAGCCGTTGCCGTCGCGCCGCTACTTAATTTTGCTTCGCCAATATTTGCTCGCGAAACGGGTGAGACGGCGGAAACGATGGTCAAGCGTTTGCGCGACACACTTACCGAAGTGCAGAAAAAAGCCGTGCTCTTGCCCTGGAATGATCCGCGCCGCCTGCGCGTCGATAATAATTGGAGCGTAGTGCCGCAGCGCCTCGGCGAATTTTATTCGAGAGAACAGCAGGTCGTCATTCAAAAAATTCTGAAAGGCGTGACGAGCGAAGGAGGTTATGAGAAAATCCTTCGCGCCATGCAGGATGACATGGGCGGCCTCGACAATTACTCCGCGTGTTTATTTAGCGACGACGGCGAGAAATTGGCGTTCATGCTGACCGGCCGCCATCAAACCATTCGCGCGGACGGCGGCGCAGAAAAAAATGCAATGTTCGGTGGGCCGATTTTCTACGGCCACGCCGTGACTTTCAATGAGCGGCCGGATCATCCTGGAAATGTGTGGTGGCATCAAGCGCGGCTCGCCAGCAAAGTTTTTCACGCACTGGATGGCAAGCAACAGAAGCTGGCGCTCGTTCTGCGAGACTCACCGGCGGACAATCCTGCAACCATCAGATTGCAAGGAGAAAGTGGCAAGTTCGCCGGCATTCCGGTGAGCGAGCTGTCGCGCGATCAAAAAGCTTTGGTCGAGGAAGTGATCAGATCGTTGTTGGCGCCGTATCGCCAATCCGACGTCGAGAAGGTGATGGCGGCAGTCAGAGCCAACGGCAGCGTTGACAAGCTCCATCTCAGTTTTTACCAAGACGGAGATCTGCCCGACAAGGACGGCATCTGGGACCGCTGGAAGCTCGAAGGCCCATCTTTCATTTGGTATTTTCGCGGCTCGCCGCACGTACATACGTGGATTAACGTTGCGCAGCGCACAAACATTTAATAGATGCTAAAAATGTCATTGCGAGCGTTTCTCAGCGAAGCAATCTGTATGGGCGTAGCCTTTGAAAACCAAGAGACTGTGTCCGGCGGATTGCTTCGGCAAAAAGCGCCTCGCAATGACAAATTTAATTTCAACGTAATGCCATGCCTTTCAGCGCACAATTGCGCGATTTTGTTTTGGAGCAGCTCCAATCCCTTGGCCGCATCTCTTCCAAGAGCATGTTTGGCGGCGTGGGTTTTTATTACAACACGCTCTTCTTTGCCATTCTTTATAATGACACGCTGTATCTCAAAGTCGACGATTCGAATCGTGGCGATTATGAAGCCGAAGACATGCAGCCATTCAAGCCGTACGAAAATAAACCGGCAACGCTGCAGTATTACGAAGTTCCAGCGCACGTTTTAGAAAACCGTGAATTGCTTGTCGAGTGGGCGCGCAAAGCCATCAACGCCGCGAAAAATGCAAGGCCCAAAAGACGAATGCAGAAATCAAGCACCCGGCAAAATGCCCGAAACAAAAAGCATTGATTTTGCGGAGAGATTTCCATGAAAATCGCCTACATCGCTGCCGGCGCTGCCAACATGTACTGCGGCAGTTGCATTCACGACAACACGTTGGCCGCCGCCCTCATTAAAAAAGGCCACGAAGTGGCGTTGATTCCAACTTATACGCCTTTGCGAACCGACGAAGCCAACGTCACGCTCGATCAGGTTTTTTACGGCGGCATCAATGTTTATTTGGAGCAAAAATTTTCGTTTTTTCGCCATACGCCGTGGCTGTTGGACAAGCTCTTCAATGGCCGCGCGCTGTTGAATTGGGCCTCGCGTTTTAGCGCATCCACGAATGCCAAGGATTTGGGTGCGCTCACCGTCTCGGTTCTGCAAGGCGAAGAAGGCCGCCAGAAAAAAGAATTGGCGAAATTGATCCAATGGCTGCAAGAGTCTTATCGCCCCGAGATTGTGCAATTGACCAATTCCATGTTTTTGGGAATGGCGAAAGAGATCAAAAAAGCGTTGGGCACTCCCGTGCTTTGCGCGGTGCAAGGCGAAGACATCTTTCTCAACGATCTCGTCGAGCCATACAAATCGCAAGCGCTCAAACTGCTGCGCGCCCGCGCGCGCGACGTGGATGGATTCATTGCGACGAGCCAGTATTACGCCGACTTCATGGCGGATTTTCTGCAAGTCCCCATTGAAAAAATGCACGTCGTGAGACTTGGCATCAATCTGCAGGGACATGGCGTTCAGCAAAATCTCAATGGCAACAGGAAATTCGTCGTCGGCTATCTGGCGCGCATCTGTCCGGAAAAGGGGTTGCACTTGCTCGTCGAGGCCTTTCACCAGCTCACGCAGAAGCTGGGCAAAAACACCCTCCAGCTTAAAGTCGCCGGTTATCTCGGAGAAAGAGATCGCCGTTATTTTGAGAACATCGTCAAGCAGATCGACGCGCTGGGATTGAGCGATGCTTTCCAGTATCATGGCGAAGTCACGCGCCACGAAAAAATCAATTTTCTCAATAGCCTCCACGTTCTTTCCGTGCCCACGACTTACAAAGAGCCGAAAGGACTTTCCATTTTGGAAGCACTCGCCAACGGCGTGCCGGTCGTGCAGCCGAGGCATGGCACATTTCCAGAGTTTATTTCACTAACTGAAGGCGGCATTTTGGTAGAACCCAACTCAGCTTCGGCAATTGCCGAAGGAATATTAAAATTGATCAATGACAGGCATCTGCGGGAAAGACTTGGCAGCCAAGGCAAAGCAGCGGTGCATCAAAAATTTAGCGATCACATGATGGCGGAAGCGACGGCAGAGGTTTATCGGCAGTACGCAAAAAACTATCATGTTCAATATACTAACAACAACTCAACAGTCCCCGCGCGATCTGAAATGTCGTTTCAAACACTCTAAAAATGCGCCAATTTTTATTCTGGCATGATTAGATTTAATTCATTACATTTAATACGGGCGTTCTCAAGACAAATGAACTTCGGAGACAAAAATGTACGATTTGAAAATTCGTCACCTCGCAAGCGTTTTCGTAGATGCTGAAAGTATAACTGCGAATGCCGAGAATATTACGGGGTTATTAAAAGTTCTTGATGATAAGACATTCTTGCCAGTTAGTGTGCAAGAGCTTTCGTTGGCTGGACCGGTGCAACGAATCGGATTTACGACACCGGATGGCGATTGGCAGCTAGTCTTGCTTGGGAAGCGGTTTGATGTTACCCATCTTCCAATTAGTCAAGAAGAATCCAAGCTTGGTGATTTTTCAAGTTTTTGTCAAGCTGCCGGCGCCAAGCTAATCAAGTCATTAAGTTTTTTCAAACGAAAAGCACATAGACTGGCGGCATTGCAGGAAGGATTCTTGCCAGATATGCCCAAAGACGTGACAGATAAAATTGTAAATCGCCTGTTTAAATTCCCTGCACTCTATTCCCAAAGCATTCCTTTTGAATGGGATTGGCGAGTTGCTTCTATTGTTGAAAGAGCCTTTGGGGGGCTTAAAGAACCAACGAACACGATTACGGCTATAAAGCGATGGTCTGGAAACTTGGCGAAACGGGAAAATCAGGAGATTGCCTATATACCGCTCGATCGAATTCGTGTGGATCTCGACATTAACACATCGCCTACGAATGTTTCTGCACGTTTTGAGGAAACCCATATCACCGGTTTCTTTGAAGAGGCTGGTTCATGGCATGAAAACCTTAGTTCTGAGATTTTTTCATTCATCTCTGGGAGGTGATAAATGAACGCGATTGTTTCCACCGCCAATTCTACTGACGATTTGCGCTTCAGGCGGGTATTGCCTATTGTTTTTAACGATTCTTACGAATCTGTTTCTGCAGCCAATCCATCCGTATTTAGGGAACTTCCTTTTATAGATCATGCTTCCCCAATTGAGGCTTTGATATTGCGGAAACCAGTTTTTATAATTCTTGACGCGATTGAAGAATTTTCATCCGAAATTGAAAGCTCGACTATCGAATTGATTAAGCCACCTCAAAGAACCGTTTTGCTGACGGCCAGAAATTCCGCGCAAACGCAGAATGCTTTCAATTTAGCCACTCGCTACTTCACGAAATCATTTAATCAATTTTCCCAACAAGAACAATTTAACCGAACTATCTTACGCTTACTCGAGCTTGAGCCCATCGAGGACGGATACTCACATCCGGCAGAACGCATCATTGAAGATGCTTTGAAGAGATACAAACAAGCTGCCCTTACTTGGATTCAATCCATTTACCTCAAAAATATCAAGCGACCAGCAATCGCTGCCGGCATACTTCGTTGTATTGGAAGCTTGAAACGCACGTTAGCCGAACCTTGGGGGAACGTGATGGCTATTAATGGCCTTTCGCATCCTGACATGGAAGTGCGAGAAGCTGCTGTTCGCGCTTTAGAAATGTGGGGTGGACGGGAATCGTTGGAGATTTTAAAAATCTACATTGACATCGAGCAAATCCCTTGGCTCAAAAGCTATATCAAACAAGTAATCGATGATTTGTCACGTTAAAAAGAATAATATTGAATTTTCTTGCTCGTAAAATAAGTAGGGCCAAGTGGGAACCTACGTCGTACACCGGAACTGAAGGCATTCGGGCTGATGCCGTTACCGGCTCATGTCTCCATACCTCTAATGACACCCTATCACTATGGCAATGCAACCAGGATCATGCAGATGTATCCGAGGTGGTTCTAGCCTTGTCAACAGCGATGGAAAAAATCGAGACGATACATGTTGCGCTGTTGGACAAGGACCATCTGCATACGAATGGTTTTGTGATTAAAGCTACCCCTGAAAATGCCAATATCCCTATTGAAGAGCTTCGCAGCCGGCATGTAGATCTGGCAAATCTCACCGTAACACAAATTCTTTTTCTCGCAAAAGAAATTGCAACCAAAGTACGACAAAATTCCGATTTTTATTTGTTTACAAAACTGGCCGTTCGGGAAATTCTTTGTACGGCAGTAAGAGCGGGCCGCTTGGATTTAAACAACTTGAAAGACAAGGTGAAGTTTGAGGTACAAAACAATCTTTAGGATTAAATGACTCATGGCAAATCCAAATGCTTCACAACCAGGCATGACCTGGCTCATCTTCGCGCTCATGACAGTTGTATCGTGGGGCCTTTATGGCGTGCTTCTGCATTCCGGCCAGATGGCGATGGGTGATCCCGTGAATGGACGCTATAAAGCATTTCTCTTTGTCGGCATCGCTTATTTGATCACCGCTGTGATCGGCCCAGCTATTATATTAATTGCCAATGGCGCTTCGTGGAGCATACCGGCAAAAGGTATCACGTGGTCGTTGGTGGCTGGAATTGCCGGCGCTCTGGGCGCCTTTTGTGTTTTGTTGGCATTCGGTGCGAAAGGCACGCCAAGCGTAGTGATGTCCATCGTCTTTGCCGGCGCGCCCATAGTCAACGCCATCGTCGCGTTGGCTCTGCATCCACCGGCAGGCGGTTGGAGCGCTTTGCGTTGGCAATTTATCGCCGGCATTTTGTTGGCCGCGCTGGGGGGATATCTGGTGACACTGTATCGCCCTGGCTCGTAACGCAGACTGCCAGTCTGCATCGAAAGCGATCTGACAACGCCTCTTTAAATGAAGCTCAAATACCATGCTTGCATCATGAGGAAGAAATACATTTCGCCGGGTCTTTTTATTGCAAGCGCTTTTTGCATTTTCCCGTCTGCTTTAAATGCTCAATCTGCAAAGTCACGCTTACAGCAAACTTTTGATTTGGCCGGCAAACGCTCGCAAGCAACGCAATATTTTTTGATGGAGTCCAAACTCATAAATTATGCTCTGGACGGAAAACGTGTCGGCACGACAACCTACCGGTTGCGCCTCAAATGCATCCCTGCAAAATTAACCAATAAGGCTGGCGACGAATATACTTGTGTGCGTTTCACCGTGCAACAAGGCAATGGCGCGGAAGTTGAAATACCCGCGCTTAAGAAGTGGTTATATATTTTTCATGAGCCGGGCATAGACGATAAGGGGCAGCTCTTTGGAATCGCGCACGAAAAATTTGAAAATTTGACTGACGGCGCGGGCAAGCCGCTGCCGTCCGATCAAACTTATCACGTTTATAACGCCTTTATCGATTTTCATTCATTCTGCAACGTCTTTGCGGAACGGGCGGCGGATGGAAGCGGCATTCAAGATTTGAAACAAATCGGGCAAAAAATCGTCCATGCTTCCGCATTCTCGGAGCCGCCGGTGAATTTGGGCAGCAAAATTTTGCCAGGCTCATCTTTTAAAAACGGGCAAATAACCCTCGAGTTCAAGGGGCTCGGCGTGGTAAATGGCAAAGAATGTGCGCTGATTGAATACGATTCAGGAGAGAGTTCTTTCAAGATGATCATGAAGCCGGCGCCGCTCATGGAAATTCAAGCCGCCGGAAGCTCGCATTATTTTGGAGATATTTACAAAGACCTGGCGACCAATTGGGTTCAAAAAATTACAATGACCGAGTTTGTCGTTGCTGAGGTGTCGTTGCCGATACCGCCCAACAAAATAAATTCGGTGGTCGAACGCCATATCAGCATTCTCAATGTTCGCGCCAGCGAATTGGGTTTGCAAACTCAATAAGCGCATGGAAAGGCCATCGCACGATTTGGAACGACAACCCCAGCACTTCAACAGAACAGAAATAATCATGCCCCACGAATTTCGCACCAAACGCCGAATCGAATTTGCCGACACCGACATGGCGGGCATCGTACACTTTGCCCGTTTTTTCATTTTCATGGAAACCGCCGAGCACGAATTTCTGCGCTCATTGGGAGCCAGCGTCGCCGCCAAGCTCGACAACCTGCCGCTCGGCTGGCCGCGTCTCGCCGTATCGTGCGAATATTTGAGTCCGGCAAAATTTGAGGAAGTGCTCGACATTCATCTGACGGTCGCCAGAAAAGGCAACAAGTCGATGACTTATAAATTTGAATTTCACCGCGGCGAGACGCTGATCGCGCGCGGCCAGGTCAGCGCGGCTTGCTGTGTGTTCTATCCGGATGGCAAGCTCAAGGCGATTCCCATACCGGATTTTATTGCGAGCCAAATTCAGGAAGCACCTCCGTCGCTATCTTGACACTTAATCGCCGCAACTTCGTTTCACCTCTACTTCGTACTTGACTATCAGCGCGAACGTTGGTATATTAAAACACGAACGATTAAGCCGATTTCACAATTTTCTGCCATTTAAGCCATGACAACGACCACTGCAAATACGATTTATCCACGCGAGCCGTATCTGATTGAAAACGACTATCGGGAGGAATACCTTCCAGAATCGGATGGGAAACCTATGGCCGAAACTGATACTCATCGCCGCTACATGCTGGATTTAATCGATGCGCTGGAAGAGTATTATCGCGATGACAAATGGACTTACGTTACCGGCAATATTTTTGTTTATTATCCTGATGAAACCGGCAAACTGCAACCCGTCTCTCCGGATATTTTTGTCGTGCATGGCGTACAGAAAAAAGAGCGGCGCATTTACAATATCAAAGTGGAAGGCAAAGCGCCGGAAGCGGTGATCGAATTGACCTCCACCAGCACCAAAATGGAAGACCTCGGCAACAAAAAATTCCTCTACGCCAGTCTGGGTGTGAAGGAATATTTTCTCTTTGATCCGTTAAGCGAAACGATGCGCCCGACGTTGCGAGGCTTTCGGCTTGAAGACGGCGATTACATACCAATCGTCGGAACCCGTTTGTACAGCGAAGTGATGGGGCTTGAGTTGAGATTGGAGGAGGGCAAGTTGCGCCTCTACAATCCCAAAACTTCAACGTATTTGCTAACGCGAGAAGAAGTCCACGCAGCGCGGCGGGCCGCTGAGGCTGCAAAGCAAAAAGCTGAAGCCGAAAGGCAAAAAGCCGAAGCGGCAAGGCAAACTGCGGAGACGAAAGCAGCGCAGGAATCAGCCGCGCGACAAGCCGCCGAAGCGGAGTTGGCGCGTTTGCGTGAGGAGTTGGCCAAACCCCGTGACAAGAAAATATAGCCCATCCTAATCAGCAGAAACCTGAAACGCCACTTGTTCTTTTGCGCCGGACAAATGGCGTTTTGTTTTGTTGTGGCGAAAAGAGTAGGACAAAGCTTGAAATTTGATCATGGCTGGCACCTCTTGATTTTGAACGAGAATTTGCCTACTATTCATCTGATTTAGCTCCATAAGGGAGTATGTGCCAAAAGCATTAGATCTGACAAACTAGGATTATCTTATGAGTCAACAAAACCAGGCTTATTCAAAATTGCTCGCAGAACGCATTACCATCGATCCGGAAATTTGCCACGGGAAACCGTGCATACGTGGCCTGCGCTATCCTGTTGAAACGATCTTAGAACTGCTAAGTGCTGGGATGACGACGGATGAAATCTTGGCAGATTATGAGGATCTCGAACGCGAAGATATACTGGCCGCTTTAGCTTATGCGACGCGATTAACTCAAATAAAACGAATGCAAGTCGCGCTAGTATGAACTTTCTGATAGATGCTCAACTGCCACGCCGGCTCGCATATCGATTACGAGATTTCGGCCATGACGTCGTGCATACGCTTGACTTGCCGCTAAAGAACCAGACACCTGATTCGGAGGTTAAAGAGATTTCTTTGCGAGAAAAGCGTATTGTTGTAACAAAAGACGGCGAACTTGTCGATTCATTTTTTCTCCAAGGCAAACCTTACAAGTTGTTATTGGTTTCGACTGGCAATATCAAGAATGCCGATTTAGAAAAGTTGTTCTTGCAAAACATCGAGCACATAGCAGAATCATTTGAGCAACATAGCTTCATAGAGATAGATAGAACGATGATTACGATTCATGTATGATTTTTGTTCATGAGGAAACAACCTTGCAAGGCTCACCTCCAATCTCTCTCAAACTCTCGAACGTACACAAATACTTCGAAAACGGAACCCGCCGCGTCGAAGTGCTTCACGACATCTCATTTGAAATGACCGCCGGCCAGGCGCTTGCCATCACCGGCCCCTCCGGATCGGGCAAGAGCACGCTGTTGCACTTGATCGGTACGTTGGATCAGCCGTCTGCCGGCAGCATTGAAATCAATGGCCAAATGCCTTTCTCGCTGCCGGAGCCGGAATTGGCTCGATTCCGCAATCAAGTTGTCGGTTTCGTTTTTCAAGATCATCACCTCCTGCCGCAATATTCGGTTTTGGAGAATGTGCTCATTCCCACCCTGGCATTTAAAAACAAAAATGATCATCCGGAAAAACGTGCCCGCGAGCTGTTAGAGCGCGTCGGACTCGCGCATCGCCTCGATCATCGCCCTGCCGAGCTTTCCGGTGGCGAACGCCAGCGCGTCGCGATTGCGCGCGCGTTGATCAATCGCCCCAGCCTTTTGCTCTGCGATGAGCCGACCGGCAATCTCGACCGCTCGACTGCAAATACCGTTGCCTCACTCCTCTTCGAGCTGCATCGCGAAGCGCAAAACATTCTCATCGCCGTCACTCACAGCCTCGAACTCGCTTCCCGCTTCGGCAAACGCTTTGAGCTGGTGGAGGGAGCTTGCGTCGCAGTTTAAGAAGTGGGACAAACCAAGTTGTTCATTTACTCCGCCTTTCTCAGCACAGCCAGAATCTGAAATGTCAAAGTTATTCAACCCCACCTCCTTGATTTATTTTTGGCGCATCAATCTCGCCGTGCTGCTCGGTGCCGCGGTGGCGACAGCGGTGCTCACCGGCGCATTGTTGGTTGGTGATTCGGTGCGCGGCAGTTTGCGCGATTTGACGCTCGAGCGCTTGGGCAAAATCGATCACGCTTTGATTTCTGATAAATTTTTTCGGCAACAGCTCGCGCCAGCGTTGGTCAACGATTCAGAGTTTAATCAACGCTTCGAAACGCCGGTGCCGGCGATTCTCTTGAATGGGACGGCCATCCACGCCACCAGCAAAGCCAGAGCCGCAAAAATCAACATCAATGGCGTCGACCAAGAGTTTGCTTCATTGCTCGGAAACACCGGTGATTTCTCCACTCTTTTTTCCAAAGCCCCGCAACAAATTTTCCCTTCCGTCATCATCAACGCCGCGCTGCAACAGGAATTGCAGGCCGAAGTCGGCGACCCAATTTTGCTTTCTTTTCCGAGGCCGAGCGAGGTGCATCGCGAATCGCTGCTGGGCCGGAAAGAAACGTCCGATCTCGTGGAAACCATCCGGCTCACGCTGACCGCCGTCATTCCCGATCGCGGCGCCGGTAGATTCGGCTTGCGTCCCAATCAAAATCTGCCGCGCAATGCTTTTGTGTCGCTCGCAAATTTGCAAAAAGCGTTTGATGAGAAGGATCGCGTCAACGCGCTGCTGGTTGCAAGCAAAATTGCAGCACCGGCAGATACGTCTTTGCAAAACTCGTTGCGGAGAGTCATCGCATTAGACGACCTCGGCTTGACGCTGCATCAACGTGATGGATACTTTTCTCTTGAAAGCCGCGAACTGATTCTCAAACCGCAGATCGCGGCAGCAGTGGAATCAATCGCTGCTGAGCTTGGAGCGCCAACTATGCCGGTGCTCACCTATCTGGCCAACGCGATGACGGCCAAAGGCAAGACGATTCCGTACTCGACGGTGAGCGCACTCGATAGCGCTCATGGCAAGATTTTGGGCGCGCTCGAATTAATCGACGGGACACCGGCGCCCGAGCTTGCCGATGATGAAATCTTTCTGAATACGTGGGCGGCAACGGATTTGGGAGTGACGAACGGCGATACGATTGGCATGAGTTATTATGCAGTCGGGCCGCGTGGAGAGCTTTTCACGCAAAGCGCACGTTTCCGTTTGAAGGGAATTTTGGCGATGACCGGCTTGGCTGCCGACCGCACGCTGACGCCGGAGTTTCCAGGGATTCACGATGCCGATGACATGGGCAGTTGGAATCCGCCGTTCCCAGTTGATCTTGATCTGATTCGGCCCAAAGACGAAGCGTATTGGGATGAATTTCGCGCGACACCGAAAGCTTTTGTTTCTCTTAAAACCGGACAAAAATTGTGGCGCAGCCGGTTCGGCAATTTGACGGCAATTCGCGTTGGCACGGCGCCGAATAGCGATTTGCCAACGGCGCAAAATATTTTTCAGAAAAAGTTGTTGGAACGGCTCGATCCCGAACAAAACGGGTTTGTCTTTCAACCGGTGAAAGAGCAAGGCTTGCGCGCGGCTGCCGGCGCCACCGATTTCAGCATGCTCTTCATCGGCTTCAGTTTTTTTCTCATTATATCTGCCGCCCTGTTGGTCGGTTTGCTGTTCCGGCTCAGCGCGGAACAACGCGCCAAAGAGATCGGCCTGTTGCTGGCTGCCGGTTACCCGCTTCGCAACGTCCGTCGCAGCTTGATGATCGAAGGCGGCATCCTCGCCGGCATTGGTTGTCTAGCCGGATTAGGAGGCGCGATTATTTATGCCGCGCTGCTGATGGCAGGATTGCGCACGTGGTGGGTCGCTGCCGTTGGCACTTCGTTTTTGTCGCTTCACGTCAATTTCGTGAGTTTGATCATCGGATATTTTACCGCCATTCTCGTGGTGTTATTTTCAATTTGGTGGGCAATCCGACAGCTTGGAAAAATTCCCGTCACCGTTTTGCTTAACGGTGTCACCATCATAGATGAAGCCAAACCGCAACGCTTCGCTCGCACCATCACGATTGCGGCAGCGGGATTGGCCGGCTTCTCGCTGCTGATTGCGCTTCTCTCCGGCGCAAACTCTTCAGCAGGGCTGTTCTTTGCAACCGGCGCGCTTTTGTTGATTGCCGGCCTCGCTTTTCTCTCGCTATGGTTTCGCCGGCAAGGCCGTCAAATCCAGCCAAATTTTGGAACAGCGCGGATGTCAGCCAGAAATACGGCGCGCCATCCTGGTCGCAGCTTGCTTTGTGCCGCGTTGGTTGGATGCGCTTGTTTCGTCATCGTTGCTGTCGGCGCCAATCGCCGCGAATTTGGCCAAGAGCAGCTCACGAAAAATTCCGGAACCGGCGGCTTCGCGTTGCTGGCGGAATCGGATATTCCGTTGCACCATGATTTGAACACACTAACAGGGCGATACGAGTTGGGCATTTCTGAAACAGACTCAACCGTATTGAATCGCGCGCACGTCATTCCGTTGCGCTTGCTGCCTGGGGAAGATGCCAGTTGCCTCAATCTTTACCAGCCTGAAAAGCCGCGCGTTCTCGGTGTTCCTAGCGAGCTGATCAAGCACGGCGGTTTTCAATTCCAAGCAACTACAGCAGAGAATATCGAAAATCCCTGGCAGTTGCTCGAACAAGAACTTGAACCCGATGTAATTCCGGCGTTTGGCGATTACAATTCCGTTTTGTGGATTTTGCACCTCGGACTTGGCAAAGATTTGGTGATGCCAGACGAGTTGGGGAGTACCATAAAACTTCGTTTGCTTGGTTTATTGCAAAGCAGTATATTTCAAAGCGAGATTCTCATTTCGGAAGCCAATTTCTTAAAACATTTTCCGAGCCAGAGCGGTTACTCGTATTTCTTGATTGAAACGCCGATCACCAACGCGGAGGCGACGACGCAGATTTTGGAAAGCGCATTGAGCGACTACGGTTTCGATGTCAGTTCAACAACTGAGAAGCTGGCCAACTATCAAGCGGTCGAAAACACTTATCTTTCCGTCTTTCAAATGCTCGGCGGCCTCGGCTTGCTGCTGGGCACGTTGGGCTTGGGGATTATTTTGATCCGCAACGTGATCGAGCGCCGCGGCGAGCTGGCAACGCTGCGCGCGTTCGGCTTTCGCCGCTCGACTTTAGCGAAGATGCTGGTTGCCGAAAACAGCTTTCTGATCATCTGCGGCATTCTGATTGGCAGTTTTTCCGCGTTGGTGGCAGTGCTGCCGCATCTGCTCGGCGGCCACGCGCAAACGCCGTGGCTTTCGTTAATTTTGACGCTTGCGCTCGTGTTCGTGATCGGGTTGATCGCCAGCCTCGTTGCAGTTTCAACCGCGCTGCGCATTCCGCTGCTGCCGGCGTTGAAGGCAGAGTAAGGGAAAATTGAAGTATCACAGTAGATTTGAATAAAAAATCTTACCAACGGATGCCATCTCAATACGGTGGCTATATTGACAATAACAGAACAGGAAAGGACTCAAAATGAGAAAACCTCTGGTGAATTTGTCAAAGGCATTTTCAACACTCGTTATATTGTGCCTGCTCATCGTTTCCAACAATAGCTTCGCCCAAACCAAATCCCAAAAGATCGAGGCTTTGCTCGGCCAATATCACGAATATGGGCAATTCAATGGCGCGGCGCTGGTGGCGGAGAATGGGAAAGTTATTTTCAAAAAAGGCTTCGGGATGGCCAACATGGAATGGGATATTCCCAATATGCCGGATACGAAATTCCGCGTCGGCTCGATCACCAAGCAATTCACGGCGATGCTGGTGATGCAGTTGGTTGAACAAGGCAAGCTGAAGTTGGATGGCAAACTCACCGACTACTTGCCGGACTATCCCAAAAGCACGGGCGACAAAGTGACGATCCATCATTTGCTCACGCACGTCTCCGGAATTCCCAGCTACACTGGGTTTCCCAATTTCTTTCGCGATCTGAGCCGCGATCCTTATACGCCAGAGGCATTTGTAAAAACCTTCGCTGATTCGGCTTTGCAATTCGAGCCTGGCGCAAAATTTCTCTACAATAACTCCGGCTATTTCCTCCTGGGCGCCATCATTGAAAAAGCAGCCGGCAAAACCTATGAACAAGCTTTAGCTGAAAACATCCTGACGCCGTTAAATATGAAAAATACCGGCTACGATCATCACGGCACGATTCTAAAAAAGCGCGCAGCGGGATATGAGAAGCGCCTCGGCGATTATACGAACGCCGCCGATTGAGATTTTCAAATTGAATGGCGAAGCCTTTCCGCAGTCTTCAAATGTCTATGACAGCTTGGGCGAAGCGTATATGATCAACGGCGATAAAGAGCTGGCGATCAAAAACTATGAAAAGTCGGTTGAGCTGAATCCGCAGAATACCGGCGGCATCGAGATGCTCAAAAAGCTCAAAGCTAATTGAGGCCAGGTTATGAATAATCGAAAAACCTCCGTTAAAGCCCTCGGCGAAATCGCTCTGCGCGTCAACAATCTCGACGCGATGCAGAAATTTTATGAAGAAATGATCGGTCTCGAGTTGATGAAAAGATTTCCCAATATCGCGTTCTTCAGAATCGCTGCAGGATATGCCGGACACACGCAAATCCTGGCGCTGTTTGATCGCTCGTCTCAACTCAACTATCATGGCGTGAGCGCGGAAAAATCAACGATTGATCACATTGCCTTCGCCATATCACCGGCTGATTTCGAAGCTGAAAGAAAACGGCTCGAACAACTTGGCTTGCACGTGGAGACGGCGGAGCACGCTTGGGTGCATTGGCGCTCGCTCTACATCAAAGATCCGGACGGCAATGAAGTCGAGTTGGTTTGTTACGATGAGCAAGTATAAAATTCTCGTTCGTAGTTGCGCCTTCAGGCGCCAGCGTAGCGCTATTAAAAACTTTCCCAATAAACTCGTTAACGGCTGTTTTGTAATTGCCATTCGTTTCTCAGCGAAGCAATCCTTTGAACACCAAGAGATTGCTTCGGCAAAAAGCGCCTCGCAATGACCCACATTCCAATACGCAACGAGTATCGTGCCACAAATACGGAGGAAGTGATCATGTTCCAACTCAAAAGAATGCACACCTTTTTTGCGGCAAGCTTGATTACTCTTTGTATCTGCTTGTTGCCAACCGCGGCACTCTTTCCACAAAATGGCGCGCGGCCAAATCCACCAATAGCAGAAAAGAATCCGAAGATCGACATGATTCACGGCGACAAACGCGTGGATAATTACTTCTGGCTGCGGGAGAAGGCCAATCCGAAAGTTGTTGAGTATCTCCAGGCCGAAAATGCGTATGCCGAGCAAATGCTCGCTTCGACCAAACCGTTGCAGGAGAAGCTTTATCAGGAAATGCTCGGCCGCATTAAACAGACCGATCTCTCCGTGCCTTATCGCGACGGTGAATATTTTTATTACTCCCGCACCGAGCAGGGAAAACAGTATTCGATTTATTGCCGCAAGAAAGGCTCGCTCGAAGCGCCGGAAGAGATTACGCTCGACCTCAACGAGCTGGCAAAGGGACACAAGTTCATGGGTCTCGGCGCGTACCAGGTGAGCGACGACGGCAATCTGCTCGCTTATTCGCTCGATTCCACCGGTTTTCGGCAATACACGTTATACATCAAAGATCTCCGCACCGGCCAGCTTCTTCCCGACAAGGTCGACAAAACGGTTTCAGCCGTTTGGGCCGGCGATAATAAGACGCTGTTTTATTCCACCGAAGATCACGCCAAGCGGCCGAATCGTCTCTATCGCCACACGCTCGGCGCGAGCAGTGACGAATTGATTTATGAAGAAAAAGATGAACTATTTCGTTTCTATACCGGCCGCTCGCGCAGCAAGAATTACATTTTCATGTTCATCAACAGCCTCACCACTTCCGAAGTGCATTATCTTTCCGCCAATCAGCCAAACGGCGAGTGGAAAATCATCGCGCCGCGCCAGCAAGATCGCGAATACGAAGTCGATCATCACGGCGATCTGTTCTATCTTCTCGTCAATGACACGGGCCGCAACTTTCGTCTCGTTTCAGCGCCGATCAGCGATCCCAGCCCGCAGAATTGGAAAGAGCTCATTCCGCATCGCAGCGACGTGATGCTGACGGGAATGGATTTCTTTGTCAACCACTACGTGGTCTACGAGCGCAAGAACGGCCTGCCGGAGATTCGCCTCACCGACTTCCGCAGCGGGCAGTCGCACAACATTGCATTTCCGGAACCGGTCTACTCGGCGTTTGCCTCGACGAATCGCGAGTGGAATGCCAACAAGCTGAGATACAGTTATCAATCGTTGGTGACGCCGAACTCGGTTTTCGATTACGACATGGACACGCGCGCGAGTACGCTGCTGAAGCAAACCGAAGTGCTCGGCGGCTATGATGCAAAGCAATATGTCTCGGAGCGGCTTTATGCAACAGCCAAAGACGGCGCGCGCATTCCGATTTCGCTGGTGTACAAAAAAGGCGTAAAACGCGACGGCAACGCGCCGATGCTGCTCAATAGCTACGGCTCTTACGGCTCTTCGTACTCGGTGAGTTTTTCCTCCAATAAATTGAGCCTGCTCGACCGCGGCTTCGTCGTGGCGATTGCGCACATTCGCGGCGGCGGCGAGATGGGAAAGGCTTGGCACGATCAAGGCCGGATGCTGCACAAGATGAACACGTTTACGGATTTCATTGCGGCAGCAGAATTTCTCATTGCGCAAAAATACACTGCCAAAGATCGTCTCGTCATCGAAGGCGGCAGTGCCGGCGGCTTGCTGATGGGCGCCGTGACGAATCTGCGGCCCGATCTTTTCAAAGCCGTGGTCTCGCACGTACCGTTTGTCGATGTGATCAATACCATGCTCGATGCCTCGCTGCCGCTCACGGTGCAAGAATACGCAGAGTGGGGCAATCCGAATAAAAAAGAAGAGTACGATTACATGAAGCAATATTGCCCCTACACGAATTTGGCGGCAAAGGCATATCCGACGGTTCTCGTCAAAACCTCGTTCAACGACAGCCAGGTGATGTATTGGGAGCCGGCAAAATACGTGGCAAAAATGCGCAGCTTGAAGACGGACAAGAATCCGCTTTTGTTCGTGACCAACATGGGCGCGGGTCACGGCGGCTCGTCGGGGCGCTACGATCGGCTGCGCGAGATTGCGCTGGATTATGCGTTTATGCTGGAGCAAGCAGGTATCAAGCAGTAGCATCCGGCGAGAAAATCAGTCGCAAATCGCCGGCTCGCAAATGACGCCGATACCGCAACCGTCACGGCGTTGAACGACGGAAAGAGTGGAATGTCATTCTATAAGAATCCCTTTGCACATCAACAAGATGTTCTCGAATCAAAAAAGATCCTTACGGGATGACATATTCCTTTATTCTTGCAAACATTTTTTGGCGAGGAAATAATGATCCGCCATCGTTTTATTCGCTTAATCTTCGCGCTGCAAATCGTTGGCATTGCCTTTTTCGGATGCCAACGCGAGAAGATGCAACAAGGCTCCGCTGAGCTTGCCGCATCCCTGAATCGCATTGCCGAAGCCTATGTCAAGCTCGCGCTTGCGGTCGGACAACATGATGCGAACTATGTTGATGCCTATTACGGGCCGGAAGCTTGGCAGGAGCAGGCGAAGGCGGAGAAGAAACCGCTCGCCGAAATTAAACAAGCGGCAGCACCTTTGCTCGCAGAATTGGAAAAATTCGATGCTTCCGGACAAGAAGAAGTCGTCCGGCTTCGGCATCAATACTTGCTCAAACAACTCCGGTCGTTGGTGGCTCGCGTCGAAATGCTCGAAGGAAAAAAATTCACATTCGATGAAGAATCGCAAGTGATTTACGACGCGGTGGCGCCCACTTTTCCGGAAACTCATTTTCAAGAAATTCTCGACCGCGTTGAAAAACAGCTTCCGCCTGGAAACGGCACGCTGGTTGAGCGGCTCGAACGATTTCGGCAAAATTTCATTATTCCGCCGGCCAAACTGGATACCGTTTTCAAAATTGCAATTGCCGAGGCGCGGCGAAGAACCAAGCAGCATATCGAGTTGCCCGCTGAAGAGAGTTTTGTTGTGGAGTATGTCACGAACAAATCGTGGAGCGGTTATAATTGGTACAAGGGCAACAGCCATAGCGTGATTCAGATCAACACGGATTTGCCGATTTATATCGACCGCGCAGTGGATTTGGCGGCGCACGAGGGCTATCCGGGCCATCACGTTTACAACACACTCCTTGAAAAGCATTTGGTGAAAGAGAAAGGCTGGGTCGAATTTTCGGTTTATCCGCTGTTCAGTCCGCAATCCTTGATCGCGGAAGGCAGCGCGAACTACGGCATCGAAGTCGCCTTTCCTGGCGAAGAGCGCTTGACCTTCGAGCGCGAGGTGTTGTTTCCTTTGGCTGGCCTCGATCCCGCCAAAGCTGAAGCGTATTCTGCGATTCAAAATCTGGTTGCCGAATTGAGTTACGCGCGGAACGAAGCAGCGCGGCGTTATTTGAATGGCGCGATCAATGCGGAAGCCGCAGCCGCATGGCAATCGAAATTTGCGCTCATGTCGCCGGAGCGCGCTCAACAAAGCACCCGCTTTATCGATCAATATCGGAGCTATGTCATCAACTACAACTTGGGCAAAGACCTCGTGCAGAGCTACATCGAGAAGAATGGAGGGACGGCGGATCAACCGCAAAAACGTTGGGAAGAATTTAGCAAGCTGCTCGCTTCGCCGCGGCTGCCATCGGGATTGAAGTGAAGATGTCGAAAAATTGCCCAACGGATAAAAGCGGCCAACGGATCTTTTTGAATTAGTTAACAGCCTTTATCAGTTAGGCATTTTTTTCCGTTGCAGCAGTAAATTTTCTGGATACTTTCACATACTGATTGAAATGTAACAGACCAACGTCATTGCGAGGCGTTTTCTGCCGAAGCAATCTGCTGTCGACAAGAGATTGCTTCGCTGAGAAACGCTCGCAATGACGATTTCGAATTAACCCTAAACAAATATATCATCTGAAAAATCAAACCAAAGGAATTTCTTATGTCATTCTCCAACCCCGCCAGCCAGGCCAAAGAAAACGCCGCCGCGTATGTCAAATTGCTCATGGACTTGTTGGGAGACCGCGATCCATTTGAGGTGCAATCGCAACAGCTCACGACGCTGCAAGCCGAGCTTGCCGGCATCGACGAAGCAACGCTGCGTCGTCCCGAGAAGCCGGGCAAGTGGTCGATCATGCAAGTGGTGCAACATCTTGCCGACTCCGAACTGGTTTTTCGGTATCGCATGCGGATGATTCTGGCGTACCCCACGCCTGAGATTCAGGGCTACGATCAAGATTTGTGGGCCACGGGACTCAAATACAACGAGATGGATTTAAACGAGGCGCTGGAACAGATTCGGATGTTGCGGTCGGCAAATTTGAAAATGCTGCGCAAGCTGAATGAGAAGGAAATGGAGCGCTACGGCATTCACAGCGAGCGCGGGCCGGAGAGTATCCGAAAGATGTTGCAGATGACTGCCGCGCACGACATACTTCATCTGAATCAGATTCGCAGGATCAAGAAAGCGCACGGACTGACATAGCATGACATTCGAAATAAGCGCCGCCGAAGCACGCTTCGAAGCTTGGCGTCAGCGCGCCGGTTTCTTTTTAGCGCCTTTCGTCTTCGTTGTGCTTTTGATTTGGCCGATGCCCAACCTCGATCCGGAGGCGCACAAGCTCGCGGCAGTGATGGGACTGGTGATGTGCTTGTGGATCACCGAAGCTTTGCCGCTGGCGGTTACCGGCTTGCTTGGACCGACGCTGGTTATTTTGCTCGGCGTTGCGCCGGCAGCGAAAGCATTTGCGCCGTTTGCCGATCCGATCATGTTCTTATTTGTCGGCGCTTTTGTATTGGCGCGGGCCATCAATTTGCACGGATTGGATCGCCGCTTTGCCTACGCTGTGCTCTCGCATCGTTGGGTGGGCGAAAGTCCGAGCCGCATTCTTTTTGCTTATGGCGCGGTGACGTGCACGATTTCAATGTGGATTTCCAACACCGCGACCGTCGCGATGATGTTCCCGATTGGATTGGCGATCGTCAACACCATGCGGCGACTGCATCCCGAAGCGGTGAGCAGCAAATACGCCAGCGCCATGATGTTGATCTGCGCCTTTGCCGGCTCCATCGGCGGTTTGGCCACGCCAGTGGGGACGCCGACCAATTTGATTGGGCTGGGCTTTGTCGAAAAGCAACTCGGCCGCCAAGTGCATTTTCTGGAGTGGATGCGTTTTGGTGTGCCCATAGTAATCGTTCTTTATTTCATCTTATTTGCATATCTAAATTTTTTGTGTCCAGCCGGTGTCAAGCGATTAGCAGGAGTGCGGGAGTCGCTCGTTGCCGAGCGCGCCAAGCTCGGAAAGCTCTCGACCGGGGAATGGAACACTTTGATTGCCTGGCACGTCACAGTTGCCTTGTGGATCGCGCCAGGCATTTTGGCCGTGATTTACGGCGAAAACAGCCCAATCACGAAGGGCTTCTCGAAATATGTGCCGGAGAGCGTCGCGGCGCTGCTCGGGACATTTTTGCTTTTTCTGCTGCCAACCAATTCGAAAAAACGCCAATTCACGATCTCGCTTAAATCGGCGCTGGAAATCGATTGGGCGGTTTTGGCGCTGTATGGCGGCGGCATCGCGCTCGGCCAGATGGTGTTTGAAACCAAGCTCGCGGATGCGCTCGGCAAAGGCATGGCCGATTGGATTCCCTCAACCAGCTACGGCATCATCGCGATTGCCGCGATCGTTGCGACATTAACCTCGGAATTGACGTCGAACGTCGCTGCGGTGAATATGGTGGTGCCACTGGTTATAGCGATGGCCGGTTCAAGCGGATTGCCAGCCGCGCTGGCTGCGAGCATGGCCGCGACACTCGGATTTATGTTGCCGATCTCCACGCCGACGAATGCGATTGTTTACAGCTCGGGATTCATTCCATTGCCGCGCATGATGAAATATGGCATCTTGCTGGACGTGATCGGCTTCGTCGTGATTTTGATTGGGACGCTGCTGCTGGTGCCAACCCAGTAGCACAGACGGCGTCGTCGCTCAATGCTGCACTAAAAACAAATTTGCCGACGAATCGTAGCGCAGACTGCCAGTCTGCAAACGAAAACAAGCTGCAAGCCTACGACCGTGGGCTTGCACTACAAATCTTCGCAGTCGTTCATGCTCTGCCACAGGCCAATGATAGTTTTTCGGAGTAATAAGATATCAATCATGTTAAGGAGAAAAGCACCATGTCTCATCCCCTCAATTCCCACCCGAATGAAAACGAATATGCGCCTTATTACGGCAGGTACATTTCGCTCGTGCCCGATGGCGATTTCTTCCTGCTCTTGAATAAGCAGTTTGATGAAACCCTGGGATTTTTGCGCAACCTGACGGAAACACAAGCCGAAACCCGCTACGAGCCGGGCAAATGGAGCATCAAAGAAGTGCTCGGCCATGTCATCGACACCGAACGCATCATGAGCTATCGCGCTTTGCGCATTGCTCGCGCTGACGAGACGCCACTACCAGGCTTCGAACAAGATGATTATGTCCGGGCTGCAAATTTCGATTCACGAACTTGGGACGATCTTCTGGCCGAATTACAAGTCGTGCGCGCTGCAACAGTGGCGCTCTTTCGCGGCTTGGATGAAAAAGCGCTTGGCAGACGCGGCACGGCCAGTAACCTTTCAGTGACGGTGCGAGCGCTTGCCTACATTATCGCCGGCCACGAGCGGCACCACCTGAATGTTTTGCGGACGAAATATTTACCCACTCTCGCTTAGGCAGCGCATGGCAGATACCACTTGCAAGTGTTCGTGGAAGCGGTTATATTGAATGAAAAATACGGCATGCCGTTCGCCAAGCGCATGCGCCTCAACAATATTGAGGTCATTTATTATGTTATCACGAAAGAAGCCTTTCAAAAAAAAGCGAGGTGAGATGAAACGCGTGTTTGTCACCACCGTGCTGTTCATCGCAGCGTTATCTTTGGCTCATATCCAAAACGATGCGAGTTACCGAAGCAATGATGTTTGGCTCGTGCAGGAAAGAAATGTCCGCGCGCACCTGGAGTTTCTTGCGAGCGACGCATTGAAGGGCCGTGGCAGCGGCACGGAATACGAGCTTATCGCGGCGCAGTACATCGCCTCGCAATTATGGCAGTTCGGAATCGAACCTTCCGGCGACGCTGACGCGACTTCACAAAAAACTTTTTTGCAAACGATAGCGCTAACTAAAAGGACTTTCGCAGAAGCGCCGCGGCTGATTTTCAATTTTGATGAAAAGACAACGGAGTGGACGCACGGCAGGGAATTTGTGCTATCGCGAGCTTCTGCCGCGGAATTCAGCGGGCCATTGCAGAAAATGGAAATTGGCGGGCAACCTCAACAGCGCGCCATTGTGCTGCTCAACTTTCCTGAAGACATAAAATCACAAGAGCGCAACCGGCAGATACGCGCGATGTTGAGCAAAGGGGCGGCGGCAGTTTTGATTACGCTGCCACCGGAGTGGCAACAACGCTGGTCGGCCCTTGCCTCACGAATGCCGGAAATGCCGATGACCATTGACAGCTCCAGCAGCTCGGGCAGCATGATTTACTTGAGCATGGATGCCGCACGAGCGCTTCAACAAATTCCCAACGGCACGACCATTCAGATCAAAGGCCAACTAAGCTCCCCTGAAATCATGCACACTTGGAATGTGGTGGGGCAATTGCGTGGCAGCGATCCCAGGATGGCGCAAGAAGTTGTTCTGCTCTCCGCCCATTTCGATCATCTCGGCGTGTGTCGCGCCGTCGCCGGTGACAGTATTTATAACGGCGCGGACGATGATGCCTCCGGCGTCGTGGCGGTGTTGGAATTGGCAAGAGTTTTGGGCGCCGGGCCGAAGCCGAAACGCACGGTTTACTTCGTTCTCTTTGGCAGCGAAGAACGCGGCGGCTATGGATCGCAGCACTTTATCAAGAATTCGCCGGCGCCATTGAACAACATCATTGCCGATTTGCAGTTCGAGATGATCGGGCGTCCGGATCCGAAAGTCCCCGCCAACACGTTGTGGCTCACCGGTTTCGAACGCTCCAACCTGGGGACGGAGCTGGTGAAGCATGGCGCGCGTCTTGTTGCCGATCCGCACCCCGAAGAGAATTTCTTCCAGCGCTCGGACAATTTTGCCTTCGCACGGCTCGGCGTCATCGCCCACACGGTTTCCAGTTATGGCTTGCACGCGGAATACCATCAGCCCAGCGACGATTTGGCCCACATTGATTTCGCCCATATAACAAACGCCATCAATGCGATGATCAAGCCGGTGCAGTGGCTCGTCAACTCGAATTTTACGCCAGCGTGGGTTGAGGGCCAAAAGCCGTAATACGCCAGTCGACTTCGCTCATTCTATTGAATCGTCATTGATTTGCTCCAACAATTCTTCCCCTGGCGGGGTAATGACATATTTTTGTTTGGAGCTGTTGGGCTTGTCCGGGCGGGTCATCGCGAGCAAGCCGGCATCCAACAAAGGTTTGAGAATCGTTTGCCCAACTTTGACACGATTCGAGCGCTTAAGAATTCCCAGCAATTGCGCCAGAGAGAGTGGGGTTTTGCAGCTTTCCAATACCTGCCTTTGTTCAAGCCTAAGTCCCGACTTGATCCCGACTTGATCCCGACTTGATCCCGACTTGATCCCGACTTGATCCCGACTTGATCCCGACTTGATCCCGACTTGATCCCGACTTGATCCCAACTTAGTGCCAACTTGGTGCCGAAGCGGTTCGAGCTTAGTATTTGATTGAGGACGCTTTTTGAACTGCACTTGAAAGGCCAAGCCTACTTCTTGAAAAGCGGTTTCGATCTCGGGATATTTAAGATTGGCTTGTCGAATCTTCTGCATACCGGTGCAGATGCGTTGCCGCACGGCCGGAGAATTTTCGCCGATACCGCCGGTGAAGATGAGCGCATCGGCGCCGCCCATTTCCGCGAGATAAGCGCCGATATACTTTTTGGCGCGGTGGCAGAAAATGTCGATCGCCAGTTTGGCGCGGCGATCCTGATGCTCGCGCTCCTCGTCCAACAAATCGCGCATATCGTTGGTCAAGCCGGAAATGCCGAGCAAGCCGGATTGCTTGTTCAGCAGCGTATCGATTTCACCGAAGGACATTCCCTCCTTGTGGGAAAGATATTCCAAAATCGAAGGATCGAGATCGCCGCAGCGGGTTCCCATCACCAAGCCTTCCAACGGCGTCATGCCCATCGAGGTATCCATCGACTCGCCGTTCTTGATGGCGCACGCCGAGCAACCATTGCCGAGATGCAGCGTGATCACATTGGTTTCTTCACGCGATTTAGCGGTGAGCTGCCGGTAGCGATACGCCACGTAACGATGCGAGGTGCCGTGAAAGCCGTAGCGGCGGATTTTGTGCCGGCGATAGAGCTGGTATGGAATGGCGTAAAGATACGACGTTTCCGGCATCGTCGAATGAAACGAGGTATCAAACACCGCAGCTTGCGGAATGCCGGGACCGAAAAGCCCGCGCGCCGCGTAAATACCTTTGAGATTCGCCGGATTGTGCAAAGGCGCCAGCTCGATGCAATCTTCGATGCCTTCGATCACTTCGTCGGTCATGACCACGGACATGGTGAACTTCTCCGCGCCGTGTACCACGCGATGGCCGACGGCGTGAATGTCGTTCAACGATTGGATGCCGTCAATCTTCGATTCAGCCGAAATGATCCAGCGCACCACGTAGTCCAACGCGGCGCGATGGTCGCGCAACGGTGTCGCCTGTTTCACCACCGCGTTGCCGTTGGCTTGCAACGTGATCAGCGCTTCACTGCCGATACGCTCAATCACGCCTTTGGCCAATTGCCGGTCGGCGTTCTGCTCGATCAAATCGAGGTCGGTCTCGATAATTTGAAACTTGAGCGACGAGCTGCCGCAGTTGAGAACGAGGATGTTCATGACTTCTCCTACAAAAGTTCGTAGTGTTGCCTTTAGGCAAAAAATGTGCGCATATAGAGAATGCTTCAACTAAAACTGCAACGAATTGATAAAAAGTCAATTACCTCCCATGCCTCTTGTGCCGGCCTTTGTATTTGATAAGCCACTCATCAGCAATAGCTATACTTTAGCCAATTCGCCCAATCGTCTCGGTCGTTTGGCGCCCAGCGGCCCTTCGCGTCCGCGTCGCGAGTTGTGGGAACAATTTCGCCGCCAGGGTTGAAGAATTTTGGGAAGGCCCGGTGTATTTGCACAAACGCAAAATCATCCGGCATACGATTCCACATGACCCGAATTGCACCGGGGCACACCACGATCTCACTTATCTCCGCGCTGATACGGACCGCTTCTGTCGATCGCGTGTATCGCGTTTCAATCCTTGTTTTGATGGATGTCCCGCCCGAACGTTTTCACAAGCACCTGACGTGATTGGCATCCCGCGGTTTCAATCCTTGTTTTGATGGATGTCCCGCCCGAACTTTGTTTGTAGCCGTAGCTCACCCCGGTTGTGTCGCCACGGTTTCAATCCTTGTTTTGATGGATGTCCCGCCCGAACTTCCATACTGGCAGGCCACAGCGCACTGTTGGCAACGTTTCAATCCTTGTTTTGATGGATGTCCCGCCCGAACGAATCATTGGCCCTCTCTTCCATCCTTACCTTGAATGTTTCAATCCTTGTTTTGATGGATGTCCCGCCCGAACACTTATTGCCAAGACAGCCAAGACGCATCATTTTGTGTTTCAATCCTTGTTTTGATGGATGTCCCGCCCGAACGCGGCACAGGAGTGACCTCCGCGCCAACTAACGGAGTTTCAATCCTTGTTTTGATGGATGTCCCGCCCGAACGCCCGCCGAAAAATCTGAACCAGAAGTCCGTAACGAGTTTCAATCCTTGTTTTGATGGATGTCCCGCCCGAACATTCCGCAGGATTTTGTCGCGCCAGTCGTTGATGTTGTGTTTCAATCCTTGTTTTGATGGATGTCCCGCCCGAACATGATGAATTGATTCGCCGCAAACGTTGATTGAAAATGTTTCAATCCTTGTTTTGATGGATGTCCCGCCCGAACATAGAGGCAAGTTTTGGCGTGATGCCAGAAGGCATTGTTTCAATCCTTGTTTTGATGGATGTCCCGCCCGAACTCGGCATGGCAATCGGAACGGGAACAGCAGGAATCTAGTTTCAATCCTTGTTTTGATGGATGTCCCGCCCGAACCCGTAACGGTAAGCAGAACGGATTTGGGACTCCGCGGTTTCAATCCTTGTTTTGATGGATGTCCCGCCCGAACAACCCTTAACTATGCAGGGTCATTCACTAAATATTTTGTTTCAATCCTTGTTTTGATGGATGTCCCGCCCGAACGATGATGTTCCGCAGGTATGGGGTTAATTTCAATAAGGGTTTCAATCCTTGTTTTGATGGATGTCCCGCCCGAACCTTGAAACGTATGCTGCGGACAACGCGCCATGACTGGTTTCAATCCTTGTTTTGATGGATGTCCCGCCCGAACAATATCCGCCGCCATAGGGGCGGTAGCCTTTAATATGTTTCAATCCTTGTTTTGATGGATGTCCCGCCCGAACTCCGATAACGCAGGAGCCGGCGGAGGACGATTACGTTGTTTCAATCCTTGTTTTGATGGATGTCCCGCCCGAACAAGTGATGAAGAGGCGCCGCCGCAACAAAATAATCAGGTTTCAATCCTTGTTTTGATGGATGTCCCGCCCGAACGCAAATAATTTGCCCGTCCTATTTTGAAAAGGTTAAGTTTCAATCCTTGTTTTGATGGATGTCCCGCCCGAACCGGAGTTCTCTTGCTCACCGGCGAGAATGGTTGCGGGTTTCAATCCTTGTTTTGATGGATGTCCCGCCCGAACTTTACTAAAAACAGAAGCCCAATCACTGGACTCTAACGTTTCAATCCTTGTTTTGATGGATGTCCCGCCCGAACACGTGCTACGCTTTAGCAAGCCTGCTATAGCAAAGAAGTTTCAATCCTTGTTTTGATGGATGTCCCGCCCGAACACAAATGAAGAGCGCTTGATCTCTGAAAAGGATTATGTTTCAATCCTTGTTTTGATGGATGTCCCGCCCGAACCTTGCGCCATATTGCAATCGCCCCTCGATTGCGGCGGTTTCAATCCTTGTTTTGATGGATGTCCCGCCCGAACCCGCGCGGGCGCAACCGGAGAAAACATGGATTCAAAATGTTTCAATCCTTGTTTTGATGGATGTCCCGCCCGAACAGCTCCGCTGATGTGAGTATATGTTCTGAATAAACTTGTCGCAATTTCTTCAGCAAGAAAATCGCCTTTTTTTGATGGTCAATCGGCCTATTTTTTTCGTTTTTTATCATGTTCGTGCAGCAAAAATGATTGCCTTATCTCTTCGTCCTGACAGCCGCTTAGCCGCGACCGCCGTCTCACACACAAATATTTTTATAGCAGCAATCCACGCAACGCTGCTTGTATGGCGTGCGTTTGGGCAGAAAGCCGGTGCGAACAATATAAATAATATCCTGTAAAATGTCAATAGCTTTTTCATAATCCTTCTCCGTCCGCATTGACTCATAAAAAATGTAACCATCGCTTTGGACTGATGGTGTCGTTGCCTCATAATTTATGTAACCCAAAATTTGAGGCAACGAATCATGAACAACGGCTCCAAGCAAGAATACCTATC
>Ga0247727_10000078_pt1 | contig 208115 bp, 200 predicted proteins | sample WisWelCaveWW1625_FD_202498 | JGI IMG/M metagenome (GOLD analysis project Ga0247727, IMG submission 202498) | Biofilm microbial communities from Wishing Well Cave, Virginia, United States - WW16-25 | ecosystem: Environmental > Aquatic > Deep subsurface > Groundwater > Cave microbial mat... | reverse complement strand
CCCTGCTGGGTGTCCACCTGGATGCCTTTGACAGCGAGCCACCTATCGTGGTGGAAGCAGCGGTTGTGCGTGCCGTGCATGGAACGCGCCTAGGCCTGGAATTTCTCCGGATGAACGAAAAAGAGAAGGAGCGCTTGAGTCAGTTCATCCTGAACCTGTGGATCGAAGGCACGCAAATCGCCCGCGGCAGTGGACGCTTGAAGACGCACTCTCTCGGCGCTACTTAGATTCTCGTACGACTCCCGACCTGTCAGGGTCTCATCAGCATCGCCGCCAGCGTATCGTCGAGTCGAAAGCCATCCTGACCGATTCAGCCCCGCCGCTGGCGCCATCACCGCCGTAATTCTGCCGCGCTGCTCGGAACCATCCCATATTCGGCATGTCGGGTCGGTAGGCTTGACGATGCGCCACGGGGCAGTCTATTCTCTCCGCCCAACGTCCTATATCTATCACCAGCCGTTACTCTTATGGAGAACCTTATGCGACTGTCTTCTGCCGCCTTGTGCCTGGGATTGCTGTTCGCTGCCGGCTGTTCTTCGGTCGAATGGGTCAACGTGGACCGCCCCAAGGCGGACTATGCGACCGACTACAGGAAGTGCGAGGAAGAAGGGTACAACAATCCCAAGTTTCAAGGCGGCATGAAGATGATCTTGCAGGAACACATCGATCGCTGTCTGAATAAAAACGGCTGGCGCCTCCGGGAAAAGCGCGATTGATCCCGCCTCCTGAGAATTAACAGTTCTGTAACAACACGGTTATTCATCGGCAACCTCCTTCTGGGAAAGTGTGCCGTAAATTACATGTGCCCACTTCACGCTAAGAGGAGGATAGTAATGATGCGCACGGTGCAAATAGCGATGCTGGGCAGTCTTCTTGGCTGCCTGAGCCTCTTGGGAATGCCTGCGGACAGCCTTGCGGAGGTGTCCGGGCCGGGTGCCGGCCGCCCGGTGGTGGAATCGGGAATCGGTTCCTATATGGGCAAGGCCGGCGTATCCGGCGCTTTTGTGGTCGCCGGATCGGATACGTTACAGCCGATCGTGGCCAAGATTGCTTCGGCCTTCCGGCAGTACCAGGCCGACATCAAGATTGCCGTTCAGGGTGGCGGAACGGATGCGGCGCTGATGGGCTTTCTTCAAGATCAATCCACAATCCGGCGCGGCGATGCCAACCCCAAGGGTCACCTCGTTTCCGGCAGCATCGCGCTGCTGGCGTCATCCCGGCCCTTCGCGGATAAAGAGCGAAAGGATTTTCAATCGCGGTACGGGTACGAACCAACCGAAATTCCCATCGCCCTCGATGCCGTCGCCATTTATGTCCATCGTCAAAACCCCGTAGAGGGCATCACGATGGAGCAACTGGATGCTATCTTTGGCAGGGATCGAAAGCGAGGGGCGTCCGACGAAATCACGACCTGGGGACAGGTGGGGCTCAAAGACGAATGGGCCGGGCAGCCAATTCATTTATATGGCCGGGATCCTCGCTCGGGCACTCGGACGTTTTTCAAGCAGGCGGCGTTGCTGGACGGGGAGTTCAGGGGAACGGTTCGCGAGGAAATCGGCTACGCATCAGAGATTCTCGCGATCAGTCGCGATGCCCTGGCGATCGGCTACGCCGGTATCGGGTTTCAGTCCTCCTATGTCCGTGTGGTCCCTGTAGCCGAGAAAACCGGCGCGCCATTTGTCGTGCCGTCCGCAGAGTCGGTCGCCAGCGGCGCCTATCCTCTCAGCCGCAGATTGTATCTCTACGCAAAGCGCGATCCCAAAACCGGTCTCGAACCGGCCGTTCTGGAGTTCCTGAAATTCGTCAACAGCCGCGAGGGTCAGGAGATGGTCGCCAAATCCGGCGCCTATCCATTACCGGCCCAGGAAGCGGCCAGGAATCTCCAGGCGCTCGGCAGCGCCACGACGTCGGCTGTGACGGCAGAGACCTTGTTGCTGGCCGACAGAAACCGCTGATCGTCTTCTCACGTGATCCTGCGTACCGGAGCACACGCCCGGCGCGCTTCTGTTTCGTGTCAACCTTTGATACACTTCCATCGGCTTGCAGTGAATCGGCAGGGAGGAACCAGTCGATGAGTCACCGCGTACCGACGATTGCGGGATGGATCCTGGCAGGGCACCTGTTTGTCGGCTGCGCAGCAGGCCCTGTGCCGATCGTGGTCCACGAAACGCCTCAGGAATCGGTCTGGCTGATGGTCGATCCCCACGCCGGGAACGGGCACAGCCACCCGGCATCATTCACACCGGAGCAATTGGCCGTGATCCTGAGCGGATTGCGCGTGCAGGGCCGCGATCTCATCGGCGGATTCGGGCTGCTCGCCGAGCGGGACGGCGTACCGGCGTTCTCATCCCGTGAGAGTGCCATGCTGGCGCCGCATCTGGCCGCCGCGCTGAAACACGCGTCGCCGAAAGATATCGCCACATTCTATGTGATTGGTCACGATCAGGGACAGAGCAAAACGGTGACCTCGGGAGGCATCTTCATCAGGAATGGGCGGCTGTATGTCCTTCTGGCCAATGCCAGAACGGCGCCTGGCGCGGTTCAGTACGAGAATACCTACGAAATCGACACCCGCGATCAGCCCTTGCTGCCGATTGCCCGGTTCAAGTTCACGGCCGGGTTCTCACCGAACGACGCGCGTGTATCCAACGACCAGGCCAGGAGTCTGGACGGGTATGACTCGTACCTCGACGAGGCCAAGCAGGTGGTCGTTGATCTGAATCGTTTGTTCACGCAACCGCTCCCTCTGCCCGCTGCCGGACAACCAGGGCGGTGATTCGCCCCTAGTTCCAGAACCAGATCGCCTGAAACCGGATCAGGTTGCCGTAGTTGTCGAACTGCTGGCCTGGGGCTGTGGCGCTGGCGGCCGGTGTTGTCGTGAACACATTTTTTCGCTGGGTAAAGGTGTAGGCTGCCGTAAATTCCCACTGCGGGTCCGGTTGCCAGGCGATGCCCAGCTCTACTTCTTTCATCTCGTTGTCCGGCGCGCCGGCCTGGAACTTGAGCCCACCGTGGTACTCCTGCCAGCGACCATAGAAATTGGCCAGACCGACGTCGGAGTATTTCCATTGATAGTGCCCCTGGAAATACCCGCCATAGAGCGCACTCGTTCGGACAATGCCGTCGTCGCCGCGTTTCGGCCCGTGCCCGGCGACATATTCGGCGATAAATCCCCAAGGCTGAGGCGGGTAGTACACGTAAAAATTCACCCGCTCGTCGCGGTAGCTGCGGTTACCTGTGCCGCTTGTACCAGGACTCCCATTGCGGGAACAGAGAGTAGTTGACCCGGCGGTGCACGTCCCATTATTGACCACAAACATGCCTCGCATCGCGTTGGCGCCGACTTCCAGGAGGCGGCCACCAGGCAGCTCGAACGGCCAGCTCAAGCGCATCCCGACATGTTTGTCGTCATTCGCCTCCTGGGCGTTGAGACCCTGGCCGTTGTACACCGCTACATTGAACACGCCATAGTCGCCGGGGCCGTACATGTAATCGAGCATCTGTTTGTACCGCGCCTGCGCAATTTTAGGCGTCCACATGAAGGAGAGCCCAATGTCGCGCTCGCTCTGCGCGCAGGAGTTGGTCGCGTCGGCCCGGTCGATCGCCATGCGGACACGGCTCGCCTGGTAGTTATCAAATGAACAGGGAACCCGCTGCAAGCCGACCCGAAGCCGGAACTCCTTATTTTTATCGAAATTCCAGTCTCCGTAGGCATCTCGCATCGAAATGACATGAGTATTGCCGCTGACATTGCTGGCGAGATCGGGCTGAAAGAAGACTGACACGTGATCGGAGACCTGGCCGGTCACCACCCACCGGATACGCCGGAAGAAGAAGCCGGGCTGTGCGCCTGAATTTTTATCGCCGACCGATGCGTCATGATAGGTCCGCAATTGGCCATTCGCCTGGCCCAGGCGGTTGTATCGGAGCATGCCATATCCGAACATCGTCAACCGCTCGTACCAGCGCGGGCTGCCGGTGAACTCGGCCACCACGGCTCGCTCGCTGAATTTCCGCTCTTCTTCAGCCTTGATTCTGATCCAGTCGTCCATGGTGATCAGGCCTTTTTCAAGCAACAGGTCTTCCAGCGCGGTGCCGGTCAGAGGCTGCTCACCCTGCTTGATCATTCCGCCAGGAGCAGGCAGCGAACCAGCGGTCGGCAGCACGTGTGGCCTGGCTGCCCCCTGAGGCTCCTCAGCCTGCGCTGGAACGTTCGCGCCCATCGCGATCACGCCCACCAGAACACCTGCCCACACACCGGCTGTCCACAATCCTTTCATGGCTTCTCCTTCTGCATGCGTACACTTCTCCACCCTTGTCGCACGCTAGTGTGCCGGAGGGCTGTGACAAGCCCATAACCGATATGTTACGGGATTGTTAATATTATGAAGGGAATCGCAGGAAGTTAACCGCACCGCTATCGTCCGTTGACCGTGCCGCAATATCCTCCAGATAGGATGGTGGCAGTTCAAGTTGACCGCAAGACAGCCGATACAGACAACGGAGGGATACGGGAACACATGAGCCTTGAAGTCATTCAAATTATCGAAGACGATCACCTGCAGGCCAGTCTGATTGACCGCGAGGTGCGTAAGGCCGGCTACCGCACGAACGTCGCTTATGACGGCATGACCGGCCTGGCCGACGTCCGCCGCCTCCACCCATCGCTGGTGCTCCTGGATGTCATGCTGCCTGAATTAGACGGACACGATGTCTGCCGGCGTCTTCGCGAAGATCGCCAGACGCAGGAGATTCCCATCATTATGATGTCGGCACTGGGCACGGAGGAACACAAAACAGTGGGGCTCGAGTTGGGAGCCGACGACTATGTAGTCAAGCCCTTCGGCCTGGCCGAGTTGATTTCGCGCATCCGCGCCGTGCTCCGGCGCAGCGCCTCGCACGCGATGGTGCATGCCGGGCGGCAGGGCGATGACCTTCAATTGGAAGAGGACCAGTACGTGGCCCTGTTCAGGGGGCGGCGGGTCACGCTCACTGGGGTCGAATGGAAGGTTCTCCGCCGCCTCGCCGGATCAGTCGGGCGTGTGGTGATGCGGGAGGAACTGGTGGATGCGATCTGGGGCAGGGACGGCCTGATCCACGATCACGAATTGGAGCGGCACATCAAGGCGCTTCGGCAGAAACTTGGGGACGATCCGGCAAGCCCGCGTCTGATCGCACCGTCAGCGACAGGCTACGTGCTCACCGAGTCTCACTAAGAAACCGGCGAATCTGCCCAGCAATCTCGTCCCGCACGCGATGAAAGACCGCCCGACGTTCATCAGCCGATCCGGTAGCGTGCGCGGGATCGTCGAAGCTCCAGTGCAGGACCGTCCGTACTCCCGGAAAGATCGGGCAGGTCTCTTTGGCCCGATCGCAAACCGTGATCGCATATTCGAACCGCACGCCGGAAAACTCATTGAGATGCTTCGACCGGTGAGTGGAGATATCCACGCCGGATTCCCACATGGCTTCGACCGCGCGAGGATTGAGGCCGACCGGGTTGGTCCCGGCACTGGAGACCTCGAACCGATCACCCGCCAGGTGGCGCAGCCACCCTTCCGCCATCTGGCTCCGGCAGGAATTCCCCGTGCAGAGAAAGAGCAGTCGTTTCTTTTTTACTTCCTCACCTTTCACCTTTCACGGGGTTGATGAAGGTCTTGAAGGTGCCCTTCTCACGTTTCACGGTCAGCAGGAAACCAATGCCTGGTGCGATTGCATACGTTGCATACGGAGAGCATCACCGGCACTTCCACCAACACCCCGACCACGGTGGCCAGAGCCGCGCCGGAACCGGGACCGAACAGGGCAATGGCCGTCGCCACTGCCAGTTCAAAGAAATTGCTCGCGCCGATCAAGGCGCCCGGCGCTGCGACGGAGTAGGGCACCTTCAAGACCTTCATCAACCCATAGGCCAGCGAGGAATTGAAATAGACTTGCAGGAGAATCGGCGCGGCGATCAAGAGCACATGGCTGAATTTTCCGGTGATGTTCTCCGCCTGGAAGGCAAAGATAAAGACCAGCGTTGCTAAAAGCGCGAGTATTGTCACCGGCTGGAACTTTGGCAGGAACGTGTCTTCAAACCAGGCGCGGCCATGCGTACGAATCGCCCAGACCCTGATCAGCGCGCCGGCGACGAGTGGAATCACGATAAAGGAAATGACGGAATACAGCAGCACCAGAAACGGCACCGATAGGGACGACGCGCCGCTGACCAGCAATCCCACCAGGGGAGCAAAGAGCACCAGCATGATGAGGTCGTTCACCGACACCTGCACCAAGGTATAGGCTGGATCGCCGTCGGTCAGGTAGCTCCAGACGAACACCATGGCGGTGCAAGGCGCCGCAGCCAGGATGATCGCGCCGGCGATGTATTGATCGGCCTCAGCCGGCGTGATCCAGGAGGCAAACAGATGCCGAAAGAACAACCCGGCCAGAAAGGCCATGGAAAAGGGCTTCACCACCCAGTTGACGAACAGTGTGACCATCAGGCCCTTCGGCCTTTTGCCGACGTCTTTGATCGAGGCAAAGTCGACTTTAATCATCATGGGAATGATCATCAGCCAGATCAAAACGGCAATAGGCACATTGATCTGGCTTTCCCGGCTGAACTCCCATCCTCTGAGCGTGGCCATGAGGCCGGGCAGCCATGTCCCCAGCGCGACTCCTACAACCATGCAGAGCCCGACCCAGACACTGAGATAGCGCTCAAATAGATTGAGCCGCTTTTCCTGAACGTATGCGATAGAAAAATCTGTCGCTAACTCCATAAGCTAATCGCTCCTTCTAATGTGTTGGTCTAGACAACGAGGAAACAGCCAATCAAGAAATATTGATGAATTAAGACAAAAAAATATCTAGTCGCAGTTTTGAATTCGACGCATCCCTGTGCGAGCTTTTGACCTCAAGCTGCCGACCAACTCGTCCAATTCCTCAATCACTTCCTGGTTGAGCGCGTAATAGACCCATCGTCCATCGCGACGGTCGGTGAGCAGGCCGGCTTCCTTGAGTGTTTTGAGGTGAAAAGACAGGCGCGATTGGCCGGTCTTCAGGGCGTCCATCAAATCGCACACGCACTGCTCCCCATTGGTTAGGAGTTCAAGAATTTGGAGTCGGGTCTCGTCAGAAAGCGCGTGACAGAGCAGAACCATCCGCTCACGATTCTTCAGGGCTGGCGCGACCATGACACTGAATACATCAATAATAGTTGATTAGTCAAGAGGGCGAATTGGGATGATCATCGGGCTGTGCCAGCGCTTCGTAGACCTTCTGCACATCAGGCAGCGGTTGCCATGCCAATACGGCCAACGAATCCGCCACATAAGCCGGCGTGCGCATTCCATTCACGGCGCAGGTCACGCCTGTTCGGTTAACGCAGCTTCGATCCTTGCAGGCTCGGTGACCGGCGCCTGGCAGGAAAAATTCCGGCAGACATAGAGGGCGGCTTTGCCCTTCACCAGCATTTTCCCTTTTGTCAGCGGATGGTCCGGGTCCGGTCCTTGAGGATCGTGATGGGCGATGATCCGGTTGGGAAGATACCGGCGGTTGACTTCCGCGCGGAGCACTTCGTAGCCAGGCTCAGCCGGGCTGCCGATGAAGGCCAACTCGACCGGCCCGCGCAGAAGCAAGTCCACAACGCACAGGCTCTTGGCAAAGGCACGACCATAGCGCGTCATCTGCCGACCGTAAACCCGGATGGCGTTGGACGCGGCCTCGCGAAAGTCCTCTCGCGCAAAGTGAAACGACAGACGGGCCAGCACCGACGACGCCACGGCATTGCCACTTGGCGTCGCGCCATCCGGCCCCTCACGGCTGCGCAGGATCAGCGACTCGTGATCCTTGCCCGTCGTGAAAAATCCGCCGTCCTGCACATCGGAGAAATCCGCCAGGATCCGCTCGGCTAGCCGGACGGCCTCATCCAGATAGCCTTCGTGCGCGCCGGTTTCGTAGAGATCGATCAGTCCCTCGGCCAGATAGGCGTAATCTTCAAGGCAGGCATCCAGATGCGCCTTGCCGGCTCGATAGGTCCGGTAGAGCCCGCCATCGGGACGTTTCATCGTGCGCAGGAGAAAATCCGCCGCTTCTTCCGCCGCCTCCAGATACCGGCTGTCGCCCAGCACGCGCGTACCTTCCGCCATGGCACTAATCATCATGCCGTTCCAGGCGGTGAGAATCTTGTCATCCAGCCCTGGGGGAATCCGTTTGGCGCGGGCAGCATAGACAAGCGGCTTGACTCGGTCAATGGTCGCCTGCAATTCCTTCGGGGAAATCTTCAGGTGGGCTGCGACTGTCTCAATCGGCTCCGGTCGGTTGGGAATGCTCTTGTGCTCCCAATTGCCGCCGGGCTTGATGTCGTAATAGGAGCAGAAACGCTTCGTCTCGTCTTCACTCGACACGACCGCCCGAATCTCTTCCGGTGTCCAAACGAAGAACTTCCCCTCGACGCCTTCAGAATCTGCATCGGTGGCTGAATAGAACCCGCCTTCCGGCGAAGTCATTTCGAGCAGAATGTAATCGAGTGTTTCGATCGCCACCCGCCTGTAGTCCTGATTCGCCGTAGCCTGCCAGGCTTCGATGTAGATCTGCGCGAGCAGGGCGTTGTCATAGAGCATCTTTTCGAAGTGCGGCACCAGCCAGCGCTCGTCGGTCGAATAGCGCGCAAACCCGCCGCCGATATGGTCGTACATGCCGCCGGCCGCCATGGCGTCGAGCGTTCTGGTGACCATCGTCAGCGTCTGCGCATCGCCGGTGCGATGATAATGCCGTAACAAAAACGACAGGCCGGTGGCAGGCGGGAACTTCGGTGCGCGGCCAAACCCTCCGAACTGCGGGTCGAACTCATCCGCATACTGGCCGGCGGCCGTGTCGAGATTTGCTTCACCGACGGAGACGGGCGAGGCGGCCTGCATGGACTGCTTGAGATGCTTCGTGATGTCGCCGGCCTGGCGGCGCAGGCCGTCCGGGTCTTTACGCCAGAACTCGGCGACCTTGGTCAGGACCGACGCAAACCCCGGCCGGCCCCAGCGATCCGCCGGCGGAAAATAGGTGCCTGCAAAAATCGGCTCTTGTTCGGGCGTCAGAAAGACCGTCATCGGCCAGCCGCCCTGACCATGATTCAGCGCCAGGGTCGCCTGCATATAGATCTCGTCGAGATCGGGGCGTTCCTCGCGGTCCACCTTGATGCAAACGAAATGCTCGTTCATGATCGCGGCGATCTGCTCGCTCTCGAACGATTCGCGCTCCATGACGTGGCACCAGTGGCAGGCCGAATAGCCGATGGACAAGAGAATGGGCTTGTTCGATTCGCGGGATTTAGTAAGGGCTTCCTTGCCCCAGGGATGCCAGTCCACGGGGTTGTGGGCGTGCTGAAGCAGATAGGGGCTGGTTTCGTGAATCAGTCGGTTGGGAGAGCGCCCGGCCGCGTGTTCAGACATGGAAGGCAGGCCAGCCTGCATCATTCATGACAGTTCGTTGCGAAATTGTGCAGTCGCGTTGCGAGACGGGTGCGCGGAGACGAGAGGGACCGAGACGTACTTGAAACAGTACGTTGAGGGACCGAGCGGCGAGCCCGCCCGCCTGGCCGCTAAGCCTTTGCGGCCAGGCTCGTCGCAGCAGCGAATCCACGATTGCAGCAGAAGTGCTCATGGATGATGCAGGCTACCATCGCGCTGAAACGGCGGTCAACGGGTAGAAACATATCGGCCCGCGCTCGGTTTCCCGAGGGCGGGCCAATGCAGAACCGACAGAGGAACGGAGGTTACTTCTTCTCCTTCTTCTCCGCCTTCTTTTCTTCCTTCTTCTCGGCCTTTTTCTCCGTCTTCATGTCCCCGGCCTTTTCATCGGCAAACGCGACGCCGGTAACACTGACCAGGAACATCGCCATCACTATTGCGCTCAATAGCTTCTTCATCTGACTCCTCCTTAATGAATGTGATCGCCTGCCAAAGGGGCCATTCCCTTTGTGAGGCGCTACCCTAATCGAAACCTGCCTGGAAAGTCAACACAGTGATTTCGACCGGCTGCCCGTGGATACCTCTAGTCAGCCATGCTCAAACCGTGTGATAATACTGAAGAATTGGAGGTGCGCATAGGATGAGCGAACCAGCTTCTCAGGCAAGCTTCAAGATGACCGTTCGGGTCGCGCTCGACAACCGCCCCGGCGTCTTTGCCCAAGTGGCTGCGGCATTGGCGGAGGAGGGCGCCAATCTTGGCGCCGTGGACATGGTGACAGCCGACGCGGAGCAAATTGTTCGCGATATCACCTTCGAAGTCCAAAACGAGGCGGAGGGGAGCCGGGCCGTCAAGCGGCTGCAATCTGTTCCCAGCGTCCGCATCCTGCCGGCGCCCGACCGGGTCTTCCAGGTGCATCAGGGCGGTAAGATCGGCATCCAGAGCAAGCTGGCGCTGAATTCGCGGAGCGTCCTGTCGCTGGTCTATACACCGGGCGTTGGACGCGTCTCAGAAGCCATCGCCAAGGACAAGTCAAAAGCCTACCTCTATACAACGAAGAGCAACTGTGTCGCGATCGTGACAGACGGCTCGGCCGTCCTGGGCCTCGGCAATCTCGGACCCGAGGCCGCGCTGCCGGTCATGGAAGGCAAGGCGATGCTGTTCAAGGAGATGGCGGGCATCGACGCCTGGCCGATCTGCCTGAACACGCAGGACCCGGACGAGATCGTCCGCACCGTCCAGGCCATCGCGGCGGGTTTCGGCGGCATCAACTTGGAGGACATCAGCGCGCCGCGCTGTTTCGAGATCGAACGACGTTTGCAAGCAGCGCTCGATATCCCAGTCATGCACGACGACCAGCACGGCACGGCCGTCGTGATCCTGGCCGGCCTGATGAACGCCCTCAAGGTGGTCAAGAAGCCGATTGAAACAGTTCGTGTCGTCGTGAACGGGCTGGGCGCGGCGGGCCTGACCTGTTGCCGGATACTTCTCACCGCCGGCGCACGGCAGATCATTGGATGCGGCCGGCAGGGGATTATCATGGCCGAGCCGCCGGAACGTCTGCTTGCCTGCCGTGACAACTTACTGTCCTGTGTGCACCGCGACCGTCCGAAAGGCACACTCCAGGATGCGCTCAAAGGAGCCGACGTCTTTATCGGGCTCTCCAGCGCCAATCTCCTCACGCCGGCTGATCTTGATCTGATGACTCCCGACCGCATCGTCTTTGCCATGGCCAACCCTGATCCGGAGATCAAGCCTGAACTGGCGATGGGCCGCTGCCGGATCTTTGCTACCGGCCGATCGGACTATCCGAACCAAATCAATAACGCGCTGGCGTTCCCGGGGATTTTCAGAGGCGCGCTGGATGCGCAGGCCCGCGAGATCAACGATGCCATGAAAATGGCGGCCGCCCGCGCCATCGCCGGCATCATCCCCAGCGACACCCTCAGCGAGGATTACATCATCCCAAGCTTGTTCGATAAGCAGGTGGTTCCGCAGGTGGCCCAGGCGGTCGCCCAGGCCGCCCGGGAGACGGGCGTGGCCAGAAAGACGTGACCCGTGAACCGTTATCCGTTAACTGGCTTGCGGATCACGGATTACGGATAACGTTTAACGAGCCTCGCCGCCCAGGCTCCGCTCGTACAGCAACACCTTCCAGCCGTCTTCTTCGCTGAGAAACTGCCCGACAATCGGCAACATGCCGGTCCCCGGCACTCGTCCGGATTGTCCCATGCTGCCGTTTTTCAGCACCCACATCATTTCGCCCGGAGTCCGGACCTTATTGAACTGCGGGTTGGTGAAGTTGCGCGGCTGGATCGGCAGCACCTTCGCGGCCCCGCCGTCGCCTTTGCCTTCCGGCCCGTGGCATTGGAAGCAGGTGCCGCGGCCGAGAAATATTTCCTTGCCCTCGGCCAGAATCTCCGGCGTGGGTTGAAAAGGCGACTTCAAAGCTTTGGCCTCCGCCAACTCACCGGCCGGCACGCGCGGAACCTTAATATCAAACTCGCCGCCCGCCTGGCCGTAGCCGGATGGATCGACCGCATGACCGGCACTTGGAACCATCAGCATCAACACACTGATTGCCAGCAGTAAACGAACCATCGTCGTACTCCTCCACAAATATAAAATTGGCTCGAAAGCGGGCGGAGTCTAGCACAGCTATTTTCCATCAGGCAACGCTCCAGATTATGCTAAAATGCGTTGCATCTTTCGGAGGCCGCAGGTGCCGTTTAATTTCAGAAAATTGGGAAAATACCGTGTCGGCATGCTGCGCCGCATCGCCGAGCTGAAGGCCAAAACCGAAGATAGTCTCGACCTCGCCATGGACACCATGATGCAGGATCGGGTGGACAGCTACTTCCGCATCGAGCAGGGTTTTGCCGAAATCGAGCACTCCTTGCAGACCATCGAAGCGGACCTGTCGCTGGTCGGCGATGTTTCCAGCGCCCAACGGCTGGAAGCCCGTTTGGAATTCGTCGAAGACCGGTACGACGAGATGGACAGCGAAGTTCGTGAACGGCCGCGCCGTCGTCGTCGCAAGATCAACTTCTCCGACTTCTTTAAAGCGGCGAGCGGCGGGGGTGGGGCTGTGCCGGGCCAACCGGGCGAGGTGAATACCGCAGGCGAAGCCTATGACGCGCTGGGGCTGGAATTCGGCAGCTCGATGTCGGCCGTCACCAAAGCCTTCCGCGAGAAGGCAAAGGAATTTCACCCGGATGCCCGCAAGGGCGATCGCAGCTCGGAGCCGCAACTTCGCCGGATCCTCGAATCCTATCAACTCCTAAAAGAATATCTGAGCCTGAGCAACATGGACCCGACAACCGGCGTCCGTGGCGGCTACACCCCGGCGGAATAACCCCGTTGACCACGCCCATTCCACACGGTTTGTATATTCGGGATCGGGACAGCTTCACGGCTCTGTGCGACCAACTTCGCCGGGCGGATCGAATCGGCCTGGACACGGAATTCATCGGCGAAGACCGGTTTACCCCACGACTGGAACTGCTTCAGATTGTTGCCGACGGCACCTGCGCAGTGGTGGATGTGCCGGCGCTCGGCACGCTGGACGGCCTCGCCGACATTCTGGCCAATCCCAAAATTGAAAAAGTCTTTCACGCAGGGCGGCAGGATCTTGAATTGCTCGCGGCTTCCACCGGCCAGGTGCCGACGCCGTTCTTCGATACACAGGTGGCCGCCTCAATGGTGGGCTACGGCGCGCAGGTTGCCTACAGTCAACTCGTCCAGAAGGTCACAGGCCAAAAGTTGGAGAAGGCGCATACCTTCACGAATTGGAGCCAGCGACCGCTGCTGCCCGAACAGATCAGTTACGCCATCGAGGATGTGCTGTTCCTGTTTCCGATTCACGACCATCTGCGGAAGCGACTGACGTTGCTCGGCAGGCTGGAGTGGGTGCAGGAAGAATTCGACCGCTTGCGCGCGACCGTCGGCGCACACGCCCAAGATCCCCGCGAGCGCTACCAGCGCATTCGCGGGTGGGAGAATCTCAAGCCCCAGTCAGCCGCTGTGCTCCGCGAACTGGCCGCGTGGCGGGACGAGGAAGCCCAACGGCGGAACGTGCCACGCGGACGCGTCATCCGCGATGAAGTGTTGATCGAACTGGCCCGCCGCCCACCGCACACGGTCGAAGCCATGAAAGGCGTCCGCGGACTCCACGGCAACGAGGTGGACAAGCGGGGAGAGGCAATTCTCGCAGCTATCCAACGGGGCCTGGCTATTCCATCTTCCGAATGGCCGGAAGTGGCGCCGTCCAAACGGCCGGAACCGGAATCGGCCGGGCAGGTGGACCTGCTGCAAGCCGTCCTCAAGGCCCGCGCCACAGAAGAGCACATGGCCCCGACACTCCTCGCGACATCATCTGATTTACAGGCGCTCGTCGAAGCCAAACACGACCGCGAGAAGCTCGATCTCCCGATCCTCGCTGGCTGGCGACGGAAGCTGGCAGGGGAGCTGTTGCTGCAGGTCCTGGCCGGGAAAGTTACGGTGGCTATAGACCAGCGAACCGGAAAACTTAAATGGACAGCGTAATCAGCTAGGGTTGCATGGACTACCTCCTCAACGAACCGGTTGTCCTAGTGTTTATTATGCTGGGGGTGCTACTCGTTTCTGCCGTGCTCATCGAGATCTTCAAAAATCCTGGCACATCACCGAAACCACTCCACGAGCAGGCACCAAAACAGGTCCGATTCACGAGCGCTGCTGACCTTGCAACCATACTGCTGGCACTGATTGTCATTGTCGTCGTAGCGACGTGGATTCTCACCACAATCAGGTAGCAGGTCGCAGACTACAAAGTTCAGTTGGGGAGCACGCAAGCAACTAGAGCAGTCTCTTCACCGTTTCCGACGGACGCGCCAAGATCACTTTCTCTCCTTTCTCTACCAACGGGCGCTGGATCAGATCGGGATGCTTGAGCATCAGGCCGAGCAGTTCATCCTCTGAAACCTGTTTCTTCGCAAGGCCCAACTCCTTATAAATGTCTTCCTTGGTCCGGAGAATATCTTTGGCTGACAGGCCAGCCTTTTTCAGTAAACCCTTCAGGAGCGACTTGGTAAACGGCTGCTCATAATAGTTGACGGCTGTGAACGGCTGGCCACTGGCCTGGAGCAGTTTGACGGCTTCCCGGCAGGTGGAACAGGTGGGTTTCTGATAGATGGTAATCCTGGCGCTCATGGTTTCCTTCCTTGTGGCATCTTGACCGGCTTTTTCAGCGCGTGATAGATGAATGGCACACTTGCGGAGCAAGCCTATGCCGACAGCCGGAACCAGTTCAAGTGGGAACTATGCCGTGGTCACGACCACGCAGCGGGTGCTCAAGGATTTGCGGACGAAACGGAAGGGGCAGCCGGTCTTCGTGGTCGGCCATGTCCCGGAGCGGAAAGGGCAGGAAGCCACCTTCGAACTGTTCAACGAACGGCTGGCATTGGTCAAGTTTTCAGACGGGGTGATACTAGGCTACGATCCCCTGGAGTTGTTGCTGCCGACCGAAATTGACGAGAAGGGCCTGGGGTTCTTTGAAATCCGCCAGTGTAAGCAATGCGATCAGTTCTTCCCGCTCACCAGGGAAGAAGCATCGGCTAGCGAAGAACCGACGACCTGCCCCAATTGCGCGGCCTAAACTATGAAGTATGAGCGCTGAATGATGAACTAACCGGTCGCGGCTTTTCTCATCGGTTGCTCACATCCCTCGTTCAGCGTTCATCGTTCTAAGTTCATCGTTGCAGGTCAGTCCGCCAGCGGTGCGATGTCCAGCGCCTTTCTGAGCAGGCAATCTCCTGCGACCCCTTGGAGCTCCATCGGCAGCATGCCGGAATCCACCACCGTGACCGACGCCAGCCGATAGCCGCTTGGGGTTTTCCAGGCTTCCGCCTTGAGGGAGTGACAGATTTCCAGCGTCCGCCAGATCGGATTTCCCAGAATCTCATCCGATGCGAGCAGCAGACTATCGGTCACGTGCCCATCGGCCAGGACATGCGCCGGTATCTGCGAACGATCGCGAGGAACTTTGGTGACGACGGCAAAGATGGTGACCGTGTCGCCTTGCGCCAATGCCTGTCCGACAACCAGTGCAAGGATGCCGAGGGGCAGAAGTACGCGAGTCATCATAGCGTTGTGCAGTATACCGTAGAAAAATGGGAATGTGCCTAGCCCGCATTATTCATGAGGATTCGTGACGAAACCGCTGAGACGCCTGGCGAGACGGGCGCGTGGAGCCGCGAGGAAGGGAGGCCGCCTTGAACAGGCTGGTGACCGACCGAGCGGCGAGCCCGCCCGCCTGGACGCGTCAATCTAGCGGCCAAGCTTGTCGTAGCGGCGTATCGGCGGTTGCAGTAGAAGCCGTCATGAATAATGCGGGCTGCTTGACCTCCTGCCCCGCGGCTTCTAGAATTTACCCGCCTTCGCATGAAGCCGCAAGTTTACACTGTGGCTGAGTGCCAGGCGGGTACCCTCCGTAGCCTTGCCTCCTTCGCTGAAGCTTCGGCGGCCCACCGAAGCCTTGCGGAGGTTGGGGCGAAGGAGGGTGGCTTCGGCGGGCTGCGCAGACGTTTAAATAGAGGAGTGTTCCATGCCGCATGATTTCATGCCGGGGCTCGCCGGGGTCCCGGCCGCAAAATCCGCCATCAGCGACGTGGACGGGGAGCGCGGCATCCTCGAATATCGCGGCATCCGCGTCGAAGACCTCTGCGCCAAGTCCTCCTTTCTGGAAACCACCTCGCTGCTTCTATCCGGCCGCCTGCCCACGCAGCACGAACTGGCTCATTTTGTCGACGACATCACGCACCACCGCCGGATCAAGTTCAAGATCGTGGACCTGCTCAAGTGCCTGCCCGAACAGGGACATCCCATGGATGCGTTGCAAGCGGCGGTGGCCGCGCTCGGCATGTTTTATCCTGGCCGTAATGTCAAGGATATCGAGAACAACTATTGGTCGGCGATTCGATTGGTCGCCAAGCTTCCGACGATCATTGCCGCGCACGCCCGCATCCGCCGGGGCGACGATGCTCTTCCACCCCGCGACGACTTGGACTTCTGCCAGAATTTTCTCTACATGCTGTCGGACCGTGTTCCGGATCGGATTGCGAGCGACACGCTGGATGCCTGCCTGATCCTGCACGCCGAGCACACGATGAACGCCTCGACGTTTACCGGCCTCATCACGGCCTCCACGCTGGCCGATCCCTATACCGTCGTCGCCTCGTCCATCGGCGCGCTCAAAGGCCCGCTGCACGGCGGTGCGAATGAAGAAGTCGTCGTGATGCTGCGCGAGATCGGCGCGCCCGACAAAGTCCGGCCCTACATCGAGAGCAAGCTGAAGGCGAAGCAGAAGCTGATGGGATTCGGACACCGGGTGTACAAGGTCAAGGACCCGCGGGCGGTGATCCTGCAAGAGCTGTGCGAACGGCTTTTCAAGGACTGCGGTTCGTCACAATTGTATGACGTAGCCATTGAGGTTGAACGGGTTGCAGCGGCGCTATTGGGCGAGAAGAAAATTTATCCCAACGTGGATTTCTATTCGGGCATCCTCTACGACAAGATGGGCATCGAGGTGGACTGCTTCACACCCATCTTTGCCATGGCACGCGTGGCCGGCTGGCTGGCACACTGGTTCGAGCAACTGCGGGAAAACAAACTGTTCCGGCCCGATCAAATCTATTCGGGCGAGCACAACCGTCCCTACGTGCCCATCGAAGAGCGGTAACCGCTTCTGATTGGGCCATCCGGACGGACCGGATGCTGTGAGATGAGAGGGCCTGCCTTCCCGGCAGGCCCTCTTTTTTTGGGCTTGTGGCCACCGCCACACAGGAGATAAGATGCCTCCCCGGCAGGATGCTGAAAAAGGCCGCCAGCTTCGTTCTCGCAGCGTTCTCATCCTGCGGCGTACCTAACGACAGTACGCCTCGGATGTTTACTTGCTGCGGTCTTGCTGGACAGCCTTTTTGAACATCCTGGCTCATTAATAGAAGGCGGTGAGTTGCATGAAGAAGGGCATGCCAGGCAAGACCGCGAAACCGTCCGGAGCCACCCGCACCGAACGCGACAGCATGGGCGAACTGGCCGTGCCGGCCGAAGCCTATTACGGCGTGCAAACCGCCCGTGCCATCGAGAATTTCCCGATCAGCGATCTGCGTTTCCCCCGGTCCTTTATCCGGGCCATGGGACTCATCAAATACGCGGCGGCAACCGCCAACCAGTCGCTCGGCTCGCTCGAAAAGAACTACGCCGATGCCATCCGCAAGGCCGCCCGCGAAGTGATCGACGGGAAGTGGGACGCCGAGTTCCCGGTGGATATCTTCCAGACAGGCTCCGGCACCTCCACGAACATGAATACGAACGAGGTCATTTCGAACCGCGCCACCGAATTGCTGGGTGGCGCACGCGGCAGCAAACTGGTGCATCCCAACGACCATGTGAACCAGGGCCAATCCAGCAACGACGTGATCCCGACGGCCATCCACGTGGCGGCAGTCGAGACGATCGAACGGCAATTGATGCCGGCGTTGAAGCGGCTGCACCGGGCGCTCAACGCCAAGGCCCGCGCCTTCAACAGGATCGTCAAGATCGGACGCACCCATTTGCAGGATGCAACGCCGGTCCGGCTGGGCCAGGAGTTCAGCGGATACGCGCGCCAGATCGAGCTGGCGCTTGTCCGCGCAAAACGGGCACAGGAGGCGCTGCGGGAAGTGGCCCTGGGTGGCACCGCCGTCGGCACCGGACTCAACACCCATCCGGAATTTGCCAGGAAAGTGCTGGCGCTTGTCTCCAAGGAGATCGGCTGCACGGTTGAAGAGGCGGCCAACCACTTCGAAGCCCAATCCACGCAGGATTCCGTCGTTGAGGCCAGCGGCGAGTTGCGGACGATCGCCGTCAGCCTGATGAAGATTGCCAACGACATTCGCTGGCTCGGGTCGGGCCCGCGCTGCGGGCTTGGCGAAATCACTCTGCCGGAAACCCAGCCGGGTTCTTCCATCATGCCCGGCAAGGTGAATCCGGTCATCGCCGAATCGGTCACGATGGTCTGCGCGCAGGTGATCGGCAACGATGTGACGATTACAGTCGGCGGGCAGGCGGGCAACTTCGAGCTGCTCGTCATGCTGCCGGTGATGGCCTATAACCTGCTGCAATCCATCGAGCTACTGGCCTCCGCATCGAGCAATTTTTCCAGCCGCTGCGTCGAGGGTATCCAGGCTAACGAACAGCGCTGCAAGGATTCGATCGAAGGCAGCCTGGCCATGTGCACGGCGCTCGCGCCGGAAATCGGCTATGACGCCGCCGCAAAAGCCGCCAAGCATGCCCATAAGACCGGCAAAACCGTCCGCCAGGTCGCCAAGGAACAGAAGCTCCTGCCGGAGAACCGGCTGGAGAAACTCATGGACCCCTGGCGCATGACGAAACCGGGTGGACCGGTCGGCAGCGCCGGCGGCTGACGCATCGGATTCCGCCGGCTTCGTCTCCAAACCCTATCCGAGTGTTCTCTCATCCTAAACGCCAAGATGTTTTGACAATTCGCGGCCTTGTGTGCTACCGTCCGCACGTTTTACAGCCAGTTTGAGAGGACAATGAGCGCGCATACAGGACACGTCATCATTGTCGTGGGGGCAGGCCCGGCCGGCATGTCGGTCGCCAATTTCATGTCCAAAGCCGGCCACGACGTGATCATGTTGAACCGTGACATCAAGTTCGGCGGCCTGGCCGAATACGGCATCTTCCCCAACAAGCTGAAACTCCGCGGAGGTCTCCGCAAGACCTATTGGGAAATTCTCGATCGCCCCAACGTGCATTACCTCGGCAACGTGTCTGTCGGGCAGAACAAGGACGTCGCGGTCGAGGAACTCCGCATGCTCGGTGCCGGCGCCGTGGTGTTTGCGACAGGCGCGCAGGGAACCAAGACCATCGGCGTGGAAGGGGATTCCGCCAAGGGCGTGTTTCACGCCAAAGACGTCGTCTACCATTTCAATCAATTGCCCGGTTTCGGCGATCGCCCGTTCGACATGGGGAAGCATGTCGCGGTCATCGGCGTCGGTGATGTCATGGTGGACATCGCGCATTGGCTGATCCGGTATAAGAACGTCGAGCGGGTGACGGCGATTGCGCGCCGCGGACCAGCGGAACGGAAATACAATCCTAAAGAGATTCGGGCCGTCTGTTCGAACATGGATCTCGAGGGGCTGAAGAAGGAATTCGACCGAATTCGGCAGCGGCTGGAAACCATCGGGCAGAAGCCGGACGAGTTGTTCAAGAGCATCACCGACGAGTTCACCAAATGTGAACCCAACACCAGCACTACCCGGATGGGCTTCCGCTTCCTCGCCTCACCCAAACGCGTCCTCGTCGATGCTTCGAATCGTGTGCGCGCCCTCGAGATCGAAGAAACCAGGTTGGAGCCGAAAGGCGAGGACACGGCTGCAGTCGGCCTCAAGCAATTCTACGAGTTTCCGGTGGACAGTGTCGTATTCGCCGTCGGCGACAGAGTCGATGAAACGGTCGGCCTTCCGTATAAAGGTGGCGTGTTTATTACCAACCCCAACAAGAGCATCAACGACCCTGACGACTCCCTCTTCCAGGCCTATGACGAAACCTCCGGTAAAGTGCTCGACGGCGTGTTTCTGACCGGTTGGGCGCGGAAAGCCAGCGAGGGGCTGGTCGGCGTGGCGAAACGGGATGGGGAGTGGTGCGCCGAAGTCGTGACGCGCTACCTGGAAGCTAAATCATCGCTTTCGAAAGGAAACGGCGACGAAATGCTCCGCAAGCTGCATCGGATCCTGAAGGAGCGCGGTGCCCACGCCGTGGATGTGAAGGGGCTCCGCGCGCTGGAAGTGGCCGAGAAGGAGCATAGCGGCCCTGGCGACTGCATCGGCGAGTACAAATTCACCACGAACAGCGACATGCTGGCCAGGATCGAGAAACACGCCGGCACATCTCACGCATCGGTCCGTTAACCCAGCCTGCTAGTCTCCGCCCCACTTCAGTTTCCGCCTCAGCACATCGTAGTAGGTTCGCTCGGGCAAGCGAATCAGTTTGGTTTTATGCCGGGAAGGTGTGATCGTCACCGTATCGCCCTCCGTCATCGCCACCCCGACTTGGCCGTCGCACGTCACCATCGCGCCCTTGTCGTGACTGGTCAGCGTGATCGCCAGCGTCGCGGTGCTCGGCACGAGCAGTGGGCGGTGGGTCAGCGTGTGGGGGCAGATCGGCGTGATCACCAGCGCGTTGACCGAGGGGCTGACGATCGGCCCGCCGGCCGACATGGAATAGGCGGTTGAACCGGTCGGCGTCGAAAGAATCAATCCGTCGCCCCGCAGGCTCGTCACGAACTGGCCGTCGATCGCGATCGTCATCGCGATCATGCGCGACAGCTCGCCCTTCGTCACGACCACGTCGTTGAGCACCGTCGCCTCTGCGACGCCTTTGCCGCGGCGGTCCAGGCGCGCCCGCAGCATCAGCCGCTCTTCGATTGAATAATCTTTGGCAAACACACGTTCCAGCGTTTGATACAAATGTTCGCCGCCGACTTCCGTGAGAAACCCCAGGCCGCCCATGTTGATGCCTAAAATAGGCACGCTCCGTTTTTCGACCAGCCGTGCCGCATTGAGCATGGTCCCGTCGCCGCCGAGGACCAGCACCATGTCCGCCTTGTCGGCGATCCGGCCCTTGTCCCGCAAGGCCGGCTTGCCGACGAGCGCGGCGGCCTTTGGATCGAGCACCACATCTTTTCCATGCTCGCGCAGCCAGGCGACCAGTTGCGTCAGCGTGGACTTCATATTCGGAAACTTCGGCTTGGTCAAAATCCCGATGACGTTCATGAATGTCCAATCTTCAACGGACACGAACAGACACGAGCGAGCCTGGAGAAGTGGAAACGGATTGTATCGGGGGGGTGAATTTCATGTCAATGACATGCGTGCATGGTCGGTTGAGAAATTTCCAGCATGCTCCGATACTGCGGAGAGTCCTGCAGGTCTTGACAGAACGCCCTTCGACCGATAGAATTGCCCTAGATTTTCGATAACTTCCGTCGTTCCACCATACACAGGACCACTATAAGGAGGCGGGATGTTCGAACGATTCACGGATAAGGGCCGGAAGATCATCATCCTGGCGCGCGAGGAAGCCGAGCGCCACCAGAACGACTATCTGGGCACGGAACATCTGGTCTTGGCCATCCTGCGTGAAACGGACGGGATCGCCCTGACGATCATCAAGAAGATGGGGCTCTCCTCCGAACAAATTCGCCTGGAAATCGAACGCAACCTGCCCGGCGGCGGAACCACCATGACGTTCGGCGAGATTCCGTTCAGCCCGCGCGTCAAGAAAGTCATCGAGTACGCAGTCGAGGAAGCGCGCCTGCTCGGCCACAATCATATCGGCAGCGAACATCTGCTGCTCGGTCTCCTGCGCGAAGAAGAAGGCATCGGCGGCAAGATCCTCCGGAGCCTCGGCGCCAACCTCCTGACCGCGCGGCAGCTCACCGTGACGTTCCTGCGCAAGTCTGCGCCGCGTGAACGTGATCGCAAATCCAATACGCCGGCCCTGGATGAATTCGGGCGCGACCTGACCCAACTGGCCCAGGAAGGCCATCTCGATCCGGTGATCGGGCGGGCGGATGAAATTGAACGCGTGCTGCAAATTCTCAGCCGCCGCACCAAGAACAATCCCGTGCTGATCGGGGAGTCCGGCGTCGGCAAGACCGCGATCGTCGAAGGCCTGGCGCAACGGATCGTCATGTCGGAAGTGCCGGACAATCTGCTGTCCCGCCGCGTGATCGCCCTGGACCTCGGTTCGCTCGTCGCCGGCACGAAATACCGTGGGCAGTTCGAAGAGCGCCTGAAAGTGGTCATGAAGGAGATCACCCAGGCGGGGAACATCATTATCTTCATCGACGAGCTGCACACGCTCGTGGGCGCGGGCGCGGCCGAAGGCTCGATCGACGCCTCCAACATGCTCAAGCCGGCCCTGTCGCGCGGCGAAATCCAGTGCATCGGCGCGACCACGCTGGATGAATATCGCAAGCACATCGAAAAAGACGGGGCGCTGAAGCGGCGCTTCCAGCCGATCTACGTGCAGCCGCCCAGCGTGGACGAGACGGTCCGGATCATCCAGGGTCTGCGCGACCGCTATGAAGAACACCACGGCGTCGAAATCACCGAGGAAGCCATCCTGGAATCCGTCAAGCTGTCGGACCGTTACATTTCCGACCGGTTCCTGCCGGACAAGGCCATCGACTTGATCGACGAAACCGGTTCGCGCGCGAAGCTACAGACCTATGCCCTGCCGGGCGAGCTGAAAGCGATGGAGCAGGAACTCAAGAAAGTCTCGCGCGAGAAGGAAATGGCCATCTCGCTGCAGAACTTCGAGGAAGCGGTCAAATTCCGAGAGGAAGAGGAACGCCTGCGGAAGCTGCTGGAGGAATCCAAGCGCGAGTGGAAGAAGAACCAGGAGAAGAACAAGCCCGTCATCACCAAGGAAGACGTCGCCTACGTCGTCTCCAAAATGACCGGCATCCCGCTCTTCAAGCTCGAAGAAGAGGAGTCGCAGAAGCTTCTGCATATGGAGGACTTCCTGCACAAGCGCATCGTGGGGCAGGAAGAGGCGATTTCGGCCGTCTGCCGGGCGATCCGTCGGTCGCGCGCGGGCTTGAAAGAAGCCAAGAAGCCGATCGGCTCCTTTATATTCCTCGGCCCGACCGGTGTCGGCAAGACCGAACTGGCTCGGGCGCTGGCGGAATTTCTCTTCAATTCCGAGGATGCGCTGATCCGGATCGACATGTCGGAATATCAGGAGAAATTCACCAGCTCACGCCTCTTCGGAGCCCCTCCGGGCTACGTCGGCTACGAAGAGGGCGGCCAGTTGACCGAGAAAGTTCGGCGCCGGCCCTATTCGGTGGTGCTGTTCGACGAGATCGAGAAGGCGCACCCGGACATCTTCAATGTGATGTTGCAGGTGCTGGACGACGGCGTGCTCACGGACAGCCTGGGCCGCAAGGTCGATTTCAAGAACACGGTCGTGATCATGACGTCCAATCTGGGCACGAAGCTCATTCAAAAGGGCGTGTCACTTGGCTTCCAGCAAGCGGAGGGTGAGCAAAACCGGCGGATCAAGGATGAAGTCCTGGCGGAGCTGCGGAGGGCATTCAGCCCGGAATTTTTGAACCGCATCGACGAAGTGGTGGTCTTCCACCAATTGGAGAAATTCCACCTGGTCAGTATCGTCGATATCATCATCAAGGAGCTCAATGCGCGACTCCTGGAGAAGGGCGTCCAGCTCGAGATCGCCGACGATGTGAAGCAATGGCTGATCAAGGAAGGCTACCAGCCGCTATACGGCGCGCGGCCGATGCGCAGAACCATCCAGAAGTGCATCGGCGACCCGCTGTCGGAAGAACTGATCAGGGGCCGCTTCAAAGATTCGCGCAAGATCAAGGTCGTCCTCAAAGACGACGTGCCTGCCTTCATCGAAGAAGAAGTGCTGGCTGGGGTTTGAGATCAGTCCCAGCCTTGCACTGAGGATGTTGAAAAAGGCTTCCAGCGTCGTTCTCGCTTCGCTCCAAACCTCAACGTACCAAAAAACGTACGTCTCGGCCTTGCGCTCGCTGCGGCCTTACCATGGGAACGGCGCGCGTCTTGGCGCGTGCGGGGCGGGCGGGTGGGACAAAGCCTTTTTGATCATCCTCCATCCGCACAGTCATTTTGCTGCCGCGCTGCCATCGTGACGCGTACGACACCCGCACCGCCCGCTCGTCCTGTTATTCTGGCCATCGAAACGTCCTGCGATGAGACGGCCGCCGCCGTCATGACAGGCGAAGGACGGATCGCCTCCAGCGTGCTGTGCTCGCAGCATGACGTGCATGAACGCTATGGCGGGGTTGTGCCTGAACTGGCTGCGCGGCGTCACATCGAAACGGTCGACACGATTGCCGTGGAGGCCCTTCGCAAGGCAGGAATGACCTGGGCCGATATTCAGGCCGTCGCTGTGACGAGCGGGCCCGGGCTGGCCGGCGCGCTGCTGGTCGGCGTCAGCTTCGGCAAATCATTGGCCTACGCGTTGCGTACCCCGTTGATCGCCGTCAACCATCTGGAGGGCCACATTGCGTCGGCCTGGATCGACCAGCCGGACTTTCCCACTCCATGCGTGGTACTCATCGTATCCGGCGGGCACACCCATCTCTATCTCGTCCAGGCAGACGGCGCCTTGGAACTTCTTGGAAAAACTTTGGACGATGCCGCCGGCGAAGCGTTCGACAAGGCGGCCAAGATCCTGGGGCTCGGCTTTCCTGGCGGGCCGGCCATTGACCGGCTGGCTCGAACCGGCTGCGCCGTCGCCGTGAAGTTTCCGCGTCCCTATTTGAAGCCCGGCAGTCTGGATTTCAGCTTCAGCGGCCTGAAGACTGCCTTGCTGTATGACTGGCGGGATCGCGGTCAATCGGCAACGCAGAACGTCATTGCCGACGTGGCCGCCGGCTATCAGGAGGCGATTGTGGATGTGCTGGTGGAAAAGGCGTTCCGCGCGGTGCGCCGATATCGCGTGAACGCGCTGGCGGTCGTGGGAGGCGTCTCGGCCAACTCCAGACTGCGGGAGCGGCTCACAGCACGCGCCGTTGAAACCGACGTCCGGCTGGCAATGCCGGCGCTGACGCTCTGCACCGATAATGCGGCGATGATTGCCGCCGCAGGCCAGCGGGCCTACCGGCAGGGCCGCCTGTCGGCGTGGGATTTGGAGGCCTCGGCCGATCTCTCACTTTCAACCGTCGCCGATCCTCAACCGCTGCGCAACCGCCAGGCCGGCATAAGGAGAGCATAAGATTCCAACCATCCACGGCTACACCAACGGCTTGAAAGCCAGCCACCTCCTCAAGCTGGAACATTTGTACCGGCGCCGTGTTCCGGTCACAGCCGTCATCAGCGCCGAACTGGCCCGGTCCTGCACCGAGTTGTCCCACGAAATCCGGCGTGAAATCGGGCTGCTCCTCAACCGGCGTGGCGCAGTCGAATATGTCTGTGTCGGGCAAGGGCGCGACATGAGCCTGCCGGACTTGTCGCGCTTCCGTTCCGGTCTTCGTTCGTTGCGCGGCCTCCGCCTGGTGCGGACGTATCTACAGAACGAACCGCTGACCCAACAGGACCTCACCACACTGGCGCTGCTGAGGCTCGATCTGGTTGCGGCGATCGGCATCGGGGAGAACGGACTGCCGGCCGACATGTCGGTGGCCCATATCGTTCCGCCGAACCCGCAGGGCCGCCTGCACTCTGTGCTTCCGGCCAAACCGTTTCACGCCTGGGATCTGGATTGCCTGTCGTTGATCGAATCCGTTGAATCCGATCTGGCAAACGCCAGAACCGGACACGATGTGTCCCATGCGACGGAAGGGGCGATTCTGATCAGCGCGTCGTCCGCCAGCCGGACGGCGCAGGAAGACCGGATGGAGGAGTTGATCGAGCTGGCGCGATCAAGCAATCTGTCTGTCCTGGACACGGTCGTTCAGCGCTGCCAGTCCATCAATCCCAAATACCTCATGGGAAGCGGTAAGCTCAAAGACGTCATCATGAAGGCGCTGCAAAAGGGTGCGGACCTGCTGGTGTTCGATCAGGACCTGACACCAGCCCAGGCGCGCGCCATTGCGGACGTGACCGAGATGAAGGTCATCGACCGGACGCAACTGATCCTCGATATCTTCGCCCGGCGGGCGCACAGCCGGGAAGGAAAGATCCAGGTCGAACTGGCCCAACTGCGGTATCTGCTGCCCAGACTGTCCGGAGCCGGCACGTCGCTGTCCCGGTTGGGCGGCGGCATTGGCGGGCGTGGCCCCGGTGAAACGAAACTGGAAACGGACCGGCGGCGCGTGCGCGACCGGATCGCCCATTTGGAACGAGCGCTGATGGCCTTCGGCCATCACCGCGATCAGCGGCGGGCCCGCCGCTTCCGTCACAAGATTCCGACCATTTCCATCGTCGGGTATACCAACGCCGGAAAGTCCACGCTGCTGAACGCGCTGACGGGCAGCCATGTCTCGACCGAAGACCGTCCGTTCGAGACGCTTGATACGTCCAGCCGGCGTTTACGGTTTCCCCACGACCGCGAAGTCATCATTACGGACACCGTCGGGTTCATCCGCGATCTGCCCAAGGCGCTGGTGGGGGCCTTCATGGCTACCCTGGAGGAACTCCGCGACGCCGACCTGCTCCTGCACCTCATCGATGCCAGCAGTCCACGGCTCGATACCCAGATCGAGGCCGTCGAAAAGATCCTGGGCGAACTCAGCCTGTCGCATATTCCCCGCATCCGCGCCCTCAATAAGTGCGACAAGCTGACGCCGGACGAAATTGCCGGTCTCTGCCGGCACTACCGCGCCATGGCGATCTCTGCGGTCACGCCGCACACCCTGACGCCGTTGGTCGAGACCTTATCCGATGCCTTAATCGCGCGCACAGCGCCATCGTCGGTTGACTCCGGCATCTCCAGCCTGACCGCTCGCGTCGTGTGATCCATGCCGGTCGCGCATCGCCAGAGACAGTCCGTACTGACTCGCGCGCAGGCGGGCCGCATTTTCCGCACGTTGAAACGGACCACGCCTGTCCCGCGCGTCGAGTTGCAGCACCGGACAGCCTTGCAGCTGCTGATCGCGACCATCCTGTCGGCCCAATGCACGGACCAGCGGGTCAATCAAGTCACGCCGGCGCTATTTCAACGCTATGAAACCGCCGGCGACTATGCCGATGCCGATCACACGGAATTGGAGCGACTGATCAAATCCACTGGATTTTTTAAGAGTAAAGCGAAGAATATCATCGGGTGTTGTCGGACATTGCTCGACCGCTTCAACGGGGACGTTCCAGATACCATGGAAGCGCTGGTCGCGCTGCCCGGCGTCGGAAGAAAAACGGCGAACGTGGTACTGGGCAACCATTTTAGAAAACCGGCGCTGGTGGTGGATACGCATGTGAAACGCGTGTCCCAGCGGCTCGGGCTCTCAGTCAGCGACGACCCGGACCGGATCGAAGAGGACTTGCAGCGATGGCTGCCGCCTGATGAGTGGACCGTCGGCTCGCAGCGGCTGCTGCTCCACGGCCGGTACGTGTGCTTGGCACGGACGCCGAAGTGTCGGGAATGCGGCATTTACAGTCTGTGCCGGTGGAAGGGGAAGCACCCGCGATGATTCGAAGCATGACAGGCTATGGGCGACGCCAGGCTCCCTGGTCGGGCGGCACCGTGACCGTCGAGGTGCGATCCGTCAATCACCGGTTCTGTGAAATCGCCATGCGCCTTCCGCGAGGCATGGCGTCTCTCGAAGACGGCCTCAAAGAACTCCTTCAACGTCGCTGCACAAGAGGGCGAATTGATCTGACGGTTTCCCTGACCGGCGGACGGGAAACACGCAGGACCATCACCCTGGACCGCCAATTGGCCAAGCAGTACCACCGGGGGCTCGATCAACTCCGGCGAGAGTTCCACCTTGCCGGGTCGATCGATCTCGCCCTGCTGGCCGGCCTTCGCGATCTTCTTGTCATCACAGAAGAGCCGGTCAGCGATAAGGCGCTGCAGACTCTGATCAAGCGACTGGCCGCCGGCGCGGTCACCGATCTGGATCGAATGCGTCAACGCGAAGGGAAAGCGCTCGCCGCCCACCTCAACGGCTTGCTGGCGGGCATCGAGAAAGAGCTGGCGCAGGTCGCCACGCGAATCCCGCAGGCGGTGCAGGAGCACTACGCCCGCATGAAAGGACGCATCGAGAAGCTGCTTGAACCGGGACGGGCCGACACGGGCCGGTTGGAACAGGAACTGGCGGCCTTTGCCGACCGGAGCGACGTCAGCGAAGAGCAGACGCGGCTGCGCTCGCACCTCCAGCAATTTCGGGACACGATGAAGAACCGGGACTCCATCGGCAAGACGCTTGATTTTCTGCTGCAGGAAATGGGACGCGAGACCAACACCATCGGCTCCAAGGCGAACGATGCCCAGATTGCCGGTCATGTCGTACGAATCAAAGGAGAACTGGAAAAGCTTCGCGAACAAGTGCTAAATATTCAATAGCTTGGAAGGAGCAAGGGGAAGGGAAAGGCATAGGCAGCATGGCGATTGAACGGCGAGGGGTGCTCTTTGTGGTCTCGGCTCCATCGGGAGCCGGAAAAACGACGCTCTGCAAAGAACTCGTGACCACCGTTCCGGGGGTGCATCCGTCCATCTCGTACACGACGCGCAAGCCTCGCCCCGGCGAGGTGGATGGCCGGGAGTACTATTTTGTCGACGAGCAAGTCTTCCAGGCCATGGCCGAGCGAAACGACTTTGCGGAATCGGCGCGGGTCTACGGCCACTTCTATGGAACACCGCGGCAGGCATTAACTGATATGATGGAAAAAGGCCTCGACGTCCTGTTGGAGATCGACACGCAAGGCGCCATGCAGATTAAAAAGAAGTTCTCCGACGGCGTCTACATTTATATTCTGCCGCCCTCCATCGACGCCCTGCGCACGCGACTCGTCCAACGAGGGGATGCGCCGGAGGAGATCCAGCGACGCATGCAGAAGGCCAGACAGGAAATCCTGAACTACCGCGAATACGACTATATCGTCCGCAACGAGGATCTTAAACAGGCTTCGCAGGAACTGCAGGCCATCGTCCTCGCGGAACGCACGCGCATGAAGCGCGTAGACATCAATTGGCTTGAACAAAATTTCATCGCGGATACCACCACCACATAAAGGAGCGCTACCATGATCGACGCCATTTCGTTATTGCCCGTGTACACTCATTCGCAGATCGATTCCCGCCACCGGCTCGTGATCGCCACCTCGCAGCGCGCCAAACACCTCATGCAGGGTTCGCGACAGATGGGGCACTCCAAGTATGCCAAAGCGACGTCCATCGCGCTGGACGAGATGCTTCGCCAGAAGGTGGAGTTCCTGACCGGAAAGGAGGCCCGGCAGGCCATCAAGGAGGCGAAACGCGGGAAGGACAGTGAGATGGAGCGGATGGCCGTGGCCGCAGCCCGCGAGGATGCTCGCGAGATCAAGAAAGAACTCAGCGTTTATGTCGACGATTCCCCCAAACCGGCTGCGAAGGAAGGGGACGAGTAGACACGTATGGAGCATGGGGCGAACAAAGCCCTCATCGGGAAGCGCATCCTGCTGGGCGTCAGCGGCAGCATCGCCGCCTACAAGGCGGTTGAGTTGCTGCGCACGCTGATGCGGGAGGGCGCGGATGTCTCCGTCGCCATGACCGATGCCGCCACGAAGTTTATCGCGCCGCTGACTTTTGAGGTGCTCTCGCGCAAGCCGGTGACGACCGATCTGTTTGCCGCGCATCAGGAGATGCTCCATTTGACGCTTCCGGAGGAGGCCGACGTCTTCGTCATCGCTCCTGCGACTGCCAATACTCTGGCCAAACTTGCGCTGGGCCTGGGGGATGATCTGCTGAGCACCATGGTCCTGACGGCGTCCTGCCCGCTGATCCTCGCGCCGGCCATGGATGGGGGAATGTGGAACCATCCGACGGTCCAGGAGCATGTCCGACTGTTGCGATCGCGCGGGGTGACCGTCCTCGAACCGGTCGAAGGTCCGCTCGCGTCAGGCAAGATCGGAAAGGGCCGTTTGACGGACGAGCAGACCATCGTGAGCGCCATTGAAACCTGCCTGCTTCCCAAACGTGATCTGGCGGGCCAGCGCCTGCTTGTTTCGGCAGGACCGACGCAAGAACCCATCGACCCGGTCCGTTTTATTTCCAACCGGTCCTCCGGCAAGATGGGGTATGCGATCGCCCGGGCTGCCCAGGAGCGTGGCGCGGAGGTGCTGCTTGTCAGCGGTCCTACGGCATTGCCGGTCCCTCCCGGTGTGCGGTGCATTCACATCGACACGGCCGAGGACATGGCCAAAGCGCTGACGACGAACTTCCGCTGGGCCACGATCGTGATCATGGCGGCGGCCGTCGCCGACTTTCGTGCGGAGAAGGCATCCAGCAAGAAAATCAAGAAACGGACCGGCACATGGAAAACCCTGGCCTTGACCACGACCGAAGACATCCTGAGCACACTCTCCAGACAACGGACCAGGCAGATTCTCGTCGGATTCGCCGCGGAAACCGATGCGGTCCTTGCGCATGCCCGCAAGAAGTTGGCAGACAAAAATCTGGATCTGATCGTCGCCAACGATGTCACGGCCCAAGGCGCGGGATTCGGCTCGGATGACAACGCCGCCACGCTGATCACGCGCGATGGCGACGACATCGTGCTTCCACTCATGCCCAAACGTGAGCTGGCCGACCGTATTCTCGACGCGCTGCAGCCCTTCCTGACACGCGCCGCAGCGCCCAAGACGAAGTAACAACCCGCTTCACCGCTGCGAACACCCCTTTGTTTGACCCGATTCGGCGAGCCTGTTACAATAACCCCGCTTTTACGCATCGTAGCCACGTGACATCCCCGGCTTACAGTGGGCAGAGGAGCGCGCATGAAACATGTGCTGGTCTTGCATGGCCCCAACTTGAACCTCCTGGGGAAACGGGAAAAGTCCGTCTATGGGACCGCGTCGCTCAAGACCATCAACGCCGGCATCATGAAGTTCGCCACGAACGAACGGCTGCAGATCGAGATCAGGCAGTCCAATCTCGAGGGTGAGCTGGTGTCCTGGATTCAAGAAGCCAATACGAAATTCGACGGCATCGTGATCAATCCGGCCGGCTACACCCATACCAGTGTCGCGATCCGGGACGCCATCGCCGCGATCGGCATTCCGACCGTCGAAGTCCATCTGACGAATATCTACAAACGGGAGGCGTTCCGGCACCACTCCTATATCGCGGGTGTGGCGGTCGGCCAAATCTCGGGGTTCGGCCCGGCCGGATACGTGCTCGGGCTCAGAGCCCTCATGGAACATCTGAAATCCGCGCGCACCCCCTCGGCCCGCTGACACGTTCGCTTCATTCAACGAAGGAGGACCTTGTTCGTGATTTCGACAGCAGACTTTCGTAATGGCGTGCGCCTGGAGCTCGACCGAGAGCCGTTCTACATCGTGGAGTTCCAGCACGTGAAACCAGGGAAGGGCGGCGCCTTCGTCCGGACCAAGCTGAAAAGCTACACCTCGGGCAATGTCATTGACCGCACGTTCCGGTCCGGAGAGCGGTTCGATGAACCGGATTTGGAAGAACGCGAAATGCAATTCCTCTATGCGTCCGGAGAAACCTATGCGTTCATGGACACGAAGAATTTCGAGCAGTTCACCTACGAGAAGAAGCAGCTTGGAGAGAATGCGGACCTGCTCAAAGAGAACATGGTCGCCAAGATTCTGGTCTACGAGCACCGCCCAATCGCCGTCGAACTGCCCATTTTCATCGAGCTCAAAGTCGTGGATGCCGAACCGGGCGTCCGCGGGGATACCGCCTCCGGAGGCACGAAGCCGGCAGTCGTCGAAACCGGCGCCATCATCAAGGTTCCCCTGTATATGGAGATAGGGGAAGTCATTAAAATTGACACCCGCACGCGCGAGTATGTGGAGCGCGTCCGGTGAAGAAACAGACACGCAAGCAGGGATCAAGCCGGAAACAGACCGATCAGGCCGATCATGATATGAGTAAGAACAGCCCTCTCGACGAGGAAGTTCATCATCTTGTTAAACTCCTGGATCGGCACGAACTGGCTGAGCTGGAGGTTGAAAATAAGGGCTTGCGGATTCGGGTGAGGCGCGCAGGCACTGCCGATGCGGTTCCGATGGTGATGGCCGGGCCGAGTCGGCAGATGCCGGGACAGCCGGGTGAGTCGGCCGCAGTCGCCGCCCAGGCGGTTGCGCCCGATTCACTGGTCACCGTGACGTCTCCAATCGTCGGAACATTCTATCGGTCGCCATCGCCGGACGCCGACGCCTACGTCGATGAAGGCGACTTCGTGAAAAATGGGCAGGTGCTGTGCGTCGTCGAAGCGATGAAGCTCATGAATGAGATCGAATCGGAGATGGATGGCCGGATCCACAAGATTCTGGCGGAGAGCACGAAACCAGTCGAGTACGGACAGCCGCTCTTCCTGATCGATCCCACAGCGACGCCCTGACCGATACCCGACCTCAAGAGGTCATCCGGTGTTCAAAAAAATCCTCATAGCCAATCGCGGCGAGATCGCACTCCGGGTCATCCGGGCCTGCAAAGAGATGGGCATCAGCACCGTTGCGGTCCATTCGGACGTCGATACCAATTCGCTGCATGTCCGCATGGCCGACGAGCATGTCTGCATCGGGCCGGCCGACAGCGCGCTCAGCTACCGGAACATTCCCAATGTCCTGAGCGCCGCGGAAGTCACCGGCGCCGACGCCATCCACCCCGGATACGGATTCCTTGCCGAGAACGCGCATTTTGCCGAGGTCTGCGAATCGATCGGCGTGCGATTCATCGGCCCCACGTCGGACCATATCGCCATGCTGGGCGACAAAGCCAAGGCCCGGGAAATCATGGGCCGGAAAAACATTCCGCTCATGCCCGGAACGGGCGAACTGAAAAGCGAGCAGGAAGCCCTGGAAGCGGCGCGCAAGATCGGATTCCCGGTCATCTTCAAGGCCTCGGCCGGCGGCGGCGGGCGCGGCATGCGCGTGGTGAACAAGGAAGAGGACCTCGCGCGCGCCTTCCAAACCGCCCAGGCGGAGGCCAAGGCCAGCTTCGGCAACGACGCCGTCTATCTGGAGAAGTTTTTCATCGAGCCGCGCCACATCGAAGTGCAGATCCTGGCCGACGAGAAGGGCCGCACGGTGTTTTTGGGCGAACGGGACTGCTCGATCCAGCGCCGGTACCAGAAGCTGGTGGAAGAATCTCCGTCCCCGGCCATCGACGACCGGCTGCGGCGGGAAATGGGAAACGTGGCCGTCGAAGCCGTCCGGTCCGTGCATTACCGGAATGCCGGCACGGTGGAGTTCCTGTTGGACAAGGACCACAATTATTACTTTATGGAAGTCAACTCACGGATCCAGGTCGAGCATCCCGTCACGGAAATGATCACCGGTATCGACCTGATCAAGGAGCAGATCCGGATTGCCGCAGGACATCCGCTGACCTATCGGCAGCAGGACATCAAGCTGAACGGGCACAGCATCGAGTGCCGCATCAACGCCGAGTGTCCTGAGAAATTCACGCCGTGCCCGGGCACGGTGACGCGCTTTCATCAGCCCGGCGGCCTGGGCATCCGCGTCGATTCGGCGATCGAAAGCGGCAGTGTCGTCGTCCCGCATTACGATTCGCTGATCGCCAAACTGATCTCCCACGGACAAAGCCGCGACGAAGCGATCGCGCGGATGCGGCGCGCGCTGGACGAGTTTGTCATCGAGGGCATCAAGACGACGATTCCGCTTCACAAACGGATCATGAACGATCCCGACTTCCAAAAGGGGCGCGTCTCCACCGGTTTTCTGGAGCGGTTCACTGTCAGCCCCTCGGCCTGACCCCGTGTCATCTGCTCCGTCTCCACCGTCCTCGCTCAGCGGTCTGTACGTTATTCTCGATCCCGACGCAGCATCGGGACGATCGCTCCTCGACATCCTCAAGCAGGCCGCCGAGGGTGGGGCACGGCTTTTTCAGTATCGGGACAAGACCTCTTCCATGACGGCAGCCTACCGCCAAGCCGTCCTGTTGCGTCAAACGGCGAGGGACAGGGGTGCGACGTTCCTGGTCAACGATCGATGCGACTTGGCGCTGGCAGTGGACGCCGACGGGGTTCACCTCGGCCAGCAGGACCTGCCCATCCAGATGGCTCGCACATTGCTGGGGGCAGGAAAGCTGATCGGCATCTCGACCCACACCGATGCGCAGGTGTCCGCTGCAACTCAGGCGGGCGCCGACTATCTTGGCTTCGGCCCCATCTTTCCGCCCGGCTCCAAGCGTGACCACGATCCTGTCGTTGGAATTGGCGGGCTACGGAGAATCAGGGGCCTCACCGGGCTCCCGATTTTTGCCATCGGTGGAATCGCCCTCGACCATGTGCCATCGATCATCGACGCCGGTGCAAACGGGGCGGCCGTCATTTCCGCGATCGCCCGCGCGGCCGACGTGACGGCGACGACGCGCGCGTTTGTCTCGCAGTTCCCATCACACAATCCGCCAGCTCGTTGATCATCGCACTGCCGGCCATCGCCGCAAGCCCCTGCTCCCAGGACTGCTGCAGGAGCGGCTCGTAGGGAAGCGGACCGACCACCGGCACCCCGCTGCGCTCTCTGAGCAGCGCGAGTGTGGACGACTCTTGCATACCGTCCACGGTCGTTAACGCGGTATCCTTGGCCCGATTCAGAATAATGCCGGCGATGGCGATCCGGTGCCGTGCCAGCGCCTCAAGAGTCAGGAGCACATGGTTGATGCTGCCAATGGCTGTGCGGCCGACGACGACCACCGGCAGGCCAAGCTGCCGGATCAGATCCCGCATGTCTGTTTTTTCTGAAATCGGAACCCTGACCCCTCCGGCGCCCTCAACCACCATGAACGCATGCCATGCCGCCAACTCACGGAAAGCGGAAACGATTTTATCCGCACGAATGGCGGTGCCGGCTCGCCGCGCAGCATCGAGCGGAGCGAGGGGATCGGGAAAGCGATAGGGACTCACGGCTTCGACGGGATCGGTCATGCCGACCGCAGCATAGAGGCGAGCCGCATCGGATCCGGCTGCGCCCTCGGCCCCATAGCCGGTTTCAATAGGTTTCATCACACCCACGGCCACGCCACGCCGTTTCAAACAGAGGGCGAGCGCAGCCGTCACGAGCGTTTTCCCCACGCCGGTATCGGTTCCCGTGATGAAGCAGCCGGTCAAAGGGCGGAGAGAGGCTTTCTTGCTCGTTCGACGTGCCATCCTGGCCTCAAAAAATTCGGTTGTCGAGATTCCAGACCTGCCCGGAACTGTCCCGCAACAGAGCCAACTGGTAGATGATGTGCGCAATTTCTTTGAGCGAAGACGTGCGGCCGAGGATGTGATCGGCGGGAGCCTCGTCCGGAAAGGCCGCTCCTGCCAGCGCCGTGCGATGCCAGCCGGGCAGGACGGCATTCACTCGAACATTCTGTCCGCCCCATTCCTTTGCCGCCGTTTTCACCAGCCCCAATAAACCGGCTTTCGACGCCGCATAGGCCGCCTGACCGGCACGGCCTTGCACGCCAGCCAACGAACCGATGACGATCACCGCACCGTCACGCTGTGTGAGCATGACCGGACCGGCCGCCTGAAGGCAATGGAACGTTCCCGTGAGATTGGTGCTCACAACCGTCGCCCATGCCTCAGCCCCCGCGCGCAGCACCAACTCGCTGGAGGCGACCCCGGCAGTGCAGATCAGCACATCAAGCCGTCCCCACCGGTCCACAAGCTGATTGACCATCTCGCGCGCCTGTTTACCGTCTCGAATGTCGGCTTTGATGAGCAGCGCCGTCCCGCCGCGCTGGCGGACCGCCGCGGCCGTGCGCGCGGCGGCCTGCGCGTGCGTGCGATAATGCACGCCGACTCTCCATCCGGCCCATCCAAATGCCAGGCACAGGGCGCGGCCGATCCCGCCGGATCCTCCCGTGACCAGAACGGTCGGGTGAATCTTGGCATCACGATGTGACGCACCACGACGCTGGGGACGGGAACTCGGCATACGTGGACGGCATTATCCCAGTCGGTTCCACGGATGGCAAGGCAGCCGGAGCGGGCCGCATTGTTGCGAGCCCGTCAGCCTCTATGGTACGGTTCGCCTCCACACACGGCGCGCACACCATGTTTCATCAACTGCACAGACATCGCAGGCTTGCCATCGTGCTGGTTGCCGCCGGCCTCTTCGCTGCGCCGGCCGACGAGGCACGTGCCCAGCCGGGGGCGCGCCCGGACGCGATTGAAGACGCGCACCTGTATTTCCCCGATGCGATCGGCAGTCGATGGCGCTATCGAGGCCGCATTGAGGAATGGCCGCTTCAGAAAATTGCCGAGTCCAAAGGCTACGTCAACGTCTCCACGGTGTCAGGCACCCAGACGATTAAAGGCGTCACCGTCACGGTCTTTCACGATACCAACCCGGGCAACCACGGCCCGACCGACAGTTATTACCGGCGGGACGCCGTCGGGGTCGTTTATTACGGCTCGTCACCCGGCACGCCCGTCGAACGGCAGGTGATCCCGTATCAGATCGTCAGATTCCCGATTGCGATCCCCTCGTCCTTTCAGCAGTTCGATCGGAAGGGGGTCGACTTCGGCACCGATGTGGACGGGGACGGCACACAGGAGAAAGTCGACGTGGACGCGTCCGTGACGGTGGTGGGCAAGGAATCGGTCTCAGTCCCGGCAGGATCCTATGCCAACGCCGTCCGCATGGAAGCCCGGATGTCGCTGCGCATCCACCTGTCGAAATCAAAACGATCCGTGGTCAGCACGGATGTACTCACCGCGTGGTTCGCCAGGGGAGTTGGGCTGGTAAAATACACCGAGCATCAGGAGATGCCTCCCGCCGCAACGGACAAGGGCTGGATCACCGAGATTACCGAAGAACTGGAAGAAGCAGAGGTCAAAACCTTGCCCGCCGCCACCCCGACACCAAGCCGGCAATAGCCGTGAAGTTGTACTCCGCAATACCGACACGCTTGAAAAAGCTTGATAAATCACGCGCGGCCTGTTAGTATCTCGTTACTCGTTGCAACGTTTCAGGCAGGGCCGGTCCAGGAGGGACTTGTGCAGGCAGCAACACGTCCGCGTGATTATCTGACCATGATCATCTTTTCGATCGTGACCCTTGGGGCCATGATCGGGGTGCCGACCTATGCCTTTTATTACGACTTCACCGCGTTCGATTGGACAATGTTCGCCGTCCTCTACATGGTGACGGGGCTCGGCATCACGGTCGGCTACCATCGCATGCTCTCCCACCGAAGCTTCGATGCTCCGGGTTGGGTGCGGACCTGCTTTCTGATTGCCGGCGGGTGGGCCCTGCAGAATTCAGCCCTGAAATGGTGCGGCGACCACATCCGTCACCACGCGGTCTGCGACGAGGACGACGACCCCTACAATGCCCTGCGGGGATTCTGGTACAGCCACTGCGGCTGGCTGTTCGAGAAATCGGATCCGGACGCGAACGCCAAATACGACGGGAAGCTGCGCAAGGATTCGATTATCATGTGGCAGCATCGCTATTACCTTCCGATCATTCTGTCCGGCCTGGCGCTGCCGTTTGCCGCCGGTGTGGCCGTCAACGGCAGTTGGATGGGCGGCCTGAGTTGCTTCCTTCTCGCCGGCGTGTGCCGCATCTTCCTCGTGCTGAACTCGACCTTCTGCATCAACTCCATCTGCCACATCTGGGGCGTGCAGCCCTACGGCACGAAGGACAGCAGCCGGGACAGTTGGTGGGTCTCGCTGGTCACGTTCGGCGAGGGCTATCACAACTATCACCACATGTATCTGCGCGACTACCGCAACGGACCCCAGTGGTATAACTTCGATCCCTCGAAGTGGCTGGTCTTCTCCCTCTCCAAGGTCGGCCTCGCATACAATCTTCAGCGCCGCTCGAATTAACCTGCCGTCCGCTGGGTCTTTTTCCCACGGCTCTAGGCCCATGAGCCACTTGTCACTGGTCAACGTCATCGTTTAGAGTGTGTCTACCGCGCGCCCCGCTTGAACGGCGCCATGAGGTCTATCTATGGCAGAGAACACGCCCGGCCACGCACCAGGCCAGCACGAGCAGCCCAAACCAAATTTACTGCCCGACGTGAAGCACATCGTCGCCGTCAGCAGCGGCAAGGGTGGTGTCGGCAAATCCACAGTCGCCGCGAACCTGGCCGTTGCCCTAGCGGCTTCCGGCGCCAAGGTCGGCCTGATCGACGCCGACATCTACGGCCCCAACATTCCCATGATGCTGGGCGTCCGCAAACCGCCGGAACAGCAAGACGGCAAGCTCCTGCCGGCAGAAAGCTATGGCGTCAAACTCATCTCCATGGGATTTTTCGTGCCGGAGGAAAAAGCGATCGTGTGGCGCGGACCGATGGTGCATACCGCCATTCAGCAGTTCTTCCGCGACGTCATCTGGGGCGAACTGGACTATCTCCTGATCGATCTGCCACCCGGCACCGGGGACGCGCAATTGAGCATCTCCCAGCTGGTGACGCTCGCCGGCGTCATCACCGTCACCACGCCGCAGGAAGTCGCGCTGCACGATGTGCGCAAGGGCATGATGATGTTCAAGGGAGTCAACGTGCCGCTGCTCGGCATTATCGAAAACATGAGTTACTACATCTGCGGCCACTGCGGAGATCGCGCTGAAATCTTCTCCCATGGGGGCGGGCAACGGGCAGCTGAAAAGCTCGACGTGCCGTTCCTGGGCGCCATTCCGATTGATCTGGCTATTCGAGCCGGAGGCGACGAAGGGATGCCGATCGTGGCTGCCAATCCGGACTCGCCGCAAGCCAAGACGTTCAGGGATATCGCAGCGAAGATTGCCGACGCACTGAACAAGCAGGCATCCGGCGGTGGAATCGGCAGTCTCCTCAAGAAAATCATGCGGCCGGCGTCGAACACCTAACCTTCCCTTTGAGAAAGCGCGCTCATGGCGGAATTCCTACGAATCGCAGGCACCACGGACATCAAGTCCGGCAGCGGCGCGACGGTTGAAGCCGCCGGAAAATCTCTCGCCGTGTTCAATGTCGAGGGCAGCTACTACGCCGTCGATAACGAGTGCGTCCACCGCGGCGGCCCTCTCGGCGAGGGCGAGCTGGAGGGGAATATCGTCACCTGTCCCTGGCATGGGTGGTCCTACGACGTCACAACAGGGAAATGCGTCAACAACCCGTCGGCCTGCGTGAAATCGTACCCGGTCACAGTCGAAGGCGCCGACGTCAAGGCTCAGCTCTGACTTCACCGGTCACACTCACACCAAGAGGGAGGACAGATGGCCTCTCAGCCGAGCACTCGAAACCACGTCGAAACGACCGAATTGTTGGTCCGGCTCTACGTATTCCTCAACCAGTACCTCGATCGCTGCGTCAACGAGGCGGCGCATCAGTCCTACCCGGAATCAGAACTCAAAAAACACCTGGCGGAAACCAGAGCCAGGCTCTCGGAGATCCTGGCTATCAACTCTGTCGTCAAGAACAAGGTCGAGCAGGAATGCGACCGAGTGCTGGCCCTTGGCGCGACGTGCCTGAAGGGCGGCGGGAAAACGACCGATATCGAACTCCTGAAGGCCGAGCAGACGATCCTGCGGAACAAGACCATTGCCTTGAGCGATCTCCTAGCCGTCTTCCGCGCCGTCTGACATTTTCTCGCCGATGGCTCGAGAGATCATCGAAAAGTATCAGCTCGCGGGGCTGGATGACTACGAACGAGGGTTCAACCGGGTGGTGGAATTGGAACGGGCCGACGGGATGTGCCGCGCCGTGCTCCACTACGAAACCACGCGGCTCGCGACGAACGACTGCGCGACGCCCACCGACTCCCTGATGGAATTGATCCGCCTGTTGCACGTGCGAGGCTTCCAACAGCTCAGGAGCCAGCTCAGCTTTCGGGAGAACACCTACTTCGGCAGTCGCGAACCCTGGATCGAATACCCGGACCCTGAACGCTCCGTCCGATCGTCAGGCACTCTGCTTGCCCGGCTGTTCGGCTGGTTACGACGGGAGGGACCCCGCGCATGAGTTTCGTGTCGATTGACGACCTTCGAACAGGCGGAGGCAGTCCGCCACGCCGGCGTCTGCCTCCCTGGTTTAAAGTCCGGCTCCAGCAGGGACCGGACTATCGAGACATCAGGCAGGTCGTGGACCGCCTCGGCCTCCACACCATTTGCGAAGAAGCCCGCTGCCCCAACATCTGGGAATGCTGGAACAACCGCACGGCGACCTTTCTGATCCTCGGCGATATCTGCATGCGTCGCTGCCATTACTGTTCCGTGACGACCGGAAAGCCGTTGCCCGTAGACCACGAGGAACCATTCCGTGTGGCGCAAGCCGTGCAGGCTATGCGTCTCCGACACGCGGTCGTGACCTCCGTCAATCGTGATGAACTGGACGACGGCGGTGCATTCATCTTTGCCGAGACGATCAGACAGATCAGACATTTAAATCCAACCTGTACCGTGGAAGTCCTCATTCCTGACTTTGAGGGGAGCGAAACCGCCCTGCAAACCGTCACAGCTGAACGGCCGGACATCCTGAACCACAACATTGAGACGATCGAGCGGCTCTTCCCAGATATCAGGCCGCAAGGCAAGTACCGGCGATCTATCGAGCTGCTGGAACGAGCCAAGCAGTTGGGCACGACAACCAAGTCTGGCCTCATCGTTGGAATGGGGGAGACAGAGCACGAAATCAGACAGGTCATGCATGACCTGCGAACCGTCCATTGCGACATCCTGACCATCGGCCAATATCTCCAGCCGACTAGAGAGCACCTGATGGTCTCCCGTTTCTACCATCCTGATGAATTTGCCACGTTCAAGGCAGAGGGACTCGCGCTTGGCTTCAGCCATGTAGAATCCGGCCCGCTGGCACGAAGTTCCTACCATGCGGCAGAACAAGTCTCGCCCTGAATTGACTCTCCGCGCGCCCTCTCCCTATAATATCTTCCTGATTGAATTTCTTCGCTTTTTCCATGAACACAACCAACTTCTCTACGCGACTTCAGCAACTCAAAGCCACATTCCGGCACGCCTTTGCGCTCCAGTCTGAAGGGGAACCGCTCACGGTCGAGGAGCAGACCCTGCTGGAGAAAGTTGCAGCCGCTGTCGCAAATCGACGGATGGCAGGCCCGGCGGTACTCTTCCTGGAATCAGCCGGACCGATGAATTTCCTCGGCAGCCAGGCCCTGCATTTCCTGGCACCGATCCTGGACCTGACCTGCGATGCGCCCGAGATCGAACAGGCGGCGCGCCTGCTTGAGCGGCGTGACGCCATCCCTCGCCTGATCGAACTCATTGAAGCCAAATCTGCTCCGGCCAAGCCTACTCCTAATGGAGCGCCCGCTCGATGAGTGCCGGTGCACAGACTCCGCACAAGAAGGCTGCCGATCTTCCGTTATCCGTTATCATCGCGACGGATTGTGGCAGCACGACGACCAAAGCCATCCTGATCGAGAAGCAGGGCGACACGTTCCGGCAGACATTCCGCGGCGAAGCGCCCACGACCGTCGAAGCGCCGTTTGAAGATGTGACCCGTGGCGTGCTGAACGCCATCGCCGAGGTGGAGGAACTGTCGGGACGGAAAATTCTGGACGGAGAAAAAATCGTCACACCGGCTGGCGCGGGCGGCAATTCCAAAGCCGGCGTGGACATCTATGTTTCGACCAGCAGCGCGGGCGGCGGCTTGCAGATGATGGTGGCCGGCGCGGTCCAGAGCATGACGGGGGAGAGCGCACAGCGGTGCGCGCTGGGCGCCGGCGCCATCGTGATGGACGTGCTGGCCGTGAACGACGGCCGGTTGCCGCATGAAAAGATCGAGCGCATCCGCTCCCTCCGGCCGGACATGATTCTTCTGTCGGGCGGAACGGACGGAGGTACCGTCACCCACGTGGTCGAAATGGCCGAATATATCTCGGCCGCCAAGCCGCGCCCACGACTCGGGATGACCTATTCGCTGCCGCTGATCTATGCCGGCAACACACAGGCCCGTGACCGCGTCACGGAGATCCTCGGCAAGAAAACGGCGCTGGTTGTGACCGACAACATCCGCCCGACGCTCGAACGGGAGAACCTGGCGCCAGCCCGTAATAAAATCCACGATCTTTTTCTCGAACACGTCATGGCCCAGGCGCCCGGCTATAAGAAACTAATCTCCTGGGCCGGTGCGCCGATCGTGCCGACGCCGGCCGCCGTCGGCTTTATCATGGAAGCCCTGGCCAAGCGCGACAAGATCAATCTGATCGGCGTGGACATCGGCGGCGCTACCACGGACGTCTTCTCCGTCTACGGCGGCGTCTTCAACCGCACGGTCAGCGCCAACCTCGGCATGTCCTACAGCGTCTCCAACGTGCTGGCGGAGGCCGGACTGGCCAACATCATGCGGTGGGTGCCGTTCGACCTGGACGAGCAGACGCTGCGCAACCGCATCAAGAACAAGATGATCCGTCCGACGACCATCCCGCAGACGCTGGACGAACTGCAGATTGAACAGGCCATCGCGCGCGAAGCCCTCCGGCTGGCGCTGATTCACCACAAATCGCTGGCAACCGGCCTCAAAGGCGTCCAGCAGGAGCGGACGATCTCGGATATCTTCGAGCAGAAGGCCTCCGGCGGAAGCCTGATCGACATGCTGAAGCTGGACTTGATCGTCGGTAGCGGCGGTATCCTGTCCCATGCACCGCGACGCATCCAATCCATGCTGATGATGGTGGATGCCTATGAACCGCTTGGCTTCACCACGCTCTCGGTGGACAGCATCTTCATGATGCCGCACCTGGGCGTACTTTCGACGGTTAACGAAAAAGCGGCGACCGATGTCTTTGTCCACGACTGTCTGGTCTACCTGGGAACCTGTATTGCGCCGATCGGGCAGGGCAGGGACGGCGAAAAGTGCGCCGAGTATCAGATCGTGTTCGGAGGTAACAGAGAGCCGGAGAGTGGGACATTAACGTTCGGTGAATTGCGCGTGATGGCACTGGGCGATAACGAACGGGCGCAGGTCACCATGAAGCCGGCGAAGCAGGTTGATCTCGGCGAGGGGAAAGGCGTGCCCGTCACTCGTGAGGCTCGGGGCGGCGCCGTCGGGTTGATGCTGGACGGGCGGGGCCGTCCACTTCAGTTGCCAGCCGATGTCAAAACACGCGTGGCTGCGTTATCCAGGTGGCATCAAGCCGTCGGATTGTATCCAAGATAATATGGGGCACGCGTACACACCAGGCCTGACGGTGACGGAACGGACAACTGTTCGAAAGCGTCGTCTACTTCCTATCCCTGGAACTGTCATGGTCAAGCAGGGTGACCGCGTCAAGGCCGATACGGTCATCGCCCAAACGGAATTGCCCGGCAAGGTCCACTCCGTCAACGTGGCCAATCTCCTGGGCATCGCGCCTGATGAGGTCCGGGACTATCTGATCAGGAAAGAAGGGGAACCGGTTCAGAAGGACGCGGTCATCGCGGAGAATACGCCATTCATCAAATTTCTGAAAACAGAGGTGCGCTCTCCGATACATGGCACGATCGACACGATCTCCACCGTGACCGGGCAGGTACTGTTGCGCGAACCGCCACGCCGGCTCGAATTACTCGCCTATATCGACGGAGCGGTCGCCGACATGCTTCCCCAGCAAGGCGTCACCATCGAGACATCCTGCAGCCTCGTACAAGGCATCTTCGGTGTGGGCGGAGAAACCTGGGGCGAATTGCAGATGGGCGTGGCGTCTCCGGAAGAGGCGCTCACTCCGGATAAACTGACCTCCGGCATGAAGGGGAAAATCGTCGTGGGCGGCTCGTTTCTCAGTTCCGACACCCTCGCGGGGGCCCGTGAAATCGGCGTGGCCGCCTTGATCGTCGGCGGCATTCACGACAAGGACCTGCGGGCGTTGCTCGGCTACGATCTGGGCGTGGCCATCACGGGCACGGAAAAAATCGGCATCACCGTAATCCTGACCGAAGGGTTCGGGAGTATCCCAATGGCGGCTAAAACCTTTGCGCTCCTGTCCAAACATCAGGGGCAGAAGGCGTCTGTTTCTGGCGCCACGCAGATCAGGGCCGGCGTGATCCGGCCGGAGATCATTATTCCGGCGGACGGCACTGTCACTCAGAGCCGGGCCGCCGCAGAGCGGGGAGGGATTCAGGTCGGCGACCATGTACGCATCATCCGCGATCCGTTGTTCGGCCGGATCGGCCAGGTGTCGGCGCTGCCACCGGACTTGCGGCAGATCGAGACAGAAAGCCATGTCCGCGTGCTCGAAGTTGGATTTCCCGATAAGACTCGTGCCATCATCCCGCGGGCCAATGTGGAGATCCTCGAAGGCTGAAGATGAAGACGGCCTGGGCACTGACCATCCTGCTTATCTGTTGCGCGCCCACTGCCTGGACAGTCCAGGCAGAAGAGACAGTCTCGCCTCCGCAGCAACTCCGTGTCTTCGACACCCCCAACGACTCCGGGGGAAGCTTGACCGTCACATGGGCCCAGACCGATCAGGAAAGCAAGAACCTGCGATATCAGATTCTGCTCAAGGATCCGGCCGCCACCGAACCAAAAGTCATCGCAGAATTTGCGTCCGACACGTATTACGTGCGGGACGCCAAGGCACCCTGGTGGACCAGGCCGGCGCCAAAGAATATGCATCAGTTCACGATCAAGTCCGGGAAGGGCATTGACCTCAAGGACGGCACGTCCTATGCCGTGACGGTTGCATCCGTCGCAGGGGAACAGCGCACGTCGGCGGCGCCGGTGCAGGCGAAGCCCGAGCCCAATTGGTTCAACTGGAATCAGATCAACAATCTGGCCATTGTGATGATCTTCGGATTTGTTGTACTCGGTTCGATCCAGGCCGCAAAACGACGCGAGATTTTCCTGCGCCGCATTCCCGGCCTTGACGCCGTGGATGAGGCCATCGGCCGCGCGACTGAACTCGGCAAGCCCATTCTCTATCTGACCGGCGCCGGTGACATGAGCGAGCCGTCCACCGTCGCCGCCGCGGTCATCCTCGGACGGGTCGCCAAACGGGTGGCCGCCTATGAGACCGACCTGATGGTGCCGCACCGCGACCCCATTGTCATGGCCGTCTGCCAGGAGATCACCAAACAATCGTACCTGGAAGCCGGCAAGCCGGACGTCTTCAAGGAGGACTCCAATTTTTTCATCACGACCGACCAATTCAGCTACACCGCCGCCGTGGACGGCATCATGTTGCGGAAGAAGCCCGCTGCCAATTTCTTCATGGGCTCCTACTTTGCCGAGTCCCTGCTCCTGACCGAAACCGGCGCCAGCACCGGCGCCATCCAGATTGCCGGCACGGACTCCGACCACCAGATGCCTTTTTTCGTCACCACCTGCGATTACACTCTGATCGGCGAAGAACTCTACGCGGCCAGTGCCTATCTGTCGCGTGAGCCGGTTCAGGTCGGCACGCTGCGCGGGCAGGACATCGGCAAGGCCTGCATCCTGGTCGCGCTGGGCGTCGGAACCGTGCTCGCCACGGCGTCCGTTCTGTTGCATGTAGATCTGTCGCTCGCGCTCGATCTCGTGAAGGATTGGAAATGACCTTGCTGCGGCGACAGCTTCCACTGCTTATTACCTTTGTCACCGGCATCCTGTTTGCCGCGCAGTACTACATTCCGCATCCGGCCTCCGAGCTGATGCTCACGTCGGTCTCCAAATGGCTCCAGATCATCGCTGGCTTTGCCCTCATCCTGGGTGTGACCAGCCTCTTTCATATCCACGCCGTCAAGATCAGGCGGAAGGAGCCGGGTTGGGGCTACAGCTTCGTGCTCTACGCCGGCATGCTCGGCACGATTGTGATTGGCCTCTGGCACGGCGGGAAGGAAACGACGGATGGCGTGACGACGGCCTTCGGCTGGATTTACACATTCATGATGGTGCCGCTGCAGGGCACGATGTTCGCCATCCTGGCCTTCTTCATCGCGTCAGCGGCCTACCGCTCGTTCAGGGCCAGAAGCCGGGAGGCGGCTGTCCTGTTGATTGCCGCCGTGATTGTCATGATGGGCCGTGTGCCGCTCGGCGAACATCTCATCCCGATCAGTGGCGATATCACGCAATGGATCCTGAACGTCTTGAACGCCTCGGTGCGACGGGCCATTTTGATCGGGATCAGCCTGGGGGCCGTGGCCCTGTCCCTGAAGATTATTTTCGGCGTCGAACGCGCCTATCTCGGCGGCGGGAAGGAATAGGGACGTTTCGTGAGCTTCGCCGAACGCATGCTGCACATTGATCGCCGGATCATCTTCCTGGTGATCGGTCTCTGCACCTTGATTCCCTTGCTGTATCCAGTCGGCCTCGCCATCAAAATCTCGCCCGAGGTCAAAAGCGTCTATGACTATATCGAATCGCTTCCGGACGGCTCGGTCTTCCTGCTGTCGCTGGACTTCGATCCGGCCTCCAAACCCGAACTGTACCCGCAAGCCGTCGCCTTGTTGCATCACGCGTTCAAGAAGAACCTGCGCGTAATCGGCATGACGCTCTGGCTGCCCGGCACCGGCATGGCCAGCGAAGTTATCTCACGAGTCGCCCGCGAGGAGGGGAAGGTGTCCGGAAAAGACTATGTGTTCCTTGGCTGGAGCCCGGGGGCCAGCTCGGTCATCATCACTATGGGACAGGATCTCTACAAAGCCTTCCCCACCGACTACAACAATCAGCCGACGGCGGAGTTGCCGGTCCTCAAAGGCGTGCAGAGCCTGCGGGACGTCAACTATGTCGTCAGCCTGGCCGCCGGCAGCACCGGGATCGAAACCTGGTACGTCTTCGGCAAGGACAAGTATAAATTCGAACTGGGCGGCGGCTGCACCGGCGTCATCGCACCCGGCCTGTACCCGCTGCTACGCAGCGGCCAGATCAACGGCCTGATCGGAGGGCTGCGTGGCGCGGCGGAATACGAAGTCCTGATCGGCAAGAAAGGCACGGCCGTGGCCGGCATGGACGCACAATCGGCGACGCATTTTGCGATCATCCTGCTGGTCATCCTGTGCAATGTCTTTTATTTTTTGATTCGGACGTCGGGTAAAACGGCCGGGCAGAATTGAAACCGGAAAGAGCGGCATATGCCATTTGAAGTCATTGTCGGTGCATGGGTGGCAACGGGACTGACCCTGTTCATCCTGACGTTCCTGTATCAGGATAACCCGCTCTTCAAGCTGGCCGAACACCTCTATGTCGGCGTCTCCGTCGGCTACGCGATCGTCAAAACCTACGATACCGTGGCCGTCCGGTTGATCTACGACCCCATGATCGAGCAGGGCGACTGGTCATTGCTCATCCCGCTGGCGATCGGCGCGCTCATGCTGACACGCTACGTGCCCAAGGCCGCCTGGATGTCCCGCATCGCCTTCGCGTTTGTCGTCGGGGTCGGATCGGGGCTGGCGATTCCAAGGGTGATTTCCTCCTACATTCTCAAGCAAATCGAGGATACCGTTCGCCCCCTGGCGTTCCTCGCAACGGACGGGAGTATGACGTTCACGTATAGCCTGCTCAATCCGGCCAGCAACCTCAATGCCGTCGTGCTCCTGGTCGGCGTCGTCTCGGTCTTGTTCTACTTCTTCTTCTCGGTCGAACACACGGGGCCCGGAAAGGCCGTCGCGCGAACCGGCATCATTTTCCTGATGATTGCGTTCGGCGCCGCCTTCGGATACACCGTCATGGCACGCATGTCCCTGCTGATCGGACGGCTGACCGACTTGATCGAATATGCCCAGCCGCAGTACGGGCGGGCAACCTGGTGGCTGCTGGTCATCACGGTCGCTACATTGATCATGTTCCACGCGCGCCGAAAGGGGACGGAGCCTCCACAATGACCGAATCTGTTCAAAGCTCGCGGCCCTTCCCGCTCCTCAGAAACCTCCAGTTCTCTCCATTGAAGGAGGGTGAAGACCAATACGTGCTCTTATGGGACCCCAGTGGGCTGAGTACGGAAAAACTGATCGTGCCGCTGAGTTATTTTTACCTGCTCCAGTTTTTCGACGGCGAACATTCACTGGAGCAAGTCTCCGCTGAATACCTCAGGAAATTCGGCGAATTTCTCGTGCCGGACCGGCTGCAACGATTGGTCAACGATCTGGATGACAAACTGTTTCTGGAAGGGAAACGCGCGGATACGGCGCGCCAAGCCGCCCTGGCCGACTACCGGAACGCGCCGACCCGCGCAGCCGCCTTTGCTGGAAAGAGCTATGAAGCTGATCCCGAGAAGTTGATAGCCCAACTCAAGGGGTGCTTTACCTCAAAAGAGGGGCCCGAACGGAAAGATTCAGAACACAAGGGACAGCCGATCAAGGGGCTGGTCGCCCCGCACTACGAAATTAAGCACGCGGGTCCGATTTATGCCTGGGCCTACAAGGAGCTGCAGGAAGCGCAGGCTCCGGACCTGTTTGTGGTCTTGGGCACCTGCCACACCGGCCTTCAGAACGGCTATGCCGTGACCGGGAAGGATTTCGAGACGCCGCTCGGCGTCATCAAGACCGACCGCGAGATGCTCGACCGGCTCAAGGCCGCCGCCGGTTTCTGCCTCGATGAAGAACTGGCGCACAAGAACGAGCACTCCATCGAGTTTCAGATGCCGTTTCTTCAGTATGTCTCCGGATCGAAAAAACCGATCTCTGTCGTGCCGATTCTCTGTTCGTTCCCGCCCGCGACTTTTTTCGATCCTCAACTGGGTGAATTGCGCGGGCGGGTCGAGACATTTCTGAAGGCCTTACAGGATGCCCTGGCGGCGGCAGGACGGCCGGCCTGCATCATCGCCAGCGCCGAACTGGCCCACATCGGCATGCGCTATGGCGAGTCGTCCCCGCCCACCGATTTCTCATTCCACCGCTGCATGCAAACGGATTTAACGATGCTCAAGCATGTTGAAGAAATCAATGCGGACGCGTTTGCCCAGTTCATCGTCAAGGAAGGCGACAGCCGACGCATCTCCGGCTTCGCCGCCATCTATACCTTGCTGAAGCTGATAGGGGACGGAAAGGGGCAGGTCTTGCGCTACGATCGCGGCATCACGGATCAATTCAATTCGACAGTCACCTACGCCAGCATGGCATTCTTCTAAGATATAAAGGGCTAATGGCATATAGCTTATGGCTAGCAGTTTGAAGTTTCGTCTCGGCCATACGCCATAGGCCATATGCTCTTACTCTATTCCTTGACTGTCACCGTTATCGCGATCGACTCCAGGGGATTGTCCCGCTCGTCACGCGGCATCGCCACGATCTTATCCACCACGTCCATCCCACGGAACACTTCGCCGAATGTGGTATAGCGGCGGTCCAGGCCGCTGCTGTCCGCTACGCAAATAAAAAACTGCGACCCGTTGTCGTCGAAATTGCGCGTGCTATTGGTTTCCTTCGGCATCTTCGCCATCGACAGAGCACCGCGCTTGTGCGGCCGGTCGTTGGGCTCCGCCGAGATGGCATAGCCGGGCTCGCCGGTGCCGTGCAGACTCCGGTCAGGCCTTTTGCTCAACGGGTCGCCGCCTTGAATGAGAAAGCCCGGCACGACCCGATGAAAGGTCGTGCCATCGTAAAAGCCCATCTTGGCCAGGTTGAGAAAATTTTCTACGTGCCGGGGGGCCTCCTCGGCGTACAGCTTGAGGTGAATGTCTCCGAACATGGTCGAGATGACGGCGCGGGGATTTTTCTTTTGAAACTGCATCGTCATGCCGCCACTGTATCAACTCTTTCCACTACGCTGCAACCAGCCCGCCTCCTAGATTTCCTCATGTTCTTTTTGTAAGATGGCCCTACTGTCTGGATATCGCCCCGGCGCTCACGCAGGACGGCATGGCAGCTCAAGCGACGTACAGCATCTAAGTCCACTGGTGAAAAAGTAACGCTCCGCCGCGATGTGATCGAACGCGACGGCTCAAGCAAGCTCGGTACGGAGGAGGAGTGACCGTTCGTCCCAGGACGTTTTTGATCGGCCTTGCGATCGTCGTTGTCACCGGCCTTCTTATTCTTCTTTTCCCGCTTCTGTCCGACCCTGACCGCCTTAAGACCTTTATTCTTCAACAAGTCGAAGCGAGCATCGGACGCAAGATCGAGGTCGGCGAGGCGACCCTCGAGTTCTTTCCCAGGCCGCACCTGGAACTCTCGCATGTCGTCATCCGCGATGCCGACACGGCGCAGGTGTTTCTCAAAGCCAAGCGATTCGATCTCGTCCTGCGGTCCACTCCGCTCCTGCGCATGCAGGTCGTCGTCAAGCGCATGCACATCGAACGCCCGCAGATGACCTTGCGGCGCGATCGCGCCGGGCAATGGAACTTTCTGGCATCGGGAAACGAACCGGCCGGATCGGATAGCGCGCTTGGCAATCCCCTGGGGCTCGTCATGCTGATCCAGGACACGACGCTGACCGAAGGGGTCGTGACCGTCATCGACGAATTCCGGCCGGACGGTCTGCGCACGATCGAATTAACCGATTTGGACGTTGCCGTCATGACGCAGCCCCAAGGCCCTCCGATGGACATCCGCATCTCGGGGAACCTTCCCGCCGGACCGGGCACCTCGTCCCTGTCGCTCGCTGGAACCGTCACGCAGGCCCCTGCACCCGCCAGCTCGACGGATGCCGCCCGCATGCCGGCCCTGCAGTTCCAGGGCGCATTGGAGCTGTCACGCGTGGATATCCGTCACATGATGGATTTTTTCGGTCCTCGGCCGATCCCCGACCAGGTGCACGGCATGGCCAATCTCACAAGCCGGATCGGCCTGGTTCCCGGTATGTCCGGCTATGACATGGTCCTTTCCGACATGAAGGCCTCCCTCGAAAACCTCGCCATCGCCGGCCAGGCCAGTTTGTCCGGGATCATGACCAAGCAGCCGACGTTCGCGCTGACCGTGTCCGCAACACCGGTGAGCCTGGATGAGTTGTTGTCCCGCTTTCCCGCGCAATGGCTTCCGCCGCATTTCCAAAGTGTCTTGACGGAGCGGGAGATCAAAGGCATCGTGGAAGTCGTCACCACCACGATCACCGGTTCGACGACACCTTCCCCCCATGCCTCAGTGACTGGGGAATTTCGTGTCCAGCAGGGGCAGGCGCTGTTCGGCCGGAAGAAAGTGCCGGCGAAAAATCTTGCCGGCACCGTACTGCTTGATCCTGATCGTCTGCGCGCCACCGACATCACCGGTCAGTACGGTCCGTTACAGATCTCCACCGGGAAGCTCGCCATCGCGTTCCTCGAGCAGGGCCCCTCCCTGGACCTGGACGTCAGCGGCGCCATGGGGGCCGCCGATCTGGTGACGACGCTGGCGACATCCATTGAGTCGGCCTCCATCGCTAAACCGCTGGCTCAGTTACGCGACGTCCAAGGACAGACCAACGTGACCGTTCGGCTGACGGGGATGCTCAATCAGCCCAATGGGCTGACGTTTTCCGGCGCCGAAATCGTCCCGCAGAACGTAGGTTTTCGAAGCCCTCTGCTCCCGGACGCCGTGACCGGACTGTCCGGGCGGTTGGCCTACACAAAAGCCGCTCTGGAGTTCGATCGGATCGGAGGCAACCTTGGGCAGAAGGAATTCCAACTGCACGGCACCATCACGACAGAAGGATCGGCACAGTTTCAAGGATTCAGTGCCTGGGCCCGGGCGCCTGCAAACCAGATTCTCTCGCTGATCTCCTCCCGCGCGACGGATACGCCGATGGTACAAGGCCCCGTCGGCATCGCGCTGTCGCTGGCCGGTCCGATCGCGACGCCGCAAATGAAAGGCGTCATCGACTTCAACGACGCGACGGTCACCATCCCAGGGCTGCTGCACAAACCGGCCGCCCAACCGGCCGCCCTTGAATTCGACGCGGCGCTGTCACGCGACAGGACACTGACCGTTCCGCGCCTCGATTTCATCATGCCTCCGGTTCGCCTGTATGGGAAAAGCACCCTCCAGTTCGGACCGACGCTACGGCTGAGCAGCTCTCTGATTTCCGGGCCGATTCCCTTGAACGGGCTCCCGCCCGGCATGGTGTTGGGCGGATTCGATTCGGGCACGCTGGAAGTGTCACTGGACGTGAAGGGAAGGGGACACAACTGGAACACCTGGGCGCTGACCGGCTGGGTGGCCCTCACCGACGGCCGACTCCCCAGGAAAGCGGCGGCCCCTTCCGTGACGGATATCTACCTTCGGGCACAGCTCGTACGGGCGGGGGCCGATGTCAAACGGCTTGAATTTCGTGTCGACGACAGCTTCATCCGTGTCTCGGGAACCATCCGCGATTGGCGGACAAAACCGGTCATCACGGCAACCGTGGAATCCCCGCATCTGGATTTCGAACTGCTGGTCCCCAAAGGAGAGCGCTCGCCCGTCCGGGACTTTCTGGAGGATCTCGCTGCGACCAGCCGCGTGACCGCCACCGTCGACGTGACCCGAGGGCGTTACAAGCAACTCACGCTGAGCGAAATCTCCTCGCGCGTCACCATCGGCGATGGAACGCTGGAAGTCAGCCGCATTGCCGGCCAGATTGAAGAGGGTACTCTCTCTGAAAGCCGGCTCCTGGTTCGCCTGCCCAAACTCAAGCCGGCCGAAGGGGAGGTGAACCTTCAACTAGCCGGGCTGCCGGCGGAAAAGATCCTGACGTTCCTGGGTGACGACCAGCGCCTGATCACCGGCGAGCTGACCCTTGCGGCGACGATACAAGGCAACGGGAAGCATCCACGCGGTGTTGCCAACACGCTCAATGGGAGCCTCACGTTCCACATCGATCACGGGCACATTGAAAAAGGCACCGTCGTCCCGAAGATCCTGATGATTCTGGACGTTCCCAGCCGGCTCCAGGGCAAGATCGACCTCAAAAAAGAGGGGATGCCGTTTGAGAAAGTCAGCGGCACCATTACCGCCGAAAACGGCATCCTCACGACAAATAATCTCTTGATCGACAGCCCGGTCCTGAAGATCAGTAGCGCCGGCACGTATGTCATATCCGCCGACGAACTGGATGTAACGGTCGTCGTCAGTCCATTCGGGTCGTACACGAAACTCCTGCAAGGCATTCCCCTGTTCGGGCGACTGCTTGCCGGCGAACGCAAGGGCTTCACGACGGCATTTTTTGACGTGAAGGGGTCCCTGAAGGACCCCCAGGTCATCAACCGGCCCATGAAATCCGTCGGCGCCGGCCTCACCGGGTTGGGGCAACTGGCCTTCGATGTGCTCAGGAACACCCTCATGCTGCCGGCAGAAATCTTTTCGCCCGGCGATGAAAAAACACCTGCGCCCGATGCGAAGCCTGCGCCGCAGGCGATTCCTCCGGCGTCAGCCGGCGTGCCGTCGCCGGCCGGCTCGCCTTGACCCCCTCGGACCCCCATGTTAGCATCACGGCAATTCCGCACGTGACACGATCAACACCGCACCGACAGCGACCATCCACCATCCCTGGAGATTTCGATGGCGAATGACCGCGCGACCCTCATGATCGCGGCAAGCGAGTCGGACTCGAACCTCTACTACGCCACCCGGTTCATTGCTCCGGACCCCTTTATTTTCATGGACGTGCAGGGGAAACGGCTCCTGGTGATGAGCGATCTGGAGATGGATCGCGCGCGCAGCCAGGCCACCGTCGACCAGGTGCTGTCCTACTCGGAATTGGAACGGCGCGCCAAGGCTCAGGGTATCGCCGCGCCCGGTTCAGTCGATGTTCTGCATCTGGTGCTGCAGGACCACGGCGTCAAGCAACTGCTGGTGCCCGCAAACTTTCCCTTCGGGCATGCCATTAGATTGCAGACGCTGGGCTACCAGCTGGAAGCCAAAAAAGAACCGTTCTATGAGCGTCGGGCGATCAAAACGGACGAGGAAATCCGCTGTATCGAGGACGCCCAGCGCGCGACCGAGTCCGCCGTCGCCGCCGCCCACGAGGCGCTGCGCAAGGCGAACATTCGCGACACGACGCTCTGGCTCGACGGTTCGCCGCTGACGTCCGAACGGATCAAGAAGCTCATCAATGTCGCACTCATGGAGCGGGATTGTGTCGCGCAGCACACCATCGTGGCCGGGGGCGATCAGGCGTGCGATCCGCACGACGAGGGAAACGGTCCGCTGCCGGCGCATCGCAGCATTATTTTTGATGTCTTCCCGCGTTCAGCCACGACCCGCTATTTCGCCGATATGTCCCGCACCGTTGTCAGAGGAACCGCGTCGCCGGAACTCACACGCCTTTACCAAACCGTGAAGGATGCCCAGGAGGAGGCGATCTCCAAAGTTCGGGCCGGAGCCGACGGCACGACGATCCATCAGGGAATCTGCGACCGGTTCGACGCCGCCGGGTACACAACCGGGCTCGTCAACGGCCGTATGCAGGGGTATTTCCACGGCACCGGCCACGGCGTGGGATTGGACATTCACGAACACCCGCGCATCAGCCGGAACGGGTCCGTCCTGCAGGAAGGGGAGGTCGTGACGGTCGAACCGGGGCTCTATTATCCGGGGCTCGGCGCCGTCCGTATCGAGGATATGGTGCTGGTCACCAGGGACGGTTGCCGCAATCTGACACACTACCCCAAAACATTCGAACTGGACTGAACGCACCGTGACGGGCGACGCGTGATACGTGACGAGTAGGATGATCAGGAGGGCCGTGCTTTCATCACCCATCACCCGTCACCTATCACGCGTCACGTGAAATCATGCGCCTGGCCTTTCTCATCCGGCGATTTAATCCCGAGACAGACACCCATCCGCGCACGCAGGAACACCATCTCGACGTCGGGCGGGGGACAACCGTGCTCGACGCGCTTATTCGCATCAAGAACGAACAGGACGGCAGCCTGGCCGTCCGCTATTCCTGCCGGTCGGCCATTTGCGGCTCCTGCGCGATGGACATCAACGGATCGGAGAAACTGGCCTGCCGCACGTCGGTCCGCAAGGAATGGGAGCGGCATGGCGCGGTGGCCGTCGCACCGCTGCGAAACCTGCCGGTCATCAAGGACCTGGTTGTCGACATGTCCTCGTTCTGGGGAAAGATCCGTGACGTCACGCCCTGGCTCTCAACCGCTTCACGGAAATCAGTCCGTATGGAACCGTCCCGCCCGGCGCCGTCTCTCGGCAGCAACGAATTTCAGAACGTCGATGCCTGCATCATGTGCGGGGCCTGCGTGGCCGCCTGCACGGTCCATGAAGTTTCGAAAGAATTCCTCGGGCCGGCTGCGCTGGCCAAGGCCACCCGGTTTGTCGCAGACCCGCGCGAACCCTCAGACGTCACCCATCATCGGCTGGCCGTACTGGGGCAGGAGCACGGCATCTGGGACTGTACGCGCTGCAATTTTTGCGTGGAAGTCTGTCCGAAAGACGTCAAGCCGATGGAGGCCATCATCCGGTTGCGGCGCGCGGCGCTTGAGGCCGGCCTGACATCCACAGGCGGGGCGCGCCATATCACCGGATTCACAGAATTGATCCGGCAGCATGGACGACTCAACGAAGCACTCATGCCGCTCAAGATCATCGGATTCAACCTGCCTCGATTGTTCCAGGTGCTTCCGCTGGGCCTCGCCATGCTGCGCAAGGGGAAAGTACCGAATCCGCTTGCGCCCGCCATCCCAGGCATCGCACAGATCCGCGCGATGTTTGCCGCGGCCTCCCGAACGAAGAGCATCCGCTGATGGATCTGGCCATTGGCTCGAATAGTTTCCGCAATACCAACGGCGTCCTGGCGATCCACGGAAAGGAACAGATCGTGCTGGAGATCGTGTCAGAGAACGACCAACTCCTGTTGACGATGGATCTGTATGGCGCGTCCGGCAGTCAGGCTGCGCACCTGCGCCGCAACGAATGGAAATTCAATCTGGACGACCGATTTGCATTCAGCGCAACCGCTTCGTCCCCGTCGCTCTATGGCGGCGCCCCCTGGCTGAAGCTCGACGATAAGGAAACAGGGGACACGGTGCTGGAAGCCAGCGTGACGGACCGTAATAAAGTCCAGATCCTCCAGGGCAAACTCTATACGCATAAAGGGCAACTGCTGGAAATCACATCCCACCTCTGCCGCATCGCCGGCGTCGTCACCCTGTTCGGCGACACGCGGGATGCCCGCGGTGGCGCCATTGTCATCGGGTAGAGGCGCCGCATGTGTTTCGCTTCTGACCGCACTGCTGCTTGTCGCATGCACCCGGTCGGTCGAACTGATCAATCTGACGAGTGGCTCTTCCATCGCAGGCACCTGCAACCTGTGGAGCCGCTCCATGGCCGTCGCGCTGCCGACGGGAGAAATGGCAGCAGGATCATATACGAAACTCACTATGGCAGAGATAGGACTGGAGTCGCTGTTTTTTGGAGCGAATGCAGGTGATCTGCTGGGCCGGCACGCCGCTGAACGGATCTATGGCTATGCCAGGCTGGCGGGTGAGCAGGGGACCAGCGTGGAAATGATCTTTGCCGTCGACTGGCTCGGCCACGGGTACGGCGTCGCCCGAACCAGCCTGAAGGAAGAGTACCGGGTGACGTTCTGATTGATCCTGGGCACGGGAAGCGCGGCTATTTATTCCGCATCTTCACCGCCACAGCGCTAATGTGGTCAAGACGGATGATCGCGTCAAAAAATTCCCTTCCGGTGAGTTCTTTCAGATACAGCGCCTGCGCTCCCACTTTCGACACCATACCTTGCAACTCTCCTCCACCGATCAAACTGACGGTCACACGTTCGCCTGGGATCTTTTCAAGATTGATGCGGATCGATTCCGGAGAATTAAGATCCAAATCATTGGCGTTGACTGAGGGCATACGGCATTCCTCCATACGGTGGATGACGCACGATTGTCGTCAAACAGAGCGAAGGAGTCAAGACACAGATGCACGCCGCTTCAGGAAAGACTACGGCATGTACAAACAAACGGGGCCGCTGTCCGGAACAGCGGCCCGCTTGGGCGCTTAGGGCGCCTCACCAATCACGAATGGATAACTGTCGTTACCTGCCGATCGGTTTGGAGCAGGCTCTGGCTGGCGTGTCTGGAGAAGCCTGACTGAGACAGGCTGAGGCGCATTCATTGCGGCTACGGGTCCCGAAGGACAGACGGCCTAAGGCCGTTCCGCAGAATGCCCCGTACTCCAGTGCCGAGACGGAAGAGCCCGCTCACGCGCAAAGGGTGACCGCCGGCAAGTCTGTGCGGTCCGGTGGAGTCAGTTCGGTCATGCCCAACCCTCCTTTCTGTTCCCGAGTGCGGCTCAGGCGCACCGTATTCGCCCGTCAGGGGGCGGCACGATGGTGGTATTCCACCTGGCAGAGGTAGTCAGTCAGAGCCATTTGCTCGACCCTCGTCAGCGGCTCGAACTTGATCCCATGGATACAACCAGTTCCTGACGCTTCAGTATGCGTCACCCTTCCGGTCACCGTGTACTGATGCAGCACGTCGCTGGTCAAGGTCGACAGCCTGACCTTCACCTGCGTGCCCGACGCCAAACAGACCGGCAGTTCGACCGACAGCCCGCCTTCGCTGATATCATTGAGATGACCGACTGCCAGCGATTGGCCGTTCGAGGGGGACAGCACTTCCGCCCAGTCAGTATCAGGGATCCGGTTGACCGACCGATGGCTTGCACTTGCCATGGCGCACCTCCCTATGAGGTGATGGGGTGGGGAATAACTGATAAAAGCCTACGCCTTCCAGGGCGGCTTCACAAGCCCCTCTGAAAATAAATTATCCGGTGCAGTATGAGCAATGTGCGTGCCAGCAACCTCTTAGTTTCAAGCTGTCGTGACTTCCATACCCAACCTCGTTATACTTTATCCACAGAAGAACTGCGGATGATTTATCAGGCCTGATACAACATGCCGTTAAAATTCGCCCTCTACCCTGGTTGCGCAGCCCAGGGGGCCACCCCCGAGCTCTACCAGTCCACCATGGCCATCATCGGTCGGTTGGGAATCGACGTCATCGAGTTGACCGCCGCGTCCTGTTGCGGCGCCGGCGTCGTCACCGAAGCCAATCCCGATACTGCATTGGCGTTGAACGCCCGCACCTTTGCCCAAGCCGAACGATTGGGGCTGGATGTCATGACGATCTGCGGCACCTGCCAGGGAGTCATGGGCGCTGCCAATAAACGGCTGAAACAGGAACCCGGCCTCCTGGATCGCATCAACCTGCTGCTGAAGCCGGAGGGGCTGGCCTATCGCGGCTCAATCCAGGTGAAGCACCTCCTCTGGATCATCGTCCGCGACATCGGGCTCCATGAACTCCGACGGCACATCCGCGTTCCATTCAAAAATTTCCGCGTGGCGCCGTTCTATGGCTGCTACATTCTGCGGCCTTCGTGGGATCTCGGTTTCGACGATCCCGATAACCCGACCTCGCTCGAGAAAGTCATCCAGGCTGTGGGAGGGGAGTCGGTTGCCTACGCGGGGCGAACCAAATGTTGCGGGTTCCCCATCATCCTGGAAAAAGAGGCGATTGCCGTGACGATGGCCGGCGCCAACATGAAAGAGGCCAAAGACGCAGGCGCCGACTTCATGGTCACACCGTGTCCGCTGTGCCATATGAGCTTGGATATCTATCAGGAGCGGGCGGGGAAAGCCGTCAGGGCCACACTGGATCTACCGATCCTGCACTTGCCCCAGCTCATCGGGCTTGCAATGGGGATTCCTGCAAAGGAGCTCGGCTTGTCGCGCCATCTCATTCCCGTGGATTCGATTCTCAAACGAATGCATAAGCAAGGAGCGTCTGTACATGAAAGTCATTAGTCTTTCAGATTATCAAACGTTTAGCTCTGAAAAGATGAAGAAGAACAACATCTTTCAAACTACGCGGTTTTTCTGCGATGTCTATTGCTTCGAGCCAGGGCAGGACCAGAAGGGGCATATCCACGGAGAGCAGGACAAAATCTATCTCGTGCTGGAAGGGAAGGGAACGTTTCAGATTGGTGCAGAAAAACAGGTTCTGGGACAGGGCGACGGAACGATCGCGCCGGCAGGCGAAGAGCATGGCGTCCGCAACCACACGAATGCCCGCTTGAAAGTTCTGGTCTTTGTCGCCCCGAACCCCTGATATTACCGCGCGCTCAACGGAACGGTAACGGTAATGGCGCCGGCGAGATCGCCTTCATGGGCACCCTCCTTGGGATAGCCCGAGATATCCAACTCACCCTTCGGTTCTCCGTGGCATTTCAAACAATCTTTGGCATAGTAGATCGGCATCACGACCCTGAGCGTCCGGCCCCGTTCGGTTAATTCGCTGACATAGGCTTCCGCATTGGGCCGCCCGGACAGCCACTTCAACACGGATGCCTCGTATTCGTCCGGTTCGTTCTTCGGATTGCGTGGCTGGAGCGTCGTCTGCTTGAGCCGCACGTGCGATTGGCTGGTGAACCGCCGTGCTGCCTGGCTGCCGTAGGTCGCGGGAATGAAATTCTTGTACCCGATGCCCCGCTGATTGATCACCACCTGCGCGTCCCGCACCACTTCTTTGCTTGCCAGGACAAAAGCCGGCAGCAGCTCTTTCGCCAGGGGAGGAATCAGGATGGAGGCGGGAGCCGTAGCCAGCGTTCGAAGATCGATCGTCGTTTCCTTGCGGAACTCCTCGATGAGTTGCTGCTCGAATACGTCGGGGGTAAATCCCTTGTCGCCCTTATGCACATCGTCGATCACGGCCTGGTTCTGGTCGATGACCAGGCGCCCCGCCCGTATCAATTTGGCCAGCAGCCGTGCGGTCTCTTCTGCTTCGGCCCGCTCCACGGCCAGGGCCTCGTGCACGTCCGTCACGCCCCAGGCCAGCAGTCCCCACACCATCAGAGTGACCATCAATATTCCCGTTCTCATGTCGCCTCCGTGCAGTGCTTAGCGCGCTCGATCCGCGCGGCACGCTCCCTGACTGTACTGCGAGACCATTTTTTCCACATCAAACGGCAGCCCTTCGACGGCCGCCCGCCGGGGAAAGGCGTAGGGTTCGTCCAGCCACCGGGCACGCATGCGCTCCAACTGACCCGATTCGTCCAGCCTGAAAATCACGGTGTTGACGAACCAGCGCAGGCGGTAGCTCTCCTCCGACATGACCACGGCATATTGCGCGCGCGTCAAAAAGAGCGGTTTCCCGTCGGCACGCGCGAGCAACTGCCACTCTTTCTTGACGCGGGTCACCATATACTCCAGGACCGGCCTGGTGCCCAGGATCACGTCGATCGCCGGATCTGCGGACGCCTCGGCCGACTCGAACGCGGCCGGCAGGGAATCGCACAACACCATCCGGCTGTCTTTCAAATTGGCGGCCGCATAGTGCTGTGAGGCTGTGCCGTCCTGCACGGCGACCGCCAGCCCGGCCAGCACCTGCGCGTCGGCGATCGTGCCGGGAGACGCCTCGGACGGAGGCTGCAGGCGCTGACGGATGCGCTCGGCGACGTCGGGCCGCCGCGTGATGCCGGAGAGCCCGCCGTGCTGAAAATAAGGGATGGAATAGGCGAAGCCGGCCCAGGCCCGCACCGGCATGTTGGATGGCACCGCGGATACGAACAAATCCAGCTTGCCTTCACTGAGGTGCAAGAACAGATCCCGGAAGCGAACGAGGTGCAGAACCGGCGTGACTGGGTGCCCGCACTGTCGCGACAAGGCATCCACGATGTGCCGGACGAGCTCCACATCCAGACCCGTGACCCGCGATCCTTCATCGGTCCCGATGGCGGGAAACACGAACGGCCGGAACGGCTCCACCGCCATGCCGACCTGCACGCGTTGCCGGCGGCAGATCGCGCCCAGCTCGTCGGTGGCGACCGGGGCCACATACTGAAGCGCGTCGTACACGAGGCCGCAGCCCTGGAGCAACAGCCCTATCAGCGCCACGCCGAGCAGTGCCCGGCTGGGAGCGCTCACTCCAGCCGCGCTGAAATCCCGCCGGCTCACGGTTAAAACCGAATCCCTGTCGTCATGACCCATTGCTGCGAGATGCCGTCTGCATTCTGAAAGTTGACCTGATACTGACTGTACTCAAGTGCCACGTCGAGCGACACGCCGAACGCCAGCGGAAACCGCACGCCGACCTGGCCGCCGAGCAGATAGCCCGGCCCGTTGGCGCCACGGCCCGGGACGAGCCCGCCGGCAAGCAATCCCAGGTAGGGAACGGCGCGGTCTTCCAGCGGGCCAAAGAGAGCGTGCCGGAGCATCCGGTTGATCGGCTTGCCTTCGGGAAAATTCAGCACGTCGATGAAATTGTTCCAGCGGGGGTTGATCAGGATGGCATTTTGATCCGTCGTCACGTTCTGCTCCGGGGCATGGTAACTGAAATGGCGGTACATCCCGCGTACCTCCAGATTGCCGTAGCGCAGGGCGGTCAGCCCCGCTTGGACCGTGATTTCACGATCGTGCGGCGCATACGACTGCTGGCGAAATACCGCGTCAAAGTTGATCGGCCTGACCGGAAGAATTTCCAGGGTCGCTTCCTGGGCGAGCACCGCCGGCGTCCACGCCAGCACCCCAACTAGGACCCACAGGAATCGGAAAAGAGCTGCAGTGGTTATCATATATAAATAAACCGGCGGAGCCGGCAGCGCCGACTCCGCCGTAAGCACATCGGGCAAAACTCCGTTACTGAGCCGGCTTCGGTGCGATCTCCCAGGGCGTCATCGGCATCAGCGGAGCCGGCTTGGCATCCGGCGAGGCCAATAGTACCGCAATGGCCCCGCGAGCGCACCAGTCAACGATCACAGCAGTTTCTTCACCGTATCGATAATCACACGCGCGCTGAGCCCGAAATGATCGACGAGTTCGTCGGGCTTCCCGCTGTGCGGAATCTCGCGCACCGCCATCTTCTGAACCCGCACGCCTTCGCTCCCGACGGCTCCCAGCACCGCATCGCCAAGCCCGCCATGCGCATAATGATCCTCGACTGTGAGAATCCTGTTCTTCGTGGCTCGCGCGCTCTCCAGCAAAGTCAGGCGATCGATCGGCGCCACGCTATAGAGATCGATGACGCGGACGGGGATACCGGCGGACTTCAACTGGTCATGAGCCTTCAACGCTTCAAACAAGGTCACGCCGGCGGCTACGATTGTGAGCTGGTCGGAAGGACTTTGCCGAAGCACCTTGCACCCACCGATCTTGAACGTTTCCTCCTGGCCGTAGAGGACCGGCGACTTGGGCCGGCCGGCACGAATGTACACCATGCCGCGATGGGCCGCCGCAGTCTCCACAAGTTTATAGGCGCACACCGCGTCCGACGGGTACAGCACGACCACGCCCGGCTGCGCAGCCATCATCGCGATATCCTCCAGCCCCATCTGCGAAGGCCCGTCTTCGCCGATGCTGACCCCGACATGCGTCCCGACCAATTTGATGTTGGATTGGCTGATCGCCGCCATCCGGATGAAGTCGTAGGCCCTGGTCAGAAAGGCCGCGAAGGTCGCCACGAAGGGAACCTTGCCGGTCGCAGCCAGGCCAATCGCCGCGCCGAGCATGTTCTGCTCGGCAATGAAATTCTCGAAAAATCTGTCAGGAAACTGCTTGCCGAATTTATCCGTGAACGTGGAATTCTTGACGTCCGCATCCAGCGCCACCACGGATGGATTCGCCTCGCCGAGCGCCGCGAGGGCGGCGCCGAACGCCTCGCGCGTGGCCACCAGGTCGCCCAACTTGTAGGCGGGGGGAGCCATGGGTTTCACCGGCTTGGCGCTACGCGAAGGCATCGGAGGGATCTTGAATGTTGCAACGGCCGTGGTCGGCTTGATCTGCCGTGTCAATTCGTCGATTGCTTTTTGTGATTCTTCGCCCTTCTTCAAAGCCTTGCCGTGCCAATCGGCCTTGTTTTCAGCGAACGAAATCCCTTTGCCCTTGAACGTCTTCGCCAGCAGGACCGTCGGCTTCCCCTTGGTCTTCGCCGCATCGGCAAACGCCTTCACCAATACCGCATGGTTGTGACCGTCGACGACGATCGCGTTCCAGCCAAACCCGGCCCACCGCGCTTTGTAGGCCTTCATATCGTGCTGCAACATCGTCGGATCGCTTTGCCCCAGCCGGTTCACATCCACGATCGCGCAGAGATTGTCGAGCTTGAAGTGGCGCGCTAACTCCACCGCTTCCCAGACCGATCCTTCCACAGACTCGCCGTCGCCCATCAGCACATAGGTCCGGTAGCCGTTTTTATCGACCCTCTTGGCATTCAAGGCCAGCCCGACGCCGGCTGCAAGTCCCTGGCCAAGCGATCCGGTCGCCACATCGACAAACGGCAGACGGGGAGTGGGATGTCCTTCGAGATCCGACTTCAACGTCCGCAGCTTGATCAGTTCCTTCACGTCGAACAGTCCTGCTTCGGCCCAGGCTGCATAGAGCAGGGGAGCCGCATGGCCTTTGGAGAGCACGAAACGATCATTATTGGGATTGCGTGGGTTCTTGGGATCGTACCGCATGACGGAGAAAAACAACGTGGCGACAATATCGGCTGCGGAACAGCAACTGGTCGGATGGCCTGTCCCGGACTCCGACGTGGCGCGGATACTTTCGATCCGGAGCGTCGTCGCCTTGTTGCGCAACATGGTCAGCAGGGGAGCAGGTACTGAAGCCATTAAATCTCCTCGTTGGTTGAGCAAGACGTGACGGGGTGCACGACGCGTGGGAGCCTAGCAAACACAGACTGAGGGAGTCAATGAGCGGAATTCGAGGAAATGACCGATGCGGAGCGCACACGAGCCTCGACGGTACGAATCTACTGCCGCCGATGCGTTCGGAAGAACTGATAGAGAAGATAGGCATTGAGCGTCACAACCGCTGCGAGAAGCGCGTAGGCCGCTTCGGCAGAGGCTAGCTGCAGTTCCACGAGCACCCGCGACAATCCGAAGCCGACGATGACCACATCGAAACTCATGCACACCCGCCGGAACGTTTCCGGTTCCATCCAGCGGATGAGATAGCTCCCGAGCGGAATGCCGAGCAGCACGCTCGGAACGATGTAGGGAATGATGTCCATGCTGCCGGCGCTGTAGAGCCCGATAAAAAAATACGCGACGGCCGTCAGGGAGGATTCCGCGGTACGGATGACGCTGAGCGCCGCCCGGAAATCCTGCTTGGCATAGCCCTGGTTGTTGAACAGTAGCGCCAGCGGAGGGCCTGAAATGGTCGTCACGGAATAGAGCATGCCGATGCCCGTCCCGAACGGCACGCCGATGGCTTTCTCGGCCCGAATGGGTTTTCTGATGCCCGCGGTCTGCAAAAGGATCAACGGCAGGAGCGTGACGTAGGTGAGAAACTTGGCCCATCCCGGCTGAACCAGAGAGAGCAGGTAGCTGCCGATCCCCACGCCGATGAGCACGCCGAACAGCATGGGCAGCATCCGTTTCCAGATGTGCGGGACACTGTGGCGGTTGATCAGCAGCACATAACTGTTGATCACCAGTTCCACCAGCACCAGGGCCGGGTTCAGAATTCTGTTCGTATAAAAGAGCAGCGCGACGGGGACGGTGATGGAGGAAAAACCGTAGCCTAACGCTCCGTTGACCGTGGCAGCCAGAAACGTGATCGCGATCAGAACGATCTGATCCGTGCTCATGGCGCACGCTTTCCTGATTTTGCGGCAAAATCACTGAGCGTGTAGTTGTCGAGAATATCGGCGATGGCGTTGCGGACGCCCAGCATCACGTGTTGAATCGGACAGTTCTTGGTGTCCGCATGCGGGCAATCCTTGCATTTCTGGTAGGCCGTCTTGCTCACGCACCCAATCGGGGCAAGCGGACCATCAAGAATGCGAATCACTTGCCCCAACGTGATTGAGTCCGGAGATTTCAAAAGGCTGTAGCCGCCACCGACACCGCGCCGGCTGGCCAGCAACCCCGCGTTCTTCAATGTCAGGAGAATTTGTTCCAGGAACTCGATGGGAATATTCTGGCGGCGGCCGATCTCGTGGCGTTGAAGCAGTTTGCGATTGTACTGCTCCGTCAGTTCGATCAGCGCGCGCAGGGCATATTCGCTTTTCTTCGAGAATCGCATCGTTAATTGTCAAGAGAGTTGCTAAACTATTAGGACAATAAATGATTCTCGGCCGTCCGTCAAGGTTCGTGGAATTCCGCAGACTCCGGAAGCGGCATGGCACACCGCATGATCGAATTCAAATCGTCCAAACTCGGCGCCAACTCGGGCCTGCCTCGCCTTGACAGTCGCGCGCAACTCTTGCTAGTTTGTCGCGGCTTTGCGATACTTTTGCATCCTGCCAAACCGTCAAAAGGACAACTGTGACCCTCCAAGAGCTCATTGTGACCCTCCATCGCTTTTGGGCCGACCGGGGTTGCGTCATCCACCAACCCTATGATCTGGAAATGGGGGCGGGGACCTTCCATCCGGCGACATTCCTGCGCGCCTTGGGACCGGAACCCTGGAAAGCCGCCTACCCGCAACCCTGCCGCCGCCCCACCGATGGTCGCTATGGAGAAAATCCAAACCGGCTTCAGCATTATTACCAGTACCAGGTTGTCCTGAAGCCTGCTCCGGACGACATTCAGTCGCTCTATCTTGAGAGTCTGAAATGTCTCGGCATCAATCCCAAACAGCACGACATCCGGTTCATCCAGGACGACTGGGAATCGCCGACGCTCGGCGCATGGGGTTTGGGCTGGGAAGTCCGTCTGGACGGTATGGAGATCACGCAATTCACGTATTTTCAGGAGATCGGCGGCATCGAGTTGAATCCGATCACCGTCGAACTGACCTACGGCACCGAGCGGATCGCCATGTATCTCCAGCAGGTCGACTCGGTCTTCGATCTGGCGTGGAACGGGACCGTCTCCTACGGCGACATTCATCATCAAACCGAGGTGCAATTTTCAAAATACAACTTTGAAGAGGCCGATGTACCGATGATGATGGCGACGTTCCAGGCTTTCGAAGCCGAAGCGAAACGGTTGATCGGCAGAGGTCTTACGCTGCCGGCCTACGATTACTGCATCAAAACGTCGAATGTGTTCAATCTGCTCGATGCGCGTGGAGCCATCAGCGTCACGGAACGGACCGGCTACATCGCCCGCGTGCGCGGCCTGGCCCGCCTCTGCGCGGAACACTACCTGCGTGAGCGCGAAGCCATGGGCTATCCGCTGCTCTCCACACGCACGCCGGCGGCGAAAGCACGGTAGCCCCACGCCATGGCACGTACGCAGAAATCTTCCCGTATCAGTGCTCCGAAGCCGGCAACGACTGCGGGAGCCGAATGTCTCCTCGAAATCGGCGTCGAAGAACTGCCGTACCAGTTCATCGCGCCGGCCCTGCGATCCCTGGCCGAATCCGCCGAACGACTGTTCAAAGAACAGCGGCTGGCACATGGGACCGTCAAAACCGTCGGCACCCCTCGGAGGCTGACACTGGTGGTCGACCAGCTCGCCACCCGGCAGACCTCGGCTGAAAAAGAAGCGATGGGGCCTTCCAAGGCCGTCGCATTCGATCAGGCCGGGCAGCCGACAAAAGCCGCGCTCGGATTCGCCGCATCGCACGGCGTGGCCGTGGCCGATCTGGAAGTGCGCGCCACGCCGAAAGGCGAGTACGTCTTTACCGTCAAGCGTGAGCAAGGGCGGCAGACCTCGGCGCTGCTTCCTGATCTCCTGTCGGAATTGATCGGAGGACTGCCGTTTCCCAAATCCATGAAATGGAATGCCTCGGGATCACGGTTTGCCCGCCCGGTCCGGTGGTTGGTGGCGCTGTACGGGGGCAAGGTCGTGCCCATTCAATGGGGAGGGATCAAGGCCGGCAGTCGCACGTACGGGCACCGCTTTCTCGGCGCAGGAAACCCGAACGGACTGCCCATCAAAGATTGGAAATCGTACGTGACGGCGCTCGAACGGCATGGTGTCCTGCCGGACCAGGACAAGCGCCGCGCCATGATCCTCGCGCAACTGGAACGCCTGGCTCAATCCACCCGCGGCCAACTCCATCGGGACGACGCACTGCTCGAGCAAGCGGTCTTCACCGTGGAGTACCCCCATGCGATTCTCGGCTCCTTCAACCCCCAATACCTCTCGCTGCCGAAAGAAATCCCCATGACGGCGATGCAAGAGCACGAGGGATTCTTCCCCTTGATCGACAAGAACGGGAACCTGCTCCCGCAATTCCTGTCGGTCACGAACATGAAATTGCCCAGCATGACGCTGATCCAGAAAGGCAACGAGCGGGTCCTGGCCGCCCGCCTGGCCGACGCCAAGTTTTATTTTGACGAAGACCGAAAAATAACGCTCGCCGATCGCGCCGAACGGCTTTCGCAAATGACGCTGCACCAACGGCTCGGCACGCTCAAGCAGAAAACCGCCCGGGTCCGCCAACTGGCCGCCAAGCTGGCGGACGCGGTGAACCGATCCGACCTCGGCCGTGCCGCCGAGCGCGCCGCCTTGCTCAGCAAGGCGGATCTGCTGACCGGCGTGGTCGGCGAGTTTCCCCGTTTGCAGGGCGTCCTGGGCGGGGAGTATGCCCGGCACGATGGCGAGCCTGAGGACGTCTGCCAGGCGATTCGCGAACAGTATCTGCCGCCCGCCATGGAGGGCGAGATTCCGCCGTCCATGCTCGGAAAAATTCTGTCGCTGGCAGACCGGCTCGATACGATCGTCGCGTTCTTCCACGTCGGCCTCGTCCCCAGTGGATCGGAAGATCCCTTTGCGTTGCGCCGCCATGCCACGGCCATGGTCCGCATCTTGATCGAAGGACAGCTGCACCTGAATCTGTTCGAACTGGACGCCCATGCCAGGCGACTGGTTCAACACGACGGATTCAAGGCCGCCGGGGAGGCCGCTGCGCTCACGTTCATTGCCGACCGCCTCCGCTTCTATGTCAAGACCGCCCATCGCCTTCGAGACGACGTCATCGAGGCGGTTCTCAAAGCAACCCGGCAGAACTCGTTCGACCCGCTCGACCTCCTGGCCCGCATGCAGGCCCTGCATGCGATCACGGCCAGGCAGGAATTCGATCCGCTCATCGTCGGATTCAAGCGCGCGCACCGTCTGATCGAGAAGGAACAGTGGGAACGTCGCAAGATCGACGTCTCGCTGTTCAAACATCCGGCCGAGCACGAGCTCTACAAAGCGCTGGTCGAAAACCGCAACGCGTCGTTGACGCAGTTGGCGAAAGGCGATTACCGCGCCACGCTGGACTCGCTGGTCGGCATGAAAGCATCGGTCGATGCCTTCTTCGACGGCGTCATGGTCAACGTGCAGGATCAGGCGTTGCGTGCCAATCGCCTTTCCTTGCTCTATGAGATCGATCAATTGTTCCTGGCCTTCGCCGACTTTTCCCAGATCGTGGTGCAGGGAGCCTGAGGCAGTGCACACGAATGACGGACGCGCTCAACGAGCAGGAGGTCGCCGCCGAGGCCCTGCGCCAGCGCTGCGCGCGCCGTTTTTCCGTGATGGTCACACTCACGCTGATCGTCCTATGCAACGCCATCATCCTCCTCGGCATATGGGCGAGCGGGATCAACCTGGACAGCCTGTTTCATGTTCCAGATCGTTTCAACCCAAGCCGGGACGAGTGCGTCCGGTACAATTGGCACAAAGTTTCAGGGGTGCAACAGCCGGTGCGACTGTGCTACGAATGGATCAACTTATCCGATCCGACCGGCAACACTCATACGTTTCAGGAAGACACCGATATCGTGCTCGGAGCGGACGGAAAACTGCACTACGAGCACGGAGCGCGGGTGGACTCGCGCCTGTTCGTCCTGCTAGCCTTTGCCGGCGCGGTGCTGGCGCTGGGCATGGCCTTGTCGAAGTTTGTGATCACGCACTACCGTGTGCGCCAGGAGGCATCGGGCAGTACCAAGCCGTCATGACGCATTGCATCGCATCTCGCTGACAGAGGACGAGGGTGGGGAAGAAATACGTCTACTACTTCGGCGACGGCAAGGCCGACGGCACCGGCGACATGAAAAATCTGCTGGGCGGCAAGGGCGCCGGCCTGGCGGAGATGACCAACCTCAAGATTTCCGTCCCGCCGGGCTTCACGATTTCAACCGAAGCCTGCATCGAATACTACCGGCGCAAGAAGACGTATCCGCCGGGGATGTGGGAGCAGGCCCTCCAGGCCCTGAAGCGGGTGGAGCGCTCAATGGGTGTCGGGTTCGGGGATGCCGCCAATCCGCTGCTCGTGTCGGTGCGATCCGGGGCGCGGGCCTCCATGCCGGGCATGATGGACACCGTGCTCAACGTCGGCCTCAACGAGCGGACCGTGCGCGCACTGGCCGCCAAGACGAACAACGAGCGGTTCGCCCAGGACAGCTACCGCCGCTTTGTGACGATGTACAGCAGCATTGTGCTGGGCATCGAACGCGAGCACTTCGAAAAACTGCTCAATAAGAAAAAAGCCGAGTACCGGGCCAAGCACGACACAGACCTGGACGCCAAGGCGCTGCAGGAGCTGGTCGTCCAGTTCAAGGCACTGGTCAAGCACGAAACCGGCCACGAGTTTCCGGACGATCCGCTGGAGCAACTGAAAAAGGCGATCAACGCCGTCTTCGCCTCGTGGTATGGCAAACGCGCGATCGAGTACCGGCGCATCTACAGCATCCCGGAAACCTGGGGCACCGCCGTCAACATCGTCGCCATGGTCTTCGGCAACATGGGCGAGACCAGCGGCACCGGTGTGGCGTTCACGCGCGACCCCGCCTCAGGCTTGCCGCAGTTTTTCGGCGAGTGCCTGATGAACGCGCAGGGTGAAGACGTCGTCGCCGGCATCCGGACGCCGCTGCCGGTCAACGCGCTCGCCAAGACGTTGCCGGCCGCCTACAAGGAACTGGAAAAGACCTACCGCCGGCTCGAGCGGCATTACCGCGACATGCTGGATCTGGAATTCACCATCCAGGAGGGCACGCTCTACATGCTGCAGACCCGCGTCGGCAAACGCACGGGCCTTGCCGCCGTGCGCATCGCGACCGACATGGTCAAGGAAAGGATCATCAGCAAAGAGGAAGCGCTCCGCCGCATCAGTCCCGATCAGCTCGCGCAGTATCTCTATCCCATCTTCGACAGCCAGGTGGAGGCCGGCCAGAAACCGCTCGGAAAAGGCCTGCCGGCCGGTCCCGGCGCCGCCGCGGGCAAGATCACGCTGACGCCCGATCGCGCCGTGGAGATGAAGGCGAAAGGGGAGCGCGTCATTCTTGTCCGCCAGGAGACCAGCCCGGACGACATCCACGGCATGAACGCCGCGCAGGGATTTCTCACCGCCCGCGGCGGCATGACCAGCCACGCCGCTGTCGTGGCCCGGCAAATGGGCAAGGTCTGCGTCGCCGGCTGCGACGCCGTCGAAGTGGATGGCGCGACGTCCGTCAAGATCGGTGGCCGCTCCTTTAAGGAGGGCGACTACCTCTCGATCAACGGCTCCACCGGCAATGTCTACAGCGGCGATGTGCCCGTCGTGGAATCCGAAGTCATCCAGGTGATCCAGGGAACACTGCAGGCCAGCCAGTCGGACAAATACCAGCGGTTCGCCACGGTCCTGTCCTGGGCCGATCAGGTCCGCCGCTTGCGCGTGCGGGCCAATGCCGACGTGCCCGACCAAGCCAAGATCGCGCGTGGATTCGGCGCCGAGGGCATCGGCCTCTGCCGCACCGAACACATGTTCTTCGCCGAAGACCGCATCCCGATCATGCAGAAGATGATCCTGGCCAGCACGCCGGAAGACCGGGAACGCTATCTGACGCAGCTGCTGCCGCTTCAAAAGCAGGATTTCATCGGTTTGTATCGGGAGATGCAGGGCTATCCGGTGACGATCCGGCTGCTCGATCCGCCGCTCCATGAGTTCCTGCCCAAACGCGAAGACCTGATGGTGGAGATTGCCCGGCTTGAATTAACGGGCGGGGACGGCCCGACGATCGAAGAAAAACACCGTCTGCTGGCCCGCGTCGAGGAGCTGCACGAGTTCAATCCCATGCTGGGCTTGCGCGGCTGCAGGCTGGGCATCACGATGCCTGAAATCACGCGCATGCAGACCCGCGCCATCATCGAAGCGGCGTGCGAGCTCGCCAAGGAAGGCACGAAGATCGTCCCCGAGATCATGATCCCGCTGGTCGGCATGGTCTCTGAGATGAAGTCGCAAAAAGATCTGGTCCGGGAAGTGGCCGAGGATACGATGAAGCGCTGTGGCGTGAAACTGTCGTATCTGGTTGGCGCGATGATCGAGCTGCCGCGCGCCGCCGTGACCGCGAAGCGCATCGCGGAAGAGGCGGAGTTCTTTTCCTTCGGTACCAACGATCTTACACAAACAATGTTCGGCTTCTCGCGGGACGACGCGGCCAAGATCGTGGACTTCTACAAATTGCACAAAATCCTGGACGCGGACCCCTTTACCCAGTTGGACCGTGAAGGGGTCGGCGCCATGATGCGGATGGCCATCAGCGAAGGGCGGCAAACGCGCCCCGGCATCAAGCTCGGCATCTGCGGCGAGCACGGCGGCGACCCGAGCTCCGTCGAGTTTTGCCATCAATTGGGGCTGGACTACGTCAGCTGCTCGCCCTATCGCGTCGCCATTGCCCGCCTGGCCGCCGCGCACGCCGCGCTGGCCGAAAAAGACGCTACCAAGAACGGGCGCAAGCCCGCCCCAAAGAAGGCTCGCCGTCGATCGCGGTGAAGACCGCCGCGCACGACATCCGCTACATGACTCGGGCGCTGCAACTCGCCGCTCGAGGCAGAGGACGCACCAGTCCCAACCCGATGGTCGGCGCCGTGGTCGTGACCGGCAGGCGAATCGTCGGAGAGGGATTTCACCGCAAAGCCGGCGCCCCACATGCCGAAGCGGTCGCCCTGCAGGCCGCAGGATCGCGCGCGAAGGGCGGCACGCTCTACATCAATTTGGAACCCTGCAGCCATACGCGCAAGCGCACGCCGCCGTGCGTCCCCGCCATTCTTGCCGCCGGCATCCGCCGTGTCGTGGTCGCCATGCGCGATCCGAACCCGCAGGTGAACGGGGAGGGACTCCGACGTTTGACGCGGGCAGGACTCAGCGTCACGGCCGGGTGCCTGGAACGACAGGCCGAGCAATTGAACGATAGCTATGTTCATCGGATGCGGACAGGCAGGCCATTGGTCGTCTTGAAGATGGCCATGACGCTCGACGGCAAAACGGCGACGGCAGCCGGTGAATCACAGTGGATCACGAGCCCTGAAGCCCGCCGGCATGCCCACCACCTTCGCAGTCAGGTCGACGCCATCATGGTCGGAGTCAACACGGTGCTGGCGGACGATCCGCAGCTCACGGTCAGGCTGGGCCGTCCAATTGCCCGCCAGCCTCTCCGCATCATTATGGATAGTGGGCTCCGAACTCCTATGACCGCCAGAGTGCTATCGCAGCGGTTGCGAAAGGGCACGCTCATTGCCACCACGCACCGCGCCCCGCATGCGCGCCTCGCCCGCCTTCGCCAACGGGGGATCTCCGTACTGGTCCTGCCTGGTGAAAAGGGGAGAGTCTCTCTGCGTGCGTGCCTTAGGCAATTGGCTCGGATGGGAGTCAACCGGCTGTTGATCGAAGGAGGCAGCGAGCTTGCTGCCTCGGCCCTACAGGCCGGCGTAGTGAACCGCCTGCACCTCTATGTTGCGCCTCGGCTTCTGGGAGGCACCAACGCCAAGGGTGCAATCGGGGGCTCTTGTCCACCCCAGCTCGCCCGCGCCCTTTCAGTTTCTGCCCTAAGTGTGAAGAAAATAGGCCCCGATCTGTTGATCGAAGGCGCACTCTAGCCTCCGGCGCTTTCCCTTAAGCATTTGGTTGTATTCGTACGCCTTCGGATACATCCGCACAAAAGTGTACAAATCCATAGACAGCCGCAAGTAATATTATAACTCATTAATATCAATGAGTTACATATCATTTGACAAATCATTGAATCGAGGCATTGCGCTTGCTCTCTTCTGACGCACGCCATGCAAGCACTCGAGCAAATCGCACGGTCCCCGTCTCTCGGATTTTCAACATATCCGGGCGAAGCGTCGATCTCGAATGCGATACTCGGATCCACGTTCCGGGCGCTCGATGCAGCCCTGCAAGCCCGCGATCTCTGCACGCATACCCATTGCCAGCGCGTCATCTACTATTCCCTGACACTGGGTCGCATGATGGGGCTGTCGGAGCATGAGCTGATCACGCTCGAGCGAGGCGTCTTCCTGCACGATATCGGAAAAATTCACATGCCGGACTCTGTGCTCCTGAAACCCGGACTTCTGTCGGACACGGAACGGACCGTCATGCAGCAGCATTCGCAGATCGGCTATGAAATGCTGCGCCATAATCCGCTCCTGACCGACGCGGCTGAGATCGTCCTGGCGCACCACGAGCGGTACAACGGCAGCGGCTACCCCATGGGGCTGAAAGGGGAGGACATCCCGCTTGGCGCGCGCATCTGCGCGATCACGGACACCTTCGACGCCCTCACGTCGATCCGCCCCTATCGGACGCCCATGAGCTTTCAAGACGCCTGCGACTACATTCAATCAGAGCGCGGCCGCCATTTCGATCCGCACATCGTGGACATGTTCACCGCCCTGCCTGCCTCGCAATGGCAGGAGGTCCATCGCGCGGCCAGCACCAGCACGGCGTTGGCCAATCTGTTCCAAGCCGCCTGACCCTCTGTTTTGACAAGCTCTCCGTGACGATGCTACCGTGACGCCGTGCGCGCTACGTCCATCGTCTTCCACCCAACCCTGACATGGCTGCTGGTTGGCTGTTGGCTGTTTGGATCAACAGCGGCCACCGCCGCGCCATCCACCGACGATTGCACCGTCGCGGCAGAGCAGGGCGGCATGCAGTTTCCCGCCGACCAGCTGTCTTCCGCCAACCTCTGCCTCGTCAGCGCCGTCATTCAGGGCCACACCACGACCGGACGGGTAGGCCCTGTGCAAACTCCGGTTTCGCACCAACTGTACGTCTACCTGATCGAACGCCCGCCGCTGATCGCCTCGCTGCTCGAACGATTTTCCTTGGCGGCCTATCAATTTAGGCCGGAAGGGCCGAACCGCTTCTGGTTCAACGACGGGGAAGGCATCCAAGGTATCCTCACCCTGCTGTACCAGGACCGGACCAACCGCATCTATTATTTGGACGGCTACTACGAAGGCAGCATCTTCCCGCGCTTGTACGCCAAAGCCACCGTCTTCATGAAGATCGAGTCGGTGACGGTACCAGACAACGCCTCTGCCGCGCAGACGTGGCTCGTATCCTATATTCAACTGGATGACAGCCTCATGGCCGGTTTGATTCGCATGTTGCGCCCGCTGGTCGGTGACGCCATGACAAGAAAACTGACGAGAGGCTTCGACATCACCAATCAACTCGCCGCATTGATTGCCAAAGATCCGAACCGCGTGGCTCAGGAAGCGGCACTCATTCCGGGGCTGCCGCTCGAAAGTCTGCAGAGTTTTCAGAGCGCAATCGACAGTGTCGCATCACACCTGCCCACGCCGCCGGTGTTCGCAGCCCCATGACCGCTCGCCAAAGCTACGTTCTCCTGTGCAGCATCGGCGTGTTTTGTTTCCTCAGCTACAATCTCGTCCGTATGCCGGTGCTGTCGTTGTTCGCACAATCGCTCGGTGCGGAACCGGAAGCCATCGGCTTGATCGTCTCGGCGTCCACATTGACCGGCGTACTGCTCAAACTCCCTTCCGGCGCTCTGTCGGACCTCTACGGCCGCCGGATGTTGCTCCGCATCGGCGTGCTGGCGTTCGGCATTCCGCCGTTTCTTTATCCATTCGTGAGCGATACCGCCACGCTGACCGGCTTGCGATTCATGCACGGGCTGGCGACCGCCATCTTTGCCCCCAGCGCGCTGGCCACGGTCGCGGAACTCTATAAAGAACGGCGAGGAGCAGCCCTGGGCACCTACACGGCCTGCACACAGGCGGGTTCATTATTGGGACCGGTCATCGGCGGCTGGCTCTATTATCAAACCGGCTTTCCGGCGACGTTTGTGACCGCCGGCATCTTCGGCAGTATTGCACTCGTGATCTTCTTCAGCCTGCAACTCAATCCACCGCCACCGCGAGGCGAGAAGGGGCTGGCTCCGTTAGTTGCCGACATGCTCAAGGGGTTCCGCGTCGTCGCGCAGAACCAGCGCGTGCTGGTCACCAGCACCACGGACGGTGCGAAGATGATCGCAAATGGCGCTTTGATGGCATTTCTGCCGATCTACGGCCTGTCGGTCGGACTCAACCCGGGCGAAGTCGGCCTCCTGTTCGGCGTGCAGGGCATCACGTCGTTTTTCTCCAAGCCGATCATGGGGCGCGTGTCCGATCGTGTAGGACGGAAACCATTGATCTTGACCGGACTATTCATCTGCGCAGGCACCTTCGTGCTCATCCCACACGCCACGTGGTTTCCTGCGTTGCTTCTCTTGTCTGCCGGGTTTGGATACGGGGAGGCAGTGGTCACCTCATCCACTTCGGCGTTTGTCGCTGATCTGTCCGAGCTGAAAACACTGGGGGCTGGCATGGGCATGCAGGGGACCATTGGCGACATCGGCCACGCCAGCGGCCCATTGCTGGCTGGCGTCCTGATCGCCAGCCTGAGCTACCAGACCACTTTCGCCATCATCGCTGCTCTTCAATTAGTCGCCGCTGCACTCTTTTGGCTCACGATGAGGAAGTACGCCTGACCAATGCTATAATGCCGCCCAAGCTATGAAATATGATGTCGGAACGGGCGATATTATTGTTGGCGTCTTGGGCGCAATCGGCGTCGGTGTACTGATCGTGCTCTTTGTTTACGTCGTCAAGAATATACTCATGAAGAAAGAAGGGGAGTAGGTCGTGTTTGCGGGCATTGTCGAAGAAATGGGAGCGGTCAAATCGCTGGAGAAAATTCTGGCCGGCACGCGCCTGACTATCCTTGCCAAGACTGTGATGGACGACCTGCCCATCGGCGCCAGCATCAGCGTCAACGGCGCCTGTCTGACTGTTGTGAAACGGGACGACAAGGAATTTACCGTGGACGTGTCTCCGGAAACGATTGGGGTGACCACCCTCGGCAAGTTGTCAGCCGGCTCGCCGGTGAATCTGGAGCGGGCCATGAAACTCAACGAACGGATCGGCGGGCATCTGGTCGCCGGGCATGTCGATGGAGTGGGAGCAGTCAGAAGCAGGAAACAGGACAGCAATGCCATTGTTCTGACGGTCAAAGCCACGCCGGACGTGCTGCGCTATTGTATTTCGAAAGGCTCGATCACGGTAGATGGAGTGAGCCTGACAATCAACGACGTCACAGGCCGATCCTTCTCGGTCATGATCATTCCACACACCGCCAAGGTGACAACGCTCGGCATCAAGCAAGTAGGCGATACGGTGAATCTGGAATCGGACTTGATCGGAAAATACGTCGAGCGGCTGTTGCAAGAGCGGGGACAACTCCCACCGAAATCAGAAATCGTGATCGATCGGGACTATCTGCAAAAGCGCGGGCTGACCTGATCCTCGCATCACACCTCTAACGACAAGGCAATCCCGCCATGAAACCACCCCTTGCGATCGCGCTGAAGATTCTTGGCGGGAGCCTGGCCGGACTGGCAAGCCTCTATCTGCTTCTCGTCGCCATCAACCTGGCGGATGAAGATCTGACCCCGGAGGCCAAACAGTTTATCGAAGACCCATCGCCTCCGCCACCGACCATTCCTGCGGCACAGAATGCCTTTTATGCCTTCCTCGGATTTACTTCCAAAGAGGGAGACGACATCCATGTCAGGGGACAAGCCATCGTCGAAACCTACCACAAAGCGCTCGCGGACAACCCGCACACAAAATGGCAGGGCTATGGCGAGACGCAACTGTTCGGCACGGAACGCGTTCGCTTCAAGGGAAAATCGGAAGCGCTCTGTTCAAAGGACACGTCGTCGTGTCTGGCACATGCCGCCAAGTCCGGTGCAGCGATCCAGCAACTGTTGCAGGACAATGCCGTACTCGTCTCGCGATACCGCAGTCTCGCCGCCTACGTCGCATACGAAAATCCGATGCGGTTGACGTTGACGACTCCGATTCCAATGTTCTTCGATACGCGCCAGGCCGCGAATCTGATCCTGACCGACGCGGCGCGAATGGCCGCACAGGGACGGGTGAATGAGGCTTTCGGCATCGTTCTGGACGATCTGGCATTCTGGCGCCGCCTGCAATCGGGCCGGCACATGCTGATCGAAAAGATGGTGCAGACCGCGCAGATCAGCGCCGACCTGAAGGTGCTCTCCGAACTGGTCGGTCGTTACGGAGTACCGAAAGCGTACACGCGAAAGATTGCGGCGACACTCACGCCGCTCACAGACGGGGAGCGGGACACGGCAACGGTCATGCGGACCGAGGCCCTCGTAACGGAGTCGATGCGGGATCGGACGCTCATCCTCTCATCTGCCGATGCCGAGGAGTGGGCGATGGGACGCCTGGGTGCCTATCTGGTCATGCCCTTTTACCAGCCAAACGCCACATTCAACCGCTATGCCCATGCGTGGGCGTTTCAGATGGAGATGGCCCGCGTGCCGCCCGCAAACTTTGTCGAACAGCTGGCAGCGCACGAACAACGCTTCAAGGACTCGTTCGCAAACGTCCAAGTGCATTGGTACGATTGGTACAACCCCATCGGGAAGCTGTTCTTTGCGATCGGCAGCCCAGGTAGCTTCGCAAAGTTTCCCGCTCGCCTGCACGACCTGGACGGGCAGTTCCGTCTCGTTGCGCTGCAAGTCCAGATCAAACAGCACGCAATTCCTGATGGCAGAATTGAGGGCTACCTTGAAAAAGCCGGTCCGGAGTACCACGATCCGTACACCGACAAGCCCATGCACTGGGACCCTGCCAAACGCAGCCTGTCATTCGAGGGATATGGGAGCGGGGAAAAGAAGCCTGTCGAGGTGCATCTCTAGCACGAGAGGACGGTCGAGCGGCTGTTGCAGGAGCGTGGGCAACTCCCGCCGAAATCAGAGATCGTGATCGATCGGGACTACCTGCAATAGCGCGGACTGATTTAGCGAACGCTCCAAGAATAGTTCCTGACATCTTTTAGCGTTCTAGTCAGGGGTGACGATGACCGGTAATGATGATCCGTGGCTGCAGAGCGTTCGCTATTCAGCTGCGGAGCCGACTTCTTGGCTTCAGCACGCTCGAACCCTTCGGCAAGCGGCAGAGGACCTCTGGATTGCCGGCAACGCGCACGATCGGGCGCCGGGTTCCGAGCTTGATGCGACCGTTCTAGCCAAATGGACTAGCCCTGACTTTGTGCCTCCCGAGATGGGAGGGTCTACACGCGAGGCGTGCTTTATGCTATTCGGTTTTGCCCTCGAAAATCTCGCGAAAGGGATCATCGTATGCCGTGACCCTAAATGTGTTTCCAGAGACCGGCTGAGGAAATGGCACGGCAACGGACATGACCTCTCGACCCTGTTCGACCGTGCAGCGATTCCGGTGTCTGAAGAAGAACGCAAACTCCTCGGTCGCACAACGCGCATTACTGAGTGGAAAGGACGGTATCCGGTAACGATGAACTTCTATGATGTCAGCCTTCAGGATCCTATTGTTGGTCATATAGCGGTAAGCAACATCTGGCCGGCCGATGACTACGCGGGGCTATGTACCTTGTATGAGCGCGCCAAGACGGCTCTACTAGAGACGATGAAAGATGTTCCGCCACTACCTGCCGACTACAACTTCGGGTGAACAGAGAAACTTAAAGGGGTCGGGAGTCTTTCCCTGATCTAATCCGCAACCTCGAACCCCGAACCTCGCACCTCGAACTTGTTCTTACTCCTCCAGCGTTGAAATATCGCCGGGATCCTGGCCCAGTTCCTTGGCTTTGAGCACCCGCCGCATGATCTTGCCGGAACGGGTCTTGGGAAGCGACGGCACGATATCAATTGCCCTCGGTATGGCGATCTTGCCCAATTCCTTTCCCACATGCTCCATAAGGGCCTTGATCAGCTCCTCGCTCTGCTTCTCGCCCTGCTTCAGAATCACAAAGGCCTTGATGGCTTCACCGGCCGTCTTGTGCGGGACGCCGATCACCGCGGCTTCCGCAACCGAGTGATGACTCACTAAGGCGCTCTCAACTTCGGCAGTTCCGATCCGGTTGCCGGCCACCTTGATCACGTCGTCGGCCCGGCCCATGAACCACATGTAGCCGTCTTCGTCCTTGCGGCAGACATCTCCTGCCGTGTAACAGTTGGGGATGATATTCCAATAGGTTTTGTATCGCTCCGGGTCCTTATAGATGGTGCGCATCATGGAGGGCCAGGGCTTCTTGATGATGGCAAACCCGCCGGTATTGGCCGGCACACTGTTGCCTTCACGATCCACCACGTCGGCTTCGATGCCGAGGAAGGGCCTTGTGGCTGAGCCCGGCTTGAGCATCACGGAGGGGAGGGGCGTGATCAGGATCGCGCCGGTCTCCGTCTGCCACCAGGTATCCATGATCGGATACTTGCTGCCAGTCACGTGATAGAACCATTCCCACGCTTCCGGGTTGATCGGCTCGCCGACACTGCCAAGCACCCGCAATGAGGAGAGGTCGTATTTCTTCGGCCAGTCTTCGCCATACTTCATCAACAGGCGGATCGCGGTCGGTGTCGTGTAAAACACTGTCACACCGTACTGCTCGATGATGCTCCACCAGCGGCCGGGATTCGGGTAGTCCGGCTTGCCTTCGGCCGTCAAAATCGTCGCGCCGTTGAGCAGCGGACCATAGACGATATAACTGTGTCCGGTCACCCAGCCCGGATCAGCCACGCAAAAGTAAATGTCGTCGTCGTGGAGATCGAAAACATATTTGGCGGTGAGATAAGTCCCGACCATGTAGCCGCCATGCACATGGACAACGCCCTTGGGCTTACCAGTCGTGCCGGAGGTATAGAGGATATAGAGCGGCGTTTCGGCATCCAGCTTCTCCGGCTCGCAGGTCGCCTTTTGGTCTTTCAGCCAGTCATACCAATCAATCTCCTTGGGTGCTGAGAGGGGAACCGCCGGTTGCTGGCGCCGCACGACAACCACCTTTTCGACAGTCGGACAGTTGACCACGGCCTGGTCTACGACGGTTTTGAGATTGATGACCTTGCTGCGGTCATAGCCGACATCGGCAGTAATGACCAGTCGCGCTTCAGAATCATGAATTCTTGATTGCAACGCCGGCGCGCTGAATCCGGAATAGACCACGCTATGGATCACGCCGATCCTGGCACAGGCCAGCATCGCGACGATCTGCTCGGGAATTTTCGGCAGGTAGATGGTGACGCGATCGCCTTTATTGAGGCCAAGCGACTTCAACGCATTGGCGCAACGATTCACCTGACGGTAGAGTTCGGCGTAGGTGAAGATGCGCTCTTCGCCCTGTTCGCCAACCCAGATGACCGCAACTTTGTTCTTCCGCCAGGTTTTGACGTGCCGGTCGAGGCAGTTATAGGAGATGTTGCAGGTGGCGCCGACGAACCACTTGGCCCAGGGATAGTTCCACTCCAGCACCTTCGACCAGGGCGAGAACCATTCCAATTCCTTGGCCGCCTGGCTCCAGAAGGCCTCCGGATCGGCAATAGACTGTTTATAGGCGGACTCGTAGTCTTTGATGTAGGTCCGTGCTTTGGTTTCCTCGGTCGGGTGGACGACCCGTTTCTCGTGGAGGAGCGATTCGAACTTCTCGTCTGGCTGCGTCATGGGATTCCCTCGCTTGGGTGCGCGTCATTATGCACAAGCCCGCTCGGCACGCGCAAGCCGGTTCCTTGACACTTTTAAGAACCGAAGGGTAGCATGCGCCCATGAATACTGACCGGGTGACACGGACTGTTCTTGCCGCCACGGCCGTTGTTTTTCTTGCCGCCACTGCAGCCGACGCCCAACTCGGCCGCCCCGAAGGTCTGTACTACAAGTCCTGGGCCGTCATCTTCGGCATCAACGATTACCTCCTGGCTCCCAAACTGACGACACCGGTGGCCGACGGCAAAGTCCTGGCCGAGGCCCTGCGCAAACTCGGATTCGAGGAAGTGGTCGAAGTGTACGACAAGCAGGCCAGCTTCAAAGGCATGCAGCACATTCTCACCGATGTCCTGCCGCGTAAAGTCGGACGTCAGGATCGTGTCGTGATCTTCTATGCCGGCCATGCCGGCATCACGCGGGACAGCAATGGGAAGGACCTTGGCTACCTGGTTCCCTGGGATGCTCAGATCAACAACGCCGCCAAAGCCGTGACGCTGGACGACCTGAAGGACTTCTCTCGACGGGTGATGTCCAAACACATTCTGTTTATCATCAATGCCGGCGTCAGCGGATGGGATATCACCGCTCCGCAGCAATTGTCGCTGGAAGGCCGCGGCGCGCAGGAAGAGGAGACGGATAAGCGGGCCGTGCAGGTGCTCACCGCGGCCAATAAAGGGGAGGCCACCGCACAAAAGGACGGACGGAGCCTTTTCCTGCGCGCACTCGCCGCCGGCTTGCAGGGCGCGGCAGATACAGACAAAAACGGCTGGCTGATGGTGAGCGAACTCGGGGCCTATAGCAAACAGCAGGTTGAACAGGCCACGGCCGGCAAACAGCACCCCCAGATTGTGCGCCTCGACGGAGACGGGGACATGATTCTGATCGAGGGCAAGAAAGGGACATTCAGGGCCGGCGGGGAGCCGAAAACGGATGCGGAGCGCATTGCGGCTGCCAAAGAACTGTACGACCTGGCCTTCACGACCTTGCAGCAGCAACGCCCGCCGCAAGAGGCCCTCAACAGCCTGAACAAGGCCCTAGAATACAATCCCACCTACGGCGACGCGTATATTTTAAAAAGCTACGTGCTGCTGGAATATCTGTTCAACCAGGACGATGCGCTGGTCGCGGCGAACCAGGCCGTCAAATATGCGGCAGAGAATCCGGACTCGCACTACACGCGGGGACTCATCCTGCTGAAGAAGCGGCAATACAAGGATGCGGAGCAGGCGATGCAACGCGCGCTGGCCCTGAATCCGGACAACTCAGACGCGCTGTTGGTTCTCGGAGATCTCTACGCCGAGGATTTGAAGGATCAGAAGAAAGCCCTGGAGTCGTACAAAAAATATCTGGACACCGGCGGAACGGAGAGCAGGGCGAAGGACTATCTTGAAAAAGCCGCCGCGCCTGCGCCGCCGGCTACGCCATAACTAAGCCTGCGCGCCGCCTTTTAAATAACCCAGCCCGATCTTCAGCGCCCGGCGGGTAATCTCCGGCCATTTGGCCTCCGGATATTCCATCAGCACTGCCGCCGCTTTTGGGTCCTGCACATCCAGTTCTTTGACCCTGATGATCCCATCCTCGATTTTCACGTCAGCCACAGGCACCCCCCTCGTAAAAGCCTCCCAGCCTTAACCCCCATTATTCATGACGGCTTCTACTGCACCCGTCGATACGCCGCTACGACAAGCCTGGCCGCTCGCTTCGCGCGACCAGACGGGCGGGCGCTCGCTGCTCGGTCGGTCAACAGCCTGTTCAAGGCGGCCTCCCTTCCTCGCGGCTCCACGCGCCCGTCTCGCCAAGCGTCTCAGCGGTTTCGTCACGAACCCTCATGCATAATGCGGGTTGGAAACGACTGATTTTCCATGTCAACGCGCGCTGTTCCGCCGCGTTGACAGGTCTGGGGGTGCATGTTAGCATCTTTTTTAGAGGCAGATGCAATGGCGAACCTGGCTCCAGCCAGCGCATCGAGCCTCATACCAAGGAGGAAACGCCCATGATGTCCACAGTTTACGGGATCTCACGAGTGCTACGAGGAGGCCTTGCAGTCGTCCTTCTCATCGGTCTGGTGGCCTGCAGCGGCACCCCGAAATGGGTCACGCAAGGGTCCGGCGCCTTGAACAGCAAGGACGACAAGGCCTTCTACGGCGTCGGCTCGATCATCGGCATCAAGAACGAGCCCTTGGCCTGGGACGCGGCGGAAAATCGGGCGCGCGCCGAAATTGCCAAGAACTTCCAGACCTACACCGCCTATCTCATGAAAGACTATGCCGCATCCACCACCGCCAATGATTTCACCAAATCCACCGAAGAGCAGAACGTGGAGCGGGCGATCAAGACCTTCTCCGCCGTCACGCTGAACGGGGTCCGTCCCGTCGAGCGCTACAAAGACGAGGACAGTGGCACCTACTACGTGCTCGCCAAGCTGGATCTCAAGGATGTTAAAAATAAACTCGAAGAGTCGAAAGAACTGAACGCGGAAGTCCGTGACTTTGTCCGGAAGAACGCGGATCGCCTGTTCGACAAGCTCGACAAGGAAGAAACCAAACAAGCGCCCAAACCGTAACGATGAACGAGGAATGATGAACGATGAATATCAGAATCACGCATTCTAACTTCAGCATTCAGCATTCAGCGTTCAGCGTTCGAGCATGGTCTGGCGTAAGCGCCCTGGCCATGCTCGTCGCCCTGGCGGGCTGCGGGGCCGAAACCAAGGTCACTCGCGTGGATTCGGGCGTGGTGACCGATCTCAGCGGGCGGTGGAACGATACCGATTCCCGACAAACAGCGGAAGCGATGGTCAAGGAAGCCCTCGGCACGCCGTGGCTGGACAACTACACCAGAAGTCATCGCGGGAAGCAGCCGGTCGTCGTGGTCGGCATGATCACGAACAAGAGCCACGAACACATCAATGTCCAGACCTTCGTGACCGACCTGCAACGTGAACTGGTCAACTCCCAAAAAGTGACGTTCGTCGCAGGCCGCGGCGAGCGGGAAGAGATCCGTCAGGAGCGGGAAGAACAGGCCCTGCATGCACGCGAAGACACGCAAAAAGCTCCCGGCAAGGAAATCGGCGCCGACTATATGATGAAGGGGTATATCTCGACGATTCTCGACGAAGCCGACGGAGTCAAGGCCGTGTTCTACCAGGTGGACCTGGAACTGGTCGATTTGGAAAGCAACGTCAAGGCCTGGTTCGGACAAAAGAAAATTAAGAAAGTCGTCGAACGCAAGCGGACGGTCTTTTAGGCCTTCTGCGTCCCGTTGAAGCTGTTCACCTTATCCTGCGCGTCACCCGTGGCCGCGCTTCATTCAACCTCGCCCGTCCCCATCCTCCTGCTGGCGCTCCTTCTGAGCGCCTGCGGTCCGTCCGTCAATCGGTATGCGCTGATTGATGCAAGCCTTCGCGCGGGAGATACGCACCGTGCCGATGCGATTGTGGAGCAGGCCCAGAAGGAGTATGGCGCCAAAAACCAGGTTCTCTATCGCATGGACCGCGGCATGACGCTGCATCTGGCCCGCCGCTACGAGGAGAGCACGGCGGTGCTCGACAAAGCGGAACAGGAAGTGGAGGATCTCTACACTCGCCGGATCAGTACGCACGTCAAGGCCTTCCTCTACAACGACACTGAACTTCCGTTCGAAGGCGCCGCCTACGAAAAAACCATGCTCAATGTCGTGAAAGCGCTCAACTACGCCGTCGCCGGCAACGTGCAGGAGGCGCTGGTGGAAGCGCGCCGCGTGGATCACCGCCTCAACGTGCTGGCCGATCAGACGGAGGGCACGCCTGACGCCTATCGGGATGACGGACTGGCCCGATATCTCAGCGGCGTGTTGTTCGAGGCAGCCGGCGAGTTCAACGACGCGTTCATCGCGTACCGAAAGGCGCATGAAGCCTATCTCGCCGCGCACTCCTGGTCGCGGACGCCTATCCCGCCCATGCTCCGAACCGACCTGCTCCGCATCACCGACATCCTCCATTTGACCGACGAGCACGCACAATACCGGCAGGCCTTTGCCGACGTGTCGTGGCAGCCGGCAGCCGACCGTCAGCAACTCGCCCAGGTGGTTGTGGTCAGTTATAATGGCCGCGCGCCTCGCAAAGAAGATCAGTTCATCGATCTGCCGATCAGTGTCGACGCCTTGCGGCTGGTCCTGCTGACCAAAGCCGCGGTCGGCCCCAACACGAACACACGGGAGGCGCGGGCCGCCGAGAGCCTCTTCTACGGCCTGAACGGGCGTGTCGTCCGGGTTGCCCTGCCACGCTTGGTCCCGCAAAAGACGGCAATTGCCTATGGACAGGTGAGCCTGATCGGCGCTGAGGGCTCCCACAGCGTCCAGTCCGAACTGGTTCAGGATCTGAGCGCGCTGGCGTCCAAGCACTTTGCGGAGCAATACAACGGCCTGGCGGTCAAAGCCGTGGCGCGGGCGGCGATCAAATATGCGGCGGCCGAAGGCATCGCGCGAGGTGCGCGGGCGGCGGCCGGCAGGGACGCAGGCCCGCTGGTGGGGCTCCTGGTCGGCAGCCTGGCGAAGGCGCTCGCAATTTCGACGGAAGAAGCGGACAAGCGTATCTGGCGGATGTTGCCGGATGAGATTCAGATTGCACGGCTGTGGGTGCCACCCGGCTCATACGAACTGCGCGTCCGTTCCATCGGAAAAAGCGGCAGCCCAATCGGGCATGAAATCGTGCATCCAGTGACCCTGCAGAGCGGAGAAACCAAATTCTTCACGGAACTGGCGCTGCCGTAACGAATAACGAGGAACGCTGAACGATGAATGGAAGACGGTTCTTGAATACAGGAGGGACGGTTATGTTGAAGTCCCGCACAATCGCCGCGCTGACAATCATCGCACTAGGCGGTCTGCTCGCCGGTTGCGCATGGTTCGGCCACCGCGCACAGCCAGCCTGGGTCGAAGGAAACAGCGCAGACTATCCTGCCGATCGGTTTCTCCTTGGCGTCGGGCAGGCGGACTCGCGTCCCTCCGCGGAAGAGCGGGCCTACGGCGCCGTGTCCCGAATCTTCAAGGCCAGGGTGGAAGCGGAATCCAAGGACTGGGAATCGTTTCTGGTGTTGGAAGCCAGGGGAAAAGCAAATACCGAGCGCCGGCTGACACTGGACCAGGTCACCCGCGTCTCCACAGACAAGGTCCTGGAAAGCGTCAATGTGCTGGATGCCTGGGTGAATCCCGCAACCAGGCAGCACCATGTCCTGGCCGGCATGCAGCGGGCGCAAGCAGGGACGGCCCTGATGGAGCGGTTGGTAGAATTGGACCGCACGATCGAGGCGGATTTATCCGAGTCCCGCCAAACGGCCGAGACACTGGCCACAATCCGAAGCATGCGGCGCGCGATCAAGAACCTCGTCCTCCGGGAAGCCTACAACGCGGATCTGCGTGTCATCAGAGCGAGCGGGCAGGGGACGCTGTCCCGATATCGCGTCGCAGAGTTGACAGGAGCGCTCGAACAGTTTATGGCTGCTCACCTGTTGGTCGGCGTGGAGGTCCAGGGGGACCAAATCGAGCCGGTCCGCCGTGCCGTCATCGAAGGGCTGATCCGGGAAGGGTTGCCGGTGACGGCCAAGCCGGCCGGCAGCGACGAGACGGTCGGACGCGACGGGAGCAAACCGTTGGAGCTGCTGGTGAAGGGGACCGCGCAGCTGTTCGATATCAACGTACCCGATCCGCGGTTCCGCTACGTCCGCTGGTGCAGCGACTTTGTCATTCTCGAACCAGGCACCCAGCGCGTCGTCGGCGCCGTATCGCGCGGAGGCCGGGAAGGGCATTTGACGCAAGGCGAGGCCACGGCAAAGGCCGTCCGAGTCATGCAACAAGAAGTCTCATCTGAACTGGCCAGGACGTTGGCCGGATACGTCTACGGCGACCAGGACCTGCCGGTGAATCTCCCGCCGGCAGCATGCCCGCAGAGCGGGCACGGAGACGAGGCGCCGGCTGCTCACAAACCACCCCAATGAGGAGACGATGAAGAAACGCTCGACTCGTTCCGATTCATTCGAGTCCCATGACTCGGGATCCCGCCGTAAAACGCCCAGTCGCGTGTCCAAGCAACGGGCCGTGGAACGGCTCAAACGCGATACGGAAGCGGTGAACCAGGCCAGCCTATTGACGACTCTCAAACGACAGGGCTACGAAGAGCTACCCATTGAAGAAATCCAGGACCGGTTGTCCAAACTGAGAACAGCGTTGGCAGAATTTATCGTTTCAAGGAGGGCATGAGCCCATGCCATATTATTATTTCGACTCCACGGCGCTTGTGAAGCGCTATAGCCGCGAACGAGGTTCCCGTATCGTTAATAGCCTGATGACCAAGCGGGAGAAAACGATCATCGTCGGCGGCCCCACGATCACCGAGTTCTACGCCCTGTTCGCGCTCAAAGCGCGTGAGGGGCAGTTGACCCGCGACGACTGGTATTCAGTCCTCTTCAAATTCGAGGCGGAGTCCACACGCGGGGTCTATCACTTCGCCACGCCAACGAGCGGAACCTTCACCGCCACCAAACAGTTGCTTCTGGATTATCCGGTTCTCCGCGCGCCCCAGGCCGTGCATCTCATGCTCGCGTACGAATTTCGATCGTTACGGCTGTCGCTTGTCAGCACCGACCGGCAAATCCTGGAATTGTGCAAACCGCTGGGAATGAATCCGATTAATCCGGAAGACGAGTAGCACGGCAACGATGAAGTATGAACTGAGAACGCTGAACGCTGAAAGGAGCCGAGAGTGACTTACTGGGTCAAGGTGGTATTTGTCGACAACCAGGAACTACTGGTGAAAGACGCGATCCGGCACACCATCAGCGAGGACATGGAAGTGCTGGAAGTGGATACCGCCCGGGAAGTCACCATCATTCCGATGAAACAGATCAAGTATATTTCCTGCGACGCCACCGTCTTCGCGCAAAAAGGCAACCCGCCGGCCCCCAAGTAATCGCCGCTACTTTCCCGCAAGCCGCTTGGCCAGCCGTCGCGCCAATCGAACCATGCCGGGCGACCGATCGGCCGGATCGAGCAAGACATTCAATACATGCACTTGCGAGCGATCCGCGAGCGCCGCGCCCAGCGCGCGAACCAACTCACCGTGCGTGCCAATCCGATAGCCCACTCCACCTCCGATCAGTTCACAGATTTTCTCATACCGCCAATCGTGAATGTCGTTGAACGGGCCTTCCATGATTTCCCGCTCCGTCGAGTACCCGCGATTGTTCAGGACGATGACGATCGGCGACAGCTTGTGCCGCACACAGGTCGACAATTCGGTGCCCGTCATTTGAAACGCGCCGTCGCCGACCAGCACGATCGGCCGCAAGGCCGGATCGGCAAAGCCGACGCCGACCGCTGCCGGCACGGCAAAACCCATCGAGGTGTAGTACGCCGGTGCGATGAACTCGAACCGCCGATGCACGCGCAGATCGGCCGCCGAGAACAGAGCCTCGCCGACGTCGGCAATCACCAGCGTTTTATCATCCAGCACGCTGTTCACATGCGCGAACAAACCGTGCAACGTCGCGGCATCCGACTCAGCCGGCGGACGGAGAGCCACCGGCTCCGGCCCCGGCAGGGATCGCCGGGGAAACGGTTTCACGGACAGCTCGCTGAGTGTGCGTACAAACTCGTCGAACCGGACATCTTCATACCGGTGATGCTTCACCGCAATGCGGTCGCTCGTGGCATGCACGGTGCGTCCCTCCGCGATCAACGGAGAATTGACGCTCACATCTTCGATATCCGTCAAATGCGTGCCGAGAATCAGCAGGCAATCCGAATCGTTCACGAACTGCTGCACCTCGTCACGCCCGATCAGGCCGCCGTAAATGCCCACATAGAGGGGATGGTCTTCGCGAATCACCGACTTGCCGAGGAGGGTGGAGGCGACCGGCACGTTGAGCCGCTCGACTAATTTCAGCAGCTGATCTTCCAGTCCAAACCGGCCCAGCTCGGCGCCGACCAGCAGGACCGGTCGCTTGGCAGCCTCCAGCATTGTGCGCACTTCCGACACGGCTTCTGCCAATGCAGCCTGGTTGCTCGGGGCATCCTCCGCACACACGGGATGCGTGGCCTGTGGCAGGGGAACGTTCACCAGATCGCGCGGGACCTCGATATAGACCGGCCGTTTATACCGCAGTAGCGCGGCGAAGGCCCGCTCCATGTCCCGCTCAGCCGTATGGGGATCGTCGAGCGCCACAGCTGCCACGGTCATTTTCTCGAACACCTCCTTTTGCGTGGAGAAATCCTTCACCATGTGATGGAGGTACGGATTGTGGATTCGCTCCGATAGACCGGGCGAGCCGGTCAGCACCACCACCGGCGAACGCTCGGCGTACGCGCAGGCAATCGCGTTCACCAGATTCAGCCCCCCGACGCAGTAGGTGACGCAGACGGCTCCGATCCCGTTGATCCGCGCATAGGCATCGGCCGCGTAGCCCGCTGCATCCTCACGCGTGGTGCCGATATGCTGGATGGGGGACTGCTCGATGAGCTTGAAGAGACCGAGCACGTAATCGCCGGGGATGCCGAAGATGTGCCGCACGCCCAGTTGGTGCAACCGGGCAATGAGAGCGGAGCCGATCGTCTGCTTCACAGCCATCGTGTTTTCCCGCGCTCCTGAGGTGATTGTACCATAGAGCCACTTTGACGGCGTAGAATGCCCATGCTATGAAAGGGGCCGTCAGAGAGGATGGCCCAGACACGGGAACAGCGAACAAAATAATTAGATTCTTAAGGCTGCTCAAAAAGGCGAACCAACGAGGCCGCAGGAAAACCGACGACCGAGGCGTACGTTTTTCGGTACACCGCAGGGAGGCGGATGCCCGAGAACAAAGTTGGGCGCCTTTTTCAGCAGCCGCTAGTCACTAGGGGGCTCGAAGTGACCGGGAGGTCTGGATTGCCAGGGAACAGTCGCTTGCTTGGATTGCTTGGCCAGACTGCGCAGGCTCATTTCGGCCGCCCGGATTAATTTTGGATCGCCGCCCTGGAGCACGGCCGTCAGCAGGGCATAGAGTCCACGATCGTGACGGGTCGCGAGCAGGATTCGTTCAATAACGGGGTCGAGAGAATCGACTGGCGCCGGTTCCGGGTCATCACCATCGGCGCTTGTCAGCCACTCGAGATGTTTCGGATCGCCGTAGAGCCATGAAACGGGAATCCCCAGGGCTTTGGCGATGAGTTCCAGCGTCGAGGCGGGAGGATCGGCCTCTCCGGATTCGATGGCTTCGAGAGACGGCACAGGAAGACTGGCCTGCTCGGCCAGCGATTCTACTGACCGGCCGCGAGACAGCCGCCACGCATGGATGGTAGCACCGAGTGACATGGCGGGATGATACTGAATCGTTCCCGGAGGCGCAACCGACAATGTCGACAGCCGATTTCTCATCGTTCGCCGAACTGACTGCCGCGCAATCATCACGGATTAAACGCCTGCTCAAGGAAAAGCAGGCCCGTGACGCCGATCGCGTGTTTGTCATGGAAGGCGCCAAGCCGATCCGGGAATTGCTGCGCGTCAAATCGCGCGCGATCGAGGCCGTCGTCGTCACGCAACCCTATCTCGACACCTGCGAGCCGGCGGTTCGCCGGTCGCTCGATTCGCAGCCGGTCTATCTTTGCCGCAACACGCGGTTCGAGAAATTGTCTGATGCGACGACGTCTCAGGGTATCCTCGCCGTAATTAAAAAACCGGCTTGGGACCAGACGGCCCTGTTCAAGCGGCCACAGGTCCTGGGAATCTACGGTGAATGTCTGCAGGATCCCACGAATGTCGGCACGATCATCCGGACGGCGGCTGCCTTGGGACTGGACGGGCTTTGGCTGTCGGCGGATTCCGCAGACATCTTCAATCCGAAAATCGTCCGCGCCACCGCCGGAACGCTTCTCAAACTGCCCGTCTTCACCGTGAAGGACGTCGGCGAACTGTCAAAATCTCATTGTGCACTCCTGGCTGCAGATTCTTCGGGCAAGCACGCGCGCCGGATGGACGAGATCACCAGCATCCCGGTGAAAACCATACTCGCAGTAGGGAATGAAAGTCGGGGACTCTCCAGTGACACGCTACGGGCAGCCACAATCCGGTTCCACATCCCGATCAGTTCTGACGCGGAATCCTTGAACGTGGCAGCATCCACCGCCATCGCGGCGTTTTATTTCAGCCGGGTACCACGCGACGCGTAATATATCACCGCGTGCGCCACACTCCGTTGCTTGACACATTTAGACAGGCCTTGTTATCGTGCGCCGCGTGCCGAGGTAGCTCAGTTGGCAGAGCACAGCCCTGAAAAGGCTGGTGTCGACAGTTCGATTCTGTCCCTCGGCACCACACCACGCTTCTCGTGGACCATCACGGTCAATCAAATCGCGTCGGAGTGGCACTTTGCCACCAGTAGGCGTAGATTCCACTTCGTATGATCTGTTCGCTCTTTGGCAGTTCGGCTTCTTGTCCTCGGTCAGGCGGAAAGAGAGGTCTCAATGTCGATGTGGGCAGGCGTGGTGATCTATCAACTCAATCCTGGCGCGAAAGCGCGAGCGACCGCGGCCTGGCAGGAGCGCGTGCTGCCGTTCCTGCGCAAACAACGTGATTTTAAAGGCGCGTACTGGCTGGTCGGGCGGGAGGGGAAACGCGCATTCAGCATCGACCTCTGGGACAACGACATCGCGGCCGGCACATTTGAATCGGGCGGCCTGTTCAAGAAACTGATGGCCAACTTTGATCTGCTGTTAGAGCATCCGCCGGTGCGCACCGAATGTCAGGTGGAAGAGTTCCTCGTAGCTGCACTCTCCGACGCAGTTCCAGCCTCAGGCCAGCCCGCTGACGCGGCTGCGCCGAAGCCCGAAGGGCTGGCACTGAAACTCCTGGAGACGATACGTGGCTGGAGGCCGAAAGGCTGACGCCGCCGCATCGTTTTGCGCCACTTTCGATCAATTGTCGCCCTCCCTTGACGCTCTTTCGAAGCACGGAGTATTCTCAGTTCACGAGGAACCATGAAGGATACTAAGGTTTCATCCAAGAAAGACGAGGCTACGCAGCAGGACAAGCCCGAGCTGTCGAGTCAGGAGTATGTCGTCGAGCTGGCGAAAAAGGCCCGCGCGGCGGCGAACAAACTCGCCACGCTCTCCACCGTCGTGAAGGACCAGGCTCTGATGGCCATGGCGGAAGGTCTGGAAGCCAAAACCGACGAGCTGCTCGTGGCTAACGAGAAAGACCTCGAAGCGTTCGAAAAGGCCAAGGGCAGCAACGCCATGGCCGATCGCCTGAAACTCACGCCCGAACGCATCAAGGAAATGGCCGACGGCATCCGGCAGATCATGAAACTGCCCGATCCCCTCGGCGAAGCGCCGAAGATGTGGCGGCGGCCGAACGGGATGCAAGTCGGCAAGATCCGCGTGCCGATCGGCGTCATCGGCATCATCTACGAATCAAGGCCTAACGTGACGGCGGACTCCGCGGCGCTCTGCCTGAAATCCGGAAACGTCTGCGTCCTGCGTGGCGGATCCGAGGCCATCCATTCCAATACGGCGATTGCCGCCATTTTATCGGAGGCGGCGGAGAAGGCCGGCGTGCCCGCCGGTGCCATCACCTTTGTCGAGCGGACGGAGCGGGACGTGGCCCACGCGCTGCTAAAACAGGACAAGTATGTGGACCTGATCATTCCCCGCGGCGGTGATGCGCTGATGAAAACGGTCACGGAACAGTCCACCATCCCGGTCATCAAGCACGACAAGGGCGTCTGTCATATCTACGTGGATGCGGACGCCGATCCTGCCATGGCCGAAAAAATTTGCGTCAATGCCAAGGCCCAGCGGCCGTCCACCTGCAACGCCATGGAAACGCTGCTCGTGCATCAACAGATGGCGAGAACGTTCCTGCCCGAACTCGTCAAACAGTTGATCGCCGCCAAGGTCGAAGTGCGCGGATGCCCCAAGACCTGCCAGGTGGCGCCCGAAGCCAAGCCGGCCTCGGAGAGCGATTACGGACAGGAATTTCTGGCCTTGATCCTGGCCGTGAAGGTCGTCAAGAACATGGAAGAAGCGATGGCGCATATTGAAACCTACGGCTCGCACCACACGGAATCCATCATCACGAGCGACTACACCCGCGCCATGCGGTTCCTGCGCGAGGTGGACGCCAGTGCGGTCATGGTCAACGCCTCCACTCGCCTGAACGACGGCTATCAGTTCGGCCTCGGCGCCGAAATCGGCATCAGCACGACACGCATTCATGCACGCGGGCCGATGGGCTTGGAAGAACTGACTTGCTCGAAATTCATCGTGCTGGGTTCCGGCCAAGTCCGGGAATGACGTGGACGACTCCACACGTTCCGCTCTGACACGACCCGGCAACATCGTTTTTCCTGCCAACCTTCCGTTTCTCAAAGACCTCACGGCAGCCGGCGGCCGCGTGGCGCGCCAGCGCAGCGGCCATTTCCTGTTTTACGGTCCGCACAATCGCCGGTTTCTCGCCACCGATCCCAATGGCAATCCGCTGCACGAATGCGAGTGGGGGAACACCGCGGCGGGCAAAACCCAGCTCCTCCGAGCCCGCATTCGCCTCGACTGGGGGCAATGGGTCGGCCTCAAACCGGCAGGATTGATCAATACAACAACGCTGGACCTCTCAAAAAAACCTGGATGGGAACGGCTCAAACCGGACGATCTCAGACAGATGGCCGCGCAGGCGATGCACGTGCTGCTCGAAGCCGTCAAACTCTTTTACGGCGACGAGGACTTGATCATTGATTCAAAAGGCACCGCGACGATCAGACACAAAAAGGACACGTTCTATATCCTGGACGACGGCACCTTCGATCACGCACGCTTCATGGCCTGCATGGGCGCGATGCATTGGGCCAACATTGATTTTCTGCCGGTCGTGGAGCTGTTCCAAAGTTTGCTGCCTGGCACCGGCTCGGCCGCCTTCGAATTGATCCGCGGGCTCTACGACGATCAGAACGAAGGGCCTCCGACACCACTCAGGTACCGAGGCATCCCGACCTATCCATCGGAGGCAGCCTTCAAACTGTTCAGCGCGTTCTTCACGCCGCAGGCGCCGGGCAGTGGCAATCCGTTGCCGGTCTTTATGGAAGTTGCACGGTCGCACGAAGTAACCTGGCTGCCGGCTGCCAATCCGTCTTTGCGGTTTTTTGACCCCTCTCATAATCTTTGCGTCACCGTAAAGGGGAGGGCCGTGCAAAAGGCCGTCAGGCTGGATGATTCCTCTGGTCTTCCGTTCTTGAAGCCGAGCCCTGATGGCAACCCCCTCGAACGAACGGTCACCTTGGCAAAGGGAACACTCGCGTTGCGAGATCGCGATACCACGGTCGAACTGCCGGTGAATTCGGCATGGGGATTACTTCAAGATTCTCTTGCCGAGAAACGTCCGCTCGCGCCGGCTGGGTGGACGTCGCTCTTTGGAAGCCAGTTACCCCAGGTCATCCCGCAGGAGGCCTTCTCAGCCGTGCTGCTCTATCCAGACGATGAGGCTGAGATCAGCGAGGTCGCTTCGCAGCCTTTTGTCGCCGACTACATACAAGACAGCTTCGAGCAGGACCCACAACTCGCCGCGCACCTCGCCAAGGCCACACACATCTTGATCGATAACTTTGATGGGGCGATCATGACCTGCATCAATCTGGACAGGCCCAGACACTATACGGTCATTTATACACGTCCGGCCTATGCCCAGAAACAGGCCCAGCACCTCTGGACCGAACTGGCTCGATCTCAACGGTTCGACTTGGCCACGAGCATCTTACTGATACCAGCAACCAATAGATTGGATATCTATCGCACATCTCACGATCTGCTTTTTCTGTGGATTCCCTTCTCGATATTCACCGATGCCATTGCGCAACACGAGGCGGTCAAGACGATCTCTGCCGCGCTCGGGCAGGGAGGACTAGCCTTCATCGTCGGGCCAGGGTCGCTCCAATCCACATTCCAAATGCAGCCGCAACTCCAAGTCCTCTCTGCGGATCAAGTTGAAACCCTGCCGACCTTCCACATGCATCAGACCATCCTGCCGAAGGCACGCCTCAAACAAGGGCTGACGCTGTTCCACGTCGTAAAGGAATAACGATCCAACACTTGACAGTATTTGCCTGGCGCGATACTATGCGTGTGCCTTTAACGCTCATCCTGTGAGGTGAGCAAGGAGTAGAGCAATGCACGGCCTGAATCACGCCGTCGTCCGACAACCGACCTTCTTGATCCAAGTGGACGGGGAGGTTTTTTTGTGCCCTCTTCCTGACGTCAACCGTCAACCGTCAACCGTTACTGGTAAAAACCTCCTACGGATCACAGCCCACGGATCACGGATCACGGATCACGGGTCACGAATGGCAAGCGCATGATCGCCCACGGCAAGAAACACGAGAAGCTCATTATGGATGCCAGCGAAGTGACGCGGGCGCTGACGCGGATCGCCCACGAGATCCTCGAGCGCAACAAGGGCACGCGGGAACTCGCGCTGGTCGGCATCCGGACCGGAGGCGTCCACCTGGCTCATCGCCTGGTCAAGCGCATTCAGGAGATCGAACACGCCAAGGTGCCGATCGGCGAACTGGACATTACGCTCTACCGTGACGATCTGGCGCTCCGAAAAGAACAGCCGATTCTTAAAACCACAAAGGTCCCGTTCAACATCGCGGATATGAAGGTCGTGCTGGTGGACGACGTGCTGTTCACCGGCCGCACGATCCGTGCCGCCATGGACGGCTTGATGGACCTGGGCCGGCCGGCTGAGATTCAGCTGGCCGTGCTGGTGGACCGCGGGCACCGGCAACTGCCCATCAAAGCCACCTACATCGGCAAGAACATTCCGACCGCCGACGACGAAATTGTGCAGGTCTTTCTCGAAGAAGATGGAGAGGAGGACCGAGTGGTCATCCGGCAGGGGGGCACACCATGAGTTTTAAACACAAGCACTTGCTCGGCATCGCGCCGCTCTCCGCTGAAGAAATCATGCTGATTCTGGAAACGGCCGATTCCTTCAAGGAAGTCAGCGGGCGCGAAATCAAGAAGGTACCGGCTCTCCGTGGCAAAACGGTCGTCAACCTCTTCTTCGAGCCCAGCACGAGGACGCGCACCTCGTTCGAGCTGGCCGCGAAGCGGTTGAGCGCGGACGTGATCAACTTTTCGCCGTCCAACAGCAGCGTGGTCAAGGGTGAGACGCTCCTGGATACGGCCCGGAACATCGAAGCCATGCAGGCCGACCTCATCGTCCTGCGCCACCCGGCCGCGGGCGCGGCGGAGACGCTGGCGCGTGGGGTCAAATCCTCCGTCATCAATGCCGGCGACGGCTGGCACGAACATCCGACGCAGGCGCTGCTGGATCTCTATACGCTGCGGGAGAAAAAACGGGACTTCAAAGGCCTTCGGGTCGCCATCGTGGGGGATGTCGCGCACAGCCGTGTGGCCCGCTCCAACATCCTCGCCCTCACCAAAGTCGGCGCCGACGTGCGGGTGGTCGGCCCGCGCACCATGATGCCCTACGGGGTCGAGCGGCTCGGCGTGCACCTCTACGACAAACTGGATGAGGGCTTGCGAGGCGTGGACGTGATCATGATGCTCCGTTTGCAACTGGAGCGGCAGGGACGCGCGCTCTTCCCGACGATCCGGGAATACTCGCGCCTCTATGGACTGACCGCCGAACGGCTGAAGTTGGCCGAGCCGGGCGCATTGGTCATGCACCCGGGCCCCATCAACCGCGGTGTGGAAATCGCGCCGGACGTGGCCGACAGCTTCTCGTCGGTCATCCTGGACCAGGTCACCAACGGAGTCGCGGTCCGGATGGGCATCCTCTATCTGCTCTCTGGAGTAAACGCATGACGATCCTGATCAAAGGCGGGAAGGTGATCGACCCCGGTCGCGTCAACGGTCCGGCCGATGTGCTGATCGAAAACGGGAAGATTGCCGCCGTGGGGCCAAAACTGAAGGCTCCCGCCAACGCGAAAATCATCGATGCCACGAACAAAGTCGTCACGCCCGGCTTCATCGATCTGCACGTCCACTTTCGCGAGCCGGGCTTTGAATACAAGGAGACCATCCAGAGCGGCACCGCCGCGGCCGTGGCCGGCGGCTTCACGTCAGTCTGCTGCATGCCGAACACGAGCCCGGTCAATGACAATCAGTCCATCACGGAGTTCATCCTCGAAAAGGCCCGCGCGGCCGGCAACGCCAACGTGTTCCCGGTCGGCGCCATCACCAAGGGTTCGGAGGGGAAGGAATTGGCCGAGATCGGCGACCTGCAGAGGGCAGGGTGCATCGCTATTTCAGACGACGGCCTGCCGGTGATGAACAGCCTCGTCATGCGTCGGGCGATGGAATACGCGATCGCCTTCGATGTGCCGGTCGTGGACCACTGCGAGGACCTGCATCTCTCAGAAGGCGGCTGCATGAACGAAGGGCTTGTCTCCACGCAACTGGGGCTGCCGGGCATGCCGGCTGCGGCGGAAGACGTCATGGTCGCCCGCAACCTGGCCCTGGCCGAACTGACCGGCGCGCGGCTCCACCTCGCGCATCTCAGCACGGCCGGATCGGTGCGCATGGTCCGGGACGCCAAGACGCGCGGCATCAAGGTGACGGCGGAAGCCTGCCCGCACCACTTCATGCTAACCGAGGAAGCAGTCTGCGGCTACAACACGCATTCCAAGATGAATCCACCGCTCCGGACAGGAGCGGATGTGCAGGCCATCAAAGACGGGTTGCGCGACGGCACCATCGATGTCATCGCCACCGACCATGCGCCGCACGCGACACAGGAGAAGCAGCAGGAATTCGCCGCGGCTCCGAACGGCATCGTCGGCCTCGAAACGGCATGGCCTCTGACCTTGACGCTGGTGGAGGAAGGCGTACTCACACTCGAGGCGGCTGTCGCCAAGCTGACGACCGAGCCGGCCAGAGCCTTCAGCCTGAAGAAGGGCACGCTGGCGCCCGGCGCCGATGCCGACGTGGCCATCACCGACCTGCAGGAAGGCTGGGAAGTCGATCCGGCCCGCTTTCGCTCCAAGAGCAGGAACACGCCCTTCGCCGGATGGAAAGTGAAAGGGCGCGTCACGACTACGATTGTGGGCGGCCGCGTCGTCTACGAAACTGCCTGACCGATCAGTACATGGATGAGCCCCGCGCGCCTTCAAAGAGATTGCTGGTCTGTGCCGTCATCGACTGCCTCGCACTGGCAATCTGGATCGGAGGACTGATCGTGATCATCGCTTCGGTCATCCCGGCTGTCTTCAACTCCTTCGGCATGGAGCCGGGCGGGAGGTTTCTGACCAGGGTGTTCGACGGGTATAATAGAGTGGTGCTCGTGGCGATGGCGGCGATGGGAGGAACCATCGCGATGCGCATGTGGGGGCAGCAGGCAGGAGGGCCCTCGCACGCCATGCCAGGCCGGGCGGAAACGATTCTGTTCGGCACGATGGTCCTGCTGGCTTCCTTGATTATCTTCGTCCTGGAGCCACAATCCATCACGCTTCAGGAAGAGGCGTTTGGAGCCAGGGATGAAAGCGCGCGGAAGATTGCCTACGATGCGTTTTTTCGAGTGCACATGGTCGTCCGTGGGCTGTATATCGTGAACCTCATCCTGGGAATCGGATTGCTGACTGTTAAGCTCAAGTCATTCTTGAGAAATGGATCTTAAGACGTGAAAAAAGCACTCTTAGCTCTCGCCGATGGGACGGTCTTTGAAGGCCAGGCGCTCGGCCATGAGGGAGAGACGGTCGGCGAGATTGTCTTCAACACCGCCATGACCGGCTACCAGGAGATCCTGACGGACCCGTCTTATAAGGGACAGATCGTCACCATGACCTGTCCGCACATCGGCAACTACGGGGTCACGAAGCAGGATACGGAATCCCGGCGTATCTGGGCTGAAGGTTTTATCGTCAAGGAGTCCAGCCGAAGGCCCAGCAACTGGCGGGCGGAGCAATCACTGGATGAGTACCTTAAAGAATCCCGCGTAGTCGGCATTCAGGGGATCGACACCCGCGAGCTGACCCGGCACCTGCGCGAAGCCGGCACGCAGCAGGGTGTCATTTCCCATATCGACCTGGATCACCGGCGCGCAACGAAGAAGGCCCGCACCGCGCCCTCCATCGTCGGGCGTGACCTGGCTGCCGAAGTGACGTGCGGGAACAGCTATGCCTGGACGGAAGGCTCTGGCGCATGGACACCGGTGACGGACGGCCACCAACCCACACAGCCGACGCGCCGGTTTAAGGTCGTGGTCTATGACTTCGGCGTGAAGCACAATATCCTGCGCCGGCTCGTGGATGTCGGTTGCGCGGTCACCGTGGTGCCGGCGTCCACTTCGGCCAAAGCCGTCGACGCGCTAAAACCGGACGGTGTCGTATTGTCCAACGGCCCCGGCGATCCGGAGGGTGTGCCCTATGCCATCGAGGCGGCGAAAGCGTTGATCGGCACGCGCCCGATTCTCGGCATTTGCCTGGGCCACCAGATTTTGGGATTAGCCTTCGGCCTTAACACCTACAAACTGAAATTCGGACACCATGCCGCCAATCATCCGGTGATGGATCTCCGCAGCAGAAAAGTCGAGATCACCTCGCAGAATCATAACTTCGCCGTCCGGCCTCCGGCAGGAGTGACGGTCGGCGCCGCCACGCAGCCCGTGATCACGACGCTATTGGGACGCGTCTCGGTCAGCCATCTCAGCCTCAACGACGATTCGGTGGAAGGCCTGATCTGCCTGGATCAGCCGGTCCTGTCCGTTCAGTATCACCCTGAAGCCTCACCAGGCCCACACGACTCGGCGTATCTTTTCGAGCAGTTTACCCAGATGATGGAGAAGACACATGTATAAGCGGATGCTCAACGGCATGGCAGTGTGTGGCGCGGCGGCGATGCTGTCCGGCTGCTTCACGATCAATCTTCCTCCTGGCCCGGGACCACTGCAGGAAAAACAGATCAGCGGGTCCGGCTCCTCCAAGGTGCTGATCCTGGATCTGGTCGGCATGATCAGCTCGGCTGAGGAACCCGGCTTTTATCCCATCCCCAGCCAGGTCGCGCGTCTGAAAGAGGCGCTCACCAAGGCGACTGCCGATCCGGACGTCCAATCGCTCGTCCTGCGGATCAACACTCCGGGCGGAACCGTGACGGCCTCCGACGTGCTCTACCATGAGCTGCGGCTCTTCAAGCAGAAGAAGAAAATCCCGATCATCGCCTCAATCATGGATGTGGGCGCCTCGGGCGGCTACTACGTCGCCATGGGAACCGATAAAATCGTGGCCCACCCGTCGTCCGTCACTGGAAGCCTCGGCGTCATCATGCTGACGATGAACGCGCACGGCCTCCTGGAAAAGATCGGCGTGCATGCCAACGCCATCACGTCCGGCCCCAGAAAAGACATGGGCTCTCCGTTTCGGGCCATGACCGACGAGGAGCGTGCCATTTTCCAAAGCGTCATCAACGGTTTTTACGAGAGGTTCCTGACCGTCATCAAGGAAGGGCGGCGCCACTTGACCACCGAGGAAATCCGCAAGCTGGCGGACGGGCGCATCTATTCGGGCGAGCAGGCCAAGGCCGTGGGTTTGGTGGACAGCATCGGGTACCTGGACGATGCCATCGAGCTGGCGAAGAAGGAAGCCGGACTGACCGAGGCTCGCATCGTGGTCTACCAGCAAGCCGGCGAATATCGACATAACATTTACTCGCAAGTGTTCGGCCAACAGGGAAGCACCAATCTGCTGGCCAACTTCGATCTGATGGCGCTCGTTCGCGGCGGGACGCCGCAATTCATGTATCTGTGGATGCCGTGATGCGAACAACGTAGAACGATGAAGGATGAACGCTGAACAAAAAAAAGATCGGACGATCCATCTCGACGCCTGGGAACGGCTGACCGCCACACCGATCGGGCGGCGGGCCGCGCTGTATTCCGGGGCACGCGGCCTGCTTGGCCTTTGGGCGGCACTGCGGCTGAGCGCCGCCGCAGTAGCGTTGCAGTCGCTGGCCGGCTGTTACAAGGCACCCGGCACCGCCCGCGATCAGTTCATTTATCTGTCACCGGAAAAAGAAATCGAGATGGGCGTCAAAGCCTTCCGGGACATCCTCCGGTCGGCCCCGCTCACGTCAGATCCCGACATCAACGATCTGATCCATCGCGTCGGCAGACGGATCGCCGATGCCGCGAACAAACCCGAGTACCACTGGGAATTCGCCGTCATCGACGAGCCGCACATGGTTAACGCCTTCTGCCTGCCTGGCGGCAAGGTTGCCGTCTTTACCGGCATCCTGCCGATCGCCAAGAACGAGGCCGGTCTGGCCACCGTGATGGGACACGAGGTGGCGCACGCGCTGCAACGGCACGGCGCCGAGCGCATCAGCCGCAGCATCCTCGAGCAAATCGCCCAGCTCGGAACCCTGGCCGCTGCCGCCACCGGCGCCATCGACCCTGCCGTCATGCAGGGCATCCAGAGCGCCTACGGCGTCGGGGTCTCGCTCCCGTTCAATCGCAAACAGGAATCGGAAGCGGACTTTGTCGGATTGCAGTTGATGGCCAAGGCCGGCTACGACCCGCGCGAGGCGGTCCCGTTCTGGGAGCGTATGAGTGGATGTCCTCGAAAAATGATCGGCACGCTCTGTTTCCGGTCCGCCAGTTCGATCCCGGAATTTCTGTCGACGCATCCTTCGGACATCACACGCATCAATCAGCTTGAAGCGTGGATCCCAGGCGCCCTGCAGTACTACCACCCGGGGCCGGCCCCGGACGCGCCTGCGGCGCCGAACGCGCCGGCTCCGCCGTACCATCCTCCGATCGGCCCCATGCCGAGACCGGGATGAGCGAAAAAAACCTGTATGCCCAAGCGTAACGACATCACGAGTATCCTGCTGATCGGCGCCGGACCGATCGTGATCGGACAGGCCTGCGAGTTCGACTATTCGGGCACGCAAGCTTGCAAGGCCCTCAAGGAGGAGGGCTATCGGGTGATCCTCATCAACAGTAACCCGGCCACGATCATGACCGATCCGGAACTGGCTGACCGCACCTACATCGAACCCATCACCCTGGACGTCGTCGAGCAGGTGATCGAACGGGAGCGCCCGGACGCGCTTTTGCCGACGATGGGCGGGCAGACGGCCCTCAACACGGCGATCGGCCTGGCGAAGCGCGGCACGCTCGCGAAATACAACGTGCAATTGATCGGCGCGTCCATCGAGGCGATCCATAAAGCGGAAGATCGTGAAACCTTCAAGCAGGCCATGCAGCGCATCGGCCTCAAGGTGCCGGACAGCGGTGTGGCCAAAACCCGCGAGGATGCCATGCGGGTGGCGGAACGAGTCGGATTCCCGGCCATCGTCCGGCCGTCGTTCACCATGGGCGGCACCGGCGGGAACATCGCCTACAACCGGGAAGAGTTCGAACGCCACGTGGACTGGGGCCTGGCGGTGAGCCCTGTCGGGGAGATTCTCGTCGAACAGTCTGTCATCGGCTGGAAGGAATTCGAGCTGGAGGTCATGCGGGATATCAAAGATAACGTGGTCATCGTCTGCCCGATCGAGAATTTCGACGCAATGGGCGTTCACACCGGCGACAGCATCACCGTCGCGCCTGCCATGACGCTGACCGACAAGGAATATCAGGTCATGCGGGACGCCGCCGTCCGCATCATCCGCGAGATCGGCGTGGATACCGGCGGCTCCAACATCCAGTTCGGCCTGCATCCGAAGACCGGCGAGATGGTCGTGATCGAGATGAACCCGCGCGTCTCGCGCAGCTCGGCCCTGGCCTCGAAAGCCACCGGCTTCCCCATCGCGAAGATCGCCGCCAAGCTGGCCGTCGGCTATACGCTCGACGAGATCACCAACGATATCACCCGCGTGACGAAGGCCTCTTTCGAGCCGACGATCGATTATGTGGTGTTCAAGATTCCGCGCTTTGCCTTCGAAAAATTCCCCGGCGCCGATCCCACGCTGACGACGCAGATGAAGTCCGTCGGCGAAGCCATGTCCATGGGGCGGACCTTCAAGGAAGCCCTGCACAAGGCGCTGCGTTCGCTGGAAACGGATCGCTACGGGCTGGTCTCCCTGCGCGGCCTCGATCACGGCATTCCGGATGGAGCCAGCCGCGAGGAGCTGACCGCGCAAGTCAGGACCGCGCTGCAGACACCGCATCCGGACCGGCTTTGGCACCTGGCCGATGCCATGCGTCTGGGTCTCTCCATTGAAGAGCTGCACACACTCACTCATATTGACCCGTGGTTCCTGGACCAGGTTCGTGAGCTCGTGGAATTTGAAGGCCGCTTGCAAGCGGCAAGTGAAAAGTTAAAAGTTAAAAGTAAAAAGTTATCGGACTCTCTGGAAATGGAATTATTGTGGGAAGCCAAGCGGCTCGGCTTTGCCGACCGCCGCATCGCTCAATTGACTGATATCCCAGCCGAAAACATCCGCCGCCAACGGATCGACAACTCACCGGCCGGCACCACCGGCGGCGTCACCTATAAACGCGTGGACACCTGCGCCGCTGAGTTCGAGGCCCAGACGCCGTATCTCTATTCGACTTACGAACGGACCTGCGAAGCACGCCCGACGGAACGGAAGAAAGTCGTCATCCTGGGCGGTGGACCGAACCGCATCGGGCAGGGGATCGAGTTCGACTATTGCTGTGTCCACGCCGCCTTCGCGCTCCGCGAAGAGGGCGTGGAAACCATCATGGTCAACTGCAATCCGGAAACCGTCAGCACCGACTACGATACATCCGACCGGCTGTACTTCGAGCCTCTGACGGAGGAAGACGTCCGCAACATCGTGGACCGCGAGCAGCCGATCGGTGTCGTGGTGCAATTCGGCGGACAGACTCCTTTGAAACTCGCTATCCCGCTGGAGCGGGCCGGGATCAAAATTCTCGGCACCAGCCCGGACGCCATTGACCGCGCGGAAGACCGCGAACGGTTCCGCGAACTCCTGAATAAATTAAAGCTCCGGCAGCCGGCCAGCGGCACAGCCCGCTCTGCCACCGAAGCAGTCCGTATCGCCACCACGATCGGCTATCCCGTCATGGTCCGGCCGTCCTACGTGCTGGGCGGGCGCGCCATGCGGATCGTGTACGACGAAGCCGGCCTCATGCACTACATGGCCACCGCCGTCAATGCGGCGCCCGAACACCCGGTACTCGTCGACAAATACCTCGAAGACGCCATCGAAATCGACGTGGACGCCATTGCGGACGGGAAGCAGGTGGTGGTCGCCGGCATCATGGAGCACATCGAGGAGGCGGGTGTGCATTCAGGCGACTCGGCCTGCTCGCTCCCGCCCTATACGCTCGAGGCAGCCGTGGTGGACGAGATCCGCCGCCACACGGTTGCGCTGGCGTTGGAGCTGGGGGTGATCGGGCTGATGAACGTCCAATTCGCCGTGCGCGACGGCGACATCTACGTGCTCGAGGTCAATCCGCGCGGCTCGCGCACCGTGCCGTTCGTCAGCAAAGCGATCGGCGTGCCGCTGGCCAAGCTCGCCATGAAGGTCATGATCGGAAAGACGTTGGATCAGCTCGGCTTTACCACGGCGCCGGTGCCGGCCTACGTCTCGGTCAAGGAAGCGGTTTTCCCGTTCACAAAATTTGCCGGGGTGGACGTGCTGCTGGGTCCGGAGATGAAATCGACGGGCGAAGTCATGGGGATGGACGCCGACTTTGGCTGGGCCTTTGCCAAATCCCAGTCAGCGGCCGGAGTGTCGCTGCCGCGAGGCGGCACGGCCCTGATCAGTGTGAAAGATCAGGACAAACCCGCCGCGCTCGACGTCGTCAAAAAGCTCCGGCAGCTCGGGTTCCGGATCGAAGCCACGCGCGGCACCGCGGCCTATCTGAAGGCGCATGGCGTCGACAGCGACGCGGTCAACAAGGTGACGGAAGGCCGTCCGCACCTCGTCGATCACATTAAAAACGGCGAAATCAGCCTGGTCATCAACACGGTCTGGGGCCAGGCCTCGCAGGCCGACTCCGCGTCGATCAGACGGGAGGCCCTGCAACGCGGGGTCCCGTACTGTACAACCATGCCGGGTGCCAGAGCGGCCGCCATGGCGATCGAAGCCACGCTGAAAAAAGGGCTGACGATCCGATCCCTGCAGGAATATCATAGAACAACGACGAAGTCTGAAGGCTGAACGAGGAACGGAAGAAGCGAGGGCACACTTCATCGTTCTGCATTCATCGTTCATCGTTAAGGAGACTCATGCCGACACCGATCACCAAGAAAGGCTATGAAGCGCTCACAGCCGAACTGAGCCGCCTCAAGAAAGTCGAACGCGCGAAAGTGATCGAGGCCATCGCCGAGGCCCGCTCGCACGGCGACTTGAGCGAAAACGCCGAATACGACGCCGCGAAGGAACGCCAGGGCTTCATCGAGTCCCGGATCAGCGAATTGGAGAATAAACTCGCCGACGCGCGGATCATCGAAACCGCAGGCCGGACGAGCGACACGGTCGTCTTCGGCGCCACCGTCCTCCTCATGGAATTGGATGCCAAACAGAAAAAACAATACAAGCTGGTCGGCCAGGACGAGGCGGACCTCAAGAACGGTAAGATCTCGGTCCAATCGCCGGTCGGCAAGGCCCTGATCGGCAAGCGTGTCGGAGCGCAGGTTGCCGTCACCACTCCAGCTAAAGTCGTCGAGTATGAAGTGATCGAAATCCGTTTCGACGATCTCTGACATGCCTGCCGCCATTTCCGTCATCACACTGCTGACTGATTTCGGCGACCGTGACTACTTTGTCGCCAGCATGAAGGGGGTGATCCTGGGGATCAATCCGCAAGCCAGGATCGTCGACCTCTCACACACCGTGACACCACACCAGGTTGACGAGGCCGCCTACCTCGTCAAGGCCTCCTATAAATATTTTCCAGACGGCACCGTGCACGTTGCAGTGGTGGACCCCGGTGTCGGCAGCCTGCGGCGACCGCTCCTGGTGACGACGTCCCGTCATTTCTTCGTGGCGCCAGACAATGGGCTGCTGAGCTACATTTATCAGGAGGAAACGGGCATCGAGGTCCGCCAGATCGAGAACAAGCAATATCGTCTGGATTCCGAAGGCACGACCTTCGACGGGCGCGACCTCTTCGCCCCGGCCGCCGCGTGGCTGACCAAGGGACAACAGCCGGGCTCCTACGGCAAGCTGATTCAGGACTACGTGAAGCTGCCGCTGGCCGAGCCGGAATGGCAGGGGAGCACGCTGGCCGGGAAAATCATCTACGTGGACCGCTTCGGAAATCTGATCTCAAACCTCACCCCGTTTCACGTGAAGGAAGTGCAGGGCAGGACCAGACGTTCCGACGTCAGCATCCGCATCGGCGGGGTGACCATCGACGGTCTCGTGCGCAGCTACAGCCAGGGAAAGGATGCCGCACCCCATGCCCTGATTAACAGCAACGGCCAGGTCGAAGTCTTCGTCAAGGAAGGTAATGCCGCGGAGACCCTGAACGTCTCCCGAGGAGAAACCGTCGCGCTGGCGTGAGACCATTACTCATTACGAGAAAGAACGACTCCGCCGCCTCCTGGACACCTGCTCTACGGCCGCTTTCACTGAGACTGGATCAAGGCTAGCTCGGCAGCGCGTTCCACTTCTCGAGATATTCCCGGACCGTCATCACGAAGGTCGCATGGCTCCAGGTGAGGGGAGAGACCGAAAGGGGAGCGTGGGTGTTGGGATGAACCTGCTCCGCCAACACGCCGGACGGCAGTCCGTGCTGTACGCACCATTCGAGCAGTGAGACAGCCGGCTTCAGATCCGCCCGGGTCTTGGCCGTCGCGATCATCCATTCAGCCACCCACAAGGTGCAGATGAACCAGGGGTTGCCCGGCACGTTGGCGATGTCCTGACTCTGCTGGTGATAGTAGTCGTTCTCGTACCGCGCGATGCCGCCCACCGCCGTCCTGATCGCCAGCTTGTCCCGGATCGCTTCCATCGTCCGGACAATCCTCGGATCGTCCGGCGCAAACATACCGAAGTACCAGAGCCCGTACATCGAGGAGTCGATCGTCCGATCGTACTCCCAGTTCTTGTCCTCTTTGCGGTTGGCCATGCGCACGAACCGTTTCAACTCCGAATGGTAAAGGACGGATTCCGCGCCGGCCTTCATCTGGTCGGCCGCCTTGAAGTACCGTTCCGCTGCGTCCATCTCGCCGAACGCCTTCGCAAAATTCGCCGCCGCCGTCAGGCCCGCCCAGACCGCCGAGACGGTGAAGGCCAGCACGCCGCGCCGTTCCTCCCATAGATCGTAGGAGGTTTTGGGAAGTCCGGTATCCGCGTGGCGATAGGCCACAAGAAAATCTGCGGCACGGACGATCAGGGACCGGTAGAGCGGCTTGATGTACTCGACGTCTTTCCATTTCTCGAAGTGATGCCAGAGCGCCCAGAGCACCAGCGCCGTTTCGTCCTCCTGGATCGGCAAGTCTTTTTGCCCTTCGCGTATCCAGGGATGCCAGCTCGATGCCAGCGTGCCGTCCGGATTGTACTTGTGGAGCAGATAGCCTTCCTTGCTCAGGACATCGCGGCAGAACCGGTAGAAGACTCTGGTGATCCAGATATACCCGGACCGGTCGAGCGCATAGGCTACCAGGGAGCCGTCACGCGGCCACATGTATGAATAGGTATCGCGGACGGCCGAGGCGATATCGGAATCGTTCGCCGCGATGATCGCACCCCCATTATCCACCTGCGTCCTGATCACCAGCAGGCTCAGTTGGTAGAGCCGGACAATGTCGCCGGGGAGATCGGCAAAGTCGGGGCGGTGGGACGCCAGCCAGAGTTTCCAGTAGGCGGCCGTCCGGTCCAGAAAACTCCAGGGACCGCGGTGACGCACGGAACGATTGATCCGGGTGACCTCTTCGAAGTTGGTCCCGACGGCGATCCAATAGTAGGCGGCGTTCGTGTCGCCGGGTTTGACGCGCAAGTGCGCCGCCACCGTCGAGTCCACCGACCCCTGCGCGATGGCATTCCCGGAGAGAGACCCGTCCTCGGCGTCCTTCCACGTGCCCTGCAGGTTGTTGACGCCCTTGTGGCCGCAGGCCCACTGCTGCACGCCGATGTGCCAGCCTTCCACGGTATCCTTGGCGTCCGTAGCCTGCTTGCCCGGCGTCGCGGTATTGACGAGAAACCAGCGCGCACCCTTGTAGTGGTAGACACCCCGGCGCTCCGGCTCGTAATAGGCGGTATCGCCGACTTCGTGCGACGAAATGTTCAGATCCAGGTGGAAGAACAAACGCACATCGAGTTCGTGCTTCGCCATGTTCGTGACGTTGATTCGGCGCACGTACAGGTTCTCGTGAAAATCGACCGCATCGTGGCAGACGATCTTCACCGGCAAGTCCTTGTGGACCAGTTCGACCTCCGAGACCATCGTTTCGCCGGCATATTTCAAGTGCCGCGACCAGCCGGCATCGTCGATCCACTTGAAGTGGCCGTCGACCCAGACGCCGAAGCGGTTCACCAGACCCTTGGTGTGGTTCTCGAGTCCGACGTGCGGCCAGTAGAGATCGCGAAGCTGGTAGGTCTGATCGAAGGTGACGAGGAGCGAACCGTTGCCCAGAGGAAGGTCACGCGGCATGGAATGGCCCTACCTTATGGATTGACAGGCCCCGGAGTATACCCCACTACTGATTGCTCGGATAGAAAAACAACAACTTGAGCCCGCGCAGACAAGAGTTCATGTCCCGGTCGCTGTGCGAACGGACTCACGGACGATCGCGACCATGCGGGTCAACTCGCGCTGCGTGGCGGTCAACGGCGGCATCAACACGATCACGTTGCCCAATGGACGAAGAAACAGCCCGCGCCGGCGGGCCTCCATCACCACACGATGTCCGATCCGCTGCTCAAGCGGGTAGGGAGCTGCGGTGTTCCGATTTTTGACCAGCTCGATCCCTGCCATAAACCCCCGCTGCCGGATGTCTCCGACATGCGCCAGATTCTTGAGCGGCTGCAGCAGGCGGGCGAGCGCGGTGATTTTTTGTTGCAGATGGACCAGCGTCCGCTCCTTGCGGAACACGGCCAGGTTCGCCAGGGCCACCGCGCAACCCAGCGGATTGCCGGTATAACTGTGTCCGTGGAAAAATGTTTTCCACTCGTCATGGCGACCCAGAAACGCCCGGTAGATCTTTTCGGTTGCCAATGTGGCCGCCAGCGGCATATACCCGCCGGTCAGCCCCTTGCTCACCGCCATCAGATCGGGCGTCACGCCTTCGTGCTCGCAGGCGAACATCCGCCCCGTCCGCCCGAACCCTGTCGCCACCTCATCGGCAATCAGCAGGACCTTGTATCTGGCACACAACCGGCGGAGACGCGCCAGGTAGCCGGGCGGCGCCGTCACCATGCCGGCAGCCGCCTGAACCAGCGGTTCAATGACCAGCCCGGCGATATCGCGATGCCGCTGTTGCAAGATACGCTCGATCGGATCCAGGCAGGCCATCTTGCAAGAGGGAAACGTCAGCTTGAGCGGGCAGCGATAGCAATAGGGCGGCTCCGCGGTGACCGTCGGAAAGAGGAGTGGACGGAAGCGCCGATGGAACAAGTCGATCCCTCCCACGCTCATGGCGCCGACGGTATCGCCATGATAGCTGAGCTGGAGATGGAGAAACGTCCGCTTGGGGCCGGCGTCGGGAACGCATTGCCGCCAGTACTGCACCGCCATCTTGAGCGCGACTTCCATCGCCGTTGACCCGTCGTCGGAATAGAACACACGCGTGAGCCCGCGCGGAGCGATACGAATGAGTTCGCGCGCCAGTTCGATCGCCGGAGGGTGCGAAAGCCCGAGGAGTGTGCTGTGCGCCATCTTTGCCGACTGATCACGCAACGCGCGGTCGAGGACCGGATGCCGGTGTCCATGGACGGTCAGCCAGATGGACGACACCCCATCGAGATATTTTCGTCCGCTCGTATCGTAAAGGTAACTGCCCCTGGCACGCTCAATGATCAGCGGATCCTCTTCCTCCCACTCGCGCATCTGCGTGAAGGGGTGCCAGAGAAACTTTCGATCCCAACCGGCCAATTGTCGGTATCGCCGCCGTGATGCCATACCCATCCTTCGCACGTTGAGGTGAACCAGGCGCGGGCCAGCGGATTATAAGTGCCGGGGAGCGCTTTGACAACCGAAAGTCCATCGCCTATAATGATCCAATTCGCTAGCAGGAACAACGACTTGCAAACCCACACCAGGAACTTCTCCATCATCGCCCATATCGATCACGGGAAATCCACCCTCGCTGATCGGCTTCTGGAAGCAACCGGCGCCATTACGTCGCGGGAAGCCCGCGCCCAGATCCTGGACGCAATGGATCTTGAGCGCGAGCGGGGCATCACTATTAAAGCCCATGCCGTCGCCCTGCATTACCAGGCGGCTGACGGGAACCGCTACGCGCTGCATTTGATCGATACACCTGGCCACGTGGACTTCACCTATGAAGTCTCCCGCAGCCTGGCCGCCTGCGAAGGCGCCTTGCTGCTGGTGGATGCCAGCCAGGGCGTCGAAGCGCAAACGATCGCCAATGCCCACCTGGCCATCGCCAACAACCTGGTCATTCTGCCCGTGATTAATAAGATCGATCTGCCCGGAGCCGACGTCGAGGGCGTGAAGCAGCAAATCCAGGGTATCTTGGGACTGGATGCGAAGGACGCGCTCTTGATCAGCGCAAAGGAGGGACGGGGAGTCCCTGAGGTGTTGGAAGCCATCGTCGCCCGCATTCCTCCACCGTCCGGCGATCCCGCTAAGCCACTGAAGGCGCTCGTGTTCGACTCGTGGTTCGACAATTATCAGGGCGTCATCGTGTTGATCCGCGTGATCGACGGGCAGATCGAGCCAGGCATGAAAATAAGGGCCATGTCGAACAACCGGCTGTTCGAAGTCATGGAGGTCGGGCAGTTCACGCCGAAGCGTACCAAAACAGACCGACTCGCGAACGGCGATGTCGGATACGTGTGCGCCGGCATGCGGGAAGTGGCGGATACAAAAATCGGCGACACGCTCACCGACGCCTCACGGCCGACCGACGCGCCGTGCCCCGGATACAAGGAAGTCCACCCGATGGTCTTCTGCGGCCTCTACACGACAGACACGGCCCGCTTTGAAGACTTGCGCGACGCATTGCAGAAGCTTCGCCTGAACGACTCGTCGTTCGTCTATGAGCCCGAATCGTCGCTCGCCCTCGGATTCGGATTTCGATGCGGATTTCTCGGCCTGCTGCACATGGAGATCATCCAGGAGCGATTGGAGCGGGAATATAATCTGACCTTGATTACCACGGCGCCGACCGTCGTTTACCAGGTGCTCACGACGGCGGGAGATATTCTGACCATCGACAACCCGGCCAAGTTGCCGCCACTATCGTCGATCGAAAGTTTCGAAGAGCCGTTCATCAGGGCGACGATCATCACACCGGAGCGGTATGTCGGGAACGTCCTCCAGTTGTGTCAGGAGCGGCGCGGCATCCAGCAGGGGTTGCAGTACCTGGATCCAACGCGGGTCATGCTGACCTACGAATTGCCGCTCAACGAGATCATCCTGGACTTCTACGACCGGCTGAAATCCAAAACGCAGGGCTACGCCTCGTTCGATTACGAAGTGCTCGGCTATCGGACCGGCGACATGGTCAGAATCGACATGCTGCTCAACGGAGAAACGGTCGATGCGCTCTCCTTCGTCATGCACAAGGATAATGCCTATGCACGAGGACGGCAGATGGCGGAAAAAATGAAGGAGCTGATCCCCAAGCAGATGTTCGAGATCGCCATCCAGGCGGCCATCGGCAGCAAAATCATCGCCCGCGAAACGATCGGCGCGATCAAAAAGAACGTGACCGCCAAGTGTTATGGCGGCGACATCTCCCGCAAGCGGAAATTGTGGGAAAAGCAGAAAGAGGGCAAGAAACGGATGAAACAGGTCGGCAAGGTGGAAGTCCCGCAGGAGGCCTTCCTGGCCCTGCTCAAGGTGACAGGCAAATGACGCTCGAACCGGACCCTTCCAGCCTGCCGACACCGATTGAGAGCTCCTCCGGGCCGGCGGCGGACACAGTTACCTCCGAAACGCCGCTCGATCAGACGGCCGGCTCCGACACGACCATTGCACGCCGCAAGCCGCTCTGGCGCGAATATACGGAAGCCATCATCGTTGCCATGCTGCTAGCCTTCGCCATCCGCGTCTTTATCATGCAGGCCTTCAAGATTCCCTCCGGCTCCATGATCCCGACGCTCCTGATCGGCGATCACATTCTCGTCAGCAAGCTGTCCTACGGAATCCAATGGCCGGGCGATTGCCGCTTCAAGATGGCGCTCCCGCCCATGACATGCTATACCACCACAAACTTGATCGATTTTGGACCGCCGCAGCGGGCCGATGTCATCGTCTTCCGCTACCCCGAAGATGAAGAAAAGGATTTCATCAAGCGTATCGTGGGCATTCCCGACGATGTCGTGCAGATCCACAATAAGATGGTCTATATCAACGGGGCCGTGATACCGGACCAGGTCTATACCCAGCGCGGCGATCCCGGCATCATTGACGGAACGATCAATCCGCGGGATAACTATGGCCCGGTGACCGTGCCGGAACATTCCTATTTCGTCATGGGCGACAACCGGGATCACAGCCTGGACAGCCGTTTTTGGGGCTACGTGCGCGAAGAAAAGATCAAGGGGCGGGCCCTGCGCATCTACTGGTCGTGGAGCGGGCAGGGAACCTGGCAGGAATGGGTGCGATGGGAGCGCATGGGCAAGGCCATTCAATGAGCAAGGCCGGCACGACGACGAAAACTCGCGTCCGTGGAGGGGAAGTAGAACGCCTTCCTGCGCCTGACATACGCGCGCTCCGCGTCCACATTGCCAGATTCCCGAAGGCCAGCGTGCTGGTGATCGGTGACCTGATCCTCGATCATTACATCTGGGGCAACGTCAGCCGGATTTCTCCCGAAGCGCCGGTGCCGATCGTGCACGTCGGTTCGGAATCGCTCAAGCTGGGCGGGGCGGCCAACGTGTACAACAACATCGTGTCGCTCGGCGGCCGGGCGGATCTGTGCGGCATCATCGGCTCCGATGAAGGCGGCCGGCAGCTCCTGAAAGAACTGGGCACCCACCGGCAGGGGCGGGGGGGCGTAGTCATCGATCCGGATCGTCCCACGACGAGAAAAACCCGCGTCATCGCGCACAACCAGCAGATCGTTCGATACGACGTCGAGGGACGGACCGACATCAACGCGCAACACCAGCGGCGCATCATCCGTTATGTTGAATCCCGCCTGCGCGACATTTCATGCCTCGTGGTGTCGGATTACGCCAAGGGCGTCGTAACGGCGACATTAATGGCCGAACTGACCCGCTTGGCCGCCTTGCGGCGGGTCCCGGTCATCGTGGATCCGAAAGTGGAGCACTTCTCCTATTATAAAGACGTCACGGTGGTCACCCCCAATCATCTCGAGGCCACACAGGCCGCCGGAGTGCACGGGGAGAACGATCAGGCCATCAACCAGGCTGGCGATATTCTCCGGCAGCGGCTGGGTTGCGACTGCGTGTTGATCACACGCGGTGAAAAAGGCATGAGCCTCTTCGAGTCCAACGGCTCGCACTGGCACATTCCGACCGTGGCGCGGCAAGTCTATGACGTGACCGGCGCCGGCGACACCGCCATCGGCACCCTGGCCCTGGCCATGGCGGCCGGCGCCTCCATTCGTGACGGCGCTGTCCTGGCCAACCACACAGCCGGCATCGTCGTCGGCATGGTCGGCACGGCGACCGTCACCGCGCAACAGCTCACCGAGGCCTTGACGCATGCCTAAACCGACCCCGCCGGTGACAGTCGTCATTCCGGCCCGGTTCGGCTCCTCTCGATTCCCCGGAAAACCGCTGGCCCTGCTGGCAGGCAAGCCGCTCATCCAGCATGTCTACGAACGCGCCCTCGAGTCGCCCGGCGTGCAGCGCGTGCTGGTCGCCACAGACGACGTCCGCATTCGGAAAGCGGTGATTGCCTTCGGCGGAGCGGTCGTGATGCCGAAAGGAAAGTTCCGGACGGGGACAGACCGGGTCGCCGCCGTGGCCCGCCACACATCCGGCAAGGTGTTCGTCAATCTCCAAGGGGACGAGATCGCGCGGCATCCCGGATTGCTCGCCGATCTCATCACACCGTTTCTCAAGAGCGACGCCGGCATGGGCACGCTCAAGCGCGCGTTGACCTCGTCCGGTGAAGTCCGCAATCCTGGCATCGTGAAGGTCGTGACGGATTCTCATGGCGACGCCCTCTATTTTTCCCGCGCGCCGATCCCGTACGACCGGGAACAGGGGCCTGGCAATTTCGTCAACGGGTTGCATTATGTCCACCTGGGGATTTACATTTATACGCGTGAGACGCTGCTGCGGCTGTCACAGTTGCCGACCAGCCCGCTCGAAGGGGCCGAGAAGCTGGAGCAGCTCCGCGCGCTCGAACACGGCATCAGGATCCGCGTCTGGGAAACGAAGCATGACTCCTTGCGGATCGACACGCCGGCGGATCTCAGGCAGGCGGAATCGGTCCTGGCACGCATGACACGGCGACGCACAACAGCCCGATCGGCCGCACGGGCCAACGCGAGAGGCAGACGATGAGCAAATTCATCTTTGTGACCGGCGGCGTCGTATCCTCCCTTGGAAAGGGGCTGGCCTCGGCGGCGATCGGCAATCTGCTGGAGAGCCGGGGGCTGAAGATTACCTTCCTCAAGCTGGACCCCTATATCAACGTCGATCCAGGTACGATGAACCCGTACCAGCACGGCGAGGTCTTCGTCACGGAAGACGGAGCGGAGACCGATCTGGACCTGGGCCACTACGAGCGGTTTACCTCGCTGACGCTGACCCGGGAAAACAATTACACCACCGGCCGCATTTATAATTCGGTCATTACCAAGGAACGGCGGGGCGATTATCTTGGTGGGACCGTTCAGGTCGTGCCGCACATCACCGACGAGATCAAGCAATGCATCCGGAACGTGGCCAAGGACACGGACGTCGCCATCGTCGAAATTGGCGGCACGGTCGGCGACATCGAGAGCCTGCCGTTCCTGGAAGCCATCAGGCAGATGCCCTACGACGTCGGGCGCGAGAACGTCCTATATATCCATTTGACGCTCGTGCCGTACATCGTCGCGTCCGGAGAATTGAAAACCAAGCCGACGCAGCACTCCGTGAACAAACTGCGAGAGATCGGTGTCCAGCCGAACATTCTCCTGTGCCGGACCGACCGGTTCCTGCCGCCCGACCTGAAGGATAAGATCGCGCTGTTCTGCAACGTGGAAAAGGGCGCCGTGATCACGGCCAAGGACGTGGAAACCGTGTATGAAGTGCCGATCGTCTTCCGCAAGGAGGGACTCGACGAATTGATCGTCCGCCAGCTCAAGCTGGAGACGGGCCCGCCGAACCTGCGCGAATGGGACGCCATGGTACAGAAAATCAAGCGCCCCAAGCATGAAATTTCCATCGCCCTGGTCGGCAAATACATCGGCTTGAAGGAATCCTACAAGAGCCTGACGGAAGCCCTGGTGCACGGCGGCGTGGATCATGAGACCCGCGTCAATATCAATTGGATCGAGTCCGAAGAAGTCGAACGACGGGGGGCCGAGCAGACCCTGCGGGATGCCGACGGTATTCTCATCCCGGGCGGGTTCGGCGTGCGCGGCATCGAAGGCAAGATTCAGACGATCCGCTTTGCCAGGGAACGCGGGATTCCCTTTCTCGGACTGTGCCTCGGCATGCAGTGCGCCGTGATCGAGCTGGCACGCAACGCCGCAGGCCTGAAAGAGGCCACCAGTTCGGAATTCGACCTCAACACACCGCATCCGGTGATTCATTTGATGGAGCACCAGAAGTCGATCCACGACAAGGGCGGCACGATGCGGCTCGGTTCCTATCCCTGTCGCCTGCTGGACGGCAGCCTGGCCCACAAGGCCTACGGCGTTCTGGAAGTCAAAGAACGGCACCGGCACCGGTATGAATTCAACAACGCCTATCGCGACCGGCTCGCGGCGCAAGGATTGGTCTTGAGCGGATTGTCCCCGGATGGGCAATTGGTCGAAATCGTGGAGCTGAAGGGCCATCCGTGGTTTCTGGCCACACAGTTCCACCCGGAGTACAATTCGCGGTTGCACCGTCCCCATCCATTGTTCAGCGCCTTTGCCGGCGCCGCCTTGCGAAGAAAATGCGGACGTTAGGGGAGCCTCATCATGCTGCATGACGTCGAGATCGGCTCCTTCAAAGTTGGCGCAGCGCACCGGCACTTTCTGATCGCCGGCCCCTGCGTCATCGAAAGCGAGCAGTTGGTATTGGAAACCGCGCACCGCATCGCGGAGATCGCCCGCGCGCTCAATATTCCGTACATCTTCAAATCGTCCTACGACAAGGCCAATCGCACGTCCATCTCGTCATTCCGAGGCCTGGGCATCAAGGAAGGCCTCGCAATCTTGAAGAAGGTCAAGAATCAGGTCGGCGTGCCCGTGCTCACCGACGTGCATAGCGTGGAGGAAGCGACCCAGGCAGGGGAGGCGGTGGACGTGTTACAGATTCCGGCGTTTCTCTGCCGCCAGACCGATCTGCTGGTGGCCGCGGCCAGGACCGGGCGTGTGGTCAATGTGAAAAAAGGCCAGTTCCTGTCTCCTGGAGAGATGGCCAATGTCGTCACTAAACTGGAAGAGGGCGGCACACGGAGGATTCTGCTGACGGAACGTGGCTCGTCGTTCGGCTACAACAACCTGGTCGTCGACATGCGCGCGCTGCCGATCATGCGGAAATTCGGCTACCCGGTGGTCTTCGATGCCACCCACAGCGTCCAGTTGCCAGGCGGAGGCGGCACCAAGTCATCCGGCCAGCGCGAATTCGTGGCCCCATTGGCCTGTGCCGCGGCGGCAGCCGGCTGCGACGGATTCTTCATGGAGGTGCATCCCGATCCGGACCACGCGCCATCAGACGGTCCCAACATGGTTCCGTTGCATGACCTCAAAAAACTACTGGAGCGGTTGATGCGAATCTGCCAGGCAGCCGGCAAGGGAGCCGACAGCGACCGATGAGTATTCAGCATGGGAAACGGGTGTTGGACATCGAAGCGCGCGCGATCGCGGCGCTGGTAGACCGCCTGGATGAACGATTTGCCAAGGCCGTCGACCTGTTACACCACTGCACCGGCAAAGTGGTGGTCTCCGGAATGGGCAAGTCCGGCCTGATCGGCCAGAAGATCGCCGCAACCCTGGCCAGCACAGGAACACCGGCATTCTTTGTCCATCCGGCCGACGGTATTCACGGGGATTTGGGCATGCTGGCCAAGCAGGATGCGCTGCTGGCTATTTCGAACAGCGGCGAAACCGAAGAGGTGATCAAGCTCCTGCCGTTCATGAAACGGTTGAACATCCCCATTATCGCCCTGACGGGCCGGACTCAATCCACCCTCGCCAAAAACAGCGACGTAGTTCTGGACGTGTCCGTTTCTGAAGAAGCCTGCCCGCTGGGGCTCGCGCCAACCTCAAGCACCACCGCCGCATTGGCGATGGGAGACGCCGTAGCGATTGCGCTTCTGCAGAAGCGAGGTTTCAAGGAGGAGGACTTCGCACAATTTCATCCTGGCGGCGCGCTGGGCCGGCGCCTGCTGTTCAAGGTCCGCGATCTCATGCACCAGGGGGATGCGCTGCCCCGCATATCTGCAACGGCACCCGCGCGGGATGCCATACGGGAAATGACGTCGAAGAAACTCGGTATGACGACGGTGGTCAACGCCAAGGGCCAGCTGGCGGGCGTGATTACCGACGGCGATCTGCGCCGGTTTCTTGAAAAGGGGAACAGCCTGACCAAGGCCAAAGCGAAGGACCTCGGCAGCAAGTCTCCGCAAACCATCCAGGCCGACGCGCTCGCCGCCAAGGCCCTGCAGACAATGGAGCAATTTTCGATCACCTCGATCGTGGTCGTGGATGAACGGAACCGCCTGGCAGGCGTCGTTCATCTGCACGACCTGCTCAAACACGGCGTGGTCTGATCGCGGATCTCTCCGGAAACAGGAAGGGGAGCCGGACATGCGAACGACGGACACACTCAAGCGATCCGACTCGATCGCCAATATCAACCTTCCCAACTTCCTGACCGTCGTCAGAATTTTACTGATTCCTGTCTTCGTCGTGCTGTTTTCCGATCCCACGCCGGACCGCTCATTGGCTGCGGCTATCGTGTTTGTGGTGGCCGCCGTGACGGACCTCCTGGACGGCTATCTCGCGCGCCGCCATTCGCAAATCACCAGGCTTGGCCGTCTACTGGACCCCATCGCCGACAAGCTGCTTGTTTTATCTGGTCTGATTTTGCTCGTGCAATTCGAACGCGTGGCCGCCATCGTGGCCATCCTGATCATTGCGCGGGAAGTCGCCGTGACCGGCGTGCGGGCCATTGCGGCTGCCCAGGGCATCATCCTCGAGGCGGAGACAACGGGGAAGTACAAGATGGTTGTTCAGGTTGTCGCCATCGTGTTCCTGTTGCTTGAGGATGGCATCCTGCCTGCCTCCTGGCACCCGCACGAAATTGGGACAGGGCTGCTCTACGTGGCAGTGGCCCTGGCCCTCTATTCAGGAAACCGCTATCTCTGGAGCTTCTGGCAGCAAAGCTCAACTAAAGGATTGTAGATGGCTTCGCTGCAGCCACACGACTGGCTTCCAATTATTCTGGCCCTCGGTGGGTATTTGGCAGGCTCGATTCCGTTTGGCATCGTCGTCTCGAAATGCCTGGGCGCGCCTGATCCCCGAACCGCCGGCAGTCGCAATATTGGATTCACCAACGTCCTGCGGGTCTCCGGTAAAAAGGCCGGGATCCTGACTCTGGTCGGCGACATGGGAAAAGGCTGGATGGTCGGCTGGCTTGCGGCTCTTACCATCGATCACGAGGTGTGGATATTGGGCATCGCCTTGTCTCCCATCCTGGGGCATCTCTTTCCGGTCTTTCTCAGGTTTCAAGGAGGCAAGGGAGTGGCCACCGCCATGGGAGCGGTAGGGGGCATTGCGCCGCCAATCGGTTTCGGGCTGATTGCCATCTGGCTGCTCACCGCCGCCCTTTGGAAGTATTCTTCAGGAGCAGCCCTGGCCGCCTTCTGCTCCTTACCACTACTGGGAATACTGGCAGACAGGGGCACACTGTTTCTGATCTTTTCCCTGATCGTAACCGGGATCATCGGAGCCCGCCACAAGAGCAACATTGCACGGCTCTGGCATGGCACCGAGCCAAAGATCGGCCAGTCATCTAGTTTACATAATACATCTTATCAGACTTAAGAAATGGCAAAGACCTGCCGATGACTGCCGAATTTTTGCGCCGAATCCGCAAGGAATTCACGCTGACCGCTCGCGGGATCCACGAAACCGTGCTGGCCATTGCCGAGCGCGTGAACCGCAAGGTCCAGATTCTCAAGTTACATTGGCAGGCAGCCTCGCTCTCCGATCAGATCGAGCGCCTCCACCAACAGCTCGGCGCCTCCCTTTGCGCATTGCTCGCCCCGCACGATGGCCGCCACGCGCACGAAATCTCCCAGGGCACGACCGAACAGCACCTGGCTGAAATCGCGTCCCGGGTGCGGCTGCTGAAGAAAGAACTTCTGCAGGTCGATCCGCGGGTCCGCCAGATCGAATCCGAGGCCTTGCGCGAAGATCTCCTCAATCTGGAACGCGATCTCTTTCTTCGCTCGGCGACGATTGAACGACTCCGCGTCGTTCAAGGAGCGCCCGCAAGCGGCTGTGCGGTCGGCCAGCTCGGACTGCCGGCTTCCGTTCGCGTCGTGGCGGTGTTACGGGGCCCCTCGCTGCTGCTCAACTTGGACACGGTCGTATTCAGACCGGGCGATACGGTGATTCTCTTGGGCCTTCGAGACGAACTGAAGGCCGTGCTCCCCCTTTTTCTGGAACGCAAGCGAGCGACCGCATGAACCGTCTTTCATCATGGTGCGTGTGGGTGCTTGGGTTTTCCCTCTGCCTGCCGACGATTGCCAGCGATTCCGCTGCGGCTTCAGCCGAGACAGGCGGACTTCGCCTGCTCGAAGAAATGCAGGATGTCATCACGGACCTGGCTGAACGTGTCAAACCGTCCGTGGTCAGCGTCGGGGCCATCCGGCCAAAGGACTCTCTTCGCGATCGGCCTCCGAATGCGCCGGGGTCCGGCTCCGGCGTCATCATCGATCAAGAGGGGCATATCATTACGAATAATCACGTCGTGAGCGATGCCACCGAGGTCGAGGTTCGGCTGTCTGATCAAACCAAGTTCATCGCCCAGGTCATCGGCAAGGATCCGGACACGGATCTGGCGATCCTCAAGATCACCACCGACCGGAAACTCCCCAGCGCGCATTTCGGCGACTCTTCGACCGTCAAGGTCGGCCAGTGGGCCCTTGCCGTCGGCAATCCCTTCGGCCTCGACCGAACCGTCACCTTGGGCGTCATCAGCGGGATCGGACGGGAAAACATGAATCTCTCCCGCTACGAGAACTTTCTTCAGACAGACGCCTCCATCAATCCGGGAAATTCCGGCGGCCCGCTGTTCAATATGCACGGCGAAGTCATCGGCATTAACACGGCCATCATCAATTTCGCCCAGGGCATCGGCTTTGCCATCCCGTCCAATATGGCCAGACAGGTCATGGAACAGCTCCTCATGAAAGGCAGGGTCGTGCGGGGATGGCTGGGCGTGGGCATTCAGCCGGTGACGGCCGATCTCGCGGCCAAGTTCGGCGTCAATGAAGGCGAAGGCGTGTTGGTGAACGAAGTGTTCGACAGCGATCCGGCAGCCCGCGCCGGCATTAAACCGGGCGACATCATCACCAAAGTGGACGGCAAGTCCGTGGAGACACCCAATATGCTGTCGCGCCTCATCGCCAGCTTGCCGCCTGGCGCCACCGCAAAGGTCGAAGTCATCCGGGACGGACGCCGCCAATTACTCCCCGTCCCGCTCAGCGAGCGCCAGGATGCTCCGATCGTCGCCTCCCTGCCCCCTCCGTCACGATCAGACGTCAAACTCGGCCTCGACGTTCAGGAATTGACCCCCGAGTTGGCGGGCAAGTTCAAACTCAGGGAATCGACGGGCGTGCTGATTGCCAAGGTGGATCGCGGCAGCATTGCGGAAGCGGAAGGCCTTCGGGAAGGAGACCTCATCAGGGAAGTCAACCGCGTTGAAGTGGCCTCTGTAAACGCCTTCACGACGGCCGTCTTGAAAGCCAAGCGCGGCGATACGATCCTATTACGAGTGCTTCGCGAAGCCCGCGCCTTTTACGTCGTCCTGAAACCGAACGACAAGTAACCGGCCTACAGCGCAACGGCGTGTTTGAGCGCCTTGTGCTCTTCGATCACCCGCGCAGCCAACTCCCGCGGCACTTCCTCGTATGCAGCAAACTCCATCCCATAGGTGGCCCGGCCGCCGGTAATCGAGTTCAGCATCGGCGCGTAAGTGAGCATTTCCGCCAGCGGAACTGCCGCATGAATCATCTCGGCGTGGCCTTTGGCCGTCACACCGATGATCCGGCCTCTCCTGGCATTGAGATCGCCGATCACCGCCCCCACCACATTATCCGGCGTCACCACCTCCACGCTCATGATCGGTTCGAGCAGCACCGGCAGCGCCTGCTCCATCGCTTTCTTAAACGCCATCGAGGCGGCAATCTTGAACGACATTTCTGAAGAATCTACGACGTGGTAGGATCCGTCATAGACCGTCACGCGCACATCCACGACCGGGAATCCCGCCAGGCCGCCCTCATGCATCGCTTCGATGACGCCTTTTTCGATCGCCGGGATGAAGTTTCTCGGGATCGCACCCCCGACGACCTTGCTGGCAAACTCAAAGCCGCCTCCTCGCAATAACGGATCGACTTGCAGCCAGCAGTCGCCGTACTGCCCGTGCCCACCCGTCTGTTTCTTATATTTGCCCTGGGCCTGCGCCATTTTCCTGATCGTTTCTTTGTACGGCACTTTCGGAACGTGGATGTCCACCTCCACGCCGTACTTTCGCCGCAATTTTTCAAACGTCACGTCGACATGCAGCTGTCCCATTCCACCCAGGACCATTTCCTTGGTTTCCGGGTTTCTGACAAACTCCAGCATGGGATCTTCTTCCACCAGCTTATGCAGCCCGACGCTCACTTTCTCAATATCGGATTTTGCCTTTGGTTCCAGAGCAAAGGAGAAGACCGGTTTGGGTAACGGCACACGGGCAAACAGAATTGGATGTTTCTCATCACAGACCGTATCCCCTGTCTGCGTGTCTTTGAGCTTGGCAATCGCCGCAATATCACCGGCACTGACCTGCTGGACCGGCGCATACTTTTTCCCCAGGATCGCAAAGAGATGTCCACCTTTCTCTTTCATACGCCGACTTGCGTTCAGAAACGGCGCGTCGGCATGCAGCGCTCCGGACATGACTCGTAGATAAGTCAGGTGACCCGCGAACGGGTCGATCAGCGTTTTGAAGACGTAGGCTGAAAATGGATCGGTGGCAGCCGGAGCGCGCACGGCCTCCTCTCCTGTATGAGGATCCGTTCCTTTGACCGGACGAAGGCGTGCAGCCTCCACGGGGGACGGCAGATACGCAGCCAGCGCATCCAGCAGAGGCGCCGTGCCGATATTGCGAACCGCGGAGCCGCACAACACCGGCACGAACGTCCGCGCGCAGGTTCCCGCCTTCATGCCTTGAAGAATCTCCGCCTCTGTCAAATCGCCCTGGGCCAAATACTTCTCCACCAGTTGATCGTCCGTCTCCGCCGCGCTTTCCACGAGCTTTTTCCTCGCCTCCCCTGCCGGACCGACGAGATCGGCCGGAACGTCGCCTCGCAGAACTTTCGCACTTCCCGCGACAGGGCGATAGGCCGCGTCCTCGAGAATCTGCGCCACGCCTTCGAGCCGCCCTTCCGAACCGATCGGAATGGTCACCGGCACGGTACGGATCTCGAGCGCCTCTTCGCAGGCCTTCAGCACCGGCTCGATCGCCGTCCGTTCCCTGTCTAATTCGTTCACGAAAAGGAGACAGGGCAGCCCGATGTCCGCAATTGTCCCCCAGAGTTTTTCCAGTTCCGTCCGCACGCCCGACGCCGCTCCCAACACAATGAGCACCCCGTCAACCGCGTGAAGCGCGAGCGTCGCTTCCCCCAGAAAGCTCAGTGCACCGGGGGCATCCAGCAAATTGAACGTGATGCCTTTCCACGAAAAATGCGCCACCGCCGTGCTCACGGAAACCTTCCGATGGATTTCCTCCGGCTCAAAGTCAGACACCGTGCTTCCGCTTGCAATGGATCCCATCGTCGGGATCACGCCGGCCGTATAGAGGAGTGCCTCGACGAGAGATGTCTTCCCGGCTCCGGCAGCGGAGATGACCGCAATATTCCTGATCGTGTCAGCGCGCGCATCTGTTCCCATACATCCTCCCCCAGGAAAGGCCGCAGACAATCAGGGCACGTGGCTCCTCCCGGTCATTCCTGCCGAATCACACGAGGCGCTTGCATGGCCTCGACCATTTCTGTCCAGAGCGTCTCCGGCATCTTGTCAAAAATGCTCGCCGGGTCTGCTGGAATCACCGCCCACGACCCCATGGCCATCTCAAATTCCAATTGCCCAGGCGCCCACCCGGCATAGCCCGCGTAGGCACGAAACGTTTCTGTCGGGTTCGGCTTCGTGATGACCCGTTCGAGGATCTCCCGATTCAATCCCAGATAGACGCGCTCGAGCACTTTCTTCAGTTGGTCCGGCGCCTCCATAACGCGAAACAGCATGAGAATGCCGTCCGGTTGAACCGGTCCTCCCGCAAACAAGACGTACGAGGTGCCTTTCAATACAGGAATGGCGGGCAGTGCCTCGGACAGCAACAGTCCGGTCGGCCGGTTAATGATGACTCCAAGCGTGCCTTCTGCTCCATACTCGCAGATCAACACAACGGTTTGCCGGAAGTTCGGGTCCATCAGGCCTGGGTGCGCGACGAGAAGCGCACCCTTCTTGATGGCAGGCGCGGAGGGGGCCTCCGGTTTGTTCTCCGCGAGAACAAACCCAAGCTGTGCAACGAGATAGCAGAAAACGAATGTAGACAGGGCAGGCAGCGCGCCGGGAAGGAACCGGTACAAGGAGGATACGTGACTTGGCCGCACTACGGTAGTCATCCTGCACCCACCGCAGTCGAATTCCCGCCACGGTCGTCGCAGACCTAGGCGGCTCTTCAGAGGCTTGCTTATACCAAAATGCGCCAGGCCAAACAAATCATTTCTTGGCCCGGCTGGAAGCGGCACGCGCAGGCTGATCCCGGCTCAGCCATCCCTGGTCGGCAAAACTCGTATAGCGTCCGTCTCCTATAATCACATGGTCGAGTACCTGGATACCCAACAGCTCGCCCGCCGCGACCAGCCTGGCAGTCAGCACCCGGTCCTCTTCACTTGGACTGGGATCGCCGCTTGGATGATTGTGCAGAAAAATCACGGCGGCCGCCGACTCACGGACGGCCAGATTGAACACCTCGCGGGGATGCACAACGCTCACCGTGAGGCTTCCCTCCGAGACCGTCGCCTCCCTGATGATGGCATGCTTGGCGTCCAGCAAGACGATCTTGAACACCTCATGCCTGAGATCACGCAATAACGGATAATAGTGACGGAACAGATCCGCGCTGGACGCAATCTTCGTCCCGCTCGATAGCGGCGCCGCCAGTACGCGCTTGCCCAGCTCAATCGCCGCCTTAAGCTGCGCCGCTTTGGCTGGGCCGATGCCGGAAATTCGGCAGAGTTCCTCCACGCTACGGTTCGACAACCCTTGCAGACCATCCAATTGCCGCAAGAGATCCATCGCCACCTCAACGGCAGACGAGTCCCGACGCCCGACTCGCAGGAGAATGGCCAGCAATTGAGCATCCGACAGTACCGCAGGACCGTCCTGCAACAGTCGTTCTCGTGGCCGTTCACCGAGCGGCCACTGATGAATCCCACCCCTTCTTTTCACGATCCCACCCCCTTCGTGTCCATTCTGTGTCCTGAATCACCCATGATAGTGACTTTTTTTCTACATATTAGCCACTTGTTATACACAGCATTTTCACACATAATTTATATAAGTCTTTGATATTAAACGATGGTTCATTTTTGGGCTTGGGATTTGCTTAATCCCATTTACCTACGCGCACCAAACCATGGGCAAGACGATTGAGACCTGGAGGCCATTATGGACTGTCCGAAATGCAAGGGCTTGATGATGCTGGAACGGTTTTCGGACTTCTTCCTCATCTTCTACGCCTGGAAATGCATTAACTGTGGCTCTATTGTTGACCGGACCATTGCCGCCAATAAACGGAAGAGTCTGGCTGAACTCGAGCAGCAACCGGTTCCTACCCGCTCGCTTGGCTAAGCGCTCTCCCGGATTACCACTCCTCACATTCACTTCGTTTTGCATCCTAATCATTGGGGCGGGCACATTATAGGCCCTGCCCCCTGAGGTCGTCAAAATCTAATGTCCGGGCTCGGCATGTCGCATGCCGTGCGCCGCCGAGAGTGTCCCCGCACCGCTCGTCTCCGCCTTGACCCTTAAAAAAACGGTGTGCTACAGTCAGTTAACTCTTCCCCCGAACCACGATGCGTGTCATTGCAGGCGCTCAAAAAGGACGACGGCTTCACGGGCCTAAGGGCCACGGACTGCGTCCGACGGCGGACCGCGTCAAGGAAGCGCTGTTTTCAATCCTGGGAAGCCGGGTTGTCGGCTCACGATTTCTCGATTTGTATGCGGGAACCGGCGCCATCGGCATCGAAGCGCTGAGCCGGGGCGCCCAACGCGTCACCTTCGTCGAACCCAACCAAGCCGCCTTGCGCGTACTCCGCGCCAACGTGACCCAGTGCGGACTCGGCGCGGCGGCCGAGATTCAGGCCTGCCCTGCCGGCGTGTTTCTCCGGCGCAGCGCGAAAACGGTCAGTCAGCATAATCTCGTCTTCGCCGATCCACCCTATCAGCAGGACCACCTCGCTGAGTTGTGGTCGGCACTGGCCGAAACGGCAACCATCGCTCCCGATGCGCTGATTGTCCTCGAGCATGCCAGCAAATCGGCGGTGCCGTCCGCACACGGCCGCCTGAGCCTGTTGCGGCAGTACCGCTACGGCGATACGACGCTCTCGGTGTTCGAGGTCGCGGCACGGGATGCGCCCGCACTATGAAAATCGGCGTCTATCCTGGCACATTCGATCCGGTCACGCACGGCCACACGGATATTCTCGTTCGGAGCCTCCGCGTCTTCGACAAGGTCATCGTCGGGGTTGCGCCCAATCCGGCCAAGCGTCCCCTGTTCGATTTGGCCGAGCGCGTGGAAATGGTCAAACTGGTGACCAAGGGTCTTCCGCACGTCGAAGTCGTGACGTTCAAGGGACTTCTGGTGGATTACGTGCAAAAGCGCAAGGCCCATGCCGTCATTCGCGGGCTCCGCGCCATCTCCGACTTCGAGTACGAATTCCAGATGGCCCTGGTGAACCGGAAGCTGAACAAATCCGTGGAGACCGTCTTCCTCATGCCCAGCGAGGAATACTCCTATCTCACGTCCACGCTCATCAAGGAAGTCGCGCGCTTTGGCGGACGGCTGACCGACTTTCTGCATCCGCAAGTCGCGCAGCGATTGATGCGGCGCATTGGGACGCGCGCCACATGAAGCTCGCCGCCCGTGCAGGCCGGATTGTCCCCTCGCCGACGCTTAGCATTGCAGCCACGGCCAAGGCCATGGCCGCCCAAGGGATCGATGTCGTCGATTTTGCGGCCGGCGAGCCGGACTTCGACACGCCGGAACCGATCAAAGCGGCGGCTGAAGCAGCCATTCGGTCCGGTTTTACCAAATACACGGCCAGCTCCGGCATCGACGAGCTTAAGCAGGCCATCGCAAAAAAACTCGAAGCGGATCACGGCCTCCGATACGAAAAATCCCAGATTCTCGTGTCGTGCGGGGCCAAACATACCCTCTATAACATTGCCGAGGCGCTCTTTGAGGCCGGTGACGAGGTCCTGATTCCGGCGCCGTTCTGGGTCTCCTACCAGGATCAGGTGCTCCTGAACGACGCCACGCCCGTGCTCGTCCAGACACGCGAGGCAGATGGCTACGCCATCACGGCAGACATGCTGAAGGCACGCATCACGCCCCGCACCAAAGCCATCATCGTCAACAGCCCGTGCAATCCGACCGGCGCGACATACGACCGCGCATCGCTGGAGGGTATCGCGCAGATCGCCCTCGCACACAATCTGGCCATCATCTCGGATGAAATCTACGAGAAGATTACCTACGACGGCGCACGCCATATCAGTATCGCCTCGCTTGGCCCGGATGTGGCCGCGCGGACGGTAATCGTGAACGGCGTCTCCAAAGCCTATGCCATGACAGGCTGGCGCATCGGCTATGCGGCGGGCCCCAAGGATGTGATCACGGCGATGGCCAATATCCAAAGCCAAAGCACCTCCAACCCGGCCTCGATTTCACAGAAGGCCGCCGTTGCCGCGTTGAACAGCGGAGACACGTTTCCCAAACAGATGGTACAGGAATTTGACCGGAGACGCCGGGTGATCGTCGAACGTTTGAACAAGATCCCCGGCGTGAGTTGCCGGATGCCGACGGGCGCTTTCTACGCGTTTCCCAATATCGCAGGGCTCTTCGGCCGCAAGCACGCGACCGGCACGATTGCGTCTGCGGCCGATCTGGCGGCGTATTTGCTGCAAGAGGCCAAGGTGACCGTCGTGCCGGGCGAGCCATTCGGCAGCGCCAGCCACATCCGCCTCTCCTACGCGACCAGTCTGGAGACCATCACCCGCGGACTGGACCGCATCGAGGCGGCCATTCAAAAACTGACCGCCAAGGCGTAGCGCAACCGGGTTCGATGCACGCCGGAGAACGCTGACCTACGATAGACTGACGGTTGATCGAAGAAACGGAACAGAGGTGGGTTGTGCCGATTTACGAGTACGTGTGCCAAAGCTGCCAGCACCGATTTGAAATCAAACAGAGCATGTCCGACCCGCCAGTGTCCAGTTGCACACAATGCGGCCAAGCCGTCACGAAAATCATCTCCGCCCCGGCCATCATGTTCAAGGGCACCGGATGGTATGTCACGGATTATTCCGACAAGCTCAAACCGGGGGCCGAGTCCAAGGCGGAAGAGAAGAGCGATCCGGCTCAGAAAAAAGATGGCGAATCATCGGCCGGCACTGCCGCCCCGGCGAGCACGACAGCACCGGCATCACCTGCGGCATCCGAGAAGCCGGCGAGCCCGCCGGCAGCTGCCGGGTCGAGCCCATCCCCGACAACTCCGGCAACGCCGTCGTCTTCCTCGTCCAAATAGCGTTCGTGAACCGTATGAACTAGTGCTTCTTCGGAGCCGGTGCGGCCTTCTTCTTCGCAGCCGGTTTCGCCGACAGCTTGGTGACTTTCTCACGCTCAGCCGCCAGACTCTGCTCCAGGCTTGCGACCTGATCGGTTCTGGCCTTAATCAGCTTGGCTAATTCTTCCACCTTATTTACCAGCGCGGTCTTTTCGGTCGTCAAGGTGGCCACGTGGGCCTCCGCCTTGGCTTTCTCCGCCGTCACCGCCTGGGCCTCGGCCTTCGCCTGCTCAATCTGGGCCTGGAGAGCCGGTGGCCAATAATCACACCCGCTCATGCCAAGGGCCATCATTACGATGAGCCCAGCCAGACCTGCACCTCTCCCGACTTGCATAGTAATCATCGACTCTCCTCCTTCCGGCTCTTCGCCATGACCGCTTACCCAACCCTACCCTCTGCTCACGCTAACTCAATTCCTTCCTGTGCCAACACGGCCTTTATCGTCGCCCGCTCGATCGGTCCTTCTCTCACCACACGCACAGTCTCAGCCACTTCGATCACCGTTGATGGCCGTGTCGCGGACGCCGGCCCGCCATCCAAAATCAAATCCACGTCTCCCCCACAGCTCTGCTCGACGTCGAGCGCCGTCCGAGACGGCGGCATGCCGGACCGGTTTGCGCTGGTCCCTGTCAACGGACCGGTGGCGTGGAGCAATTTCTCGAGGAGAGGCTGCGCCGGCAGCCGCACGCCAATCGTTCCCGTCCCGGCTGTCAAGGCGACAGGCAGGCGCGGAGATGCGGGAAGTACGATGGTCAGAGGTCCCGGCCACAAGCGATCCATCAAGACCGCTGCGGCAGGCGGCACACGAGCTACCAGCGCATCCAGCTGCGAACGATCTGCAATCAGCACCAGAATTGGCTTCTGCTCGCGCTCGCCTTTGATGGCGCAGACACGGCGAACAGCGGCCTCATCGAACGCGCAGGCGCCCAACGCATAGAAACTGTCCGTCGGCATTGCGATGACGCCACTGCCCTGCACAATGCGTGCGGCATCGCGTGCGATCGTTTCAATGGCGTCTTCCTGGAATGCCTTGACCAACGCCATCTCAGCCGTTCCGGCCGTCATGTGTGTGCGACCCCAGCTCGAATAGCCCGTTGGGCAATATCGGAGCGATAGTGGCAGCCGGCAAACGAAATCATCCGCACCGTCTCATAGGCCCGTTGCATGGCATCCGTGAAGTGCGCGCCGACTCCGGTGACGCCCAACACACGGCCGCCTGCCGTCACTACGTCGCGCCCCTGCCGTTTCGTGCCCGCATGATACACCAGAACGTCCCCGGACAAAACTTTTTCGGGAAGCCCGGCGATCGGCATGCCTGTTTGGTAGGACCCCGGATAGCCGCCGGACGTCATCACCACACAGACAGCAGATCGGTCGTGCCATTCCACCGGCACCTGGTCCAACCGATGGTCCACTACAGCCTCGACCACGTCAACGAGATCGGTTTTAAGCAGCGGCAGGATGACCTCGGTCTCGGGATCGCCGAATCGAGCGTTAAACTCCAGGACGTAGGGTTTGCCCTTGACGATCATCAGTCCGGCATACAAGACACCGGCAAAGGGACTGCCGGATTTCGACATGGCGTCCACGACCGGCTGCAATACCTGTTGGAGCACGGCAGCACGTAAGGCCGGTGTTCCGAGCGGCGCCGGCGCATAGGCCCCCATCCCGCCGGTGTTTGGTCCCGTATCCCCGTCCCCGACGCGCTTGTGATCCTGCGCCGGCAGCATGGGCACGACGGTCTTCCCGTCCGTAAAGGCCATGATCGTCAGTTCTTCCCCGTCCAGAAACTCTTCGATCACCACGCGGCGGCCGGACTCGCCGAAGGTCTTCTTTTCCAACATATCGATGAGGGCCTGTTTGGCCTGCTCCAACGTCTCCGCGACGACGACCCCCTTGCCCTGCGCCAATCCATCGGCTTTGACGACAATCGGCAGACGCTGGCGCTCAAGATACTCCAGCGCCGGCTTCAACGAAGTAAAGCTTTGCGACGCGGCCGTCGGGATGCGGTGCCGGGCCATCAACTCCTTGGAAAAAGTTTTGCTGGACTCCAGTTGCGCCGCCGCCCGCGTCGGACCGAAGATTTTCAGCTTGGCCTTGCGGAATTCGTCGGCAATGCCGGCCGCCAACGGCGCTTCCGGCCCGACCACGGTCAGGTCGATGCGCTCGGACTGCACGAAGGATTTGAGGCCTGCAATGTCATCCGCCTGAATGGCGACGCAGGTCGCCAACTGTTCGATGCCCGCATTGCCCGGCGCGCAGTAGAGCTTCGTCACGCGCGGGCTCTGCGCAATCTTCCAGACCAGCGCATGCTCACGCCCGCCGCTGCCGATGACAAGAATTTTCACGAGGAAGCCCTTCTGAAAAGAAGGGCAAACGGATGGTGAAGAGTGGCGACCTGCAAGAGAATAGGAGACGATACTCCGCGCATCAATGCCTGAAATGCCTCATGCCCGTGAAGATCATCGCCATACCATGTTCATCAGCGGCCTTCACGATCTCTTGATCGCGAATCGACCCCCCCGGCTGAATGACCGCCGTAATCCCGGCGTGCGCCGCTGCATCGAGGCCGTCCCGGAACGGAAAGAACGCGTCGGATGCCATCACGCAACCCTTGACCGGCAACACCGCTTTCATCCCGGCCAGCTTCACCGAGTCCACCCGGCTCATCTGCCCCGCCCCGATGCCGACCGTCTGCCCCGGCCTGGCATAGATGATCGCGTTCGACTTCACGTGCTTGCAGACTTTCCACGCGAAGGCGCAGGCCGCATATTCCTCGGCGGTCGGTTTCCGTTGCGTCGGCACTTGCAGCGCCTTCAGGTCACCCAGTGCGCCCAAATCACGGTCCTGCACGATCAACCCACCGACGAGTTTCTTCAGATCGATCCCTTCTGGTTTCACTTTGGTGAGCGGCCCGATGTCCAGCAGGCGAAGATCCTTTTTCCGCTTGAGCTCGGCCAGCGCGTCCTCCGCATACCCCGGCGCGATGACGACCTCGACGAACGTGGACGTGATCTCCTTGGCCGCCGCCAGATCCACCGGCTTGTTGAAGGCAATGACACCGCCGAACGCCGATACCGGATCGGTTTCGCGCGCTTTCACATAGGCCTCGACAGGCGTGGCGCCCAGCGCGACGCCGCAGGGATTGTTATGCTTGATGATGACCACGGCGGTTTCATCGTATTCCTTGGCTAGCTCGAGCGCCGAATTGGCATCCAGGAAGTTGTTGTAGGACATCGTCTTCCCGTGCAACGTCCTGGCCCGGGACACCGACGGCTCCTTGGCATTGAGCTCACGATAAAACGCGCCCTGCTGATGGGGATTTTCCCCATACCGGAGCGTCTCCACCCGTTCGAACTGCAAGGACAGGACCGCAGGAAACTTTCCTTCGCTCCCCTGCACCTGCTTCTCCAGATAACCGGCAATCAGGCTGTCGTAGCGGGCCGTATGCTGGAACACTTTCATGGCCAACTCGCGGCGCAGCGCGTGATCGACCGTGCCAGCCCTCAAGGCATCAAGCACCCGTTGGTAGTCTTTCGGGTCGACCACCACGACAACATCCTCATGATTCTTCGCGGCAGACCGCAGCATGGCCGGACCGCCGATATCGATGTTCTCGATCGCTTCTTCAAACGGACAATTCGGTTTTGAGATCGTGGTTTCGAAGGGATAGAGGTTCACGACCACGACATCGATGGGACCGATCCCGTGCTGCTGCATCTGCGAAACATGCGCAGGCACGGAGCGGCGACCGAGCAGACCGCCGTGGATTTTAGGATGGAGCGTCTTGACCCGCCCGTCGAGAATCTCCGGCGAACCGGTATAGGCCGCCACATCAGTCACGGCCACGCCGGCGTCGCGCAATGCCTTGGCCGTACCGCCAGTTGAGAGAATCTCGGCGCCCAGGGCCGCCAGCCCCTTGGCCATGTCCACCACGCCGGTTTTATCTGAGACACTGACTAGTGCGCGCTTGATCCCTGACATGACGCCCCTCTTGTGGATAACTCAGGCGAGAAAACCGCGCGCAGAATATCAGATGGCTTCTTGAAGTTCAACCGGCTCATTCTCCTCATTGACTTCACTCTCTCTGCCTACTACAATTTTGCAGTCGAGGTTCCACACGTTGCCTTCCCAATTCGTTCATCTGCATCTCCACACGCAGTACAGCCTGCTCGACGGCGCGAATCAAATTGATCCGCTCGTCCAGCAGATCAAGGCCTTCGGCCAGCCGGCCGTGGCTATGACCGACCACGGCAACATGTTCGGCGCAGTAGAGTTTTACCGGAAAGCCAAGGACGCTGGGGTCAAGCCGATCATCGGCTGCGAAGCCTATATGGCCCCGGGCAGCCGGTTTACCAAAGACAGCGTACTGGCGCATAACGACTACTACCACTTGATTCTGCTCGCGGCCAATCTCAAGGGCTATCAGAATCTGATCAAATTAGTCAGTAAAGCCTATCTTGAAGGATTCTATTATAAGCCGCGGATGGACAAGGAATTATTACAGCAGCATCACGAGGGATTGATCGCACTTTCCGGCTGCCTGAGCGGTGAGGTTGCCTACTTGATTGGGCAGCACGATTTGGAGGGAGCTACAAAGGCCGCCGGTGAATATCGCGAGATTTTCGGAAAGGACCATTATTATCTCGAACTGCAGGCCAATGGGCTGGAGCACCAGCGCGTCGCCAACGACGGCCTGCTCGATATTCATAAGAAGCTCGGCATCCCGCTGGCCGGCACCAACGACTGCCATTATCTCAGGAAGGAAGACGCCCGCCCCCACGACCTGATGCTCTGCCTCCAAACCGGCAAAACGATCAACGAGCCGAACCGGATGAAGTTCGATACCGACCAGCTCTACGTGAAATCGACGGCCGAGATCGCCGCCGAGTTCAAGGAGCTGCCGCAAGCCGTCGCGAACACGGTCCGGATTGCGGAAGCCTGCAATCTCGAACTGGCCCTGAACCAGACGCACCTGCCTCAATACAAGGTCCCGGACGGGTTCACGCGGGAAACCTATGTAGAGCACCTGGCCAAGGAAGGATTGACCGCGCGCCTGAAAGAACGGCCGAGCTCGATTCCGGCGATGGCCTATGACATCCGGCTCAAGGAAGAGCTGACCATCATCTGCTCGATGGGATTCGCCGGTTACTTCCTGATCGTGTGGGACATCATCCGCTTTGCCCGTTCGCGCGGGATTCCGGTCGGGCCCGGCCGCGGCTCGGCCGCCGGCAGCCTGGTCGCCTATGCGCTGCGCATCACGGATCTCGATCCGCTCGTCTACACCCTGCTCTTCGAGCGGTTCCTGAATCCGGAGCGCGTCTCGCTCCCCGATATCGACATGGACTTCTGCATGGATCGGCGGGGCGAAGTCATCAACTACGTCGTCGAGAAGTACGGCTCCGATCACGTCGCCCAGATCATCACGTTCGGCACGCTCGGCGCCAAGGCGGCGATCCGCGACATCGGCCGGGTGCTGGAGATTCCCTATGCCGAAGTGGACCGCGTGGCCAAGCTGGTGCCGAACCAGCTCAACATCACCCTGGAAGATGCCCTGTTGCAGGAACCCAAGCTGCGCGAGATCACGGAGACCGATCCGAAGATCAGCGAGCTGATGTCCATCGCCAAGTCACTGGAAGGGCTGGCCCGACACGCCTCCACGCATGCGGCCGGCGTCGTCATCTCCGAAGGACCGCTCACGGACCACGTGCCTCTCTACAAGGGCGCCAACGACGAAATCGTGACCCAATACTCGATGGGAGATGTGGAAAGGATCGGGCTCGTCAAGTTCGACTTCCTGGGCCTGAAGACGCTGACGATGATTCACAAGGCCGTCACCCTGATCAACCACATGCACCCCGACCAGCCTCCCCTGGCCATCGAGCAGATTCCCTACGCCGATCCACAGACCTTCGCCCTGCTCGCGGCCGGCAAAACCACCGGACTCTTCCAGTTGGAAAGTGCGGGCATGCGGGATCTGCTGACCGGCCTCCGCCCGGACCGCTTTGAAGACATCATCGCGATCATTGCGCTCTACCGCCCGGGACCCATGGACCTGATTCCGGACTTCATCAAGCGCAAGCAGGGCAAGGTGCCCATCACCTACGAAGTGCCGGAGCTGGAAGCGCTGCTCAAAGATACCTACGGCGTGATCGTCTACCAGGAACAGGTCATGGCGATCGCCAACAGGATCGCCGGCTTTTCCCTCGGACAAGCTGATATCCTGCGCCGCGCCATGGGCAAGAAAAAGCCGGAGGAGATGGAAAAGCTCCGCGCGAAATTCATCGACGGCGCCAAGCAGCGCAAGATCACGGAGCCGAAAGCGAAAAAGCTGTTCGATCTGATCCAGAAGTTCGCCGGATACGGATTCAATAAATCGCACGCCGCGGCCTATGCGGTGGTGACCTATCAAACGGCGTATTTGAAGGCCCACCACCCCACTCAGTTCATGGCCGCCCTGCTCACCAGTGAAATGGGGAATACCGACAAGATGGTCGGCTACCTCACCGAGTGCCGGGACATGGACATCAAGGTCCTGCCGCCCGACGTCAACGAGAGCGGGAAGGACTTTGCCGTCGCGGACGGCGGCATCCGCTTCGGCCTGGCCGCCATCAAGAACGTCGGGGAGGGCGCAGTGGAATCCATCATCGCCGTGCGCAACGACAAGGGCACGTTCCGGTCGTTCTTCGATTTCTGCCGGGGCATCGACCTCCACAAGGTCAACAAACGCATGCTGGAAGGCTTGATCAAAGCCGGCGCCTTCGACTCGACCGGCGCGCGCCGCGCGCAGCTCATGGCCGTGCTGGACCAGGCGGTCGACGAAGGCGCAGCCGCCCAGCAGGAACGCGAGCGTGGCCAGACCAGTATTTTCGGCGACGACTCGTCCCCGGACTCCGCCCATGGCCTGACCGAAGCCGCCCTGCCGGATCTGCCGGAATGGGATCAGGAACAAATGCTCAAGTACGAGCGCGAACTGACGGGCTTCTACATTACCGCCCATCCGCTGTCACGGTTCGAAGCGGCGCTGAAGAAATTCTCGACGGCAACCACCGGAACGCTGGGAGAGGTGACCGACGGCAAGGAAGTAAAACTCTGCGGCATCGTCACCACGGTCAAGTCGCTGATCACCAAAAAAGGCGACCGCATGGCCTACGTGCAGATCGAAGATCCGCAAGGGCTGGTGGAGATCATCGTGTTTCCCGACCTCTTTAAATCTGCGTCGGACCTGCTGGTCCCGGAGCGCATCGTGCAGGTCACCGGCATCGTGGACCGGGCTGAAAAAGGCACGCGCGTGAAAGGCACGAAGATCGACGCGCTGGACAGCCTGCTCGCCCGGTCGGTCTCGCGCATCAACATCCGCGTCAACGACGGACCGGACGCCTCGAGCCAACTCGGCCAGGTGGAACAAATTCTACGGCGTCACCTCGGCCCGACCGCCATTTCCTTTACGCTCTGCCTGCCTCCGGACATCGAAGCCGATACGGCGCCGGTTCCCAACATCAAGGTCCTGCCGAGCGAGGGGTTCGTGGCCGAAGTTGAAAATGTGCTAGGCAAGGGCGCCGTCGTCATGCTGTAATACGTGGGCAACACGGCATGAAAGATTACCTCGAATTCGAAAAGCCTCTCCGCGAGCTCGAAGAGCGGATCGACAAACTGGCGGGCTCCGGCTCGACCAAGCCGGCCGTCGAGGAGGAAATCCGCAAGCTCAAGGCCCGCCTGGCCCAGACCGAGGTGGAGCTCTACAGCCACCTCACGCCCTGGCAGCGCACCCAACTGGCCCGGCATCCGCAACGGCCCGGGCTCCTCGACTATCTCAACGCCTTCTGCCGGGACTTTGTCGAACTGCACGGCGACCGCACGTTCGGCGACGACCAGGCCGTGGTCGGCGGATTCGCCCGCTTCAACAACCAGTCCATCCTGGCCATCGGGCACATGAAGGGCAAAACGCTCAAGGAGCGGATGCAGCGAAACTTCGGCATGCCCAATCCGGAAGGCTACCGCAAAGCGCTTCGGCTGATGAGGCTGGCGGAAAAGTTCAACCGGCCCATCGTGACGTTTATCGATACGCCGGGTGCCTACCCGGGAGTCGGCGCCGAAGAGCGCGGGCAGGCCGAAGCCATTGCGCGGAATCTGCTGGTCATGTCCCGCTTGACCGTGCCGATCGTCTCCATCGTGACCGGCGAAGGCGGCAGCGGAGGCGCGCTGGCATTGGGCGTGGCCGATCGCGTCCTGATGCTGGAGCACTCAGTCTATTCGGTGATTTCACCGGAAGGCTGCGCCGCTATCCTCTGGAGCGATCCGGCCAAAGTACAGGACGCCGCCAGCGCCCTCAAGATGACGGCCAGCGACTTGCGTGGACTGGGTGTGATTGATGATGTGATCCCCGAACCCACCGGCGGGGCGCACCGTGATGTCCGCATGACAGCCGACCGGGTTGCCAAATCGCTCGCCGGCCACCTCAGCCAGCTCGGTGAACTCTCCGCTCAGGACTTGCTGGCTCACCGCGACCGGAAATACCGCTCAATGGGCGCCGTCACGGAACCGCCTGCTACAGCCTAAGCTCTCGTCACTCCGCCAGCATCTCGCCTATCTGGATGCGCATCTTCAGGATGTTCAAAAAGGCCGTTTTCTCACCCGGCCCACCCCGCACGCGCCAAGACGCGTGCTTTTCCCGTGGGCGGCCGCAGCGAGCGAACAGCCGAGACGTACTTTTGCTTGTACGTCGCAGGCTTTAAGCGACGCGAGAACGACGCTGGAGACCTTTTTCAACATCCGTCACGGATTCTGCCACATCGCGCCATCAAAGATCGGATGCGCCTGGTGCGTCAGCTTCACGATATCGCCATCCTTCACCATCGATTCCAATGATCCGACTTTCTTGTTCACCGTGACCAGCAATTCGCCTTTCTGCATGAACGGCAGCGCGCCGGCCAGTTTGTCCTGATTCGATTCCAGCAAGGCTTTCACCGTCACCGAACCGGTCACGTCGAGTTGCAACTCGGACTCCCCGACACTCTGCTGCAATGTCAGTCCGAACAGAAGCACCGTTACCATGACAGCATCCTCACGTGTTGCCTCCCGCCCTATCCGAGCCCTTATGACAACGGAAACAGTCCTGCCGCTTGGGATGCCGGTCAGTGAGCGGCCGACTCTGCCCGATGACATGGCACCGCACGCAATCCTTTTCCGAAAGCCCCTTATGCTCCATCGTGGTCGGGATGGCGGGATTGCGATCGCGCGGCGACGGTAGCAGCGACACACCTACTACCACCAACACAACCGCCCCGGCAAAGAGCCAATCGCTCTTACGCAACGTGATCATACCAGCTCATCATGCCACTTTCGCTCCATCCGTCTGGACGCGCGCAACATCATACGGCAGTAGTGCATCAGGAGTATCGAGAGGCCATTCTAAGGGAGCGTCGAGGAGAGGACAAGCGCTGAACGCGCGTGCGAAGGACGTCAAGAGATGCCGTTAGGACTGCGGCGTGGATTCAGCTTCGGACGATTCGTCCGGAGAGCCGGCAGCCACCGTCTCGTGGTCGCCGATCTGTAATCCATCCTCGACCGGCAGCAAGGCCTGTTCCGCTTCGCCCAGTTCCTTGAATTCCCGCAACGGCGGCAGCTGCGACAGATCGCTGAGACCGAACTGCTGGAGAAAGAGTTTCGTCGTTCCGTACATGATGGGCCGGCCCGGCACGTCCTTTCGCCCCACCATCCGAATCAGCTTGCGCTCCAGCAACGTGCGCAGAACAGTCGACACTTCCACGCCGCGGATCTGTTCGATCTCTGAGCGCACGATCGGCTGCTTGTAGGCAATAATTGCCATGGATTCCATCGCGGAGCGGGACAGTTTCGGCGAAGCCTTGGCTTTGGCAAGGCGTTTGATCCAGGGCGCATGCTCGGTCCGTGTGACCATTTGCCAGCCGCCCGCCAGTTCGACCATCTGCACGCCGCGCCCCTCGCGATCGAAATCCTCGCGCAGCGACTGCAGAGCCAGCTTCAGTTCGCTCTTCGACACAGTCCCGAGCACCACCATGAGCCGTTCCAGCGGAACCGGTTCGGCGGAGACAAACAGCAGGGACTCCAGGATCGCCTGGAGTTCCCGCTCCTCCAGCGCCTGCAACCGGGCGGACTCTTCACCCCCACCCGCCAGAACCGACGCAGCTGATTCATCCGATGCAGACGGTGTCTTCTGCATGGGGTCGCCCGATTCGATTTTCTCTGTCTCGTCCATAGTTCCCTCCTTCACCGCCTCAGAGTTCGACCGGCTCGTCGTCGGTGATCGGCGCAAACGCCCGCATGACGAGAATGGCGCCGAATGCCTCGCCCTGGAACAGCCGCACCAGCTTCATCTTGACCAACTCCAGCAGGGCCAGGAACGAGACAATCACCACCAGCCGATGCTCCTGGCCTTCGAACAGAGATTGGAACGTGACGGACTCCCTGGTGTCCAAGGCCTCCAGGATCGCGTTCATGCGATCCCTGACGGTCAGATTCTCAGGAACGATCTCCACCAGACTGCCGGCCGGCAGTCGCGCCAGGACGCCCTGCAGCGCGTCGACCAGATCGAACAGACTGACATCGTCCAACGAGACCTCGTCCGACCGGACCGTCGGCAACGGCATCGGCTCGCGCGCATAGATCTCGCGCCACAACCGCTCGCGGTCGTCGAGCTGCCGGGCGGCGTCCTTGAACTGCCGGTATTCCAGCAGCCGGCGGATTAATTCTTCACGCGGGTCCGGCCCGTCTTCGTCATCGATATCGGTTTCGTCCACCGGCAGCAACATCCGCGACTTGATGTGGACCAGCGTCGCTGCCATCACGAGAAATTCGCCGGCGACGGCAAGGTTGAGCGATTTCATCATGCGCAAGTAATCCAGGTACTGCTGCGCGATCATGGCAATAGGGATGTCGTAGATGTTGACCTGATTTTTCTTGATCAGATGCAGCAGGAGATCCAGCGGCCCCTCGAAATGCTCGAGCCGGACCTGGTACGGCAGCTCCATTTGCTCCGTCTGATCTATCAACTCCCTGAGTTCAGGCTCGTCGGTCACAACAATACCCCACGCAACCCCGCGCAGAACCGCGTAAAAGTCGTTTATTCATACAACCTTATGTGGTGATATGCAAGAAAAATTCTATATGTTGTGGTCAGGGTCCCCGCCTAGCGCTTCCGCATGCTCAACAGGAAGGCAAGGGTAAACAGGGCCAGGAGCGCGGCAATGCCGTACATCATGCGAGGATCCTGCAGGCTCCAAGGCGAGGGCCGCGCGCCACTGGCTTTGACACGGGCAAAGTTCGGCTGCACGTCGAACATCACCTTGGAAAAATCGTCGATTCCCTTGAACTGCGCATCGGAAAAATCAGCCGTCCCGCGGAACGTGGATCGCCGGAAGTAGGCATCCTGGTCAAAGACTGTGAAGGTAAAAAACGCCTCCCGGTCGAACAGCGCCTCGGAAAAGTCCAGGATGCCGCCGAACCGGCTGCCGGAAAATCCGGTCCCCATCTTGAAATAGGCCCGCGAAAAACTGGCCTCTTTCGCGAAGGTCACTTCCAGAAACTCCGCCAGACCGTTGAATCCGGCCCTGAGAAAGGATGCCGACTCGCCGAAGACAGAGCGGTGGAAACGGGAATGGGGACCGAACGCTGTTTTCTCGAAACGCGCCGGTTGCGCAAACAGCGTCTGAATAAAAAATACCTGAGAGAGAAACACCGCCTCGGAACAGTCGACCGGCCCCAGAAAAATCATGCGGGAAAAATCGGCGGTGCGCTCGAACGTCGTACCGGTCAGCGCGACCGGCCCCTGCACGACCACGTAGCCGTCCTTGATCCGCGTCCCGATGGTTCCACGCACGACCGAATGCGTGATGGCGATCGGACCGGCCAGCCGTCGCACCTCCGTGATCTGCTGGGTCCGGAGCGCGTCACGAACGAGCGCCGGCTGGTTCGAAACCGCCTCGGCCTTCACGAGCGGCAGCAGATCGAAGAAAAGATCGCCGACGATCATCGCCCCGGCAATATCCACCCCTTTGCCGCTCTTCATCGCGGCGAGCACCTCCTCTGCCTTGACCGCCTGTGCGTCGCGCTCCGGCTCGGTGCATTCCGGGCCGAGATGGCGGACAAAGGCCGCCGACTGATCCGGGCGTTTACGCTCCATCACGCAGGCACCCTGCGCCGGGGGCGCCTCCCAGCCGTTCACGCAGAAACCGACCACCGCTGCAACCAGCACCGCACCATGTCTCATCTGCGCGCGTGGATGTGTCATGCGATCACGAGGCGTCCTTCAACGCATTGAGGATCGCCTCATGCTGGTCATGCGTCAGCCGGTGCATGCCGAGATTGAGGCGCCGCGTCAACTCGGCATGATCGGGCACGTCTAACACCCGCCGCAAGACAACCAGACTCTGCTCGGACGACGACTGCCACCGGCGCAACTGCGCGATCGCCACGTAGCCGTACCGGGCTTCCGTCCGCAACTCATCGCGCACGAGCTGATCCAACCGGTCGAGCGGCTGCACGCCGGACGCAATGGAAAAATGCGCGCAGAGACCTTCCTTCAGGACGTAGACGAATCCGCACGACTCGGCGGACAAATAGCGCTGCACGTTCTCGCAGATCAACGCGCTGCGCAATCCCCACACGAAGTGGGCCAGTTGCAGATCGGCGCTGTCCCGCGAACTCCGTTCGCGGAGCGCGCCGGCGACAAACAGAAAATGGCTGGTCATGCTGGTGAAATCCCGGCCGTCAGGACCGGTTTAGAAATTGATCAGACAATCGAAAGAAGGTCGCCAGGAGTGCGTTCCACCTGATGCCGCCGCGGACACGATCACCGCGTTGCTATTCCTCGTCTTCTCCGGAGAGTTCGTCCGGCTTATCGAGATAGTCGCCCCGCCCCTCTTCATCCAGCGACTCCTCATCGTCCATCTCGCCCCGCATCGCATCGGGCACCGCGTCCGCGAGATCGTCATCCACCTCCAAATCGTCCGGCATGGCCTCTCGCAGGGAATCCTGCCGAGCCGACTGCGGCTTCAGTGTGCGTGCCGGCGCCTGAGGCTGTTGCGGCAAGCCGGCAGGCTTGGCAGCCGGCAGCGTCTTTGCCGGGGCGGCCTGCTTCTTGCCGGCGGCCCGCGTGGTTTTCCGCACGCTCTTGCTCTTCTTTGCGACGCGCTTCTTCGCCACCTTCACTTTTTTCTTCGCCTTCCGCACCGCGCGCGCCGCTGGTTTCTTCTTCTTTTTCTTCGCCATCGCCTCCCCCTTCATCCGCCGACTGCCACCCCTGATCGTTGCGGCCCCCATCTAGCATGAAAGGCTTCTCGCTTGCAACCAGCCTGCATTGCGCTCAATAAAATATAGAAAATACAGAGCGTTATGGTTCAATCCAGACATTCACGAACGCCGGAAAGCTATCCGCGCCTTTCAGCAAATCGGGCCCCTTCATGTCCGTCACGCTGAGCCGAAACTGGAGCAACCGCCGCGCCGAGATCTTGGGAGCCACGAATGTCGCCGTTGCAGAATTAGGATCCAGCAGCGAGACCCTTTGTCCGCGGATTTGCGTCCATTCATACTTCAACGGATCGCCGTCAGGATCGGCACTCTGAAGGCCGCTGAGCGCCACCCTCGCGCCTCCCTTCACCGTCACATCAGGGCCGGTCCTGGCCACCGGCGCCCCGTTCGGCTCCATCTCCCCTTTGACGACCACCTCCAGCACGCCGGACTTGCCACGATTGGCCACCGTCAACAGGGCTTTCCCGTTCCCCACAACCTGCACGACGCCGTCCGGGTGAGTGGCGATGACGCGTGCATCGGACGACTCGTACCGGCTTCCGGCCGATCCACCGCCGATCCGTCTCGTCACACCGTCCGCAAACTGGCCGAGTACCGGCACCTCCAGCAGCCGGCCGATCGTATCCAGGCGCCACGGCTTTTCAACTTCGAACTCAATCCCCAGCAGCTCGGCACGCGGCTCGACACGGAGAAGAATCTCGTCGAATTCTTCCCGCCCGGCCAAGCGGCCACGGGACACGTCGCCCACAGCCAGCAGCCGCATCGCACCGATCGCGTCCCGTGGAACGGTGAGCGCGCCTCCATAGGCAGGCATTGACGAGGCGGTGGCGACCAGTGCCGGGGACGCCTGCTGAAGCATGGCCGGCTCTTCACCCTGCCGATACCAGAAATAGCGTACGCGATGCACGCCCGTTTCGGTTCCAATATCCACGCGAGCCGTCACGACCTGGCCCGGCGCGACGACGGCGCCTGCCACCGGTTCCAGAATCGTGAATGCATCGGCCACAGCAGGAGCCGGCCATACACACAGGACGATCGTGAAGAGAAACCACCTGAGAGACATCATCGGGCTCCGCGAGCGGAGTATAGCGAGGCACCTACCACGGGTCTATGCACGTTGTCGCATCGCTAGTTGGCTGCTATTTCGTCACGGAAGCGAGAAATCGTTTGATCAGATACGTGCTGATCTGCCCGCACGGACCGTTGAAATGCGCATCGCAACTGTGCGTCGCCCAGGGCAGCCGGAGAAAATAATGCGGCCGTTGGGCCTGGGCGAGACGGACAGCCAACCGTTCACTTTGCGCGGCAAACACCAGTTCATCGCGCACCCCATGAATCAGCAGTGTCGGCACGGTATTGGGCGAGACAAACCTGATCGGCGAGGCCGCCTCGTAGGTGGCGGGAACCTGGGACGGATTCCCGCCCAGATACGCTTCCAGGACAGCGCTGGAATCCAGCACCCAGGGATTGCTGGGGTGCTCATAGCCGTATTTCATGTCCGCCGGCGTGTAGAACGAGACGACTCCGCGAATGGCCGGGTCCGGCTCCGCATAGGCCACCAGTAGCGCGAGTTGCCCGCCGGCAGAACGGCCCAGCAGCACCAGCCGATGCGGATCAAGACCATATTCAGCGGCATGCGTTTTGAGAAAGGCGATCGCCTCGTGCACATCGTCCCGGGCTGCCGGGAACGGCGATGTCGGCGCGAAACGGTACCCGACCGAGGCCACCACGTAGCCGCGGGCAGCCAGATACCGATTGAGCGCAGCCAATTCCGAACGATCACCATGTTGCCAGGAGCCGCCGTGAACGATGATGACTCCCGGCGCAGGACCGGCCCCTGCCGGCTGCCCTGCCATCTGATAGAGATCGAGCGCAAGTGGCTGATTGTTTTTTGTCGCGTACACAACGCTCCGCATTATCACGTTCGACGACGAGACTCCGATCAGCAGGTCGGTCAGGACCAGAGGCGCCGTCCGCTGGAGAGAACTGGGCGTCGCTCGCGGTGCGGCATCGTTGAAAAACGCCGGCAGACTGTCCGGCCACGCCTGCACGAGCACCGCAGCACGAACCAGCGGCGTCATCAGCAAAAGCGCAGCCGCAAGACCCAGCCACGCACCGATCCGTCCCACCCGCGAGCGGTTCCATCCGGGCAGCCAGGTCAGCAACGGCCACGGCGCAAGCCAATAGCCCCACTCGGTCACACCAAGGGCGGCAAGCCACAGCAGAGAGGTCGGCGCCTGCAGAACCGTCAAACCCGCCATCGCCAGGCAGAAAGCCGCGTAAAATAGGCGTATTTTCGAGAAAAGAATCTCCATTTGCACTCCTGTCTCTAATGATTATAGAAGAGATAAAATGGAGTCAAAGAGATGAAAGGAACACTGGTGGTCTTGGTTCGAACGACACTGATGCTCATGCTGCTCCTGGACGCCATGCCCAGCACGGCGACGTCCCCGCATTTTGAGATCATCATCGAAAACGGATCGCCCTATTTCTTTCCTCCCGTTGCGACCGTCATGACCGGCACGCCGATCCGATGGGACAACCCCACTCCCACAGAGCACACAATCACCCATGACAGCTGCATCACCGACGACCCCTGCGCCTTTGATTCGGACACGATGCCACCCAACGGACGCTACACCGTACCAAGCCTGCCCCCCGGCCGCTACCCCTATCATTGCCGCGTCCACCCCATCATGCGGGGAATCTTGACCGTGACCGACTCCGCCGTTCCACCGCAAATCTAGGGAACCTTGACCGTGACCGACTCCGCCGCCCCGCCCCAAATCTGATCGGTTCCGACAGCGTTTGCTTGCTCCTCCTCCGACCCTTCGTGTACCTTACGCGCCATACCGACCGTTGGTTGTCTTGAATCACTGCCATGAAACCGGCTGCCGTCGCTCATCAACCGCTCACACTGACCGATCAGGTCCTCGCGCTGCGCGCCTGGCGCATGCCGGACATGATCACCTATCAGCACGGCGCCGACGAATGGTGGCTCACGCCGCTGGACGACGCGCTTCCCCTCGTCCGCCTCAACCGCGCCGGCGTTGAACTGCTGTCGTCCATGGACGGCCATATGACCGTCGGCGAACTGCTCGGCCGGTTCGGGAAATGGGTGTGCGGACCGGAGGGGCAGAACGGCTGCTGGCATCTGGAGCGGTGGTCGCTCCCCAATTATTCGCTCTGCTACTACGGCACCGAGCCCCCGACCGGCGGGCACCGGCTCAACATCAAATGGGATCTGCTCCTCCAGCAAATCCGGGAAGGCTGGTCCGGGCGGCAGGGATTCGAGGGCGGCGAGCATCTGGTGCAATTTCACACCCGTGACATTGCCCAGCACGAAGGTCATTTCGATACGATTGAAACGACCGTCTCCCATCTGTTCCGGGAACCCAGCGAAGCCCTGCAAGGATTGACCTACGGACGGTTGTTGGCCAGGCACCTCCGGCAGCTCGGCTGGTGGGCAACGAAACCCCGCACCCTCGTCGAAGTCGGGGGCGGCCTCGGCTACGTCTCTCGTGAAATCGCCGCGGAATTATCTCCGGCTGAACGCGCCGGCCTCCACTATACCTTCCTCGACCTCACTCCGCCCTTCGTCAAAGCGCAACTGAAGCTGGCCGGGACAGCCGGTTGGCACTGCAGCGGCATGCAAGCGAACGCCGAATGGCTCCCGCTTCGCGACGCCAGCGTGGATATCGTCATCGACAATGAAAACCTCGCCGACATGACACCCGTCAATCTGTCCCGCGTCGAATTGGAAACCGGGAAAGGCCGCACGGCGGTCCATCAGGAAGCGATCGACTGGATTCGCCGCATCCGCCTACCGTTCGATCCGGATCTCCCAGAAGAGTTCGTCTTCAATCTGGGGCCGGTCAGGTTTTTGTCCGAACTCTGGCGCGTGCTCAAGCCGGGTGGCCGCGCGATCCTGATCGAGTTCGGGGTTGAAACCGGCTGGCCGGAGCCGGTCAAACTGCCGGGCCACACCGAATATGAAGTGCAATACACGCATCTGCGGCAGGCAGCACGCTGGCTGGGGTTCTCGGAACAGTATGCCGCGCTGCCGAAGTTTCTGATGATGAAACCGGATACGCAGGTCCTCTGCACCGGCGCCGCCTACGCCATTCAGCGGTTCTGCCAGGCGCAGAACAAACCCTTTGCCATCCGCGCCTACACCGAGAAGGAATTGGCCCAGACGTTAGGCGCCATGCTGCCAAAGTTGTCAGGTTGCCATTATCACGCAGTAAGCGATCCGGCCTGGTTCGGCCTGTGGGATTTCAAAGTGCTGCTACTGGAGAAGCCGGGCGCCGCGCCGAAGCCGGCTTTTAAAGAGACCCAGGGGTTCCGCTGGTACACACAACGATAAGGTTTACTGCCTAAAGCGCACCGCCAGATCAAGCAGCACGCCCTCCCGCAGACCAACGTCGCTGACCAGCCCTTCGGTAAATCCCAGCGTCTCCATGACGCCGCGCAGGATCAGCGTGCCGGCTACGACCACATCCTCACGGCCCGCCTCCAGACCCGGCATCTCGCGACGCTGCGCTTTTGTCCGGCCCAGGATCTCCCGCTCAAGCCCGCGGATCGTGTCGAGACTCAGCCGGTAATTATGGATGCGGATCGGCTCGTAGGTCGTCAGTTTCTGCGCCATGGCCGCCAATGTGGTGATGCTGCCGGCCGTTCCAACAAAGGTCGCACCGCCGAGTTCTCCGAACATCGTCCGAATCTGCTCTGCTTCTTTCTGTATCAGCTCGCGGGCCGATTGGATTTGATCGGCCGTTGGCGGGTCGCTCGTGAGCAGACGCTCCGTCATCCGAACGACACCGATTTCGATCGAGCGAATGACAGGCGCATGGCCGGGACGGTCCAAAATAAATTCGGTGCTGCCGCCGCCGATATCCAACCCCAGTATGCTGGAGACACCGGCCGGCAAGCCGGAACGAATCCCCAGCAGAGTCCGACGCGCCTCTTCTTCGCCGCTGATGACTTCGATCTCAAACCCGACTTCCTGCATGACCCGTCCGAGAAATTCCTCCCGGTTCCGGGCATTGCGTACGGCACTGGTGGCAACGGCAACCTGCGCATCCACGTGATGTGAATTGATCACGGTGCGCCAGTCACGCAGCGTTTCAATCGCACGCGCCATGGCGGCGGGACGGAGCAGATGATCGTGGTCCACGCCCTCGCCCAGACGCAGAATGCGCCGATCCGAATGCACCTCAGTCAGCCGGCCGTCGCCGGACACGCGGCCGATGAGTAATCGGCAGGTCAGGGTTCCGATATCAATCCCAGCCAGGAGCATGGCTGTCCGCTTTTACCCGTTCAACCCCCGCCACGCACATCGTCCATATCGGCAACAAGCTTCGACCGTTCCGCCCGCAGCATCGAGACCTGCTGCACGATCTGATTGATCTCGCGATCCTCCAGCACGCGCTCGGCCGGCTCGCCACGCTCGTGCAAATCCACCGCCCGTTCACCGATATCGCCGCAGAGATCCCGGAGGCGGTCATCCAGTTTTCGCAGATCCAATCGCAACCGGAGCAACTCGGTTTCTTCCAGGGCGCGCGTGGCGGCCTTGGCCGTCCCGTACCGCAACGACACCCAGCCGGTCCTGACATCGTGTTTCATCCGTTGCAGCAATCCCATAAGCACTCCTTAGGTACGAGGTAATAGGTAATAGGCGATGGGAAGGCAACTCACCTCCGACCTATTGCCTATTACCTCTCGCCTATTACCTACTTTCAACTCACTGTTCCCAACACCAGCTTCGTCTTCCACCGCCGCCGCATCGCGTCCCGAGCGGCCTGGTGGCCCGGTGCCGACAACCGGGGGTCCGCCTGCACCGTCGCAAGCGCTTCCCGGCGTGCCTGCTCCAGCAGCGCGTGGTCCCGGATCAGATTGGCCACACGAAACTCCGGCACACCCCACTGCCGTGATCCGAAAAACTCGCCCGGCCCGCGCAGACGTAAATCCTCTTCGGCAATCACGAACCCGTCGTTCGAAGCGACCAACGCATCGAGACGCCGGCACGCCGCGCTGCCTTCCTCGCCGGTCGCCAGGGAGGCCAGGAGCAGGCAATACGACTGCTGCGCGCTGCGCCCCACGCGGCCACGCAACTGGTGAAGTTGCGCCAGCCCGAACCGCTCCGCATGCTCGATCACCATCACCGTGGCATTCGGCACATCCACGCCGACTTCGATGACCGTCGTCGAGACCAGCACCTGGATCTCGCCGGCCTTGAACGCCGCCATCGTACGCTCTTTGTCCTCGCCTTTCATCCGGCCATGCAGCAGGCCGACTCGAGCAGACTTGAAGAGGGATTGTTGCAACCGCTCGGCTCCCTCAACCGCCGCGCGCAGATCGACCTTTTCGGACTCCTCGACCAGCGGATACACGATATAGACTTGGTGGCTGGCGCGCACCTCATCCTGCACAAACTGATAGGCCCGGCGCCGCTCCGGTTCTGCAAACACTCTCGTCCGGATCGGCTTGCGTCCAGGTGGCAACGCGTCGATGACGGACACGTCCAGATCGCCATAGACCGTCATGGCCAGCGTGCGCGGAATCGGTGTGGCTGTCAACACCAGCACATCCGGACGGTAGCCCTTGGTCAGGAGCGTCTTGCGTTGGAACACACCGAATTTATGCTGCTCGTCGATCACCACCAGTCCCAACTTGGCGAACTGCACGTGCTTTTGAATCAAGGCGTGCGTCCCGATCGCCACCTGCGCCTCGCCGGCCTCGATCTGCTTGCGGACCGCCGTGCGCGTCTTCGGCGTGCCGCCGCCGGTCAGGAGCACCGCCTTAAGCCCCAGCCTCTCCAGCAAGCGGCGCATGTTGAGATAGTGCTGCTCGGCCAGAATTTCCGTCGGCACCATCAGCGCCGCCTGGCAGCCGGACCCGCAGGCCGTCACCATCGCCAGCAACGCGACCACGGTCTTTCCGCATCCCACGTCGCCCTGGACCAGCCGGTTCATCGGGCGCGACGACGCCATATCGCGCTGAATCTCCGCCAGCACCCGTTCCTGGGCCTGCGTCAGACGGAACGGCAGCAGCGCGCGCAATTGGCCGGCCAGCGGCGTGGCCGTGTCGAACCGGACGCTCTTGGTCTCCTCCCTGACCGATTGTTGCTGCGAGGCCAATCCCAGTTGCAGCAAAAAGAACTCTTCGAAGGCCATCCGCCGGTGCGCCGGCGTCACCCCCTGATTCAACGCATCGAGATCGCCTGGCGAGTGCGGGAAATGCACCTCGCGCATCGCCGCCCGGATCGGCAACAGCCGCTGCCGCGACCGGACCGCGTCCGGCACAACGTCGGCCATCCCCTCCAGATACTGATCGAGCAGTCCTTTGATCAACGTGCGAAGCTGGCGGCTCGTGATCCCCTTCGTCTCAGGATACACGGGGACAATACGACCGACATGCAGCGGCGCATCTTCATCGTCCAGCACTTCGTACTGCGGCACGTTCATCCGAAGATCCGTCCATCCCTTGCGGCCGGCCAGGGCCGTCCCGCTGACCATCATGCGGCAGCCCGGCTTGAAGACGTCCTCCAGGTAGGGCTGGTTGAAATACACACACTGCAGCGCGCCGGTCTCGTCTTCGATCGTCACGTTCAAAATACTCATGCGCCGGCGTGGAATTCGACTCAAACGGACGCGCCCGACCGTCCCGCAGACTGTCGCAACGGCACCGGGGACAAGTTGGCCGATCGGCAGCAACGCCGAGCGATCTTCATAGCGTCGTGGAGCGTACCACAGCATATCCTCGACCGTGGCAACGCCAAGCTTGCCCAGCAGGGCCGCGCGCTTCGGCCCCACGCCCTTGGAATATTGAATCGGCAGATTCCAGAGTTCGGCCGGCGTAGCGTGGGCGGACGTCTTCTGCTCGAAGGCGTCCGGCGCGTTGAGCCGGGTGAGAATAGCCTGCGCATCAACCACCCGCTGCCGGCGCTCGGCAGAATCGGTCAAGGCGTCGAAATCGCCGAACACGGCGCGGAGCGCCAGCAGATCGGTTTCAACGTTCGGAGGATAGACTTCGCCGGCCAGCGCATCGAGCACCTGGGTCGAGACAAACGGCCCCAGGCTTTTGACAGTTCCCAGATGGGCATAGGCATCGCGGCTGGCAAATTCGATTGGGCGGGCGAGGCGCTGCACGAGCTGCTGCAGGCGCTCCAGACGGGTCGGCGGCGATGCGGAAGGCTTGTCAGGCAAAGCGGACGTATGGTAGCATACGACCCGATAGCGAACAAAGAATCTCAGTGAGAAGGAGTTTCAACCGTGGCTTTTACGTGTGATATCTGCGACAAGCGGCGTCAATCCGGGAATAACGTCAGTCACGCCAACAACAAGACCAAGCGGGTCTTCAATCCCAATCTCCAGACCGTCAAGGCGCTGATCAACGGCGCCCCGAAACGCATCAAGGTCTGCACCCGCTGCCTCCGCTCCGGTTTTGTGAAGAAAGCGGTCTAGCCACACTTCGCACTCTTCCTCGACTTTCTGCACGAGGCCAGTCTTTTTCGGTTCGCCTAGAGGTCTGACGTCAGCCCCTTCCTCGCATCCCCTCAACTCCTCGCCAGCCGTGTATAATGAAGGTACGTCAACCCTGCACAACCGGGGCACACCATGAAGTCCTTACACGATTTGACTCTCGTGAGCTGTGCGTTGTTGCTGATCGGGTGCGCACTCTTTGAGCCGAAGGAAGCGATCTACCTCCGATCCGTCCAAGATCATGCCAACCAAGAGGAGATACGGCAGCAGCTTGGTCAACCGCACCTCACCAAGCGGTTAGAAGCTGGAGGGTCGGTCTGGGTGTACCAATTTTTTGAACAGGAATACGGTGATCGCATCCGCGCCTCGGGGACTTGGTGTGACGAGTATGCGCTCACGTTTGATAGCCACGCGGTTCTCCGACACTGGACCCGTCAGACGCGCCGTCACGGCGGCGAGCTGGCGCCGACGTATTGCGTGACAGGTGGATTCACGCCACGCTCGTAAAGAGTCTCTGATCGGTCTGCCTTCCCTCTGCGCCCCTCTTGCGTGAAAGACCTCACGCTGAGGATGCTGGGTGTTCCACCTGCGGCGACCGCACGAATAGATACGAGAGCCCGCCCCCAAGTCCCATCATCAGCAGAATCAGCAGAAAACCGACCGCCCAGAACTGCACGGGCGTCAGCCCCATCGCCACGTTTACAAAGCTGACCAGCCACAGCCCGACGGCAACCATAAGCAGATGCTTGAACCGTTGCACCTTGGCAAGACACCCGCTGATCGCAAACCCCACAGTCCCCCAAAAGATGTTGGACAACCCGATCACGAGAGCGGTGACTTCTTCGCCCGTTGCCTGAATGAGCTGCGCAGCGGCAAAACTGCTTGCCAGCACCAGACCGAACACGATGGACACGTCACGAGCAACGGCGATCCAGTTGATGGGCATGGTCAACTCCATGGAAATTGAACGTGGCGGCTTACGCGAAGTGTGTTTTGGAGCGGGCGATGGGATTTGAACCCACTCCGTCGTCGGCTTGGCCCTGAAGCCTGCCTCGCCGACTCCTACAGAGGGGGCCAGCCCCCTCGTATCTCCCCACGAAGGGGGCACGCCCCCTTCGAAATCCCCCATGTCGTGGGTTCAAATCTTCCGCATCCCTCACGCTGACGATGTGCGTTCCACCTATGCCGAACGGCGGTGTTTTGGAGCGGGCGATGGGATTTGAACCCACGACAACTTGCTTGGGAAGCAAGGACTCTACCACTGAGCTACGCCCGCCCCGAATCGATGAGGAAAGATAAGAGCGTGCGCATCCTACAGTTCGCCCCATGCCAAGTCAAGACTGGGGCAGACGTTATTCGTTAATCGTAAGATGGCGTATCAAAGACTGTCCGTTTTCCTGCGATTAACGAATAACGGTTAACGTCTTTACGGTCGATACTCCACCAGCGCGAATTTACGGCGGCCGATGCGGAGCCTGTATTGATGGCCTGATTGCAGCGCAAGCATGGCATTCGGGTCCTGCTGCTTCTGCTCGTCGACCTCGACACCGCCCTGGACCACTAAACGTCGCGCCTCGCTCTTGCTCGACACCAACCCCGTTTTGGCAACCAGATCGACAATGCCGATGGCAGGAGCCTTGGCATCTTTGACATCGGCCTTGGTCAGCGTGATCTTTGCGTCCGGCTCCGCAGGAAATTCTTTTTCCTGAAATTTCTGCTGGAATCCGGTGCGAGCCTTTCTGCCGGCTTCCTCGCCATGGTATCGGCCCACGATCTGTTCGGCCAATGCCTGTTTGGCCTCCATGGGATGCATCGCCTTCATGCGATCGAGATTCTCGGTCGTCAGCAATTCGTAGTACCGGTGCATGAGCGCGTCGCTGATGGACATGATTTTGCCGAACATCTCCTCCGGCGTATCCTCCAGCGCGATATAGTTCCCCACGCTCTTGCTCATCTTCTTGACGCCGTCGGTTCCTTCCAGGAGCGGCATCGTCAGCACCACCTGGGCCTCCTGTCCGTAATCGCGCTGAAGATCGCGCCCCACCAGCAGATTGAACTTCTGGTCGGTCCCTCCCAGTTCGACGTCCGATTTTAGCGCCACCGAGTCGTAACCCTGAATCAGGGGATACATGAACTCGTGCACGCTGATCGGCTTCTGCTCCTGGTAGCGCTTGCGGAAATCGTCCCGCTCCAGCATCCGTGCGACACGATAATGGGCGCTGATGGCGATCAATTCCTCCGCCTTCATCGGACTCATCCAGCGGCTGTTAAAATCCACCGTGGTTTTCTTCGGATCGAGAATCTTGAAGATCTGCCGCTCGTAGGTCTTGGCGTTTTTCTGCACCTGCTCCCTGGTGAGCGCCACGCGGGTTTCGGACACGCCGGTGGGATCGCCGATCATGCCGGTGAAGTCGCCGATCAGAAAGATGACCTGATGCCCCAGGTCCTGAAAATGCTTCAGCTTGTGGATGAGGACCGTATGGCCCAGATGCAGGTCGGGCGCCGTCGGATCGAACCCGGCCTTGATCCGCAGCGGGCGCTTTTCCTTCAGCGAGCGGGCCAGCTTGGTTTCCAGCTCGGCTTGCTGAATCACCTCCACCGCTCCGCGGAGGATCAGGTCCATCTGTCGCGTCAGTTCGCTCATGTCTTGACGGTCACCAGCGGACGGAGCTGTTCCAGCCGCTTTTTTCCGATCCCTTTGACCTCTTGCAAGTCATCGACGGTCCGATACCGGCCATGCGCCTTGCGCCAATCCACCATGCGTTGTGCCAGCACCGGCCCAATGCCCGGCAATACCTGTAGTTCGTCCGCGCTGGCACGGTTGAGATTCACCTTCGAGACTGATTTTACAGGAGCCGTCGTCGCAACCGGCGACGCTGCCGGAACCCGTGTGGCGATTGGTTGAACCGGTTCGGCCTGCCGGGTCTCTTCCTTCGGCACAGGCCAGCCGATCCACAGCACCACGGCAATCGTGGCAACCAGCATGACGCTTTTGATGAGCAGAGATCGAAGCATAGTTAGGAGCCTATGGCATATGGCCTATGGCTAATAGCAAAAGCGGAACAACTCAAGAACTCTTTCCTCAATCCTGCCATTCGCTATACGCCATATGCTATCAGCTCTTGGTCTTCGGACGCGCCAGATGGATCGCCATTCCTTCGACGTCCTCGGCCGCTTCCATGAGGCCTTCCGACAGTGTGGGATGCGCATGGATCATCTCGGCCATTTGCGCCGGGGTCGCTCCCAGATGCATGGCCATGGCCGCTTCATGCACAAGATCAGCGGCATGCGATCCGATGATATGCACGCCGAGAATATTCTGCGTCTTCCCATCGGTGATGATCTTGAACATGCCGGTGACGTCGCCTGAACCCTGTGCCTTCCCCAGGGCTGCATACCGAAACCGTCCTATTTTGACATCGGTCTCCGGATTGCGGCCGATTGCCTGTACTTTCTCGCGCGCCTGCTGTTCCGTCAGACCGACCCGCCCGATTTCCGGCAGCGTGAAAATGCCGGCCGGGATCAGATTGTAACTGACCTTGCTCGCGTGTCCGAGAATATTCTGGACGGCGACCTTGCCCTGCGCCGAGGCCACATGCGCCAGCATCGCCTTCCCGACGACGTCGCCAATCGCATAGACCCCGCGCACGTTGGTTTCCATGCGATCGTTGACGAGAATTTCCCCCCGCTTGCCGACCTGTACTCCGGCCTTTTCAAGCCCGATACCTTTCGAATTAAATCCCCGCCCGGCCGAAACCAGCATTTGTTCCGTCTCGACCACGGTTCCATCTTTTAACGTTGCGCGCACCATGCCAGGTTGTCGTTCGACTTTTTCGACGGTCGTGCCGACACACAGTTCGACCCCGCGCTTTTTCAGCTCGCGAGCCATGAACGAAGCAATTTCCTCGTCCTCCAGCGGCAGCACGTTGGACATCATCTCCACCAGCGTCACCTTCGTTCCCAAGCCACTATATAAGGAGGCGAACTCGCAGCCCTCCACGCCGCCGCCGACAATGAGCAAGCTCTTTGGAACCGATCCAAGATCGAGCGCTTCTTTGCTGGTGATGATCTGCGTGCCGTCCACCGGAAACAGCGGCAGGTTGGGCCAGGAGGAGCCTGTGGCGATCACGATGGCGTCCGCCTGCACCGTCACATCCGTCCCATCGCGCTTGACGACGCGAAGCGACTTCGCATCCAGCAACTCGCCGGTGCCGTCGATATGTTCGATGTTCCAGGTCTTGAAGAGGGTCGCGATGCCTTTGACCAGACCTTCGACGACCTTGTTCTTGCGGGCCACCATACGGACCGGGTTATATCCGACCAATCCTTCGACCGTCAGACCATAGTCGGCCGCTTTTTTGACTTTATCGCCCAGTTCGACCACGGCGAGCAGCGCCTTGCTGGGGATGCAGCCCCAATTCAGGCAGACCCCGCCGAGCGCCTGGTTTTCGACCACCGTCACCCGCGCACCCAGTTGGGCGGCCCGGATGGCGGCGACATATCCGCCTGGCCCGGCCCCCAGGATGGCGATGTGCTTCGGTGCAGTCATTTTTTCTGGGAGGAGAGAAACGCTTCATACTGCGCAGCGGTCATCAACCCATCCACCTGCTTGGGATCGCTCAGCTCGATGACGGCAATCCATCCCTTGCCGTAGGGATCGGAATTCACGACTTCCGGATGATCTTTCAGATCTGTATTGATCTTCACGATCTTGCCGCCCACCGGCGAATAGATGGAAGAGGTCGTCTTCGTGGACTCCACTTCGCCGACTTGCTGATTCGCCGTCACCGCCGCGCCGACCTTCGGCAGATCGAGAAACACGATGTCGCCCAGCGCATCCTGCGCAAAATGGCTGATGCCGAGCGTGGCCTGCTTACCGTCGACGCGAATCCACTCATGCTCGTTGTGGTACTTCAGATCCTTCGGGTACATAGTCTCCTCTCAGCCTTCAATGAAAATTGAGAAAATCGAGGGTGATCGTAGAGAGTGCTCCCCGCCTTGTCAAGGAACCTCCAGGGTGGTTTCCAGATAGACCAACCCCAGGCCGGACGCCAGCGAGGCGCGATCGGCGGCCGGCGCCACCCGCACCCATGGCCGCGCGGCATCGCCGGCCGGCAACGGCTTCGCCAGCCAGATGTCGTCGGCCTCGCCCAGCAATTCAACGGCACGGTTCGCAAAGGTGCCTCCGGGCCGGACCACCGCCGGAACATTGTTCGGCGGCGGAACCGTCATAAACGACGCCGGCGCCGGCCCGTCAGCCGTCACATAAAAATCGAACCGGACCGCCTTGGCCTCCAGCAGATCTTCGCCATACTGCAGCAGCGCGGTCACGGGATCGGACACCGCCTCCCGGTGCAATTCCAACGCAAACTGCAACACCGGCGCGCGTTGCCGGACCGCATGCCGGAGCCGCATCATTACCGTGATCGTCTCCCGCGCTTTCCATCCGAGCCACCGCCAATAGTCCTGCGTTCCCTCCTGCCGCGCCGGCTGGCCGTTTCGGACCGGCGCCACGCGGCCCGCCGCCGTATCCGGAAACATGAGCGTCGCCGGATCGAGCTTGACCGCAAAATCCCGTTCGAATCCGCGCAGTGCATGGGGGGAAAACCCTTCCTGCGGCCCCGAAGGCGCCTCGGCCCTGAACAGCACGCCGTCAATTCCTGTCGCGGCCAGATCGGCCAGGAAGCCGATCAGATATTCCTGATAGGCCGGATGAAACAGATCCAGCTCGGACGACACCACTGTCCGCCCCGCTATCCGATCCACCATCACATCGTTCCACCCCAACTGGCGATCCAGCCAGTTCATCTGCCGCAGGTTCACCGCCGCAAAGACGGCAAGCCCCCGGTGATGCGCTGCCGGCACCGCATAGCCAAAAACATCGCGAGTCGTCGCCGCCCAACTGGTTTTGAAATACGCGCCTGCCGGAGACGTATCGCGCCCGACGCCCGGCTTGGTTCCCGCATCCAGCACCAGCATGGTGACGCCGGCCTGATGGATGCCCTGCATCCACTGGTCAATGGAGACCGTATCGGGAAGGGTACGTGGAGACAGTTGCAGGCCGACCAGTCCGCGAGACGTGGTCGCGAGAATGCCCAGACGTTGTTCCAGAGCGGCAATGCGGGTCTTCGCCTCCGGGCCGTAATTGACCTGTTGCGGTTGACCGCCGGGCGACTGCGCGGCCAGGAGGCGATATTCCACCAGCGCGGCCTTGAAAAAGCCGGACCGTTCATAGGACTGGGCCAGCCACCAGCGCGCCTCGGCCTGTTTGGGGGATTGCGGATAGGTTTCGACCAGACGGTGCAGAATTCTCGCAGAGGCTTCGTAGCGCCCCTCTGCAAAATTCCCCTGCGCCTGCTGGATGAGGAGCGTCTGCACCTCGTCGCCCGGCATCAGGCGGACGTGCGGACCGCAGCCTGCGAAGGTCAGGATGGCCAGGAGAACAAGAAAGTGGAGGGAACGCTTACCGGGCAACCAGGTCCATCTCGGGGAAAAAGTAGCCAATCTCGAAACGGGCCGTCTCGGGGGAGTCCGAGCCATGTACCGCATTATACTCGATGTTGGTACCGTGCGCCTTCCGGATCGTCCCGGCTGCCGCCTTCGCCGGATCGGTCGCGCCCATCAGGTCGCGGTGCCGTGTGATGGCATCCTTGCCTTCCAGCATCAGCACCACCACCGGACCGGACGCCATGAACGTCGTCAGGCTGTCGAAAAACGGGCGCGCCTTGTGGACGGCATAAAACCCCTCTGCCGTTGGCTTCGACATCCGCATCATGCGGATTGCCACCGGCCGCAAGCCGGCCCCTTCATACAGTTTAATAATGTCGCCGATCACGTCTTTCTTCACCGCGTCAGGCTTGATGATCGCCAGGGTCCGTTCTGACATAACGTAAAGTCTCTCCTCCGTGTGCAATACAGGTGAACGTGAAAACGCGCGCCATTATAATGAGGGCGCCCACGAAGGCGCAAGCGGTTGAAAAAGGATGCCCTCGCGATACTTCACAGACCAGTTCCCCTTTCCCGACCCCCGCAAGGCCGATGCCGAAGGTCTCATTGCCTATGGCGGCGACCTCACCCCACAGCGCCTGCTCGCCGCCTACGCGCAAGGCATCTTCCCCTGGCCCTATGATGCCCGCTCGCCCCTTCTGTGGTTTTCACCCGATCCACGCATGACGCTCCGGCCCGCCGACCTCCACGTGAGCCGCAGCTTGCAGAGGACCATCAACAAACAACTGTTCGAAGTACGGTTCGACACCGCGTTTGCCGAGGTCATCAAGCAATGCGCCACCGTCCGGCGTCCCGGACAACGGGGCACCTGGATTACCGACGAGATGATCCGTGCCTATGAACGGCTCCACGAGATGGGGTTTGCGCATTCAGTAGAAGCCTGGAGCGAGGGGAAGTTAGTCGGCGGGCTCTATGGGGTCTCGCTGGGCGCCGCCTTCTTCGGCGAATCCATGTTCGCCAGGCAACCGAACGCCTCCAAGGTCGCCTTCGTTCACCTGGTCAAGCAGCTTCACGCGTGGGAGTTTCAACTGTTTGATTGCCAGGTGCATACCGAGCACGTGGCCCGCTTCGGCGCCACACCGTGGCCACGTACGCAGTTTCTGAAGGTCCTGGAGAAAGCGCTCAAAGAGCCCACCCGGCAAGGCCCGTGGAGAAAATGAGGTGTCAGCGCGGCAGAAGAGAGAAGGGACCTGCTTTCTGTCCCCCTACGACAGGATATAGCGACCCGATTTGCGCGTGCCGACCCGCCGGACTAACCCGGCCTCCAGCAGCGGATTGAGCAGATCCATCGCCCCCTGCTTGGAGATACCGATCCCGTCGCGGATTTCTTGTGGCGTAAGACTCTTGCGATCCCTGAGCAGCCGAAGGAGTTGTTCTTGCTTCGGGCGAAGGACAATCTTCTTGGGGCCGGCTTCGGCGGAAAGATGCTGCACCCGCGTCCAAACCTGCTCAAGGGTCTGATGAAGCGCCTCAGCCGTGTACTCCAGCCAGCCCGTCAGATCGTCACCTTGCGTCCGGACCGACTGCAGGGCTTCGTAATACCGAGGCCGGTTCTTCCAATAGACCTCGTCGACGGAAAAGATATGGTGCGTATCGAAGCCGCGCCGATAGAGTTCCCACAGCGCCAGGACCCGGCCTGTGCGGCCGTTCCCGTCCGCAAAGGGGTGAATCGCTTCAAACTGATAATGGAGAATGGCGGATGAGACGATCGGTGACCACTTGGCCGCCTGCGTGTTCCACCATGCCAGGAGCTCTGCCATCAGCCCGGAGACCAGCTCAGGGGGCGGCGGAAGATACCGACCGACGCGAACCCGCATGTCCCGATAGCGACCCGCGCGGCCCTGGTCCATCACATCCGATGCAATGAGAGCATGCAGCTTTAGCACATCCGCGTGCCTAATCCGTTTCTTGCCCGCCTGCGTCTCGATGAAACGGAGGCCGACTAGGTAATTGAGCACCTCGCGCCGGGCACGCTCAGGTTGGGTCGGAAGAGACTGCCCTTCTTCGAGCAGCCGAACCTGCTCCAGGGTCAACGGATTGCCTTCGATCGCCGTCGAGCTATGGGTGTTCCGGACGCGGGCGTCTTTCTGCAATGCCGGCATCCACGGCACCTGCACGGTCGCAGCCAGAATCTTTTCACGGAGCGCCGTAATCTCCTCGATCAGGCGCAATAGTTGTGACGTGATCGTGAAGGTGGGGGCATAGGCCATGCCGTCACAGTATATGCGAACCAGTTATGAGTCAAGTATAAGTCAAGTTGTTGGTCAAGCGGGATGGCGCGAACACGTGGCACGCTTCGGTGCCACGCCGTGGCCGCGCACACGCTTTCTGAAAGCGTTGGAGAGAGCGCTAGAAGAACCGACGAGGAAAGGAGCATGGAGACAGGAGTGAGCGTGCTGTCGGCCTCCCTTCCTTGCTCGCAGAAGGCGCACACGCGGACGGTGCTCCTTCGATGCGCGCAGTCGAAGGGAGGCCTGACAGCCGCTCAGGGAATGGAACCTGCCCGATAAATAAAAATAGAAAGGCGACAGGCCGCTTCCAAGCCTGTCGCCTTTAACGCTTCGCCACGTTCAGCGGGCTACTCCAATAGTGATCGCCCTACAAACCTTGCCAGCTTTTTAGAATATGAGGAAATGCGCCCTTCTGCCTTTTCCCTTATTGGCTGAGGCTATAAAAAGACTCCCGACGCATTTTGAGTCTCACAATTTTACGGCGAAGTACGCGTGAGCAAGTAGAATACATATGCCGCGGTTAGTGATGCCGTGACCGCTGCTAACCAGGACATAATTGAAGGCCATACGCGCTGGAAAACTGTTGGTTCTTTTGCACTAAGGTAGATAACCGCGTTGGGAATGAATTTACTATGCAACCAATAAAGGAAGCTGATCAGCAAAACAACCACGGCAACAAAAATTACACGCTGTAAAAGTAAATCGATTGAAGGAATCAGGGCAAGCATGGCCAGAAAAATAAGTTGATTGAGCGTTAAACCAAATTTCTTATAGGTGGTCACCAGTTTCCTCTCAAAGGGCCGAAGAGTTCTTGCAATAGCTTCGGCTTTCCCCACAACCCAAGACTCATTAATTCCTTGCGTTCGGATTTCATTCTCGGCATTGACATTAGAATTAAGCTCGATGGTTACGACTTTATTGATGCCGTGCGCCTCAAGCTCTTGAATGTTTATCTTGATACGCCTGAGTTCTCCAAATGTAGAAGCCTCTTTCTGAAAATCCTCGAAGTATTTTGTGGCTTCGTTTCCCCTGATGGTGTAGGTAACCACAGGACGTCCTACGATGAAATCCTTGCGAATAAAATTTATCAACTCCCAGAGATCTTTTGCATAGAGTCGCACGGAGCCTAGCGAAACAGTTGATGTGAAAATTTGCTCGGGAATCGCTGAGGGGCCCGCAGTTCTTTGATCCGGCGATTGAGGAGTATCATGAGGATAAATTTCAAATGTCCCTCCAGTACCAATGGATGAACTCCACTGACCACGAAGGTTGCCCTCAGGCATCAGATTACCGGTTATTTCGAGTACACCTGCGGTGATTCCACTTGGCACCTGTGTTGGCTCTCCCTTTAATCGAAGCGTTCCGTCAAATGAGCCAGCAACTTTATAGACGGTTAATCCAAATTGACTGTCCATTAAACGAACTGCCCCGGTAACCCGCTCCCCAGAACTATCCAACTCGACAAACACATTGCCTGTGTTCGTCCCATAGACCCGTCCTGCCCATAGTTTCCCAAGCTTCGCCATCTATTATTCCTCTTCAATAATCAAATGCAGTGGCTTTCCCTCCTGTGAAACAGGCTACGCTTTCCTACTAATTGCGTCAATATTCGCCGGATCGATAAAGCAGCAATGTTGTAAGGTCATCACTGCTGGCATAGCCCGCTGAACATGGCGAAGCGTTAAAGGCGACAGGCTTGGAAGCGGCCTGTCGCCTTTCTATTTTTATTTATGGAGAAGATTCTTTTCTTTTGAGCGGCGGCCCGGTCTCCCTTCAACTGCGCGCGTCCAACGAGGGCCTTCCGAGGCCGCGCGTTGCGCGAGCACGAAGGGAGACCGGGTCGCCAGCTCATTAGGACGAGAACCGACTAGCGAGCTCGCCCGGTTTGAAGACGCCTCGTTCGGTGATGATGGCGGTGATGAGAGCGGCAGGCGTGACGTCGAAGGCTGGGTTGAGGACTTCGACACCGGCGGGAGCAATGGCGGGTCCGCCGTGTAGAGAGGTCACTTCGTTTACGTTCCGCTGCTCGATGGGAATTTGATCGCCCGATTTTGTCGCGAGGTCGATCGTCGAATGGGGCGCGGCCACGTAGAAGGGAATGTTGTGGGCCTTGGCGAGCACGGCCACTGAATAGGTCCCGATCTTGTTGGCCACGTCACCGTTGGCGGCGATGCGGTCGGCGCCGACGATGCAGAGGTGGATGCGCCCCTGCTTCATAAGCGCACCGGCCATGTTGTCGGTGATGAGCGTGACGGGAATCTTGTCCTGCATCAATTCCCACACGGTCAGACGCGCGCCTTGCAGGACCGGCCTCGTTTCACCCGCAAGCACGCTGATCTTCTTCCCCTCTTCCCACGCCGCGCGGATGACACCTAGGGCCGTGCCGTAGCCGGCTGTCGCCAGCGCGCCCGCGTTGCAATGGGTGAGGATGGTCTGCCCGTTTTGCACGAGCGCCGCGCCATGCTTCCCCATGGCTTTGTTCATGGCGATGTCTTCGTCGAGAATCCGCTGGGATTCTTCGATCAGCGCGCGCTTGATCTCGGGCATGGGCTTCGTGCGCAGCTCGGCCAGTTTTCGCTTCATCCGCTCGATCGCCCAGAACAAATTCACGGCAGTCGGCCGCGTGGCCGCCAGTTCGTCGCAGATGCCGGTGACGGCCTTGGCGAATTCATCGTAGGACGTTGCCGTCACCGCCTGTGCGCCTAGGGCGACACCCATCGCCGCCGTCACGCCGATGGCCGGCGCGCCCCGCACTTTCAGATGACGGATCGCATCGGCCACCATCCGATAGTCACGGCAGTCCAGAAACTCGACCGTCCCAGGCAGCCGGCTCTGATCCAGCAGCCGCACCGCCCCGTTTTTCCATTCGACCGTTGGAACCACGTTGCCCCCTACGACCGCCGGCCCTGATGCTCCAAAATCGTAATCATGATGAGGATCAAGGCGGCCTGCGCCAGGAGCATGATCGCTTCGGCGGTCCCTGCTTTGCGCAGCACGATGGCCGCCAAGCCCAGGCAGATGGTCAGCACCCAGATCATCGCCACGCTGGCCTGCCGGGTTCCCAGCACACGCTCCAGCCGGTGATGCAAATGGTCCTTGCCGACATAATCAATCCACTGCTTGACCGACGTGACCTTCCCCGTCACCATCCGCTCGACCGTAATGTGGATCATGTCGTAAATCAGCACGCCAAAAATCAGCAGCGGGTTGCTGAAGGACACGATGGGATTGTTGTCCGCCCAGTTCCCCTTGACCGCCAGGCAGGCCAGCGTGAACCCAAGAAACGTCGATCCTCCATCACCAAGAAAAACAAAGGCTTGCTTCTTAAATCTAAAGTTATACGGTAGAAATCCAATTCCGGCTCCGATGATGGCTACGGCCAGCCAGGCCAGCCCCGGCTGGCTGGTGTCGAGCGCGACCGCACCCATAAATAAGGCAATCAGCACCGCCAGCCCGGAGGCCAACCCGTCCATCCCATCGAGGAAATTGAACGCGTTCGTGATGCCGACGATCCATAGGAACGTCAGCAGGATATTGACGGCGTCGCCCCAGGGACCGTCAGGGAACAGCGACAGCACCTTGCCGAAGTAAATGACCAGTCCGGCTGCCCCGAGTTGGGCGATCAGCTTGCTCCATGCCGGCAACTCCCAGGCGTCATCGGCAATCCCGACCAGCAGGAGCAGCGAGCCCGCCACCAGAATCGCCGCCATCCAATTCTCCAGGATGGAGTTGACCAGGATGGAGCCGACAAATCCCAGGTAGACGGCAAGACCGCCGATGCGCGGAGTGGGCATTCCATGGATTTTCCGCTCGCTCGGCTGGTCCACGAAACCCCATCGCGTGCCGAGCACGATGCTCGCCGGCGTCAGCGCGAACGTGGTGGCAAACGAAAACAAGAGAATGTAGAGCCACCGGACCCCCTCAGAAGTGAATTGCTCGCGCACGGACGGGATCAGCAAAACACCGACCCCGACGAACCCGATGCCTGCGGCCAGCGACAGCCAGAGGGCGGTACGCGATGTTTGCGCCGTCATGACAATTCCTCGCGGAGAACCGTGACGATGCGCGCCACCATCCTGTCGGTCAGGGATGGATAGATCGGCAGGGACAGGGCCGCGCGATGGGCCTCTTCGCTTTCCGGAAAGCCCTTGAGATTCAGATACCGGTGGAGCGGCCTGAACACGGGCCGGCGGCACTGCACGCCGCGCCGTTCAAGGCGCGCCATGACTTTCTCCACGGCACGGCTCCGCAGCCGGATCACATAGCGGTAAAAGCAATGGGTGCGGCCGTTCGGAATAACCGGCAGGCCGACATCAGCACTCGCCAGCGCCTGGCGATAGATCGCGGCGATGGCCTTGCGCCGCTGAAGAAACCGCCGCAGCCGGCGCAACTGGCTGAGCCCCAGTGCCGCCTGCACATCCGTCATCTTCCGGTTGAAGGCGCAGGGCACCAGCAGCGGCTCCTCGTCATACTCCCGCAGCACCCGCCCCTGCTCGAGGATGACCGCCTTGCGGGACAGCAACATGCCGCCCTCGCCCGTGCAGAGCAGCTTGGTCGCATAGAAGGAACAGACCGCCGCCGCGCCGACGCTGCCGACCAGGCGTCCCCGTTCCGTCGCCCCGAGCGTCTGCGCGCAATCTTCGATCAAGGGGACGTGCAATGATTGGAGCCGGGTCAGGTCGGCCGGCAATCCGAAGAGATGCGGCACGATAATGGCGCGCGTCCGTTTCGACAACGCTTCCTTCGCCCGGATGGGATCGATCGCGTAGCTGTCTGGCTCGATATCCACGAGCTTCGGCGTGGCGCCGATTTGGCGGATCGCCAGCCACGGCGCCGCGCAGACATAACTCGGCAGGATGACTTCATCCCCCCTCTTCACGCCGGTGGCCAGCAGCGCCAGTTCCAGCGCCGCCGTTCCCGAGTTCACGGCCACCCCGCCCCGCACGCCGACAAAGGCTGCCATGCGGCGCTCGAACTCCTCGACGCGCGCGCCCTGGGCCAGCCAGCCGGAACGAACGATCTTCGCCACCGCCCGCGCGTCTTGCTCATCGAGCGTCGGCTGGGAATGGGTAATGGGCGGAGCCGGCATTATCCGTGCTGGATATTGATGAACAGGCGCAGCGGAACAAATCCTTCCGCATTCTTGACGCGCCCCTGGATGCCGCGGAAATGGGCGGAGGAACGGATGATGTCCACGATGGTGAGGCCTTCGATGTTCGTCTTCATCACTTGCGAGTGGTGGGCTTTCAGTGCGTCGATCTTTTTCTGCAACACGGGATCGATGTCCACGAACACGGTCGGGGAAAAATTCTGGGTCGTGGGCCCTTCGTAAAACAGGACGTTACGCGTGTAGCGGGTTGCCGTGATCGTGCTGACGGCCAGATGGCGGTGATCCTGATGGGTGTCGTCATGATAGTGGACAAAGATGAAATGCGGGTCCACCGCTTTCACGACCCGCTCGATCTTCTGGATAAGCCCCTGCCCCGCCGGCACGCCGGTATCGCGATAGCCGCCCCAGAAGATTTTTTCGACATGCAGATGTTTCGAGGCCCGTTGCTGCTCCCGCCGCCGCACGGCCCCGCGCCCGCCCTGCTCGCCCGCCGTCATCACCATCTGAAACACCCGGTGGCCGTTGAGCGCATACTTGATGAGCGTGCCGCCGCACCCGGCTTCGATGTCGTCCGGATGCGCCCCCAGGGCCAGCACCCGGATTCGAGTGTCCTGTTTTGTCGGCATGGCCCCCTTTCCCGCCTGTCACGCTCTCGTGCTGCGGAGACTGTGAAGCGACTGCCCCCCGCAGGTCAAGAGTAAATCGATTGCGGCCATGCCGGGAAGGAACGGCTCGTAGCACTGCCGGTAGACGGGATGCCGGAAGTCCTGCATCTCCACGGAAATGCCCGCCGCCTCGAATTTCTTGAAATCCATGTAGTCCCTGGCGCCGGCGCCGGCCAGATAGGACGTGGCGCCGACCGTCCTGCAGATTTCGATCAGCCGCTCCGTCGGATCCTCAGGAAGCCGCATGTCCGAGGAGAGACGCAACGGCGTCTTGATGCCGAACTCGCCGAGCAGCCACTGAAGCACAGCCACATTGAGGTCCGTCAGGCGATCCCATGATTGCCGATAGAGCGCGTGCAGTCCGGCGAGCGCCGGCTCGCGGTGGGCCGCCTGGGCATAGTGCATCTCCAGGCTCTTCAGGTGTTTCGCCCGCCAGTCTGTCGTCTGACTGATGCGCACGTCTTTGATGGGCTGTCCGAAGTTGTGCCGCACGGGAACCGTCAGCCATTGCGATCCCTGGGCAGTGCGGATGCGATTGCGGTTCTGCCACTCGTTCTTTTTGAACTGAACGGAATCGAGCAGGACAAACAGGTCGGCCCGGTCGATCTTATCCAGATAGCCGAGCCAGGGCAGAAACTGCGGCTGGTGGATGGCAACCTTCATTTAGCCCGCATTATTCATGACGGCTTCTACTCCAACCGCAGATACGCCGCTGCGACAAGCTTGGCCGCCAGGTTGGCGGGCCCAAGCGGGCGGGCTCGCCGCTCGGTCGGTCGACAGACTGTTCAAGTCTGCCTCCCTCCCTTGCGTCTCCACGGCCCGTCTCGCTGGCGTCTCCACGGTTTCGTCACGAACCCTCATAAATATTGCGGGCTAGTCCGCCCCCGGTTTCACAAATATCGGGTTGCTGAGAATTTCTCCCTCCCCGTGCACTTCCACACGGTAGTACGCCCCTTGACCGGCCGGCAGCGTGCGATCTACGAACCGCTGATTCAGCGGGAGATTCCCGGTCGTGCGGGCGATGATCTGTCCCGTTCTGACGACCACGAGCATGACGGGCTTTTGTCCGGCGGCCGACCCCGAGACATCCACCCGGATCACCATATCCTCGGCCCCGTTCCGCGTGAACACGTCGCCCGCCGTCGCCGTCCGTTCGCCGCCGTCGATTCCGACGTCGAAGCGCTCCAGGCGCCATCCCAGGACACGGTTCGGCTCCGCCACGGCATAGACGCGCCCGGTGCGCATGGCTTCCACCACTCCTGCCACACTTCGCTCGCGCACCTGGAGCACATTGAGCACCTGGTTCAATTCGATTCCGGCTTCCCCTGGCGTATGAAACGCAATTTCCCCATAGGCAAACGGCGGGGCCGTCCGACGCGCGGCGAGATAATCCGCCAGCAGCCGGTCCCAGATCCCTCCCGGTTCGGCCGCTGTTCTGGTGTCCTGATATACGCCGCCGAACCCGGCATACCCGGTCGTGCGCGGCAGGATATCCGTATAGGGATCGGTCTTGACCGTCACCGTTCCCAGCGGACCGAAGGAATGGACGCTGACATCGCGCGCTTCCGGCATGGACCACACCGCCACGCCGCCCCGGGCCGACACCAGATCGATGACGGCTTGATATGGGCGGTCTCCAAGATCGGCGTCATACTGGCTGAAGACCGGCGTCGCAAACGGCCAGGCGTTTACGCTCAGCGCCAGCGCCGCCACCGCCAGCCCCAGCGCGAGCGCGCGCCGCCGCCACATCCGATAATACGGCAGAACCCCGCCACGACCCGACCGGTAGCTCCGGTGCCGCCACAACCACAGTGCCGGCAGCAGCAACAGGACCGGCAGCATGTTTGCCACGGCGGCCAGTCCAAACTGCGATGAGCCGTCATTGCCGGTCACCGGCAGGGCCCGATAATCCTCCTCGCGAGCCAGCCCGAATACCAACAGATTCTGCTGGGTATTGTGCATCGTGAGATTCCGACCCAGCAAGGACCCGGTCCAATAATAATGGGGGGCGACTTCGACACCCGGCACCAGCAGCACGCGGGGATGCCGGGCCTGGGTCTCTTCAATCTCCTTCAGAAACCGCCCGATGCCGTGCTGCACCACCGACGGCAATGACACGGATCGGCGAAACACCCCCCGGAGCGGCGGTATGCCGTACTCGTACCGCAGCACGAAATTGTCGCTCAGAATCAGCACGTCGATCCCCATCCGCTCGGCACGTTCGGCCAGCTCGTCCAGCGTCAGGCTGCCCGTGCTGACGGCGCTATGGACGTGAAACGCCGCCACCAGCGACTGGCGCGACGGCGCGGGCTCCGCCGCACCGAACGCGGAACCGGCAGCGCCGATCGCGCAGACCACGACAGCTCCCAGCAACACGGCAATCCTCTTCATATCGCCGCCCCGGTTTTCATGGCCTCTTCATAGAGCGACTCGATGGACCGGAGCATCGCGGTTTCGCTGAACCGGCCGCCGATCTGTTTCGCCGCGGCGGCGCCCAGTTCACGCGCCCATGCCGGACGATCCAGCAGCGCCCGGATCGCCGACGCCAGGGCATCCGCATCCCCCGGCGGGACCAGCAGACCCGTCACGCGATCCTCGACAACTGTCGGCACGCCTCCGACACGACTGGCCACAACCGGCCTCCCCGCAGCCATCGCTTCCACCAGAGCCCGCCCCATGCCTTCATTCAAGGAGGGCAGCACGAACACATCCATCGCCGCCACGCACTCCGCGACATCATCCCGCTTGCCCAGGAAGCGAAGCGAGGGCCGGACGCCCAGCCGTTCGGCCAGCGCGTCGAGTTCCCGATGCAATTCACCGCTTCCCACGATCACGCCGCACACGTTCGGGTATGCCGGCTTCAGCTTCGCCAGCGCTTCGATCAGATACCGATGTCCTTTCACCGGCGTCAGCCAGCCGACGGACCCGACAATCGTCGCCCCCGCCGGACATTCAAACCCCCGCGGGAAGCCGCTCCGTCCCGCGTCGCCGGCCCGCTGAAACCGGTCGAGTTCGATGCTGCTGGGCACGACCGCCACCTGATCGGCCCGGCCGATTCCGCGCGCGCGATATTCCTGCCGTTCGTCTTCCGTCAGCGCGATGCATCGCGTCATCCATCGCGCCAGCACACGTTCCATCTGCGCAAAGATCCACGATGCGGCCTGTCCGAAATGTCCGTAAAACACGTGCCCATGCGGCGTGTGCACCACGACGGGGACCTTCGCCAACCGGGCCGCGAGCCGGCCCAACGCGCCGGCCTTCGAGGTATGCGTATGGACGATCGCCGGCTGTTCAGAACGAAACAGACGCCACAACGCCCACCACGCCGCCAGATCCTTGATCGGATGGATGTTGCGCACGAGCGGTGGAATGCTCACCCACCGGACACCGGCCTGGCTCAAGCGGCGGCAGTTCTCTTCCACCGCCTCGCGGCCGCCCTGAGCCTCGGCGCCTTCCGGCATCCCCATCACGACGAGCGGTTCGAACCGGCTCCGATCATGCCCCAACGCCGTCTGCATGACGACCTGGGCGGACCCGCCCCAATCAAGCCGGGTAATCACGTGCAGCACCTTCCTGGCCGCCCTGCCACGCCCGACATCCGATGAATCGGCCCCTGCGCAGGTTTCCCGCAGCGCCTTGTCCAGCTGCTCGCCATGTCTCGCCCACGTATAGTCCCGCTCGACCAGTGCGCGGCCCTTGACGGACAGCCGCTCGCGCTCACCGGGAATATCGCGGAACCGTTGCAGGACACGGCGAATGCCGGCGGCCAATGCCTTTGCATCGGTGCCGTCCGTCAGCAGACGGGGATCCACTCGCGCCAGCACTTCCGGGATGGCGCCGACGGGCGTGCCCAGCACCGGCACGCCGCACGCCAGCGCCTCGACCGTCACCAGCCCGAACCCTTCCAGTTCCTGAGTCGGCATGACCACCAGATCGGATGCCTGGTAATATGCCGGCAACTCACCATCGGGAATACACCCCAACAAACGGACGCGACCGGACAATTTTAGGTCCCGGATCATGCCTTCGAGCGTCGGCCGGAGCATGCCCTCCCCGGCAATCAGCACCAGACAGTCTTCGGCCTCAGGTCCCAGTTCCACCATCGCCTGCAACAGATTGCCCAGCCCCATTCTCGGCTCAAGCCGGCGGGCCGTGAAGAGCACGACCTTGTTGAGCGGCAGGCCAAGCTGTCGTCGTACCGCAACCGGATCAGCGGGCGGACAAAAACGGACTGGGTCGGCGGCGCCCGGGATAACCCGGATGCGGGACTCCGGAATCCCGTGGATGTGTTGCACCCGCTGCTTCATGAAATCGCTGAGCACGATGACGGACGCACAGCGTCGCATGACCAGCCCTTCCACCCACCGCCGCGCCCGCACATGGAGCGCCCGCCAGAGACGGGCCGCCACCCCGCGTGCCTCCGGAGTCCTTGCCGCATATTCCTCGTGCGACAGCGACAGGCACATATAGATCCACCGGCCGGCCTGCGCGCGGCGGCGCAACAGCGGGCCCAGCCCCGCCAGCGATTGGTGGATCAGCACGCAGTCCACAAAATTCGATGCGCGTGCCTGATCGAACACCCGGACGGACCGGCGCATCGAGGACCAGACAAACGCCGGCGCAGGGCTTCGCGCCACGGCATAGCGATATTCCGTTGCCCCGCCGATCGGGACTTGCAGACGCGGATCGCCGGCCTGGGCGCGCGCCACGATGGCCACCCGGTGACCGAGGCGCTGCAGGACCAGCGCCTGTTCGCGCAGGACCCGCTCCGCCCCGCCCAACGCCGAATCGACCGTCACTTCAGCCAGCAGAATGATATGCATGGGTTCGCCGACGTGCGCCTTTACACCGATCGCGAGGCCAGAAACCCCAGGAGATAATCACGATCCCGACGCGCCGGATCGTCACGGCCCGTTTCGAACTCCGCGCGGCTCCTGGCCTGCAGCACAGCGAATCCGGCCTGGCGTAAATCCGCCAGCGCCTCTTCGCGATCGTACATATGAAAAAACACGGGCGCCTGCGACCCGGCCCCGCTGATCCGCGCCGTCCACCGGTCATAATCCCCGAGCGTCGAGGGCAATCCCAGTCCACGCAGAATACGTCGCCACGCGTTCACCCAGGCAAAATAGAGACGGAACTTCACATGGCAGCGGCGGTTGTGCGTCGTCATGGCCAGCGTGCCGCCGGGCCGGAGCGATTGCCGGACCGCGCGCAGCGCGCCCGCCCGCCCGGCGCGATCCGGCACATGCGCGATGACCTGTCCCAGCATCGCCACGCCGTCGAAGACCCCGTCGCGAAACGGCAGGGCCGTCACGCTCGCGACCACCGGCAGCACCGTGACGCCCTGGACCGCCGCATATCGCCGGGCCGCCCGGACCATCGCGGGCACGAGATCCATCGCCACGACGCGAATTCCCCGGCGGGCCATCGGCACCGCTTCACGCCCGCCGCCGCACCCGACATCCAGCATCAGATCGCCGGATGAAAACACGCCGACCAGCGCGTCTTCGAAGCGGGTCAGCCCCTGCCCGGCCAGCGCGGCAAACTCCGCCACCTCGGCCGGGTCCTCGTATTTGCGCCTGACGACTGCTTCGAGATCGGGACGGCTCATGCGCTGCCTCTCACCCGCTGCCACAGGCGATACGCCGACGCGGCCGGCCCCTGCGCGGCCCGTTCCATCCAACGCCATGCGGCATAGGCTCCGGGGCGCACGGCACAATCGTACTCGCCGAGAAACACGACCATCTCGGCATTGAATTTCCGCTTGAAGTCGTAGACCCCGTATTCGGGGTCGGACGGATCCGGCGTGGCCGAAGGGATGCCCCGCATGTCGTAGCCGCGGCAGCCCGCATCCCACGATCGCGTGATCGCGGTCCACTGCAGCACATACGTCGGCATCAGGTTGCGTTCCTCTGCAACCGACGCGCCGTACATGTACCAGGCCAGCGGCCCGAAACGAAGCACCTGGACAGCCGCCAGCAGGGAGCCTTCATGCTCGGCGAACAGGTATTCGCCGAGTCCCTTCTGCACGCAATGGCGCCAGATCGCTTCATGGAACCGCGCGCCGCGGACCGGAAATCCCTTGCTGCGTCCCGACTGCCACAACAGGCGATGGAAAATCCGGCAGGCTTCCTCATCCGTCCGCGGAGTCACCGTCACGCCTTTCCTCTCGGCCAGCTTGATGTTGTACCGGGTCTTATGGGGCAACGCGTCGAGTAATCCCTGCGGCCCTCCGTACCGGTCCAGCGGGATGCGCATGACCTGCAACGGCTGCAAAATACGAAACAGCCCGTGCTTGTCCTGCCGGCGAAACCCCATCCGCTCCAGCGCCGCATGCGCGTCCCGCCTGTCTGTCGGAACCGCAGGGTCTGTCTGTATCAGGAAGGCCCGCTGCTCGGACGCGACCTGCCGCAGCGCGCCAGCCAGCGCATCAACCAGAGCCGGCTCGGCATAATCAATCACGGGGCCGCGGGGGATATAGAGCACGCAGGGGCTTGGCCAGGGGAACCGGCGTTGCAACACAAGCGTGGCCGCGCGAATTTCACCCGCCTCTTCGAGGCGAAGAAACCAGGGACGCCACCCGGTCTCCTGCCGGACCGCCGCCCAGGCCCTCGATTGCATCAGATGGCCGTTCGGGTGGCGGCTGACGAACTCATCCCAGGCTTCGCCGGGATCGTCGCTTCCGATCACTGTGCGGTAGGCCGCCATGACTTCATGTCCTCACGTTCTTCCTGCCGCCACTTCGTCGAACACTTTCAGCATCGCCTCCGCCATGCGATCCGCCGTGAACAGCACCGCGCGGGCGCGCCCTGATTCGGCCAGCCGCTGCCGGCGCGGCGCATCCTCCAGCAGCGTCTTCAACGAATGTTCCCATGCCGCCGCATTCTCCGGATCGATGCGCTCAGCCGCGTCCTTCGTCAGTTCGACAAGCGCCGGCGCCGTCGAACACAATACGGGCGCGCCGCAGGCCATGGCTTCCAGGACCGGCAGCCCGAATCCTTCATAATGGGACGGGAACGCGAACAGAGCGGCGCCCCGGTAGAGGGCCGGCAGATCCTCATCGGGCACCATGCCGATCATCGCAACCGTCTCGCGATCCTCCTGCGACTGGATCATCCGGTGAAGCTCACGCGGAATCGGCGTTCCCGCCAGCACCAGCGGGTGTCGCCGACGGAGCGGTTCCGGTAAAGCGGCGTGTGCCTGAACAAGACGAGCCACGTTTTTGTGCGGCCAGAATCCTCCGATATAAAACACGTACCCCGGCGACAGACCGTACCGCTCCCACACCTTACGGTCGTCTGATGGGTTCCCCTGCTCGTAAAACCGCCGCCCGGTCGCCAGCGGGACGACGCGGAGCCTGGCCGGATCGGCCCGGAGATCCCGCTGCACGTCCTGTGCGGAGGCCTGCGAATCCACCAGCGTGGCCGAGGCCCGCCGGACCGCCATGCGGCAGAACAGGCGAAACGGCGGATTCTTGAGCAGATCGGAGCGGCGGACGTTATAGTCGGCGCGCCGGAAGAACGTCAGGTCGTGGATCGTGTTGACCACCGGCACCCGCCCCCGGAGCGGAACCTTTATATATGGAGAGTACAGGACATCCACACCGTGGCCTGTCAGGGCGCGAGCCAATGTGATCTGGTCCCACCACAGGGTCCATCGCTCCGGAATCCGGACGACCTCGCAGTTCGCGGCTGGAACCCTGATTTCGCAGGTCGCGTTTCCGATCAGGACAAAACGGTCGTGCGGCCTCAGCGCGGCGGCCGATCGCAAAAATTCCTCCAGCACGCGGCCGATCCCGGTCCGCCGCCCCGGCTGCCACTCGCGGATGTCCACCCCGACGATCACGTCCGCCTCCTCAACCGCGATTGCCCGCTTTTTGCGCAAACCAGATCAGGCTCTCCCCGTTCAGCAGCATCGGCGAATTCAGTTCGCGATCGGTCTCCGTCGGCTTTGAAAAAACCTGCTGCATCACGCCGGCCAGCCAGGCCGGTACGGACGGCCGGACGTATCCGTTGGTCTGCACGGCGACATCCGAAAAGCCCGCCTCCGCCAGCAGGTGCTTCAAAATGAAGTACGGAATGACCGTCACGTGTCCGATGCCCGTCACTTCCCGGGGATCGAACCAGAACAGCGTCCCGCGCAACGCGAATTTGATGCGCGACCGGAGGTTGTGAATGTTGGGGGTGCTCAGCGCCAGCCGCCCTCCCGGCCGCAGCAGCCGGTAAAACTCCCGGATCAACGCGCGCGGATCGTGCGTGTGCTCGATGCCTTCCAGGCATGTCACGGCATCGAACGCGCCGTCGGGAAACGGCAACGGCCGGTTCATGTCCATCACCACCGCCGGCTGGTGCCGCATCGCCGCCGCCAGATCAGCCGCCACGCAGGTCGCGCCTTCCGACTCCAGTTGTGCGGCAAATCCTCCCGACGCGCAAGGCACGTCCAGGATTTTCAAACCCCGCACCGGGCGCAACCAGGCCAGTACGAGGTCATACACCCCGGCCGGCGCGATCCCCAGGCCGCCCGGCTCAGCCATCGCGCCGGTCCGGCGCCTTGCCCGGCGGGGGCAGGTACCGCTCCAGATGATAGTCGGGCCGGCCTTGCTGGCGGTCCCAGATGATCGTGAAAATAAAATAGTACTGGATGGCGGAGTTCAGGCAGATGAGCAGGCCCGGCATCCCGTCCAGGAACCCCCGCTTCCAGACATACTTGTACAGAAAGATCAGCCCGGGCCTGACGAAAAAGTACCACGGCACGTTCCACCACGCGATCCGGACTCCTTTCCGGATGTACTCGTTCGCGGTCAGCGGCGCAAACTGCCGCGTCATTTTATGGAGGTACTGCTCGAGGGATTCCGTCTGATGATGCACGAGATGGTGCTCGAGCCGGCCGACCGTCCCCGTGCACACGAACTGATCCAGCACGCTCATCGAGAGATCGTAGGCCCCCTTGCGCTTGTTGAACAGCCGGAGAAACCGGTGATCGAACCAGGAGCAATGCCGGATTTCCCTGCCCAGAAAGTGATTCAGGCAGCGCATGTAATACGCGTCGCAGCCGGGTCCGCGATCGAGCAGGGCTCGAATTTCCACGGCCAACGGCTCCGGCACGATCATGTCGGCGTCCACCGACAGGATCCAATCGTGGGAGGTCTGCTGGAGCGCATAGGCCCGTTCCGCCGGGAAGCTCTCGAAATCCTTTTCAAAGACCTTGGCGCCGTACGACTTCGCAATCTCCTGAGTCCTGTCGGTCGAATGCCCGTCCACGAGGACGATCTCATCCGCCCACGCGACGGAACGCAGGCAGTTCTCGAGATGGTCCGCCGCATTCTTCGCGATGAGGGCCACCGACAATCGTCCGTTCACCCGTTCTCCTCCAATGCGCGCAGGCCGTTGCACACCCGCTGTGCGATTATACGCCCCGCTGCGCTCCCCAAGCCGACTCGTAGACGGCCATGACGGCGGCCACGTAGTCGTCGACGGTCAAGTGCTCGCGTGCCCTGGCAACGGCCGCATGTCCCAGGCGCTCGCGCAGCGCCGGGTCGCGAATCAGCCGATCGATCCCGCGCGCCAGCGCTTCCGGATCGCCCGGCGGCACCAGCACACCGTCGATGCCGTCCCGGACGAGTTCCGGGTTGCCGCCGCTCGCGGTCGCCACGATGGCCGTTCCGGACGCCAGCCCTTCGCAGAGCGCCCGGCTGCAGGCTTCGAGTTCCGACGCCTGCACAAGGATGTCGAGGCCCCGCATCACCGACGGCACATCCTGGCGGCGGCCCAGGAACCGGATGCGCCCTTCCAGCGCCGCCTCTTTCACCTGTTCGCGGAGCCGGTCGAGACGCCACTCGTCTTCCGGAAACACCGCGTCGCCAACCACGAAAAACGTCGCTGGCGATCCGGCGCGAAGCAGGCGGATGGCCGCCGTTACGAATTCCTCTCCGCCCTTCTGATAGCCGATCCGTCCCACGAGACCGACCGCAACCTCCGCCGGCGCCAGCCCCTGCTCGCGGCGAAACGGCTCGCGCGGAACCGCCGGGTTGAACCGCTGCAGATCCACGGCATTCAGGATCGTCACCGATTTGTCCCAGGCGCGGCTGCCGCGAAACCGCTCGCGCACCGCGTTCGAATTGCAAATGATCCTTGTGGCCAGCCGGGCCGTGAGACGATCCACATCCCGCATGCCCTGGTAGAGCAGATTGCGCGCGTGCCAGATCACGGGAATGCGTTCGAGCCTCCCGACCAGTCCGGCGCAGACGTTGGTCTGTGGGCCGTTCGCATGCAGCAGCGCGATCTTCCGCTCGCGCACCACGCGGCGCAACGCGATTACGTTGCGGACCAGCCCCGGCACATCCCGCAACGGACCGAACGCCACCGGCACCAGCGGAACACCCTCGTCCGCCAGCGCGCGGGGAAACGGTCCGGACGCCGGGCCGGCGAACATCGGCATGACGCGGGTCCGGTCCAGCGCGCGCAACAGCAACTGCAGGCTGTGTTCCGCCCCGCTCATCTGCGCCACGTGATGAAGATAGAGCACGTTATGCGGCATCGGTCGTACGCCCCGCGGCCTTGATGACTGTCGCCTCGTCCTGCTCCACGATCCCGTCCCGCCTGAACGGCAATTGCAGGCTGTGTTCCGCACAGCTTATCTGGGCCGCGTGGTGAAGATACAGGACGTTACGCGGCATCGGCCCTGCGCCCCGCTGCACGGATCAACGTTGATTCGTATTGCTCCGCGATCCTGTCCCAGTTGAACAGCTGTTCCGCCCGCCGGCGCCCCGCCTCGCCGAGGCGGACACGCTCCGGCTCATTGCGAATCAGCCGCGCCATCGCCTGCCCGAACGCCCGCCAGTCCCCGGTGTCCACCACGATTCCACCGTCACCTGTCACTTCCGGCAGCGACGTGTTGCGCACGGTCACCACCGCCTTGCCGTAACTCATGGCCTGCGCAATCACGATCCCGAACGTTTCGAACGTCGAATGGAACGCAAACAGGTCGCACGCAAGAAAATAGGACCCCAGACTGGCGCGCGGGATGTAGCCGGCGAACCGCACGTCTTTTTCGAGTCCCAACTCGGCGGTGAGCACGCGCAAGGCGGATTCCTGAGGCCCCTTGCCGCCGATGATCAGCACGCCGGCCCCGGTCTCCCGGCGGCAGGCCTGAAACGCCCGGAGCAGCACCTCGATGCGCTTGTCCAGCGCAAGCCGCTGCAGCGCAAAGATGACGGGCTCGTGCGGCGCAATGCCGAGCTGACGGCGGACCAGCGCGCCGTCGCCGGGCATCGGCGGGATGTCCACGCCGTTGTAAATGACGCGTCCCCTTCCGTTGCCCTGTCCATAGACCGCATTCCGGCAGTATTCCGAGACGTACGTTACGTCGGTCATTAGCGCCAGCATCGCCCGCTGCCACCACCGCCAGAGCGGAGGCACGCCGGGCCCCGGCACATCGCGCCCGTTCATCGTCACCACCGTCGGCACGCCCATCCAGCGCTCGGCGAGCAGACCGGCCAGGCCCGTCGGCATCATATAATGGACGTTCAGCACGTGCGGTTGGAACGCCCGGATCGCCCGCCGGATCGCGCCGACGGCCGACAGGGAAAACGGCGGGAGGGCCCCGCCCGTGAGCCGGTGGCCGGGAACCTTCATCAGCGTCACGGCATCGCGATACCGTTCGACCGGAAAATTCACCTGCGCTTCGTATTCGTCGCTCCCCTGTTCGCGGAGCAATTCTTCCTGCAACAACGGGGTGACGAGCCGGACGTCGTGCCGGGCTGCCAGACGCCGGTACACTTCCAGCAACACCAATTCGGCGCCGCCGACCGCCGGGAGAAACGTCGGGGTCAGGACAAGAATCCGCACAGCAGCCGCTCCTTCCTCATGAACTGCGCCCCTCGCGACGGCTGAGCCGCCGCGTCAGTTCGATGTGCCGCCTTGCAATATCCTCCCAGCGAAACCGGCCGGCGACGGCAGCCGCTCCTTCGCGCAACCGCTGCTGCAAGCGGTCGTCGGCCAGCAGATCGCGCAGGCCCTGCGCCAGCGCTTTCGGCGATTGCAGCGGAACAATAAAAAGAGTCTCGCCGTGTCGCAGACAGGGATCGTCGCAGTGCGGTGTGGTCGTCACGATGGGAACACCGGCCTGGAAGCCGGCCATCAGCGTGCCGCGCCGCAGGCTGGCGCCGTCGTCATAGGGGACCACGTAGGCATCGATACCGGCCAGGAGATCAGCCGTCTCTTGCGCAGGCAACTCCCCGGCCCAGTGGATGCGCTGCGCCACGCCCAGCCGCTGGGCCAGGCTCTCCAGCTCGCGCCGGGTGGCACGGTCTTCCTCCCGGACGGCTCCGATGCAGATGAGGTGTGCCGTCGGAAGATCCGGCAGGGCCTGCAGCAGGATGTCCAACCCCTTCCCGGGAGCCGCAAACCCGAAGGTGCCCAGCACGACGGCCGTTGAATCCAGACCGAACCGCCGGCGCATTCGAATCCGGGATTCCTCCCGCGGGATGGAGGGAGGCGGAATGTTGGCGCCGATGGGAATCTCGGCCAGCTTGCCGGACCACCACGGCAGACGGCGGTGGAACAACCCGCTGAGTTCCGCGTGCACGCTGATGAGACCATGGCTGCCCGCCGCCAGCAACAGGGCGTTGAGCTTGGCGATCCATCGCCCGCCGACGAGGGTATGCAACGTCGTCACGATCATCATTCCACGCAGAGTCCATCGCAACAGCCCCGGCAGCAGTTTCCACGCCACGCCGAAGCCGTACAGCTCCGGCGTATATTGCAGAATGACCGCGTCCGGCCGTTCACGCCGCAGCAGCCGCCAGGCGCGCAGACAATCAGCCGCCCCCCACCGGTCCGCAGCGGCGAACACCCGCGGCTCGCGGCTCAGGCTGCGTTTCGAGGTCACGACGAGGCATTCGTGCCCCAACGCCTCCAGGGCGGCGCGCAGGCAGCGCGTGTAATCCCCGACCCCGCACGGAACCGTCGCGGGCGGATAGTGGGCCGTGATGAGGGCGATTCGCATGGCCTGTCACCGTGACGAAGCCGCGCCGGCCGGTTTTCTTCCGACGATCAACCACTGCATGCCCAGGCGGTTCAGCAGCGGCAGCGTGTTGCAGATGCGGTCGACAACGTGGAGCGCGCCGGCCGCCTGACGCTCCGTCCACCTGGGGAAAAGCTTCAAGAGGCCGTGGTGTGCTTCACCCAGATGGTTGTACGACCGCCACCAGACGATCTCCAGGCCGGCTTCCCGGAGCAGGTCCCGAATCTCGTCCGCTGAAAAATTGGTGTGGTAAAAACTCAGCCCGAGCGTCGCATGGTTCCACACCAGCGCCGGTGGCGGGAGCACGGCCGGTTGCGCAAGCCCGATCAGTTTCTCCATCACGCTCAGCGGATTCATCCAGTCGCTCCACAACAACCCGTGGCGATTGTTGGTGGTCAGGAACAAGAGCCCTCCGGGACGCAGGCAGCGGTGGATTTCCCGAAGCGCCGCCCGGGGATCCGAGAGATGTTCGATCACCTCTGAAAAATTGATCAGATCGAAATGTTCGGCTGGAAACGGCAGCGCGCCGGCGTCCACGCGGGCGAGCGGCCACCGCCGATGGGCGGCCTGGACGATGCGCAACGACTCGGGGTTGAGATCCACGCCGACCAGCGACCATCCGGCCCGGTCAAACAGCGCCGTCATCAGGCCATGCTGGCAGCCGAGATCGAGGATTGATGCCTCCGCACGCGTGACAAACCGCGCCAGCATCCGCCTCAGCCAGAGATGGCGCAGGAAATGGACCGGATCGGCGCGACTGGCGGGACGGTCGCCGAACGACTGCAGCTCTCCGAGATTCTCCGCAAAGATCTGCTCGTCGCGCGATGCGGCATAAAACGTCTCGACCGATTCCGACGCCAGCAGCTTGTTCAGCAGATCACGCTCGGCCCCGTACCGCGCCCATTCGCGGCAGCGGCGGACGTAGGCGTCCCACGCCCAGATCACGCTCAACAAAAGAAAACTCGCCGTCACGGCCTGCACAGTCCGGACGATCACAGTAGGAATGAGAACCATGACCATCGCCACGAGCAGCATGCGATGACGCCAGCCGCGGAGAAGCATGCCGGCCCACGCCCCGGGCTGCCTGGGGACCGGAAGATGGGCAAAGACTCCCCGGTTGATCAGATGACGATCCGCCTGCATGACGTGCACCCGCGTTCCCATCGCCGCATTCCCGCGGACAGTTTCACGGATACCTGCGCCGGTACCGTTCATGACGCCCGGCGGGCGTCTCTGGCCCGTGACAGAACCGGCAGCAGCGCATCCCGATACGCCTCCGTCGTGAACCGCTGTTCCGCGACGGCTCTGCCCTTTCTTCCCATCTGCGCAGCCGTTTCCTGATTGTCCAACAACTGCGCCAGCGATTGACGCAACCCCGCCACATCGGCAGGCGGCGCCAGTAATCCGGTTTCTCCTGGCACCAGCCATTCCCTGATGCCTCCGACATCGAAGGCGACCACCGGCCGCCCATGGGCCATCGCTTCGATCCCCACCATGCCGAACGGCTCGGGCCAAATCGACGGCACGACGACGATGGCAGCCTGCGCCATATAGCGGGCAACCTCCGACGGCCCGATCCACCCGGCAAACGTCACGCGTCCAGCCAGTCCGTTCCGGCCGGCCTGTGCCTCAAGGGACGATCGCTCCGGACCATCGCCGGCGATGACGAGACGGGCATGAGGCAGCGTTTCCAGGGCCTCCACGAGCAGGTGTATGCCTTTTTCATAACGCAGCCGCGCGGCACAGAAAATCAGATGCGGGTCCTGCGCCGGCGTCAGACTCTGCGCCGGCGGCAGCGCGGTGCACAGCGGCAGGCAGTGCACGCGATCGGGCTCAAACCGTTCACCGACCAGCAAGCGCTTTATGAATTCGCTGGGGACCACCATTTCACTGCGCGCGCGGTGCAGCGCCTCCAACCGCAGCGTACGCGCAATCAATGCCATCCCCTCGCGGGGATCGCGGGGCATGCACCGTTCGCGATACGCCACCGCCTGGCAGAGATAGCCGACCTGCCGGGAGCACACCTCCCCCGGTTCCTCCCACATGCGACGGCCGCCGGGACACATCAGCTTGAAGCCCCAGACGTATCGAATCGACGGATAGCGCGCCACGACCCATTCCAGAATTTCCGGTTCCAGAAACTCATGAATGAGGACGACGTCCGGCTGCTCCTTTTCCAGAACCCGCTGGAACGCCGCGATCGCGCGGGACCCTTGCGGCCCGGCCAATTCCGGAACGTGGTGGGCAGGCCTTCGCGCCGGCGGTGCGCCCCCGCCGGCATGGCTGAAGACAACGGCGCACGCATGCCCCGCCCCTTCCAGGATGTCGCAGATCATGTGGACGCCCCGTTCGAGCCCTCCGACCGCCGCATAATATTCCATCAGATGGAGAACGTTCATCGCGCAGGCCCCGGCACGCGAAATACCGCCGCCACATTCAGAAGAAACACATGTCCATAGGACTCTTCCATCCAATTCCACAGACGATCATACGCGTTGGACACGGGTTTTACCCAGCGTGACGCAGCGGCAGGCAGCCGCCGTTCAACCTTCCCCACCAGATCGCGCAGCACCCAGGCCGGCTCTCCCCAGGACAGCCAGTATTGGTATCCGAACACCTGTTCGATCCGCAAACCGAGACTCTCGCCGAGCTTGCGAAGCGAGCGGCTCGAAAATTGGCCCTCCCATCCCCATGGCCACGTTCCCGCCCGAATGGCACGATGCTTGGACACCGTATAGCCGGTGAAGGCCTGCGGGACGCTCACCACCAGCACTCCGCCAGGCGCCAGAATGCGCGCCTGCTCGGCAAGCACCGGCCGGGGATCGGAAAAATGTTCGAGCACGCCCTGGCTGAACACCAACCCGGCGCTGCCCGAGCGAAGCGGAATGGCATGCGCATCCCCCTGGCAAAGCTTCAGGGGCATCTGCAGACGCTCAGAAAACGAACGGGCCACCTTCAGTCCTTCCGGGGAGAGATCGATGCCCACCGCCGGCGCCCCGGACATCTCCCGCTCGAGCAGGCACAGATCAATGGCCGACCCGCAGCCGACTTCCACCACGCAGCGCGGCGCAGCCCGGCGGGCGTAGCCGGCCAAAATTTTCAGGAACCGCGCGCGTCCTTCCCGATGCTGGGCGATCCGCTCCTCCAGCGTCTCCTGCGAGACATAGTCACGCCAGATGCGGTCGAATCGCTCGACAGCCGGCGATCCGTCTGGCGGCGCCATGCTCATCCCTGCGACACCCGGCAATCCCAGAGAAGATTGTGTCCCCACTCCGACCCGGTGCATCCGAGCATCGCGCGGTCGAGCCATGTCCAGGCGGTGCGGCGGACCAGGTAATCCATTCCCCGCCACCACAGGGCGGCGCACCGGCGCGGCCGTTGCCAGAACACCGTTCCCACTCCCGCAACGGCAAGCCCCGCGTCCGCAAGCAGACGTCGCATCTCGGCCGGCCGGTAATGGCGATGGTAATAGGTAAAGATTTCACCGGGAGGAAGCGCGTGCCGATCCATCGACTCGACGCTGTCGAAGTCGGGCTTTCCCGTCAGGACGCGGTGGTACACCCAGGTCCCCTCCTGCTCGTCCGGCGTGAGCTGCGGAACCGAGAGGATGACCTGCCCGCCTGGCGTCGTGACGTCGCGAATTTTCTTCAGCACCGGCAGGGGATCGGGCAGGTGCTCGAGCACTTCAGTCACCAGCACGACATCCCAGCCTCCTCCCACCTCCTGATCGAACGCGCGGCTCGTCAGATCGCATGTGCGGAAGCGGACGCGGGTGTCGACGTGGAATTGTTTCGCCAGCGCGGCGGCCGCCTCCAGTTGGCTGCCGGACATATCGACGCCGAACACGGTGGCGTGGGGAAACCGCCGGGCGCATTGCACCGTATAGATGCCGACCCCGCAGCCGGCATCCAACACCCGAAGCGGCCGGTTGCCGGGAGACTGCACAAGGTCGAGCGTTCGCTTCAATCGCAACTTGTACCCGGCATCTCCTGGCACACCCTCGTCGTTGAGCCAGGCGAGCCACCGCCGCTCCCAGCCGACTTCATAATATTTTCGGAGCACCTCCGGCGTCACGTCCTGCACGGTCTCAGGCCCCCTGCTGATTGTTCGCGTCCGGTTCCAGCATCACGGTTCGCCCGCCTTCACTTGCCCTGTTCCCCGCTCCATAACAGTTTCATCGCCTGCATGTCGGCGCTACGCAGATAGCCGAATCCGATCAGGCTGACACCATAGGCGGCCACGCCAACGAGCACCTGGACGGCAAGTCCCTCCCCATGGAACGCCAGCAACGCGGCCGCCAGCGTGATTGCCGACGCGCCGTAGCGCCACAAGCCGGCGCAGGAGAGGGACAGGGAAAAGGTCTTCCGGACCATTCCGACCACCAGCGCCAGCACCATCCATTCACAGCCGACCGTCGCCAGGGCGGCGCCGGCCGCCCCCCAGGCTGGAATCAGCACCATGTTCGCCGCGACATTGACCGCCAGCCCGATCCCATAGACACCGGCCAGCGGGAGCACGAGATTCGCCGCGTTGAGCGCCTGCATGGGAATATTGACCAGCAGCAATGGGACGCTTCCCCAGATGAGGATTTCCAGGAGGGGAGCCGCAGCCACGAACGCCTCGCCGAACACCGCGCGTGTCAACGGCCCGGCGATACAATAGGTCCCGACAGCCACGGCAAGCCCGAATCCGAACAGCGGCCGCCAGGTGGAATCGAGCAGCGCCCTGACCGCATCCGGATCGCGGCCGGCAAGATGGGAGAACCGGGGATAGAACGGACGCCCGATGGCTGCCGCCAGCGGCACCAGCGCGTCAAGAAACCGGTAGGCTGCCGCATACTGTCCGACCTCTTCGACCCCGCGGAACCATTGCAGCATCAGCATGTCCACCCGGTAATACAACGCGAACCCCAGGAGCAGAAGCCCGAAGGGCAGCGCATTGCGCACCATCTCGCGAACAGCCGACGCGGGAACGGCCGACGCGGCAGGCGGGCGGCCGATCGCCCCGCACATGCCGGCCAGCATCACGGCATTCACAATCACGGCCGCCGCCAGCAACGCGAGCGTCGTCCCGCCCCACAGCAGCACGGCGACGGTGGCGGCGGATCCCACGAGCGAGTTGGCCACCTGATACAGGGAGACGAGATGCAGATCTTCGCTGGCCGTGAGAGACACGAGCAGCGGGGCCAGAAACACCGACACGAGACTGGAAAATCCCGCAACGGCCAGGCAGAGCAACATGGAGGTGTCATGCCCCATCGCCGCCGCCAGCGCCAGCATGGCTGCCCATCCAAGACCGGCCAGCAGCAGCAGGGACCGTTGCAGCGCGGCGAGGACGTCGGCTGCCCGCGTAGGATCACGGCTGATTTCCCGAATGGCGTGCGCGGCCAGTCCGAAGTCAGCCAGCGCGCCGAACGGATAGGCAAAGGCCAGCACGTACGAATACCGCCCCAGCTCCTGAGGCCCCAGATACCGCACTAGGGCGATCGACACAGCCACGTTGATCAGTTTGACTGCGGCCTGGGCCGCCACCAACGTGGTGACGTTGAAGGCCAGATTTCCACGGGGCATAGAAGGCGTCATAGTGGACGAACATCTGAAGAGATCGTGCGCGTGTCGGTGTTCGGTCGGATCCCCTGCTCTAGCGCAGCCCGGGAAGCCGCCTCGCCGCCCAGGGAGCAGCCGGCATCGTGCCGCCTCCTGCCGGCTTCACCCTCTCCGCCGGATGTGGCAGCTCAGACGACCCGGGCTCCTGACCGATCGCAAGCAGACGCGTCACGAGCGCGGCGTAGAGCCAGAACGGCTCCATGATCCGCACGATAATAAATGTGTTGGAGCCGATCGCGTGCGCCAGCAACCCGACCGACCCGATCAGAAATCCCAGCGCAATGCCTTTCATGAATGGATCGGGCGCATGTCGATACCCATCCAGTGCGACACGGAAGACCACCGCCAGCAGGACCAGGAAGGCGACAAACCCGATCAGACCGGTATCCACAAGCACCTTGGGGTACATGGCGTCCATGAACGGACCGCCGGTGACACCCCCTCCGAGCAGAGGATGCGCCATGAAAAACTCCAACGACTCCTTCCATGAATACAATCGCGCGGAGGTGGACGTATCGATTCTGACACCTGCGACCTTGATCTGCCCTTCGTCCGGCGCCTGCGTAAAGGTGTACAGGATACGTTCCTGGACGGCATGGGGAGCCACGAGAGGAATCGCGATCGTGGCGGCAAGCAGCAACATCGTCACGAAAAAACTCCGGCGGGCGAAATACGCCAGAAACCCCAGCCAGATGATGCCTGCGGCCAGAAACGATGCCCGGGAGAGCGTCGCCTGAAGCGCAACGATCCCGGAAAGCAACAGCACGATGTACGGCAGTTTATTGGGCACCGCACGGGGCAGCGCCAGAACACCTCCGACGATCGCGAGCATAAATACTAAATACCCGCCCAGCGTATTCGGTTCGCCAAACTCGCCTTCAAACGGAGCGGAGGCACGCTCCCCCGAGGGGATCTGGGAGATGGCATACAGGGACACCAGAAAACAGGTCACGAGACTGGCCGTCACCAACGTCCGGATCTGCTGTGTCGTCTTCACGAGATTGACAGTCATGAAGAACAGAAAGAAATACTGGTAATACTTCAGCAGGAAGAAAAACCCGCCGAGCGGCCTGACCCGTCCGGCCAAGACGCCGATCAGCGTGGCCAGGATGCAGGCGCTGACATAAAAGATGATCGGCCGGTTCAGCGGAGTGCGTAACTGCATGATGCCCTGTCTGGTTAGGGCCACCTTCGCCAGCCAGCCGAACCCCACCAGCAGCAAAATGAAATCATCCAGCCGAATCGTCAGGCCGCGTCCCAGCGCAGACCCTCCACCCAGCCCGCCGCCTATGAGAAACTCCGGTCCCAGCAGCATGGAAAAGACGAGCCAGTACAGCCCGATCATCGGAGAGAAAAACGATACCATGAGCAACATGGATCCCAATGCCACCAATATTCCAATGGTCGGCTTGGTGAGTGTGACGAGCAGGGCAAGCAGGAACGCAAGCAGGAGCGGCAGCAGCAGTTCGACCGGCCTGAGCGCCAAGGCGGACCTGATCTCGGCCACGACTCACTCCCCTCACCGCGGTTGTGATAGCCCGGCGCGGCGCCTTCGCCGCCGGGCCTGCCGACACGCGTGGATTACTTGTACTCGTACCGGTAATACCCGTATTCCGGCGTGACCTCGGAACGCACGTTGGTCAACACCGTGCCGAGAATATGCCCCTGCGCGTGATCAACCAGGAACTTCGTCCGCTTGAGCGCGTTCCGCCCGATGCGGCCGACTTGATAGACCAGCACGACACCATCGACCTTCGAACTCATCATGACGGCATCGGAGATGGGCAGAATGGGAGGCGTGTCGAACAGGACCACGTCATACTGTTTTCGCAGATCGGCAATGATCTGTAGCAGGCTGGGGGAATTCAACAGTTCGGCCGGGTTGGCCGGAATCGCGCCGCTCGACAGGATGTGAAGATTGTCCAGCCCGGGAGAGTTCATGACACGGTCCACTCCCAATGTGCCGATCATGAGATCCGTGACCGTCCGGATCGCATCCTTGAGCCCGATGCTCCCGACCAGCACCTCGGCCAATCCCGGCTCCCGCTGGAGACCGAATCGCGCATGCACGACCGGACGGCGCAAATCCGCATCCACCAGCACGACGCGTTTGCCGTCCTGGGCAAGCGCGATCGCCACGTTGGCGATCGTTGTGGTCTTGCCTTCCCCGAGACCGGCGCTCGTGAACAACACCGTTTTAATGTCGCTGGTCGCCGATGAGAATTGAATGTTGGTGCGCAACGCCCGGTAGGACTCCGCCAGCACGGATTTCGGATCGGACAGGCAGGCCAGCTTCGCCAGCATCTCGATCGTGTCCTTGCTGGAGCCGGGAGGCGATTGTTCCAGCACCGACTCCCGAACGGCGACTTCATCGAACTGGGGGATCACGCCCAACACAGGCGCGCCCAGAAACTCCTCGACGCCTTCGATCGTGCCGATCGAGGTATCGAACGATTCGCGCGCGAAGGCCAGCACGACGCCCAGCACCATGCCCATCATGGCCCCGACGATGATGTTCAGGCCGTAGTCGGGCTTGTTGACCGGCACGGTGGGCGTCACGGCAGGCTCGATGAGCGTGACCTCCTCGATTTGCTGGGCGTTCTTGACCAGCAACTCCTGATGCTTGGCCGACAGCGCCGCATGCAGATCCGATGTGACTTTGACGTCCCGCTCCAATCGGGCCAGCTCAAGAGTTGATTTTGGAAAGCTGATATACCGATCCCGGTAGCGTTCCATCTGCTCCCGCAACGAAGATTCGCGCGTGCGGAGACTCCTCACCTTGGACTCCAGCTCCTGCACCATGGACGTCTTGATGGCGGATATTTTCCTGTTCACCTCGCGCACAGTGGGGTGCTGGCCGGTGTAATTGACGAACAAATTCGCGCGTTCCTGGCGGAGATCGTGCAGCCTCGAATTCAACACGGCCAGGAGGGCCGTCGGCTCCTCGGAGAATACGTGTTCTTCCGATTTTTCAGCGCGCCCGTCCTGGCTTTGCAGCGCGGCAATCTGCCTGAGCGCCTCCTCCTGACGACGCAGCACCACATTGTGTTCGGCATCGAGACTGCCATACGCCGACAGCGCGGCCTTGGCTTCCTCGTCCAAAAAAACCTTTCCCTCGCGCTGCTTGAAATTCAGCAGCGCATCTTCGGCGGTTTTTAACTTCTGGAGCAGCACCGCCATCTGCTCTTCAACGAAGCGCCGCGACTCGGTGACCATGCGATTCTGCGTTTTGATGTTTTCCAGGCGATAGGCTTCCGCCACGCCGTTGGCGAGCCGCTGGGCGACCTCCCCGCTGCCTGCCGAGGCGGTAATCTTGATGATGGCGGTCCCGCCCTCCTGGACGGCCTTGACCTGGCCCTGCAAGCCGTAGACGGCCATCAGATACGCCTCCGTCCGGCGGACTTCAGGAGAGGCGTCCTTGGCAACGAGTCCGAATTGCTGCGCCACCTGCTCGATGACCGGGAAGCTCTTGATGACCTCCGTCTGCGTCCCGATATCGGCGCCGCTTTGCGTCGACAAGGATTCCAGCAGCAGATTGACGACCGTGCTGCTGCGGTCGAACTTGACCCGCGCCGTGGCCTCATAGAGCGGCTCGGGCCGCAGGAACTGCGACAGCGCCATCGTGAACGTGACGACGAGCAACGCCGTCAGCACAATGGTGTACTTGCGCTTCCGGACGATCAGCCAGTAATCCAGGACGTTCAGTTCATACTGGGCCATACAGACGCGCTATCCTTTTCGCCTGCCCATCGGCTACCTGGCGACGGGGGTTGTGGTGAAGGTGGGCAGGAGCGTCGCAAAATAAATCGGGGTCAGCGCCATAAAGACCAGCAGGTACATCTTCTTGGCGCCTTCCTGCGCATCGCCGAGCCGTTCACGCGGAACAAACACGATGTCATTTTCCTGCAGCGAGACGTTCCGGCTCATATCGCCATAGGTGAATACGCGGGTCAGATCCGCCATCACGACCTGCGGCGCCGACAGGTTCCCTCCGCGAATGATGCGAATTTCGTCCAGCAGGGCCGTTTCATTGTAATTATCCGCGTACGTGATCGCCTGCAGGACGGTCATGCTTCGCGCGAGGGGGTAGTGGCCGGGCTTCTTGACGTCCCCGAACACAAAAATCCGTTTCAACTTGGGGTTTTTCTTTTTCAGCACCACCTGGACGCGCGGGTTTTTCATGAAGGGCGACACCTCCCGTTCGATCAGCGTCTCCACCTGCGCGGATGTCAGGCCCTTCACCGGCACTTCAAGAAACGACACCGACACGTCTCCGGATTCCCGCACGATGCCGGTGTGTTTTTCGTCACCGGTGCCACGGTAGATAATCACATCGAGGACATCGCCCGGTTCGATGACTGCGTCGGCGCTCACCACCGTTTCATCGGCATAGAGATCGCCCTTCGGCAGCGGCGGGAGACTGGCCAAGTTTTCCGGCGTCACAATGGCGGACGGCGGCAGGGACGATTGCCCGGGATTTCGGCAACCCAGAGGGCCGAAACACAGCAAGCCAGACAGCAGAAGGCACAGTGCCCGTGTCAGCGGATTGTGTATCATCTCACCCGTTACAATGCCGACTCGCCCGTATCCGGTCCGACCACTTCCACGATATGCACGAGCGTCGTCGTGCTGAGATCCACGGATTTGACTGCGCCGGCCCCTGGCCCGCTTGTCCCCCGATTGACCGACACCACGGGACGCAACGGGTATCGCGGATTCAACTGCGTGACGACACCGACCTCGCCGGTATTCAGCTGTACCATGGTGCCCAACGGAAAGAGCGAGAACTGTTGGACCAGCGCCTTGATGATTGGACCGGGAAAGGCCGTCTTTTCGGCAATGAGCAACTCCCGAATCGCTTCGTGCGGCAGCAGCCGCCGCCGGTACGGACGCGGGCTCATGAGCGCATCTAAAATATCCACGATCCCGATAATACGCGCATACTCATGGATCTGATCGCCCTTGAGTCCTCGGGGATAGCCCTGTCCGCTCCAGCGTTCATGCTCCTGCCAGGCGACCTGCGCCAACCAGGCATATTGCGCACCCAGCTTGCTCAGCATCTGAAACCCGATTTCGGGGTGCTGCCGGATCTGCGCCCGATCCGCCTCGCTGAGCTTGCCAGGATTCGACAGCAGCGATTCCGGCAACTGGAGCATGCCGACATCATGCAGCAGACCGGCCAGGGCCAGACCGATCAGGGCCTCACGCTGATAGCCGATCCCCATGCCCAGCTTCGTGGCCAAAATGGACACGTTGACCATGTTGGAAATAATCGGCGATCCTTTTTTCCCCGCAATGGCCTTGGCCAGAAAATGATCGCTTTGCTGGAGCGCATCCACGAATCCCGTGGCAATCTTCGTGAACTCCTCCATCATGGCGACACGCGCCAGCCCTTCGAGCTGGAACGGATTGGCCGGCTGGCCGGAGGACGCCAGACGGCCCAACGCCTCTTCGGCCATGCGATACCAGTCCGGTCCCGTGTAGGAAGCAGGAACGGCGACAGCGGCAAGCGACCGGAACGACACCGGCTCCTGGCCGCCAGGATTATTGCCCTGCTCTCGGATCATGTCGTTCATGCGTACCATCGTAACACTGCGTCTATCCTTCGTCGTGATATTGTCAGAAGAAGCAGAGGAGATGAGGCTGGCATGCGGACAAGGAAAACTGTGCACGCGACTTTGCCGGCACAGTCTCGGCACGAACACTGCATAAATTCATGGTACAGTATTCCTAACTGATTGTTTTGTCAAGATGTTTTAGCCGTCAGGCCGAATGGCCTTCCATCAAAATCCGCCTCCAGTTCGTGAGCTCTGCCGTTCCCAGGATAGAGTTCAGTGGAATAGCGGTCAGCGTGCCATCGCGTGCGGTGTCTATGCGCAATTCGGGACGGGACAGTCGGGCCGTGATCCACACGGCGCCGTCATGATCCGTTCGGAGCAGGTGAATTCCCGCCTCCCGATAGGCGTCCACGACACTGCGGGCAGGATGGCCATAGACATTGTCTCTCCCCACAGAAACCACAGCCGTTTGCACTCCCGCTTCCCTGATCCACGGACCGTAGAGCGAACTCGCCGCACCATGATGCGGCACCTTGAGAATCGTCGCGCGCGCAAGCGGCTGCAGGCGGTGCAGCCTCGCCAGCGCACCGGCTTCGGCATCCGCCGTCAATAAAAAGGTCTGCGCCCCGCACTGCAGTCTGGTCACGATGGACCGATTGTTCAGGACACTCCCGCTCGATGTTCCCCTGACACCGCTCTCCGGCAACGAACGGCCGGAGTCGGCCGGTGGATTCAGCACGTCCAACCGGCACGGCCCTGTGTCGATGATGGCCCGCCCTTCCTCGGCCCGTTCTTCAATAAGACCCCGCGTCTGCAGCGTCTCGTGCAGCCGCCGATAGAACGGCTCCTCTCGCGTCACCCCGTTGCTCCAATACCGGCCGACGTCAAACGACCGCACCACCCACGCCAACCCTCCCACATGGTCCAGCTGCGGATGGGTGGCGATCACATGATCGAGACGGGTGATGCCCCTCTCCCACAGATAGGGCCCCACGACAGCGCGCCCCATATCGAGCGTGTCGTATCGCGCCCCAGCGTCAATCAAGACCGTTTGACCATCCGGCAATTCCAGCAGGCAGGCATCGCCCTGCCCCACATCCAAAAACGTTACCCGGACGGCATCGTCGCCCGGCGAATCACGCGGCGACCACCCCCACCCGCCCAGCAGGAGCATCGCTCCGATGAGACAGCCCCGCCGCCACCACAGGCTGCGCCCCTCAGCAGCCGGCCAGATCGCACCGGCGAGCAGAAGGTAGAATGCCGCCATCGCCATGACCGCCGGCGAGGCCACATGCCACTCGGCGCCAGGCACCGTCGCACACCACGCGACCATCTTCGACATGAACTCTGACAAGGCCTGATTCAGCGCTGCGGCGGGAAGCGATTCCTGACCGGTGATCAACAGCCAGATGGCCGAGCCTAAACCAAGCGGAACCAGGATCAACCCGGCCAGAGGCACCACCCATGCGTTGACGAGCACGCCCAGCCACGCGATCTGCTTGAAGTGATAGGCCACGAGCGGCAGGGTTGCGAGCGTGACGCCGCCGGTCAGCCACAGGTAGCCCCGCAACCAGGTTCCGGCCGTGTCCCAGACCGACGCGTGCTGAGGCGGCAGACCGTCGGATGCATCACGCATGCGCGCGCCAATGACCAGGGCGATCGCGACCACCGCCATAAACGAGAGTTGAAAGGAAATCGCGTAGATCGCACGCGGGTTCTGTACGACCAGCAGCAGCGCGGCGCAGGCCACGGCGCGAAGCAGATCGTGCGTCCGTCCCAGCCACACCGCCAGCATCACGATCGCGATCATGGCCAGCGAACGGACCGTCGCCACTTCCGCCCCTGCCAGCAGCGTATAAAACGTCACGAGCACGATCGTCGCAACCGCCGCCAGGCGCGTCGGCGTGATCACCCGCGACAAGGCCAGCAGCCACATGGCCGGCAGGATGCGGCAGACGCCTTTCATCAGCAGGAACGACAGGAAGGCCACCAGTCCGAGATGCGAGCCGGAAATCGAAAGAATGTGCACGGTCCCGGTGGCCATGAAGGCATCCCGGACCTCGTCCGCCAGATAGCCCTGCTCCCCGATGATGAGACCGAGAAAGATGCCTCGCGCGGGATCGGAGAGTGTTGTCAGCGCGGCCTGTCGGATGCGCGCACGCCACTGCTCGATGACTCGCCAGGGCGTCCACCGCGAGAGACGAGGCGGAGCGGCCACGAGCGCCACGCGTCCGGGACCGGACACGGATGTCACGGCATCGATTCCCTGATGAACCAGATAGGCGCCATAGTCGAACCCTCCGGGATTTCGCGTTCCCGACGGAGGGTGCACGCGCGCCGTGACGCTGACCTCGTCGCCCGGAAGAAATGTCCGGTCCGGCTCGCGCCACGTGAGGCGCAGCCGGCCGCTGAGGGAACGGCTGCCGGCTCCCTCTCCAATCTGAGACACGCCCAGAATCAGCACCGTGCGAATCGGCGCGTGCGTCGGCGGCTCGACGACCGTCCCTCTCACCGGCACCGGTCCCTGCTCCTCAAGCGCAGCGAGCAAAGATCCCGACCCATTCCACGAGAACGTCGCCCAGAGCAGCACGCCACCCAGCAGAGCCCCGTATAGAACGGCGCCTTCGCCGACTGTCAGCCGGCCCCGCCGTTCACCGATCGTCAGGCTGATGGCCGCGAGGATCAGACAGAAGAGGACGCACAGAGGAAGATAGACCAGGTAGGAACCCAGCACCACGCCGAGCAGCACGGCGCCGGTGAACAGCAGAAACAACCGCCGTTACCCCAAACGCGCGCGGACGACGCCGGCCAGATCTTCGGCGATGGAACGGATGAGCGCCTCGCCTTCCCCCTCGACCATGATGCGAAGCAGCGGCTCCGTGCCCGAATAGCGGACGAGAACCCGCCCGCGGCCGTTGAGCTTGGCCTCGCCTTTCCGGAGGGCCTGCTGGAAACCCGGCACCTCGCTCAGATCCGGCTTCTCGTTCACCGAAATATTCAGCAACACTTGCGGGACCGGCGCCATCACCTTGACCAGATCCGATAAGGACCGTCCCGACCGCTTCATGAGCGACAGGATCTGGAGTCCGGAGATGAGACCGTCGCCCGTCGTATTGTGATCGAGAAAGATCAGATGCCCCGATTGCTCGCCGCCGAAGTTGTACCCGCCGGCCATCATGGCCTCCAGCAGGTAGCGGTCGCCGACCGCCGTGCGGACCAGTTTGATGCCGGCCTTCGCCAGCGTCCGTTCGAGCCCGAAATTGCTCATCACGGTGCCCACCACGGTCTTTTTCTTCAGCTCGCCATGCGCGTGCAGGTCCAGCGCGAGCGCGGCCATGGCGTGATCGCCGTCGACCAATCGCCCCTGTGCGTCGACAAAGATCGCCCGGTCCGCGTCTCCGTCGTGCGCGATGCCGATATCCGCCTTGTATTCCCGCACCGCCCCCTGCAATCGCGTGGGATAGACAGCCCCGCAGCCCGCATTGATATTCGTCCCGTCCGGCTTGTCTCCGATCACCCAGACCGTCGCGCCCAGCTCACGCAGGACTTTGGGGGACACCTTGTAGGCCGCGCCGTGCGCGCAGTCGACGACGACTTTCAAGCCCTGAAAATCCAGATCGCGCGGGATCGAGCGTTTCACGAACTCGATGTACCGTCCCTCGGCATCCTCGATGCGATAGGCCTTCCCCACCGCATCGGCGGTCGGCCGGTGATGTTCGATCTCGTTCGACGTGATCAGCGCCTCCATCCTGGATTCGAACTCGTCCGGCAGCTTGAGTCCGTCGCTGGAGAAAAACTTGATGCCGTTGTCCTGGTAGGGATTGTGCGACGCGGAAAGCATGACGCCGGCGTCCGCCCGCAGGCTGCGGGTCAAAAACGCGATGCCCGGCGTGGGCATGGGACCGATCAAATAGACGTCCACCCCCATGGAACAGATGCCGGACGTCAGCGCCGACTCCAGCATGTATCCCGACAGGCGGGTGTCCTTGCCGATGACGATCTGGTGCCGGCCGGCCCGGCGCTTGAATAAATAGGCGGCCGCCCGGCCCAGCTTCATCGCCGTTTCGCTGGTCATCGGCTCGAGGTTGGCGACGCCCCGCACTCCGTCCGTGCCGAATAACGTCCTGGCTTTCGCCGTTTTCGTCGCTTTATCGGGGCGTGCGGGTTTGGATCGCATGGATCATCCTTACGACATCCTGCATGGCTTTGACATCATGTACACGAACCACCGTGGCTCCGCGAAGCACCGCCGCCGCCACCGCCGCGGCCGTTCCCATAAGCCGGTCGTCGGTCCGACGGCCCAGCGCCTCGCCGATGAATGCCTTTCTGGACACTCCCACGAGAATCGGGCGGCCCAGCGGCTGTAACACATCGAGCCGGTTCAGCAACGCGAGATTGTGCTCGAGATTTTTCCCAAATCCGACGCCTGGGTCAAGCAAGATCTGATCTGCTGCAATCCCCGCCTGCACGGCCGCCTGCATCCGTGCGCGCAGAAAATCCCGAACGTCATCCACAACCGATCCGTAGCGGGGAGCCTGCTGCATGGTCTGCGGTGTCCCCTGCATGTGCATCAGAACAAGCCCTGCACCGGTCTTCCTCACCACGCCCGCCATCGCCGGATCGGCCTGGCAGGCACTGATGTCATTCACCATGGCTGCGCCAGCTTCGATCGCCGCTATGGCCACCGCCGCCTTGGTGGTATCCACCGACACCGGAACCGACACGCGCCGGCAGACCTCCCGCACAACGGGAATCAGACGGCGAAGTTCTTCCGCCTCAGACACCGGTTCCGCGCCGGGGCGGGAAGACTCGGCGCCGATGTCGATGAGATCCGCACCTTCCTCGACCATCTCCAATGCATGTTTCACCGCCGCGCCGGGATCGAGATACTGTCCTCCGTCAGAAAACGAATCCGGCGTGACATTCAGCACGCCCATGACCATCGGACGGTCGAGCACAAGCCGGCGGCCGCGCATCAGCAGGATGGGGGCGGGATGGCTTTGCGATTGTGGCATCACACTCAGCGAGTTGAACGCACGATGCGTCCGCGCCGATTGCACGAATGCATCGCAGGAATCAGGATCGTCTCAGGCAGGCGTGGGCTGGGGCAGCCCCTGTTGCACGATTTTTTCGATTTCCAGAGCGTCGAGCACTTCCTTCTCCAGCAACGCTTCGGCCAGCGCCTTCAGGATATGGATGTGCTCGGTCAGCAGCCGCTTGGTCCGATCGTAATTTTCCGTGACCAGCCGTTTGACTTCGCCGTCGATCTGCTCGGCGATCTGCTCGCTGAAATCACGCCGGGTGGCGATTTCACGGCCAAGAAAAATCTCTTCATCCTTCTTGCCGAACGTCAGCGGCCCGAGCGCTTCGCTCATCCCCCACTCGCAGACCATCTTCCGTGCGAGGTCGGTGGCCCGCTCCAGATCGTTGCCGGCGCCGGTCGTAATGCTTTTGAAGATCAGCTCCTCGGCCACGCGGCCGCCCATGAGGATCGCCAGGGTATTGTAGAGAAAGTCTTTGGAATAGTTGTGCCGATCGTCGGTGGGCAACTGCATCGTCACGCCCAGCGCGCGGCCGCGGGGGATGATCGTGACCTTGTGCACCGGATCCGTTCCGGGCAGCAGCTTGGCCATCAAGGCATGGCCCGCCTCGTGGAACGCCGTCACGCGCTTCTCTTCGTCGGTCAGGACCATGCTCTTGCGCTCCGCGCCCATGAGCACCTTGTCCTTGGCCATTTCGAAATCGACACTCTCGACTTCCTTTTTATCCAGGCGGGCGGCCCACAAGGCCGCCTCATTGATCAGGTTTTCGAGATCCGCGCCGGAAAATCCGGGCGTCCCGCGCGCGATCTTTTCCAGCTCGACATCCGCAGCCACCGGCACTTTCTTGGTATGGACCTTGAGGATCTCGGCCCGCCCGCGGATATCCGGCCGGTTCACGATAACTTGGCGATCGAAACGCCCCGGACGCAGCAGCGCCGGATCGAGCACATCCGGCCGGTTGGTCGCGGCAATCAGGATGACGCCTTCGTTCGTATCGAACCCGTCCATCTCCACGAGCAACTGGTTCAACGTCTGCTCCCGCTCATCGTGTCCCCCGCCGAGTCCCGCGCCACGCAGCCGGCCCACGGCATCGATTTCGTCGATGAAAATGATGCACGGCGCATGCTTCTTGCCCTGCTCGAAGAGATCGCGGACACGCGAGGCGCCGACGCCGACGAACATCTCGACGAAATCCGATCCGCTGATGCTGAAAAACGGCACGCCCGCTTCTCCGGCGATGGCCTTGGCCAGCAGCGTCTTGCCCGTGCCGGGAGGCCCGACGATCAGCACACCCTTGGGAATCCGGCCGCCCAGTTTCTGAAACTTTTTAGGGTCTTTCAAAAACTCGATGATCTCATACACTTCTTCCTTCGCTTCGTCGATGCCCGCCACGTCGGCAAACGTGACCTTCTTACGCTCCTCCGTCAGCATCCGGGCCCGGCTCTTGCCGAACGACAGCGCCTTGTTGCCGCCGATCTGCATCTGCCGCATCAGGAAGAACCACAGGCCGAGGAACAGGACGAACGGTCCCCAGGTCACCAAAAAGGTGATGTACCAGGGGCTCTCATCCGGCGGCTTGACCTCGATCTGGACGTTCCGCTCGCGAAGTACTTTGACCAGATCAGGATATTCAGCCAGGTAGGTCTTGATCCGAGTTTCGTTTTTCAGAATGGCGCTGATGTGATTGGCCTTGATGATGACCTTGGTCACCTCGCCATTATCCAACTTGGCCATAAACTCGCTGAAGATCACCTCGTCTTCCTGGACGTGAGGCGTCACGCTGAACAGATTGAACAGCAGAATCATGAACAGTCCGACGACGACCCAAAAGAGAAGATTTTTCACCCGCGAATTCATTCCGCCTCCTCGTCACCGCACCGTTGCATGTGCGGCCGACAATCGTGTCATTCTAACACAGGGTGCCGGACACGCACAATATTCTGTGTTTACGTCTTTCGCCCCTCCTCGTCCACTTGATCGAGCACCGCCAGGTACGGCAGATTACGGTACTGCTGCTGATAGTCAAGCCCGTAGCCCACGACATATTTGTTGGAAATCTCGAACCCGACATAATCCACCTTGACCGAAATCTTCCTCCGCTCCGGCTTGCTCAAGAGCGCGCAGACCTTGATGGATCGGGGTTTGCGTTTCGACAGGGTCTTGACCAGATACTGGACGGTCAGCCCCGAATCCACGATGTCCTCCACCAGCAGAACATCCCGCCCCTTGATGTCTTCCGTCAGGTCGGTGACCATGTGCACCTTCCCCGACGTCTTCGCCTTGGAACCGTAGCTGGTGACGATCAGAAAATCCACGCGCAGCGGTGCCCGGATGGCACGGGCCAAATCGGCATAAAACGCGAAGGCCCCCTTCAGGATCCCGACGAGAATCAGGTCCTTGCCCGCATAATCCGAGGCAATCTGCCGTCCCAATTCCTCGATGCGGCGCTTCATGTCCTCCTGGGTCACGATCGGACGTCCAAAAATTTTCTCCATGTCTCAGCCCTTCCCCTCCCTGTCCGTTCCGGCCGGTGCGAGCTCGGCCGTCACAATTCGCCGCGTGGACGGTGTCACGCGAAAGCGATGGTCTGCCCGATGTCCCGCGACCCAGAGAATGCCCTCCGGCGCGACCAGCACCGGCACCCCGGCCCGCCGCTCGCGAGGCAGCTTGATGTCTGAAAAATAGTCTTGAAGCTTCTTCCGGCGCCCGACCATTCCCTGCGGGTGGAACACATCGCCCGCCTGCCAGGACCGAACCTCAAGTTGGTGCGTGAACCGGTCCGCATCGAAGTGTGCAGTCTGCCGTCCGCCAGACGCTCGCGCGTCCAACGCATCCGCGAAGCGCAGGCGAATGATCTGACCCGTCGGCGGCCAGACAGTGACGGACGGCACACCCAGACTCAGGCCGGCCGTGCAGCGCATGGCGTCTTCGCGGTCATGTCTGCCAGCGCTCCGACCGGAATGGAATCTGATGAGGTGATATTCTCTCGCGACATGCACCCCCCGCAACGTCAGCGACGAACCGGATCGTCCCCGCACAATTTTTTCCAGGACGGCTTCGGCTGCGCCAAACGTGGGACCGTGAAGACCGCCTGCCGCCTGCTGCATCACCCGGCGGATGACACGGCGCTGAAGCGCGACCGGCAGTTCCAGCAGGGCTGCGCGCGGAATCGCCAGCGACCGGTCGTCGCCCGGCCGCACATGCCGGCCGACCCATTCCGACACCCACTGGTCAACACACGCGTCTTCGTCGCGCAGGATGTCCGCCTGGCGCGTGAGCGCATCCACCACAGCAGGATTAAACTGTTTGAGCAGCGGCAGGAGTTCATGGCGGATCCGGTTGCGCAGATACACCGGCTTGGCGTTACTGGAGTCCGTCCGGAACACCAGGGCCTTGGCCTTCAAGTAGGCCAGCACGCCAGCGCGGCTGACATCGAGCAACGGACGCACGTAGACGGCGTCGCGCACGGGACGGATGCCGGCCAGGCCGGCGGCGCCGGATCCGCGCAGCATCCACATGAGCAGCGTTTCCGCCTGATCGTCGGCCGTGTGCCCCAGTGCAATTTTCGATGCGCCGATGGCGGCCGCCGCGTGCTGCAATGCGGCATAGCGTGCGTCCCGAGCGCGCGCCTGCAAGGACATTCCCTTGCGTCTGTTCGACGGAGACGAGAGATCGATCCGCTCGCAGGTCAGCGGAACGCCCAGTTCGGCGCAGAGGCGGGACACGAATCGCGCATCGTCCTCTGATTCCTTCCCTCTGAGCCCATAATTGACGTGGAGCGCCGACACCGTCAGCTGCTTCGACGGCGCGAGGGAAGTCAGCACCGACAACAACGCGACCGAATCCGGCCCACCCGAGACAGCCACCAGCAGATGGTCTCCCGCGGCAAAAAGCTGCCGGGTCCGGGCCGACTCGGCCACGTGCCGCTCAAGCTTGTGCCGGATGGCTGTGCGCTCCAGTTGAGGCGTCGTCGCCATATCGTGTTCACACCCCGGGTACGGGCTGAGGCTCGGCCTTCAGGGCCTGCCGCGCCTGCTGGACGTCGCGTTCAATGCACGCGGCCAGTTCTTCTGCGCTGCGAAACACCTGATCCCCCCGCACCCGTTCGACAAACTCCACGCGGATCGTCTGGCCGTAGAGATTCTCCTGCGCATCGAGCAGCGACACTTCGAGCAGCCGCTCCCCGGCCCCGAACGTCGGCCGCGTCCCGATGTACGAAACCGACTCGAACGTGCGCGTCTCCCACAGGGTTTTCGTGGCGTAGACGCCGTCCGCCGGAATCACCCGGTCCGGCGGCAGCTTCAGATTGGCGGTCGGCCATCCCAGCGTCTGGCCTCGCTGTTCGCCAGGCACCACGACTCCACCCAGCGCATAATGCCGCCCGAGGTATTTCGACGCCCCTCGCACGTCGCCGCCTTGAATGCGCTGCCGGATGCGCGTGGAACTGACGACCTCACCATCCACGCGCAACGGCTGAACCGGATGCACCTGGAAACCGGCGTCCCGGCCGAACCGGACGAGATCGGCGATCCGGCCTGCCCGGCCCTTGCCGAAGGCAAAATGTTCGCCGACGAACAGGTCTTTTACCCCGACTCCGTCGCGGAGCACCTGCTGCATGAACTGGTCCGGCGTCAACGCTGCAAAGGCCGCCGTAAACTCCAGAAACAGCATCTCGACAATGCCGGCATCCCCAAAATAGGCCAGCTTCTCGTCCGGCATCGTCAGAAACCGGAGATTCACGTGCGGGGCCAGCACCTTCACGGGATGGGGATCGAACGTCAGCACCATCGGCGTTCCGCCGGCCTCGTTCGCCCGTCGGACCACGTCGCGGAGCAAGGCGCGATGGCCGAGGTGCTGGCCGTCGAAATTGCCGATGGTGAGAACCGGATGGGGAACTCGCTGGTGAGCGGCCAGGCCCCGCGTGATCTTCATTCAACGATTCAGCAATCGAGTCGCGTCTTTGGCGAAATACGTCAAGATCATATCGGCGCCCGCCCGCTTGATGGCCAGCAACGATTCCATCATCGCGCGGGATTCGTCCAGCCAGCCGGCGCGCGCCGCCGCCTTGATCATGCTGTACTCCCCGCTGACCTGGTAAGCCGCAATCGGCACCGTTGTTTTGGCGCGAGCCGCGGCAATGATGTCCAGGTACGGCAGCGCCGGCTTGACCATGACGATGTCGGCGCCCTCCTGGATATCCGCCCTGATTTCCCGCAGGGCCTCGCGCACATTCGCCGGATCCATCTGATAGGACTGCCGGTCGCCGAACTTCGGAGAAGAATTGGCCGCGTCCCGGAACGGCGCATAAAAGCACGAGGCGAATTTGGCGGCATAGGCCATGATCGGCAGCTCCGCAAAGCCGGTCTGGTCCAGTTCGTCCCGGATCGCCTGCACGCGGCCGTCCATCATATCGGAAGGCGCCACCATGTCGGCCCCGGCCTGGGCATGGGTCCTCGCCATCGCCCGCAGGCATTCCAGCGTTTCGTCGTTCAGAATGCGTCCGTCCTTCACCAGGCCGCAATGCCCGTGAGACGTATATTCGTCGATGCAGACGTCCGTGATGACCATGAGGTCCGGCACCTGATCTTTCAATGCGCGGACGGCCTGCGGCACGATTCCCTTGGGATCGTAGGCCCCTGTCCCGCGCTCGTCCTTCTTGTCCGGCACGCCAAAGAGGATGACCGCGGGAATCCCGAGCATCGTCACGTCCGCCGCTTCCTTGACCAACAGATCCACCGACAGCCGGTACTGTCCCGGCATCGAGGAAATCTCCTCCCGGCGATCCTTCCCGACCGTCACGAACATCGGATAGATCAGATCGGACACGGTCAGCCGCGTCTCCCTGACCAGCCGGCGCAGGGGTTCGTTCTGCCGCAACCGTCTCAATCTGTGCCGTGGAAACGCCATGCCCGCCTTACTTCCTTGGAAGATTGGTCAGAAACACGACCAGATCCCGCACCGAGATCATGCCCACCAGCTTTCCCTTCCGCATGACGCCCAGATGCCGCAAGTGCGACTTCGCCATCATGTCGTTGGCATCCAGCAGCGTCTTGTCCTCTTCAATCCCCAAAATCGGCGCGGACATCAACTGCTCGACCGGCGTTTTGGAGGCATCGAGCCCCACCGCCACCACGCGGCGGACCATGTCGGTATCGGTGAGGATGCCGATGATCTCCTTGTTGCGCGTGACGAACAGGCTGCCGATGTTGCGGTCCCGCATCAACGCCGCCGCCGACCTCGCATCCATATCGCGATCGACCGTGATGAACTTCTCAATGGGCACCATGAATGATTTCACCGGAACCATACGAATCTCCTCCGTTCAGTGAAGCCCACAGCTTTACAGCCGCGGCATCTTGAAATTCTTCGGCGGAACCCGCCGAAGCGATCCGCCTTCGCCAAGGCTTCGGCGGATACCCGCTCCGCATTCAGCCATGGGTTACCACTCGTGGCTTTCTGCGAAGGCGGGAAAGTGAATGAGACTGCCCCGTTAACACCGCACCGGCACCTTCTCCTGGCACGTCGAAAAATACTGGACGATCGCCTCCACCAGCGCGGGAATCGTATTCTCGGCCGCCGTGATCGTCACCGCAAGCCCCTCCGCCGCCGCCGTCTTCGCCGTGATGGGCCCGATGCAGGCGACGACGACGCCGCCCGTCAGGCGGCGCATCTCCTCCCGGCTTCCGAAGAGCCCGGAAAAATTTCGCACCGTCGACGAACTGGCGAAGGTCAGCACGTGGAGCGCCTGTTTGTCCAACAGATCCTTCACGCGATCAGCCTCGACCTCCGGCAGCACCGTGCGATAGGCGGTCACCACCTGCACGTCCGCTCCCAGTTCACGCAACTGCTCCGGCAGAATTTCCCGCGCGACGGCCGCGCGCGCAATCAGCACGCGCTGCCCCTTGACGCCGGCCGCCTTCATCGCCTCGATCAGTCCCTCCGCCTGATATTCTGACGGGATCACGTCGGCGCGCAGTCCATAGGCGGCCAGGGCTTCAGCCGTGCGGGGCCCGATACAACAGAGCCGGAGGCCTGCCACAGCCCGTGCATCCAGCCCCTTCTGCTGCAGGCGCTCCATGAACGGCTTCACTCCGTTGACGCTGGTGAAGACCAGCCACTGGTAACGGGAGAGATCGGCGATCGCGCCATCCAATTCGACCCAACTCGCCGGCGGCACGATTCGGATCGTCGGGCATTCCACCGGTTCCGCGCCTCGCTCGGCCAACAGGCTCGACAGTTCGCCCGCCTGTTCGCGGGCCCTGGTCACCAGCACCCGCCTGCCGAACAGCGGCTTCGTCTCGAACCAGTTCAACTGCTCTCGGAGACGCACCACCTCGCCGACCACGATGACGGACGGCGGTTCGATCTGGGCCTCCGCCGCCTTGCCGACGATCGTCTCCAATGTTCCGATCACCGTGCGCTGGCTGGCCTTTGTACCCCAGCGAATGGCCGCCGCCGGCGTGTCGGCCGGCTTGCCTTCGCGCCGCAGGTTCGCCACGATCGCTGGAAGATTCTTGACGCCCATCAGAAATACCAGCGTGCCGTGCGCCGTTGCCAGCCGGGGCCACTCCAGCGCTTCCGTCTCTTTAGCCGGATCCTCATGGCCCGTCACAAACGTGACCGTGGATGCCAGCGTCCGGTGCGTGACAGGAATGCCCGCATAGGCCGGCGCAGCCACCGCCGAGGTCACGCCGGGCACGATTTCAAACGGCAGCGCCGCACCGGCCACGGCTTCAGCCTCCTCGCCCCCCCGCCCGAACACAAACGGATCCCCGCCTTTCAGCCGCACGACGATCTTGCCTGCACGGGCCTTCTCGATCAGCAGCCGGTTGATCTCGCTTTGATCCTGATAGTGTCCACGCCCGCGCCGCCCCACATAAATCCGCTCGGCCCGGGCCGGTGCAAAATCCAGCAATACAGGGTTCGCCAGGTAATCGTACAGGACCACGTCGGCCCGCTCCAGACACTCCTTGCCGCGAAGCGTCAGCAGTTTCGGATCGCCGGGGCCGGCGCCGACCAGATAGACAATTCCGGTTTTCTTTCCCACCGTCTCAGGCTCTCCCGTAAATCTCGTTCAGAATCGCCTCGCCGCCCTGACGAAGCAACTGCTCCGCCAGCCGCGTGCCCAACTCACGCGCGTCAGCCGCCGGCCCCTCGACGCGGTCCTGGACGAGCCGCCGGCCGTCCACGCTCGCCACCAATCCGTCCAGGCGCAAGCGTTTTCCCGAAAGCGTCGCATGCGCGGCGATCGGCACCTGGCAGCCGCCCTCCAGCTTATCCAGCAGCGCGCGCTCGGCCGTCACGGCCGTTCGTGTCGGCGGATGTTCCAGCGCCGAGACGATCCCGCGCACAAACTCATCGTCACGACGCCCTTCAAGTCCCAATGCGCCCTGCCCGATCGCCGGGAGACTCACGTCGGGCGGCAGGTACTCCGTGATCTGCTCCGCCCATCCCATCCGCTTGAGGCCGGCCGCCGCCAGCACGATCGCGTCAAATTCACCGTCCCGCAATTTCCTGAGCCGCGTGTCGAGATTGCCGCGCAGCATCGCGATCTTCAGGTCCGGCCTGCGATGCAGCAACTGCGCCTGGCGGCGCAGACTGCTGGTGCCGATCCGGGCGCCCTGCGGCAGCCGATCCAGCGGCGTCGCATCCCGGCTGATCAATGCATCGCGCGGATCTTCCCGTTCCGGCACGCAGAGAATCTCCAGCCCGTCAGGCAACGCCGTCGGCACGTCCTTCATGCTGTGGACGGCCAGGTCGATCGTGCCCTGCAACAGGGCCTCTTCGATTTCCTTGACGAAGAGCCCCTTCCCGCCGATTTTCGCCAGCGGCACATCCAGGATGTTGTCACCGGACGTCTTGATCCGCTGCAGCGTGACGGTCACGTCCGGGGCGATCTCCCGAAGCCTCGCCTGCACCCACTCGGCCTGCCAGATCGCCAGCCGGCTTGTGCGCGTCCCCAGTACGAGCGACCGGCGCGCGGTTTTTACGGCGCCCATCCGCGTGCCTCACGGCCGGACTGACCGGCTGGACTCATGATAAGGGCCCACTGCGCCGGTTGCCGTACCGGGCAGTTTCTCTCCTGCTTCGGAAGCCGGTCGTGTCGCCCGTTCCATTCCTGCCATGCCGATGCGATAGTTCGCCGAGACCAGGAAATAGCTGACCAGTCCCAGAATCGCCAGCAGGTAGACCACGAGGTCCCATCGAACGCCTTCCTTGACCCGATAGTCATATCCGCACCGCGGACAATCGGGAAGCGGGTCATGCCCCAGGTACCGATGGCGGCATTGAGGACAGGTGAAGAGTTTGGGACCCTGTGGCACAACACTGCGCCTCCATCGCGCCGACTCGCTCCTCCACACTACACCTGCCGCTTGCCTGCTGGATGCCGCTCCGATTCCTGCGCGGCCACTGATTCCGCTGAATCCGATTCATCGAGCGTTGCCTCAGTGGACGCGGCATTCGGACGGCCGGCACCAGCCTGCTCGTCCAGCCCGAAAAATCGCCGCGCCGCCTCGATAAACATGGCGCCGCCTCCGGACGTGGACTCGGCCTTCAGCGTGACCAGCGAACCGTGCAGCAACTTGTTCACGATCGCCGAAGCCAACCCCTCCACCACGCTGCGCTCCTGTGCCGACAGGTTCTGCAGTCGCGCCAGGGCCTTGTTGACCTCCGCCTGTTTGATGTCCTCCGCTCGATTGCGCAACGCCATGATCGTCGGGGTGACTTCCAGTGATTTCAGCCACTGGAGGATCTGTCCCACTTCCTCGTCCACCATCCTCTCCGCCTTCGTCGCCTCCCGCCGCCGCTCCTCCAGATTCTGCTCCACACGCGTTTCCAGGTCGTCAATGTCGAACAAAAAGGCATTGTCGATGTCCCTGACGGCCGGATCGATATTGCGCGGCACCGAGATGTCGATCAGAAAGATCGGCCGGTTCATCCGTCGTCGGACCGCCTGCTGCACGTCCTCGACGCCGATGAGATAGTGCGACGCGCCGGTCGAACAGAGCACGATATCGGCCTCCGCCATTTCATGCCGGAAACTCTCGAACGGAATCGAGGTCGCATTGAACCGCCGGGCCAAGTCGACCGCGCTCGAGGCATCGCGGGTCGTGATGGACACTTTCCGGACTCCTTGATCAACCAGATGCTGGGCAGCCAGTTTCGCCATCTCTCCGGCCCCCACGAGCAGCACGGTTTTTTCGCTCAAATTCGAGAAGATCTTCTTGGCCAGCTCGACCGCCGCATAGCTGACTGAGACCGCCGTCTCGGCGATTTTCGTTTCCGTCCGCACGCGCTTGGCCACCGAAATGGCCTTCCGGACCAGCTTGTTGAGCACCACGCCGCTGGCCTTGTGATTCAGCGCCACTTCAAAAGCGTCTTTCAACTGTCCGAGAATCTGCGGCTCCCCGACGATCATCGAGTCGAGGCTTGCCGCCACCCGGAACAAATGCCCGATCGCACGCTCTCCGGTATAGCCGTACAGATGCGGAGTCAGTTGTTCGGACGACAACGAGAGATGCGTGTCGGCAAAAAATTCCTGGACCCGGGCATGCCCCTCTTCGATCTGCTCGACCACGGCGTACACTTCCACCCGGTTGCACGTCGACAGCAGGAACCCTTCCTTGATTCCCGCGTAGGTGCGGAGGCGTGCCAGCGCTTCGTCCAGGCGGCTGTCCGGCACCGCCAGTTTCTCCCGGACTTCCACCGGCGCGGTCTTATGGCTCAATCCGACGACAATGATCTGCATGCAGCCCTACATCACTGGGGTGTGGCCCTTCAAGACCACGCCGATCAACGTGAGCACGATGCCCACAAACCCGATGATGGTCAGATAGGCCGCCCGCTTGGCCCGCCACCCGACCGTGATCCGTCCCAGCAACACGACAAAATAAAACGCCCAGGTCACCAGCGCCCAGACCTGTTCCGGATTCCAAATCAGGTAGGCCCCGTGCGCCACCTCCGCCGACAGCGCGCCCGCGATGATGCCGAGCGTGAGCAACGGAAATCCCGTCACGATCGCCAGTTGGTTCAAATGATCGAGGAAATCCAGCGGCGGCAGCTTGGCGTAGAGCGCGTTGAACTGCTTGGATTTCAGCAGCCCATCCTGGATCACGTACATGAGCCCCGCGGCAAAGGCGACGGCAAACCCAACCGTCCCCAGCATGCTCAACGTCACATGCACCCAGACGGTTTTCAGCACCGGCGCCGTGGCCTCTTTGGGCAGCGCGGCGGCCCAGATCAGCGAGAGCAGCGCAAGTGGAAGCAAAAATGCTCCCATCACGTGAATGTGATGCCGCATATCCACCCACAAAAAGACGAGCACCAATGCCCAGGCAAAAAACGAGAGCGCATCGTGAAAGCTGATCAGCGAGACGGGGCCGGCCTCGAACATCCGGGCCAGCAAGGCGACCGTGTGCATGAGAAACCCGACGCCGGTGACGCCCAGGGCAATTTTGGAGAGCGTGTCATCGCGCCGGGACAGATAGGCCGAAGAAAAGGCGGTCCCCCCCAGATAGAGGGCGATCGTGGCCATAAAAAAGATCGCCGGCATCCTGTCTATCCTCGCAAATTATCAGAAGAAATCGGAATTGGTAATTATAGCCTTAGAAAAACAAGCCCGTCAAGAAAAGCCGCGTGGATTACGGCTATTCTGCCCTGGCCAGATAGTCGCGAAGGGCCTGCGCTGTGCTGGGAAAGGCCAGATCGGCCCACGGAATCGCCGACGGGTCGAACGTGCCTGCATCGATCGTCTCGTCGCCTGCCGCAAGCAGGCCCCCGCACACCTCTGCCGTATAGACGATAATGATCACGGGATGATCCGCATAGGAGTAAATGTTCAGCAGGCCGGTGAGCCGCACGTCGAGATGGCTCTCTTCCCTGGTTTCCCGAATGGCCGCTTCTTCGACCCGCTCTCCCCGATCCACGAACCCGCCCGGGAACACCCATTTCCCATAGGCCGGCTCGATACCGCGCTTCAGGAGCACCAGCTTCCCATCGAGCACAGCAATGGTGCCGACCGCCACTTTGGGGTCGAGGAAAAAGACGAACCGGCAGGATTGGCAGACGAGACGTTCAGGCTCCGATTCCTTGATCGCGCGACGGCCCAGCCGGCCTCCGCACTTCGGACAAAAGGCATAGTTGCCCCTGATCCACTCCTCGTGCGGTTCGATGAGAAACTTGGAGTCCATCCTTTGCACCCAGCAGCAAACCGCTCGCATCGTAGCACAGCGCCCGGCAGCCACCTAGCGCCCATCCCGCGCATGAATCCTCCGTTCGACTTTCTGCCTTCGGACACGATAGGATCGCGCGCAGAACGGTCACGATCATCCATGACAGGCTCCCTCTACATCGTCAGCACGCCGATCGGGAATCCCGACGACCTGTCGCTGCGCGCGCTCAACACGCTCAAGACCGTGGCCGTCATTGCCGCGGAAGATCCGCAATGCACCCAGGCGCTGCTGGCCCGGCACGGGATTACGACCCCGCTCACGAGCTATCAGAACGACAACAAGGAGGAAAAAATCCCGGTGCTCATCCAGCGGATGCGTGAAGGACAGAGCGTGGCCCTCGTGTCGGATGCGGGCACGCCTGCCATTGTGGATCCGGGCGCTCTGCTCGTTCGCGAAACCCTGCGCCAGAGCATTCCCATCGTCACCGTTCCAGGCCCCTCCGCCCTTCTGGCCGCTCTCTCGGTATCAGGACTTCCCGGCGACGCCTTCATATTTCTCGGGCCGCTCCCCCGGCGATCCGCTGCCTGCCGCGCGCTACTCCACTCGCTTCGTGCAGAACCACGAACGATCGTCTGTTTTGAATCCCCTCAGGGCCTGCCGTCCACCCTGCAGGCCCTCCGGAGTGAGCTGGGGAATCGCCGGCTCGTGCTGGCGTGCAACCTGACCACCCCGCAGGAGCGATTGCTTCGCGGAACGGCCGACGAGATCATCCGCATGCTCGCCGCACGCGCGGTTCAGGGAGAAGTGACGATGGTCATCGAAGGCGCTCGACCCAGGCGGATGATTCGAGGGAAGCGGAACAAGAAGTAGCAGCCTATTCGCAGCGCTTCCTGATAATGACCCGATAGGCGTGATCAAATAATTCCTGCCTCAACACGGTATGCCCGTCATCGCTCACGCTGCGGGGCACATTTCGAATCGGCTCCCCGTCGTCAAGAATGACGGCCAACACCTGTCCGGCGCCCATGGTTTCGAGCTTCAGCTTGGTCTTGACGAAGTTGTAGGGGCAGATCACTCCGCGCAGATCCAGTTCGGCATCCGCCTTCACGTCGGCCTCCCGTTTCTCGTCAGCCATGGTCGAGGTTCTCGCTTGTCTTGCACTCATGGTAACAAGGCGGCGGGCAAGGAACAAGGTCGCTCGACTGGACCTCTGAAAATAAATCGGGGGCGCTGTTTCCAGCGCCCCCGATAAATCTACGCTCTACGAAACGAATGCTTACTGCTTGATCAAGTTGGGCTTGGTGGCGTCCGTCCCATAATCGGACTTACTGGTCGCTCCTGCAAACCCCCAGCCTGGCTGCGGTTCGCACTGCCAGCAGGGCGCCGCACCGGTGAAATCACCGATCGTCGTCTGGATTCCGGACTTCACTTCGCCCGGCAACACCTGCCCGACGATCCCGCCGGTGCCGCCGCCGGAATTCGTCACAATACCACGCTCCGTATCGGGATTGGGCCTCTGTCCGAGACCGCCGAACCCAGTCATCTTTTCGTTCACACGGAGCACCGTGATTTCCCGCACCAGATACCGCCCGGTCCCAAACGGCTGAGCCGCGGTCGTCTCCGGCTGAACCTGGACCATGACGTCATCGCCGCTGCTCAACGCATGCAGCTGCTCCATGTTGGTCTGGGCATCCAGATACGCGGTGAGATAATTCATCGTGCCCGAACCCGCGCGGCCTTCGTCATGGGAGCTCCCACCCGTTTCCAAGTGGAGTTTGTGGCCAGGAACATCAACGGCCAGGATACGACCGAAAATATTTGCAGGTGCTGAGAGCCGTTCCAGGAACGCGCTCTTGTCAAACGTCTGGACACGGTTAGCCGAACCGGAGACGTCTCCGACGCCCAATCCGACACCAAATCCAGACCCTGACGAACTCTGCGGCAGACGCTCCTGAGCCACTGCCACACTCACGGAGCCGACGAACAGAACCACAGCTCCTAGTGCCAACACGTTACGCATGTGCTGCCTCCTTGTGAGTTGAACGATGAAGGGGTCAATAAGTAACGACAAATTGATGGCTAATTCCTCATCAAGCAGGACGCACTATAGGCCAAGCCAAAAGCCGTGTCAAGGGGTATTCTGGGGACAAGAGTACACACGAATTACGCAAGAAACATGCGGATACTAAAGGGGTTTACCCTCCGGCAGTTCACACGAAGTGTGCGTATATGAATGGTATGGCCTGCCAGCCAAAGCGCAGCGGAACACTGCCAAGAAACACTTGAGGGTTTTCTCCGGCGGCGACAGGTTCGATACAACACAAATAAGCGGCCGGCTCACACGAAGTGCGGTTATGGATGATATGGCCTGCCAGCCGAAGCGGTAGCGGAATTTGCCCGCCTTCGCGAACGCTATGGCGGGCAGCCTTCGCTGCCGCGAAGGCTGGTGCCCGGAGGGAGGATCGAACTCCCACTCTCTTGCGAGAACCAGATTTTGAGTCTGGCGCGTCTGCCAGTTCCGCCATCCGGGC